>Ga0209676_1000023_pt1 | contig 589732 bp, 514 predicted proteins | sample AraplaCvi_mLB_r2_FD_184282 | JGI IMG/M metagenome (GOLD analysis project Ga0209676, IMG submission 184282) | Arabidopsis root microbial communities from North Carolina, USA - plate scrape MF_Cvi_mLB_r2 (SPAdes) (version 2) | ecosystem: Host-associated > Plants > Roots > Endosphere | place... | reverse complement strand
CGGGCTTTAGAAAGACGGTCCAGCTCATGCGCCCAAGGCTCAGGGGCGGGCTCTTGGTCCCAGAGGTAGATCGGGCTGCATGAACCGGTCCGAAATCAAATCGTAAAGATACAAGGTATCGAAGGGCAGGCACGGCGACCGGCTTCGATACCTAAGCCCGAACGGATAGAGATCGAGAACGAGAAGTGATGCTTTAAGGCGCACGAAAAATCACCGTTCGCCCTGAGCCTGTCGAAGGGCTGGTTGAACGGCACACAAGGCTAGTAGCCGCGCGAGCGGTCCACCACGCCTTCCAGCGGCAGGCCGGCCTCGTAGCGCCGCAGGTTGTCCAGCAGCGCTTCACCTGCGGTGCTCGCCTGCGTTGCGCTGGCAATGTGGGGCGTGAGCCAGATGCGCGGATGTGCCCAGAAGGGGTGGCCCTGTGGCGGCGGCTCCGGTTCGCAGACATCGAGGATCGCGGCCGAGAGCCGGCCGCTTTCCAGCGCGGCGAGCAGGTCGGCCTCCACCAGGTGGGGGCCGCGCGCGGCGTTGACCAGGCTGGCCCCTTCGGGCAGCGCGCTGAACACGCGCCGGTTGAGGATGCCGCGTGTCTCGGGCGTGAGCGGCAGCATGCACACCAGGACGTCGGTGCGCGCGAGGAATTCATCGAACTCCGCCTCGCCGCTGTAGCAGCGCACGCCCGGCTCGTTGCGGCGCGAGCGGTTCCAGCCCGCGCAGTCAAAGCCCAGCAGCCGCAGCTGCGCCAGGGCGGCGCGCCCCAGCGTGCCCATGCCCATCACACCCACGCGCCGCGTGGAGGCCGGCCGCACGGGCTGCTCCTTCCATTGGCTGCCGCGCTGCTGATGCAGGTAAAGCGGCATGTCGCGGTGCAGCGACAGCACGGCCCAGCTGACGTATTCGCACATGCAGGCCGTCAGCCCCGGCTCCACCATGCGCACGACGGTAAGCTCCGGCGGCAGCGCCGAAAAGTCGAACTGGTCCACGCCCGCCCCCACCGAAAACAGGATCTCCAGGCTGGGCAGCGTTTCAGCCAGGCGCGCCGGAGGCTCCCAGGCGGCAAGAAAGCGCACCTGGTCCGGGTTCGCCACCTCGGGCCAGGTCCAGAAAGGCAGCTGCGGCATCTTGCGCGCGAACTGCTCGGCCCACACAGCCCCGCGCTGCGCGGGGCCCTTGTACAAAAAAGCCATCTTTAGTTTTCCGTGATTCCGTAAATTTCCCACGGCGCATGATTGTCAGTGACAGATGCCAGTGCCCTCGCGGAACCGGCTTTGCCGGGCCGCAGGGGGCGCCCCCTTGAGGGGGAGGCGCCGAAGGCGCTTCGGGGGGGAGCTTCCCTACCCCATCGCCTGGCTGACCAGCGCCCACCCGCCCGTGGCCGGCCCGCGTTCCAGCGGCCCGCCGCGCACCATGGTCGTGACCGTGTCCACGCGGGGCAGTCCCTGCGCTTCCAGCCACTCGGGCAGCCCGCTGGCGGCATCGACGTCGATGCGCAGGAACTTGCCGGCATAGTGGCTGCACCAGTGCCCTATGAGTGCTTGCGCGCCCGCGAGATCGGGTGCCACCACGGGGCCGATGGCATGGCCGCGCCCGAAGCGCCGAACCACGGAAAACCCGACGGCTTCGCCGCCGCTGGCCAGCACCACCGCTTCGCCGTCGGCCAGCAGCTGGCGCAGCATGGCTTCACGCGGCATGCCGGCCCCGCGCGCATCGAGCGCGGCCAGCGTTTTCGCGTCGTTGCGGCCCAGCGGGCGCAGCCGCATGCCCTGCGGCAGGGCCACCAGCTGGGCCGGCGCCGCCAGGCCCTGGTGCTGCCGGACTTCGCCCTTGATCACAAAGCCCATGCGTTCGTACAGGCCGCGGCCTTCAGGCGTGGCGTGCAGCAGCACGGTGCGCCCTTCCAGTCCCGCCATCACCGCATGCATCAGGTGCTGGCCCACGCGCTGGCCCTGCATGCGCGGCGCCACCACCACCAGGCCCACGGTCGCATGCTGTTTGCCCCACTGCCAGTGCACGGCCGTGCCCACCAGTTCACCGTCGCGCAGCGCGGCCACGCCCTGGCCGTGCGCCACGGCGAACTGCCAGTCTTCCAGCCGGTGCGGCCACTGGAACTCGCGCGACAGCGCCTGCGCGGCTTCGAGGTCATCCACCTTCAGGCGCCGGATCGACACACCGTCGGGCAGGGCGCGGCCCACGGCCGCCAATGCGGCCTGTGGATCAAATACGTGGTCGGACATGAGGCTTCCCTTCAAAACATCAACTCATCAATACATCGATACATTGATCGCGGTTTGGGGATGATGATGCTCGGCGGGGTGCTTTGAGGCTTGTACGATCTTGGCGCCCGGCGGCACCGCCGGCAGAACGGCACAAAGCGCCTCCCGCCCGCCGCAGTCCGGATGAATACTTTGCGCGTACCGCGCAGAACCGCAACAACTGCGGCGCAGGCTGCCTACGATTGCTTCCTATATTGAAGCTGTTGAATCGCCCTTTCATTACGTCACCATAAGTCACCACAAGTCACACACCACCTGCGAGGCAAACCATGATCTTCCGGCCCAAATACATCACCTTCGACTGCTACGGCACGCTCACCAACTTCCGCATGGCCGAAGTGGCCTACCAGATCTATGCGGGCCAGCTGCCGCCCGAGCGGCTCAACCAGTTCGTGAAAGACTTCGCCGCCTATCGCCTGGACGAGGTCATGGGCGACTGGAAGCCGTACGACCAGGTGCTCAAATCCGCCATCTCCCGCAGCTGCAAGCGCTACGGCGTGGCCTACCGCGACGAAGACGGCCAGAAGTTCTACGACGCCGTGCCCACCTGGGGCCCGCATGCCGATGTGCCGGAAGCGCTCACGCGCATCGCCAAGGAAATCCCGCTGGTGATCATCTCCAACGCGATGAACGAGCAGATCCATTCCAACGTGCGCAAGCTCGAGGCGCCTTTCCACAAGGTCTATACCGCGCAGGACGCCGGCGCCTACAAGCCTCGCCTGCAGGCCTTTGAGTACCTGCTGGACCAGCTCGGCTGCGCGCCCGAGGACATCCTGCATTGCTCTTCCAGCCCGCGCTACGACCTCATGCCCGCCCATGACCTGGGCATCAAGAACAAGGTCTTCGTCAACCGCAACCACGAACCCCGCGCCAACGAGGCCTACAGCTTCGCCGAGATCCGCGATATCAGCGGCCTGCCCGCGCTGGTCGGCCTGTGACCTGAAAGGAAAAGACACCGTGAGCAACCTGACTTTCTTCAAGCTCGATGACCTGGGCGAGGGCCGCGAGAGCCTGCCGCTGCCCGAGAAGCTCCTGGCCGGCGACCCGCGCTTCACCAACTGGGACGTGGACCAGTCGCCCGATGCCAAGGTGCGCACCGGCGTGTGGCAGACCACGCCCGGCACGCTGCGCTCCATCAAGGGCGGCGTATGGGAGTTTTGCTACATCCTCTCGGGCGTGTCGGAGCTGACCGAGGACGGCGGCAAGACCTACCGCGTGCAAGCGGGCGACGTCTTCGTGATGAAGCCGGACTGGGTCGGCCAGTGGCGCTGCATCGAGACCACGCGCAAAATCTGGATCATCTACGGCAGCGCATGAAGCTCGAATCATTCTGGACCGACACCACCGCGCCCTTCGAGGGCCGCAGTGACGCGCTGCCCGCCAAGGCCGACGTGGTCGTGGTGGGCGGCGGCTTCACCGGCCTGTCGGCGGCCCGCAGGCTGGCCATGCGCGGCGCCCGTGTGGTGGTGCTGGAGGCATCGGTGGTGGCCGCCGAGGCATCCGGCCGCAACGGCGGCCATGTGAACAACGGCCTGGCGGTGGACTACGCCACTGTCGCCGCGCGCGTGGGCGTTGAGCGCGCCGCCGCCTGGTACCGCGCGTATGACGACGCGGTGGACACCGTGGAGCGCATCGTGCGCGAAGAGGAGATTGCCTGCGATTTCCATCGCCGCGGCAAGCTCAAGATCGCCGGGCGGCCCGCCCACTACGATGCCCTGGCGCGCAGCTTCGAGCGCCTGCGCCGCGAAGCGGATTCGGAGGTCGAACTGGTGCCGCCGCAGCGCATCCGCGAGGAGGTCGCCTGCGACCGTTTCGCCGGCGGCCTGCTGTTCAAGAAAAGCGCCCAGATGCACATGGGCCAGTTCGGCCGGGGCCTGGCCGAGGCAGCGGCCCGGCGCGGCGCGCTGATCTATGACCACGCGCCTGTCCAGCGGCTGCAGCGCCTGCACGGCCATGCCTACCGCGTGCACACGCCGCGCGGCACCGTGGACGCCGACCAGGTGCTGCTGGCCACCGGCGCCACGCGCCATGGCGCTTTCTCCAGCTTCTCTTACTGGCGGCGCCGCATCGTGCCCATCGGCAGCTTCATCATCGTGACCGAGCCGCTGGATGCCGCCATGGTGCAGGCGCTGCTGCCGCAGCGCCGTACCTACACCACCACCGACACGCTGCACAACTACTTCCGCCTCACGCCCGACAACCGGCTGGTGTTCGGCGGGCGGGCGCGCTTTGCGCTGTCCAGCCCGCGCTCCGATGCCAAGAGCGGCCAGGTGCTGCGCGAGCAGATGGTGGCGATGTTTCCGCAACTGCGCGACGTGCGCATCGCTTACTGCTGGGGCGGCATTGTCGACATGACACAGGACCGCCTGCCGCATGCCGGCGAAACCGACGGCCTGTATTACTCCATGGGCTACAGCGGCCACGGCACCCAGATGTCGGTGCACATGGGCGAGTGCATGGCCCGCGTGCTGGCCGGCGACGTGTCGGCCAACCCCTGGCGCGACAACCCCTGGCCGGCCATTCCGGGCCACTTCGGTACCCCCTGGTTCCTGCCAGCGGTGGGGCTGTACTACACCATCAAAAACAAATTCGCCTGAATTTTTTCCCCGAGGAGACATAAAAAATGACAGAACAACAGCTGACAGGCAGCCGCCTGGTCGGGCCGGAAGAGAGCCGCCGCATCATGGGCCAACTGCAGGGCGGCGCCAGCCGGCGCGACGTGCTGGCCATGTTGATGGCCGGCGGCATGCAGGCCACATTGGCGGGCAGCCTGGCCACTGCGGCGGTAGCGGCGCAGGCGGCAACCCCGCGCAAGGGCGGGCGCATCAAGGTGGCCGGCGCCACCGCCGCGCTCAGCGACACGCTGGACCCGGCCAAGTGCTCCAACCACACCGACTACATCCGCGGCTGCATGTTCTACAACGGCCTGACCTCGCTGGACGGCAGCCTCACGCCCCAGCCCGCGCTGGCCGAATCGTTCAGCACCAAGGACGCCAAGACCTGGGTGTTCAAGCTGCGCCAGGGCGTCACCTTCCATGACGGCAAGCCCTTCACCCCGGCCGACGTGGTGTTTTCCATCATGCGCCACAAGGACCCGGCCACCGGCTCCAAGGCCAAGGTGCTGGCCGAGCAGATCGAAGAGGTCAAGGCCACCGGCCCGCATGAGGTGACCATACGCCTGGCGGCGCCGAATGCCGACCTGCCCGCCATCCTGGGCACCTGGCACTTCCACATCCTGCGCGACGGCGTTTCCGACGTGAATGCGCACATGTCGGGCGTGGGCACAGGCCCCTACAAGCTCAAGGACTTCAAGCCGGGCGTGCGCTCGGTGGCGGTGCGCAACGAGAACTACTGGAAGCCCAACCGCCCCTACCTGGACGAGATCGAGTACGTGGGCATAGGCGATGAGGCGGCGCGTGTCAGCGCGCTGCTCACCGGCGAGATCGACCTGACCATGGCCATCAACCCGCGCTCGGTGGACCGCATCAAGGGCAGCAGCAAGCACGCCATCTTCGAGACCAAGGCGGGCCTCTATACCGACCTCATCATGCGCCGCGACAGCGGGCCCGGCGCCAACCCGGACTTCGTGCTGGCGATGAAGCACCTGTTCAACCGCGAGCAGATGGTCAAGTCCATCCTGCTGGGTTACGGCGAAGTGGCCAACGACCAGCCCATACACCCCAGTGACCGCTTCTACTTCAAGGGGCTCAAGCAGCGCGCCTACGACCCCGAGAAAGCCAAGTGGCATGTGGAGAAGGCCAACCTCGGCAGCACGGCCATTCCGGTGGTGGTGTCTCCCGCGGCCTCCAACTCGGCGGAGATGGCGCTGGTGATGCAGCACGCGGCGCGCCAGATCGGCCTGAACCTGGACGTGCGCCGCATGCCGGCCGACGGCTACTGGTCGCAGCACTGGATGAAGCACCCAGTGGGCTTTGGCAACATCAACCCGCGCCCCTCGGCCGACCTGCTGTTCACGCAGTTTTTCAAGTCCGATGCGCCGTGGAACGAGTCGGCCTGGAAGAACCCGAAATTCGACCAGCTGCTGCTGGCCGCGCGCGCGCAACCCGACCAGGCCAAGCGCGCCAAGATGTATGCCGACATGCAGGTCATGATCCATGAAGACAGCGGCATCGGCATCCCCTTCTTCATGTCCAGCATCGACGGGCACAGCAAAAAGCTCAAGGGCCTGTCGCCGATTCCGCTGGGCGGCCTGATGGGCTACAACTTCGCCGAGAACGTCTGGCTTGACGCGTGACCACTATGACCGTCATGGCCGGCAAACAGGCCTGACGGCCGCGCCCACAACTTTGCCATCTGATGCCTGAGTCCTCGCGAGCCCGGTTCCAGGGCCAGGGCGTCGAGCTGGCCCGGCTGGTGCTGGCCCAGCTCTTTCTCAACGCCTGCTTCACAGGCACCCGCATGGCCGCGCCGCTGCAGGCGCTGCGCCTGGGTTATGGCGAGGCGGCGGTGGGCTTGCTGATCGCCCTCTTCGCGCTGGCCCAGGTCTTCCTCGCGCTGCCCGCGGGCCGCTACTGCGAGCGCCATGGGCTGAAGCGGCCGGTCACGGCCGCGGTGGTGGTGGCCGTGGCGGGCGGCGGGCTGGCGGCCGCGTGGCCGGTGTTTCCCGTGCTGTGCGTGGGCGCGTTCCTCACCGGCGGCGCGGGCGGGGTCGCGATCATCGCGATGCAGCGCCACATGGCGCGTGTCGTGAGCGAGCCCGCCGCACTGAGGCAGGCGTTCTCATGCCTGGCGATCGGCCTGGCCTTGTCCAATTTCCTGGGCCCGGTCCTGGCCGGCGTGATGATCGACGCCGCCGGTTTTCGTGCGGCCTTCCTGGCCATGGCCGCGCTGCCGCTGGTCAGCTGGCTGTCGCTGCGAGGCGCGGCCGATCCCGTGCCGGCCGTGCCTGCGGGGTCCGCCGGCGGGGCCGGCGCCTGGAGCCTGTGGCGTGAGCCGGGGCTGCGCAGGCTGCTCATCGTCACCGGCCTGCTGTCGGCGTGCTGGGATGTCCACACCTTCCTGGTGCCGGTGCTGGGGCACGAACGGGGCTTGCCGGCCTCCGTCATCGGCAGCATCCTCGGCGCCTTCGGCATCGCGGCGGCGGCCGTGCGCCTGCTGACGCCGCTGGTGGCGGCGCGACTGCGCGAATGGGCGATCCTGTTCGGCGCGATGCTTGTGACGGCCCTTTTGTTCGGTGTGTATCCGCTGGTACAGGCGCCGCTCGCCATGGGCGTGTGCTCGGCGCTGCTGGGTTTCAGCCTGGGCAGTACGCTGCCCATGGTGCTGAGCCTGCTGCACCAGCTGTCGCCCGAGCACCGCTACGGTGAAGCGGTCGCGGTGCGGGTGATCGTGATCAATATGTCCAGCGTGGGGATTCCGGTGCTGTCGGGCCTGGCCGGCTCGCTCATAGGCGCGGCGGGCGTCTTCTGGGCTGCGGGGGTGATGGTCGGGGCCGGGGCGCGGCTGGCGCTGGGGTTCAGGCCTCAGGCTTGAGGGCGCTGCCTCAGCTTCTCTCCAGCCGCGATGCGATCAGGGCGAGCGGATGCGTGCGCTTGCGCGATGACTGGCGCAGCACGATGCGGCTGGTGAATTTCCCAATGCCCACATCGTCCTGCAGCAGGCGCTCCATCAGCGCCTGGAAATGGGCGACGTTCGGCGCCACGATCTTGAGCAGGTAGTCGTAGCCGCCGCTGACGTTGTACCACTCCACGATTTCGCCGTGCTGGTCCAGTGCCAGCTCGAACCTGCGGAAGTCCGCGGGCCGGTGGCTGCTGATCGTCACCTCCGAAAAAATCACCACGCAGTTGCCCAGCTTCTCCAGCGCGATGTCGGCGCCGTAGCCGCGAATCACGCCGATCTCCTGCAGCCGCTTGGTTCGCACCAGGCAGGGGCTCTGGCTGAGGCCGACAGCTTCGGCCAGCTCGACATTCGAGCAGCGGCCCTCCCGCTCCAGGTGCGCGAGGATCTTGAGGTCGAAGCGGTCGAGAGACATGGCGTCGGACATGCCCGGATGGTAGCGCCGGATGGCTGATGGCCGCTAGGCCGTGCGTGCCTCGGCCAGGGATTCGTCCAGCGCCTGGATCACCAGGCCGGCCTGCTCGGCCGACAGCACCAGGGGCGGGCGGATCTTCAGCACGTTGTGCCCCATCGCGCAGGCGCTGATCAGCACGCCCTTGTCACGCATGCGGTTGACCACCTGGCTCGTGAGGCCGCGGTCCGGCGCCCGCGATGCGCGATCAGACACAAGCTCGACCCCGACAAACAGGCCCGCCCCGCGCACGTCGCCGATGGCCTCGTGCCGGTTGGCCAGCGCGGCGATGCCGTCGTGCAGTATCTTGCCCACCGCGGCGGCGTGCCGCACCAGGCCTTCCTTCTCTATGGTGTCCAGCACCGCCAGCGCCGCCGCGCAGGAGACGGTATTGCCCGCGAAGGTGTTGAAGTAGCGCGAGTGCTTGCCGAATTCCGCCAGCACCTCGGCGGTCGCCAGCAATCCTGCGATCGGCTGGCCGTTGCCCATCGGTTTGCCCATGGTGACGATGTCGGGCACCAGGCCATGGCGCTGGAAGCCCCACAGGTGTTCACCCGTCCGCCCGAAACCGGGCTGGACTTCGTCGGCAATGAAGAGGCCGCCCGCGCGCTTGATCGCATCCACCGCACCTTTGAGGAAGCCCACCGGCCCGGGGAGTATGCCGTCGCTGGTGAACAGTGAATCGACAATCAGCGCGGCTGGCTTGATGCCATGGCGCCGCAGGTCGGCGATGGCCGCCTCGACGTCGCGCGTGAAGCGCTCGGCCAGGTCGGCGCCCTCGGCGTGGTACAGGCGCGGCGCCGGCACCAGGCGCACATGCGCGCCGAGGTCCACACTCACACCGAGCGACGGCGAGAACTTCGACACCGCGTCGGTGATGCCGTGGTAGGCGGTGTCGGTCACGATCACGCCGGTGCCGCCGGTGTGCACCTTGGCGATGCGGTAGGCCAGGTCGTTGGCCTCGCTGCCGGTGCAGGTCAGCATCAGGTGCGCCAGGTCGGTCCCGGGCACGCTCGCGAGCAGGCGTTCGGCCAGCTCGAGAATCGTGTCGTGCAGGTAGCGGGTGTTAGTGGCCAGTGTCTGCACCTGGCGGCAGATCGCCTCGGTCACCGCCGGGTGGCAATGCCCCAGCGAGGTGACGTTGTTGTAGGCGTCGAGGTAGCGGCGGCCTTCCGGATCGATCAGCCAGGCGCCTTCGCCCCGCACGATGTGCAGCGGCTTCTCATACATCAGGCGATAGGCCGGGCCGAGCAGGGCGTCGCGGCGCGCGATCATCTGCGCGGTGGCCGGGCCCACGTCGGCGCGGCCGGGGACATAGGCATTGACCATGTTGAGGTCTATCGTGCTTTTCATGCTTTTCATTGAGTGGCTCCAGTGGGTATGCCGGCCAGCAGCCGGTCGCGTGCGGTGTTGCGGGAAAGATCGGCCATGTGGGACAAGCCCTCCCAGGCCGCGGGGTTGTGCCGCATGATGTAGGCGCGGTTTTCGGGATAGCGCGCGGCGCGCCATTCCGAGATCAGCGCCGTGATGAGGTGGCGCGTGGCCAGAAGGTCGGCAACGATTTCCTGTTCGGCGCCGGCCAGCGGCAGCACCGCGTGATAGGCGGCCACGAACTGGGCTGGCCCTTCAAAGGGATCGGCGCAGCCGGCCATGTGGAAGGCGGCGGCCGTCGCCACTTCGCCCACGAGTGGTGCGTGCACCATGTCGCCGAAGTCGATGATGCCCACGATGCGCGCGGGCTCGTCGGGGGTGACCAGCACGTTGTAGAGGTGGTAGTCGTTGTGGATCACCTGCGCCCGCAGGGATGCCAGGCGCGGCAGCACATGCGTCGTGAAGCGCGTCATGAAGGCCTGGGCCAGCGCGCGCTGCTTGCCGTCCACAAGGCTGTCCAGCTGTTCGGTCAACCGGTGCGCCGTGGCGACGTTCCACAGCAGGTCGTGCGCCGCGCCCGGATGCGCGAAGCCGTGCAGCGCGCGGTTCAAGCCCGCGAGCCCGGCGCCCATGGCCCGCCGCTGCGCGGCGGTGCGTTCGGTCTCACGGATCTGGATGCCGTCCAGGTAGCTCAGCAGGCGCACGCGTGTCTGCACACCCCCGGCGAGGGTGATGGTGTCATGCGTATGCCCTTGCAGCGTTCGCACGACACGCGGCACCGGCTGCTCCGGCGAGGCGCGGGCAATGTGCTCGAGCGCCGCGATCTGGAAATCGACCACCGAGGCCGGCTCGGAAGGGTTGCTGATCTTGAAGACGTAACGGCGCCCATCCGGCGTCTCCACCAGGCAGTTCTGGTCACGCTCGCCCGCCAGTGGCCGGGTGCGGCCCTCGATGCCGTAGAGGCGGCGGACCAGCGCCTCCACTGCCGCGGGGGCAAGGTCGGGCGCGGTGGTGCTCAGCTGGGTCATAAGCCGAGCAGGCCCGGAAGCTGGCGGACGTCGGTCAACCGGTTGACGCCGTAGTTGTCGGATGTCGGCTCGTGGCCGCGATCAATAAAGGCCCTGGCCATAAAGCCCAGGTCGGACGCGGTCATCAGGTCGTAGCGGAAACTCGACGAGACATGCATCATCTGCTCGGGCGCGCAACCGAGCCGGTCGAACATGTATTCGAAGGTCTGGAAGCGCGGCTTGTAGGCACGCGCTTCCTCGGCGGTGTAGACGGCGTGGAACTTCGCCTTGAGGTGCGCGACGCTCGCCGGGATCAGGTCGACCATCGAGTTCGAGAGGATCACCAGGGGCACGTGCGGCGCGATCGCTCCCAGCACCTCGACCACATGGGGATGCGGTTGCCAGGTCGGGATCGCGTCGTACAGCGCGACGGCGTCAGACGGCTGGTAATCGACGCCGTGCGCCTTGCATGCCCGATGGATCGAGTTCTCCACCACGTCGAAGAAGGGCTTCCACTCGCCCAGCACTTCGTCGAGGCGATAGGCCCGAAAGCTGTCGAGGAAGGCCGGCATGCGGCCGGCCGGCACGCGGTCCTTGAACAGGCGCTGGGCGGTGGGGCCCATCTCGAAGTTGATGAGCGTGCCGTAGCAGTCAAAGCTGATGAATTTGGGTTTGAATGTCATAGAAGATCCACGCTGTTGAGGTGGATATCAGTCTATGAATTCATCGCCTTTTGAAATGCCGCATTCGCCTGCGGCGCAAGTGGAATCCGTTTCAATAGGAGGGCTTGCCGAAACTTTGCGTGGCGCTCGGCCGCCGCTACAGCGCCGACAACCAGCGCAGCGCCGCCTCGTTGAACGCGGCCGGCTCCTGGTGCATGACCCAATGGCCTGTCTTCAGCGCCAGCACCTGGCCTTGAGGCGTGGCCCGCACGGTGGCGAGCCACTCCGCCGAATGGAACATGAAGGGTTTGCGGCTGCCGTAAACAAACAGCATGGGGCAATGCGGCACGAAAGGGTTGCGTCCGTAACCCTGGGTCCACTGCACGTGGTAGGGGTAGTTCATGCGTGCGCTGATCTTTGTGGCATCGCCCGGCGCCTTGGCCCAGCGCGCGATGCGGCGGGTAATGGCGTCGCCTGGGCGCGCCGGCAGGTGCCAGGCCAGGGCCAGGCACAGCTGGTAGGCGGCCATGCCCAGCTTGGCACGCCAACCCAGCCCGGCCAGGTGCGGACGCGAGCCGGCATCGCCCACGTCTACGCCGATGATCGAATTCACCCGCGCGGGGTGTGCCTGCGCGAACCGGTAGCCGAACACGCAACCCCAGTCGTGCAGCAGCAGCGTCACCGGCCGGTCCGGGCTTGCGGCGTCGACGATCTGCTTCATGACCGCGACGATTTCGTCGATGCCGTAAACACGGCGTGGATGGTCTTGCCCGAACCCCGGCAAGGTGAAGCGCACGCAGCGGGCATGGTCCCGGAATGCGGCCACTTGTGGCGCCCACACCGCTTCCGTGTCGGGCCAGCCGTGAACCATGACGACCGTGCGGGCGCCACCGCCTTCCATCGTGACGTCGAGGCCCGCGATGCGCCGGACTTCCGTAGCGGCTTTCATGAACAGAGCCAAGGGCTTGACCAAGTGGATGCCGGCGTCTCGAGTGGAGGAAGAGGATTCACTGATTTACCAGCTGGTAAATATGGGGGTTTCAGTGAATCTTAGTGAATTTTTCAGGCGATCAACCTCAGGCCAATTCGATGCGCATTTAAATACTGCGCTTGTTTGCCGCAAATCCAGGCGGCAAACCTAAAACTCAGCCACCTTGCCCCATGACGACTTGCTGAACCGGCCGGGGTCGAAAGGCGCCGGATCAAAGATCGGCTTGGCGCCGGACACCAGGTCGGCGATCAGGTGGCCTGCGCCCGGGCCTATGCCGAAGCCGTGGCCCGAGAAGCCCGCGGCCAGGATGAGCCCGGGGACCTGCGGCAGCTCCCCGATACCCGGCACGCCGTCGGGTGTGCTGTCGATATAGCCTGCCCAGGTGTTGGCGATGCGGGCATCGCGCAAGGATGGCAGCAGCTTGACGGCCCGGCGGTGGATTTCGCGCACGCCAGCGGGGTCCGGCTTGGGGTCGAGGATGCGCGCCCGCTCCATGGGGGTGGGCGCGTCCAGCTTCCAGCGCGCGCGGGTTTCGTGGCCCCAGCGCATGCCTTCCAGGCCGCCGGGAAACACATTGCGCCAGCGCTTGGCGAACATGGGGATGAAGTGCGGCGCGAAGCGCAGCAGCTGCGGCGTGGGGTCGGCGCGCCCGCGGCCGCTGATGGCCAGCACGTAATGGCCGTCGGGACGCCGGGTGACGGCGACGTTGGGGCCGGCCAGCGCCGCCGGCAGTTGCTGTTCCACCGGCGCCACGCGCACGATGGACTGGCGTATCGTGGCGACCGGAAACTGCACATCGAGCTGGTTGCAGAAGGACGATGCCCAGGCACCGCCCGCCATCACCGCGATGCGGGTCTTGATGGTGCCGGCTTCGGTCACGACGCCGCTGAGCCGGCCGCCTTCCATCTCGATGCCGCGCGCGGCGCAGTTCTGGTGGACCGTGCCACCCAGTTTCATGAACGCGGCCGCCACGGCGGGCGCGGCCCTGGCCGGGTCGGCCGTACCGTCGCTGGGCGAGAAAACGCCGCCCTTCCATGCGCGGCCGGTGGCCAGGCCCCGCTCCGAGGCTTCGCGGCCGCTGAGCATATGGGTGGTCAGGCCGGTGGTGATCGCGAATTCCCGCCATTTGGCCCAGCCGGCAATCTGGGCTTCGTCATCGCTCAGGTAAAGCAGGCCGCAGCGCTTGAAGCCTGTGTCTTCGCCGCTCTCGGCGGCAAAGCGCTCCCACAGCTCCAGGCTTTTGGTGGCCATGGGCAGTTCGCGCGCGTCGCGGTTCTGCTGGCGGCACCAGCCCCAGTTGCGGCTTGATTGCTCGGCGCCTATGCGGCCTTTTTCGATCAGGGCGACCTTCAGCCCGCGCTGGGCCAGGTAGTAGGCGGTGAAGGCACCGATGATGCCGCCGCCGATCACGACGGCGTCGGCGCTGGCCGGCGGGATGGGCGAGGTCTCGAGAAGGCGCAGGGGTTGCGGCAGGGTAGGTGGCATGGTCGTTGCCGCGCCTTGGGCGCGGTGCAGGGTCAGCGGCAGGTTCATGCTGCCATGGTAGGTGCGGGCGGGCAACCGGTGCTGCCGGATTGCGGCCTTCTTGCAACTGACAATGCCGTTCTCGGCGGATGGGAAGGAGATTCTGCTCCAGGGCTGCCGCGCCATGCGGCCGCCCGCGTGCCAGGCTCGGCCCCGGTGGCCTGGCCGGCTGGCTATGCTGCGCAGCACCGTGAATCCCGGTGTTTCTGTTCCGCGGCCGTGCGAAAACAAGACTTTGTGCAGGTCCTTCATGTTGTACTTGTCACCAGGAATAGAGAAAGAGAATGAGAAAGAAAGATCACCATGAAAACACTGTTGCTCAAGAAAGAGGAAGTCCGCGGATTGATCGGCATGAAGGAAGTCATAGGGACGGTGGAGGAGGCCTACAAGGCCTTCAACAGCGGTCAGGTGATACAGCCTCCCTATATCGGCATCGACCTGCCTTCCCACCGCGGCGAGATTGACTTCAAGCTGGGCTACAACCAGGGCAATGAAATGATCTCCATGAAGGCCTCCTCGGGCGGCTTCACCGGCAACCCGGAACTCTACGGCGTGCCCAACGGCATGGGGACCGTGCTGCTGTTTGACGGCAGGAGCGGCGCCCTGGCCTGCGTGATGGACGGCAGCCTGCTCACGGGCCTGCGGACCGGTGCGTGCGGCGCTGTTTCCGTCAAGGCGCTCGCGAGAAAGAACGCGAGGAAGGTCACCTCCATCGGCACCGGCAACCAGGCCAGGATGCAGATACGCGCCATCCGGGAGGTGATGAAGATCGAAGAGATCCATGCATGGGACCACCATCCCGAAACGCTGGCCAAGTACAAGGCGGATATTGAAAGCGAGTTCGGCATCCCGGTCATCGCGGCGAACTCCAAGCAGGAAGCCGTAGCACAGGCCGATATCCTGGTCACCACGACGCGCGGCAAGGGGGCGCTGGTGGAGGCCGCCTGGGTGAAGCCCGGCACCCACATCGTGGCCATAGGCGCCGACGCACCGGGCAAGCAGGAGTTTGAGCCGGAGATCTTCAGGGGGGCAAAGGTGGTCGTCGACTCCATCGCGCAATGCGTCGAAAAAGGCGAAACACAGCACCCCATCAGCGCGAAGATCCTGACCCGGGGCGACATCCATGCGGAGATCGGCGAGATCCTGCTGGGCAAGAAACCAGGAAGAGAAAGTGACGAGGAAGTCACGATCTTCGATTCCACCGGCATGGCCATCCAGGACAACACGACGGCGGCGAAGATCTATCGCAATGCGATAGAGGGCAAGGTCGGCACCTTCTTCCAGTTCCTCGAATAAGGTTCCACCGGGCAATAAAAAAAGCCGCTGCGCGGCTTTTTTTTGTTCCGGGTGTTTGCTCCGGGTGTTGGCTCGAACTGCGCCTATTCAGCGTCCTTGTAGATCTCGGCCAGGTCGGACAAGTTCCAGTTCCCGCCGCTCAACACCGCGCAGACCTTCTCATCGGGCCTCACCTTGACGGCGCCGGCCAGCAAGGCCCCGATGCCGATGGAAGCAGCGGGCTCGGCGATCAGCTTGGCATCCTTGGCCAGCACGCGCATGCCCGCGATGATGTGCTCGTCTTCGACCAGAACGATCTCATCCACATACTTCTCGATGATGGGAAACGGGTTCTGGCCCGGAACGCTGATCCGTACCCCATCCGCGATGGTGTTTTTCAGGGGAAGCGAGGTGCGTTGCTTGTTGATGCGGCTCTGGAAGTACTTGGGCGTCAGGGCAGGTTCGGCGCCTATGACGCGTACCGACGGCCTGGTTTCCTTGATGGCGGTGGCGATCCCGGAAAGCAGGCCGCCGCCGCCCAGGGGAACGATGACCGTGTCCACATCCTCCAGGTCTTCCAGGATCTCGCAGCCTATGGTTCCCTGGCCGGCCATGACCATGGGGTCCTCGAAGCCGTGAACGGCCGTGTACCCGTTCTCTTCGGCCATCTCGCACACCTTTTTCCATCGGGCGGCCGTGTCGCCGTCGAAAAGAATGACTTCCGCGCCCATGGCCCGGGTGTTCTCGATCTTGATTTTGGGCGTCGCTACCGGGACGACGATGGTCGCCTTGACGCCCAGCATTCTGGCGGCATAGGCGATCCCCTGGGCATGGTTGCCCGAAGACGTGGCGATCAGGCCGCCCGCGATCGCTTCCTTCGGCAGCGACAGCGCCTTGTTCAGCGCGCCCCGGATCTTGAAGGCGCCCGTGATCTGCAGGGTCTCAGGCTTGAGGTAGAGCTGGCAGCCAAGGGCTTTCTCAATTTTTTCCGCGCGCAGCAAGGGCGTGTGCCGGATGTGCGGTTTCAGCCGTTCGCGGGCTTGCCGGATGTCTTCGAGGGTCGGGTAGTTGCGCATGTTGTGGGTCATTTTCGAATGTTGTTTCAGCCCGGCACGACCGCCGCACTCTGCCAGCCCAGGACGGCCTTGGTCTCCAGGTACTCCTGCAGGCCCTCGACCCCATACTCGCGGCCATTGCCCGAGCGCTTGTAGCCGCCAAAGGGGGCATGCGGGCTCCAGGGCGGGTTGTTGATGTGCACCTGGCCGGAACGGATGCGCGACGCCACCGCGCGCGCCGCGACCAGGTCCCGGCCCTGCACATGGGCGCCCAGGCCGTACACCGTGTCGTTGGCGATCTCCACCGCTTCGTCCACGCTGTCATAGGGAATGATGGCCAGCACCGGCCCGAAGATTTCTTCCTGCGCGATGCGCATCCGCGTATGCACCCCGGAGAAGATAGTAGGGCGCACATAAAAGCCGCGCGCCAGTCCCTCAGGCCGCCCCGGGCCACCGCAGACAAGTCGCGCGCCTTCCGCGATGCCGGCCTCAATCATTTCCTGCACGCGGTTGAACTGCGCGCGGTTCGCCACCGGGCCATGCGTGGTCTGCGGCGAACGCGGGTCGCCCACCACCAGCGCGGAAGCCGCCTCGCAGGCGATGCGCTCAACCTCCGCCATTCGCTCGCGCGGCACGATCATGCGCGTCGGTGCGCTGCAGGACTGGCCCACATTGCGAAAACCCGCCGCCACGCCGGCCGTCACCGCACGCGCCATGTCCGCGTCGGGCAGGATCAGGTTGGGCGACTTGCCGCCCAGCTCCTGCGCCACGCGCTTGACCGTGGGGGCCGCTGCCTGCGCCACCAGCACACCCGCGCGGGTCGAGCCGGTGATGGACACCATGTCCACGTCGGGGTGCGTGGACATGGCGGCGCCCACCTCGGGGCCGCTGCCGTTCACCAGGTTGAAGACGCCGGCTGGAATGCCGGCATCGTGCACCACCTCGGCGAAGAGCAGGGCGCTCAGCGGCGACAGCTCGCTGGGCTTGAGCACCACGGTGCAGCCCGCCGCCAGCGCGGGACCCACCTTGGCGGTGATCTGGTAGAGCGGCCAGTTCCAGGGCGTGATCAGCGCGCACACGCCAATTGCTTCGCGCAGGATGGCCGTGTCGCCACGATGGGTGAGGAAGGGATAGCTGCCCACGCTGTCGCGCGCCACCCGGATATGCTCCGCCGCATTCGGCACCTGGGCGCTGCGTGCCGTGGCGATGGCGGCGCCCATCTCGAGCGAGATCACCTGGGCAAACAGCTCCGCCCGCTCCAGGATCAGGCTGTGCACACGGCCCAGCAGCGCCGCCCTGCTTTGCGGCGAACTCACGGACCAGGCCGCGAAGGCCCGGCGCGCCGCCTCGACCGCGGCGCCGACGTCCTGCGCATTGCCCAGCGCGATCTCAGCGATTTCTTCTTCAGTGGACGGGTTGATGACGCCGGCCCGGTCGCGCCCCGCGGGCAGCACCCACTCACCGTCTATAAAAAGGCGGTCCAGATGTCCCGTGCTTTTGAGCTGCTCAACGAGGCGATGGGCGTCGTCTTTTTCCATGATGTCCCTCTAGAAAGAATCGAAATCATGGTACCCCCGGGGGGCGAAATTGATGTGCCGTTTAGGTGCGAGCATTCGGCATGATTGGTGCGCAGGCGGCTTGCAACCGCAGCATCTGCGGTGGGGTTCGATGGCATCTACTGTGTAGCGCGGGCCATCGGCATCGCGCACTGTCACTGAGGCGGTTCCACGCCCGCAAAGTCGGGGGCATCGTATTTTAGTGGCGGGCATTCCCGTGCGAGAAGGAGCCTGCGAGGCAATGCCAACTATCTAAACGTGATAAGCGAAGCGGTTGCTCCCTAGCTTTTTTTGGTCGTTCGTCCCGCGTCAACGGTGCGCAGGGGCTTCCCGAAGACATAGACGGCGTCGTAGGCATTCTCGTCTTGCCAGAGGCGAACAATGCAAGCCACGTGATCGGTTCCGAGCCTTTCGCTGGTTGCTGCGGCCACCTTCATTCCCACAGTGCGACGTTCCTCTGAAGTCGTACTGCCATCGATGAGAACGATGGCCAGCGCAGACTTTTCACTTGGGGCATCAATGGCAATCATCGCGATCGGCCAATCGGTAGAAATCGGCTGCTTCTCGAAAATTTTTTCAAGCTGATGCTCAAGCTCTTGCTGTTCCCGGTAGGGTAAGTCTAGCAACATCATGCCTAGTTCAAGATATGCAGGCGATGCACGGTCTTTGGCTCGACGAAGTACTTTCTGAAAGTATGGGGAGCACAGCAACGCGCTGTCCGAGGGCAAACCTACGATGCCTGAATCATCTCGATAGTCGTTCAGAGTATAGGAAGCCCCAAGCAACATCAGCGTCTTTTCGCTATCAGGCAATTCCGAAAAGCCAAATTGAATATACGTCGTGTAGATGTCCATCTCATCGCCGCATATTTGATGTTTCGCCGAGACTTGGGCGCGGCGTAAGAGATAGTGGAGTCTATGCAGCTCGTCTCCCGCATGCTGAAACACTTGGGCAAGCTCTGAGAGAATCACGCATGGTGCGGCCACGACGGTTCGGTTCAACACTCCGGCTTCACGCAACACGTCGGGAGCATTCATCAACGGACCCACCTGCTCCACCGAAATACCAAAGCGAGAAACGGATCGAATATTCGTAGGATCGAGTACCATTGTGGTTTCACCCCTTTGGTTGGTGATCACAGTTGGGACGGTGGCTTGTTCGAGGTGATCGGCTAGAGCTGCGCCTTGGGTTGTGGCTTTCCCCCAAATTTTCTTTAGAAACTGAACTGTTGCGTCCGGGGCGCCGAACCTAACGCGATCAGGAATGAGAGCACCTTTGGCCTCGAAAATAAATAGCCTATTGGCGGTCAACAACAAGAGATCCGTTTCAATACGTTCGGTTGGTGTTCGTTGCCAATATCCACCAAGCACAATATGCGCCGAAGGAAAAGCCTTTTCCAGCAGGCGCCGGCCCTCTTGCTCAACGAAATGGCCACGGACTTTTTCTAATCGGGACTTGGATTGGGTATCCTCTACGAGGAGAGAAAGCAAGCATCGAAACGGAAAGCTCGTCAAGGTAAACGGGCTGTATAAGGCGTAGCCTTTGGCTGTTTTCACTACAGGGGCACTCCAAATCGGATTGGCGGCCGCAAGTTTCGAGGCATCAATCTCGTCCGTGCGACCGAGCGATAGTCGATCGAGAACGGCTGTCATTGGCACGCCTTCCCTCTCCTGGCGTCTGATCCAATCTGCACCGAGCACGAACATGTTCTCCACCGCCTCATCCTCTGCGGCTTGCAAGAGCATCTGCCTAAGATCTTCAATTTCTAGGAAGTCAACGCTAGCGTCGAATTCCTCCTTTGTCATTGAAGATTGACGTCGCAGCAGCTCCAATACGTCCAAGCGATCACTCGTGAGGGCGATCCGGCATGACTTTTCGTACTCCATAAATCTTTGCCGAATTTCCCGACGGAGCACGACGAGTGCTGAACCCGCCTGAGAAAAACTTTGATCCCGAAGATAGCGGTCATCGTATTCCTTTGTGATCGCCAACGTCATCCTGTCGAAGAATTCGTCGCCGTAAGGATTCCGATAGTATGCGGCGTGAATACGCGCAAGGTTCTCCAGAGGAGACGTCACCTCGTTCTCTTGGCCTTTACTGGCAACGTGGCACTGAAGCGACAGCTCGTGCCAAAAAGGTAGCACCTCGTCCGGTTGTAGCGGGGGAGGATTGATCCCCGTTGCGCTTAGCGCGATAGCTTGAAGGAATTCCAACTCTGCTACTTCTGGATAGCTGGCTTCGCGCTGCAGAGCCCCCTTGGAACCCCACAACGTGTAGAGGCCAGTCAGGGACAACAGATGGTGAAGATCGAGACCGCAGACGTGTTCCCGGAAACTAACAAAACGGGACCGAATCTCGCTTTGCTTTGAAGCGTCACGCAACTCCATTCGCCAACCGGCCGGAAGAACTTCTTTTGCATGTTCGCTTGCAATGAAGGCTAATTGACCCGGGATTTCGGATGAGTGGAGTTCCATATAGCCATGGATACCTGCGACCGAGGAATTTTCTTCTACAGCTACTAATATTTGTGCACTAGGAAGTGAGAACGCTTGCAGTTTCGCCCTTTGAAAGGTACGGAGGCGAAGTGTCACTCGATGAGCGCGAGCCAGTTGCTATTTGCAAAAGAGAATGAATCTACTGACTTCTGTGAGCTTTAATACCCCCGCCCCCGATCAATCACATCCCTCAGCGCCTCCCCGCGCTGATGCCGCCGGATGTTTTCCAGCAAGACGGGTGCGGCCGTCTCGGGCTGCGTCATGCTCGCCACATGCGGCGTCACAAACACCCGTGGATGCGTCCAGAAGGGATGATCAGCCGGCAGCGGTTCGGGATCGGTCACGTCGAGGATGGCGCGCGACAGCTGGCCAGAATCCAGCGCTTCGAGCAAATCGCCGTCCACCAGGTGCGGCCCGCGGCCGACGTTGATTAGGGCCGCGCCCTTGGGCAGCGCCGAGAACAGTTCGCGGTTCAAGATGCCTTTGGTGGCCGGTGTCAGCGGTAGCAGGCAGACCAGCGCATCGCAGTCGGCCAGGAAGGGCTGCAACTGTTCCGCGCCGGCAAAGGTTTCCACGCCTTCGAGGGTGCGTGGCGAGCGGTTCCAGCCGCGCAGCTTGAAGCCAAACGTCGCCAATCGATCCAGCACCGCGCAGCCCAGGCTGCCCAGGCCCATGACGCCTAGGGTGCGTGCCGAGGCGGGCGGCACTTCCAGCGGGTCCCACACGCGCGCCGCCTTGTGCGCCACATAGTCAAAAAAGTCGCGGTGCAGGGCCAGCACGGCCAGGCTCACATACTCGACCATGCCGTTGATGATGCCGGGCTCGACCATACGCACCAGCGGGATGTGGGCGGGCACCGCGGAAAAATCCACATGGTCCACACCGGCGCCTGAGGAGAACAGCACCTTCAAATTTGGCAACTCGGCCAGGAAGCCCGCGGGCGCCTGCCACGCGATCAGGTATTCCACTTCCTTGAGATCGCCGGCGTCGGGCCAGATGCGGAAGTCCAGGTCGGGTGCGTGCTGGGCGAAGTAGCTGGCCCAGCCCGCGGCGCGCGCGGCGTCGGATCGGTAGAGGATGCTCATGGTTCTTACCAGCCTCCGACCCAGCCGGTGAAGAGTCCCTCGGGCAGGGTCTCTTCGTCGGCGCCGCGCAAAAAATCGAAGTCGCAGCCCAGGTGGGCCTGCTCGATGTGCTCGTCGTAGAGCTTGCGGTAGCCGCGCTGGTGGGTGCGCGGCGGCGCTTGCCATTCCTTGCGGCGGCGCTCCAGCTCCTCGGGGGGCACGCACAGTTCCAGCCGACGTTCGGCCACGTCCAGCTCGATGATGTCGCCGTCACGCACCAGGGCCAGCGGCCCGCCGGTGGCGGCTTCGGGTGACACATGCAGTACGGCGGCGCCGTAGCCGGTGCCGCTCATGCGCGCGTCGGAGATGCGCAGCATGTCGCGCACACCGCGCTCCATGAGCCTGCGCGGGATGGGCAGCATGCCCCACTCGGGCATGGCCGCACCTACGGGGCCGGCGTTGCGCAGGATCAGCACGCTGTCCTCGTCAATGCCCAGGGTCGGGTCGTCAATGCGGTCGGCAATCGTCTGCACGTCCTCGAACACCACGGCGCGGCCTCGGTGGCGCAGCAGCTTGGGGTCGGCGGCGCAGGTCTTCATCACGGCGCCGTCGGGCGCGAGGTTGCCCTTGACGACGACCAGCGGCGCGCCGGGTTTCACGGGTTTGTCCAGCGGGCGTATCACCTCGGTGTCGGTGACCTCGGCGGCCGCGATGATGTCGCCCATCGTGCGGCCGTCAACGGTGCGCGCGTCCAGGTGCAGCAGCGGCGCCAGGGTCTTGAGCAGGGCCGGCACGCCGCCGGCCGCCATGAGGCGCTCTGTCAGGTGCTCGCCGGCCGGCTGCACATTGGAGATCAGCGGCACGCGGCGGGCGATCTCGTCAAAGCGGTCCAGCGTGAGCGGCACGCCCACGCGGCCGGCCAGGGCCAGCAGGTGGATGATGGTGTTAGTGGAGCCGCCCACCGCGCATAGCAGGGTGATGGCGTTGTCAAAGGCGCGCGCGTCGAGGATTTCCTTGGGGCAGGGGGCGCCTTCGCCGGCCATGCGGGCGCTGCGCCGGCCCACTTCGCGCGCGATCTGGGTGCGCCGGCCGTCCACCGCCGGCACCATGCTGCTGCCGGGCAGGGCCACGCCCAGGGCCTCGCCGATGGCGGCCATGGTGGAGGCCGTGCCCATCTCGGCGCAATGGCCGGGCGTACCCATCACATTGCGCTCGAAGGCGGCGAACTCGCACTGCGACAGCTTGCCGGCGCGCAGGCTGTCCACGATGCGCCAGACGCCGGTGGCGTTGCCCAGGTCGCCGCCCGTCATGGAGCGCGGCGTCGCCGGGCCGCTGGCCAGGAAGATAAAGGGCACGCCGGCGCTGGCCGCGCCCATCATGAGGGCGGGCTGCGTCTTGTCGCAACCGCCCAGCAGCACCACCGCATCGAAGGGATGGGCGCGTATGCATTCCTCCGTCTCCATCGCCAGCAGGTTGCGAAAGGGGAAGGAGGTGGGCTTGATGATGTTCTCGCTGAGCGACATCAAGGGTGCCTCGAAGGGGATGCCGCCGGCCTCGAGGATGCCGGTGCGTACCTCCTGCGCCAGCACGCGCAGGTTGGCATTGCAGGGGTTGATGTCGGACCAGGTGTTGAGGATGCCCACGACGGGGCGCGTCATGAGGTCCTCGCGGCTCCAGCCGGCGGCGGCCAGGGTGGAGCGGTGCACAAAGCCGGGAAGGTCGTCCTTGCGGAACCAGCGTGCGCTGCGCAGCGGCCGGCCGGAGGGGGTGTCGTTGTTGTCCATGGTTTTCCTCTATGAATGCCTGCTGGATACGCGCTCAATGTCTACTAAAGAATCGAAGTCATGGTACCCACTTGGTCCGGAATTGATCTGCCGTTTAGCCGCGGGCATTCGGCATGAACGATGCGCACGCGGCGCACAACCGCAGCATCTGCGGCGGCGCTTCAATAGCATTCATGGCATGGCAGCGGAGGTTTCGCCGCCGTCCTTTTTTCTGGCCTTTCATGGCCTTTCACTGATGTTCCAGATGACCTCCAAGGAGACGCTTTCATGACCTTCCGCCCCAAGTACATCACCTTCGATTGCTACGGCACGCTGACCTATTTCCCCATGCACCAGGTGGCCTACGACCTGTATGAAGGCCAGCTGCCGCCCGAGCGCATGCAGCTCTTCCTCAAGGATTTCGCCGACTACCGCTTTGACGAGGTGATGGGCGACTGGAAGCCTTATGAGCAGGTGCTCAACTCGGCGCTCAAGCGCGCCTGCAAGCGCCACGGCCTGGCCTTCAAGGACGAGCATGCGCGCAAGGTCTACGATGCCGTGCCGACCTGGGGCCCGCATGCCGACGTGCCGCACGCCCTCACGCGCGTGGGCAAGAAGATCCCGCTGGTGATTTTGTCCAACGCCATGAACGAGCAGATCCATTCGAACGTGGAAAAGCTCAAGGCGCCCTTCCACAAGATCTACACCGCGCAGGACGCCGGCGCCTACAAGCCGCGGCTGCGGGCGTTCGAATACATGCTGGACCAGCTGGGCTGCGCGCCCGAGGATGTGCTGCACGTCTCGGCCAACCCGCGCTACGACATCTTCCCTGCACAGAATCTGGGCATCGTGAACAAGGTGTTCGTCAACCGCGGCCATGAACCGCGCCCCAACGACGCCTGGAGTTTTGCCGAGATCCGGGACATCAACGGCCTGCCGGGCCTGGTGGGCCTGTAAAGCGTCTATTGGCGGCACCGCAGACCATGCCGCCGGCCGTCCACAAAACCGCAGTTTTAACCACGCACCCCCGCACGATCAAGGTATATCCCCGGCCGCGCGGTGCTCCAATGCCTTTATCCACCCACGAGACAACCAGGAGAAAACCATGGCAGACAACAAGCACAAGGAACTGGGCGGCCTGATCGGCCCTGAAGAGAGCACGCGCATTCTTGGTGCGCTGCAGCGCGGTGCGAACCGCCGCGACGTGCTGGCCATGCTGGCGGCCGGCGGCATGCAGGCGGCGCTGGCGGGCAGCATCGCGGGCGTCGCTGCCAGCGCGCATGCGCAAACGCCGCGCAAGGGCGGCCGGCTCAGGGTCGCCGAAGCCGCTTCCGCGGTGAGCGACACCCTGGACCCTGCCAAGCAGGGCAATGCGACCGACTATTCCCGCGGCTTCATGTTCTACAACGGATTGACCTACCTGGACGGGAGCCTGACACCGCAGCCCCAGCTGGCCGAGGAGTTCAACACCAAGGACGCCAAGGTCTGGGTGTTCAAGCTGCGCAAGGGCGTGACCTTCCACGACGGCAAGCCGCTCACGCCGGCGGACGTGGTGTTCTCCATCATGCGCCACAAGAACCCGGCCATCGGCTCCAAGGCCAAGGTGCTGGCCGACCAGATCGAAGACGTGGCGGCCACCGGTCCCAATGAAGTCACCATCCGCCTGGTGGCGCCCAATGCCGACCTGCCGGCCATCCTGGGCACCTACCACTTCCACATCGTCAAGGACGGCACGACCGACTTCAACGCGGGCATAGGCACGGGCCCGTACAAGGTCAAGGAGTTCAGGCCTGGCGTGCGCGCGATCGCCGTGCGCAACGAAAACTACTGGAAGCCCAACCGGCCTTACCTGGACGAGATTGAGCACGTGGGCATCAGCGACGAAACGGCGCGCGTGAACGCGCTGCTGGCGGGCGAACTCGATCTGATCGGCCGCGTCAACCCGCGCTCCATCGACCGCGTCAACGCCAGCGGCAAGGCCGCCATCTTCGAGACCAAGGGCGTTTCGTACACCGACCTGATCATGCGGCGCGACAGCGGCCCGGGCGCCAACCCCGACTTCGTGATGGCCATGAAGCTGCTGTTCAACCGCGAGCAGATGCTCAAGTCCATCCAGCTGGGCCGCGGCGTCGTGGCGAACGACCAGCCCATCAATCCGAACGACCGCTTCTTCTTCAAGGGCCTGAAGCAGCGCCCCTACGATCCCGAAAAGGCCAAGTGGCACCTGCAAAAGGCCAATCTGGGCAGCGCCGCCATCCCCGTGGTGGCCTCGACGGCCGCCACCAGCTCGGTGGAGATGGCCCTGGTGCTGCAGCATGCGGCGCGGCAGGCCGGCCTGAACCTGGACGTGCGCAACATGCCGGCCGACGGCTACTGGTCGCAGCACTGGATGAAGCACCCGATCAATTTCGGCAACATCAACACGCGCCCCACGGCCGACCTGGCCCTGACCCTGTTCTTCAAGTCCGACTCTCCCACCAACGAATCCGGCTGGAAGAACGAGAAGTTCGACCAGTTGCTGGTCGCCGCGCGCGGCGAAACCGACCAGGCCAAGCGCACCCAGATGTACGCCGACATGCAGACCCTGATCCACAACGAAGGCGGCATCGGCATTCCGATGTTCCTCTCCAGCCTGGACGGCCACAGCAAGAAGCTCAAGGGCTTGCAGCCAAACCCGCTGGGCGGGATGATGGGCTCCAGCTTCGCTGAACACGTCTGGTTGGACACTTGAAACACCCCCGAAGCGCAGGGATGACTCCCCCCCGAAGCGCAGGCGGCGTGCAGTCACTGCCAGAGGCAGTGACTCTTCGGAGCCGTCCAAACCTGCGCAGGCAGGTTTGGAGCCGCGGCTCCTCAGCCCCCCAGGGGGAGCGCCACCTGCGGCCCGGCGAAGCCGTTTCCGCGCCGACGTTGGTATTGGAAAGTTTTGTATGAATCTGACTATTTTGAAACTGGTGGGCAACCGGATTGTTTCCGGCTTGGCTTCGCTGCTGGCGGTGTCGGCGGTGGTGTTTGCCATCACCGCTGTGCTGCCGGGCGACGCGGCCGAAGAGAAGCTGGGACAGGACGCCACGCCTGAAGCGGTGGCGGCGCTGCGCAAGGAGATGGGCCTGGACCGCAGTGCGGTGCTGCGCTACTTCGACTGGCTGGGCGGCATGGCCAGGGGTGATGCGGGCAAGTCGGTGGTCACGGGCATGCCGGTGGGTGAGGCTGTCAACAGCCGCCTGCCGGCTTCGCTGCTGCTGGCCGCGGTGACGACGGCGTTCTCCGTGCCGGTGGCGCTCGGCCTGGGCATCCTCTGCGCCCTGCGGCGCGGCTCGGCTTTTGACCGCTTCACCAGCATGGCGACGGTGGCCGTTGTGTCGGTGCCCGAATTCCTGGTGGCCACGCTGGCTGTGCTGGTGTTCGCGGTACAGCTCAAATGGCTGCCCGCGCTGTCGTATGCGGCCGACGTCTCGTCGCCGGGCGAGATGCTGCGCTCCTTCGCCTTGCCGGTGCTCAGCCTGGGCAGCGTGATCGTGGCGCAGATGCTGCGCATGACGCGCGCGGCCGTCATCGACCAGATGGCGGCGGCCTATATCGAGATGGTGCGGCTCAAGGGCGCGAGCGCCGCGCGCACCGTGCTGTTCCATGCGCTGCCCAATGCCATCGGCCCCATCGCCAACGCGGTGGCGCTGAGCCTGTCCTACCTGCTGGGCGGCGTGATCATCATCGAGGTGATCTTCAATTACCCGGGCATCGCCAAACTCATGGTGGACGCCGTCGCCCAGCGGGACATGCCGCTGGTGCAGGCCTGCGCCATGATCTTCTGCGCCGCCTACCTGATCCTGGTGATGCTCGCCGACGTGTGCGGCATCGTCGCCAACCCACGGCTGAGGCATCAATGAGCACCGCACGGCCGCCCGAAGGGGCTAGCACCGCAGCGCGCAGCGCGGAGGTTTTCCTATGACTATTGCAACCATCGTACCTTCGGCGGCCGTCACGAAGCGCCGCGCCTGGCTCTCGGGCTGGTCGCGCGCCGGCAAGCTCGGCCTGGCCGTGCTGGCTTTCTGGGTGGCCGTCGCGATCTATGCCTGCTTTATTCCCGACAGTGCGCTCGGCGAGATGTCCGATGCCGGCGTCTTCCAGGGCATGAGCGCGCAGCACTGGCTGGGCACCGACTACCTGGGGCGCGACATGCTCATGCGCATCGTTGCGGGCACGCCCTACACCATAGGCGTGGCCTTCATCGCGACGCTGATCGCCTGCGGCGTGGGCGCGGTGCTCGGCCTGCTGGCCGCCGTGACGGGCGGCGCGGTCGACGCGGCGCTCAGCCGCGTGCTGGACACGCTGATCTCCATCCCGAGCAAGATGTTCTCGCTGGTGATCATTGCCGGCTTCGGCTCCTCGGTCCCGCTGCTGATCGCGGTGACGGCCATCGTCTACATGCCGGGTGCCTACCGCATCATCCGCTCGCTGGCCGTGAACATCAACGCCATGGACTACGTGCTGGTGGCGCGCGCCCGCGGTGAAGGCAAGGCCTACATCATGCGGCGCGAGATCCTGCCCAACATCACCGGCCCGCTGCTGGCCGACATGGGATTGCGTTTTGTCTATGCCCTGCGCCTGCTGGCCAGCCTGAGCTTCCTGGGCCTGGGCGTGCAGCCGCCCATGGCCGACTGGGGCTCGCTGGTGCGCGAGAACCTGGGCGCCTTGCCGATAGGCGGCGCCTCGGTGCTTGCCCCGGCGTTCGCGATCGCCGCGTTGACCATCGCCGTCAATCTCGTGATCGACAACCTGCCAGGCCACACCGACGCCGACCGGGAGGCAAAGTGAACCCCCCCCGAAGTGCCTTCGGCACCTCCCCCCCGAGGGGGCGCACCCTGCGGCCCGGCAAAGCCGGTTCCGCGAGTGCCCTCGAAGGGATCTTCGGCCTTCATACATCGCGGGTATTCCGCAGCATGGGTAACTGACATGGGTGCTACTGTCATCGTGAATGATCTGCGCGTCGTCGCGCAGGCCGCCGGCGGCGAAACTGAGATTGTCAAAGGCGTTTCCTTCCGCATCGAGCCCGGCGAAGTGCTGGCGCTGATCGGCGAGTCCGGCTCCGGCAAGACCACCATAGGCCTGGCCCTCATGGGTTACGCGCGCCACGGCTGCCGCATCGGCGGCGGTAGCGTCCGTATCGGCGACACCGACGTGCTGCAGCTGTCCGAAGCCGAGCGCCGCCAGCTGCGCGGCCGCCGCGTGGCCTACATCGCACAGAGTGCCGCTGCTTCCTTCAACCCCTCGCGCACCATCATGGACCAGGTGGTCGAGACCGCGCACATCCACTCGCTGATGCCGCGCGCCGAGGCCGAGAAAAAAGCCGTCACCTTGTTCCGCGAGCTGGCCTTGCCGCGCCCGGACACCATAGGCCAGCGCTACCCGCACCAGGTCTCCGGCGGCCAGCTGCAGCGGCTGATGGCCGCGATGGCGCTGATGAGCGACCCGGACCTGGTGATCTTCGACGAGCCCACCACGGCGCTGGACGTGACCACGCAGATCGAGGTGCTGCACGCCTTTCGCCGCGTGGTGCGCGAGCGCAAGACCACGGCGGTCTACGTCACGCACGACCTGGCGGTGGTGGCCCAGATGGCCGGCCGCATCCTGGTGCTGCGCGACGGCGCCGAACGCGAGGTCGGCACCACGCAGCAGATCATCAGCACGCCCAAGGACGACTACACGCGCAGCCTGATCGCCGCCGCCAATCCCAAGGCGCGCACCGGCGAGGCACACGCCGAAGGCGCCACGCCGCTGCTGGAAGTGCGCAACCTGGTTGCCGGCTACGGCCCGCTGGACAAGCACGGCCGGCCCGCCGCGCCGGTGCTCGACGACGTGAGCCTGAAGCTCTACCGCGGCCAGGCCATAGGCGTGATCGGCGAATCCGGCTCGGGCAAGACCACGCTGGCCCGTGTCGTTGCCGGGCTGCTAGGCCCCGCCGGCGGGCAGATCCTGTTTGACGGAAAACCGCTGCCGCGCCTGGTGGAGCAACGCACGCGCGAGGAATTGCGCCGCGTGCAGATCGTGTTCCAGATGGCCGACACGGCGCTCAACCCGGCGCACACCATCTCTGACATCCTGGCGCGGCCGCTGCAGCTCTACCGTGGCCTGAAAGGCGAGGCGCTGGACAAGCGCATCGCACAGCTGCTGGACCTGGTGCAGTTGCCGCAGGCCTGCGCGCGGCGCTTGCCCGTGGGGCTTTCGGGCGGGCAGAAGCAGCGTGTGAACCTGGCGCGCGCGCTGGCCGCCGACCCCGACCTGATTTTGTGCGACGAGGTCACCTCCGCACTCGACACCGTGGTGGGCGCGGCCATCCTGGACCTGCTGGCGCAGCTGCGCAAGGAACTGGGTGTCTCGTACATGTTTATCAGCCACGACATGAACACCGTGCGCGCCGTGTGCGACGAGATCGTGGTGCTCTACGCCGGCCAGAAGGTGGAGTCGCTCACCCGCTCGGCGTTTGCGCAGGCGCCGCGCCACCCGTATTTCCACCTGCTGGCCAATTCCGTTCCGGAACTGCGCCAGGGCTGGCTGGAAGAGGTCGGGGCGGCGCAGCGCGCGGCCCTGCCGCTGGTGCAGGCGCCTGCGGACCGCGCGGGCATCTGCAGCTTCCTGGACCGCTGTCCCTTGCGCGTGGCCGGTGTATGCGACACCAAGACACCGCCGCGGCACGAGCTTGAGGGTGGCGTGGAGGTGTTTTGCCACCGCAGCGCCGCCGAGCTGCTGCAGTTGCAGAAAACCAAGGCGCCGGCGCAGGAATGCACGGCCTGATCCGGGATCCAGCGTAAGGCGGGCGTGTGGCGCTTGATCGATGGCATGACCGCCATCGGGAATCGCTTCGTTCCGCTTTCGCTCCGCCTCGTCCGAACCGCCTGAGCCGACTGAACCGACTGAACCGACTGAATTGAACCTGACCATTGAACCCAACCGGATTGAACTGACATGGAAACACTGAACTGCATTGGAGGCCGCTGGCAGGCGGCCCAGGACGGCCGCCAATTCGAGGTGCGCAACCCGGCCGACGACAGCCTGATCGCCACCATCGCCGACGGCGGCGCGGCTGACGCGCGCCTGGCCGCCGACGCCGCGGCGCAGGCGCTGGCCGCCTGGAAGGCGCGCCCGCCGCGCGACCGTTGCCTCATCCTCAAGAAATGGCAGGCACTGATCGAGCGCGACGTGGAGCCGCTGGCCGCGCTGATCTCGCGCGAGCAAGGCAAGCCGCTGGCCGAATCGCGCGGCGAGATCGCCTATGCAGCGGGTTATGTGGAATGGTTTGCCGAAGAAGGCGTGCGCGCCCACGGCGAGGTCATCGCCGCGCCCGTCACCTCCAAGCGCTACACCGTGCTGCGGGAAGCCGTTGGCGTTGTGGCTGTGGTCACGCCCTGGAACTTTCCGGCCGCGATGATCGCGCGCAAGATTGCACCCGCGCTCGCTGCCGGCTGCACCGTGGTCGCCAAGCCGGCCGAGGACACGCCGCTCACCTCGCTGGCGCTGGTGAAGCTGGCCGAGGAAGCGGGGGTGCCGCCCGGCGTGCTCAACATCGTGCCCGCCTCGCGCGAGCGCACGCCGGAAGTCGTGGGCGAGTGGCTGGCCGACGGCCGCGTGCGTAAGATCAGCTTCACCGGCAGCACGCCGGTGGGCAAGCTGCTGGCGCGCGAGTCCGCCGCCACCCTCAAGAAACTCTCGCTCGAACTGGGCGGCAATGCGCCTTTCATCGTGTTCGAAGATGCCGACATCAACGCGGCCGTCGAGGGCCTGATGGCGGCCAAGTTCCGCAACGGCGGCCAGACCTGCGTCAGCCCCAACCGCGTGTACGTCCACCGGGCGGTGCATGACCGCTTTGTCGACAAGCTGGCCGCCCGCGTGGGCGCGCTCAAGGTCGGCCCCGCGACCTGGCCGCAGGCCGAGATCGGCCCCATGATCAATGCCCGCGCGCTGGACAAGATAGAGCGCCATGTGAACGATGCGGTGGCCAAGGGCGCCAAGGCGGTCGTGGGCGGGCATCGCGTGCGCAGTGATGTCGCCACCGGCCCCAACTACTACGCGCCTACGGTGCTGACCGAGGCCACCAAAGAGATGGCCCTGTCCTGCGAAGAGACCTTCGGCCCTGTGGCGCCCATCTTCCGCTTCGAGACGGAAGAGGACGTCATCGCGCAAGCCAACGACACCCCCTACGGCCTGGCCGGCTACTTCTATTCAAACGACGTCAAACGCATCTGGCGCGTGGCCTCTGCGCTGGAGACCGGCATGGTCGGCATCAACGAAGGCGCCATCGCCGCGCAGGCCGCGCCCTTCGGCGGCGTGAAGGAATCAGGCTACGGCCGCGAGGGCTCGCATTGGGGCCTGGACGACTACCTGCACACCAAGTACCTCTGCCAAGGTAATCTCACATGAAAGTTCTGGTCCTCGGCGCTGGCGTGATCGGCACCACCACGGCCTACTACCTGGCTCGCGCAGGCCACGAGGTCACGGTGCTCGATCGCCAGGCCGGCCCGGCGCAGGAGACGAGTTTTGCCAATGCCGGCCAGGTGTCGCCCGGCTACGCAGCGCCCTGGGCCGCGCCCGGTGTGCCGCTGAAGGCGCTGCGCTGGATGTTCCAGAAGCATGCGCCGCTGGCCATAGGCCTGGACGGCAGCGCAGACCAGCTGCGCTGGATGTGGCACATGCTGCGCAACTGCAGCCCGCAGCGCTACGCGGTGAACAAGGAGCGCATGGTGCGCCTCGCCGAATACAGCCGCGACTGCCTGGCGCAGCTGCGCCAAGACACCGGCCTGCGCTACGAAGGCCGCGAAGGCGGCACGCTGCAGGTGTTTCGCACCCAGGCCCAGCTCGACGCTGTGGGCAAGGACGTGGCCGTGCTGCGCGCCGCCGGCGTGCCCTATGAATTGCTGGGGCCCGAGGAACTGGTGCGCGCCGAGCCGGCGATTGCCACCGGCCCGCTGGTCGGCGGCCTGCGCCTGCCCGGCGACGAAACCGGCGACTGCCATCTGTTCACCACGCGCATAGGCCACCTGGCCCAGTCCATGGGCGTGCGCTTCGAGTTCGGCGAGGCCGTGGACCGCGTCGAGCTGTGCAACGGCCGCGTGGCCGGCGTGCTGCAGGGCCGCCGCCTGCGCAAGGCTGATGCGTACGTGATGGCGCTGGGCTCGTATTCCACGGCCATGTTGGCCGAGGCGGTGAAGATTCCCGTCTACCCGGTCAAAGGCTATTCGATCACCGTGCCCATCGCCGACGCCGGCCGCGCGCCCGTCTCGACCGTGCTGGATGAGAGCTACAAGATCGCGATCACACGCTTTGACCGCCGCATCCGTGTGGGCGGCATGGCGGAGCTGCGCGGCTTCGACCTGCGCCTGAACCCGCGCCGCCGCGAAACGCTGGAGCTGTGCCTGAACAGCCTCTTCCCCGGCGCCGGGGACACCACCGCCGCCAGCTTCTGGACCGGCCTGCGGCCCATGACGCCCGACGGCACACCGCTGGTGGGCCGCACGCCGCTGCCCAACCTGTACCTCAACACCGGCCACGGAACGCTGGGCTGGACCATGGCCTGCGGCTCGGCCCGCGTGCTGGCCGACGTGATGAGCGGCCGCGCGCCCGAGATCCGCTCCGACGACCTTTCCGTGCAGCGCTATGCGCAGCCGCAGCAACGGTTCTGGAGCGGCGCACGGACCGAGCCCGGGCTGAGCACCTAGGGCCGAACGACCACCTTGCCCGAATGCCGGCCCTGCAGCAGCTCCGACAAGGCGGCGGGCGCGTTCAGGAGGCCGTCGACAATGCTCTCGTGGGCTTTGATCTTTCCGCTTTCGACCCAAGCTGCCATTTCACGGCGAAACGCGTCAAAGCGCGGGCCGTAGTGGTCAAGAATGATGAAGCCCTGCACGTGTACCCGCTTTTGCAGGATGGCGGCCAGGAACTGCGGCAGCGCATTGGGGCTGGGTGAGCCGGCCGCGTCGTTGGCGTCGTTGTAGTGCGCGATAAAGCCGCACACCGGCATGCGCGCACCGACGTTGAACAGGGGAAGGACGGCCGACAGGACCTCACCGCCGACGTTCTCAAAGTAGACGTCTATGCCTGCCGGGCATGCGGCGGCAAGCTGTTGCGCAAACAGCGGGCCGTGCCTGTCGACGCAGGCGTCAAAGCCCAGTTCATCAACCGCCCGGCGGCACTTGTCCGCGCCACCGGCGATGCCGACCACGCGCGCGCCTTTGAGTTTCGCGATCTGGCCGACCATGGCGCCCACCGCACCGGTTGCCGCCGCGACCACCACGGTTTCACCGGCCTTGGGCTGGCCGATGTCCAGCAGGCCGACATGCGCGGTGAAGCCCGGCATGCCGAGTGCGCCCAGGGCCAGGGAAGGGCGGGCCATGTCGCCGATGGCCTGCAGCGCGCCGGCATCGCTCACGGCGTAGTCCTGCCAGCCGGTGTTGGCGAGCACGAGGTCGCCGGCGCGGTAGGCGGCGTGCCTGGACTCCAGGACGCGGCCCACCGTGCCGCCCGGCATGGTGCCGCCCAGCGGAACCGGCGGCGCATAGCCGGGCCCGATGGGATCCATCAGGTTGCGCATATACGGGTCTAGCGAGAGGAACTGCGTTTGCAGGAGCACCTGGCCTTCGGCCGGGCGCGGCACGGGCTCGGTCACGAGCTGGAAATCCGACGCGACGGGCAGGCCGCGCGGATGCGCCGCCAATGTGATGCGCCGGTTGCTGCGGGGCTGTGATGGCGGCTTCGTCATGACGGCCTTCATGCCTGTGCCAGTGCGGGGGCCGGGGCCGCGCCGCCAGGCCAGCAGGCCGCCCAGGGCGACGGCCACCATGGCAAACGCTGGCGCGCCCAATGCGCCGGTCCGGTCAACGAAGAGGCCGCCCGCAATGGCACCCGTGGCAATGGCGATCTGGAAGGCCGCCACCAGCAGGCCGCCCGCGGCCTCGGCCTGGTCGGGCGCGGCGCGCACGATCCATGTCTGGAAGCCGACCGGGAACGCACCGAACGCGAAGCCCCACAGCGTCACGGCCACGGCGGTCAGCACGGTGGAGCTGCCGCCCATGAGCAGGGCCGCTGCCAGCAGGGTGATCATGCCGCTGCCGGCGACGATGGCGTGGCGCTCACTGCGCCCGGCCAGCCAGCCGCCCGCGAAGTTCCCGAAGAAGCCGCCTATGCCGTAACCCAGCAGCACCGCGGACACTGCCGGCGCGGACAGCCTGGTCACGTCTTCCAGCACGGGCCGGATATAGGTGAAGCCGGCGAAGTGGCCGGAGATGACCAGCAGCACCGCCAGCAGTGCAATGCGCACCGGCCCGCGCGTGAGCAGATCGCGCAGGCCCTTCAGGCTGGCTTGGTCGCGCGGCGGCAGGGCCGGCAATGTCACCAGCTGCACCGCAAAGGCCAGCACGCCGACCACACCCGCGGTGACAAACGCGCTGCGCCATCCCCAGACGCTGCCCATCCAGGCACCGACCGGCGCCGCGCAGACCGTGGCAACCGAAACACCGGTCAACACCAGCGACATCGCGCGCGGGAACAACCGTTCGGGTACCAGCCGCATGGCCAGTGCCGCCGCCATGGACCAGAACCCGCCGAGCGCAATGCCGAGCACCACGCGCGCGAACAGCAGCACCGCCAGCGAGCCGGCCGTCGCGGCCAGCAGGTTGGATACCAGCAGCAGGGCGGTGAGCGTCAGCAGCACCCGCTTGCGGTCAAAGCGCGCCGTCAGCAAGGGGATGGCCGGCGCGGCCACCGCGCCGACCAGTGCCGTGGCCGTGACGGCCTGGCCCGCGGCGCCCGCCGTCACATGGAGATCGGCCGCCATGGCGGTCAGCAGGCTGGCCGGCAGGAATTCCGCGGTGACCAGGCCAAACACGCCCAAAGACAGTGAGGCAACCGCGGGCCAGAGCGCGGCGGCCTCGCCGGGCGGGTGGTGGGCGGCTTTGTTGGCGGTTTCGTTGGGGGCTTTGTTGGAAGGAGTGGCGCCGGCGGCCAGGGGATCGAGACAGGCGGAGCAGGAAGGTGATGACATGGAATGTGAAGCCTTGTTGGGGACAGGGTTGCCAGCTTAGGCCTAGCATCGACAGCTTTCCATGGCGAAAGAGCCGAAATGCTTGACGATTCCTCCAGAACTTTCACGCCTGTCGTTCAGCCTCCCCAGGAAGACGGTGGCTTGCCCGCCGCCGGGCCCGATCCCCTGACCCAGGTCCTGCTGGGCCTGCGCCTGGAGGGCGTCGAATACGGCCGCTGCCTGATGCATGCGCCCTGGGCGATTTCATTTGACGCCCAGCCGGCCGCGCGCTTTCATTTTGTGGTGAGCGGAGATTGCTGGATGCACACGCCGCAGTCCGGCTGGATGGAACTGCGCGCCGGTGATGCGGTGCTGCTGCCGCGCGGCACGGCCCATACGCTGGCCAGCTCACCCGAAGTGCCGGCGGTGGACCTCGCGACCTTTGACCGCGAGCGGGTCGCGGACGACATCTACCTGCTGCAAGACGCCAAGGCCGTGGCGCAAGCCCCGACCCACGCCATGTTCTGCGGCAGCATGAAGTTCAACCTCGATCCCCTGCATCCCTTGCTGGCCATGATGCCGGAGGTGATACGCGCCGGCGAGCTGGCCCAGCGCGACCCGGGCGTGCCCATGCTGCTGGACGCGATGGAGCGCGAAGCCTCGCTCAACCGCATCGGCGCCTGCGGCATCCTGGCCCGCATGGCCGACGTGCTTGCCGCGAGCATCATCCGCGCCTGGGTCGAATGCGCCTGCAGCAACTCGACAGGCTGGATCGCGGCACTGCGCTCGCCCGGTGTGGGCAAGGTGCTTGCCGCCATCCATGCATCGCCGGAGCAGGACTGGAGCGTGCCGGCGCTGGCCAGCATCATGGGCGCATCGCGCTCACGCTTTTCACAGGCCTTCAAGGATTCGGTGGGCGAGAGCCCGGCCAAGTACGTGGCCCGCATCCGCATGTTCCAGGCCCGCAGCTGGATCGCGCGGGACGGCATGCGCGTGACCGTGGCCGCCGACCGGCTGGGTTACGACTCCGAGGCCTCTTTCAGCCGCGCGTTCAAGCGCGTCATAGGCCACCCGCCGAGCAAGGCGCGCAGCCTCATGTAGCGCGGCGCGCGGACCTGATCGGCCTGGGCTAACGCTCCGCCCGGGCGGCCCTGCGTACCTCGCTGGGGCTGATGCCCAGGGCCGTGCGCACGACGCGGGCGAAGTTGGAGCTGTCCTGGAAGCCGCACTCCAGTGATATCTCGGTCACCTCCAGGTCGGTGTTCTGCAGCAGCCAGCGCGCGCGTTCCAGGCGCAGCCTTTGCCGGTATTCGGCGGGGCTCAGGCCCACGTCTTTCTGGAACCGCCGCTCCAGCTGGCGCCGGCCTATGCCCAGCGGTTCGCAAAGTTCTTCGATGGTCGCGGGCGAGCGGAGTTGCTGCTCCAGCAACAGCATGGCCTTGTGCACCACGGTATCGGTGGTGCGCACGGACATCACCTGCTCCGGCTGCAGGGTCCGTGAAGGCAGGGGCTGCTCCTCGATCATGATGCGCAGCGCCTTCACCGCGCTGGCGCGGTCAATGGTCCGCTCGATGATGTGCGCCGCAAGGTGCACCACGCTGGTCCCGCCCGCGCAGGTGAGCCGGTCCCGGTCCACGACGAACATCTGGTTGGAGATGATCCGGCAGTCGGGGAACTCGGCCGAAAACTCTTCGCGGTGGAACCAGCTGACGCAGGCCACATGTCCGTCCAGCAGCCCGGCGCGCGCCAGCACGAAGGAGCCGGTGCACAGCCCGACGAGCTTGACGCCTGCCGCCGAGGCCTCGCGCAGAAAAGCCGTGAGGCGTGCCGGCACACGCTGCCCGCCGTGCAGCAGGCCGCCGACCACGACGATGTAGTCGTAGCGCGTCGGTGAATTCAGGGGCGCGTTGGGCGCGACGCTTGCGCCGCAGCTCGACACGATGGGGCCGTCGGCCGTTTCCAGCACGGCCCACTGCGCGAGCAGCTGGCGGCTGCGGTCGCCTTCATCGGCGGCCAGGCGCAGTGCATCGACAAAGCCGGCAAAGGCCGTGAGCGTGAAAGACGGCGTCAGTAGAAACCCGACGCGAAGCTTGGCTTTGTTCTTTGCGCGTGAGTCCGGCTTCATGGGGACATGATAGCGGCAAGGTCGCAAATTGAATATCTCGTGTCGCAATCAGATCGGCGTTGCCGACCCCGCGCCGCGAAGATGAGGCCACTTCACAAGCACTGTGCAAGCACTTCATCACTACTTCGGGACTTCACCCATGTTCAGCTACAGCAAGCAAACCCTCAAGGCCTCCGACCCCGATCTGTGGGCCATCGTGCAGCAGGAACACCAGCGCCAGGAACAGCACATCGAGCTGATCGCCAGCGAGAACTACACCTCGCCGGCGGTGATGGCGGCGCAGGGCAGCCAGCTCACCAACAAGTACGCCGAAGGCTACCCGGGCCGCCGCTACTACGGCGGCTGCGAATATGTGGACCTGGCCGAGCAGCTCGCGCTGGACCGCGTCAAGCAGCTCTTCGGCGCCGACAAGCACGGCTGGGCGGCCAACGTGCAGCCGCACTCGGGCGCGCAGGCCAATGAGGCGGTGTTCATGGCGCTGATGAAGCCGGGCGACACTTTCATGGGCATGAACCTGGCCGAAGGCGGCCACCTCTCCCACGGCATGGCGCTCAACATGAGCGGCAAGTGGTTCAACGTCGTGTCCTACGGCCTCAATGAGAAGGAAGAGATCGACTACGAGGCCATGGAGCGCAAGGCGCACGAGAGCAAGCCCAAGGTCATCATCGCCGGCGCTTCGGCTTACGCGCTGCGCATCGACTTCGAGCGTTTTGCGAAAGTTGCCAAGGACGTGGGCGCGCTGCTCATGGTCGACATGGCGCACTATGCCGGCCTGATCGCCGCGGGCGAATACCCCAACCCCATCCCGCACGCCGACATCGTCACCAGCACCACGCACAAGAGCCTGCGCGGCCCGCGCGGCGGCATCATCCTGATGAAGCCCGAGCACGAGAAAGCCATCAACAGCGCCGTCTTCCCCGGCCTGCAGGGCGGCCCGCTGATGCACGTGATCGCCGCCAAGGCCGCCGCCTTCAAGGAAGCGCTGGCACCGGAGTTCAAGACCTACCAGCAGCAGGTGGTGAAGAACGCCGCCGCGCTGGCCGAGACCCTGGCGCAGCGCGGCCTGCGCATCGTGAGCGGCCGCACCGAAAGCCACGTGATGCTGGTGGACCTGCGCGCCAAGGGCTTCACGGGCAAGGCAGCCGAGGCGCTGCTGGGTGATGCGCATATCACCGTCAACAAGAACGCCATTCCCAACGACCCTGAAAAGCCGATGGTGACCAGCGGCGTGCGGCTCGGCTCGCCCGCCATGACCACGCGCGGGTTCAAGGAGGCCGAGGCACGCCAGGTGGGCCACCTGATCGCCGACCTGCTGGACCGTCCGAACGATGCGGCCGTGCTGGCCGCGGTGCGCGCCAAGGTGGGCACGCTGACGCGCGACTTCCCGGTCTATTGCTGAGTTCACGCGGCTTCACGACAGGCGACCTCCATGCCACTCAGCACCTTCGATCTGTTCAAGATCGGTATCGGGCCCAGCAGCTCGCACACCGTCGGGCCCATGCGTGCCGCCGCCCTGTTCGCCAATGCCCTGAAAGACGGCGGGCAGCTGGCCGCGGTGCGGCGCGTGCGCTGTGAGCTCTACGGCTCCCTGGGCGCGACCGGCAAGGGCCACGGCAGCGACAAGGCGGTGATCCTGGGCCTGGAGGGCGAGCAGCCCGACCTCATAGACCCGGGCGCCATCGCGCCGCGCCTGGAACAGATTCGCGGCGAGCAGTCGCTGCGCCTGGCCGGCAGCCATGCCATCGCCTTCCAGGAGCGCGAAGACCTGCTGTTCAAGCGCAAGGCCTTGCCCTTTCACGCCAACGGCATGATGCTGTCCGCCTTTGATGGCGACGGCCAGGCGCTGCTGGAAAAGACTTATTACTCGGTGGGCGGCGGCTTTGTGGTCAGCCAGGATGCCGAAGGGCAGCCCGCGCTGGTGCCGGAGTCCACGGCAATTCCCTTTCCCTTCACCACCGGCGACGAGCTGCTGCGGCGCTGCGAGGAAAGCGGCCTGAGCATTGCACAGCTGATGTGGCGCAATGAACTGGCCTGGCGCGATGCCGACGCCATTCGCAGCGGCCTGCTGCGTATCTGGGAGGTCATGCAGGCCTGCGTCAAGCGCGGCATCGCCACCGAGGGCACCTTGCGCGGCGGTTTCAACGTCAAGCGGCGCGCGGCCGAGTTGTACCGCGACCTCACGGCGCACCCCGAGGCGGCGCTGCGCGACCCGCTGCAGGTGCTGGACTGGGTCAACCTGTACGCGCTGGCCGTCAACGAGGAAAACGCCGGCGGCGGCCGCGTCGTCACCGCGCCCACCAACGGCGCGGCCGGCATCGTGCCGGCGGTGCTGCATTACTACACGCGCTTCGTGCCGGGCGCCAACGACCAGGGCGTCATCGACTTCCTGCTGACCGCCGCGGCCATCGGCATTCTCTACAAGGAAAACGCCTCCATCTCCGGCGCCGAGGTCGGCTGCCAGGGCGAGGTCGGCGTCGCCTGCTCGATGGCGGCCGGCGCGCTGGCCCAGGTCATGGGCGGCACGCCTGAGCAGGTGGAGAACGCGGCCGAGATCGGCATGGAACACCACCTGGGCCTGACCTGCGACCCGGTGGGCGGCCTGGTGCAGATCCCCTGCATAGAACGCAACGCCATCGCCTCGGTCAAGGCCATCAACGCCGCGCGCATGGCGCTGCACGGCGACGGCACGCATTTCGTCAGCCTGGACAAGGTCATCAAGACCATGCGCGAAACCGGCGCCGACATGATGACGAAATACAAGGAAACCTCGCGCGGCGGGTTGGCGGTAAATATTGTTGAGTGTTGAATGAGCTCCCCCCTGCGCCGCTTCGCGTCACCCCCTCAAGGGGGCGGCACTGGCCGTCCGGCGAAGCCGGCCCGGCGGTGCCCTTGGTTGGGCCTGCCCCCTGACAGCTGAATAGACCGAGACAGAAGAGATAGTTCGAGAGAAGGAACCCGCTATGCAGAATTTTTCAATCTGGTCGCTGCTTCGCAACGCCATGTCTTACCACGAGGGCTGGGAAAAGCAGTGGAAATCGCCCGAACCCCAGCGTGAGTACGACGTGGTGGTGGTGGGTGGCGGCGGCCACGGCCTGGCGACCGCCTACTACCTGGCCAAGGAACACGGCCTGCGCAATATCGCGGTCGTCGAGCGCGGCTACCTGGGCGGCGGCAACACCGCGCGCAACACCACCATCGTGCGCTCCAACTACCTGTGGGACGAGTCCACGGCGCTCTACGAAAAGTCGATGAAGCTGTGGGAAGGCCTGTCGCAGGACCTCAACTACAACGTGATGTTCAGCCAGCGCGGCGTGCTGAACCTGGGCCACACGCTGCAGGAGATGCGCGACATCGAGCGGCGCGTCAACGCCAACCGCCTGAACGGCGTCGACGGCGAAGTCGTCACGCCGGAGCAGATCAAGGAGATGATTCCCTTTATCAACCTGAACACGCGCTACCCGGTGCTGGGCGCCTCGCTGCAGCGGCGCGGCGGCGTGGCACGCCATGATGCGGTGGCCTGGGGCTTTGCGCGCGCGGCCGATGCGCTGGGCGTGCACATGATCCAGAACTGCGAGGTCACCGGCCTGCGCCGCCAGGACGGCGCCATCACCGGCGTCGAAACCGCCAAGGGTTTCATCAAGGCGAAGAAGGTGGCCATCGTCGCGGCCGGCCATTCCAGCGTGATCGCCAGCATGGCCGACATCCGCCTGCCGGTCGAAAGCCACCCGCTGCAGGCGCTGGTGTCCGAGCCGCTCAAGCCCATCTTTCCGAACGTGCTGATGAGCAACGCCATCCATGCCTACATCAGCCAGTCCGACAAGGGCGACCTGGTCATAGGCGCCGGCATCGACCAGTACAACGGCTACGGCCAGCGCGGCAGCTTCCACACCATTGAACACACGCTGCAGGCCATCGTCGAGATGTTCCCCATCTTCTCGCGCGTGCGCATGAACCGGCAGTGGGGCGGCATTGTCGACGTTACTCCGGACGCCTGCCCCATCATCGGCCTGACGCCGGTCAAGGGCCTGTACATCAACTGCGGCTGGGGCACGGGCGGCTTCAAGGCCACGCCGGGCTCGGGGTGGGTCATGGCCCACACCGTGGCGCAGGACAGGCCGCACGCGCTCAATGAAGCGCTGTCGCTGGACCGTTTCCACAGCGGCCACCTGATTGACGAACACGGTGCCGCCGGCGTCGCACATTAAGGAAAAGACCATGCTGCAAATCAACTGTCCCTGGTGCGGCACGCGCGCCGAGAGCGAATTCAGCTGCGGCGGCGAGGGCGGCATCGTCCGCCCACTCGCCACCGACGCCATGAGCGACGCGCAGTGGGGCGACTACGTCTTCATGCGCAAGAACCCCAAGGGCCTGCACCATGAGCAATGGCGCCACTCGAGCGGCTGCGGCCGCTGGTTCAACGCCTTGCGCGACACCGTGAGCTACAAGTTCGAAGCCACCTGGAAAGTCGGCGAGCAGCCGCCCGCGGTCGCCGCCCCCTATGTTCACACCGGAGAGATTCAATGAGCGCGCGCCTTTCCTCAGGCGGTCGGATAGACCGCAAGCAGGTCGTGAACTTCAGCTTCAACGGCCGCGCCTACCAGGGCCTGGCCGGCGACACGCTGGCCTCGGCCTTGCTGGCCAACGGCGTGTCGCTGGTGGCGCGCAGCTGGAAGTACCACCGCCCGCGCGGCATCCTCTCGGCCGGCGTGGAAGAACCGAACGCGCTGGTCCAGCTGTTCGACGGCGCGCGCACCGTGCCCAACGCGCGCATGACCGAGGTCGCGCTGGTCGAAGGACTGAGCGCGCGCTCCATCCATGCCAGCCCCAGCATCGAGTTCGACCTGAAGGCCGTCAACGGATGGTTCTCCCGGCTGATCCCGGCCGGCTTTTACTACAAGACCTTCATGGCGTCGCAGGCCGCGTGGCACTTCTTCGAGAAGCACATCCGTGCCTCCAGCGGACTGGGCTCCTCACCCACCGAGCGCGACCCCGACCGCTATGACAAGCGCTATGCACATTGCGACGTGCTGGTGGTCGGCGCCGGCATCGCGGGACTGACGGCCGCGCTCGCCGCCGGCCGCGCCGGCGCGCGCGTGCTGCTGTGCGACGAGCAGGCCGAGCCCGGCGGCTGGCTGCTGGCCAGCGACGAAGCCATAGACCAGATGCCCGCCGCGCAATGGGTGGCCAAAGCCCTGGTGGAACTGGCGGCCATGCCGGAAGTGACGCTGCTGCCGCGCACCACCGCCTTTGGCTACCAGGACCACAACCTGGTCACGCTGGCCGAGCGCCGCGGCGACCACCTGCCGGCCCGCCAGGCGCCGGTATTCCGCGAGCGCCTGTGGCGCGTGCGCGCCAAGCAGGTGGTGCTGGCCACCGGCGCGCACGAGCGGCCGCTGGTCTTCGGCAACAACGACCTGCCCGGCGTGATGCTGGCCGGCGCCGTCTCCACCTATGTGCGCCGCTATGCCGTCCTGCCGGGTCGCAATGTCGTGGTGTTCACCAACAACGACGCCGGTTACGACGCGGCCCTGGCGCTGAAAGAGGCCGGCGCTTCGGTCCGGGTGGTCGATGCGCGCCCCGTTCCGCGCGGCACGCTGAGCCAGCGCGCCGGCAGCGCCGGCATTGACATACTTCCGGGCCATGTCATCACCGAGGCCCGCGGCGGCAAAAGAGTCGCCTCGGTACAGGTCCAGGGCATCGATGCGCAAGACAGGCTGACCGGCTCCACGCGCACGCTGGCCTGCGACCTCGTGGCCTTGTCCGGTGGTTTCAGCCCCGTGATCCACCTGCAATCCCAGGCCGGCAGCAAGGCCGTGTGGGACGACCAGCGCGCCGCCTTCCTGCCGGGCAAGCCGGCGCAGGCCGAGCGCTCGGCGGGTGCCTGCGTGGGCATGCATACCCTGGACGAATGCGCCCGCAGCGGCCTGGCCGCCGGAACGGCGGCGCTGCAGGCGCTCGGCTTCACCGCGCCCGCGATGGCGGCCCCCGGTGTGGCGGCCAGCGATGCCGGCGACCTGCGGCCGCTGTGGCTGGTGCCGCATGCGAAAGCGGTAAGCCGCGCGCCCAAGCAATTCGTCGACCTGCAGAACGACGTGGCGGCCTCCGACATCCACCTCGCCATCCGCGAAGGCTTTGAGTCCATCGAGCACGTCAAGCGCTACACCGCCATGGGTTTCGGCACCGACCAAGGCAAGACCGGCAACATCAACGGCATGGGCATCGCGGCGCAAGCGCTCGGCAAGGCCATTCCGCAGGTGGGCACCACCACCTTCCGGCCCAACTACACGCCCGTGACTTTCGGCGCGATGGCCGGGCTGGAGCTGGGCGATGCCTTCGATCCCATCCGCACCACGGCCATGCATGACTGGCACGTCAAGCAGGGCGCGCTGTTCGAGGACGTCGGCCAATGGAAGCGGCCCTGGTATTACCCAAGGAATGGCGAAGACCTGCATGCCGCGGTGGCGCGCGAAACACTGGCGGTGCGCAACGGCGTCGGCACGCTGGACGGCTCCACCCTGGGCAAGATCGACATCCAGGGCCCCGATGCCTCGACCTTGCTGAACTGGATGTACAGCAACGCCTGGTCCAAGCTTGAGATCGGCAAGTGCCGCTACGGTCTGATGCTGGACGAAAACGGCATGGTGTTCGACGACGGCGTGACCGTGCGCCTGGCCGAGAACCACTACCTGATGCACACCACCAGCGGCGGCGCGGCGCGCGTGCTGGCCTGGATGGAGCGCTGGCTGCAGACCGAATGGCCGCACCTGAAGGTCTACCTGACCAGCGCCACCGACCATTGGTCGACCTCCATCGTGGCAGGCCCCAAGAGCCGCGATGTGCTCAAGAAGATCTGCAGCGACGTGGACTTCGACGACGCGGCCTTCCCCTTCATGTCCTACCGCGAAGGCACGGTGGCCGGTGTGCCGGCCCGCATCATGCGCATCAGCTTTTCGGGCGAGCGCTGCTACGAGGTCAATGCGGCGTCCGGTGACGGCCTCCAGGTGTGGACCGCCATCCACGCCGCCGGCGCGGAATTCGGCATCACGCCCTACGGCACCGAAACCATGCACGTGCTGCGCGCCGAGAAGGGCTACATCATCATCGGCCAGGACACCGACGGCTCGGTCAGCCCCGGCGACCTCGGCATGGGCGGGCTGGTCGCCAAAACCAAGGACTGCCTGGGCAAGCGTTCGCTGAGCCGCGCCGATACCATGCGCCCGGACCGCAAGCAACTCGTCGGCCTGCTGCCGGACGATCCCCAGTTCGTGCTGCCCGAGGGCTCGCAAATCCTCTACGAGGCGCCGGTCGAGATCCCCGCACCCATGGTGGGCCACGTCACGTCCAGCTATATGAGCCCGACGCTGGGCCGCTCGATCGCGATGGCGCTCGTCAAGGGCGGCGCCAACCGCATGGGCGAGCGCGTGCATGTCTCGATGCGCGACGGCCGCACCGCCACCGCCACCATCGCCAGCCCAGTCTTCTTCGACCCCAAAGCGGAGCGCCAAAATGCTTGAACCCCTCCAGCGCACCATGCTGCCCAACGGCCGCGCGCCCATGGCCGCGACCTCGTTTTCCGACCAGGCCCTGCTGGCCGGATGGCGCACCGGGCTGGCCATCGTCAACCTGCGCGGCAATCCCGAAGACACGGCATTCCGGGCCGCGGTGTCGCGCGCCCTCAACCTGGAGCTGCCCGTGAAGCCTTGCTCAAGCGTGGCCGACAAGCTGCACCGCCTGGTCTGGGTGGGCCCCGACGACTGGTTTGTCATAGGCCCCAAAGGCCAGGCCGGCGCCATCGAGACCCGGCTGCGCGCGGAACTGGCCGGCCTGCACCACGCCGTGACCGACGTCAGCGGCGGCTATACCGTCCTGCACCTGAGCGGGCGGCCCGTGCGCGAAGTGCTGGCACAGGGTTGCCCCCTGGACCTGCACCCGCGCAGTTTCAAGCCCGGTTCGAGCGCTGGTTCCCTCTTCTTCAAGGCCTCCATCTGGCTGTGGCAGACGGACGACGCACCCACCTATGAGGTGCTGGTGCGCAGCAGCTTCATGGGCTATTTCTGGCTGATGCTGGAGCGCTGCACGCAAGAGTGCGGACTCGTCACACGCCGATTCCTGTGAACAGCACCTGGACCATCAAGATAGACCGGATGGAAATCCGGCTGCCGGTCGGCATCTATGCCGACGAGCTGGAACCCCAGACGGTCTGGGTCAGCGTGACGGCCACCGGCGCGGCCAGGGCATCGCCGCAATCGATCGAGCACTGCCTCGACTACGAGCCGCTGTGCCGCTGGCTGGCCGAGGTATGGCCGAACACGCCCCATACGCCTTTGCTCGAGACGCGGATCAACCAGCTGCTCGGTTTTGTGTTTGCCCTGGATAGCCGGGTGGAGACGGCGTGGGTCGGCCTGTACAAGCAGCGCATGAGCCGCCAGGCGGTGGCCGTCGGCATGGAGCGCGGCACCACCCGCGCCGAATTCTTTGCCAGGCCTGTATCGGTGGACTTGCCCGCAACCCGGGCGGTGCCCGCCTTGGCAACCGTGTGAGGAGAAACCATGCAGCCATCTCGTCAGCCATCCCTTCCTGGTGCCGCCCGCTATGTGCTGACACTGGCCGCATCGAGCGCGCGCGGCCAGGTGGCGGCGCTCAGCGCCATGCTCGAACGGCACGACGCCTACATTGAAGAATTCGCGGTGTTCGACGACGTGCTGGTCTCCCGCTTTTACGTCCGCACGGTGTTTCGCCTGGAGGGCGTCGGAGCCGGCCCGGCCGAACTCGGCGTGCTGCGCGAGGCCTATGCCAGACTGGTTGCCGGCTTTGACGACGCCGAAGGCGCCATCCACGAGATGAGCCGCCCGACCCGCGTGCTCATCATGGTGTCCAAGGCCGACCACTGCCTGCGCAACCTGCTGGACCAATGGCGCCGCGGGGAACTCAACATGGACGTCGTCGCCGTGGTCTCCAACCACGCCGACCTGGCGCCCATCGCGCAGGCGGAAGGCCTGCCCTTTTATCACCTGCCCATCACGGCCGACACCAAGCCGCAGCAGGAAGCGGCTTTGCTGCAATGCATACAGCAGCACGGCGCGGAGCTGGTGGTGCTGGCGCGCTATATGCAGGTGCTTTCCGAAGGCATGTGCCATACCCTGGCCGGCAGGGTCATCAACATCCACCATTCCTTCCTGCCCGGCTTCAAGGGCGCGCGTCCCTACGAGCAGGCGCATGCGCGCGGCGTCAAGCTGATAGGCGCCACAGCGCACTTCGCAACCACCGACCTCGACGAAGGCCCCATCATCGAGCAGGCCCTTGAACGCGTGGACCATGCCTTCAGCCCCGAGCAACTGCTGAGGACAGGGCGCGATGTGGAATGCCTGGCGCTGGGACGCGCATTGCGTTACGTGCTTGAGCACCGCGTGTTCATCAACGGCCTGCGCACCGTCGTCTTGCGGTAAATCGCAGCTTCCACGGCCGGGGTCACGGCCAGATCAAAATCAAACGACAAACAAGGACACGCCATGGCGTGTCCTTGTTGTTTTCGGTATTCGGGGTTTTGTCTTTGGCTGTTTGGTATTCCTGTCTCCACCCCTTGTGGATGCGCCGAGGAGCGCAGGGCCAGACGGATCAGGGATCGCGCTTGTCTGAGCGAAGCGAGTTTGCGCGAGACCCCGTCTGGACCGAGCACCACAGGCTGCCCGCAGCGAAGCGGAGGGACGCAGCAACCAGGGTCGCCTTTTGGTATTCGCGTAACTTCGCTCCGCGAAGTAAGCGAATCCCCATTGCATGACCTTTGCTTACTTTCTTTTGGCGAAGCAAAAGAAAGTGAGTTGCCGCCGGGCAACCCCCGGCCAGCAAACCTCAGGAGAGAAAGCAGAAGGAAGAGCGGTAAGAGAGGGAGGCGGGGGAGAACGAGCCGCCATGCCCACTTTTACCGAATCAACGGAAACGTGCGGAAGTATTCCGCCTCCAGCTGGACAGGATCATTCTTCCTGAGCGCCGCATCAAAAGCATCCCGCATCTCCAGCCCCGTGGGGCTGCGCTTGAAGCAGACATGCAGCGACAGCTGCGCGACCGGCCGGGGGTTGAATACCACGTCACCGGCGCCGCCCAGGCGAGACAGGGTGTAGCTCAGCACGTTCTTGTCGATGATGATGCCGCGGATCTTGCCTTCCCTGAGCTTCTTGACGTTCTGGGCATCACTGGCGCCGGGCTCGACCATCTGGCGCTTTTCCTTGACGGCCTTGTCGAAGGCCTCGCCGTTGGCATAGCCTTCCACCACGCCCAGCTTGTAGGGCTCCAGGTCCTCAATGGTGTTCCAGGTGATGGGTGAACCTTTCAAGGTGGCGACACCGAGCAGGCTGGTGCCCATGGATTGCGACAGATGGCAGGACTGTTCCCGTTGCTTGTTGAAGTAGACGGGAAAGTAGCCTTCGTAGTTGGGATCTTTCTCACCCCTTTCCACGGTGGTGGCCCATTCGGAAGAAGCGCTTAGCAGGCGATAGCCGGCGGCCTTGGCCACCACCGCGGCGATGCGGGTCGAGAGCCCTTCCTGCGGCAACAGCTGGCCGTTATAGGGCGGCCATTCAAGCGTCGCGAGGCGCATCACCTTGGCGGAAGGCCCGCCCGTGGTGGCGAAAGTCGTCTGGGCGTGGCAGTTCAGCCCGGTCAGGGTGCCCAGGGCGCCCAGGGCACAAGAGTAGAAAAAAAGCTTCATACATGCTCCTTGGGCTCCAATGGTTTGAAACAAAAGATTACAAAAAGAGCCTGAGTGCATTGTTGGACTGCCCGGATAGGCGCAATGGCGCCAAATGGACGCGCATTTGTCGAAACCCGACAGCCGTGGCCGGGATGCGGGTTAACGATCGGGGGCTGGCGCTGCGAGTGGAAGGGAACGTGGAGGCGAAAGCGACCTGTATCCGCCGTTCGGGCTGAGGTATCGAAGCCCCGCCTTGCTCGGGCATGTTCTTCGGTACCCCAGGGCGAACGGAGTTTGGATGACCGGCCTGCACGTCCCGCAAGGCCGGGCCGCAAGCGCCGGCTTCGGCTTGCGGCCGCACTGTCGGAGTGAAAGCGGCTCACCATCCGGGGACGTCTTCCGACATCTCCTGACGTCACCCGGGATGGCATGGGTGCATGAAGGTCAGGCGGCTTTCTTCAACTGCGCATGCGGGTCGATGACGAATTTTTTCGGCGCCCCGGCATCGAACTGGGCATAGCCCGAGGGCGCATCGTCCAGCGATATCACCTGCACGCCCACCACGTCGGCGATCTTGATGCGGTCCCACAGGATGGCCTGCATCAGCGCGCGGTTGTACTTCATGACCGGCGTCTGGCCGGTGAAGAAGCTGTGCGATTTGGCCCAGCCCAGGCCCAGGCGAAGGCTGAGCGAGCCTTGCTTGGCGGCCTTGTCGATGCCGCCTGGATCTTCCGTGACATACAGGCCCGGAATGCCGATCTTGCCCGCCGCGCGCGTGACTTCCATCAGCGAATTGAGCACCGCGGCCGGGGCTTCGGTCTGCGAGCCCGCATGGCCGTGGCCGCGTGCCTCGAAGCCCACCGCGTCAACGGCGCAGTCAACTTCAGGTGTACCCAGGATCTGCGTAATCTGCTCGCCCAGCGTCGCATCCTTGGACAGGTCGACCGTTTCAAAGCCGACCTTGCGCGCATGCTCCAGGCGCGCCGGGTTGATGTCGCCAATGATGACCACTGCGGCTCCCAGCAGGCGCGCCGATGCGGCCGCCGCCAGGCCGACGGGGCCGGCGCCCGCCACATACACCGTGCTGCCCGGGCCCACCCCGGCCGTCACCGCGCCATGGAAGCCGGTGGGCAGGATGTCGGAGAGGCAGGTAAGGTCCCGTATCTTTTCGATCGCCTGCTCGCGATCGGGAAACTTCAGCAGGTTGAAGTCGGCATAGGGCACCATGACGTACTCGGCCTGCCCGCCTATCCAGCCGCCCATGTCGACATAACCATAGGCGCCGCCCGCGCGGGAGGGGTTCACACTCAGGCAGACGCCGGTGTGCTGCTCCTTGCAGGTGCGGCAGCGCCCGCAGGCCACATTGAACGGAACGGAAACAATGTCGCCGCGCTTGAGCGTCTCCACGTCGCGGCCCACTTCGAGCACTTCGCCCGTGATCTCATGGCCCAGCACCAGGCCGGCCGGCGCCGTGGTGCGGCCGCGCACCATGTGCTGGTCGGAGCCGCAGATGTTGGTGGTGAGCACCTTCAGGATCACGCCGTGCTCGGCCGTGCCGCCCAGTGGATTGACCAGCTTGGGGAAAGGGATGGACTGGACTTCAACATGGCCTTGGCGCAGATAGACGACACCGCGATTTGCTGACATTTTTTGTCTCCTTGGTTTGGCTTGAAATGGCTTGCAGGGCTGTTCCATTGAGCGGCTGCGCACTTCACGGCCGGGCTTACCCCGATGAATGCGCGGCGCAACGGCCCCACTGCACTTTCACAGGTTGACGCGCGGGAACTTTGCTGGGAACGACGCGGAGTTGTCCCGCAGCGGCGGGCGCAGGGTTGCGCCCGGCTGCTTCAGGCGGCCCGTTTCAGCGGCACCACGCGTTTGCGCGAGGCCCTGGCGCGAGCCTCGCCCTCGCCCACCTTGCCGCGACGCTCTTCGCTGGGCGCGTGGCCGAACAGGCCGCGGTAGGCCTTGCAGAAATGCGAGGAGGACTGGAAGCCGCAGGCCACGGTGACCTGCATGATGGGATGGCTGCTGTGCGTCAGCAGCTCCTGGGCGCGGCGCAGCCGCAGGTTCATGTAGTACTGCGCCGGGTTGATGCTGAAGTAGCGGTGGAAGAGGCGCTCCAGCTGGCGCAGCGACAGCCCGATGGCGCTGGCCAGTTCGGCCAGTGGCAGGGGATCTTCAATGTTGGCCGCCATGATTTCGGCGGCCTCGGTCAGGTGCTGGTAGCCGGGGCCTATGCATTCGGGCTGCGGGATGCGCTGGCGGTCGTTGCTGGCGCGCAGCCGCTCGACGATGAATTGTTCGGAGATGTCCATCACCAGCTTCGCGCCATGGTGCTCGCGGATCAGGTGCAGCATCAGGTGCAGGGGCGCCGTGCCGCCGGAGCAGGTCATGCGGTCGCGGTCGAGGATGAAGACCTCGGGTGCAAACCGCACCTTGGGAAACTCTTCGCTGATGGCCGCCAGGTTCTCCCAGTGGATGGCACAGCGATAGCCGTCCAGCAGCCCGGCGCTGGCCAGGGCGAAGGAGCCGGTGCACAGCGCGCCCATGACCGCGCCGCCGGCGGCGCACTGGCGCAGCAGCTGGCGCACGGCGTCATTGGTCACGCCGCGGATGTTGACGCCGCCGCAGACAAAAATCATGTCGCAGCCGGCCAGGTCGGAAAGGCTGCCGGCATTCGTCATTGCCAGCCCGTTGCTGGCCACGGTGGCCGCCGGGTCGGCATTCACCACGGTCCATTGGTAGAGGGGGCGGCGGCTGATGTAGTTGGCCATGCGCAGTGTTTCCACGGCGTTGGCGAAGGCGATCATCGAGTAGTCGGGCAGCAGGATGAAGCCGACACGGGTGCCGTCTTTCTTGGACTTGCCCTCGCCGGCGCCAGCGGGTTTTGGCGCGGGAGGCTCAACCGGAACGCGTGGCATGGGTGCTCCTGGGAATGCCTAGCTGTCGCTGCTCTCGCGGGCCGCACCGAAACTCTCGGTGAGGCGGTCCAGGATGATGGCCAGCAAAACCACCGCCAGGCCGCTCTCAAAACCCAGGCCGATGTCCAGCCGCTGGATGCTGGCGAGCACATCGTTGCCCAGGCCCCCCGCCCCGACCATCGAGGCGATGATGACCATCGACAAGGCCATCATGATAGTCTGGTTGACCCCGGCCATGATGGTCGGCAGGGCGATGGGAAGCTGCACCTTGAACAGCAGCTGGGTCGAGGTGCAGCCGAAGGCGTTGCCCGCTTCCACCTGCTCGGAACTCACCTGGCGAATGCCCAGGCTGGTCAGGCGCACCACGGGTGGCATGGCGAAGATCACGGTGGCGATGATGCCCGGCACCCGGCCCAGGCCGAACAGCATGGCGGCGGGAATCAGGTACACAAAGGCGGGCATGGTCTGCATGAAGTCCAGCATGGGCCGAATGGTGGCGTTCACGCGCGGGGCGCGCGCGCACCAGATGCCCAGCGGTATGCCGAAGAACAGGCTGATGAGGGTGGCCGAGAGCGTCAGCGCCAGCGTGACCATGGTCTGCAGCCAGAAGCCGGTGACCACGATCAGCGTCAGGGCCAGCGCCACAAACACGCCGAACTTCCAGCCCAGCCGGCGCACGCCCACGATGGTGGCCACCAGGATGACCACCCAGAAGGGCACGGCCAGGGTGCCGATCTCAACCCACGTGGCGAATTTTTCGACCACCACGCCGATGGAATCGAAGACGGCGGCGCCGTTGTCCAGGAGGTGTTTCACCCCGGCGTTGACCCAGCGGCCCAGGGGCAGGACGTCGTGGGAGGCTTCGGTGATTTGCGACAGGAGATTAGACATGGCGGGCCTCTTGAGCCATTCGGACGAGCAGGCTGCGCGCGGAGATGCAGCCCAGTAATTGATCGGTGGCGTCGAACACGCCCACGGGTTGGTCCATGCCCAGCACAATTTTCATGGCCTCGGGCAAGGTGGTGTGGGACGGCAGGCGCGGCCCGCCGTTGTAGGAATGGCCGTTCAGGCCCGGGTCCAGCAGGTCCGCGGCGGTCAGGTAGCGCGAGGTGTCCACGCCTTCGAAGAACCGGCGCACATAGTCGTTGGCCGGCTGCGTGATGATCTGGTGGGGCGTGCCCTCCTGCACCAGGTTGCCGCCCTCCATGATGGCGATGCGCGTGCCTATGCGCAGGGCTTCCTCGAGGTCGTGCGAGACGAAGAGCACCGTGCGCTGCTGTTCGCGCTGCAGGTCCAGCATCAGGCCCTGCATCTCCACGCGCTTGAGCGGGTCGAGCGCGGAGAAGGCCTCGTCCATCAGCAGGATGTCGGGATCCACCGCCAGGGCGCGCGCCAGCCCCACGCGTTGTTGCATGCCGCCCGAGAGCTGCGAAGGGTATTTGGCCGCATAGGCCTGCAGGCCCACCTGGTTCAGCACCTGCATGGCGCGGTCTTCACGCGCCTTGCGCGGCGTGCCCGCCATTTCGAGGCCGAAGGCGGCGTTGTCCAGCACATTGCGGTGCGGCATGAGCGCGAAAGACTGGAACACCATGGCCACCCGCTTGCGGCGCCACTTGACCAGGTCGCATTGCGGCAGGGCGGTGATGTCTTCGCCGTCGATGTTGATGGAGCCGGACGACGGCTCGACCAGGCGGTTGATGAGCCGGATCAAGGTGGACTTGCCCGAGCCCGACAAGCCCATCAGCACATAGATCTCGCCCGGCATGACGTCGAAGCTGACCTTGTTGACGCCGACGACGTGCCCGGTCCTGGCAAACACCTCGTCCTTGCCCAGGCCTTCACCCAGCAATTTCACGGCTTCGGAAATATTGCTTCCGAATATTTTGTAAAGGTCTCTAACACTGATTTTTGGCTTGGTCATCGTATGTCTCCGGGGAACTCTTTCGCTGAATGTTTCGATGTCTTTTTATGAGCAAACAGCGTGCCACGATTGTCTCGGGCGGATATGTTTCGAGCTATAGGGTTTGTCCATGAGGAGGCCCTCGATTCGCTCGCTGAAGGCCGCAAAAAAAACCATGGCCGGGGCTTGTGCTTCGAAGCAGGTCTTGAAGGGGTGTGTGCGCATTTTGTGAATCACCTATCCAGTGCAACATCACCAAGAGGCTTGCTGCAGCAGGGCAATATCCATCCCTGGTCGATCTCGCGCGGGCGAATGCCGCCGCCATGCTTCATCTCCACCTGGCCCGATATTTTTCTGGTTTTGCAGGTGCCGCAGATGCCGCTGCTGCAGGAAGAGGGCAGGCGAAAGCCGGCGGCCGTGGCGGCCTGCAAAATGGTCTGGTCGCTGCGACACGAAAAAGCCTGGCCCATCTTCTGCAACTGGATGCTGTGCACGGAAGCGGTGCCCTCGGCCGGCACTTGTGGTGCAGGGGCTGCTTCCAGTTCGGCGAACGAAAAACTCTCTTCGCGATAGCGCTGCATGTCATAGCCCGCGGCCGCCAGCAATTGGCGCACGGCCGCCATGAAGGGCGCCGGGCCGCAGGTGTAGACATCGCGCTGCAGGAAGTCGGGCGCGATATGGGCCAGGCGCGCCGCGTCCATGCGGCCCAGGTGCCCGGCATAGGCGCTGCCCGGTGCGTGCTGTTCACACACGGTGGCCAGCCGCAGCTGCATCATGTTGCGCGCCATCAGGGTGAGCTCTTCCTGGAACAGCACGTCGGCGGGGCTGCGCGCGCAATGCACAAACACCACATCGGCGTCGCTGCCCAGGTCGTGCAATGCGCGTGTCATCGACATCAGCGGCGTGACGCCGCTGCCGCCCGAGAGGAAGAGGTAGCGCTGCGCCGGCGCCTTGAAGCAGCTGAATTCCCCGGCAGGCCCGATCACGCCCAGCGACATGCCGGGCCGCAGGTTGTCGTGCAGCCAGTTGGACACAGTCCCGCCCGGCACGCGCTTGACGGTGATGCTGACCAGGTCGGGCCGGGTGGGCGTACTCGACAGCGTGTAGCAGCGGTTGACCTTGCTGCCCGCGATGTCCAGCTCCAGCGTGATGAACTGGCCCGGCAGGTAGCGAAAGCTGCGCGGGCCTTGCGCCGCCAGCACAAAGGTTTTGACGTCGTGGGTTTCCTGGCGCACCTGCACGCAGCGCAGGGTTTCGTCCCGGTCGCTGGACCAGGGCGGTGACGCGGGAGCTGCGAAGTCAGGGGCGTGGGGCAATGTAGACATGGGAATGGTCAAAACACGGGGCAAAGGCGGGCGGTTACCGGGTCAGCTGTTTAGCTGTTTAACTGGTCAAGGCCGTCAGGCGGTTCACATACCAGTTGCAGAACTTCTCGACCAGGCCTTCGGTGTAGGGCGAGTACGGCCCGGGCTGGTAGGCGCCGGTGGCGATGCCGATCTGCGACTCTTCCACCAGGCGGCGGTCCTGCGCGTTGGTGGCGTTCCACACCGCAGTGAGATTCTCGACGGTGTAGTCCACGTTCTCCACCGCGTCCTTGTGCACGCACCAGGTGGTGCGCACCAGCGTCTTGGTGGCGGAGATCGGCAGCACCGAGAAGCTCACGATGTGGTCGCTCATGAAGTGGTGCCAGGAGTTGGGCTGCGTCCAGAACGACAGGCCGCCCAGCGCCGGGTCGACAAAGTCGGCCAGCAGTTTTTTGGAGGCGACTTCGGCATTCATGGTTTGCGACTGGCCGGAGCGGTCAATCGGCAGGCGCTGCGTGCGAAAGCCCGTGATGCGGTCGTCCAGCGTGTCGATTTCCGCCGAGGGCAGGCCCATGCCTTCCCAGCGCTTGTGGCAGGCGTCCATGATTTCCTGGAAGCGCTTTTGGCCGGCGGCGTTGTGCTCGTCCGGCTTGTAGCCAAAACCGTATTCGTACAGCGAGATGGTGAGCTCGGGGTGGTTGCTCATGCAGTGGTAGCACTCACGGTTGTTTTCCATGGTGAGTTTCCAGTTGCAGTCTTCCACGATGTCGACCTGCGCCGCCACCTTGCACTCGATGAGCTTGTGGGGCGCCAGGTAGGGCGTCATCTCCGCCACCATCTGCTCGAAGTCTTCCGGTGGGTTCTCGGCCAGGCAGATGAAGATCAAACCCGCCAGGCTGCGCACGTGCACCGGCTTGAGGCCCAGGCCCGAGGGGTCGAAATCGTCACCCATGTGCTTGGCGTGGATCAGCTTGCCGGTGAGGTCGTAGGTCCACTGGTGGTAAGGGCAGACGATGTTGCCCACCACGCCCTGCCGGCTGGCGCACAGGCGCGAGCCGCGGTGGCGGCAGACGTTGTGGAAGGCCCGCACCTGCATGTCGTCGTCGCGCACGATCAGGATGGAGTTCTTGTCGAAGTCCACCGTGATGTAGTCGCCGGCCTCGGCGATCTGCGGCTCCACGGCGACGAAGATCCAGTGCTTGCCGAAGATGTGCTCCATGTCGGCCTGCAGCAGCGTGTCGCTGAGGTAGAACGGCGCCTCCAGGCTGTAACCGGGGCGGCGGCGTGCCAGCAATTCGCGAGTGAGCAGGGTCTGCGCGGAAATGGTTTTGGTCATGGTGGGCGTTGTGTCAGAAATGAACAAGGGAATGGGTGCGCAGGTAGTCCAGGACCGCCTGCGCCTTGGTGTGTGGGTCGCCCGCCTGCAGCACCGTGCCGCCCGTCGAGGGCGACTCGATCGCGCCCAGCATGCGGGCGTGGCCGCTTTGCTGGGTGCGGGCTTCGAGCAATTTGCGGCGCTTGCTGCTGGCCACGCGCTGGCCCGCGGGTGCAAGCGAAGGTGCGGACGCGGGCGCCGGGGTTTGCAAGGGCGTGCGCACGATCCGGCCCGCCATGGCATCGGCCAGCGAATGGCGCGCTGCCTGCGGCGCGGTGGCGCTTACCACCAGCACGGCAGGCGGGTGAACGCGCAGGCGGCGGCGGGCACCCTTGGGCAGGGCCTGCGTCACGATCCATGCGGCGCCTTCGGGCTCTATCGACAGCACATCGGCGATCACGGGCCGGCCCAGCGCGGCCGCCAGGGCATAGGGCAACAGGCCCGTGCCATGTTCGGATTCAGGGCGGGTGCCGGCCAGCACCCAGGGCACGTCGCGCAGCTGGGGCAGCAGGCTTGCCGATACATCGGCATCGTCGCCGCATTCCACCATCTCCAGCAGGGGCGCACCCAGTGCCAGGTAATCGCGGGCGACCGCATCGGGCATGGGGCCTGCCGTGAGCAGCCGCGCCTTGCCCGAGACACCAAGGGCCAGCGCCGCCGCGGCCGCATCGGCCCGGCTGCGCACCGGGCGGCCGCTCACCGCATGCGTGCGGACGCCCACCAGTACCGTGATCTCGCTCATGCGGCCTCCTTCTGCTTGCGCACCAGTTCGAGCAGGGCCTGCATCAGGGCAGCGCTTTCTTCAACAACAGTCAGGTCGGCACGGCGCGCGATGGGTGCGGAAGCGTCCAGGTTCACCGCGATGACGTGGCGGCAATCCTTGATGCCCTGCAGGTGCTGCACCGCGCCCGAAATGCCCAGCGCCAGGTAGGCCGAGGCGGATACGGTTTTGCCTGTGGCACCGATCTGCTGGGCGCGCGCAAACCGGCCGTCGTCCACCGCCACGCGCGAGGCGCCGACGGCGGCGCCCACTTCGAGCGCCAGCGAATGGAACAGCGGCAGGTCGGTGACGCCGTTGCCCGCGGCCATGATGAAGTCGGCTTCTTCGAGTGCCAGCGTCTTGGGGTCCCCGGCCTGTACGCCGAGGTCCTCGATGCCGCTTTCGTTCACCGGCGGCAGGGGCGGGGCGGCATAGCGCAGGCCCAGGCCCACAAAGGGCAGCTTGGTGCTGGCCACACCCTTGGCCAGCAGCATGACCTGGGCATGGGGGCGCAGCCAGTCCTGGCCGGTGCCGGCGGGTACGCGCAAGTTGTCGGTGCCCAGCTCCACCACATTGCATGCCAGGCCCAGCCCGGCCTGAACGGCAAAGCGGCGGCCCAGCTGGCCGTCCAGGCCGCTGTCGGCAAACAGCCAGTGCTGCGGTGCGCAGGCAGCCTGCAGGCTCTTGAGCCATTGCACGCAGGCTGTGGGCTGGTAACGGCCCGCATCAAAATCTTCAGCCACCAGCAGGCGGTCCACGCCCAGTGCGGCCACGTCGTCATGGCAGGTGCCCAGCACGGCCAGGATGACTTCGGTGCCAGCAGAAGCCAGGATGGCGGCTGCCGCGATCGCCTGGCGTGCCAGGTCGCTCAGCGCGCCCCGCTCCGCATGGGCCACCACCACGGTGGCGCGGCTGAAGGGGCCGGCGCTGCGCACGGGCTTGGCCGCTGGAACGTCGAGGTGCTTCGCGCTCAGGCGTTCGCCTTCGCTGCTGCCCAGCACGATGCGCCGCAGTCCGGCAGGCGTCATGATGGCGGGGCGGCGCGGGTCCACGCGGCGCACCGAGCCGGAGTGTGCGTGCACGGTGCTCATGCGGCCTCCACGGCGTGCGCCAGCAGTTCGGCCACATCGAGCACTTCGGGCCGCGGCCCGACCACGCCTTCGAGCATGGCGGTGCAGTTGGGGCAGGCCACGGCCACCACGTTCGCGCCGGCGACTTTGGCGTCGGCGATACGAATGTCGGGGATGCGGGTACTGCCGGGAATGTCGGTGAAGGGCGCGCCGCCGCCACCGCCGCAGCAGCGGCCGCGCTCGCGGCTGCGTTCCATCTCCACCACCTTGATGCCTATGCCCTTGAGCACGGCGCGCGGGGCTTCCACTTCACGGCCGTAGCGGCCCAGGTAGCAGGGATCGTGGTAGGTCACGGCCTCCAGGCTGCCGGCGCGCGTGGGCTTCAGCCTGCCCTTGGCCAGCAGGTCGGCCAGCAGCTGGGTGTGGTGCCACACGTCGAACTCACCGCCCATGGCCGGGTACTCGTTCTTCAGCGAATGGAAGATGTGCGGGTCGGGCGTCACGATGTGTGCAAATTGGCGCGCCTTCAGCGTGGCGATGAGCTGGCGCGACAGGCGCTGAAAGCCGTGCTCGTCGCCCAGGCGGCGCGCCAGGTCGCCGCAGTCGGTTTCCGCCGCGCCCAGCAGGGCGATCTTGAGGCCGGCTTTTTGCAGCGTCTTGATGAAGGCGCGCAGGGTGCGCTGGTAGCGCATGTCAAAGCCGCCTTCACCCACCAGCACCAGCCAGTCGGCCTGGCCGCCGGCTTCCAGCACCGGCACGTTGAGATCCGCGGCCCAGTGGTGGCGGGCGCCCAGCGGGAAGCCGCCGGCGGTGTCGGTGCTGCGCAATTGCTCCAGCACTTCCATGCCCTTGTTGGGCACCACGCCATCGACCAGGGTCATGTGGCGGCGCATGTCGACGATGGCATCCACATGCTCGATCAGCATGGGGCATTCCTGCACGCAGGCGCGGCAGGTGGTGCATGACCAGAGCGTTTCGCTGTTGATCAGGCCGTTCACGATGGGAAGCCCCGGAGCGCCGCCGTGCTTGCCTACGGGCTGGCCCGGATAGGGGCTGCCCGCGTAGCCGGCGTCCGTCTTCGCGCTCATGCCCACGACCAAATCCTGGATCAGCTTTTTCGGGTTCAGCGGCTGGCCTGCCGCGAAGGCGGGGCAGGCCGCTTCGCATTTGCCGCACTGCACGCAGGCATCGAATGAGAGCAGCTTGTTCCAGGCGAAGTCGGCCGGCTTGCCCACGCCCATGTCTTCGGCCGTCAGTTGCAGCGGCTTGAGGGCGGTGGCAAAGCGCTTTTGCGCAGGGCTGCCAAAACGCTCGGGCCGTGGGTGCAGGCCCAGGTGCAGCAGGCCGGCGACCGCATGCTTCATGGGGCCGCTCAGGCCTATGCCCAGTGCCAGTTCCGCGGCGCCGGCGGCAAAGGCCAGGCTGACCAAACCCGCCAGCCAGGGCGCCAGGGCGGTGCCGGTCAGGGCCATGGCCGCGACCAGTGCCACGGCCGCCGCGAACAGCATCAGCGAATAGGGCAGGCGGCTCCATGGGCCTTTGGACAGGCGCGCCGGTGCGTTGCGGCGGCGCGATGCCATGGCCGTCGCGCCGGCCAGCATCATCAGGCCGGCCAGCAGCAGCACGGCGTCCAGGCTGCGCCAATAGAGGCCCAGGCCGTAGTTCAGCGCCACCAGTGCCAGCGCCAGGATGGCGCCGCCGGCCACGCCCACGTGGGCGCGGGCGACATAAGGCTCGCGTGCCACCACGTCGTGCAGGTCCACAAAATAGCGCTTGGGGATTTGCAGCAGGCCGAGCAGGTCCACACTGGCCGGCCGGCCTGTTCTCCAGATGAGCGCGCGCCGGCCCATGCCCCAGGCCAGGCCCAGGACGGCGAGCCAGAAGACGGCGCTTACAAGCTGAGGCAGCATGTTAAAAATCCTTGCACAGCCGCAGCGAGTCGTAGATCGCCGCGTGGATGTTGTGCATCGAGACGCAATCTCCGACGCGGTAGAGCAGGAAGTCGCCATTGCCCGTGGGCTGGCTCAGTGCGGGCTGCGGCAGCGCGTCGTACAGGGCTTCGATGTCGGTCTGGCCCTTGTTGAGCGACAGCGGCTTGAGCTGCCAGTACAGGCCGTCATTGGGCAGGATGCCGTTCTCGACGACCACCTGGTCCACCGCGCGCTCTTCCAGCGCTTCGGTGTATTCGTTCTTCAGCACGGCGATCAGCTTGTCGCCTTCGCGGTACACCTTTTCCAGCCAGAAGTTGGGCGTCTGGATCACGCTGTTGGCATACAGCTGGCGGTAAAAGATCGGGAAGGTGGTGCCGCCCACGTCGTCGGCCACTTTCACGTCGGGCGTGACGATCTCCACCAGCTTGCCGCGCGCCGCGATGAAATCGGCCGCGCCGGTGCCCGCATGGGTGCTGATGCTGTCGTACACCAGCACGTTGTCGCCGGGCGCGACCGCGCCCGAGAGGATGTCCCAGCTGCTGACGCACAGGCCCTCGGCCGCGCCCCAGGCGGGCGTCTGCCCGGTATGCGGTGTGCCGCCGGTGGCCAGCACCACGATGTCGGGCTGCTCGGCCAGGATCATTTCCTGGGTGGCCGCCACGCCCAGGCGGCGCTGCACGCCCAGGCGCTGGGTCTCCATGTCGAACCAGCGGATGATGCCGGCCATCTGCTCGCGCTTGGGCGGCTTGGCGGCCAGGTTCACCTGCCCGCCGACCACGGTGTTCTTTTCAAACAGCACCACCTCGTGGCCGCGTTCGCGGGCCACGCGCGCGGCTTCCAGGCCCGCGGGGCCGGCGCCGACCACCACCACCTTGCGGCGCACGCCGGTGGTTTTCTGGATGATGTGCGGCATGGTTTCTTCGCGGCTGGTGGCGGCGTTCTGCACGCACAGCACGTCCAGGCCGTTGTACTGGCGGTCAATGCAATAGTTGGCGCCCACGCACTGCTTGATCTGGTCTTCCCGGCCGTCGCGGATCTTGATCACCATGTGCGGGTCGGCGATCTGCGCGCGCGTCATGCCCACCATGTCCACCATGCCGGTGGCCAGGATGCGTTCAGCCTGCGAGGCGTCGCGAATGCTTTGCGCATGCATGACCGGCACCTTGGACACCGACTTGATACCGGCGGCCAGGTGCACAAAAGGCTCGGGCGGCAGGGCCATGGGCGGCATGCAGTTCACCAGGGTGTTGTGCGTGTCCGCGCCCGAGCCGACTACGCTGAGGAAATCGATCAGGCCGCTTTCCGACATGGCCTGGGCAATGTCCTTGGCCATCTCGTGGCTGATGCCGTCTTCATGGAATTCGTCGCCGCACATGCGCATGCCCACGCAGAAGTCGCTGCCGACCTGCTCGCGCACGGCCTGCAGCACTTCCATGCCGAAGCGCAGGCGGTTTTCAAAGCTGCCGCCGTACTCGTCGGTGCGGTGGTTGACGCGCGGGCTCCAGAACTGGTCCACCAGCTGCTGGTGCGCGGCCGAAATCTCGATGCCGTCGAGGCCCGCGTCCTTCACGCGCTTGGCGGCGCGGCCGTAGTCGGCCACGATGCGCCGGATTTCTTCAATCTCTATGGTCTTGGCGTTGCCGCGGTGCACCGGCTCGCGTATGCCCGAGGGGCTGACCAGGTGCGGCCAGTCGAAGCCGTGCCAGGCATTGCGCCGGCCCATGTGGGTGGCCTGGATCATCAGCTTGGCGCCGTGCTTGTGCATGGTCTCGGCCAGCTTGGCCAGGGGTTCGATCACGGAATTTTTCGCCAGGTTGACGGAACTCCACCACGACCAGGGGCTGTCGCGCGACACCGGGCTGGAGCCACCGCAAATCGCCAGGCCCACGCCGCCCTTGGCTTTTTCCTCGTAATAGCGGATGTAGCGCTCGGTCGGGTTGCCGCCTTCGGCATACACCTCGGCATGCGCGGTGCTGACGATGCGGTTGCGCAGCAGGACCTGGTTCAGGCGGATGGGCTCAAACAAATGCGGGTAGCGCATGGCGAATCTCTAGAGGGGGCTGACAGTGAATACGCAGTGGTCGTGGCCTTCGGCCGAGCATTGGGTTTCGGCGCTGGTGGTGCGCACGGCCGAGCCGCTGGTCTCCAGCACCCAATCCATCGCGCCCGAGAACCAGCCGGCAAACAGGTAGCAGACCTTGCTGTGGTTCACCGGCACGCCGGCAATGCCTTGCGCCAGCACAAACACCGAATGCTCCAGCTTGACCCGTGCATGGCCGGTGGCGGCGTCCGCCTCGATGAAGGAAAACAGGCCCCAGCCGCGCTGCGACAGTCGCTTGAGGTAGTGCTCGTAAACCGCCATGCCGGACAGCCCGTGCGTGGCCGCCTCCTTCTGGCACCAGAAGTACGCCGAGCGATGCCCCGCCTTGTAGAGCGCGGGTGCATACACCTCGCGGCCCACCACGGCCTCGGTTTCAACATGGTTGTTGACGAAGAAGTGCCGCGGCACATAAATCATCGGCAGGCCGTCGGTGGTCCAGATACCGGTCTGGGCATCGACTTCAATAGGGAGTTGCGGATTCATCTTGGTATCTCGTTATGGATGGCGGAACGCAGGTGTCGGGTGTCTCGTATCTCGTGTCTCGGTGTCTTGTATCGGGCGGGCAGCCGCACCCCGGGCTCGGGGCAGGCTTCCCCCGATCCGGTGGCGGCCGGTGGTTCCAGGCCGGCTGGGACCACCGGGCCGCGATCTGCGCCCGGTGTTTGCGGTGCTTAGCTGAGCCAGCCCGCCACGCGCGCGGCGTTGTCGTTCATCCATTTCTCGGCGGCCGCGTCCGCCTTGGAGCCGCCTTCGACGGCCAGCATCACCGCGCCGATTTCTTCCGGCTTCCACGAGAATTTCTTCAGGAAAGCCACGACAGCCGGTGCCTTGGTGTTGAGCGCCGGGTTGATGACGCTGTCTACGTGCTCTTCGGCGCCGTAGATGTTCTTGGGGTCCGACAGGAAGCGCAGCTTGTACTTGGCGAACATCCAGTGGGGGATCCAGCCCGTGACGGCGATGGACTTGTTCGCGCGGTAGGAGCGGTCGAGCTCGGCGGCCATGGCCGGGCCCGAGCTGGGCAGCAGGCGCATGTCCAGGTTGTAGGCCTTGATGGCTTCTTCCGTCTTGCGCATCACGCCCGCGCCGGCGTCGATGCCCACGATGCGGTTGTCAAAATCGGCGCGGAAGTTGTTGAGGTCCGTCAGGCTGGTGGCCTTGACGTAGTCGGGCACGATCAGGCCGATCTTCGCGCCGGGGTAGTTCGCGCCCACGATCTGGACCTTGTCCTTGAAGCTGCTCAGGTAGGCTTCGTGCGTCACCGGCAGCCAGGCCGACAGCGTCATGTCCAGGTCGCCGCGTGCCACGCCCTGCCACATGATGCCCGCCGCCAGCGGAACCAGTTCCACCGGGTAGCCCAGCTTGCTGCGGATGATGGCCGCGGCCAGGTTGGTGGTGGCCACGCTGTCCGACCAGCCGTCGACAAAGCCGATCTTGATCGTGGGCTTGGCCTGGGCAAAGGCAGCCACGCCCGTGGCCGCCAGGGCCGACACACCCAGGGTCTGCGCCAGGAACTTGCGGCGCTGGCGCAGGGAGATATTTTTTTGCGATTTCATCATGGTACGAACACTCCTGAATAATTAGAAGAAGGCAAACAAGGCAAACAAAGCAAGAACAACCTGACTGTCGGGAGTGTCAACTACACGCCCCACACCTCACCAAAAACACGGAGCCAGTTGCGCCCCATGACCTTTGTGATCTTGGCCGCCGGCCAACCCGCACGCTCCATGGCGGCTGTCAGGTTGGGCATTTCCCCGATGGTGCGAATGCCCAGCGGGTTCTGCACGGTGCCGAAATTGGTGAGGCGGCGGAATTGCCCCTTGTCGTGGGTCAGCATGTCGAAGAATTCCTTGCCGTAGCCCTGGGTGTGGTCGGTTCCCACGCCTACGCAGTCTTCGCCCACGATGTTGATCACATAGTCCAGCGCTTCGACGTAGTCCTCCACCGTGGCCTCGGGGCCGCGCTTGAGGAAGGGGGGAAACATGGTCACGCCGATAAAGCCGCCGCGGTCGGCGATGAACTTGAGCTGCTCGTCGCTCTTGTTGCGCGGGTGTTCCTTCAGGCCGGCCGGCAGGCAGTGGCTGTAGGTCACGGGCTTCTTGGATTCGAGGATGGCTTCTTCCGAGGTCTTGGCGCCCACGTGCGAGAGGTCCACCATGATGCCGACGCGATTCATCTCGCCGATGACTTCGCGGCCGTAACCGGACAGTCCGCCGTCGCGTTCGTAGCAGCCGGTGCCGATCAGGTTCTGCGTGTTGTAGCAAAGCTGGACCACGCGCACACCCATGTCGGCGAAGGCTTCGATATAGCCGAGCTGGTCTTCAAAGGCGTGGGCGTTCTGGAAGCCCAGGATGATGCCGGTCTTGCCGTCTTTTTTGGCCTGTTCGATGTCGGCCGTGGTGCGCACCAGCGACAGCAGGTCGCTGTTTTCGCGGATGGACTTCTTCATCTCGGCGATGTTGTGCACCGTGCTCTTGAAGTCGTCCCATACCGAGACGGTGCAGTTGGCCGCGCTGAGGCCGCCTTTTTTCATGTCCTCGAACACCTCGCGGCTCCACTTGGAGATGATCAGGCCGTCGATGATGATGGAGTCTTGGTGCAGGGTGCTCATGGTGGTCCTCGGGGTCGCGGTGTCGGGCTCGGTGGCGGGTGAAAAGGTAATGAATTTGCGCTCATTGTTGGATTTCCCCGCCGCGCCAACTTGCGCCGCGCAGACGCACACTTGTCAAAATACGACATGATGTCGGGTTTGGTATTTCGCCAAGGCGGCCGGCGTGCAAACGCTTCGGGGTTTACCCTTGAGCCGCCATTTCCTGGTCCAGAATCACACCCATGCCAAGCCCCAAACTCCTGGTCGCAATCGCGCACGGCACCATGACGGTGTCTCTCAACCGGCCCGACAAGCTCAATGCCATCGACAACGAACTGGCCCGCGCGCTGCTGGCCGCCATCGAACAGGCGTCGGGCGACGAGGCTGTGCGCGTGCTGCTGCTGCGTGGAAACGGCCGGGCTTTTTGCGCGGGAAGGGATGTGAGCGCACCACCTACCGAAGACGACATGGTGCTGGTGCAGGCCGTGGCCCAGGCGCTGGTGCGCCTGCCCAAGCCGGTGATCGCCGCGGTGCATGGCTGGACGGTGGGCGCCGGCTTCGAGTGGATGCTCAATGCCGACATCGTGTTCGCGGCGCAAAGCGCGCGCTTCAAGCTGCCGGAGGCATCCCTGGGTGTGTTCGTGACCGGTGGATTGACCGCCACGCTGCCGGCCTACGCCGGTGTGGCGCGCGCCAAGGCGCTGATGCTGCTGGGCGAGGAGTTCTCGCCGGCGCAGGCGCGGGACTGGGGGCTTGTCTGGAAGGTGGTGCCGGAGCCGGAACTTGAAGCGGCCTCGCTGCAGGCCTGCGCCAGGCTGGCCTCGCTTGCGCCAGCGGTTGCCGCCAGCTTCAAGCGGGTGCTCAACGACATCGGCCTGGGCCGCTTCGATGAGGCGCTTGCGCTAGAGAACGATGTCCTGCGGGCCCTGGGTGGCCGCGGGGGAGCTGCCCATGCCTTAAAGTAGCAAGGTCCGGGCACTGCTGAACGGCCAGGCAGCCGATTATTTGCGCTTATCTTTGAAACAATCCATGGCTGCACACGAGTTGGATGTCGAGTCGCTGCGCCGCTGGCGCCTGATGCTGGGCCGCTATGCCACCCAGCCGCTTTCTGGCGCCCAGTTCCAGGCGGGTGACTGGAAGCTCGACCAGGCGCTGGAATACCTGTACGGCCGGGAGTATGAAGGGCGGGGCCTCACCCGGCCGGCAGGGGGTGCGGGCTCCCTGGATCCCAGCCAGCTGCGCGCCATCGACTGGTTGAATCAATCGCGCAAGCTGTTTCCCAAAGACGTGTTTGAACGCATGCAGACCCAGGCGATTGAGCGCTACCAGCTCAATGACCTGCTGAACGACCCGGCGGTTTTGCGTTCGCTCGATGCGTCGCCGGGCCTGGCGCGGGCCTTGCTGGGATTGCGCGGGCGGCTGTCGGGCCAGATGCGTGATGCGGTGCGCGAGATCATCCAGAAGACGGTGGATGACATCACCCGGCGCCTCAAGAGCGACTTTGTCAACGCCCTGGTCGGGCGGCGCAACCGCCAGCGCCGCTCCGAAGTCAGGAACGCGCAAAACTTTGATGCCCGGGCCACCATCCAGGCCAACCTCAAGAATTTTGACGCCGAGCGCGGCCAGCTGGTCATACGCCGGCCCTTGTTCAACACCCGCGTCAAACGCAACCTGCCCTGGGACGTGGTGCTGTGCGTGGACCAGAGCGGCTCCATGACGGACTCGGTCATCTACAGCGCGGTCATTGCCGGCATCATGTCGGCCCTGCCCTCCGTGCGGGTCAAGCTGGTGGTGTTCGATACCAGCGTGGTGGACCTGACCCACCTGGCCCACGACCCGGTGGAAGTCCTGCTGACCGTGCAACTGGGCGGCGGCACCGACATCGGCCGGGCCGTCCATTACTGCGAATCCCTGATCAGCAACCCGCAGCGCACGGTGTTTACCTTGATCAGCGATTTTGAAGAAGGCGCGATGCCGGGGCCTTTGCTGGCCGCGGTGCAGCGCATGGCGCAGGCGCGTGTCAAGCTGCTGGGCCTGGCGGCGCTGGACGAGTCGGCCAACCCGGTGTTTGACCGGCAGATGGCGCAGCGACTGGCCAACCGGGGCATGCATGTGGCCGCGCTGACCCCCACGCACTTCGCCCAATGGCTGGCGGAAGTCATGAACTGATGGACTGGCCCGCCGCCTACCGCGCCTACGACGACGACACGCTGGTGGCGCTGGCCAATGCCGGCCTGCTGCGCCGCGCCGCCAAGGATGTGGAAGCGGGCAAGGTAGGCTGGGCCGAAACCGGTGAGGGGGCGTCCACGGTGGAGGCCGACGGCCAGTCGGTTGAACTGGATGCACGCGGCCCGCAGCACACGCGCTGCGACTGCCCGGCGCCCGGCCTGTGCAAACACATCCTGGCGGCGGTGCTGTGGTTGCGCAGCGTGCCCACGGCCTCATCCGGGCCGGTTGCCGCCGGCAGCCCGGCCGCGGCACCCGCCGGCGAGCCCGACCCGCTGGCCGACCTGCTGGCTGCCGACAGCGCCGCGCTGTTCAAGGCCGCCGGCGCGGCCGCCGCGCGCCAGGCGGCGCGAGTCCCCGCAGCGGGCCTCGAGTGGCGGGTGCAGGGCGGTGCGCTGGTCATGGACTTGCCCGAGCTGGGCGTGACCTGCCGCTGGATCGCGGGCGCGGGTTTTGCCGGCATGGTGTCGGAAGTCGCCGCCGCCCAGCGCAAAGCCGTGCACCTGATGGCGGTGGCCGCCCTGCGCCTGGCATTGGGACAGCCGCTGGACTGGCCGCAAGGCCTGGCCCCTGTGGCACAGCCTGCGGACACCGCAGCTACCGCGCAGCTGGCGCCCGGCGAACGCGCCTTTCTGGAGCAGGTGCGCGGCGCGCTGCATGAATTGCTGGATGCCGGCCTCTCGCACGCCAGCACACTGGTGGGCGCCCGTTTGCTGGCGCTCAACATGTCCGCCCGCGGTGAAGGACTGCCGCTTGTGGCCGCCATGCTGCGCAACCTGGGCGGCATGGTGGACCTGCTGGTGCGGCGTGACCACCAGGCCCAGGAGCGCGATGCCCTGGCCTTGATGTCGCGCATCGATGCACTTTGCGCGGCCATGCTGGCCCCCGGCGTTGAGCTTGCCCGGCCCGATCTGCTGCCGGCCTTGCGCGGCCGGTTGCGCCGGACGTTCGGCAGCGCCGAGACGCTGGAGCTGCTGCCACTGGGCGCCCACTGGTGGCAAACCCTGGGCGGTGCGAGGGGGCTGAGCCTGTCGCTGTGGGACGTGCAGGGCGCGCGGCTGCTGCAAGCCGGTGTGGCACGGCCCGATGCAAGCGATGGGGCTTTCACCCGGCACAGCGCCTGGAGCGCGCAGGCCCTGTGGCCGGGCGCCGGTGCCGCGGCCCAGGTGTGCGACGGCCCGCTGGTCCTGAGCCAACCCCGCCTGGCCGACGACAACCGCCTGGCGCTGGGAGGCACCAGCCGCGCCCAGTCCCTGCCCGCCTGGCGCGCCGACGACCCTCGCCTGGGCCAACTGGGTTGCGGCGACTGGGCCGAACTGTCTGAGCATCTGCGCGGCATGACCGGCCTGGCGGCGGGCATGGGCGACACGCTGCTGCTGCGTCCGGCCGCCACGCGTGCCCCGGTGCTGCACGAGGCGCAGCAGCAGCTGCGCTGGGCCCTGCAGGATGCCCAGGGCCGCTGGCTTGAACTGGTGCTGCCGCTTGGGCCGCACACCGACCAGCGTGCCGAAAACCTGGACCGCTTCGCCGCACGGCAAGCGCCCGTGCATGCGGTCGCGGTCCGCGTGGAGCAAAGCCATTCCAGCACACACCTGGTGCCGTTTGCGGCATTGAGCACCGACGCGAACGGGCAGGTGCAGGCCGTGTCATTTGATTTTGCCGATGAGCCTGCGCGGCGCACCTCGCTGGCCCAGCGCATCCTGCGCCTCATGCAGTTGCGCAAAGACCTGGCGCCGCCCGTCGCGCCGCCCACGCTGGCCGGGCGGCTGTTGCAGCCCGTGCTGCAGGTGCTGGAAGCCCAGGCCGCCACAGGGCGCATGGCGCTGACGCAGACCCAGCAGGAACAGCTGAACAGGGCGGCTTCGCCCATCGCGGCGGTGGGCCTGCACACCCTCAGCCGGGCGCTTGACGCGCACTGCGCGGCCCCGGGCCCGCAAACACTGCTGCGCCTGCACCGCCTGGGCATGTGGGTGCTGGAGCTCGACGGACTGCCGCAAACCGGGCATGTTCCCCACTGACACAATCACCGCGCACCATAGCGACAACAAGGAAGAAAGAAGGGAAAACACAATGGGATTGCTGGACAAACTGGTAAGCACCGTCAAAGACCAGATCGGCGTGGGAGGCGTCGCGGGCCTGTCCGCGCAGCAGGCCATGAACCTGCGGGACGCCCTGGCACCCTTGAACACCGCGGCGGTGGGCCTGGGCGACAAGGCCGCCGCCTTTGTCACGGAAGGCACGCAGGAAACCGTGCTGCTGGACCTGCAAGCCGCCCAGGGCAAGGAACTGGGCCAGCTGCTCGGCGAGCCAGGCCGCTTGCGCTGGGGCTTCAGCCGCTACAACGACAAAAAACTCGAGTCCCTGGCCCACGGCAGCATGGCCAGCCGGGCCGCCTGGTACGCCAGCGTGGACGCGGCCACACCCCTTCAGCCTCTGGTCCGCCTGGGCAAGGTGCTGGCAGCCGCCGACGCGGGCAAGTCGCTGGAGCACCCGGGCGCGGCCGTACCCGACTGGCTGCAGTACCTGGTCAACGATGCGGTATTTGCCAGCTACAAGGACGGCAACCGCGGCAAAAACGACCTGGCCGCGCAGCGCCCGGCCTGGGATGTGTACCTGGTGGAGCGCCTGCTGGCGCATGAAGGCCTGGATGAAGGGCTGGCGCTGCATGTGGTGTTTGAGCGCAAAGGCCTGGACAGCTATTACCACGATCGCCTGGACGGCGTCGTCAAGTCGGCCGCCCTGGCCCGCTACCTGCAGGAGCATGCCGGGCAGGTGGCGAAACTGCCGCAGGCGCTTTCGGCGGCCGGGCGCGTGGTTCTGGCCAAGCGCCTGGGCAGCGACAAAGCCTTGCTGCAGGCGTTCGCCGCGGTGGTCGTGGCGCTGGCGGTGGACGGCAGCAAGACCGTGCGGGCCGAGGCCATTCCCCACATCGAAGGCATTCCCCAGGCGCAGCGCGTGGCCTTGCTCGGCGCGCTGCTCAGCGGCGGCGACAGCACGCAGCGTGCGCAGGCGGCGGACCTGATGGCGCGCCTGCCCGCGCAAGACAGCCGCGCCACCCTGGAGGCTGCGCTGGCCGCCGAAACCAGCAAGCCCGTGCAGCAGGCGCTGCGTTCCGCGCTGAGCCGCCTGGATGCGGTGGACGACGCGGGCGAGCAGGCCATGCCGCCGGCGCCGCCCTGGACGCCCTTTGAGGACGTCCCGCTGGGGGATGATGTGCTGGCGCTGCTGCGGGCCAACCACGCCGAGATGCTGCAAAAGGCGAAGGTCGCCGCCGCCGAGGAAGCCGAAGAAAACAAGACCCAGAAATACCCGTACCACTGGCGCAAACGCAACCTGGACAACCTCTCCAAGGTGAGTGAGGAAGACATGCGCATCGCGCTGCGCATACTCAACGGCACAGGCAGCGCCAAGGATGCCAAGCAGATGCGCGTGGGCGAGATGAACGGCGTGGTGAGCCACGGAGGCAAGCTTTACGCCTTGCCCGCCTTCGGTCCGGTGCACCAGATCCGCTGGTTGACGGTGACCCGCCACGGCGGGCATTTCTGGAGCGACAACGGGTTCCAGAAATGGCTGACGCGCCAGCCCCAGGGCAGCGTGGACCTGCGCGCATTGGGTGACCTGCTTGCACGTTCCCAGGTGCCGCTGGATGCGGTGGCCGGGTCAGCCCTGACCGACTACTGGAACACGCCGTCGGCCGTCGACCAGCTGCCGCCCGCCCAGGTATGGCCCTTTTTCATGGAGCACCCCGAATACATCGACGAAGGCTTGGGGCTGGCCGCCCCCAAGGCCGAGGGCCGGGCCATGGAACTCGGCCCCACGCTCAAAGCCATCACCACATTCCCCGTGTTGCCCACGCGCTGGGTGCCCCGGTTGATGGAGCTGGCCCTGGGCGAGGGCAAGACCCACCGCGGCGCCGCGCAAAAGGCGCTGGCGGCCCTGCCCGACATCGGGCGGCGTGTCATCGAATCGCTGTCCCACAGCAAGAGCGAGGTGCGCATCGAGGCCGCCCAGTGGCTGGCCGGCTTGCGTTATGCCGACGCCGCCGCCGCCCTGGTCAAGGCGCTCGACAAGGAAACCCGCGAGACCGTGCGCGCGGCTTTCCTGACCGCGCTGGAGGCCCTTGGCGAGGACCTGTCGTCGCGCCTTGCGCCCGAGGTGCTGCTGGCCGAAGCCAAAAAGGGGCTCAAGGCCAAATTGCCTGCCGGCCTGGACTGGTTCGCCTGGGACGCGCTGCCGGCCTGCCAGTGGGCCGACGGCCAGCCGGCGGATCCGGATGTCGTGCGCTGGTGGGTGGTGCTGGCCTGCAAGCTCAAGGAGCCCGGCGGCAATGCGCTGCTCACGCGCTACCTGGGCCTGCTCAAGCCGGCCAGCGCCCAGGGCCTGGGGGCCGCCGTGCTGCGCCAGTTCATGGCCTACGACACACGCCATCCCTCGCTCGAAGAGGGCATTGCCCACGCACAGGCCCATGCGGCAAGGCGCTACCAGAGCTACCAGAGCAGCTACCTCAATGCCAAGCCCGAGCACCGCCAGTACTACGAGTCCGGCTACGCCAAATCGCAGGAGCAGGTGTTTGAGGAGTGCAAGCGCGAGAAGATGGCGGAATACCTGGGAAGTGCCATCGGCGAGAAAGGCATCCTGGCGTTGGCCGCCAGGGCGCCGGGCCATGAGGTGGTGGCCCTGCTGCAGCAGTACATGCGCGACCACTACCAGCGCCGCTCGCAGATCGAAGCCATGCTCGACGGCGTGGCCGTCGGCAACGAGCCCGTGGTGATCCAGCTGCTGCTGGGCCTGTCCCGGCGCTACCGTACCGCCTCGGTGCAGGAAAAAGCCAGGGCGCTGGTGCAGGAAATTGCCGAGCGCAACGGCTGGACGCAAGACCAGCTGGCCGACCGCACCATCCCGACGGCAGGCCTGGACGAAACAGGCACGCTGCAACTGCCCTACGGTGAGCGCAGCTTCACCATGGTGCTGGATGCCGCCATGAAACCCGAATTGCGCAACCCCGAAGGCAAGCCGGTAAAGGCCCTGCCCGACGCGCGCCAGAACGACGATCCCGCCGTGATCAAGGAGGCCAAGGCGCTTTTTTCCAACAGCAAGAAGGAGCTCAAGCAGGTCATCGACATGCAGACCGCGCGCCTGTTCGAGGCCATGTGCACCGGGCGGCTGTGGCCACAGAGCGAATGGCGCGACTACCTGTACAGCCATCCGGTCGTGGGCCGCCTGATCCAGCGCCTGGTCTGGCTGGAGGTGGACGCCGGCGGCGCGGTGCTGCAAAGCTTTCGCCCCAGCGAAGACGGCAGCCTGCTCAACACCGAAGACGATGAGGTCAGCGTGCCGGACGGCAGCTTCGTGCGCCTGGCCCATGCTTCTCTGGTGGATGCCGCGGCGGCCAAGGCCTGGACGCAGCACTTCAAGGATTACAAGCTGGCGCCGCTGTTCGCGCAGATGGCGCACCAGCTTCCCACACTGGCCTTCACCGACGAACACGGCGTGCCCGTGACGGCGATCAAGGACCGCCAGGGCTGGCTCAGCGACACCTTCACCCTGCGCGGCGCATTCACCAAACTGGGCTACCAGCGCTCCCAGGCGGAGGACGGCGGCTTCTTCTGCCAGTACACCAAGGATTTTTCCAGCGTCGGCGTGCGTGTGGTCATGGAGTTCTCGGGCAACACCCTGCCTGAGGAAAACGTCACCGCTGCCCTGAAGACGCTGGCCTTTGAAGACAGCAAGGTGCGCGGCTGGTCGGACCGCAACCTGCCGCTTGCCAAGGTGCCTCCCGTGCTGCTGGCTGAAGCCTACGCGGACTACCTGGCCGTGGCCCAGGCCTGCGCGGGCTTTGATGCGGCTTGGGAAAAGAAAATGCCCTGGTAGGCCCACACGTTTGCACGGCTTTAAGTGAATGAAGCCGCTTTGCCCGCGCATCGCGCAAGCAAGCGGCCCGCAAGAAAAGGACAGCGTATGACTTCAGAAAAAACTCCGCCCTCTGCCGACGGCTTCATGGGGCAGGCGGTGCGCCTGGCCTGCGAGCACCGCTGGGCCGACGAACTGGCCCGCCTCGCGCAGGCGGACACCCGCGCAAAGCCGCCCGGCTGGCGGCTGTCGCCGCGCGCCGTGCGCCAGTTCATCCTGGGCGACGATGCGCTCAAGGTCAGCCGCAAGTTTTATGGCGACGACCCGCTGGTGGACCGCGCCATCGTGACCCTGATGGGACACCAGGGCCTGATGCTGGTCGGCGAGCCCGGCACGGCCAAGTCGCTGCTGTCCGAACTGCTGGCGGCAGCCATCAGCGGCGATTCAGGGCTCACTGTGCAAGGCACGGCGGGAACCACCGAAGACCACATCAAATACAGCTGGAACTACGCGCTGCTGCTGGCCGAAGGGCCGAGCCAGAAGGCGCTGGTGCCCTCACCCCTGTATCAGGCCATGCGCTCGGGCAAGCTGGTGCGCTTTGAGGAAATCACCCGCTGCCCGCCGGAAATCCAGGACGTGCTCATCTCGCTGATGAGCGAAAAGCAGCTGATGGTTCCCGAACTCGGGCAGGCCGGCCCGAACGCCGACGGCAGCGTGACGGACGGCTCCCGCCTGTTCGCGCAGCGAGGCTTCAACATCATCGCCACCGCCAACCTGCGCGACCGCGGCGTGCACGAGATGTCCTCGGCGCTCAAGCGGCGTTTCAACTTCGAGACCGTGCGCCCCATCCGCGACCACGCGTTTGAAGTCGAGCTGGTCACGGCGCAGCTGCAGCGCGACCTGGCGGGCAGTGCGATACCGGTCACGGTGCCGCGTGACGTGGTGGGCTTGCTGGTCACCACCTTCCAGGAACTGCGCGCCGGCCAGACGCAAGAGGGCACCGCCATCAAAGGGCTGGATGCCGTGATGTCCACCGCCGAAGCGGTGAACGTCGCCTACGCCGCCGCCTTGCAGGCCCAGCACTTCAACGACGGTGTCCTGACGCCGCGCGAAATCGCCGGGCAGTTGCAGGGCGTGGTGCTCAAGGACAGCGCGGACGACGTCAAGCGCGTGCGCCACTACTTTGACACCGTGGTGCGCGAGCGCGGCAAACGCGATGCCCACTGGAAAGCCTTTCACGATGCCGCCCGCGCGCTGTGGCAGTGAGCAACCAGGGTTCAGAGACTTCGGCGGACGGCGCGCTGCCTGAAGCCGTGTCGGCGCTGCTGGCGCCGCTGCTGGGTGCCGACGATGTGTACTTCGTGCCCATACGCCACCACAGCCCCGCCTGTGCCTGGGCCTTGCAGCAACTGCTGCGCGAGGTACAGCCCGCCGCCATATTGATCGAAGGCCCGGACGACCTGGGGCACCTGCTGCCCCTGTTGCAGCACCCGCAAACGCAGGCGCCGGTCGCGCTGCTGTGCCAGGCACGGCGCCAGCGCCCGGCCGCCGATGCGCGGGAGCCTGACGCCGGTACAGCCATGGAAGACCCGGCGCCTGACGCACCTGAGGCACCCCAACCCGCTGCTGCGCCCGCTGCGGCCCCCGCACAGGAGACGCGCAGCTCCTTCTTTCCGCTGTGCGATTACAGCCCCGAATGGGTGGCCTTGCGCGCCGGCGGTGCGCTGGGCGTGCCCGTGGCCTGGATAGACCTGCCGTGGCAGGACAAGGCCTGGGATGCCGAAGATGCCGGCGACGATGCGGAGCCCGGCGGCAAGCCCCACGACACCGCCCGCAGCCAGATGGAAGAGCGGCATTTTGCGCACAGCGCCTACCTGCAGGCCATGGCCAGGCGCATGGGCTGCGTCGACCACCAGGACCTGTGGGACCGGCTGTTTGAACTCCGCGAGCCATCGGACCTCGCGGACTGGCGCCGGTTTTTCAGCGACGTGTTCTGCTGGTGTGCCATGGCCCGGCTGGACTATGAGCCCGAGGTCCTGGAGGCGGAGCTGAGCCTGCCCCGTGAACGGCATATGGCGGCGCACATCGCGCGCTGGCGCAAGGATGTGCAGGGTCCCATCGTGGTGGTCACCGGCGGCTTTCACACGCCCGAGCTGCTGCGCAGCTGGAAGGGCGCCGCGGCCGCGCGCAAACCCGCCAGACCGACGGAAAAAAAGCCCGTGGAAGATCCCAAGGCCTGGTTGATCCGCTACAGCTTTGAGCGACTGGACGCGCTGAACGGCTACAGCGCCGGCATGCCGTCACCGGGCTACTACCAGCAGGTCTGGGACCGCCTGCAAGCCGCCCGGCCGGGCAGCGGCAACCCCTTCGCCGCGGTCGCGCTGGATTGCCTTACACGCTTTGCCCAGCAGACCCGCGCCCAGGACCAGCTTGACCCTGTGTCCACCGCGCTGGTGCAGGCCGCGGCCCTGCAGGCCCAGCGCCTGGCCGATCTGCGCGGCAATGCCGGGCCCGGCCGCCAGGACTTGCTCGATGCCATGCGCTCTTGCTTCGTCAAAGGCGCCATGGACGACGGCACCCGCGGCTTTACCGCGGATGTGCGGGCCTTCCTGGGCGGCAGCCGCATCGGCGACGTGCCGCCTTCGGCCGGCTCGCCGCCGCTCATTGAGGACGCGCGGCGCTTGGCCCGCGCCGCCGGTATGCGACTGGACGACAGCACGGCGCGCGTCGCGCGCCTGGACCTGTATCGCAAGCCCAGCCACCGCCAGCGCAGCCGTTTCTTTCACGCAATGGCCTACCTCGATGCCGGGCTCGCGCAGTGGCTGGCAGGCCCGGATTTCCTGGGCAACAGCCGCCTGCACATCCTGTTTGAAGAGTGGCGCGCGGCCTGGTCGCCCCTGGTCGAGGCGCGCCTGATCGAGTTGGCCGCCGAAGGCGCCAGCGTGGAAGCTGTGTGCCTGGCCAAGCTGGAGCGCGAAGAAGCGGCGCTTGCGGTGCAGGGCCGGGGCCGCAGCGCCAGCGCCGCGGTGATGCTGCTGTTGCGCGCCTGCCTGGTCGGCCTGCAGGCGCGCCTGCCGCAGCTGCTGGCCATGCTGACCACCCACCTGAACGAAGATGCCTCGCTGGCTTCGGTTGTGGACTGCGGGCACCGCCTCGTCACGCTGTGGCGGGCCCGCGAACCCCTGGGCGTGCAACAACATCCGCAGTTGCGTGAGCTGTTGCTGCGGCTCAGGCCGGCCGCGCTGTTCCTGATGCCCGATCTGGCGCAATGTGCGCCCGAGGGCCAGATGCAGGCCGTCAACACACTGCTGTCGCTGCGCGAGCTGTGGCGGCTGCTTGAAGCCCTGGATGAAGAAGCCGGTTTCGCGGGCGACAGCAAACTGGTGAGCCCCGACGCATTCACCGCGCACATGCAGCGCCTGGCCCAGCCCGGCGCGGCGCCGCCGGCCATTGCCGGTGCGGCTGCTGCGTTGCTGTACCTGGATGGCGTGTGGGACGAGGCCGCCCTCGGCGCTGTCGTGCAAAACAGCTTTGGCACAGGCGCCCAGGCCAGGGATGCGGTGGCCTTCCTGGGCGGCCTGATGGCTGCCGCGCCCGAGTTGCTGCTCCGCGTGCCCAACCTGCTGAAAGACCTGGACGGGCTAGTCCGCAACTGGACACCCGAAGCCTTTGTCGCCTACCTGCCGGAGCTGCGCCAGGCGTTTACCGCGCTGCGCCCCCAGGACACCGCCGACCTGGCCGCCCAGGTGCTGCAGATGCACGGCGCTGACGACAGGACCGAACTGGTGGCCATGCAATACGAAACCACCGAGGCGGACCTGCGGGCAGGGCTGCAGCTTCAAACCGAGCTGGAAGCCTGCCTGCGCCGCGACGGCCTGGAGCTCTGGCTGAGGTGATGGCGGCCGAGATCCTCTGCATGAGCAAGACCACCGTGACGCAGCTGGAGGAGTGGCTGCGCGTGAGATTCCTCGACCGAACCACACACCAGGCCAGGTCAAGCTCATGGCCGACGGCGCGGCGTATTACGAGCGCGTGCCGCGCGCGCTGGCACAAAATGGGCGGCTACAGCCTCACAACCGAGAGCTTCGTGAAAGACCTCGTAACGAACCTGTATTCAAACCAATCCAAGGAGGTTTAAAAAATGGACATTCTTCGAGAGGCCCTGCTGTGTACACGCGAGGGCCGCTGGGACGAGGCGCACACGCTTGCGCAAAGCGATGAATCGCAGCTGGGCGCCTGGCTGCACGGCATCCTGCACATCCAGGAAGGTGACCTCGACAACGCCGCCTACTGGTACGGCCGGGCCAAGCGGGATTTCGCCGGCCGCGGCACCGTCGATGAAGAGCTGGCGCGCTTCGAGGCTGCGCTGCCCCGCTAAGCACCGGTCAGCACGGCGCTGGCTAGCGCCGCACCAGCAGCTTTTTCATCTCCCACTGCGTGGCCGCGTCCCGCTCGCGCAGGTAGCGGATGTCGCCGCCGGACTGCACGGCGATGGGCACGCCGGCCTCAAACAGCAGGCGGTTGCCCGGCAGGCGTGGCACCTTGTCGCCCGGCGTCAGGATGCCGGCGAGGTTCAGCGGGTCCACAGCCGAGATGGCGACGCGCTCATTGCCCGGCTCTTTCGCGATTTTGCGCAGAGCCGCGGCGGCTTCGGCCAGGGCGAACTGCTCGCCCGAGAAGCCGCTGACGAAGCGGCCGCCACGCACCTCGCCGCGCGCCTCCAGCCGGCGCAGCACGTAAAACAGCTCGCGCCACGGCGGCAGGCCTTCCTCGCGCTCGAGCAACTTGCGAAAGACCACGCCGTAGCGGCGCAGCAGCACGCGCGCGATGTGCTCCACGTGCGGCTCGGCCAGCGCACCCGGCGTGGGCTCCGGCGGGCGTGGGCGGCGTGTGAGCGACCAGCGGCCGGCGTCCTCCATCGGGTCCAGCGCGCCGCGCTTGCGGCGCAGCTTGTTGCGTTTTTCTTCAGGCATCACCAGGCTGCGCAAGCCGGCGAAGGAATCGCAGGTGGCGATGCCGTGGGCGACCAGCTCGGCCAGGGCCTGCTCGACCTGTGTGCCCAGCAGCCGGGTGTCATGCCGCAGGTCGGCGAAAAAACTGGCGCCATGCGCGCGCAGCGCGTCCAGCACCTGGCGCGCGGCGCTGGAGAGCGGCACGTCGTCGTGGGTTGTCGCCGCGCCGGCGGCCTGCTGCCAGTGGGGCAGGGCGTCACGCTCGCACAGCAGGATGGGCGTGCCGCGTATCGGCCCCGTCTTGCGGCCTGCCGCATCGCCGGCCTCGGCAGGCCGCCACCAGGCCACACGGCCCACGGCGCACAGCTTGTCGAGCATGGCGGGACTGTAGTCCTTGACACGCGCCGCCAGCAGGTCTTCTTCCCAGGCCGCAGCCGGCGCCGCATAGCCTTCGAGCTGGCGCAGCACATCGGCCAGCCCGCCTTCGCCTTCGCGGCGTTCATCGCCGCTGGCATCGAGGGTGTCGCCAGCGTTCAACTGGTGCCAGCGGAACAGGAAACGCATGAATTGCGCCGGCGGCACGGGCTGGAACTCGGCGCGCAGCTTTTCGCGCGTGCCGCGGTGTATGCGCGCGAGCAGGCGGCGGTCGCACCATTCGTCCGCACCGACGGCGGTGAAGGCGCCGCGCATCACCGCGCCTTCGGCTTCGAGCTGCAGCACCGCTGTCAGCACGGCGATTTCACCCATGCCCAGGGGCTCGCCCAGCGCCTGCGCAGTGACCGGGCCCAGCAGCTCCAGGCGCCCGCGCAGGATTTCACGCAAGGCCTGGTCGGCCTCGGGCCGCTCCGCCGAAGTTGGCGTGATGGCGGGTGAGAGTGCCAAGCCTGGGAAGACGGCCAGGAGTTCGTGCAAACGCTCCGCCGCCACGTAGAGCGGGAGCGTGCCGCCCGGCAAGATCACCAGGCTGATGCGGCGCTGCAGCACGAGCGACTCGATGAATTCAGCAAAAGGCGCTTCTTCCATCGTGAGAAAACCGTGCACCACCAGCGCGTCATGCAGCTCGTCGGCGCTGCGGATGTCGGGCCGGGCGTCCTCGCGCACCTGGGCGATCACCTGCGGGTCCAGCTTGCCGATGTCCTCGGCGGTCTGCAGGTCCATCAGCGGCCGCGTGCTGACGGCCTTGGTGCGGCGCTCCTCGGCCGCGCCGCCGTCGAGGAAGGCATAGGGCTTGGCATTCAGGATGGCGTGCGCCAGCGGGGAGGGCGAGGCCAGGTCGCGCGTGCTGATGCGCACCTCGCCGGCCTCCAGGCCGGCCAGCAGGCGCACCAAGCCGTCGGCGTCCATGGTTTCATGCAGGCAGTCGTGCAGCGTCTGCGCCACCAGCGGGTGCTCCGGGATCTCGCGCTCGCCGGCCAGGTTCTCGGCGCAGGCCAGCTGGTCCGGGAAGATCACCGTCAGCAGGTCTTCCGCGTCGGAGCGCTGGAACTGCGGCGGCACCTTGCGCCCGCCGTTCATGCGGCGCACCGCGAGCGAGGCGGTGGCGTTCCAGCGCCAGCGCGTGCCGAACATGGGCGCGTCCAGCAGCGCCTGCACCAGCACCTCGCGCGCGCTGGCCGGCTTCAGGTAGTGCCGCACCTCTTCGAGCGCGAAGCTGTGCGTGGGCCCCAGCGACAGCACGATGCTGTCTTCCAGCGCGCTGGCCTGCAGCTCGAAGTTGAACTTGCGGCACATGCGCTTGCGCAGCGCCAGGCCCCAGGCCCGGTTGATGCGCGAGCCGTAGGGCGAATGGATCACCAGGTGGGTGTCGCCCACCTCGTCGAAGAAACGCTCGAACACGATGTGGCGGCGGCTGGGCAGCACGCCCAGCGCCGCCTTCGACGCGGCCAGGTAAAGCGCGAGCTGCTGCGCCGCGGCGGCGGGCAGATTCAGGTCTTCACGCAGCCAGCGCTCGCAGGCCGGCACGCCGTCGTCCAGCAAGGTGTCGGCGGTCTCGCAGATGCGCGACACCGCCTCGCTGAGCTCATCGGTGCGGCCCAGGCTTTCGCCCAGCCAGAAGGGCATGGAAGGGGGCTGCCCCCTGGCGTCCTCCACCATGACCTTGCCGGTCTCTATCTTGGCGATACGGTAGGACGTGTTGCCGAGCTGGAAGATGTCGCCCGGCAGGCTTTCAAAAGCGAAGTCCTCATTGAGCGTGCCCACGCGGTGCCCCTCGGGCTGCAGCACCACCTCGTAATCGAACTGGTCGGGGATCACGCCCGCGTTGGTGACGGCGGCCAGCCGCGCGCCGCGGCGCGCACGCAGCACGCGGTTGACGGCGTCGTAGTGCAGGTAGGCGCCGCGCCGGCCCCGGCGCGTGCTGTAGCCCTCGGCCAGCATCTGCACCACCTGCTCGAACTCGCGCAGCGTCAGTTCGCGGTAGGGCTGGGCGCGCCGCAGGCATGCATACAGCGCGTCCAGCGGCCATTCGCGGCAGGCGGCTTCGGCGACGATGTGCTGCGCCAGCGCGTCCAGCGGCTTGTCCGGCACGCGGACGCGGTCCAGTTCGCCGCGGTTCACGGCGGCCAGCAGGGCGGTGCATTCGAGCAAATCGTCCAGCGCCAGCGGGAACAGCCGGCCCTTGGGAATGGCGCCTATGGCATGGCCGGCGCGGCCCACGCGCTGCAGCAGTGCATTGATGGCGCGCGGCGAGCCGATCTGGCACACCAGGTCGATGTCGCCGATGTCTATGCCCAGCTCCAGCGAGCTCGTAGCTACCAGCGCCTTGAGCTCGCCCTGCTTGAGCCGCTGCTCCGCCTGCAGGCGGTGCTCGCGCGCCAGGCTGCCGTGGTGGGCGGTGACATGCTCCTCGCCGAGCCGCTCGGCCAGGTGGCGCGCCATACGCTCCGCGATGCGGCGCTGGTTGACGAAGATCAGCGTCGTGCGGTGTTGCGCGACCAGTTCGGTGAGCCGGTCGTACAGCTCATCCCAGACTTCAATGGGCATCACCGCGGTGAGCGGCGAGCGCGGCATCTCGATCGCCAGGTCGCGCTCGCGCACATGGCCCGCGTCGATGATGGCGGCTGTTTCACGTTCCCCCGTGAGAAAGCGCGCCATCTCGTCCAGCGGCTTCACGGTGGCCGAGAGGCCTATGCGCACCGGCGGCTTCTCGCACAGCGCCTCCAGCCGTTCCAGCGACAGCATCAGGTGCGAGCCGCGCTTGCTGCCGGCCACCGCGTGCAGCTCGTCGATGATCACGCTTTTGACCGACTTGAGCATCGCGCGGCCCGACTCGGAACTCAGCAGGATGTAGAGCGACTCCGGCGTGGTCACCAGGATGTGCGGCGGCGCGCGGCGCATGCGCTCGCGCTCCGCCGTTGGTGTGTCGCCGGTGCGCACCGCCGCGCGTATGCCGGGGTCCGGCAGCCCCATCGCGGCCAGCCCGGCCTCGATGCCGGCCAGCGGCTCCTGCAGGTTTTTGCGGATGTCGTTGGAGAGTGCCTTCAGCGGCGACACATAGAGCACATGGACTTCGTCCGTGAGCCCGCCGCCGGCGAGGCCCTCGCGCACCAGCTCGTCAATCGCCGACAGAAAAGCCGCCAGCGTCTTGCCCGAGCCCGTGGGCGCGGCGATCAGCGCATGGCGGCGCTGCGAGGTCACGGCCCATGCCTGGGCCTGGACCTCGGTCGGGCGGCCGAACCGGCCTTTCAGCCAGGTGGAAACCGCCGGATGGAAGGGGAGCGGGGGGAGCTGGGACACCCCGGTATTTTCGGGGTTTTCGGCATAAGGGGAGGGTCGGTCCCGGCATGGCCCCGCCGTGGAAAAGGGCTAGGGCGCGTGGGGATTTCCCCGGCTCTTTTCGCTATTGCCTCTGCCGGTAAACATACCAGGCCGCGAAGGCGGTGAACACGCTGATGATGGCCACGATCACCATGAAACCGTGCGGGTGCTGCGCCAGTGGCACGCCGCCCACGTTCATGCCCAGCAGGCCGGCGACGATGTTGATGGGCAGCGCCAGCACCGTCACCATGGTCAGGGTGAAGACGCTGCGGTTGGTTTCCTCGCTGACCTGCGCGGCGATTTCTTCCTGCAGCAGCTTGATGCGCTCCTTGAGTTCCGACAGGTCGCGTATGGTCAGCGAAAACTCTTCCGTCGCCTGTCTCAGCTCCTCGAGGTCGCCCTCGCTGACCCAGGGCGGCGGCAGGCGCAGCAGGCGAAACAGTGCGCCGGGCTCCGGCGCCAGCAGGCGCTGTAGCCGCACCAGCACGCGGCGCAGCTTGCCCAGGTCGGCGCGCCGGTTGTGCAGCCGGCCCACCAGGAATTTGTCTTCCACCACATCGACCTGCACCGTCGCGTCGCGCACAATGCGCACCAGCACATCGCCCTGCCCGCGCAGCAAATGGTTGAGGAATGAGACGGACGACGCCAGCGGCTTCTTGCCGTTCTTCACGGCATCGCGCAACCGGTCTATGGAGCGAAGCGGGTGCGAGCGCGCGCTCAGCGCCATGTGCGGCCCCACGTTGAGCCACAGGCTGGCCATCTCGGCCGGGTCGAAGGCGAATTCGTAGGCCACGTCGTTGACCACGGCGATCAGCGTGTCGTGGGCATCCTCGATGCGCGTGGAGCGCGAGCCCTCGTGCAGGGCCTCAAAAAACTCCGGCACCGGGTTCAGGTGCTTGCGTATGCTGGCCTCCGCCGCCGCGTCGCTGAGGTTGAAGTGCAGCCAGACGAAATCGGACTTGCCCTTGGGCACCCCGTTGTCCAGCCAGGCCGCCGCCTCCATAAGGTCCACCGGCACGCCGGGTGCGCCGTTTTCAAACCGGTAGCCGCAGAGCAGGCCGGTCTTGTCGGCGCCGTAGGTGATGTCCATTCAGGGGGGCGTGGGAACAGCTTCAAGAGGTCCCACAGTGTGCGGCTTGTGTGTGACGGTTCAGTGACAGTTGCCGCGTGGCCGGCGACAAGCATGAAGGCTAGGTGCTGATCGATTAGCGACATCGCTGCGCATTGCGCTAACTCCCTCCCCCGCTGGGGGAGGGCAGGGGCGGGGGAAAACCCTCTGGCGAAATATCCAACGCCGCAGGCCCCCATCCTCCTTCGACAGGCTCAGGACAGGCCAAGCTTCCCCCAGCGGAGGAAGGGGCAGACCCGCCGGCGCCATCGCGGCACGCCGCGCTGACTCCCTCCGAAGCCTCCCGGCCTCACGCTTTTGGCGTCCGCTCCTACCCGGCGCCTGGCTTCCCGCACCCACAATGCGAGGCCATGCGCACCCGTCCTTCCTCCTGGCTCACAGGCATATTGGCCTTTATCGCGGCGCTGGCCGCCGTCCTGCTGGCGCTGAATTTCTCCGCCGGCGAAAAAAAGATCAGGCAGCAGCTGGTACGCGAATACAGCGTGGCCGACCCGCAGTTCCACCGCGCCATGGGCAGCCTGCTGGGCCCCGGCATCGTCGGCGGCAACCAGGCGGTGGAACTGCTCAACGGCGATCAGATCTTCCCGGCCATGCTGGACGCCATCAGGGCCGCCAGAACGACCATCAGCTTTGAAACTTATATCTACTGGTCGGGCGAGATCGGCAAGCGGTTTGCCGATGCCTTGTCCGAGCGCGCCAAGGCCGGCGTCAAGGTCCATATCCTGCTGGACTGGGTGGGCAGCGCCAAGATGGACGAGGCCCTGCTCAATGAGATGAAAGACGCGGGCGTCGACATCCGCAAATTCCACAAGCCCGCCTGGTACAACTTCGCCAAGCTCAACAACCGCACGCACCGCAAGCTGCTGGTGGTGGACGGCAGGGTGGGCTTTACCGGCGGGGTGGGCATCGCCCCGAAATGGACCGGCGCGGGCCAGGACCCGGAACACTGGCGCGACTCGCACTACCGCATCGAAGGGCCGGTGGTCGCGCAGATGCAGTCCACCTTCCTGGACAACTGGCTCAAGGTGAGCGGCCAGGTGCTGCACGGCGAGGCCTACTTCCCCGACATCAAGCCCGCGGGCGGCATGCCGGCCCAGATGTTCTCAAGTTCGCCCAGCGGCGGCAGCGAGAACGTGGAGCTGATGTACCACATGGCCCTCACGGCGGCCGCCAAAACCATAGACCTTTCCATGGCCTACTTTGTGCCCGACGAGGTCAGCACCGGCATACTGCTGGACGTCATGCGGCGCGGCGTGCGGCTTCGCCTCATCACGCCGGGCGAGATCACCGACACCGAAACCGTGCGCGCCGCCTCGCGCGCCAGCTGGGGCGCGCTGCTGGCGGCCGGCGCCGAGATCTATGAGTTCCAGCCCAGCATGTACCACTGCAAGGTCATGATCGTCGACGGCCTCATGGTGTCGGTGGGCTCCACCAATTTCGACAACCGCTCCTTTCGCCTCAACGACGAGGCCAACCTCAATATCTACGACGCCGCGTTCGCCGCGCGCCAGACGGCGGTGTTTGAGCAGGACCTCAAGCAGTCCCGCCGCGTCAGCCTTGAAGAATGGGTGAACCGCCCGCTCAGCGAGAAGTTCAATGAGAAGCTGGCCTTGCTGCTGAATTCCCAACTGTGAAGGCCTTTAGGCGGGTCTCATCAGGATGTCTTATCTGCGTAAATCTGCGTAATCTGCGGATCAATTTATCTCCCCAGATTTCATATCCACAGATTTCGCAGATTTACGCAGATTAAAAACAAGACATTTGTATTCAGAACGCGGGCAGCCGTTGGGCACAGGCATGCCTGGGTCCGGTACCGACGGCCCCGTGAGCTGTAGTCCTACATGATGGGTTCTCTCCCGCGCCGATGCTCGGGGTTTGCCTTGCCGGTCATCTTGCTGGTTTAATCACAAAGGTGAATCCCCATGAACAACCCCGACCGTCTCACCGTATCCCGGCGAGGCGTGCTGATCGCCGGTGCGGCTTCCGCAGCCGCCGGATCGCTGCACACCCCCACCATGGCCGCAGCTGACACCCCCAGCCCCACTCCCGGCTCCGTGCCGACAGCCCGCGTCACCCTTGAGGTGAACGGCAAGCCCCACATCCTCAACCTCGACACCCGCACCACGCTGCTCGACACCCTGCGCGAGCACCTGCACCTGACCGGCACCAAAAAGGGCTGCGACCACGGCCAGTGCGGCGCCTGCACCGTGCTGGTCGATGGCGTGCGCATCAACTCATGCCTGACGCTGGCCGTGATGCACCCGGGCGCCAAGGTCACCACCATCGAAGGCCTGGGCACGCCGCGCAAGCTGCACCCCATGCAGGCCGCCTTCGTCAAGCACGACGGCTACCAGTGCGGCTATTGCACGCCGGGGCAGATCTGCTCGGCCGTCGGCATGCTCGACGAATTGCGCCGCGGCATCCCCAGCCATGTGAGCGCCGACCTCAACACGCGCCCCTTGCTCTCGCCCGACGAACTGCGCGAACGCATGAGCGGCAACCTCTGCCGCTGCGGTGCCTATTCCAACATCGTCGAGGCCATCACCGAAGTCGCGGGAGGGGCCACGGCATGAAGCCCTTCACTTACGAACGCGCCCGCACCCCGGCCGAGGCCGCGGCGGCTGTTGCGCGCCACCCCGGCGCCAAGTTCATCGCGGGCGGCACCAACCTGCTGGACCTGATGAAGCTGCAGATCGAAGCGCCCGCCCACCTGGTCGATGTGAACGCCCTGGCGCTGGACAAGATTGAAGCCACGCCCGAGGGCGGGCTGCGCATAGGCGCGCTGGTGCGCAACACCGCGCTGGCCGCCGACGAGCGCGTGCGGCGTGACTACGGCGTGCTTGCCCGCGCGCTGCTGGCCGGGGCTTCAGCCCAGCTGCGCAACAAGGCCACCACCGCCGGCAACCTGCTGCAGCGCACGCGCTGCCCTTACTTCTACGACACGAACCAGCCCTGCAACAAGCGCCAGCCCGGCAGCGGCTGCAGCGCCATCGGTGGCTACACGCGCCAGCATGCGGTGCTGGGCGCCAGCCACGCCTGCATCGCGACCCACCCCAGCGACATGGCCGTGGCCATGCGCGCGCTCGACGCCGCCGTGGAAACCGTCAAGCCCGACGGGCAGCATCGCGTCATCCCGATTGCCGACTTCCATCGCCTGCCCGGCGACACGCCGCACATCGAAACCGCGCTGGAGCCTGGCGAGCTCATCACCTCCGTCAGCCTGCCCAAGCCGCTGGGCGGCACGCACATCTACCGCAAGGTGCGCGACCGCGCTTCTTATGCCTTCGCGCTGGTCTCGGTCGCCGCCGTGGTGCAGCGCGACGGCTCGGGCCGCGTGGCCCTGGGCGGCGTGGCGCACAAGCCCTGGCGTGATGCAACGGCCGATGCCGCCTTGCCGCAGGGCGCGAAGGCCGCGGCGGCGCACCTGCTTTCCGGCGCCCGCACGACCGAAGACAACGCCTTCAAACTGCCGCTGGTGGAGCGCACGCTCGCCGCCGTGCTGGCCCAGGCCAGGAGCGCCGCATGAAGTTCGACATCCCCGCCACCACCAACCCGATTGACCAGCTCAAGGTCATTGGCAAACCCACCGACCGCATCGACGGTCCGCTCAAGACCAGCGGCGCCGCGCCCTATGCCTATGAGCGCCATGACGTTGCGCACAACCCGGCCTACGGCTATATCGTCGGCGCCGGCATCGGCAAGGGCCGCATCGCTTCCATGGACCTGGACGCCGCGCGCGCCTCGCCCGGTGTGCTGGCCGTCATCACCGCGCGCAATGCCGGCAAGCTCGGCAAGGGCAAGTTCAACACCGCCAAACTGCTGGGCGGCCCCGAGATAGACCACTACCACCAGGCACTCGCGCTGGTGGTCGCAAACACCTTTGAGCAGGCACGCGCCGCCGCGCAGCTGGTGCGCATTGAGTACGAGCGCACACCCGGCAGCTTCGACCTTGCCGCCGCGAAAAGCTCGGCCCCCCTGGCCAAGCCTTCCGATTTCGGCGGCACGCCCGAATCCAGGATCGGCGACTTCGATGGCGCGTTTGCTTCAGCGCCCGTGCAGCTGGACGCGACCTACACCACGCCTGACCAGTCGCACGCCATGATGGAGCCGCATGCCTCGATCGCCGAATGGAAAGGCGACAAGCTCACCATCTGGACGGCCAACCAGATGATCGACTGGAGCGTGGGCGACCTGGCCAAAACACTCGGCATCCCCAAGGAGAACGTGCGCCTGGTCTCGCCCTTTATCGGCGGCGGCTTCGGCGGCAAGCTCTGGGTACGGGCCGATGCGCTGCTGGCCGCACTCGGCGCGCGCGCAGTGCAGCGGCCCGTCAAGGTCGCGCTGCAGCGCCCGCTCATGATCAACAACACCACGCACCGGCCCGCCACCATCCAGCGCATACGCCTGGCCGCCGGCCGCGACGGCAAGCTCATCGCCACGGGCCATGAGAGCTGGTCCGGCGACCTGCCCGAAGGCCAGCCCGAAACCGCGGCGAACCAGACGCGCCTGCTGTACGCCAGCGCCAACCGCTTCACCGCCACGCGCCTGGCCGTACTCGACCTGCCCGAAGGCAACGCCATGCGCGCGCCCGGGGAGGCGCCCGGCATGATGGCCCTCGAAGTCGCCATGGACGAGATGGCCGAAAAACTCGGCATGGACCCGATCGAGTTCCGCGTGCGCAACGATACGCAGGTTGACCCCGAGCAGGCCGGCCGCCCCTTCTCGCAGCGCCGGCTCATTGAATGCCTGCGCCTGGGCGCCGAGAAATTCGGCTGGAGCCGGCGCAAGGCCCAGCCCGCGCAACTGCGCGACGGCCGCTGGCTGGTCGGCATGGGCGTGGCCGCCGCCTTTCGCAACAACCTGCTCATGAAGTCCGCCGCGCGCGTGCGGCTGGGCAAAGACGGCGTGCTCACCGTTGAAACCGACATGACCGACATCGGCACCGGCAGCTACACCATCATCGCCCAGACCGCCGCCGAAACCCTGGGCCTGCCGCTCGAGAAAGTGCTGGTGCGCCTGGGCGATTCGGCCTTCCCCGTCTCGTGCGGCTCAGGCGGGCAGTGGGGCGGCAACAGCTCCAGCTCCGGCGTGTATGCGGCCTGCATGAAACTGCGCGAGGTGATCGCCCAGGCTGCAGGTGTCGCCGCGCCCGATACGGTCTTCGAAGGCGGCATGCTGCACGCGGGCAGCCGCACCGTGCCCCTCGCGCAGCTGGCCGCTGATAAAGACCTGGTGGCCGAAGACTTCATGGAATACGGCGACCTCGACAAAAAATTCCAGCAGTCCACCTTCGGCGCGCATTTTGTGGAGGTAGGTGTCGACGCCGCCACCGGCGAGATCCGCGTGCGCCGCATGCTCGCCGTCTGCGCTGCCGGCCGCATCCTGAACCCCAAGGCCGCGCGCAGCCAGGTCATAGGCGCCATGACCATGGGCGTGGGCGCCGCACTGATGGAAGAACTCGCCGTCGACAAACGCCACGGCTTCTTCGTCAACCACGACCTCGCCGGCTACGAGGTGCCGGTGCACGCCGACATCCCGCACCAGGATGTGATCTTTCTTGACGAGACCGACCCCATCTCTTCGCCCCTCAAAGCCAAAGGAGTCGGCGAACTCGGCATCTGTGGCATCGCCGCCGCGGTGGCGAATGCGGTCTACAACGCGACCGGGGTGCGGGTTCGGGAGTATCCGGTTACTTTGGATAAGTTGCTGGAGCGCTTGCCCGCTGTGGTTTGAGGGTGGGACGTCACCTGGTTATGGCGACAGGGCGTTTTCAACTCCTTACAAGCTGGAAGGTGCGGGCCACTTGACCTTCCCATGGTGGCAAGGTCCATAGTGGCGGATGCCGCGGAAGCGCCAAGAGAAAACGATCAAGGTGATCTTCCGGGCCTCATCACCAAAGGGAGATGCCCATGATTGCCCAGCCCATTGATTACTTCCTGATCGCCTGGTTTGCCCTGGCCCTGGGCTCCACCGCTTACGTCGCCTGGGACCAGGTGCGCAACAACCCGGAGCCGGTGGTGATGAAGTGGGGCTTCATCCTGGTCACCCTGTACATGGGGCCTATCGGTTTGCTGCTGTATGTGATGGCGGACAAGGAGCCGCATCCCGGCGGGCATGAGGAATTCATCAAGCCCCTGTGGAAGCAGGGCGTGGGCTCCACCATCCACTGTGTCGCGGGCGACGCGACCGGCATCATCCTGGCGGCGGTGATCACGGCCACGCTGGGCCTGCCGATGTGGCTGGACCTGATTGTCGAATACCTGGGGGGTTTTGCCTTCGGCCTGTTTATTTTCCAGTCGCTGTTCATGAAGAACATGATGGGCGGCACTTACCTGGAGAACGTGAAGAAGTCCTTCATGCCCGAGTTCATCAGCATGAACGCCATGATGGCCGGCATGGCGCCCGTCATGTCGCTGCTGATGATGGGCCGGGACATGCGGGCGATGGACCCGGCCGAGCTGGTTTTCTGGGGCGTCATGTCACTGGGCGTGATTGCCGGTTTCGCGATCGCCTACCCGGTCAATGTGTGGATGGTGTCCCGGAAAATGAAGCATGGGCTGATGACCCAGCGCGACGCGGGGAAAGAGAAAGAACCCTCAGCCCCCGCCGAAGCGGGGATGGACCACGGCCACAACCACAACAAGGGGCACGAGCAAACCCGCGGCCATAGCCATGGAGACACTCACGGCGACACGCACGACCACGCGCATGGCCACGCCATGCGCCCCGACGTCACCAGGCCCCAGCTGGCGGCGGTCTGCATGAGCACCTTGCTGATGCTGCTGGGTGGGCTGACCGTGCCCGCGCTGTTTGTGAACATGCAACTGTCCGCGCGCGATGTGGGCGGCGCCATCATGCCGCCGGGCATGATCATGGGCTGGGATACGCCGGGTGAAGCGATGCGGGACATGGCGGCGGTGCACCCGCGCCTGGTGACCAGCCGGGCGGAACCGCAGGCGCGCGGGGACATGGTGCTGGAGCCCAAGCTGGAAGGGGGCGTGAAAGTCTTTGAGCTGGAAACCGGCGTGGTGCGCTGGAACATCCTGCCCGACGTGAAGGTGGAGGGCTATGCCTTCAACGGCCAGGTGCCGGGGCCGCGCCTGCGCGTGACCGAGGGGGACAGGGTTCGCATCAAGGTGAGCAACCAACTGCCGGAATCCACCACCGTGCACTGGCATGGGCTGATTGTTCCGAACGAGATGGACGGGCCCGCCAAGATCACCCAGCCGCCCATACCCCCGGGCGGCAGCTATACCTATGAGTTCACGACCGGGCAGGCCGGGACATTTTTCTACCACACCCATGACCACGCGGACCGCCAGCAGGCCCTGGGTTTGTACGGCGCGCTCATCATCGACCCCAAGGATGCCGCCAGGGAGCCGAAGGCCGACAAGGAGTACGTCATCCAGCTGCAGGAATGGCTCAAGCGCGAAGGGCTGACCTACCCGGCGATGCTGATGGAGGGCGCGCTGCCCAACTACTTCACCATCAACGGCAAGGCCTACCCCGAGACCGAAACCATACGCATGCGGGTGGGCGAAACCATCAAGCTGCGCTTCATAGGCACGAACAATAACTTTGTGCATCCCATGCATGTGCACGGCGGGCCCTTCACCGTCGTGGCCCGCGACGGCTATGTGCTGGCCGAAGCGGCGCGCTTCGAGGCCGATACCGTCAACGTGGGGCCGGGACAGCGCTACGACGTGATCTGGAAAGCCCGCAAACCCGGCAAGTGGCTGGTGCATTGCCATATCCCGCACCACACCACCAACAACAATGTCGAGCAAAAAGGCGGCGGCGGGTTGACCATGATCCTGGAGGTGAGCTAAAGCGGGTGCGAGTCAATTGATATCCACAGATTTCGCAGATTTGCGTAGATTAAAACCCTCATGGAGTGGGGTTGTTTGGATGCCGTATCTGAATAAGAGTGAAAGCAGGGCGCAACGCCTTTGTCTTCAATCTGTGGAAATCTGCGCAATCTGCGCAATCTGTGGATGAAATTTATGTTGGGCCCCGTCCGGCAATAACGAGGCGTCCTGCCGCGGCTGGCTTTCCAGTTCCAGCGGCAAGTGGCGTCTCGCGAGTCGCGCGAATCCGCTGTCCAGCGCCCAGGCCACCAACCAGCAGACCCAGCCGCTCCACAAGGTGTGGCTCATGAAATGCTCGCCGCGGATTTGCTGAGCCATACCGAGCAGCAATCCGGCGAGGATGGCGAAACCCAGCCAGGCACGTGCGATCTCGGGGGCCTCTTCGCGGAATGCGAAATAGCCACCGATGAATGCGAAGCCGGCCGAGGCATGGCCTGCCGGAAAGCAGCGGCCGCTGCCGCCGTCGGGCTGGAAAAAATGGCTCCAGTGGGGAATATGCTGTGCCACCCCGCCGAAATCAGCCAGGTTCCACGGACAGCTCGCGCCACTGAAGGCCTTCAGCGTGCTGACGACGGCGACGGCTGCCAGGGTGGTCAATGCGAACTGCAGCCTGCGCACCGTCGCTATGCGTTTGAAGACGCCGAGCGGCCACCAGACCAGCATGCACAGGCACAAGGCCAGCAGCCAGGCGGCGGAGCGCGCGCCGTCGTGAAGAATCTCGGTGAGGAACCAGTTGTCCCGCAGCGGGAAGCCGCCGGACCCACCGAATTCCAGTTCGAACGGAAGATCCAGCCCCGAGGCGTCCCAAAGCAGGAGTATCAGCAGGACGCAAACTGTAAGGAGGGGCAGGCGCCACCTTTGGAAACTTTGCATCGGCGCAGTTTCGCGGCGCAGGCTTAAGTATTCCTTAACGAAACCGTCGTCCAATCACTGCAATGAATTTCCAATCCGAGCACAATGCCGCATGCGTGTACTGGTAGTAGAAGACGATAAGGGGATCGCCGCCGGCCTGGAGGTTCACATGCGCCAGCTCGGCTGGGCTGTCGACATCACCGACCATGTTGAGCTGGCCTGGACCGCCTTGCGCGCCGAGCCTTTCGATATGGTGTTGCTCGACCTGGGCCTGAAGGGCGGCGACGGCTCCGAGGTGCTCGGCAAATTGCGCCGCGCCGTGCCCGGCGGCCTGCCCGATCCGGCGACGCCGGTGCTGGTCATGACGGCGCGCGACCATGTCGCTTCACGCATCGAGTTCCTCGACATGGGCGCCGACGACTATGTGACCAAGCCATTCGATGCGAACGAGCTGACGGCGCGCATGCGCGCCCTGCGCCGGCGTTCGGTGGGCCGCGCCGCGCCCTTGCTGCGATGCGGTGAACTTGAGATCAACCCGGCGAACCGGACCGTCACGCGGGCCGGTGAACCTGTCGAACTTTCGGCCAGGCAGTTTGGCGTGTTGCTGGCGCTGGTGGAGGTGCGGCCGCGCGTGCTGTCGCGGTCGCAGATTGAAGCCAAGCTCTACAGCTGGGACCAGGCGCTCGACAGCAATGCGGTTGAAGTCCATGTCCACAACCTGCGCAAAAAGCTCGGCGAGGGTGTGATACGCACGATGCGTGGTGTCGGATATTTTGTGCCCGAGGAGACCGCATGATCACCCGGAAATCCCTCACGCTGCACCTGATGGCGTGGGCCCTCAGCGCGCTGCTGGTGGTGTGGGCCGGTTTTATCTTCCTTGGCTATCGCACCGGCATCCACGAGGCGGACGAGCTGACCGACGGGCACCTCGCGGGTGTCGCGAGCCTGCAGCTCATCGAGAACCCTGGGCAGACCGATGCGCACCAGAACATCGGATCCCTGCCCGGGCTCGCCGGCCTCAAAAGCCACGACTACCAGCGCTCGCTGAGTGTGGTGGTCTGGGATTCCGCCGGCAAGGTGCTGATGCGCACAGGCGACGCGCCGCCGCTCGGCTTTACCGAAAGCGAAGGCTTCGAAACGCTCAAGCTGGGCTCGCCAGCCACCAAATGGCGGGTTTTCTCGCGTTGGGACGGCCCGGCGCACCAACGCAAGGTAGCGGTGCTGCTGAGCCTCGAGGAGCGTGACGACTTGGCCAATGATATCGGCGGGCAGGTTGCCGAACCGGGATTCTGGCTGCTGCCTGTCGTGGCACTGGTGCTAGGCCTGGCGATACGCCGCGGCCTGCGCCCGCTCTACGAACTCGCGCGCGACGTTGACAGGCTCGATATCCATAATCCCGCGCCGCTGCCCGGTGTCTACCAGCAAAAGGAATTTCGCGCCGTCGTCGATTCGATCAACACCCTGGCCGGCCGTTACCACGCATCGGTGGTGCGTGAGCGCGAACTGGCAAACGAACTCGCGCACGAACTGCGCACGCCGCTGGCCGCGATTGCCTTGCAGTCGCACGCCTTGCGGCAGGTGCAGGGGGCCGCGCAACACGATGCGCTGCTTGCCCAGCTTGAGATCGACGCCTTGCGCGCCGGCCAGGTTTTGTCGGACCTGCTCGCACTGGCGCGCGCCGAACGCACCGAGCTGGCCGAGGTCGCCCGGCCGGTGGACCTCACGGAGCTTGCGCGCCGGACCCTGGCCGAATTCGCGCAGGCTGCGCACGACAGCGGCCACGAACTTTCGCTCAACGCACCCGATACATTCGAAGTGTCCGGCCACGAGGTGCTGCTGGGCTTGGTCTTGCGCAACCTGCTTGAAAACGCCTTGACGCACACCGCCCCGGGCAGCCGGGTTGAGGTGCAAACCGATGCGCAGGCGCGGTGGCTGCAGGTCTGCGACGACTCGCCACCCTTGGGCGAGAACCGCCCGGACAGCGCGGCCGGCAATACGGCGTCAAACGGCCCGCTGGGCCTGGGCCTGGGCCATCGCGTGATTGAGAAAATCTCGGCCATCCATGGGGCCAGCTTCGCGAAGGTCGCGGCACCGGCCGGCTTCACAAGCTGCTACCGGATCAGCTTTGGGGTCGCCGTATCCGCTTCACCTGCTCCCTCCGAGTGACGCGCGGCATTTCCGGCCGGAGTGTTGCATGCCTGTGTTTCCGGCGGGCTTGCGGATGCAGCCGCATGGACAAAAAGGCGGTCCGTAATCGGCGGGACCTTGCCCCCGCGCCCGCATAGCCGGTGATTTCCATCAGGCCGCCGGCAAGCCGAGCATCAACTCGAGGTTCTGAACCGCCGCGCCCGCGGCGCCTTTGCCCAGGTTGTCAAACACCGCGGCCAGCAGCACCTGGCCCGTGCGCTCCTGCCCAAACACCGCGAGCCGCAAGCGGTTGGTGCCGTTGAGTGCCCGGGGGTCGAGCCGCTGCGCGTCGGCGTCCTCCGCGAGCGCCTGCAGCTCGATGAAAGCCTGCCCCGCGTAGCGCCTTTGGAGCGCGGCGTGCAGGTGCGCGGCGGTCACGCCGTCGGGCAGCAGGCGCAGGTGCAGCGCGATTGTCAGCACGATGCCTTGCCGGTAGTGGCCGTACGCCGGCACGAACACCGGCGGATGCGCCAGGCCGGCATGCTGCTGGATCTCGGGCACATGCTTGTGCTTCAGTCCCAGGCCGTAGACCTGCAAGGGCACCGCGTTGGCAGCGGCAGCGCCTTCGTGGTCCTCGAGCCCGGCCCGGCCACGCCCTGAATAGCCCGACACGGCGTGGATGGCCAGCGGATAGTCGGCCGGCAGCAGCCCGTCGTCGACCAGGGGCTTGAGCAAGGCCAGCGCCCCCGTCGGGTAGCAGCCGGGATTGCTGACGCGCTGGGCGCCGGCGATGCGCCCGGCCTGCGCAGCTTCCAGTTCCGGCAGGCCATACACCCAGCCTGGCGCGGTACGGTGGGCCGAGCTGGCATCGATCACCCGTACGCCAGGACGGCGCACCAGCGCCATGGCCTCGCGCGCGGCCTCGTCCGGCAGGCACAGCAGCGCGAGGTCGCAATCATTCAGCGCTTCGGCCCGGTGGGCCGCGCTCTTGCGGTGCTCAGGCGGCAGCTGCAGCAGGCGCAGGTCGGTCCTGCCTTCCAGCCATTGCCGCACCTGCAGGCCGGTGGTGCCCTGGTCGCCGTCGATAAAAACAAGAGGGGTCATGAATCGCTCCGATGGGGTTCAAGGCGAATGGTGCATTGCCCATGGCGTGCAGGCAAGTTTAATCTGGCAAACTAGTCATTCAGTTTTCCTGAATCAGCCATCAATGACAAAGGTGCACGATGCGAGAAATCAACCTTGACCGACTGCGCACGCTGCTCACCGTGGCCGACCTCGGCTCATTCACCGCGGCGGCGAAGGCCCTTCACCTGGCGCCGCCCACGGTGACGCTGCATGTGGCACAGCTCGAAGCCCGCGTAGGGATGCGGCTGTTGCACCGCGCGCCCGCCGGTGTCACCGCGACCTCCGCCGGCGGCCTGCTGATGGAGAAGGCACGGCTGCTGCTGGCCGAAGCTGACGACCTGCTGGAGACCGTGCAACGCCAGATCGCCGCGCGCGGAGGCCGCGTGCGGCTGGGCGCCTCCACCGGTGCGCTTGCCCACCTGCTGCCGCAGGCGCTGGAGACCCTGGCCGCCCGGCATCCGGAGATCGACGTGCAGGTCGCGGTGATGACCAGCGAGGAAGCCCTGGTGCGGCTGGCCGCCGGCAGCCTGGACATCGGCATCGTCGCGCTGCCGCAGCCGGCGCGCCGCGGCCTGCGCGTGCAGGCTTGGCGCGAGGATCCCGTGATGGCGTTCGTGCCGGCCGCCTGGGAGCCTCCGCGCCACGTGACGCCCGCCTGGCTCGCCGCCCGGCCCCTGATTGCCAACGACCGCGGCACCCGCCTCTCCCGCCAGACCGCCGAATGGTTCGCCGCAGCCGGCGAGCGGCCCCAGGCGCGCATTGAACTGAACTACAACGACGCGATGAAGAGCCTCGTGGCGGCAGGCTACGGCGCCGCGCTGCTGCCCCACGAAGCCAGTGCGCCGCCACCCGACAGCCGCATCAGCATGCGGCCGCTGCGGCCGGCGCTGTCGAGAGCGCTGGGTATTGCGCACCGGGCCAGGCCGGACGACGAAGCCACAGAGCTGACGCTTCAGGCTTTGCTGAAGATGAAGGGGCGCTGAGAGCGGCAACTGGCGATGAAATCCCAGGCAGATATCCATAGGCGCCTAAGCATAAAGGGGCTAAATCGCCGTTTTTTAGCTAAAACCCGACATCAATTGCCCGCAAAAAGACGAAGTTACAGCTTTCCGAACTGCTAAAAATTACACTTGCTTGCATCTGTCAGGCATACGGCCAAGCACATAAAAAGCAATTCAGGGAGAGCGTGATTGGCCCAGCCACACGATTACTTGGGTAGATCACCCAAGGCGGTGCCGCGGGGCACCAAACCATCCGTCAAACCACACAGCAGCGCGCGCAAACTTTGCGCCGGCTTGGCCATGGCCGTCTTGGCCGGCCATGCCTGGGCCCAGCCCGCGCCGCTCAGCAGTGCCGACCAGGAGCAGCGCCGCGCGCAGGAGCGTGAGCGCTTGCTGCGCGAGCAGCAGGAGAGAGTGCCCGATGTGCGCCTGCCACCCGCGCCGCAAGCCGAGGTCGACAGGCTGCCCGCTGCCGAGTCGCCCTGCATGCCCATCCGCGGGCTGAAGCTGCAAACCGTTTCGGGCGAGCCGGCCGGGCTGGCCGCTCAATTCGCCTGGGCACTCGATGCGGCAGCGGGCGTGGATGCAACTGACCCGCCGCTGGGCCGCTGCCTGGGCACGCAGGGCATCGCGATTGTGATGAAGCGCATGCAGAACGCCGTCATCGCGCGCGGCTATGTCACCACCCGCATCCTGGCCGAGCCGCAAGACCTCAACACCGGCATCCTCACGCTCACGCTGGTTCCGGGCCGCGTACGCGCCATTCGCTTTTCCGAAGGCAGCGACGCGCGTGGCAATGCCTGGACGGCCATGCCCGTCAAGCCGGGCGACCTGCTCAACCTGCGCGACATTGAGCAGGGCCTGGAAAACTTCAAGCGCGTGCCCACCGCCGAAGCCGATATCCAGATCGAAGAGGCCAAGGGCGGTGATGCCAAACCCGGCCAGAGCGACCTCGTCATCAGCTACAGGCAGGGGTTTCCGTTGCGCGTCTCGGTGTTCGCCGATGACAGCGGCTCCAAAGCTACCGGCAAATACCAGGGCGGTATCACGCTGTCTTACGACAACTGGTGGACGCTGAACGACCTGTTTTACGTCTCGCTCAACACCGACCTGGGCGGCGGCGAGGCCGGCAGCCGCGGCACACGCGGCAGCACGGTGCATTACTCGCTGCCCCTGGGCTACTGGACGCTGGGCGCCACCGTCAGCGACAGCCGCTACTTCCAGAGCGTGGCCGGCGCCACCCAGGACTACGTTTACCGCGGCACCAGCAGCAACGCCGAGATCAAGCTCTCGCGCCTGGTCTACCGCGACGCCAGCCGCAAGAGCACCGTCAGCCTCAAAGCCTTTCAGCGCCGCTCCAACAATTTCATCGACGACACCGAAGTCGAAGTGCAGCGCCGCGTGGTCGGCGGCTGGGAATTCGGCATCGGCCACAAGGAGTTCATAGGCCAGGCCACGCTCGAAGGCAACCTCGCCTACAAGCGCGGCACCGGCGCGTTCGGCTCGCTCCCCGCACCCGAAGAAGCGTTTGGCGAAGGCACCTCGCGCTTTGCCCTCATCAATGCCGACGCCAACCTCCAACTGCCCTTCAAGCTGGCCGGCATCGGCCTGCGCTACAGCGCCGCCTGGCGCCTGCAGCACAACCGCACACCGCTGACGCCGCAAGACCGCTTCTCGATCGCCGGGCGCTACACCGTGCGCGGCTTCGACGGTGAATCGTCGCTGAGCGCCGAGCGCGGCTGGCTGCTGCGCAACGAACTCAGCACGCTGTTGGGCGAGACCGGGCAAGAGGTTTACATCGGCCTGGACCACGGCGAAGTCGGCGGCCCCAGCAGCGAGCTGCTGGTCGGCAAGCGCCTGACGGGCGCTTTCATCGGCGTGCGCGGCAGCTTCAGGAAGCTGCAGTACGACTTCTTTATCAGTGCGCCCGTCAAAAAACCTGAACTTTTCCGTACCAGCGGCAGCACTTTGGGCGTGAGCCTGAGCGCTTCATTCTGAGACCACCATTCTTCCTGCATTCCCCGCCATGAACAAAAACCTGCATCGCATCATCTTCAACAGCACGCGCGGCCAACGCATGGTAGTGGCCGAAACCGCCAGTGCCGGGGGCAAAGCCGCGAGCGGCGAAACCTCGGGCGCGGCAGGCCCGGCGGGCGTCACCATGCAACTGCACCCGCTGCATTCACTGCGTTTGGCCGTGCTGGCCGCGCTGGGCATGGTGCTGTGGCTGCAGCCCGCCGCGTTCTCAACGGTGCATGCGCAAATCGTCGCGGCCCCGGGCGCGCCCGCCAACCAGCGCCCCACGGTGCTGCAAACCGCCAACGGCCTGCCGCAGGTCAACATCCAGACGCCCTCGGCCGCCGGCGTCAGCCGCAATACCTACAGCCAGTTCGACGTCCAGCAAAACGGCGCCATCCTGAACAACAGCCGCACCAATGTGCAGACCCAACTGGGCGGTTTTGTGGGCGCCAACCCCTGGCTGGCGACCGGCCCGGCGCGCGTCATCCTCAATGAAGTGCAATCGGCCAACCCCAGCCAGATCCGGGGCTATGTCGAGGTCGCCGGCCAGCGCGCCGAAGTCATCATCGCCAACCCTGCGGGTATCAACGTCAACGGCGGCGGCTTCCTCAATGCGAATCGTGTCACGCTGACGACCGGCACGCCGCTGCTCAATGGCGGTGCGCTCGAAGGCTTTCGGGTGCAGGGCGGCAGCGTCACCGTGGGCGGCGCAGGCCTGGACACCAGCACGGCCGACTACACCGCCATCCTGGCGCGCGCCGTGCAGCTCAATGCCGGCGTGTGGGCCAAAGAGCTGCGCGTGGCCACCGGCGCCAACGACATCAGTGCCGACCACACCAGCGCTATACCGATTGCTGGCACCGGCGCTGCACCGACCTACGCGGTAGACGTTGCCCAGCTGGGCGGCATGTATGCCGGCAAGATTTATTTGATAGGCACCGAAACCGGCCTGGGCGTGCGCAATGCCGGCGTCATAGCCGCCACCGGCGGCGACCTGGTACTGCAGGACAATGGCTGGCTCACCAACACCGGCACCCTGCAGGCGGCCGGCAATCTGCAGGGCGGCACGCAAGGCGCCATCAGCAACAGCGGCACCATCTACGCCGGGGGCAACACCACGCTGGCCGGGCAGGGCGGCATTGTCAACAGCAACACCGGCATCATCGCCGCGCAGGCCAACACCAGCCTGCAGGCCACGGGCGCGGCCATCAGTGCCGCTACGGGTTCCATCGTTGCGGCCGGCATGAACAGCGACGGCACGCTGCGCGCCGGCGGCGACCTCAGCGTGGCGGCCTCGGGCGCCGTGGCATTGAACGGCCAGGCCCTGGCGGGCGGCAACGTCGCTGTCTCGGGCACGCAGCTCAGCCTTGCCGACGGCAAGCTCGGCGCGCAGAACATCTCGCTGACGGCCGGCGCCGATATCGACGCCAGCCGCGCCAGCGTGAACGCGCAAGCCACGTTGACGGCCGGCGCGGCGCAAACCCTGCGCACCGACGGCGCGGCCATCTCGGCCAACCAGCTCAACCTTGCGGCCCAAAACATCTCCAACGCCGGCGGTGACATCGTCCAGACCGGCACCGGCAACACCACCATCGCCCTGGCATCGCCCACCGGCACGCTCAACAACAGCGCCGGCCGCATCGCCGCCAACAGCCAGAACCTCACGCTCTCGGCGGCCACGCTCAACAACACCGGCGGCAAGATCGAGCACGCCGGCAGCGGCACGCTGGCCATCAACGCCACCACCTTCAACGGCGACGGCGGCACCATCGTGAGCACCGGTACGGCCAGCCTCTCGGCTACCACCCTCAGCCACAACAACGCCACGCTGTCCGCGAACAGCGTCAGCATTTCGGCGGGCACGCTCAGCAACCGCGGCGGCACCATCAGCCAGAGCGGCCTGGGTGCGGCCAGCGTCGCGGCCACGGGCGCCATCGACAACCGCGCCGGCAAGATCCTCAGCAACGGCAACACCACCGTCAGCGCGCAAAGCCTGAATAACCAGGGCGGTGTGGTCCAGGCCACGGGCGCCTCCAGCCTGGGGCTCACCACCACGGCGGCACTCGACAACAGCGCCAACGGCCAGATCGCCGCCGGCGGTGCGGCCGTGCTGAACACCGGCACACTCAACAACAGCCTGGGCAAAATCACCGCGGGCGGCAGCCTCACGGCCGGTGCCTGGGGCGCCCTCACCAATGTCCAGGGCCTGCTCGCCTCCAACGGCGCGGCCACGCTCACCGCCGCCAGCCTGGACAACAGCCGGGGCGTGATCGCCTCCGTGCAAAACAACGCCAGCGTCACCACCACAGGCTCCACCGTCAACGACAGCGGCCGCATCGAAGCCGCTGGCGATGTCACGCTCGCCAACACAGGCCTCAGCAACACCAAGGCCGCAGGCCAGAGCGCCGCAGGAAGCGTCACCGGCCGCAATATCGCCGTCAACACCGGCGGCCAGGCCCTGAACAATGCCTTCGGCACCATCGCCGCCACGCAAGGCGCCACGCTGCAGACCGGCGCCTTCGACAATAACGCCGGCCTTATCCAGGCAGGCGCAGCGCTGGGCATCAACACCGGCGGCCAGGCGCTCACCAACACCAACGCCGCAGGCTACGCCGGTGGCGCGGGCGGCATCACCTCGCAAGGCGCCATGGCGCTGGCCACGGGCGCGCTCAACAACGCCGCCGGTTTTATAGGCGCCAAGGGCGCGCTCACGGCCGCCACCGCCGCCGTCAGCAACACGGCAGCCGGGCAAATCGTGGGTGAGTCCTCAATCAGCTTCACCAGCACGGCCTTCGACAACCGCGGCGGCCAGGTCCAGGCCTTGGGCGATGCCGGCATCAACACCGGTACCGGCACCATCAACAACACCGGCGGCCTGGTGCGCAGCGCCGCCACGGCCACACTGGCCGCGGGCAGCGTCATCAACAGCAACACCCTGGGCGCCAACCAGGGGATTGAAGGCAATAACGTTGCTATCACCGCCGGCGCGATCAGCAATGACGGCGGCGCGATCCGGGCCGATGTCAACGCCACAGTCACCAGCAGCGGCACTTTCAACAACAACGCGGGCCTTCTCAGTGCAGGCGGCACGGCGACCGTGCAGGACGGCGCTGCCAGTCCATCGGCCAGGACCCTGGCCATCACCAATACCGCCGGCACCATGGTGGCGGGCGTTTCCCTGGTAGCAAATGCTGCCAGCCTTAGCGGCAACGGCAGCCTGCTGTCGCAACAGGACCTGTCCCTCTCGCTGAAGAATGATTTCAACAACACGGGCACTGTCAGTGCGGCCCGCAACAACACGGTCAGCACCCTGGGCACACTGACCAACAACGGCAAGCTGCAGGCCGGCGCCACGTTGGACGTCACGGCCGCGACGATCGACAACGCGGCCACCGGCGAAATGACCGGTGCCACCGTCAAGCTCACCGCGACCGACGTTCACACCCTGGTCAACCGCGGCCTGATTGACGGCGTGAACACGCAGATCAATACTGTCACCCTAAACAACATTGGTACGGGCCGCATTTACGGTGACACGGTCAGCATCGCCGCCACCACCGTCAACAACGATGCCGAGACCGTGGGCGGCGTCACCACGGCCGCCACCATCGCGGCGCGGCAGCGCCTGGACATAGGCGCGACCACAATCAACAACAGCAACGGCGCGTTGATCTTCAGCGCTGGCACGGGCGCCGCTGCGCTCAACATCGGCGGCAGCCTGGATGCCGGCGGCCACGCCATCGGCCAGGCCGGTGCCGTCAACAACAGCGGCGGCACCATCGAATCACTGGGAGGCGCCAACATCAGCGCCGAGCAGATCAACAACACCAACCCCAACTTTGCTTATGCCTTGCAGGGCGGCGGCGCCAGCGGGGGCAGCGTGCGGGAGTTTGTGACCCTCTCGGGCACTTTCAGCAGTGCCGACGGCGCCTGGAGCCTGGGCCCTGAAACACTTAGCTGGATACCGCAGGGCGGAGGAATTCTTCTGGGCGTGACGATCGGTAGCCTCTTTGGGCGGGGAGCTGGTGGGCAGGCCCTGGTCATCCCACCAGGCAGCACTTTCTCAGCACCGATCTATCAACGCATGTTCAATACGCCCGCCGTGGTGCCGGGCGGGACTGTTGTCGTGCCTCCCGATCCATCCGTCTGGGCGCTCTTCGGGTTGACAGCTCCTGCAGGCAGCCCGCCCGCGGAGGCGAAACCGCAACCGGTTTGCCCCGGTACCTCTTGCGGCACCGGCGACCATGACGATGCCATGTGGATACCCCCCGATCCCGCGGCAGTCGCCGCATGGGAAGCCGCCGCCGCTCCCTGGCTGGCCCTGCAGGCCGCCATGGACGGTGCGGCGGCCACGATTGCCGCGACGGCCATTCCCATCGAGGGTTTCCGCGACTACACCTCGACAACCCAAACCGCCGTCATCACCCAAAGCACCCCCGGCCGCATCCTGAGCAGCGGCGCCATGACGCTGAACGCCTCCACCGCCCTTGTCAACGACCAGAGCCAGATCATTGCCGGCGGTGCGCTCAATGTCACAGGCCAGGCGGTAGACAACCGCGGCCGCACCGTCAGCGTCAATGCCCAGCGCACCGGCACCGCCTATGCATGGAGCAATTTCAACGAAGGCTGCGGCGGCTTCGGCGGCTGCGACTACAACTACAACGCTTATCGCGCCGCACCCTATGTGCAGGATGTCCCGCAAACCATCGCCCTGAACGTCGCCCGCAGCCAGAGCCTGCTCTCGCCGGCCAGCCAGGGCCTGGCCTCCGGTACCCAGCTGGGCAGCGCCAACACAGGCCATGTGAACGCCACCATCACCGCTCCCGGCGCCGCCAGCGCGGCAGCCCGCAGCGCCGGCATCGTGCAGGTCACCTCCGCTGTGCCCGGAGTGGGAGCCTTGACCGGCAGCATACCGGTGGTGCGCAGCATTGCGCCCAATTTCACGCTGCCTACGGCCAGCCTGTTCAATGCCCGCGCCAACCCCAGCCCGACGGCCAACTACATCATTGAAACCGACCCGCGCTTTGCGAACTACCGCAACTGGCTCTCCAGCGACTACATGCTGCAGGCCTTGTCGCTGGACCCGGCCGCCATGCAAAAGCGCCTGGGCGATGGCTTCTACGAGCAGCGCCTGGTCAACGAGCAGGTCGCCCAGCTCACAGGCCAGCGCTTCCTGGCCGGCTACACCAATGAAGAGGCGCAATACAAGGCCTTGATGGATGCGGGCACCACCTTCGCCCAGCAATACCAGTTGCGTCCGGGCGTTTCGCTCAGCGCCCAGCAGATGGCCCAACTCACCAGCGACATCGTCTGGCTGGTCGAGCAAACCGTCAGCCTGCCCGACGGCAGCACCACCCAGGCCCTGGTGCCCCAGGTCTACGCGCGCATGAAGGCCGGCGACCTTGACGGCACCGGCACCCTGCTGGCCGGGCAGGTCACCAACCTCAACCTGAGCGGCGACATCAGCAACACCGGCACCGTGGCGGGCCGCACCATCGTCAACCTCACCGCCGAGAACGTCAACAACCTGGGAGGGCGCATCAGCGCCAACGACACCAGCGTGACCGCCCGCACCGACCTGAACAACATTGGCGGCACCATCGATGGCGTCAACAGCTTGACGGCGATTGCCGGGCGCGACCTCAACATCGCCAGCACCACCAGCAGCGCCAGCAACTACACCGAAGGCACCACGGTCAACAACTTCAGCCACACCGGCATAGACCGGATCGCGGGCCTGTATGTGACCAGCGAGAGCGGCGCCACGCTGCTCGCCAGCGCCGGACGCGACGTTAACCTTGTTGCCGGCATCATCGCCAACAACGGCGTGGCCGGCGCCACCGCCGTTACCGCCCAGCGCGACCTCAACCTGGGCACCGTCGGCACCAGCAGCAGCGCCAGCGTGGTGCGCGGCTTTGGCACCGACTTCCTGGAAGACCGCCAGACTGCCGATGTGGGAAGCCAGATCAACACCCAGGGCAACCTGAGCCTGGCCACCGGCCGCGACCTGAATGCCAAAGCCGCCAACGTGCAAGCCGGCGGCGACCTCACGGCAGTGGCCGGCAACAACATCAACATCAGCAACGGCCAGCAGACCAACAGCACCCGCTTTGGGCTGACCACCAGTGAAAGCGACCTGTTCAGCTCGACCAGCACGACCGAGCGCCGCAGCGGCGAGCAAAGCAATGCGGTCGGCTCCAGCATTGGCGGCAAGACCGTCACCTCGGTGGCCGGGAACGACCAGACCGTAACCGGCTCCAGCGTCATCAGCGACGCAGGCACCACCCTGAGCGCTGGAAGAAACCTCACCATCCAGGCCGCCACCAACACCAGCAACCAAAGCGACTTCAAGGAGACCAAAGAGGAAGGCCTGATGAGCAGCGGTGGCGTAGGTGTCACCATAGGCTCCCTCGAACAATCACTCGAGCAGAAGAGCCGCGGCACCACCGCCGCCGCCAGCACCGTGGGCAGCATTGCCGGCAACATCACCCTGGCCGCCAACGAGGCTTACAAACAGGTCGGCAGTGACGTGCAAGCCCCGGGCGGCGACATCACTATCGTGGCCAAGAAGGTAGACATCGTCGAGGCCCGCGAAACCAGCCAGAGCGAGACCGAGCAGAAGTTCAAGCAAAGCGGGCTGACGTTTGAGGTCACGTCTCCCATCATCAGCGCCATTCAGACCGCCCAGCAGATGAGCGAAGCCGCCAGCAATACCAGCGACAGCCGCATGAAGGGCTTGGCGGCCGCGAATACGGCCTTTGCCGCCAAGAATGCCATGGACGCCATCGAGAAAGGGCAACTTCCCAAGCCAACTGGCGGCAACAACCCCAGCGCCAACACCGACGTGCAGCCTAGCGCAGCAGAAAAAGCCGGTGGCATCGACCTTGCCATCAGCATAGGCGGTAGCGAAAGCCAGAGTCGGCAGGAAACCCAGAGCAACACGACCCGTGGTTCCAGCGTCACTGCAGCCGGCGCCATCACCATCGCCGCTACCGGCGCCGGACAGGACAGCAACCTGACCATCCAGGGCAGCGTGGTCGAAGCAGGCCGCGCTGCGCAACTGCTGGCCGACAACAAAGTCAATCTGCTGGCCTCGCAGAACGTCGAAAGCCAGAACAGCAGCAACAGCAATAGCTCCGGCAGTCTAGGAATCAGCATCGGTACCAGCGGCTTGCTCTTCAATGCCAGCGCCAGCGGCGGCAAAGGCAAGGCTGACGGCACGGACGTTTCCTACACCAACACCGAAGTGAAGGCGGGCCAGCAGGTCACCATCACCAGCGGCGGCGACACCAGCTTGCAGGGCGCTGTCGTAAAGGCAGACCAAGTCAAGGCCATTGTGGGCGGCAACTTGAATATTGCCTCGCTGCAGGACACCAGCACCTACACCAGCGAGCAAAAGAGCATGGGTGGCTCAATCAGCGTGGGCTTCGGCAAGATGAGTGGCAGCTTCAACGCCAGCAAAAGCAACATCGACAGCGACTTCAAAAGCGTGGGTGAGCAAAGCGGCATCAAGGCAGGCGACGGTGGCTTCCAGGTCAATGTGGGCGGCAACACGACGCTCAACGGGAGCGTGATTGCCAGCAATCAGGCTGCGGTGGAGCAGGGCAAGAACAATTTCCAGACTGGAGGAAGTCTAAGCATTAGCGATATCCAGAACACCGCCAGCTACGACGCCAAGTCCGTCAGCATCAGCGTGGGATCAGGCCAGCAACCGATAGGCAAGCTGGACTTGAGCGGGCTGGGAATTGGAATTGGAAGCGATAAAGGTAGTGCCAGCAGCACCAGCAGTGCGGGTATCAGCGGCATCGCAGGTAACTCCGCTGTCCGGAGCACGGATGCGGAGACGGGGCTGCAGAAAATCTTTGATGCCGATACGGTGCAGCGTGAAATCGCGGCGCAGGCGCAGATCACGCAGTATTTTGGGCGGCAGGCTACCAAGGCCGTGGGCGACTATGCCCAGATCAAGCTCAGCGAGGCCTCTGCGCTGCGAGATCAAGCCAATCAAGAAACCAATGAGGAACGCAAAAATGCGATGAATGCACAAGCCAAAGAGCTTGAGGACAACTGGGGCAGCAGTGGTGTGCTCCGAGTGGCCCTACATACAGTCATCGGCGGTTTGACCGGTGGTGCAGGTGGGGCGGCCGGCGCGGCCGCAGGGACACTGACCGCGCCTATGGTGGCGCAGGCATTGGCTGATGCCGGCGTCGACGGGCCGTTGGCGAAGACGCTGACGGCGATTGCCTCAACGGCTGTTGGTGGGGCTTTGGGCGGAACGGCGGGTGGGGCCGCTGCGACTAATGAGGTGCTTAACAATTACCTTAAGCACACGGAGATCGACAAACTCCTCGAAGCGCAGAAAAAGTGTGCTGCAGGTGACACCGAGGCCTGCAGTACACGCGACAAATTAAATGCACTGGACATTAAACGTCAACAAGACATACAAAAGGCCTGCGTCGATTTCAGCAGCGCAAGTTGCCGGAATGAGCTAACCAAGGCCGGTGCGGACTTTGATGGCTTGGTGTTGTATCAGCAGTCGCTGTGGGAAAAGGTCAGAAAAGGAGAGATAAGTTACACCGACGCGGTACCTTATCTGAACAAAGCCGCGATGGAGATCAAGGATATTTCCGGGCCACTCAAGGACTATTACTACATCATGTCTGGTGGCGTAGCGGATATGGCGAATCCTTACTGGCTAGCGTACAAGCAGATTGATGGACTCAATGCTAGTGATCTGGCCAATCTCTGGAACGCGACAGCAGCGATCGGTAGCACGCGAAGAGGCTTGTTGTCGGAGCCTGCGGTTAAGCCAGCAGCAGAGACTACACCGCCACACACCGACAAGGAGACAAATAAAGCCCCACCAAATCCTCGCGGGGAGACCGCTCGGCCATCACCTCCCCCTCCCGGTGTAGAGTTTGCTACTGTCAACGGTACCAAAGTCTTGCCCGAGCAATATCAAACGCTCTACCATGGCACCGACAACAAGACGCTGGGCTACGACAGTAATTTAAGTGTGGAGACTATTGCGCAAAACATTTACGCCACAGGCTTACCAGCCAGAGGGGCAAACACAGACCTCATTTCGCATGCGGTCAATGCAGCACCGGACACGGCATTTAGAGGTACTACGGCACAGCCACTAACGCAAAATAAGGATGCTGGCGCTTCACTCTGGGCGGGCGAAGGAGGAATCGTCATTGAACTCAAGGGAGTCAAAGGCTATGACGTGAACGCCGCCCTTGAAGGGAGAGTCCCAAAGCCTGGTGGCTTTGGGGACAATCCAAAGCACGGAGAGCAGGAGGTTGCTGTACCTGGTGCTATTTCTCCTCAAAATATTGAGCGCGTTGGAGTGGTGATAGTCAATCCGGATACAGGGGCAATGCAAATCAAATGGATAAGCAAAAAATGACCAATCTTGAAACTCGCTGGGAATTTGATTCAACTTTTCGATTTTTAAAGGACTTTTTGCTCAATCCATCGATTCAACCCGAAGGAATGACGCGGCGAGAATGGTTTATCCACGCAGCACCAAAGATAGAGCACCCCGTAACGGATGCCACTTTGGATTGCAGGGGATTAAACCTAGATCGCCAAGAAATTGGCGAAATCTGGCTCAACTACATCCTTGATGAAAGCAGCTTTCGAGAGTGCAAATTCAAGCAGACGTTTCTTCAATCTGCATCGGCGAAAAATTGCCGATTTGATCGGAGCGGTTTTGATCATGTACAAATGTCCCCCTTCTATGGGGCCAACTCAGATTTCAGAAACTGCCAGTTCAAATTTTGTTTTGCCCAAGGCACTGGCCCTCGGCATCACACCAACGCCGATGGCGAACCTACTAAAGGTACATACAGCGATTTTCGAGCCTGCAATCTTACAAATGTCGGTGCCGTAAAAACAGGGTTTGATCGATGCGACTTTAGAAGTGCAAACTTTACCGGCGCTAGCTTTGAAGAATGCACATTTTCGGAGTCGGACCTACGGGGCGTCAAATTTAGCAAAACCCGGTTTGTGAGATGTGTCCTGCGAAGGGCTATTGTCGACGACACCCCGGAGTGGCGAAACGCTCTAGAGATCAACGATAACCTGGATGTGGTTGACGTTGTCTGGAATAGGTAGTTGTTGAATTTCGACGAAATTTGATCCCGGGACAGGCTGTTGAGTTCCGTCAAAGTCTGACCCAGCTGGAATCGCAATAGTGGCTACAAGGTGGAACAAAATCCTCCAACGTTGTCGAATTGTTGAGTTGCGTCTAAGTCTGGCCCAACTAGAACCGCAATTTCCATCTGAGCTTCATCCACTTGGGCCTTATCTTGCGAGTTTTGATGAAGAGGGAATGCAGGAGTGATGCCCGTATCGAGAACATCTTCCGCTGGCGAAGAGCATGGATCGCGGAATTTAACAACCAATGAAATGAATAGTAACAAAGATCTAAATGCTCTCATGATTGAGAAAATTCAGAAAATGGCAGAGCTTTTAACTATTGCCAATCAACCCCACTGGGCGAGGCGATTGATACAAATCTCTCACTCATCCAGTGGAGGTGACGCGATGGCGCGAGACATTCTCTCCTTGTATGGAGGCATGGGTTCTTTGAATGATCTGGTTCTTTATATTGAAGGCGTCCCTGATGTGAAAATCAACGACGAATTCGATGTGCTTAGAGCTGCTGTCTACGACCTTTGCTATTCCCCTCGATCCTAGACTTGCGGCGCAGGCAGACCGAAGATAAATTCAAACAATCGGCCCTCACCTTCAGCGTCAGCAGCCCACTGCTAAACAAGTGGGGGATATGCCACCGGTTGCTACGCGAGCGGATGGCGCGACGCTTTATCCATCCACGGTTAACGGGGTCAGAATCGAAGTCATAAAAGTCGGCAACAATGTGACTGCTGCTTACTCATGTGGTCGTGGTCGCACGTCTCCCACAACTTTTGCGGGGCAATAGCATGTTTGAAAAATACTCTGCATACCTGGATGGGGATTTCTCCGTTGACTATTGGTCGGACGAAGGAATTGGTTACGCCACTACCTTTTTGGAAAAATTCACAGATTCAGACTGGGCGTCGCTTAAAGACATCATTCAACATAAGCCGGTTTCGTGGTTGATTCGCTGTGCGGAAACGCTTGATGATGTTGGAGGAATCAGTTCATTTGATGTGTTACTTGAACTGATTTCCGTGGAAAACGATGAAGTCAAAATATCTGCCCTTGATTCGGTGAATAGCCGCCTGTCTTTAGGCTTTGCTTTGGGCGAGAGTGCCGGAAGAATCCGTTCTGCCATCAAGGTAGCTAGGAGTTCGGCTGGTATCGCGGCTTCTATGGTGTTGGATTCTTTGGAAAGCAGGCTGGGTTAAAACTGTGAGGACAACTCCAGGCGCGTCCACTGCGTATCCCGATATAGCCACGGGTGTTGAGTTCCATCAAAGTTTGACCCAGTTAGAACCGTAATTTCCAACTGAACTTCACTCGCGTTGCTAGCCCTGAACCCGGAGGGAATACAGGAGTGAAGCAGGCAGGAGCGTGGATCAAGAGTCGATGGAAAGACTGGGTCGGACTTTAGTGCAATTCAACAATTTCTCAACTGAACGCGTCACCGTAGTTATCTCTCAAACTAGAAGTGGCTTTGAAATGTTGCACGAAGAACGCGTTACTTATATGACTCTGAAGTCGTGGGCGCTGGAATGCTATTACGAAGGCTGCAGAGATCACGCGTTAATGAAGGGAAGGCCACACGAGCAAATCATGGGTTATGTGGACTATCAATTCGAGAACGTCTTTGAACGTTCGGTAGAAATTTGTATGTGGCGTGTGGTGTTGCTGGTGTTATCTGGCGGGTGGCACCCGGAGTGGAGTCTTCGTGCTCGGCAATTGATCGTTGATCAAATTGCAGCGCAAAACCTTCAAGACCTTCTTGCTGATGTCCCCACAGATGAGGCCGATCTGTTTTTGCATGATCTCGAAATCCTTAAGTTGATCTAGCGCACCACTTACCGAAGATCATGAGCGGCGTGACGGATGCGCTCAAGACTTATTGGCAGCCAGGGATGAAGCCCATTAAGGAAAAACCATGAGCAAAGATATTGTTCTTGGCGGGTATTGGATTGATGCTGAGGGTGTCCGACATCAATTGCCCGTCGCTGTTAATCCGAGCAATTCAACTACAGAAGACGTCATTAGAAATGTGTCTAGTGCAGGCAAGGGTGTTGTCGCAATGGGATGCAATCCACCTCCGGAAATCGGCCCTGATAAGTTGGAGTTGTATGTGGATGATGGAAATTTATTGCTAATGCTTAGTGTGAATGAAGAAGATGGCGATTGCAGTGTGAGAACGTTAACGAACGAGAAGATGCCAAATAGTTTGATGACCATCTTGGGAGAAAAATATCCCGCTACGGCGGTTACACGAGATATCGGTTTTGTCTGTACTGTTTTTAATGAATTTGCTCACGTCGGGAATGTGTCCACAGATTTGCTGAATTGAAGATTTGAGGTATCGGGACCGGGTAATGATGAATAACAAAGCTTTCACCACAGCATGTTGAATTCCGTCGAAATCTGACCCACTTAGCGCAGTAATCTCCATCCAAAACTGACCCACGTAGGCACTACCCTGCTTGTTTTAAAAGCAGGGGAATTTAGGAGTGATAGACGTGGCGACATTGAATGTCATCAGGCGATGGGCACTGCGAGATCAGATGTCCATCCGCGAGATCTCAAGGCGTACAGGCCGGGCTCGCAACACAGTGAAGAAGCACCTGCGATCGGAAGAGAGCGAGCCCAGCTACCAAAGGCGGGCAACCCCAAGCAAGCTCGACCCCTACGCCGAGAAGCTGGCCACCTGGCTGGTAATCGAGGCAACAAAATCACGGAAACAGCGGCGCACTTTGAGGCAGATCCACACAGACTCAGCCGAAAAAGGAGAAAACCAAGAACTTATCCACATCGTGAGCACCTTCTGCTCACAAAGAGTGTGGGTCAAAATTCGATGGAAAACTCGGGTCAGACTTCAGCGGAATTCAACACCAACATGGTGTCAACGGAAACATGGCATGGATTTGGCACAGCCGAGGAAATGTGATGACTAAGAACCCGGACAGCGACATACTTCAAACAATGTGGCGACTGGCACAATTGCTGAGGGCTCAAGTGCAAGGCGATGATGGGGAGCTTCATGGGTCGAACGGAGAATGCACCCCGTTGGAACGGATGAAAATCTCTTCTCCGAGACGTTGGTGGAAGTTTTGGTAGCGGTGCTTGTGATTGCTGTGGCACCAAACGCCGCAAGTGATTTGTGACATTGAGTTAACACACCAATCCCAGGTAATGCGCCGATTAATCCCTTTCGGTAAGGCCCTGTCCGAAATCGCACGCCACGCGTAGGCCATACGTAACATTTAAGCCCTTCATCGCGACTCCACCTCCCCTATTTGTAGGAAGCCGTGCGGTACTCCAGCAAATCCACAAACGTCACAAAGTGTGCAAGGCCGCCGGCCGCCCCCCAAGACGGTATCAATCACCTTGTCAAAGCCATTAGCGTGGCGTATCTTGCAAAGCAAACAAGCACCGCAGGGAGACAACGGTGATGAAGATGCCGAGCTTTCACGCCAGGTCGATTCGTACCCACCTGTTCTGGACATACGCCGCGCTGGTGACGGTGCTGGTGGTGGCGCTCATGGCGCTGGCGGAGATGGCGGCCAGCCGTATTGTGTTTGACGGTGCGCAGCGCGAGCTGGAGCAGCTGGGCCGGCGCACGCAGGAGCAGTTGCTGCGTTTCCAGGAGCCGGCGCGGGCCTGGCTGGAGGCGACCGCCAACGACCCGCATGCGGGGCTGGAGGGCGAGAACGATATTTCGGTGCTGCGCATGCAGATGTCGATGCAGCAGCGTTATCCGCAGATCGGCTCGCTGGTGTTCGGCTACCCGGACGGTAGTTTCCAGCAGAGCATGGCGCTGCGCACGCCGCGCGACCGGGCCTGGGCCAAGTCGCTGCCGGAGGCGCGTTACGCGCTGCAGATCATCCGGGTAGACGAGCGGCAAAAGCGCACCGAGGAATGGGTGTTTTACGACCAGCAGATGACGGCGATCGCGAGCCAGCGGCGGCCCTGGGGCGAGCACTATGACCCGCGCGAGCGCCCTTGGTACCAGGGCGCGAGCGACCTCAACCTGGGCACCTTCCAGGCGACGGATCCTTTTGTGCTGAAGGTGCCGCAGGAATACGGCATGGCGCTGTCGAGGCCGCTGAGCGGGCCGCGGGGTGGCGTGGCGGCGGCGATGTTCACGGTGGCGGGTTTGTCGGATTTTTTGCATGCACGTGGGGAGGAGAGCCATGCCGAGCTGATGGTGTTTGACGGGCTGGGCCGTGTCTGGGGATGGTCGCAGGCGGACAGGCTGCGCCGCCTGCTGGGCCGGGGCACACCGGTCAGCCTCTCGAGCCTGGGCGATCCTTTGTACGCTTCGCTGCAAAAACTGGTGGCGGAGGGCGCGCCGCAGGACACGCCCATCCATTCGCTGGAGGGCGCCGGGGGCCAGCGCTTCGCGGCGGTGGTGATGCCGGTGGAGGGCGTGTTCAACCACCGCGCCTATGTGGCGCTGGTGTCGGACCAGAACCTGCTGCTGGCGCAGGTGCGGCGCATGCGCTGGATGCTGCTGGCGGTGGGCGTGGCGGGCTTGCTGATGCTGATGCCGATGCTGTTCTGGATGGCCAACCGGCTGGCGACGCCTTTGAAGAACCTGGTGCGTTCGGCCAAGCATATTCGCGAGTTCGAGTTCGACAGCGACATTCCGCAGGACAGCGATATCTCTGAAGTGCGGCGCCTGCAGGAATCGCTGGCGATGGCGCGGATCGCGCTGCAGGGTTTCTCGCGCTATGTGCCGCGGCCGCTGGTGAAGCATTTCATCGCCAACCGCCTGACGCCGCAGGCGGGCGTGGAGCAGCGTGAGCTGGCGGTGCTGTGTGCGGCGCTGGACGAGCAGCACGCGACGGCGGTGAGCTGGTCGCCGCATGCGGACCACTATCTGCAAATCCTGGCGGTGGAGGTGGCGCAGGGCAAGGGGATGATGGACCGCTATGAAAGCTGCACGGCGGTGGCGCTGTGGAACACGCCGCTGAATGTCTCCAACCCCGCGGGCTATGCCTGCGAGGCGGCCTTGCGTGCGGTGGATGCGATGCAGGCGCTGGCCGAGGGAATCAACGCGCCGGTGAAGCCGCCGCGCTTCGGGCTGGATTTTGGCCCCGCCACGGTGGGCAACTTCGGCACCTGGGACCACCTGACCTTCACCGCGGTGGGCGCACCGCTGGACAACGCGCGGGCGCTGGCGCGGCAGGCAAATGCGCTGGGCCTGAACATCGCGGCCAGCCGCGCGGTGGCGCTGGCGGCTTCGCGCTACTTTCGTTTCCGGCTGGCGGCGACGCTGCCGATGGGCCCGCATGGCAAATTGCATGAGGTGTATGAACTGGTGGAGCGGATTGAACACGAGCCCGATGCGAAACACAGCCGGGCGGGTGCGTTGGCGGCCTAGTCGCGGGTCGCCTTGATGCCCAGGCGGAAAGAGAGGTTGGCATGAACAACAGCGTATGGATGTTGACGCGCAGGCGCTGCCTGGGCCAGGGCGCGGGCCTGGTCGCCGCGCTCGGGGTGGGCGGCGGCATGGTGCGTGCCCAGGCCGGCAAGCCGTTCACGCTGTCCTACGGCTGGGTGCCGTGGGCGGCGGGCAATTCGCCGGTGACGCAGTACATGATCGGCAAAAAACTGCTGGAGAAACACGCGGCGGAATTCGGCTACGACCTGACGATGGATTACCGGGCCTATCCGGCGGCCGCGCCGCAGGTGGAGGCGCTGGCCGCGGGCCAGCTCGATATGGCGATGTGGGGCAACACGCCGACGATTCGCGCCATCGTGGCGCGCCATCCTTTCAGCCTGGTGTCGGTGGCGGAGGGGCGGCTGCGTTTTCTGCTGTGCACGCGCAAGGACTCGCCGATCCGCAATGTGCAGGACCTCAAGGGGAAAACGGTGGGCACGCTGATGGGCGCGGACCCATACAACGCGTTCACGCAAATCCTGCGTTATGAGCTGGGAAACCCGGACCCGGCCGCGCACGGCATACGCATGGTGCACCTGGCGACCCTGCCCGAGGCGGCGCAGGTGCCGGCCGGGGTGGACGCCACGCTGGCCATCTACCCGGCCTTCCTGAAGGCGCAGGCAACGGGCACGGTGGCCATCATGAATTCCTATGGCTATACCGAGGCCCACTATGACGGGCCGGAGGGCAAGGGAGCGGGCATCCTGTTGCCTTCGGTGAAGAATTCGCCGTTTTACCCCGATGGCTATTACCTGCACCGGTCGTTCCGCATCGTGCACAACAACCTGCTGGAAAGGCACCCGAACCTGGTGCTGGCTTTTTTGCTGGCACAGCAGGAGGCGGTGGATGTGCTGAGCGAGTCCGACCCGGCTTCTGTATCGCAGCTGGTCAAGTCCTATTGGGGCCTGTCGCCGGCGGACGGCGCGAAGGTGGTGCGCGACGAGGTGGTGTTTCGCCGCGGCTGGGCCTGGTCGACCGAAGGCGACGCGCTGTCCTTGCTCGCCACGTCCAAGATGATTGCGGGCGCGAAGATCATCCCGGAGCCGCTCAGCTGGACGCAGGTCAAAAGTGTGTTCGTCAAGACCGCGCCGGTGGTCAAGCAAGCCTATGACCGGCTGGGCGCGAAACCCGCGCTCGCGGAATTCCAGAGTGCCAGGGTCGGCGACCTGCGCGGCCTGCCTTCATGGGAGATGGGGCGCTGGAAGGACAGGGCCTGACCACTGCAAGCCCGGCCGGGCCTGGCGCTCTCACCGTTCATTGAAAAAAAGCCCCCGCAACGGGCTCGCTGCGGAGGCTTGAACTGCTTGGTAGCAGCCTTGTCTGGGATGAAAACAAGGAACGCCAGAGCGTCCCGGCCATTCTAAAAATCATGCCGGCACTGGCAAGCCAGCAATGTGTTTCTGTGGACATTTGTTGTCGATCAGTGGCCATTTTTTTGCGGCCGCTGATTTGAACGCTCGCACGCTGCGCAAAGAAAATTGTAATTTCCAACAAGCTTTGCCCGCACGTAGACAAAGTCTCCTGTACGTCGCTGCGTTCTCACGGACACTGCGGCGATGCCGTCCAGGTGGTGCCGCTTATACCTTGTGAAAACCGCATCTGGCCTCGGCGAAGCAGGGGACCCTTATGAGTGCCAGAGACGCGTTTGAATCCAGTTCAGTGCAAAAAGGAATCGGCATCAGCGTGCTGCTGGTGGACTTCCACGAGCTCGCCGTCGAGGACTTTCACTGCCGCCTGAAGATGTTGTCCGAATCGAAGCTGATCACGCGCCTGGACAGCACGCCGCTGATGGGCGCGCCATGGATGCTGGAGACCTTCCGGCATCGCCTGGTGTTTGTCCGCCTGCGCGAGCGGCATATGTGCGGCACTGGTGGCGAGACGATGAATGACTTCCTGGCGCAACTGGCGGCGTCCCCCGATGTCGCGGTCATACCCATCGTCAGCCGGCGGGGCCTGCTCGACCACTTCCGCCGCCACCTCTCCCAGGTCAGCCCGATGTACCTCGGCACTTCCTTTTTGCAGGCGGACCTCCTGCATATCCTGGGCGCCTACGCCTTTACCAAGCCCTCCCGGCGCAAGCTATCCAGGATGCCCGTTCCCGGCGAATTGGATCTTGCGCAGCGCGAAGGGCGCAGCCTGCCGGTCGGGGCCTCGCACATCACCTGGTAGGCCGCGCCGGCTATCAGCACATCTGGCGGCCAATCACCAACTGGACCGCGCCAACCTTAAGGGCCTGCCGCAACGGCTTGCCCCTTTCGAGGCGGCTCAACTCCATGTAAAAACGCGACTTGGCAAGTTGCCCAAATCCCTATAGAGTCGGTGTTAATATCTCATTAATATATTAATAATTTGAACTTGACTCCGCTTTGGCCGGGCGTGCCCCTGATTCCTTTTGAGCTCCCGATGTGCCAGTTCCACTTCGTTGCGCCACATCCCGTGCCAGCCGCGCGTCCTTGCCTCGACATGCCGTGCTTTTCTTGCACGGCTTCCCTTGCGGCTGAAGAAGTAAGCTTCACTGAACATCCCATCCACAGGTCCGCACTATGAAACGCATCAAGGTCATTGACTCCCACACCGGCGGCGAGCCAACACGGCTGGTGGTAGAAGGTTTTCCCGACCTGGGCGGCGGCAGCATGGCCGAGCGGCGCGCGCTGTTGGCACAGCGGCATGACGACTGGCGGGCGGCGGCCGTGCTGGAGCCGCGCGGCAGCGACGTGGTGGTGGGGGCGCTGCTGTGCAAACCCGTGGACCCGGCCTGCGCCGCCGGCGTGATCTTCTTCAACAACACCGGCTACCTGGGCATGTGCGGCCACGGCACCATAGGCCTGGTGGCCTCGATGGCCTACCTGGGCCTGATACGCGCCGGCACGCATCGCATCGAAACGCCGGTCGGCGAAGTCACCGCCACGCTGCATGGCGACGGCTCTGTGAGCGTGCGCAATGTGCCGGCCCGGCGCCATCTGCACCAGGTAGCCGTCGATGTTCCGGGCCACGGCACGGTGCGCGGTGATGTGGCCTGGGGCGGCAACTGGTTTTTCCTGGTGAGCGAGCACGGCCAGCGTGTGGCCGGTGACAGGCTGGAAACCCTGACCGCCTACAGCGTCGCGTTGCGCGAAGCGCTGGCGGCGCAGGGCATTACCGGAGCCGGCGGCGCCGAGATCGACCATATCGAACTCTTCGCGGAGGACGAGGATGGGGCCGACAGCCGCAACTTCGTGCTCTGCCCCGGCAAGGCTTACGACCGTTCGCCTTGCGGCACCGGCACCAGCGCCAAGATTGCCTGCCTGGCGGCCGACGGCAAGCTCGCGCCCGGCGAGATCTGGTACCAGGCCAGCATCATAGGCAGCCGCTTCGAGGCGAGTTACTCGCTGGAGGACGGCCAAGTCATCCCGACCCTGCGCGGGCGCGCACACATGAGCGCCGAGGCAACCCTGCTGATCGAAGACGGTGATCCCTTCGCCTGGGGCATACGCCTGTGAATGCCGATGTGATCGTGATCGGCGCCGGTATCGTGGGCGCGGCATGCGCACACGAGCTCGCGCGTGCGGGCCTTGACGTGCTGGTGCTGGACGCGGGCCTGGGCGGCGCCACGCAGGCCGGCATGGGCCACCTGGTGGCGATGGACGACAACCCGGCGGAGCTGGCGCTCAGCCATGAGTCGCTGAAACTCTGGCACGAATGGGCACCGCGCATGAATGCCGACTGCGCCTTTGCGAATTGCGGAACGCTGTGGCTGGCGGCCAACCATGCCGAAATGGAAGCTGCCGACGATAAGCGGTGCCGCCTGCAGGCGCACGGCATCGGCTGCGAACTGCTCAATGCCGCAGCGCTGGCTGCCGCGGAGCCGGCGCTGCGGCCCGGCCTGGCGGGGGCGCTCAAGGTCAGCGGCGACAGTGTGGTGTATGCGCCCAACGCCGCGCGCTGGCTGCTCGCGCAGGCGCCGCGCGCCCTCTCAGTCGAACAGGCCGAAGTGACCGCCATCGAAGGCGCCCGCGTGCGCCTGGCGGATGGCAGCTGGCGCAGCGCGGGCGCCGTGCTGCTGGCCGCAGGCATGGAGGCGCGCCGCCTTTGCCCCGACCTGCCGATACGCCCCAAGAAGGGCCACCTCGCGATCACCGACCGCTACCCGGGCACGGTGCATCACCAGTTGGTAGAACTCGGCTACATCAGCAGCGCGCACCACAGCGAAGGCGCGTCGGTGGCCTTCAACGTCCAGCCGCGCCCGACCGGGCAGCTCCTGATAGGTTCCTCGCGCCAGTTCGACACCACGGATCCCGCGGTCGAAGCGCCCATGCTGGCGCGCATGCTTGGCCGCGCGCTGGAATACCTTCCGGGGCTGGCGGGCCTGAACACCTTGCGTACCTGGACAGGGTATCGTGCCGCCACGCCGGACAGCCTGCCCATCATCGGCCGCCATCCGCGGCAACCAGGCCTGTGGCTTGCCGTCGGCCATGAGGGCCTGGGCGTGACCACGGCCCCGGCCACTGCCCGCATGCTTGCGGCGCAAATCACCGGCGCGGCGCTGCCATTCGAGGCTGCTCCCTATGGCATGGAGCGCTTCCTGGCGCCCGCGTGAGCCCTGCGACGAGTCGGCCCCCGCAAGCTGCTGCTCACGCCGTATTGCCGGGAGAAGTGATGTCGGCCCTGTTTCGGCAACAGGTCAAGGCCAAAATTCACCACAAAAAAAGCACCCAGATTGCCTTTCTGCGGACAGTGTTGCGCCCACTCTTTCCATGAGCGGCCTATGCTCGGTTCCTCGTTGTTAAGGGGGCAGGGTGTCTGGCGCATATATCTATCAGTTGCTGACGGGGTTGGGGATCAGCGAAAAATCCTCGCTTCACATGCTCCCCCGTGTGAAGATGACTGCCTTTGTCGCGGGCGACGTCATCTGGCCGAAAGGCGGCCAGGTCGCTGCATGGACCTACATCGTCTCCGGCCTCGTGGGGGCCAGCGTACCTCTGAAGGAGGGCGATTGCATCCAGGTCAATATCTATGGCCCCCGGACCTGGTTTGGCGAAGAGGCCTTGCTCAATCGCTATCCCTCTTCCCTGGATTACATGTGCCTCACCCCGGTGCGCGCTGTGTGCATGCCGGCAAGCGACGTGCTGGCGGTATTTCAGGGAGAGCCGGAATTCGCCCGCTACATTGCGCTGCTGATGGCCTGGCGCAGCCGGCAGCATTCGGAAATGATTGCGCTCATGAAGCAGGGCAGCCCGCCGCTGCGGGTGGTCATGGGCCTGGCGCTGTTTGCCGAGGCGCTGTATTACAACTCTTCGCGGCCGCCGACCCGAGGCCTTGAGGGAACGTCCGTGGAAATTCCCGTCAAGCAGACGGTCATCGCGTCGGTCTGCGGCGTGTCGCGCAGCGTCTTCTCCGATGCCGTGCACCAGCTGGTTTCGACGGGCTGGTTGCGCGTGAACTACGGCATGCTGGAGTTGCGTTCGCTGGAGACCTGGCTGAAGTTCTCCCGCAAACACCGGCAAGCGCGCATGAACGTCACCAAGCCGACGCTGGAAGAACTCATCGCGCTGATGCGGCAGGCTGCGTCGCCTTGACAGCTACCTCCGGCGTTGCGGCACCAGGATAAATCGCCGCAAATTGTCGCGGAAAAGACAATGTTGCCCGCTTCGCCCGTTTCGCAAAACTATGCTGGATCCCTATGTCGTGGACTTGCTCGCTCTGGCCGCGATGCGTGATCCGCGGCTTTCAACAAAAACTTTGACAATGGAAAAAGGGTGGGCATGGGCAAAGTAGACCGCGAGGATAGCTGGCTTCTTTTTGTGGCCGTGGTGGCGCTGGCAGCCTTTGTCGCCTGGAAATTCGCGGCCTACCTGGGGCTGGACATGGCCGTGTCCGGCTCTGTACTGGCGCGGCTGGCCGTGCTGGCGGTGCTCGTGGGGCTCTCCTGGAGATTGGCGGGTGATATCCCCGCCCTGGGTCCCAAGGCCGCCTGGCCCGTCCTGCTGGCATTGCTGTGGTTGTGCTGGTGGCCGGTGCTGGATTTCTGCGCCGCGCAAGAACTGTCGCCGTCATCCTCCCATGAGGAGACGCAGCCGTGGTGGGCCGCCTGGTACACCAAGTGGGGGGGTCTGGCGGCCCTGGTCGCGCTGGGTTACCTGGTCAAGAAAGTTCTTGGCCGCTGGTGAAATTTCCCAATGCCTGGCGGGGCTCTGGGCTGTGTCGTGCGAACATTGCGTCAAATTTTCTTTTCTGCAGGACGCGCTGCTCATATTGCCAGCGCAGGCGGAATTTCTCAGCCTGGATTTCAAGTTCCGCGGCTTGCCGCCGATGGGACCTGGCGAGGTTGTCCAGCTTGATGTAACAGGCCTGCCAGTAAAAGGCCCTTTCGGCCTTGGACTTGCGCTGCCTTTTCATCAGCCGCCAGCCGACAACGGCGACTACGATATACAGCGCCATAGGCAGATAGATAGACATTGCATGAGGTGCACTGATGGCTTCCATGTCATTCACCTTGTGATGTTTCTCCCGGGGCTACCACTGCCGGCGGCGGAATGTGACTTTCATCTGTGTATCGAAGCGGGTTGCCGCAACACACATAGGGTCCACAGGGTTTGGGACGCCGCGAGAGGCCCATGCGCTACGGGTTTTGCCCTGAATTTCGCACACATGGCTTTGGCTCGCTGTAGGCTTTAATGATCTCGCAATGTCCTCAAAAAGACATTGTTTTGACCATGTTTTTTTTGCATTGCTTCTTTTGTTGCGTGCATTGCCCTGGTGAAGACCGGCAGGCCGCAGTCGCCCCGAAGCTCATGCCCGGACATACCAGCGTCACAAAACCCTGGTTTCCTCCTCTCATTGGAGGATTGATCAAGGCATTTGCGCTGCGCACAATGCCTGTGGGCCTGGCGCTTGCGTGCACTCACTGCATACAAGCGCGCGGGCGGCCTCGGCGCTTTCATGACAGGGAGGATTCCATGGACATCCTGAGCAGCCAGAACAACTACGCCAGCCTTTCCGTGCGTGACCTGCTGGACGCACGCAACCAGTTCCACGTGCATATGCTCAACAAGCGCAATGTCGTGGGCACGGCGGTGGGTCTGTACCTGATACGGCGCAGCGACCCCTGGCCGGATGCGAAGAACCCGGTCAAAAAATTCACAGGCAAGAAGAAAGTGGAGCGCACTTTTGCCAACTCCGAAGTACGCCCCTATTCCTGGCCTTGCATGCTGGTGATGGTCGATGAGTGGGTGGAGGAGAAAGCCTTTGCCAGCAGCAAACTCCATCCGCAGGACATGGTGCCCAAGATTCTTTACCTGCCCGACGGCCGCGTCGTTCCGGTCTGTGTCGTCAAGGTCGAGCCACAGGCCCCGGCCCACAAGCCGCTTCCCTCATGGATATGGCCCGAGACGGCCATAGGGGGTGGTTTTCCGTTGCTGATCCGCAACCAGGGCCTGCTGCGCACGGCCAGTGCCGGTTGCCTCGTCAGCGACGGCCACACCATTTATGCGCTGACCAACCGCCATGTCTGCGGCGAACCCGGTGAACCTGTCCATGCCCGGCTACGCGGTGAGGAGGTCGAGATCGGCCATGCTTGCGAGCGCCAGCTCACACGCTTGCCCTTCACCGAGGTCTATCCGTCCTTTGCCGGCAAGCAGACTTACCTGAACCTGGATGTCGGTCTGGTCGAGGTCGACGACGCCAGGGACTGGACCAGCAGCGTCTATGGCATTGGTGAGGTCGGCGCGCTGGCGGACCTCAATGAGCAGAACCTGGGGCTGCAACTCATAGACCACCCGGTGTCTGCCTTCGGCGCGGCCTCGGGCCATCTGGAAGGGCGCATCAAAGCACTGTTTTACCGCTACAAATCAGTCGGCGGTTATGACTACGTGGCCGACCTGCTGATTGCGCCGCAGGAGCTGGCCCGGCAGACGCAGCCGGGTGATTCCGGTACGGTCTGGCATCTCAAAGTCGAAGCGGGCAAGGAAGAAGGCAAAGAGGCAAGCGGCAAGCCGACCTACCGCCCTCTCGCGGTGGAGTGGGGCGCCCAGACCTTCAGCGTCGACGGCGGGGCCTACAACTTCGCGCTGGCGACCAACCTCAGCAATGTCTGCAAGCTGCTGGACGTGGAACTGGTGTCGGCCCACAACACGGCGGCACAACCGTACTGGGGCGCGACCGGCCACTACAGCATCGGCAATGTCGCGGTGGACCAGGTCAAGGACAAAAAGCTCGCCAAGCTGCTGGCTGCCAATGCGCTGCGCATCAGCTTTGACCGCGCCGATATCGCACCCGGCAAGATCAATGAGGCGCTGAAGGACACCAAGGGCTTTATCGCCCTGGCCGACGTGCCCGACGTCATCTGGAAAAAGCAGCCCGGCAAGGTCAAGGGCGGGCGCGATACCGGCTTCAACAGCGGGCCGGAACACCCCACGCACTACGCCGACATCGATGTGCCCGGCCCCGACGACGGCCCCAGCCTGCGCGAGCTGTGCATGCAGGACGCGAGCAGGGTGGCGGTGGAGTACTGGCAGGCTTTTTACGACAGCGTGGGTTCCACCGCTTCCAAGTCGCGCGGCTGCCTGCCCTTTCGGGTCTGGCAGTTTTACGACGCCATGGTCGGCTATGTCGAGAAGAAGGACTATGCAAGCTATGTGGCCGCGGCGGGGCTGCTGGCGCACTATGTGGGGGATGCCTGCCAGCCGCTGCACGGCTCCTTCCTGGCAGACGGTTACCAGGACCAGGCCACCGACGGCTTCACCAGCACCGGCAAGCCCAAAAAAGACTGGCCGGCCAAGGGTGTGCATTCGATTTACGAGACCAAGATGATTGATGCCAAGGCCACCGAACTGTTCGAGGCCATCGACAAGGTACTGGCCAAACCGGCCGCGGCGTTGGCGGCCATCGACGAAGGCCGCAAGGCGGCGGTCGCCACCGTCAAGCTCATGGACGACGTCGCCAGGCTGATCCCGCCTGCGGACATCTGCGATGCCTACATCGAACTCGGTGAGGGCGCCTCGCGCGCGGTGATCGATGGCCTGTGGGAGCAGTTCGGCACCAACACCGCCAAGGTGATGGCCCTGGGCATACGCAACCTGGCCCACATCTGGGAAAGCGCCTGGATCGCGGGCGGCGGCGCCGGCGCCAAGAGCGCGGAGATGGTGGAGTTCTCCGAAGCCGAGATCCGCAAGCGCTACGTCAATCCCAAGTTCGTGCCTTCGTTGGACCTGGACCACCTGGCCGCGGTGCTCCAATAAGAATCCGCCCACCGCTGAACTTTTTCGTGGCATCTCCGTCACACACCTCTTTTAACGGAGGATTCCCATGGCGTTTGCCAACAACCCACAACTTACTTCACGCGCGCTGTCGGTGCTTCGCATTGTTTCGGCTTATTTGCTGATCCAGCACGGCTCGGCCAAGCTGCTGGGCTTTCCCCATGTGGCCTATTTCGACGGGCTGCAGGTCATGTCGCTGATCGGCTTTGCCGGCATCCTCGAACTCTTTGGCGGCGCGCTGCTGTTGATCGGGTTGTTCGCGCGGCCCGTGGCCTTTGTGTTGTCGGGCCTGTTGGCATTCGCCTATTTCATCGGCCACGCCTCCAAGGGTTTTGTGCTCTCGCCCATGCTGAACGGCGGTGAGTCTGCCGTGCTGTTCTGCTTTGTCTTTTTGTTTATGGCCGCCGCGGGCGGCGGCGCCTGGGGCATTGATGCGCTGCGTTCCGCGCGCAAGTAAGCATCGTTTGGTGCGCGATTAACCGGCCTCAGGCCAGGGCTTCAGGCCCGAAAGCGAGGCCGTCGAGTTTGTCGGGGTTGCGCATGATGTAGATGTTGCTGGCCTTGCCTTCGTCGTTGTAGGCGAAGGTGATCGCTGCCGCGATTTCGCCATTGCTCGCGCGCAGCTGTATCGCGCGGCCACCATTGATCTCGCAGGGCAGCCACTCGTAGGCGGCCCAGTAGCGTGCCAGCTGAGTCGAGATAAGGGTGAGCACGCTGCCCTTGCCCTGGAACACACCCTCGATGGAACTGACCTTGCCGCCGCTGTCGGCGCTGACGGCGATGTCATCGGACAGCAGGCTGGCGAGCGACTCGGTGCTGCCGGCTGTGATGGCTTCGCGAAAAGCATTGAGCAGGTCGTCTTGCACTTTCGGCGGCGTCACGTGCCGAACCTTGCCCTGGGCGATGTTGACGCTGGCGCGCGAGACCAGCTTGCGGCAAGCGGCTTCTTCCATGTCCAGCATCTCGGCGATCTGGGGGTAGGGCGTGTCGAAAATCTCGTAGAGCAGGTAGGCGGCGCGCTCCTTGGGCGTGAGCCGCTCCAGCAGCAGCAAAAACGCCATGCTCAACGAGGAGGCCAGCAGCGCGTGGGTTTCGGGCGTCTCGTCGGTGCTGGTCTGTATGGGTTCGGGCAGCCAGGTGCCGACATAGTCGACCCGGCTGCGCTGGGCGTCGCGCAGCATGTCTATGCAGTGCCGCGTACAGAGGGTGGTGAGCCAGGCGGCCGGCGTTGCAATGGACGCGTGGTCGGCCGCCAGCCATTTGATGAAGACGTCCTGCACGGCGTCTTCAGCATCGGCCCGCGAACCGAGGATGCGGTAGGCCAGGCCGAACAAATGCCTGCGCCTTTCTTCAAACACGGCGGTTGGGTCGATGGTGGCCATGATGTCTTTCCTTCCGGCTTGTTCAGTGCGCCGAGACTTGCAGGCGATTCCAGAGGTTGATCATGCCTATGGTAGCGGTCAGCGCGCCAATCTCCTTGTCGCTGAAGAAGGTGCGCAGCCGGCCGCGCAGGCTGGCGTAGTCGGTCTTGTGGTCGAGTGTGGTCAGGGCTTCCGTCCAGGCCAGCGCGGCTTTCTCGGCCTCGCTGAAGTCGCCGACGTGGGCCCAGACAACGAGGCGGTCCAGCCTGTCCTGGGTTTCGCCGTCTTCACGGGCTTCGCGCAGGTGCATCTTCACGCAGAAGGCGCAGCCGTTGATCTGCGAAGCGCGCAGATGGATCAGGTGGTGCAGCTTTTTGTCCAGGCCCTGGGCGCCAATGGTTTGACTGACTTTGAGCAAGGCGGGGTAGACGTCGGGCACGGCGAGGTCGATGCGGACGGGGGCGTTGTTGGTGGAGGCGGTAGCGGTGGTCATGGTGTTTTCCTTTAAGAACGTTTAAAACCTGGTTGTCACACCGTATTGACGATCCAGCGCCCGGGTTTGTGACGCCATCCCCAAAAAACACCCATAAAAATAAAAATCGGCTGAATTCCCCGGGGAAATTCAGGCGATGCCGGCGCGGCGGCCGGGAGATGCGGGTGGGCGAGGGTCAGCGGACCAGCGTCAGCATCCTGTTCATGGCCGAATAGTCCATCCTGGGCCCCAGCAAGGGCGCCAGGTCTTGCTGGAGCAAAGCCTCGACGCTGGTCCTGGCATGTTCGTAGGCCACCTGGAAGGGCGATGGGCCCGCGCTGACCCTGCGGGCCCCGGCCGCTTGCAGCGCGGCGATGGCCGGCAGGCCGGGCATGGCCATCACATTCAGCGGCATCGCGACGCCCGAGGCGATTTCCGTCACTTCGGGCAAGGCGGTGAGGCCGGGCACAAAAGCGCCGTCCGCGCCGGCCTGCTGGTAGAGCTTCAGGCGGGCGATGCTGGCCTGCGCAGGGGCGCCTTCGACTTTCAGCTGGCGCAGGTACACATCGGTGCGGGCATTGATGAAAAGAGGCCTGCCCTTGAGCGCCGCGCGTATGGCCCGGATTTTCTCGGCCAGCAATGCGGGCGTGTCGCTGCCATCTTCAAGGTTGATGCCCACCGCGCCCACGTCGACCAGTTCGCAAGCCAGGCGGCCCACCTCAGCCGGGTCCTGGCTGTAGCCGTCCTCCATGTCGGTGGTCAGCGGTACCCTCAGGACGCGGGTGATGCGGGCGACCGCGTCCAGTAGTTCGTGCGGCGGCAGGGCGCCGCCATCGGCATAGCCGCAGGCCCAGGCCAGGGATGCGCTGCTGGTGGCCACGGCTTTGGCGCCCGAAGCCTCAAAAATTTTTGCACTGGCGGCATCCCAGGCATTGGGCAGGAGCAAAACGCCCTGGGACGCCTGGTGAAGCTGGACAAACTGCTGGTGGTGAAGGGTTTGCATGGTGGCTCCGTCTTTGATGGAGGATTTAAAGAATCGAACCTGGCAGCTTAGCAAGGCGAGCACTAGCGGCTCGCCACTTCCGGACCATTCCTGCCCTATATCCCTGCCCTATATCCCTGCCCTATATCGCTCGTCCGCGGAACTCGACCTCGAAGTGGGCCAGGCCCGCGTAGTCGAAGCGGGTGCGCTTTCCCATGGGCACGGTCAACACGCCGGCATAGGAACCCGTGATGACGGCTTGCCCGGCTTGAAGGCCTATGCCGCGTTCGCGCAGGAAGTTGGCCAGCCAGTAAAGCGGTGTGCGTGGATGGCCGTTGGGGTGCTGGGCCTGGGCGTTCTGCGCGGGCTCTCCCTCGACTTGCCAGTTCAACTCAAACGCCGCGGTATCGGGCGCGCCAAGTTCAGGCCCCAGCCACAGTCCGTTGTTGACCACGCCGTCGGCCAGCAATTCCGCGAACGGCAGGCCGGTGTGGTCGGTATAGCGGCTGGCGCAGATCTCCAGCGCGGCATGGACAGCGCCAATCGCCGCGTCGATCTCGGCTTCGGTGTAGGCCTGCTCGCGTGGAGGCAGGTCCCTGGCGAGCACAAAGGCCAGTTCGGGCTCGACCTTCACCGTATCAGCGCCGGTGGGGAAGGGCACGATGGATACCGCGGCGCGGCTGATGCCGGGCTGGTAAACCGGCGCCGCCACCAGTTTGCCGGGGCTGGGCGGGGAAGCCTTCCAGCCGCCCACCACCTGGCCCAGGGCGCGGGTGACGGCCTGCTGCACCTGCCAGGCGTCTTCAAGTTCCAGCGGGCGGCAGCTTTCGGGCAGGCGCGGTCCGGGTTGTCCGCTGTTTCGCCGGCGGATCAATTCAGCTGCGGCGTGGGTGATTTGTTCCGGGGTGAGGGGCATAGGTATGGATGAGTGAGGGGTAAGCCATCAGGCAGGGGTGTTTTTCAGTGTAGCGGCGGCACAGTCCGGCCGTCCCCCTGTAGTATTGGCAGCTTGTGCCCGTTTTTTGGGCGAATTTTTCTTCCCAACCTTTTCTCCACCATGAAAAACGCCTTGAGCCTTGCTTCCGCCCTGCCTGTTGATGCTGCTGACGCCCTGCTGGTGGGGCGCGTGTGGGTGGAAGGTACCGGGCCCGTGCTGGTGCTGGCCACGCCCGAGGGCGTGTTCGATCTGTCCACCGTGGCCGCCACCTCCAGCCAGTTGCTGGAACTGCCCGGCGCGGCCAAGGCTGTCCGCGCCGCCGCGCCTTCGCTGCCGCGCCTGGCCGGTACGGCCGAGGTGCTGGCCAATTCTGCGGCCGACGCGCGCAAGCCCGGTTTGCCCTGGCTGCTCGCGCCCTGCGACCTGCAGGCCCTCAAGGCGGCGGGCGTGACCTTTGTGGCCTCCATGCTGGAGCGCGTGATTGAAGAGCAGGCGCGCGGCGATGCCAGCAAGGCCGAGGCGGTGCGCAAGGCGGTGGTTGGCGTCATCGGCGACAACCTGAGCAGCATCAAGCCCGGCTCGCCGGAAGCCGACAGGCTCAAGGAGGTGCTGATCGCCCAGGGCGTGTGGTCGCAGTACCTGGAGGTGGGCATAGGCCCCGACGCCGAAATCTTCACCAAGAGCCAACCCCTGAGCGCGGTGGGCACGGGCGCCGAAGTGGGCATACACCCGCACAGCCACTGGAACAACCCGGAGCCCGAGGTCGTGCTAGCCGTCAATTCGCGCGGCGAGACGGTGGGCGCGGCCTTGGGCAATGACGTCAACCTGCGTGATTTTGAAGGCCGCAGCGCGCTGCTGCTGGGCAAGGCCAAGGACAACAACGCCTCCTGCGCCATCGGCCCCTTCATTCGCCTGTTCGACGAGAAGTTCAACATCGACCACGTGCGCCGCAGCGACCTGAACATGACGGTCACCGGTACCGAGGGTTTTGAGATGAAGGGCGGCAGCTCGCTGAGCAAGATCAGCCGTGACCCGCTGGACCTGGTGGCCCAGGCCATAGGCGCCAACCACCAATATCCCGACGGCTTCATGCTCTTTCTGGGCACCATGTTCGCGCCCACGCAGGACCGCCATGGCCCCGGCCAAGGCTTTACCCATGTGGTGGGCGATGTGGTCACGGTGGCCACGCCGCAACTGGGCAGCCTGGTGAACCGCGTGACCACCTCCGACAAGGCCGCGCCATGGACCTTCGGCATCTCGGCGCTGATGAAGAGCCTTGCCAAGCGGGGCTTGGTTTAAAGCGAGCGAAAGTTTCCGGCCATGCACAGCTCCGCACTCGTTTTATTTTCCGGCGGCCAGGATTCCACCACCTGCCTGGCCCTGGCGCTGTCCAAGTACGAACGCGTCGAGACTGTGGCCTTCGACTACGGCCAGCGCCACAAGGTGGAGCTGGACGCACGCCTCAATGTGCTGCGCGAGATCAAGGCACAGTTCCCCCAATGGGCCCACAAGCTCGGCGAAGACCATTTGCTGGACCTGGCGGTGCTGGGCCAGGTCAGCGACACCTCGCTGACCCGCGACGTGGCCTTCAAGATGGAAAGTTCGGGCCTGCCCAATACCTTTGTGCCGGGGCGCAACCTGCTGTTCCTCACGCTGGCGGCGGCGCTGGCCTACCGGCGCGATCTGCAGGTGCTGGTCACCGGCGTCTGCGAAACCGATTTTTCGGGCTACCCCGATTGCCGCGACGACACCATCAAGGCCATGCAGCTGGCGCTGTCGCTCGGCATGGACAAGCGCTTCCTGATCGAAACCCCGCTGATGTGGATAGACAAGGCCGACACCTGGCGGCTGGCGCACGAGGTCGGTGAAAAATCAGGCCAACCGCAAGGCGGCCAGGCGCTGGTCAGTTTGATCGTCGAGCATACGCATACCTGCTACCTGGGTGATCGTGTACACCGGCATGCTTGGGGCTATGGCTGTGGGACGTGCCCGGCATGCGAGTTGCGCGCGCGGGGCTTTCAGCGTTATACGGCGACGGTGTCCTGCTGAGCTTCTCTTGCTCCTTCCCCCTCTGGGGGAAGGCTGGGATGGGGGTCTCAGCCTGATTGGAGGTCGCGATGACTCGCATGCCGCTGGCCCCCATCCCCATCTTCCCCCAGCGGGGGAAGGAGTCATCAGGCGCGCACCAGGCTGTCTATGACACAGCGAGACACGACCGGCGGCTCCTCGCCGATATGAAACGCCAGCTTGCGCTCGCGCAGCGCCACGTCGCTGGCGGTGACGCGGTCGAAGCGGCGCAGGTGTTCGGTCCATGATTCGTCGATGATCTGCTCGACAAAACGGCCGGGCTTGTTGACGTCGCGCAGCAGTTCCCATTCGAGCGCGCCCTGGCGCAAACGGCTGCGGCGGCTTTCCTGCATCAGCGCGCGGAAATCGTCGGCGCGCGCAGGGTCTATCAGGTATTCAATCGTCACCACCACATTGCCCACACCGGGCGGCTCTTCGACCACGGGCACCTTGAACTGGCGCGAGGGCGTCATGTCTTCCTCGATGCTGAGGTCGGACACCAGGTATTGCGCCACCAGCATCACGATGCTGCCGCTGGCGGCGGCGACCAGCAGGCCGGTGGAGACACTGCTGAGCGTGGACACATGGCCCCACAGCGCGGCGCCGGCGGCGCTGGCGCCCATGATGGCCATCTGGTACATCGACATGCCGCGGGCGCGCACCCAGTCGGGCAGGGCGAGCTGGGCCGACACGCTGAGCGAATTGGCGCAGGTGATCCAGGCCATGCCGTTGAGCACCATGGCCGGCACCGCCACCCAGGCGTTGGGCGCGAAGGCCATGACCGCCATGGAAACCGACTGCAGCAGGGTGGAGCGCATCACCAGCACGTCGCGCGGCATCATCTGGCGCAGCCGCGGCAGGTTGAGCGCGGCCACGATGGCGCCCGAGCCCATGGAGGCCAGCAGCAAGGTGAAGGTACCGGCATCGCCGCCGTGCAGGCGGCGCGCCAGCAGCGGCAGCAGCGCCAGCAGGGCGGTGGAATGGAAAAAGAAAATGGCGACGCGCAGCAGCACCGCGCGCAGCCGCGCCGACTGGCCGACGAACTGCAGGCCCACGCGCATGGCGCTCACCAGACGCTCACGCCCCAGCGGGCTGGGCGCGTGGTCGCGGCGCCAGCGCATGATGACAAAGCCCGAGATCACCGACAGCACGGCGTTGAGCACAAACACGTACTCCGTGCCCGCGCCGGCGATCAGTGCGCCGGCCACCAGCGGGCCGACGATGCGCGAGGCGTTCATCGAGACGCCGTTAAGCGCCAGCGCGGCGGGCAGTTGCACGCGCGGCACCAGCTCGGGCACGATGGCGGCGAACACCGGCCAGCGCATCGCCAGGCCCACGCCGTTGGCAAACGTCAGGGCCAGCAGCAGCGGCGGCGTCATCACGCCCGAGATCACAGTGACGGACAGCAGCGTGGCCACACCCGCCACCCAGAACTGCGTCATGATGAAGTAGCGCCGCCGGTCCAGGATGTCGGCCAGCGCGCCGCTGGGCAGGCCCAGCAGGAACACCGGCAGGGTGGAGGCTGACTGCACCAGCGCCACCCAGATCGGCGAGGTGGTCATGGAGGTCATCATCCAGGCGGCCGCCACGTCGTTCATCCACATGCAGATGTTGGCGACCAGCCAGGTGCTCCACAGCATGCGGAACACCGGGCGCTTGATGGGCGCCCAGGCGGAGAGGTCGGCGGCGCTGGGCGGCGTGGGAGGCGGGCTGGCTTCTTCGGGCATTCAGCGGGTTTCCTGGAGTGGGGCTTCCTTGAGGCGGTAGAGCGCCGGTGAACCGTCGGGCTGTTTTTCGAATTCCCAGAGTTTTTGGTGGAAGGTTGCTACGGCGGGGTTATGAGCGATCGAGATCATCGCCCCCTGCGAGGTTTTGACAAGCGCCCGCAGCCGTTCATACAGGGTTTTTTCAGCCGCCCCATCCAGGGCGCTGGTGGCTTCGTCCGCAAAAATCCACTGGGGCTTTTTCAGCAATACCCTCGCGATGGAGAGGCGCTGTTGCTCACCGCCCGAGAGCTTCTGGCTCCAGGCATCTTCTTCATCCAGCCTTGCCGCCAGATGGGGCAGCAGGGCGTCATTGAGGGCCTGCTTCAGTGCATCGTCACCGTAGTGCGCTGCCGGCTCCGGATAGGCCAGCGCATCACGCAGCGAACCGTTCGGGAAATAGGGTCGCTGGGGAATGAACATCGCATTGGCGGGGCGGGCGACACGGCCGCTGGCGAAGGGCCAGATGCCTGCCAGCGTGCGGAACAGCGTGGACTTTCCGCTGCCGGAAGGGCCTTTGAGCAGGACGAAGTCGCCGGCGTCCGCATGCAGCGCAAGGCCCGAGAGCAAAACGGCGCCCGTGGGCAGGGCCAGCGTGAGCCCATCCGCCGTGAGCGATGCGGCCTCGCTGGTGGCCAGGCTGGTGTTGTCTTTGGCCTGCGCCATCATGCTGTCTTCGAAGCTGGTCAGGCGGTCTGTTGTCGCGCGCCAGCTCGCGATGCTGTCGTAGTTGTCGACAAACCAGCTCAGCGAATCCTGGACCTTGCCGAAGGCCTGCGATATCTGGATCAGTTCGCCCAGCTGGATGGCGCCGCTGAAAAACCGCGGGGCCGCCACCAGGAAAGGAAAGATCACGGCGGCCTGGCCGAAGAAGCTCTGGAACCAGATGAGTTTTTTGTTGGCGCGAATCAAGCTCAGGTAGTTGGCGAGCACTGTCGTGAAACGTCCGTCGAGCTGCTTGCGTTCCACCTTCTCGCCGTTGTCCAGCGCGATGGATTCGCTGTATTCGCGAACCCGCACCATGTGATGGCGGAAATTGGCCTCGTAGCGTTGCTGCATGAAGTTGAGTTTGATCAGCGGCCGCCCGATGTAGTGGGCCAGCACGCTGCCCACCACGCAGTAGGCAACTGCGGCCCAGACCATAAAGCCCGGAATGGTGTAGCTGTTGCTGCCCAGGGTGAAACCGAAGGAGCCCGAAAGAGCCCAGAGGATGCCGACAAAACTGACCAGCGTCACGACGGCGTTGAGCAGGCCCATGCTCAGTGAAATCGTGGCCGTGGTGAATGAATGCACATCTTCCTGGATGCGCTGGTCGGGGTTGTCAGGGCTTTCGTTGGCATTGGCCTGGGCGGTGTAGCGTCCAAGCTCCATTTTGTAGAAGGCGCGGTGAGACAGCCAGCGGTCCAGGTAATCGCGGGTCATCCAGGCGCGCCAGCGCATTTGCAGCAGCTGGGTCAGGTAGAACTTGTAGACCGCGATGATGATCGCGCCGAAGGCAAGATAGGTGAAGCGTCCCAGTTGTTGCCAGAAGACGGCCTGGTCGCGCTTTTCAAGCGCATCGTAAAACACGCGGTACCAGTCGTTGAACTGCACCGCCATGTAAACCGTGCCCAGGTTGAGCAGCACGATGGCCAGCAGCAGCAGGCGTGCTTTCCATTTTTCTTCGGACCGGAAATAAGGGGCGGCCAGCGCGACGATTCGCCCAGCAAATCGGCTGAGTGCGGTGAATTTTGCGACAGGACCGGGGGGAGGCGTCTGGGTCATGGTGGTCATCGATTGTTTTTTGGAATTCAAGACAACTGGTTGGAAACGCCGCTCGCCACGTGGCCCGAAGGCACATGCTGCGCGGCGGAATGGACGTGGCCGGTCTGGTCGTCAAAGAAGAAGTCGGGCTCGAATTCACGCAGGAACTCGCCCTTGGCCAGGCCGCCCAGGAACATGGCCTCATCGACCTCGATGTTCCATTCCATCAGCGTGCGGATGGCGCGCTCGTGCGCGGGGGCGCTGCGCGCGGTGACCAATGCGGTGCGTATGCGCATGTGCGAGGTGCCGACCTGTTGCAGGCGGTGCAAGGCTTCCAGCAGGGGCTTGAAGGGGCCGGCCAGCAGCGGCTGGGAGGCCTTGTCGCGCTCGTGCTGCTGGAAGGCACTGAGGCCCTGGGCCTGGAAGACGCGCTCCGCCTCGTCGGAGAACAGCACCGCGTCGCCGTCAAAGGCGATGCGCACTTCGGTGGGATGGGCGTCGCTGGCGCGCACCGAGTGGGGGTAGACCTGCGCGGCCGGCACGCCCGCGGCCAGCGCGTCGCGCACGTCGCTCAGGTGGGCCGACAAAAACAGGTTGGCGTGCAGCGGCTTGAGGTAGCGCCAGGGCGCTTCGCCGCGGTTGAAGGTGCCGCGCTCTATTTTGAGGCCGTAGTGCTGGGCAGAGCGGAACACGCGCATGCCCGAGACCGGGTCGTTGCGCGAGAGGATCACGACCTCCACGCGCTGCGCGGGCGCGGCCGGGCTGGCGGCTTCGCCGGCGCTTTCGGGCGCGTCGTTGAAGGCCAGCAGTTTTTTGACCAGCGAAAAAGCCACACCGGGCTTGGCCGGCACGTCCAGGCGTTCGAGCTGCAGCTTCATGTAGGCCGCGTCTTTTTTGACGCCGGGCGGCGGCTCGGCCGTCATGCCGGTTTCAAAGACCTGGTTCTCTTCCTCAAAATCAAACAGTGCGCGTGAGGAGATCGCCACCACGAGCTGACCATCCAGGGTTGCTGCCATTTTTTAATGCCTTGTGCTGTTTTTCAGGAGGGGGTTTGTAGTTCGAGTGTGCACCATTGGCCGTAGGCGGGTGCATCCACGGGCCAGTCGCTTGCGTGCCTGATCTGACGCACGCCGCGCGCAATCAGTTCCACGGCGCGTATGACCCCCGCATGGGTGATCCACAGGATGTCGGAATGGCCTTGCAGTTCATCAAAAGCCTCAATGACACGCGCCATGACCTGGCGGGTGCTTTCGCCGCTGGTCCCCACGGCGTAGTCGGCAAAGCCGTCGGTCCAGGCCTGCAGGTCGGTGGAGGCGATGTCGCTCCATGCCCGGCCTTCCCAGGCGCCGAAGTCCATTTCCTGCAGCCGTGGGTCGGTTTCGCGGCTCAGGTCAGGCCTGAGTTCGCACAGGGCTTGTGCCAGCTGCGCGCATCGCCGCAGGGGCGAGTGGCGGATGCGGGCGCCGCCGGGAAGCAGTTTGGCCAGCGCCTGGGCGCATTCGGCGGTGGCGGCAGGGTCTGCGGCGACATCCTGGCGGCCATAACAAATGCCGGCATCTATCAGGGGTTGTGCGTGGCGGGCCAGCCAGAGTTTCATTCAAAGACCAGCCCGGGGCAGCGCAATGCACGAAGCGAAAACTGTGGGTTACCCTCCAGTCGGGCTGGCCTGCAAATGCCAGTCGGGGCCGCGGAACCGGCTTTGCCGGGCCGCAGGCGCAGCGCCCCCTCGGGGGGCAGCGTAGTACACAAAGTGACAAGCGTGGGGGCTGGTTTCATAGGCTGATGGCCAGTCCGAAATAAAAAGCAATTTCGCAGACCTGCTGGGTCGCCCCCAGGCAGTCGCCAGTGAAACCCTGGAGCCGGCGCTTGAAGAGCCGGCCCATCCACAGCAGGGCCAGGACGGCAAAGCTGCAGGCGACGATGAGGTTCAGGGCGTCCAGTGCGAGGGCTGCCAGGACCAGTGCGACAAAGCACCAGGCAAAACCGATGAGCAGGGCGCCCGGCGAGATCTGGTCAGCCAGGGGTTTGGACTTTGATGTGGCCGTATCGCCCGCATGCGGCAGCAGGTAGATCAGCAGCAGCGGCAGGCCGCGCGAGATGACGTGGCCTGTCCACAGGGCGGTGCAGATGTACCAGCTGGCGAAGGGGGCCTCCTCCCAACCTGTTGGTGCGCCTTCGACCGAGCCGAGGATGGCCAGCAGAGACACCTTGGCGAGCACGGCCAGCACCAGCGCCATGGCACCGAAGGCGCCGACGCGCGAGTCCTTCATGATCTGCAGCACATGCTCCCTGTCGTGGCCGCCGCCCAGGCCATCGGCGGTGTCGGCCAGGCCGTCTTCGTGAAAGCCGCCGGTCAGCATCACGGTGGCGGCAGTGGACAGCGCGGCGGCCGCCAGCGGTGTGAAGGTGGTGTCGGGCAGCATGGCCTGCACCAGGGCGTACACCGCGGCGGCGAAAGCGCCGGCCAGGATACCGACACCCGGGAAGTGTCCCGCGCTGGCGCGCAGCAGTTCGGGGCTGTAGCCCACCCATTCGGCCAGCCGTCCGGTCACGGGGATGCGGGTGAAGAACTGGACGGCGAGCAGGTACTCGCGGATGAATTGGGCGATGGCGGTCATGCGGTGCCCCTTGCGGTGTTTATGCGCCGTCCCGGCCGCTCACGCCGGCGCTGTCGAAGCTGGCCATCTCGTTCAGGAATCCGGCCGCCGACTGCAGCAGCGGCCAGGCCAGCAGCGCGCCCGTGCCCTCTCCCAAACGCAGGCCCAGGTCCAGCAGCGGCTGGGCTTCAAGGTGGGCCAGCAGCAGGCGGTGGCCCTGTTCGTCGGAGCGGTGGCAAAACACCATATAGTCCTGCGCGGCAGGCGCCAGGGAGCGGGCCACCAGTGCGGCGGCACCGGCGATAAAGCCGTCGACCAGCACGACGCGGCGCTCGCTGGCAGCTTGCAGCATGGCGCCGGCCATCATGGCGATTTCAAACCCACCGAGTGCGGCCAGCGCATCCACGGGCTGGGTGGCGCCGGCGTGGCGGGCCAGTGCGTCGGCCAGCACCTGGCGCTTGTGTGTGAGCTGGGCATCGTCAAGGCCGGTGCCGCGGCCTGTGGCGTCATCGATGCCGACACCCGCCAGGCGGGCGAACAGCAGGGCTGCGGCCGAGGTGTTGGCAATGCCCATCTCGCCGAAAGCGACCACATTGCCGGGCAACTGGCTCACGATGTCCATGCCGGCCTGCACGGCGGCGCGCGCCTGGGCTGCCGTCATCGCGGGTTCCTTGCGGGTGTTGCGCGTGCCTTGCGCGATCTTGCGTTGCAACAGCCGCGGGTGCGGAGCAAGCTCGGCCGCCACGCCGGCGTCCACCACGTTGAGGGCAAAACCATGCTGGCGCGCAAAGACATTGATGGCGGCACCGCCGGCCAGCATATTGCCGACCATCTGCACGGTGACGGCTTGCGGGTAGGCGGAAACGCCTTCGGCGGCGAGGCCGTGGTCGGCGGCAAACACCACCATCTGCGGCTCGCGCAGGGTGATGGTTTCGCCGCGCTGGATCAAGCCCAGCTGCAGCGCCAGGCCTTCGAGCCGGCCCAGCGCGCCCAGCGGCTTGGTCTTGTGGTCGATCTTGTGCCGCAGCCTGGCCTCGAGCGAGGCGTCGGAAGTGGGCTCAATCGCGGGCAGGCGCATGGGTGGAAAGTCGGGAGCGTTCATCGGTGATCAGCTTGAGGCAGGCGGGGCAGTAGCAGGACGGCGCGCTGCCGTCCCCGCTTTCTGCTTGCGGGGATCGTTCGGAAGGCACAGGCATGACGTGCGGCAACTGCACGCACCAGCATTCGGCGTCGCCCGCCACCATGCCGCAGCGCAGGCCAGCGCCGCAGCGCGGGCACACCGAGGTGTTGGCCGGTGCGGGCCTTGCCGATGGTGCGCCTTGCGGGTTCATGGCGGCGTTTTGTTTTCAGCTCTGCAGGAAGAGCCGGTAAACCGGGTTGGCGGTTTCCTCGACGTGGGGGTAGCCCAGCGTGTCGAGGAAGTCCTTGAAGGCTTTGTTGTCGGCCTTGGGCACCTGCAGGCCCACCAGGATGCGGCCGTAGTCGGCGCCTTGGTTGCGGTAGTGAAAGAGGCTGATGTTCCAGCCCGGCCGCATGCTGGAGAGGAACTTCATCAGCGCGCCGGGCCGCTCGGGGAAGATGAAGCGCAGCAGGCGCTCGTCTTTGGAGAGCGCGCTGTGCCCGCCCACCATGTGGCGGATGTGTTCCTTGGCGAGCTCGTCGTGCGTGAGGTCCAGGGTCTTGAAGCCGTGGCGCGAGAAGTTGGCGGCGATCTTGCCGCTCTCGCCCTTGGCCGAGGTGGTCAGGCCCACGAAGACATGCGCCTTGGCGTCGTCGTTGATGCGGTAGTTGAACTCGGTCACGCTGCGCGGCCCGCCGGGCAGCTCGCCAATCACTTCGCAAAAGCGCCGGAAGCTGCCGCGCTCTTCGGGAATCGTCACGGCGAACAGGGCTTCGCGCTCTTCGCCGACCTCTGCACGCTCGGCGACGAAGCGCAGGCGGTCGAAGTTCATGTTGGCGCCGCACAGGATCGCGGCGTACGTTTCGCCCTTGGTCTTGTGGGTGGCCACGTATTGCTTGACAGCGGCCACGGCCATTGCACCCGAAGGCTCGACGATGCTGCGTGTGTCGACGAATACATCCTTGATGGCGGCGCACACCGCGTCGGTGTCGACGGTAATGAATTCATCGACCAGCTCCCGGCTGATGCGGAAGGTTTCCTCGCCCACCAGCTTGACGGCCGTGCCGTCTGCAAAGAGGCCCACGTCGCTCAGGGTGACGCGCTTTTTCGCATCCACCGATTGCAGCATGGCGTCGGAGTCATTGGTCTGCACGCCGATGACCTTGATCTCGGGCCGCACGGCCTTGATGTAGTTGGCCACGCCGGAGATCAGGCCGCCGCCGCCGATGGCCACGAACACGGCATCCAGCCGGCCGGAGCCCAGGCTTTGCAGCTGCATGAGGATTTCCATCGCGATGGTGCCCTGGCCGGCGATGACGTCGGGGTCGTCGAAAGGATGGACAAACGTGAGGCCCTGTTTTTTCTCCAGCTGCACCGCGTGGCCGTAGGCGTCGGAATAGCTGTCGCCGTGCAGCACGACCTCGCCGCCCCAGGCGCGCACCGCATCAACCTTGAGCTGCGGCGTGGTGGTGGGCATGACGATGACGGCACGCGTGCCGAGCTTTTGCGCGCTGAGGGCCACTCCCTGCGCGTGGTTGCCGGCGGAGGCGCAGATCACGCCCTTCTTGAGCTGCGCCGGGCTCAGGTGGGCCATCTTGTTGTAGGCGCCGCGCAGCTTGAAGCTGAACACGGGCTGCTGGTCTTCGCGCTTGAGGAGCACGGTGTTTTTCAGGCGCAGGCTGAGGTTTTTGGCGGGCTCGAGGCTGGACTCAACGGCCACATCGTAGACACGTGCCGTGAGAATTTTCTTCAGGTAGTCGGCAGGGCTGAGCGGCTTGCCGGGCTTGGCCGACGGGGCTGTTTTGGAAGCGGAGGTGACGGATTTGTTCGGGGTGGGCATGGTTTTCTCGCAGCCTGACATCATAGTGGCGCGGGAAAAAGCGCTGGGGAGCCGTTGGCGAAACCGTGCCGGCAAGAAAAAAGGCCCAGACCTTGCGGTCTGGGCCTGTAAATCCACCCTTAGAGGAGGTGGAGGAGACAACCAGTGCGCAAAATACCTTGTGAGCCCGAGGGCGATGGGTATTGGTGCGATGATTTCAGTATAGCGGAGCGATGTTGCGCTGCACAATCTTTTGTCGCGCAAACTCCACATTTTTCACGGTTTTAGTTATAAATTTTATGCATAAGGAGTGGAGTTTATGGAATGCACGGTGAGTTGGACAGGCAACAGCGCGAACACGGGATCACGCTCGAACATGAGCTTCCTCGCCGAGACTGGCAGCGGCCATACCCTGGTAATGGATGGTGCTCCCGATGCGGACAAGCCCGAGAACGGCGGCGCCAACCTGGCGCCCCGCCCCATGGAGACCGTTCTGGCGGGTGCCGGCGGCTGCACGGCTTATGACGTGGTCTTGATCCTCAAGCGCGGCCGGCAGGATGTGCGCGGTTGCTCGGTGAAGTTGAGTTCTGAAAGAGCGCCCGTGGATCCCAAGGTGTTCACCAAGATCCATATGCATTTTGTGGTGACAGGCAAAGGCTTGTCTGCCAGCGCTGTTGAGCGCGCCGTGGCCATGAGCCACGACAAATACTGCTCGGCCACCATCATGCTGGCCAAGACCGCGGACATCACTACGAGCTTCGAGGTGCTGGAGGTTTAAGGCGGCCGAACCAGTCGGCGCTATTGCCTCAGAGGTAGTGCGCCGTCGTCGTCATGACGCGCGCCGCCGAGCGCATCAAAGCCTTGACCGGCTCCGGTAACTGCAGGGCCCCTGCGTGTTCGGCCTCCTGCGCATGCAGGGCCTCGTCGTCTTTCATCTGCGCCACGATGGCGCGCGATTCATGGTCGCCCTGCGGCAGGCGTTCCAGGTGGCCGGCGAGGTGGGCTTCAACCTGGCGCTCCGTTTCAACCACAAAGCCCAGGCTCAGGCGGTCACCCAGCCGGCTTGCCACCAGCCCCAAGCCGAAGGCGCCGGCGTACCAGAGAGGATTGAGAAGGGAAGGGCGCGCGCCCAATTCGTCCAGCCGAGCCTTGGTCCAGGCCAGGTGATCGCCTTCCTCGCGGCTGGCCTCGAGAAAGTGCTCGCGCAATGCAGGGTCACGCGTGCCCAGAGCCTGCGCCGCATACAAGGCCTGCGCGCAAACCTCTCCCACGTGATTGACCCGCATCAAGGCGCCTGACAAGGCTTTGTCCCGCAGCGCCAATTCGGTTTTTTCACCGGGTACGGTGGGGCAGGGGCGGCTGGCGCGAGGGGCGGCGAAAAGCGTGCGCAATGCGCCGTCGGCGGCATTCAGCGCGGTGTCGAGTGCGGTGGTCATGGGCCCATGTTAGCGCCACGACCGCGCCATGGGAAACGCCCATGAAAAAAGCCTCCGTGAGGAGGCTTTTTTGCAGGATAGGCCCGGTTGAATCCGGGCGGGTTCTGGTTTAGAACGTGTGGCGGATGCCCAGGGCGATGTTGGTGGAGCCCACGCCGGCCGCTGAGGTCACGCCGCCGAGGAAGCCGTTGCCGCCTGGTGCGACCTGGCCCTGGCCCTTGTTGTTGAAGCGGGTCAGCACGGCATTCAGGTTGGTGCGCTTGGACAGCGCGTAGGTGTAGGTGAAACCGTAGGAATCGGTGTCAGCATTGACCGTGCGCTTGTCGTCCAGGCGGTTGAAGGCCACCACCCAGGTATGTGGGCCGGTGGTGAGGCGGTAGCCGATGTGCATCAGGCGGGCGTCCTGGCGGAAGGCGGCGTTGTAGGCATTCTGGAATGCCGCGCCGACGACTGCGCTACCCGAGGCGGTGGTGACCTGGGAGGCAATCGAGGAAATGCCGCTTGGATTGTCGTCCTTGATGGTGGCGTACTGGCCGTACAAGGTGCCGGGGCCGACGTCGACCGTGGCGCCGATCAGGTCGTTGGTCAGGGACTTCTGGCCCAGCTCATTGTTCTTGCCGTTGTGGCCATAGCCCACCGAGAAGCCGTCACCCTTGTAGGTGACCATGCCGCCCCAGAACCTGCTGGCGGAATTGCTGCCCGCGACTTCACCTGCGCCGTACATCAGCAAAGCCGTGACCCCGCCGGTCTGGATTGCGTATTGCAGCGTGTTGCTCAGGCGGATGTCGAATGCGGCGGGCAAGCTGGCAACCTGGCCGGCAGCCAGGCTGGACTGGGTTTGCGAAGCGTCAAACTGCGCAGCCACCAGGTAACCCGGGGTGTATTGGCGGCCAAGGGTGAAGGCGCCGACGGGGGTCACCAGGCCGACATAAGCCTGGCGGTCAAACAGGTTGCCGGTCAGGTTCACGCCGAATCCGCCGGTGGCGAGCGAAGTGTTCACGGTGTTGATGATCGTGTCGCGGGTTGCGACAGGAATCGGAAGTCCGGCCACGCTTGCGGCCACCGAGGTGGCAACGCGGTCAGGCATCTGGGTACCGGAGTTCGGGCGGTTCGTCACGGAACCCGTGTCGAGTTCGAGACGGTTCTCAAGGGTGAAGATGGCCTTGTAGCCGCCGCCAATGTCTTCCGAGCCGCGAAGGCCGAAACGCGAGCCTTCCATGATGCCGCTGGCGATGGTGCTTACGGAGCCTTGGCGCAGGCCGCTGACGTGGTTGTAGCCCGCGTCGAGGATGCCGTAGACGGTCACGGTGCTTTGCGCCATGGCGGCCGAGGTGGACAAAAGTCCCATGATCGCAGTTGCAACGAGGGTCAGTTTTTTCATGGAGTCTCCAGGAGGTTTGTACTTAAAAAAGCGGTGAATGGCGGAAGTCCTGACGCCCGTCTTACCCTACGAGCCGTCTTTGTGAAGGGAAGATTAATGGTGCTGGAGTGAGCCGTAAAGAGTGCCATTACGGGGGGTATCACTTTCGCGACAGGGGAAAACCCGAAGTTTTCGCCGGCTAGGCAAAGCCCGAAAAAGCGGCGGTCAAACGCGCTGTTTGTTGCCTGTTCCCTCTGGGGCCGCAGCTCTCGCCCTCCTGGCGGGAACTGGTTTGGTGCCTCCTGGCGGCTGCGTGAATGGGTCTTAGGGCTTGGGCTCTATTTTCGAAGTCCCGTGGTAAGCGAGCCACATTCCCGCAGGCATCGCCGGCGATCTTCAATACAACAGAGGCATGACGGATGTGTCAAAGCTAAGGGCACGTTGTCACGACGGCGTCACCAAAACGATGCATCAGGAGAAAAAAGCGCCATTTTGGTGTGCTTCAGGCGGTTAAACGTGCGCACCAAGCCAAAGCAGCGTGCCGCACGACCCTGAGGCCTGGCTGCATTTCGCAAGGTGTGACAAGCGGTGTGTCGCAAGCAGCCAACAATCGGGCGTGAAAGTTGCTAATGGAGGCCCAAGGGCTTTGTGCGATTTGTCACGGACCGGTTAAATCGGTCTGGGGTAATCAGAAAGCCCTTTGAATATTCGCAATTTTTATGTCCCCCTACTTTTGGAGATTTGAATGATGAAGAAAAGCCTAGTTGCCCTGGCAGTGCTGGCCGTTTCCGGTGCGGCTTCCGCCCAGTCGAACGTGACCATCTACGGTATTCTGGATGCGTGGATCGGTACCGTGAAGGACAACAACCTCAGCCAGTCCGGCGTAAACGTTCCTCATCCTTTCTCAGGCAGCGGTGGCGGCCTGCAGACCAGCCGTTTCGGCCTGAAGGGTTCTGAAGACCTCGGTGGCGGCCTGAAAGCCAACTTCCTGCTGGAAGCTGGCTTTGACCCCAGCACCGGCGTCGCCAACAGCTACACCAACCCCTACACCGGCGCGACTTCCAACGCGATCTTCGGCCGTCAGTCGTGGGTTGGACTTTCCGGTGGCTTCGGTGAAGTGAAGTTCGGCAAGATGTGGACCCCGTACGACATGGTCAAGGGCTCTGGCGCCGCCGGCTTTGACTCGCTGCTGTTTGCGCCCTCCACCAGCGTGTGGGCCAGCAACAGCTATTCAGATCGCCCCGGCAACTCGATCTACTACGAGACCCCCAACTTTGGTGGCTTTTCCGCCGCCGGCATGTACAGCTTTGGCGAAAACAAGACTACTGCTGTCGGCGCCGGCAAAATCATCAGCGTGAACGTTGCTTACGCAAACGGTCCCATCGGTGCTTCCCTGGCTTATCAAAGCGAAAAAGCCACTGCCGCCGCCACCGCCGTCAAGTACACGCAGTTGAACGGCTCCTATGACTTTGGCGTGGTCAAGCTGCTTGGCGCCTACGGCAACGTGAAGAACGGCCTCAGCCCCGTGACCGCCCTGGCAACGGACAAGACGACGGAATACCAGATCGGCCTGGACTTCCCTGTCTCCAGCGCCTTCACGCTGTCCGGCGGCTATGCCCGTTCCAAGAGTACCCGCCTGGCTGGCGCTCCTGATCTGAAGCGCACCGGCTACGGTCTGGCCGGCCTGTATGCGCTGTCCAAGCGTTCGAACCTGTACGCTGGCGTGCAGAGCGGCAAGGAAACCAACGCAGGCGTGGCTGATCGCAAGACCACCACCTACGGCGTTGGCATTCGCCACACGTTCTGATCCAGGTTTTTTACCTGAGCCATAACCCTTCCTGACCCTGCCATTGGCGCAGGGCCATGTGGTGAAAAAGCCGCTTCCAGAAAGCGGCTTTTTTATTGGGAGGCCGAAATCGGTCCAAAACCCGGCTTTTGGCGGTTGGGGGTCGGCTGGAAATCCGCTTTTTTGCGAGCGTTGTTTCTTTCCCACTACTTGCCCTTTATTTGTGGTTTGAGCACAACGGCTTGCCTGTTTTTTCGGGCATTCCTTTGCGAATTGAAGCCCAGTCTGGTGCAATAGAGCCAACTTCCCGAAAGGGGGTTGGCCCGGGTCTCTGGTGCAGCCACGAAGGCGCAAGCCTGAACTGGTCACCGTGCCGGAGCCCTATGTTTAACCTTGGAGAAACTCTCAATGAAAAAGACCCTTATCGCTTTGGCCGCACTCGGCGCGATGGCTGGTGCAGCACAAGCTCAGTCGACCGTGACCATCTATGGTCTGCTCGACGCCAACATCGGCAGCTACAAGACCAACCAGCTCAATGCTGCTGGCACCGCTGTTTCCGGCCTGAGCCAGGCCAAAATCGACTCCGGCGGCCTGAACGGTTCGCGCTGGGGTATTCGCGTCAGCGAAGACATCGGCGGCGGCATGGCTGTCATCGGTAACCTCGAAAGCGGTTTCAGCATTGACGATGGTACTTCCGGCCAAGGTGCTCTGTTCGGCCGCCGTGCCAACGTGGGTATTTCCAGCGGCTTCGGTACCGTGACCATCGGTCGCAACTCCAGCTCCTACGATGACGTGGCTGCTGACCACGCCATGATGGGCGCTACCCTGTTCGATCCTTCCAACACCAACAACGGCTTCAGCACGACTACCGCTGGCCAAATCGGTACGCTGAATGGCAACGTCGCACTGTTGACGCACGGTAGCGTTACCGGCGCAGGCGTCCTGACCTCGGGTAAAGGTTCCGGCGCTCACGTGACCTGGGTTGGTTTCAACACCCGCTTCAACAACAGCATCAAGTATGTTTCGCCTAACTTCGGCGGCTTCACCGGCTCGTTCATGTACGCCTTCGGCGAAGACAAGACGACCGCAGTCAGCGCAAGCAACTCGATTTCTGCCAACCTGAAGTACGCAAATGGTCCCCTGCTGATTTCCGGCGGCTACCAGTCTGAAGGTGCTGCCCGTACCGCAACGACCAAGCCCGCCCTGGTCAATACCCTGTTGAACGTTTCCTATGACTTCGGCGTTGCCAAAGTCGGCTTCGGTGCCAACCGCGCCAAGTTCAAGGACGTCATGACCACGTTCACCCCGAGCGGTGCCGTTGGTGCCTCTCACGAACTGGCAGCTCAAAAAGAGTACAGCCTGAGTGTTGCAGTGCCTCTGGGCGCAACGACCCTGAGCGCTGGCTATGCACGCTCCAAGGGTGACGATTTGGGTTCCAGCACCGGCTGGGGCGTCCAGGCTCTGTACTCTTTGAGCAAGCGCACCACCCTGTACACGGGTGCCGTCAGCACGAAGAACTACTCGAACGTGGCTGCCAATACCATGGTTCTGGCTCCTACCAGCAGCATCAACCGTACCACCACGTACGCAGCTGGCATTCGCCACACGTTCTAATTTGAGGCTGGCTTAACGCCAGTTTCTTATGAGAATCCAAAGCCGCTTCGGGGAAACCCGAGGCGGCTTTTTTTTATGAAAAAACCGTGCAGTTGTTTTGAAACTTTTTCGCATGCGCCGCGTTGAATTAACTATCCTCCTGTTTTCCTCTGCACAAAGGGCACAAACCCGGCCGCTGTAGCGTCGTCCACCCTCTTCTTCATGATCACATCGCACTATTGTTCCTTGAACGCGCTGCGCATCTTAATTGTCGGCAGTTGCCTGTCTTTGCTGGCGGCCTGCGCGGGGGTGGATACAAGTACGTCCGCAGCCAGCCAGGAGAATCGGGATGTGAACTGGGCTTCAGCCTCGCCTGTGAATTCAAACGCCGGCACTCTTTCAAACCCCAGTACCGTCAAATGGCGGCACTGCGCATTTCCGGGTAAAAAATCCACCCACTATCGGGCGATGCGGTTGGACGGGCGTGATGCCGTGCTCGGAGAGTCCGACAGTGCCGCCAGCATGCTGCGGCAGAACCTCAGGGTCGAAGCTTCGGAACTCGGTAAATTGGGCTTTTCCTGGAAAGTACCCAAGATGATCTCCGGTGCCGACATGACACAGCGCGACAGCGATGATTCCCCCGTGCGCGTGCTGCTCGCCTTCGAGGGAGACCGCTCCAAGTTCTCCGCCAAAAACGCGATGCTGTCGGAACTGGCATTAGCCTTGACCGGTGAACCGATGCCCTATGCAACCCTCATGTATGTCTGGGGAACACACAGCGCACCGGAAAGCGTGGTCATCAATCCCCGCACCGACCGCATCCGCAAGCTGGTGCTTGAATCGGGGCCTGAGCGGCTGGGCCGTTGGCTCGATTACGAGCGCGACATTCGCGCCGACTATGAAAAGGCCTTTGGTGAAGCGCCGGGTGCGCTGGTCGGGGTCGCCATCATGACGGACACCGACAACACGCGGCAAAAAGCCACTGCCTGGTACGGTCCCGTGAGCCTGATGAGCAGATCACCTTTGAACACTGCAGCGACTGTTCCCGCCGTGAGCGCCACATCGGCAAGGCTTTCGCAAAGCCCTGTGTTTGCAGCGCCATCCCTTCAAGACTAGTATTTCACCTGCTACCGAATTCGGGACTCCATTGCCATGCGCGCTCCGGCCACTCTTCCAAGCCTTCCCGCTGCTTCCTCTCAATCTGCCGCGACAGAGGACAGCATTGACAGCCCGAATGACTCGCCCCGGCTGCGCGCCAGTGGCCGTGCTTTCGCGCAGATCGTGCAGTACCACCCCGAATTGACCGCTTTCCGGCGCGACCTGCATGCCCATCCCGAACTGGGCTTCGAAGAGGTCTATACCTCCAGCCGTGTCCTGCATGCGCTCAAGCTGTGCGGTGTTGACGAGGTGCACACAGGCATCGGCAAGACTGGTGTGGTGGCCGTCATCAGAGGCCAGCAACCCGCAAAAGCCGGTCCACGCCCTATGGTGGGCCTGCGCGCCGATATGGACGCGTTGCCCATGACCGAGCACAACGAGTTCGGCTGGAAGTCCGCAAAGGCCGGTCTGATGCACGGCTGCGGCCATGACGGCCATACCACCATGCTGGTGGGGGCCGCCCGCTACCTGGCCGAGACGCGCAACTTCGCCGGCGATGCCGTGCTGGTGTTCCAGCCTGCGGAAGAAGGGCGTGGCGGAGCCGACGCGATGATCAAGGATGGCTTGTTCGAGCGTTTTCCCGTGCAGGCCATCTACGCCATGCACAACTGGCCCGCGATGCGGCCGGGCACCATAGGTATCAATCCCGGCCCCATGATGGCCGCGGCCGACCGCATCACCATTGAGGTTACCGGCAAGGGCGGCCACGGCGCGCATGCTTACCTGACGGTGGATCCGGTGCTGGTGGCCGCTCACATCATCACCGCGGTGCAAAGCATTGTGTCGCGCAACGTCAAGGCCATGGACAACGCCGTAATCAGTATTTGCGCGGTTCAGGCGGGCGACCTGGGCGCCATGAGCGTGGTGCCTGAAACCGCCACGCTGGTGGGCACCGTGCGCACCTTCAAGCCCGAGGTGCAGGACCTGGTCGAGCGTCGCCTCAAGGAGTTGTGCGCGTCCGTGGCCCAGGGATTCGGCGCCACCGCCACCGTGAAGTACGAGCGCATCTACCCGGCCACCATCAATTCGCCGGCCGAATACGCGCTGGCCACCGCTGTGGCGGACCAGCTTGTGGGCGCGGAAAACGTCGTGAGCAACCTCGAACCCAGCATGGGCTCGGAGGATTTCTCTTTCATGCTGCGTGTCAAGCCGGGCGCCTATCTGCGCCTGGGCCAGGGCGAGCAACTGCCCGACGGCAAGGGCGGCACCACGGGCGGAGTGGGCAGCCGGTTCCTGCACAACAGCTGCTATGACTTCAACGACAGCGTGCTGCCGCTGGGTTCGGCGCTGTTCGCGGGCATTGTGGAGCGCTCGCTGCCCCTGGCCTGACACTTCGGCGCCGCTGCCTCGGGCGCGGGTGTTCAGGCGTAGCGCTTGTTGCGCAGGTTGTTTTTCATTTCCTTGAGCACCGGCTGCAGCTTGCTGCCTATGCGCAGCGCCACGCAAGTCGCGAGGATGTCGATGATCATCAGGTGCATCAGCCTCGACACCATGGGGCTGTAGCGGTCATAACCCTCGGGGTGGTCGGCCGCCAGGTGGATGTTGCCCGCCGCAGCCAGAGGCGAGCCAGTGACGGTAATCACGATGGTGGTGGCGCCGTTCTTTCGCGCGATGTCGCAGGCGTCCATCAGGTCACGCGTGCGGCCCGAGTTGGAGATCACCACCACGCAGTCGCCCGGCCCCAGCAACGAGGCGCTCATGACCTGCATGTGGCCGTCGCTATAGGCAATGCTGGTGATGCCCAGGCGGAAAAACTTGTGTTGCGCGTCCTGCGCCACAATGCCTGAATTGCCCACACCGAAAAACTCGATGCGCCTGCCGGTGTTGTAGGTCGCCAGCAGCGCGTCGGCTGCCCTTTCAATGGCCACCGAGCTCGCATCGTTGCGGTACTTCAAAAATGCCGCCACGGTGTTGTCTATCACCTTGACCATGACATCCGCGGTCTTGTCGTCAGCATCCACGCTGCGATGGATAAAAGGTACGCCCTCACTGACGCTACCCGCCAGCTTGAGCTTGAAGTCCGACAGGCCGTCGTAACCCATGCTGCGGCAAAAGCGCACCACGGTGGGCTTGCTCACATGCGCGCGGCCGGCCAGCTCGGTGATCGGCAGGTTGGCAAAGGAGCGTGCGTCGGCCAGCACAAGGCGGCCCACACGCTGCTCTGCGGGTGCCAGCGATGAGAGCGATGCCTTGATTCGGTCGAGCATGCTCAGCACTCCTCGGACCAGCAATAACCGTCACGGGCAATCATGGCGCTCGAGGCGCTGGGGCCCCAGCTGCCGGAAGCGTAAGGCCGTGGCGCGCCCGAATCGCTGCTCCAGCTGTCCAGTATGGGCTCGACCCAGCGCCAGGCCTCTTCCTGTTCGTCGCTGCGCACAAAAAGATTGAGGCGGCCGTCGATCACGTCCAGCAGCAGCCGCTCATAGGCGCCCACGCGCTCGGAGCCGAAGCGTTTGTCGAAATCCAGGTCCAGCTGTACGGGGGCCAGCGAAGGCGTGCCGCGCCGCTGGTCGGCGCCCTGGGCCAGCAGGTGCAGCTCCAGGCCGTCCTTGGGCTGCAGGTTGATGACCAGGCGGTTGGCCACATTCGAGCCGGCCATGGAGGACTTGAAAATCGCATGCGGCGCGGGTCGGAAGTTGACCTCGATATGCGCGTCGCGGCCGGCCAGGCGCTTGCCGGTGCGTATGTAAAAGGGCACGCCGGCCCAGCGCCAGTTGGCGATCTCGGTGCGCAGGGCCACAAAGGTCTCGGTGCGGCTGTCTGAAGGGACGCCTTTCTCCTCACGGTAGCCGGGCACGGCCTCGCCGTCGATGTTGCCGGCGGCGTACTGGCCGCGCACCACATGCTGGCTCAACGTTTCAGGCGTCCAGGCCTTGAGCGAGCGGAGCACCTTGAGCTTTTCGTCGCGGATGGCGTCGGCATGCGAGTTAATGGGCGGCTCCATGCCGATGGCGCACAGCAGTTGCAAGGCATGGTTCTGCACCATGTCGCGCAGCGCGCCGGTGCTGTCGTAGAAGGCGCCGCGCTTTTCCACACCCAGATCTTCGGCGATGGTGATCTGGATGTTGGCAATCGTTTCGCGGCGCCATAAAGGCTCGAACAGCGAATTGCCGAAACGCAGCGCAAACAGGTTTTGCACCGAAGGCTTGCCCAGGTAGTGGTCGATGCGAAAGATCTGCTGCTCGCTCAGCACGCTGCGCACCGTCTTGTTGATGGCGCGGTTGGAGGCCAGGTCATGGCCCAGCGGTTTTTCCAGCACCACGCGCGTCTGCGGGCCGTTAAGGCCGGCGGCGGCAATCTGCTCGCACACCGTGGTGAAAAGACTGGGCGCCGTCGCCACATACATCACTACCACGTCTGCGGGCCGTTGCTGCAGCTTGCCGGCCAGCGCGGTGTAGTCGGCCGGATTGGACAAATCCATGCGCAGGTAACCCAGCAAGGCGGCGAAGCGGGAAAACTCCTCCTCGCTCGGGCGCTTGGCCAGCTCGACATTGTCAAAGCGGGATTTGATCAAGGCGCGATACTGGTCGTCGGACAGGTCGTCGCGCGCCACACCCACGATGCGCCCGCCCGCCGGCAGCGAGCCGTGGCGAAACGCCTGGAACAGGGCCGGCATGATCTTGCGCCACACCAGGTCGCCGGTACCGCCGAAAAGAATGAGGTCAAAACTCATGGTAAAAAAATGTCTTGGTAATTAAGTTTCATATTCTATGGGCATAATGGTAACTCGCCCCAAACCTGCGGAATACCTGGCTTCCTCTGCTTCCGCGGTGTTTCATCCGGACCACTTTCGCGTTTTGCCCAACCCCAGCCATGACCCAACTTGACGCCCTCAAACAGTTCACCACCGTGGTTGCCGATACCGGCGATTTCAAGCAGCTGGGGCAGTTCAAGCTGCAGGACGCGACCACCAATCCCTCGCTCATCCTCAAGGCGGTGCAAAAGGCCGACTACCAGCCTTTGCTCAAGGACACGGTGTCCCGTTTCAAGGGCCGCGCCCTGGATGAAACCATGGACCGCCTGCTGGTGCGTTTCGGTTGCGAGATCCTCTCCATCATCCCCGGCCGTGTCTCCACCGAGGTGGACGCCCGCCTGAGTTTTGACGCCAACGCCACTTACACGCGCGGCGAACGCATCGCCGAGCTTTACCAGGCCGAAGGCATACACATCGATCGTGTGCTGATCAAGGTCGCCGCGACCTGGGAAGGCATACAAGCGGCGGAAAAGCTCGAGTTGCGCGGCATCCACACCAACCTGACCCTGTTGTTTTCCTTCGCCCAGGCGGTGGCCTGTGGCCAGGCCAAGGTGCAGCTGATTTCGCCCTTTGTGGGCCGCATTTACGACTGGTACAAAAAATCCGCCGGCGCGGCCTGGGATGAGGCGGCGATGGCCGGCGCCAACGACCCCGGCGTGAAATCGGTGCGCCAGATCTACGACCACTACAAGCACTTCGGCATCGCCACCGAGGTGATGGGCGCGAGCTTTCGCAATGTGGGCCAGATCACTGCGCTGGCCGGCTGCGACTTGCTCACCATCAGCCCCGAGCTGCTGGGCCAGCTGGCGGCTTCCGACGCGCCGCTGTCCTGCGCGCTGGATGCCAAAGCCGCGGCCGCACTCGACCTGCCCGCCGTCAACTACGACGAAGCAGGTTTTCGCTATGCGCTCAATGAAGACGCCATGGCCACCGAGAAGCTGGCCGAGGGCATACGCGCATTCGCGGCCGATGCCGTGAAGCTCGAGCAACTGATGCTGGCGGCCTGAGCATGGCCGTGCAGTCCCGACCCCGCTGCGACCGCACGCCGGCCTGGGCCGCGCTGCAGGCCCACTTTGGCGCGCACGGAAAGTCCTTTGACCTGCGCCAGGCCTTCGCGGCCGACGCGGGGCGCTTCGCGCACTTCAGCCAGCAGGCGCCGCACGTCTTTGCCGACCTCTCCAAAAACCTGATCGATACGCGTAGCGAAGCGCTGCTTCTGGAGCTGGCCGCGCAATGCCGGCTCGAGCAGCACCGTGATGCGATGTTTGCCGGCGAGCTGATCAACGGCACCGAGCAGCGTGCCGTCATGCACTTCCTGCTGCGAAGCCCGGCCGCCGCCGGCATGGAAGGTGAACTCGCGAAGGTGCACGCAACGCTTGACGCCATGCTGGCCTACGCCGAACAACTGCGCGCCGACCCGGCCATCACCGACATCGTCAACATCGGCATTGGCGGCTCAGACCTCGGCCCGCAGATGGCGGTGCTGGCACTCGACGAATTCGCCATGCCGGGCAAGCGCTTTCATTTTGTCTCCAACGTGGACGGCAGTGAGCTGGATGGCGTGATGCGCGGACTCAAGCCGCAGAACACGCTGTTCCTGATCGCCTCCAAGACGTTCACCACCACAGAGACCATGACCAACGCGCATTCGGCCAGACGCTGGTTCGACGCGCAGGGTGGCACGGATGTCGCCCGGCATTTCGCCGCCCTCACGACCAATGTCGCGGCGGCAGATGCCTTCGGCAGCAAGACTACCTTCGGTTTTTGGGACTGGGTGGGCGGGCGCTATTCGCTGTGGTCGGCCATAGGCTTGCCCATTGCCATCGCCATAGGCGCGGCAGGCTTTCGCGAACTGCTGGCGGGCGCGCATGCCATGGATGAACATTTCCGCACAACACCGTTGACGAAGAATTTGCCGGTGCGCCTGGGCCTGCTCGATGTCTGGTACCGCAATTTTTACGGCTTCGGCAGCCGCAGCATCGCGCCCTACAGCAGTGCCCTGCGGCGCCTGCCGGCTTACCTGCAGCAGCTTGAAATGGAAAGCAACGGCAAGCGTGTTGATGCCGACGGCCAGGCATTACCCTTCGCCACTTCGCCCGTGCTGTGGGGCGAGCCCGGCACCAACGGCCAGCACGCTTATTTCCAGATGCTGCACCAGGGCACTACCGTGGTTCCGGTGGAATTTATCGCCGTCAGGCAGGCTGGCCACAGCCTGCCGGGCCATCACCCAACCTTGCTGGCCAATGTGCTGGCGCAGGCGCAAGCGCTGATGCAAGGCAAGGAAGATGCGGGCGGCCACAGGCATTTCCCCGGCAACCGGCCCAGCACTTTTTTGCTGCTGGAGCGGCTCACACCCGCCAGCCTGGGGGCCCTGGTTGCGCTGCAGGAACACCGCGTTTTCGTCAGCGGCGCGCTCTGGGGCATCAACAGCTTTGACCAGTGGGGCGTCGAGCTCGGCAAGGTGCTGGCCAAGAACATAGAACCGCGCCTGCAGAACGGTGACGTGTCCGGCCTTGACGGCTCCACGGCCGGGCTGCTGCGCAAGATTGCCGGTTAATTTGCGCAAAACCGTGCGTTTTTCCATTGCGAGGGCACGCGATTGCGTGTCAACTTGCTGGTTCCCCCATTTTTGATGACGTCGCATCATGTCTTTGGCCGTTTTATTTGACCGGGCTTTCTCCCGTTTTCCCATGCTCACCGCGGTGCTCCTGGCTGCGACCCTGGTTGCCGGTTGCGCAACGCATGTACCCGCTGATGAGGACTCTGACACCGAGGAGCCGGTCAGCAAGGGCGGCACTGTGGGGGTGGCGGAAGGGGTGACTGGCACTGCTTGGGCCGAAATGTCGGCACCGCCCAAAGCCGGGGAACTCAAGCCGGACGATCTCCGATGGGAGATATTCCGCGTGCCGGGCAAGCAGCCGGCAAGCTACAGCTATGTGCGCCATGAAGGCCGCGACGCGGTGCTCGCCAAGGTCGAGGCCTCCGGCAGCATCCTGCGCCATCGCCACCGGATCGAGCCGGAGCAGATCGGCCTCGTGCGCTTTTCCTGGAATGTGCCTAACGCGGGCGCCAACCTCTCGCTGCCCCAACTCGAAGACGTACCGGTGCGGGTGGTGCTCGCCTTCGAAGGCGACCGCTCGCGGCTGTCCATGAAAAACACCCTGCTCTCGGAGCTGAGCCGCCTGCTGACCGGCGAAGAAATGCCGTTCGCGACGCTGGTCTATTCGTGGTCCCGGGTCAATAGGCCCGGCGAGGTTGTCATCAACGATCGTACCGACCGCATCCGCAAGATCGTCGTCGACTCGGGCGACCACGGGTACAACGAATGGCTCAGCTATGAACGCGACATTCGCGCCGACTATCGCAAAGCTTTTGGCGAAGAACCGGGTGCCTTGCTGAGTTTTGCGGTCTTTACCGAAGGCGAAAAGAACGAAGGCCAGCTGCAGGCCTATTACGGGCCGCTCGAGCTGGTGCCTGCTTCGGCCGTCGCGCGCAAATAGCCGCGACCGGTTACGCCCGCTGTGGGTTGGTGGCCGCCATCAGAATTTGTACCCCACCTGGAAAGTGAAGCAGTTGGGGTCCAGCACCACGTCGATCGTCTGGCCGGTGCTCAGCGTGCCGCGGGTCTTCAGCAAGGTTTTGGTGTAGCTGCCTTCCACAAACCATTTCTCATTGAGGTTGTAAACGGCTCCCAGCTGGAAGGACGGCGCCAGTTTGGATTTGAAGGACACGCCGGTGGGCGGGCCGCCGGGATTGGTCAGCGCGGTCAGCAGGGTGCTTCCCTGTTCCTTGTAAAACCGCACATACGACAGGCCGGCGCCCAGGTAGGGCCGGAACCCGGCATCGGCCTCGTAGAAGCGATACTGGGCGATCAGCGTGATGGGCAGGGCCTTGGTCTCTGCCACCTTGCCCAAGCCCGCGAGCGTGCCGTCGCCGGTGACGTCATGCCGGAAACCCAGGCCCAGCGGCAGGTGCAGGTTGAGGTGGTCGGTCGCCGCGTAATTCACCGCGCCCGTCACCCGGGTGTCGTTGCTGACACCCACCCGCACATTGGGGATGCTGCCGGTGAGGGTGCCGCTGTCCACGGAAGGTTTGATGTGGGTGACGCCGGCCGACAGGGACCAGGTTCCGGCCTGCTGCGCAAAAGCGGGGAGGGCGGGCACGGCCATGACGGCCGCGGCAATCAGGAGTGGTCTGGAAAGATTCATGGGGCGGGGTGACCGTTATAAGGTGTTAGGAAGGCCACCCAGCAGGCCGGGTGTAAATGTCATGGTAGCGGCAAGCACTCGCGCATGGTGGCTCTCATGCCGTTTTGGGGCGGGTCAATGAAGCGCGGGCGCAACGCCCCTTGCTAATTGAAAACGTTCTTCGTACAAGTCTTGCGCTGATGCATCAAAAAAAAACGCTGTCAGCCCCCGAACCTTTGCGGTAGCCCGGCGAAGCCCGCCGCATTATCATGCGGCAGGGAATTTACCCTGTTAACACCTTGTGAGGAGGATTGTTGTCATGAATTTTGGCCAAGCCATTTCTACCTGCTTTTCCAAGTACGTCACGTTCACCGGCCGGGCATCGCGGCCGGAGTTCTGGTGGTTTTTCCTGTTCCAGGTCATCGTCCTGATCGTCACCGGCATGATCAGCAACATCCTGTATGGCATCGCCGCACTGGCGATGCTGCTGCCCGGAATCGCGGTAGGTGCACGGCGCCTGCATGACATCGGCAAGACCGGCTGGCTGCTGCTGATCGGCCTGATCCCGCTGGTCAACCTGTTGCTGCTGTACTGGTTCGTGCAGCCTTCGGAAGGTCCCAACGAGTATGACGATGGCGCCGCGCCGGCGGCATCAAGCGAGCAGTAAAAGCCGCAGCGAGCAGCATAAAAAAAGGGCCGCTTTTGCGGCCCTTTTTGATGGAGCGAGCGCTCAGGCAGGCATTACATGCCCATGTCGCCCATGCCGCCCATACCACCCATGCCGCCGGGCATGCCGCCGCCGGCAGGTGCTTCGTCCTTTGGAGACTCGGCCACCATGGCTTCGGTCGTCAGCATCAGCGACGCCACGGAAGCGGCGTTTTGCAGTGCGGTGCGGGTGACCTTCGTGGGATCCAGGATACCCATTTCGATCATGTCGCCGTAGGTGTCGTTGGCCGCATTGAAACCGTAGTTGCCCTTGCCGCCGAGAACGGCGTTGACCACCACAGAGGCTTCGCCGCCCGCGTTGTAAACGATTTCGCGCAGGGGGGCTTCAATGGCGCGCAGCACCAGCTTGATACCGGCGTCCTGGTCGGCGTTGTCGCCCTTGATGGCGCCAGCAGCCTGCTTGGCGCGCAGCAGAGCCACGCCGCCGCCGGCCACAATGCCTTCTTCCACGGCAGCGCGGGTGGCGTGCAGTGCGTCTTCCACGCGGGCCTTCTTTTCCTTCATTTCGACTTCGGTGGCAGCGCCAACCTTGATCACGGCAACACCGCCGGCCAGCTTGGCCACGCGCTCTTGCAGTTTTTCACGGTCGTAGTCGCTGGTCGCTTCTTCGATCTGGACGCGCACTTGCTTGACGCGTGCTTCGATGTCGGCAGCGGCGCCGGCTCCGTCGATGATGATGGTGTTTTCCTTACCCACTTCGATGCGCTTGGCCTGGCCGAGGTCGGCCAGCGTCACTTTTTCGAGCGACATGCCGACTTCTTCAGCGATGACCTTGCCGCCGGTGAGGACAGCGATGTCTTCCAGCATGGCCTTGCGGCGGTCGCCGAAGCCGGGGGCCTTCACAGCCACCACCTTCAGGATGCCGCGCAGGGTGTTCACCACCAGGGTTGCCAGGGCTTCGCCCTCGACTTCTTCAGCGATGATCAGCAGCGGACGGCCGGCCTTGGCGACTTGCTCCAGGGTGGGCAGCAGGTCACGGATGTTGCTGATCTTCTTGTCGTAGAGCAGAACAAAGGGGTTGTCCAGCAGTGCGGACTGCTTTTCAGGGTTGTTGATGAAGTAGGGGGAGAGATAGCCGCGGTCGAACTGCATGCCTTCGACGACGTCGAGTTCGTTTTGCAGAGACTTGCCGTCTTCAACAGTGATCACGCCTTCCTTGCCCACCTTGTCCATGGCGTCGGCAATGATCTTGCCGATGGACTCGTCGGAGTTGGCGGAAATCGAGCCGACCTGGGCGATTTCTTTCGAGGTGGTGGTGGGCTTGGAAGCCTTCTTGAGCTCTTCGGTCAGGGCCGTCACGGCCTTGTCGATACCGCGCTTCAGGTCCATGGGGTTCATGCCGGCGGCCACGTACTTCATGCCTTCGCGGACGATGGCTTGTGCCAGGACGGTGGCGGTGGTGGTGCCGTCACCGGCGTTGTCGGAGGTCTTGGAGGCGACTTCCTTGACCATCTGCGCGCCCATGTTCTGCAGCTTGTCCTTCAGTTCGATTTCCTTGGCGACGGACACACCGTCCTTGGTCACCGTGGGGGCGCCGAAGGAGCGCTCCAGAACCACGTTACGGCCTTTGGGGCCCAGGGTTACCTTAACGGCGTTGGCCAGGATGTTCACACCCTCGACCATGCGTGCGCGGGCTTCGCCGCCGAAAATGACGTCTTTTGCTGCCATGTTTAATTCTCCAGATTCAGTTGATTAGGGGTTCGGGCGGCGGAGAATTACTTCTCGACCACTGCAAACAGGTCTTCTTCTTTCATGACGAGCAGTTCGTCACCGTTGACCTTGACGGTCTGGCCGCTGTATTTGCCGAACAGCACGCGGTCGCCCACTTTCACGCCCACGGGGCTGACTTCGCCCTTGTCGTTCTTCTTGCCTGGGCCAACGGCCAGCACTTCGCCTTGATCAGGCTTTTCAGCGGCGCTGTCGGGAATGACGATGCCGGAAGCGGTTTTGGTTTCGTTTTCCACGCGTTTGACGATCACGCGGTCGTGCAAAGGACGAAGTTTCATGAGAGCTCCTTGTTTGAGAACACTGGTTTTAGGAATCAAAAAGCACCTACTAAAAGTGGGTGCTCATTAACTTTGGTGGATTACTGGGCTTTGTTAGCACTCAATACCATCGAGTGCTAATCATAGAGGCAATTTGGGTGGTTTTCAAGGTGAGGCGGTTGAAACTGTTTTTGCCGGTTTTTTCGCCGTTGAGGCGGAACGCCGCTGGCCCTTCCCCTCCCCACCGCTGAAGTCTTAGGTTTGGCCGATTCTGCTTAACCTGAGGGCGACATCGCTTTTGCTCCGCAGCGGGCCACACCGGCAGTCCGGCTACATCGTGTGGGGCCTTCAGAACCGGCCCGGCCTTCCTGATGCAATCCTGATGCGGCCGATGGTACGCTGGGTTTCTGATGACAAAAGCCGCCGATCCCACATTCGCCGCCCGCGCCGCGCCGACCCCCGCCGCCGGCGCGCGCTGGCGCCGCTGGGCCGTCGTGACGCTGTTGCTGGCGGCGGCCACCGGCGGGGGGCTGCTGCTGGAAAGGCAGATGACGATTGCCAGCCAGGCCATGCTGTATGTGCTGGTCGTGGTGGTGGTGTCCTACACCATGGGCTGGAAGGAGTCCGTGGCCTCGGCGCTGGTGGCCGTGACGGGGCTGAATTACTTTTTTGTGCCGCCGCGCTTTACCTTTGAAGTCGAAAACCAGGAACACCTGATCGCCCTCTTCAGCATGCTGCTGGTGGCGCTGGCCATCAGCCACCTGTCTGCGCGGCTGCGGCGCGAGACAGCGCTGGCGCAGCTGAACGAGCAGCGCGCACGCCAGCTGCAGGGGCTGGCCACGCAGCTGGCATCTGCCGCCACAGTGCAGGACATAGCGGCCCTGGGCCAGGCGGCACTGGACGAAGCCTTTGAAGGCCCCAACCTTCTGGGCACGCTGGAAGCCGGGGGGGCGCTGTCGAACGCGGCGGTGCTGGAGCCTTCGGTGCTGGACGGCATGAAGTGCTGCATGCGCGAGGCCGCCACGCTGGGCCCTGGCACCGGGCGCTGGCCGGGGCTGAACGCATGGTACCTGCCGCTGGGCGGCAAGGCCCGGATGTATGGTGCCGCACGGGTGGAGCCGGCGCCGGCGCACGACACAGGGGGGCGCGAACACGCCGAAGCCCTGTGCGCGCTGCTGGGGCAGGCGCTGTGGCGGCTGCAGCTCAGCCAGTCGATGCAGGCGGCAAAGGGCGAGGCACAGCGCCAGCAGGTGCAAAGCACCTTCCTGGCGGCCATTTCGCATGACCTGCGCACGCCGCTGGCGGCCGTGGTGGGGGCGGCTTCCGCGCTGCAGACGCAGGGTGACAGGCTGGCCCCGGCAGAGCAGACGCGGCTGCTGGCCAGCATTGCGGCGGAGGCCGCCTATCTTTCAACCGTGACCGAAAATACGCTGCAGCTGGTGCAACTGTCCAACACGGCCCAGCCGCCGGCGCGGCAATGGGAGTCGCCGGAAGAAATCGTGGGTGCGGTGCTGGCACGCGCGCGCAAGCGCGACACGGCGCGCCGCATCACATCCTCCGTGCGGGCCGGGCTGCCGCTGATCAAGGCCGACCCGGTGCTGCTGGCGCAACTGGTCGACAACCTGCTGGACAACGCGCTGAAGTACAGCACGGGCGCGATTGAGCTGACGGTGGACGAAGGCAGCGAAAGCGAGGGCGACCCCTTGCCCCTGTTGCGATTGACCGTGAAAGACAGCGGCCCGCAGATACCTGTAGACAAATACGAAACCATCTTTGCGCCTTATGCGCGCGGTGACCAGTCCGGTCCGCGCGGTGCGGGCCTTGGCCTGGCGCTGTGCCGCGCCATTGCAGAGTCGCACCAGGGCCGGCTAACGGTGGCCTCCAGGTTCGACGCGGGTGATACTGGCGAAGGCAATGTCTTTACCCTGACGCTGCCCATCGAGGCGCAGCAACCAGGCGGGATGCAGCCATGAGCCTGAACATCCTGGTGGTGGAGGATGACAGTGACCTGCGTGAGCTGATGCGTGCGTCACTTTCGGTGGAAGGCTTTGCGGTGCAGACGGCCGTGTCGCTGAGCGAGGCCGCCGCGCTGATACGCCACGACCTGCCGGACGTGATCGTGCTGGACCTGGGCCTGCCCGACGGCGACGGCGCCGAGTTGGTGCAAGAGGTGCGGCGAAAGCATTCGCTGCCCATTCTTGTGGTGTCGGCCCGCCACCAGGAGGCGCAAAAAATCAAGCTGCTGGACGCGGGCGCCGACGACTACCTGACCAAGCCCTTCAGCGTGAGCGAGCTGCTGGCACGCATACGCGTGTCGCTGCGCCACCGCGGCACGGCACTGGCAGCGGCCGTGACGGTGCATGCGCTGGACGGCTTGCACATTGACCTGGCATTGCACACCGTGCAGTTGCACGGCGAGACGCTGCACCTGACACCCACCGAGTTCAAGCTGCTGGCGCGGCTGGTGCGCAGCGCCGGCCGTGTGGTCACGCACCGTCAGCTGCTGGCCGATGTGTGGGGGCCTGAATACACCGAGCATGTGCATTACCTGCGCCTTTACATGGCGCAGCTGCGCGCCAAGATCGAGCAGGAGCCGGCCGAGCCGCGGCATTTGCTGACCGAAACCGGCGTGGGCTACCGGCTGGCGGTGGACTGACGCGCTGCCCATGCTACTTATGCTTTCCTGATGCACCTGCGCCGACAGTGAAAGCTTCTTCACTGCTGGATGGAATGTATGGGAAGTATGACGAACACGGTCGCAGCACAGACCGCCACTGGTGGCGCCGACACGGACGTCCCGGTTGCTTCAGGCAGCGCCACGCACAAAAAAGGTCACCGCGAGGGCGTTGCGGCGCTGACGCTTGGCGCGCTGGGCGTGGTGTACGGCGACATCGGCACCAGCCCGCTTTACACCATGAAGGAAATCTTCAGCCCGGCCACGGGGGTGCCGCTGGATGCGCCGCACATCATCGGCGCGGTGTCGGTGGTCTTCTGGGGCCTGATGATGATCGTTACCCTCAAGTACATCCTGTTGATCTTGCGGGCCGACAACAACGGCGAAGGCGGCATCATGGCGCTGACCGCCCTGGCCGCCAAAGCGGCGGGCCACAACCCGGCAACGCGCACCGCCTTGCTGCTGACAGGCGTGCTGGGCGCGGCGCTGTTTTATGGCGACAGCGTCATCACGCCGGCCATATCAGTGCTCAGTGCGGTTGAAGGACTGGAGGTCGCCACGCCCGCATTCAAGCCCTATGTGCTGCCGGCCTGTATCGCGGTGCTGGTGGGGCTGTTTGCGGTGCAGCGTTTCGGCACGGGCCTGGTCGGCAAGCTCTTCGGCCCGGTGATCGTGCTGTGGTTCGGCGTGCTGGCATTTACCGGCGCGCTGGAGATCGCGCAACACCCCGGCATTCTGGCCGCGCTGAACCCGCTGAACGCACTGCGCTTTTTGAGCGCCCAGGGCTGGCACATGTTTGTGGCGGTGGGCGCCATCGTGCTGGCATTTACCGGCGCCGAGGCGCTGTATGCCGACATGGGCCACTTCGGCAAGCGGCCCATTCAGTTTGCGTGGACCGGCATGGTGCTGCCGGCGCTGGCCGTCAATTACATGGGCCAGGGCGCCTTGCTCATACGCGACCCTGCGGCGCTGGAAAACCCTTTTTACCGCTTGTTTGCCGAAGCCTGGCTGATGCCGGCGGTCGTGCTGGCCACACTGGCCACCGTGATCGCATCGCAGGCCGTCATCTCAGGCGCCTATTCCATGACGCGGCAGGCCATACAGCTGGGCCTGCTGCCGCGCATGAACGTGCTGCACACTTCGGCGCGCGAGGCCGGGCAGATTTACATGCCGGGCGTGAACTGGCTGCTGCTGGCGGCCGTGCTGGCCACGGTGATCGGGTTTGGCAGCTCGTCGGCCATGGCGGCGGCCTACGGCATCGCGGTGACGATCACCATGCTGATCACGACCTTGCTGACCTTCTTTGTCATCCGCCAGGGCTGGCGCTACCCCTTGCCGCTGGCGATTGCGGCGACGGTGACCTTTGTGGCGCTCGACCTGTTGCTGGTGGTCTCATGCATGCTGAAGTTCATGCAGGGAGGCTGGTTCCCGCTGGTGCTGGGCATGGCCATCTTCACCGTGATGGCGACGTGGCGGCGTGGCCGCGAGCTGCTGGTGGACAGCATCCGCCACGGCGATCCGGAGCTGCTGCCTTTTGTGACGGCGCTGTCGGCCGACAGCGTGAACCGCGTGCAACGCACCGCCGTGTACGCGGTGGCCAACCCCGACACGGTGCCGCAGGCGCTGATGCACAACCTCAAGCACAACCAGGTACTGCATGAACGCAACCTGATCCTGACGGTGGTGTTTCACGAAGTGCCGTGGATCCCGTTTGCCGAACGCGTGCAGGTACAGCCCCTGGCACCCGGGTTCTGGCGGGTGGAGGTGAACTACGGCTTCAAGAACACGCCTGACATTCCGAAAGCGCTGGAACTGTGCAAGGCCCAGGGCTTGCCCATCAATCTGTTTGAAACCTCGTACTTCTTGAGCCGCGAGATCGTGGTGCCCACACGCGGCTCGGGCATGGCGCACTGGCGCGAGGCACTGTTTGCCCTGATGTCGCGCAATGCGGGCAGCGTGGCGGGGTTTTTCAGGCTGCCCAACAACTGCGTGATCGAGCTGGGGACGCGGGTGCAGATTTGAGGAGCCGCCTTGAAGGGCCGCCGTACCGGCGCCGCTTCGGCAAGCTCTCAGTCCAGCTCGTCGCGCCTGGGCATATCGGCGCCGCGGCGCGAACAGGTGATGGCGGCGGCGCGGGCCGCGAAACCCAGTGCGGATTCCAGGTCGGCGCTGGACAGCCTCTGCAGCGACGGTGGCGACAGCGTGCCCTGCTCGGCCAGCCAGGCCAGAAGGGCCGCCTGGAACGTGTCGCCAGCTCCCACCGTATCGATGACCTCCACCTGAACCGTCGGTACACGGGCGTGTACCTGCGGCGTCCAAGCGACGGCACCTTCGCCGCCGCGAGTCACCACCACCAGCTTCACGCCGTGGCCCAGCGCGTCGGCCGCAAATTCTTCCGGACTCATGTCGGGCAGCAGCAACTGCAGGTCTTCCTCGCTGACTTTCAGCAGGTGGGTGCGAGTCAGCATCCATTTCAGCGTGTCGCGCCAGCGCGCCAGCTCGGGCTCCACATTCAGCCGGACGTTGGGGTCGTAGGCGATGAGTGCGCGGGCGTGTTCACGCTCGACCAGCGCACGCAGCGTTGACGCAATGGGGTCCACGACCGTGGCATACGACCCCAGGTGAATCACGCGTATGCCCTTGGGCACTGAGGCCAGTGCGTCGATGGTGAGCTGGCGGTCGGCGCAGCCGTCCCCATAGAACGAGTAGGAGGGCACGCGATGGGCGTCCAGGCCGATGAGGCTGAGCGTGGTGGGCGCATCGTTGCGCTGCACCGCCGAGGTGTCCACGCCCTCGGCCTCGAGCGCGCGCATCAGGTGCTCACCGAGGAAACCGCGCGAGACAGCCGAGAAAAAAGCCACCGGCTGCCCCAAGCGAGCCAGGCCGACGGCCGCGTTGAAGGGTGAGCCTCCGACCCGCGCGTCCAGTGCCATGCCCGTAGCCGTTTCCCCGGCGGAAAAAACATCCATCAAGGCTTCGCCACACACAACAAACATGGCTACTTCCGGTATTGGGTAAATGCCGTGGCGATCACCATCGCAGTCGCCATGGACAGCTGGATGGGGAGTATGGGATGGGCAGGCAAAAACATGTCAAGGCAGACCCATGTCGAAAAACACAGGGTCAATGTAGCCGGATTCGACTGTCCCCGGTTCAGCCCGGCGCCAGATATCCGCCAGGAATACCCGGGCAACGCGCCAATGGAGGCGCCCGAGGCTCAGTCGCCACCGGAGGCCAAAGGGACGGCATCTTGTCCTACACACAAGTCAGGCGGCGCAAACCCGCGACCTGAAGCTCGCTGGCTACCATTTATCAGACGTTACAAGCCGCTTCGTTCTTTGACTGGGTGTTGCGGATTGTTTCCATGTTCATGCCGTTGGCTCAACTCGCAATCCGCTGCAAACATGACTGCCAAAAAAAGCCCACTCGACATCACCTTTCTTTCTACCGGCATTGCCGGCCTGGACAACATCCTGAGCGGCGGCCTCGTCAAAGACCGCATTTACCTCATCGAAGGCGAACCCGGCACCGGCAAGACCACTGCCGGCCTGCAGTTCCTGCTTGAAGGCGTGCGGCAGGGCGAATCCGTGGTGTACATCACGCTGGCGGAAACGGCCGGGGAACTGGCCGGTGTGGCCGAATCCCATGGCTGGAACATGGAAGGAATCCATGTTCACGAGGTGCTTCCTCCCGAAAACCTGCTGACGCCGGAGGCGGAATACACCATGTTCCACCCCTCGGAGGTGGAAATGGGAACCACCACGCAAATGATACTTTCGGCGATCGAGGCCAAAAAACCGACCCGGGTGGTGATTGATTCCCTGTCAGAACTGCAATTGCTGGCCGACACCCCGCTGCGTTATCGCCGCCAGGTGCTGGCGCTCAAGCAATTTTTCGCCCGCCGGTCCTGTACTGTGGTGCTGCTGGATGACCGCACGGCCGCCGGCATAGACCTGCAGGTGCGCAGCATTGCGCACGGCGTGATCACGCTGGACCAGTCCGTCAAGGACTACGGCGCCGAGCGCCGCCGTGTGCGCGTGGTGAAATACCGCGGCATCGCCTTTCGCGGCGGCCTGCATGACTACGATATCCAGCACGGCGGCCTGTGCGTGTATCCGCGCCTGGTAGCCTCCGAATCACGTGTGATGGGAAAACGGGTGCAACTCAAGAGCGGCCTGGCCGAGCTCGACACGCTTTTGGGCGGCGGCCTGGAAGAGGGCACCAGCACCCTTATCGCCGGGCCTCCCGGAACCGGCAAATCGTCACTGGCGGCCCAGTTCGTCAGCGCCGCGGCGGCATCCGGGCAGACGAGCGCCATGTTCCTGTTTGAAGAGTCCGCCAGCAACCTGCTGAACCGTGCGGACGGCCTGGGCATGAATATCCGCGAATCCTATGAACGCGGCACCCTGAGCATCCAGCAGATCGACCCGGCCGAGCTATCGCCGGGGGAGTTTGCCTCCGTGGTGTGCGGAGCCGCCGACCGGGGCTGCAAATTCGTCGTCATCGACAGCATCAACGGCTTCCTGAACGCCATGCCGGACGAGCGCTTCCTCGTCACGCATTTGCACGAGCTGCTCACCTACCTCGGCCAGCGCGGGGTGGTCACCATCCTGGTGGGCGTGCAGCAGGGCATGCTGGGCACCCAGATGTCCACCGCGGTGGATGCCAGCTACCTGGCCGACAACGTGCTCATGCTGCGTTACTTCGAGCACGACGGCGAGGTCAGGCAGGCGGTGTCTGTCTTCAAAAAGCGCGGCAGCCTGCATGAGCGCACCATTCGCGAGTTCTCCTTGTCGGGCAAGGGTGTCCAGGTGGGGCGTGCGCTGCGCGGCTTCCGCGGTATCCTGACGGGCGTGCCGGTCTATATCGGCGATAGTTCCCAAATAGGCGGGGAAGGCGTGGCTTCCGGAGTGAAGTAGGTGGAGCGCAGGATTGTCATTTGCGCGCCCACCGGCCGGGATGCGGCGCTGACCGCCAGCGTGCTCCAGTCGGTAGGCATTCACAGCATCGTGTGCGCGAACAGCAACGAGCTCATGGAGCAATTGCCGCTGGGTGCTGGCGCGCTGCTGCTGGTGGAGGAGGTTGTCAGCGGCGCGGCCATGCGGCCGCTGGCTGAATACGTGGCCGCGCAGCCCACCTGGTCGGATATCCCCATTTTGCTGTTGACGCGCAGCGGCGCCGATTCGCTGGACGTGCAGCGGGCCGTCGAATACCTGGGCAACGTGACGCTGGTGGAACGGCCGGTACGCGCGATCGCCCTGATCACCGCCACCCGTTCGGCCGTGCGGGCGCGCGAAAGGCAATACCAGGTTCGCGATGCCGACAAGCGCAAGGACGAGTTCCTGGCCACGCTGGCGCATGAGCTGCGCAACCCGCTGGCGCCGATCCGCACGTCCATGGGTATCCTCAAGCACCTTTACCCGGATTCGGGCCAGATCACGGAGGTGCGCCACGTGGTGGATCGCCAGGTAGGCCACCTGACGCGGCTGGTGGATGACCTGCTGGACGTGGCTCGCATTACCAGCGGCAAGGTCACGCTGAAAAAGGAAAAGATCACGCTGGAATCGGTGGTCAACCATGCCGTGGAGATTTCCGGCTCGGTGATGGAGAGCAAGCAGCACAGGCTGGAAGTGCGGAAACCGGACAAGCCCTTCCTGCTGCAGGCCGACCATGCGCGCCTGGTACAAAGCGTCGCCAACTTGCTGGTCAATGCCGCGAAATTCACGCCTTACGACGGGCATATCGTGTTGCGCGCGGAGGTCACAGGGCCGGTGGTGACTTTCCGCATTACCGACAACGGAATCGGCCTGGAGCCGTCATCACTGGCGAGGATTTTTGAGCTGTTTGCCCAGACACCCGTGCCAGGAGAAGCGCCGACGGGGTTAGGAATCGGGCTGAGCCTGGCCAGGCAATTCGCCGAGATGCATGGCGGCACGCTCCGGGCCCACAGCGAGGGCCTGGGCCGTGGGAGCGAATTTGTTCTGGCGCTTCCGGTCGTCCTTGAGGGTGAGCAACCAGCGCCGGCCGTGCAGGCGGCCGCTCCGGCTCTGTCCGAAAAATCCCAAAAAATCCTGGTGGTGGACGACAACGTGGATGCGGCCAACACACTGGGGGGCTTGCTCGGCATGGATGGCTTTACCGTCACAACGGCCTACAACGGGATTGCCGCCGTGGCCGCCGCTGAAGCTCACAGCCCGGACATCGTCGTCATGGACATCGGGATGCCCGGCATGGACGGGTACGACGCAGCCCGTTTGATCCGCCAGCAGCCCGGCAATGAAAACATCGTTCTCATCGCCCTCACGGGCTGGGGGCAGTCGACCGACAAAACCCGGGCCAGCCTGGCGGGGTTTAACCACCACCTGGTCAAGCCGGTTGATTACGACAGTCTGATGGCCTGCCTTGCCGACCAAGGCAAGGCCTGAGGAGAAACGCCGGTGAAGCCGGATTTGTCCTACAAGGATTTCCTCTCTCGCTGACGCGGGGTGGCTGCGGCGCCACCCTAAATTCAATATCCAGCCACTCAAGACCTCACCCGGGGTTGCGGTATCACCATGTTTCTAGACAGCTTTCCTCCTTCTTTTCATGAGCCAGAAAGCCGGGCCGGGCGGCCATCGCGGCAGCCTGCCGCGGAGACGGCAAAATCGCGCAGTGTCTGGCCCTTCATCGCGAGTGGCAAAGGGTTTGGCTTGCCTCATGTGTCCCCGACTGCTGCGGCAGGTGCGACCATGCCCTCGTTCAAGCCGCCCAGCAGTTTTGTGACCTGAGTTTTTTCGCGGCAGGCATTGCAGCAAAGCCAAAGAACGACCATGGGTTCAAAAGACAGCAATACCGCGCTGGCAAAGCGCCGTGGTGCCGAGGCGAAAACGCCAATTGCGGGGCCTGGAAAGAACTCCGCCGGTGAATTCGGCAGGGAGGGCACCAACAAGACCATACCCGAGCCCAAAGCTGACAACGCGCCCTCGGAAGAGCTGGGTAATACCCCGCACGTCGGGAAAACACCTTACACACGCGGCTGAGCCGCCTTATTCATTCACCCCCTGGGGGGATGCGCCGCTGCGGCTTGAAGCACTACGAGCGGCAGCGTGGCGGAGATTTTCGTGCCGTTGCCGGTGTTGATGTCGAGCTGGCCTCCCGATGCCTCCACCCGGTGGCGCATGCCTTGCAGGCCGTGGCTGGAGGACTGCACGGCCCGCGGATCAAAGCCACGGCCGTCGTCCTGGACGCTGACGATGACATAGTCCTTGTAACCCAGCAGGTTGATTTCCACGTTCTGTGCCTGCGCATACCGGGCGATATTGGTCAGCGCTTCCTGCACCACCCTGTAAACCGTCAGCTCTATGGTTGCGTCCAGTTTCACCGGCTCAAAGTTGGTGACGATGTTCAGGCCCGAACGCTGGGCGAATTCGTGGGTCAGGATTTCCAGGGCAGGCACCAGCCCGAGATTGGACAGCGAAGACGGGCGAAGGTCTTCAATGATGCGCCGCTTCAGCGCGATGCCGCTGTTGAGGGTCTCAATCAGGTGCTCAATGCGCGCGGGCAGGTCACCGCTGTCTGCGGGCAATCTGGCCTTGATGCGTGTGATATCGAGTTTGGCCGCCGTCAACAGCGAACCGAGTTCGTCATGAAGCTCACGCGCCAGGTGGCTTCTTTCCTCTTCCCGCACCTGTTGCAGGTGGGTCGCCAGTTCGGCCAGCCGGCTGGTGCGCTCTCTGACCTGGACACCCAGCAGGTCGCGCTCAGCCTGCAACGCCAGCTGCTGGCGCTGCCCGGCCTGGCGCAAGGCGGCGGTCTGGCGCAAGTACAGCCAGAAAGCCACAAAGGCAACCGCCCCGACCAGGGTGATGCCTATGCGCGCCAGGATCAGGGAGTGGCGGATTTCGTCGTAGCCGTCGGCCGTGTTGCGGTTGGTTTCATCGATCAGCTGGTTGGCACCGTTGCGTATGGCGTCCATCTGTTCCTTGCCGACCTCGGTGGTCATGACAAAACGCCAGGCGTCGTCCTTGCCTTCGTTTTTCATGCGTATGGACAAGTCCATTTCGGCAAGCTTGCGTTGCACCGTTCGTGCCAGCTGCGCCAGCGTGCCGGCCAGGTCCTCGCGCGTGGCCAGGAGTTCGCGCAGCTGGTCCTGCGTCTGGCCTATATCTGCAATCGCCGTCTTGTAGGGCTCGAGGTACATGGTGTCACCAGTCAGCAGGTAACCGCGCTGCCCGGTCTCCGCGTCTAGCACATCGCGCAGCAGCCGCTGTACGTGGTCGCGTGTGGCATGGGCCTGCGCCAGCTCATCCATGGCTTCCATGGACTTGTCATACGACAGCTCGCTGATGCCGATCAGGGTGAGCACAGCGATCAGGGCGCAGACGATGTTGACCGCCATTTGGTGGAAAGTGCTTCGCATGGGAGCTTTCGTGAAGTTCTCGAACGGCGCCGCGGCCAGATGCAAGCCTGCCAGAAATTGTAGATGCCGGCCTTTGGGTGGGGCATAAAAAAAGCCACCCGAAGGTGGCTTTGTGTTGTCGGCATTTGACCGGCTGCGGCGTAGGATGCTGCGCCTTGGGGCCGGCATTACAGGCCGGCCGCAGCGCGAAGCGCAGCTGCCTTGTCTGTCTTTTAGCTTCGGCACGGGCCTGCGGCCCTTAACTTCGCTTTGCGAAGTTAGCCTGCGCTGAAAAACCGATACCGGGCTTTCGCCCGGCGGCCTTACAGGCCGGCTGCAGCCCGCAGGGCTGCAGCTTTATCGGTTTTCTCCCAAGTAAATTCCGGTTCGTCGCGGCCGAAGTGGCCGTAGGCTGCGGTTTTTTCGTAGATGGGGCGCAGCAGGTCCAGCATCTGGATGATGCCCTTGGGACGCAGGTCGAAATGTTCGTTGACGAGGGCCGAGATTTTTTCGTCGGAGATCACGCCCGTGCCTTCGGTGTAGACCGTGACGTTCATGGGGCGGGCCACGCCAATGGCATAGGCCACCTGGATCTGGCACTGACGGGCCAGGCCGGCCGCCACGACGTTCTTGGCGACGTAGCGGGCCGCATAGGCGGCCGAACGGTCCACCTTGCTGGGGTCCTTGCCGCTGAAGGCGCCGCCGCCGTGCGGGCAGGCGCCGCCATAGGTGTCGACGATGATCTTGCGGCCGGTCAGGCCGCAATCACCCTGCGGGCCGCCGATGACGAAACGGCCGGTCGGGTTGATCAGGTATTTGGTGTCCTTGAGCCACTCCTTGGGCAGCACGGGCTTGATGATCTCTTCAATGATGGCTTCGGTGAACGAGGCCTTCATCTTGTGGGCGGTTTCGCTCTGGTCGGGGCTGTGCTGGGTGGACAGCACCACGGTGTCTATGCTGTGCGGCTTGCCGTCCACGTAGCGCATGGTGACCTGGCTCTTCGCGTCGGGACGCAGGAAGGGCAGGCGGCCGTCCTTGCGCAACTGGGCCTGGCGCTCAACAAGGCGGTGCGCGTAGTAGATCGGCGCGGGCATCAGGTCGGGCGTTTCATCGCAGGCATAGCCGAACATCAGGCCCTGGTCGCCGGCACCGATGTTGAGGTGGTCGTCGCTGGCGTGGTCCACGCCCTGGGCGATGTCGTTGGACTGCTTGTCGTAGCAGACCATGACGGCGCAGCCCTTGTAATCAATACCGTATTCGGTGTTGTCGTAGCCGATGCGCTTGATGGTGTCGCGTGCGACCTGGATGTAGTCGACGTGGGCGTTAGTGGTGATCTCACCAGCCAGCACGACCAGGCCGGTGTTGGTCAGGGTTTCGGCGGCGACGCGGCTGCGCGGGTCCTGCTTGAAAATCGCATCGAGAATCGCGTCGGAAATCTGGTCGGCGACCTTGTCGGGATGGCCTTCGGAGACGGATTCGGAAGTAAAGAGAAAATCGTTCGCCATTGCGTACACTCCATGAAGTTTGTCGGCGCGTTGCCGGCTGGGGTGCTTCGGCGAACGCTTTAGCAGTTTGGTTTAATGTCGCCCTGCAAGTTGTTCAATAACTCGGCGACAGCGCTCATTATATGGCGGCCTGTTTGGGGCCGGTGAACCCTTCCTTTTAATATCCCTTTGCCTGACCGATGCCCTGGTTGTTCCGCTTCTTTGCCCTCTGGCCGTTGGCCGCCCTGCATGCGCTGGGCGCGGGCCTGGGCTGGCTGGTCTGGGCGTTGAGCCCGCGCTACCGCGCGCAGTTCCGGGCCCATGTGGCGCAGGCCGGCCTGCCGTTCGAGCTGGCCCGCCCGGCGATCGCCGAAGCCGGGCGTTTTATCGCCGAGCTGCCCAAGCTGTGGATGCGGCCCGCCACGGAATCCTGCCTGGGCAATGTGCGCATGGAGGGCCAGGCCCATGCCGAGCAGGCATTTGCCCGGGGCCGCGGCGTGATCTTCTTTGGCCCGCACTGCGGCAGTTTCGAGCTGGGCCCGCAGGCGCTGGCCGAGCTTTACGGCCCCATCACCGCCATCTACCGGCCCGCGCGCAAGGCCTGGCTGGCCCGGCTGGAGCGCCTGGCGCGTGACCGCGCCAACCTCACCGTGGTGCCGGCATCGCTGAGCGGCATACGCCTGATGCACAAAACCCTGAAGGCCAACCAGGCCGTGGCCTTGCTGACCGACCAGGTGCCGCCGGAGGGGCTGGGTGTCTGGGCGCCTTTTTTCGGCAGGCCGGCCTACACCATGACCCTGGCGGCACGGCTGGCGCTGCAGAGCGGAGCGGTCTTGCTGCCGGTGAGCTGTGAGCGCCTGCCTCGCGGCCGTGGCTACTTTCTGAAGATATGGCCGGCGGTCGATGGGGTCCAGCCCGATGGTTCCGGCAAACCGCGCGCTGAGCTGCTGCAGGCCGTGATCCAGATCAACCGTGCGATTGAAGCCATCGTGCTGAGCCAGCCCGGCCAGTACCTGTGGGGCTATGCGCGCTACAAGACACCACGCAAGGAAGCCCCACTTTGAAAACTGCCCGCCAGATGGCCAGCCGGTTTGTGACCCGCAGCGGCATCTATTTCATGCAGGTGCTGGCCCTGGTGCCGCTTTCCTGGACGCGTGCCCTGGGCGTGCTGCTCGGCTGGGTGCTGTATGCCTTGGTGGGCGCGCGCCGGCGCGTGGTGGACACCAACCTCGCGCTGTGTTTCCCCGCACTTTCCCAGGAAGAACGGCGTCGCTTGAATGTGCATACCTTTGTGTACTTTGCCCAGGCCTGGCTGGACCGTGCCTGGCTGTGGCATGCGCCCAAAGCCTGGGTGCAGCGCCGCGTGCACCTGACGGGCGCGGTCGAGGAACTCGCGGGCAACGCGCCCACGGTGATTTTTCTGCCGCATTTCGTGGGTCTGGATGCCGCGTGGACCGCTGTCGCGTTGCAGATGCCGAGGCCTTCCACCACGATTTACACCGACCAGTCGAACAAGCTGGTGGACCGATGGATATTGCGCGGGCGCCGGCGCTTCGGCAACCTGCGGCTCTTCGGCCGCGCGGCCGGCGTCAAGCCCATCGTGGCGGCACTGCGTGAAGGCCAACCCCTTTATCTGTTGCCCGACATGGATTTCGGCCCCAGCGATTCCGTGTTCGTGCCTTTTTTCGGCGTGCCGACCGCCACAGTCCCCTCGCTGTCGCGCTTTGCCAAACTCGGGCGCGCCAAGGTGCTGCCGCTGTTGCCGCGCATCACTGCCAGCGGGTATGAGGTGCAGGTGTTGCCGGCTTGGGCGGATTTCCCCAGCGAAGACCCGGTGGCCGACACCGCCCTCATGAATGCACGGCTGCGCGACTACATCGAGACCATGCCGGCGCAGTACTACTGGGTGCACAAGCGCTTCAAGACCCGGCCTGAAGGGGATCCCTCACTGTACTGAGGTGTCGGTGCGGTGAGCAAAGGCAGCTTGCGCCTCCGCTAGCGCAAGAAATCCCGCAGGTGCGCCGCCACCAGTGCCGGCTGTTCGTGCACGATCCAATGGGTCGCACCCGCGATGCGGTGCAGTTCCATGCGCGGCACATAGTCTTGCAAGCTGTCCAGCAGCGCGGCCGGCAGGGCGATGTCGTCCATGGCCCAGAGCACCAGGGTGGGAAGTTTGACTTCCAGCATCTCGCGAGGAATCGTCACGGCCGCCGCGGCCGGGTCGTTGTGCGGCGGGCCGGGACGCGGCGGGCGCAACGGCGAGGCCCGGTAGTAGTTGCAGGGGCCGATCAGGCCCTGGCGCCAGACGGCGCGGTATTGTTCGCGCACCGCGTCGGTGAGCCAGGCATGCGGGCCATCGACCGCTCCCATAGGGGTAAAGAACTCCCAGAGACGGCGAAAGTCGTCCTCGGCCAGCAGAGCCTCGGCGTCCGGGCGGATCAGGAAATTCATGTAGGCGCTGGCGGCCTGCTGCACCGGCGACAGCTGCAACTCGCGCAAAAAAGTACCCGGGTGCGGTGAGTTGATGATGGCCAGCTTTTTCATCAGGGCCGGGTGGGCCGCCGCCAGGTTCCAGGCCACGGCGCCGCCCCAGTCGTGCGCGACCAGGCATTTCAGCCGGCCGCCCTCCAGCGCAATCAGCGCCGCGATGTCCTGCACCAGGTGTTTGGGCCGGTAGGCGGCAGCCTCCACGGGCGCGCTCGACTGCTCGAAGCCGCGCAGGTTGGGCGCGACGCAGCGAAAGCCGCCGTTTTCAGGGCGGGAAAAGTGTTCGAGCAGGCCGTCCCAAACAAAGGCAGCCTCGGGAAAACCGTGCAGAAACATCAGCACGGGTCGGCCCCTGTCGCCACTGGCGCGGCAGGAGAGGGTGATGCCGTGGGGCAGGGCCTGCAAACTGGTTTCAATCATGGGCGCTACGCTTTTTGTCGATGCGGAAAGCGCCGGCCGGCCTCAATCGTTAATTTCAGGCAAGTCTTCAGGCGCGGCTTTGGCGGGCTTGGCCGGCTTTTCCGCCGGATGCGCCCAATCCCACAAATGCTGGGCGACTTCCTCGACGCCGCGGCGCTTCAGGGAAGAAAAGAGTTTGACGTCTCCGCCGCCGGCCTGCAGTCGCACAATGGACAGCGCCTTGGCTGCCTCGGTCTTGTTGAGTTTGTCGGACTTGGTCAGCAACACCAGGAATTTGAGGCCTTCCTCGACGCGCGGGCGGATCACGTCGAGCAGGATTTCATCGAGCTCGGTCAGGCCCAGACGCGGGTCGCACAGCAGCACCACGGCCTTGAGGTTGTCACGCGTCTGCAAATAATTGCCCATCACCTGCTGCCAGCGGTATTTGGCTTCCTTGGGCACGGCCGCATAGCCGTAGCCCGGCAGGTCGGCCAGCACCGCATCCATCACGCCCTGCTTGCCCAGGCTGAAAAGGTTGATGCTTTGCGTGCGGCCCGGTGTCTTGGAAGCAAAAGCCAGCCGGTGCTGCTGTGTCAGCGTGTTGATGCAGGTGGACTTGCCGGCGTTGGAGCGCCCCACGAAAGCGATTTCAGGCACGTCAACGCGCGGCAGGTGCTTGAGTTCGGGCGCGGTCGTCAGGAATTTGGCCGTGTGCAGCCAGCCCAGGGCAATCTTGGGATCAATGGCGCTGGATGCGGCGGGAGCTTGCTGTTTGGGCGGCGTTGCGGATGTCATGGTCGGGCGGTCCCTGAAGGTCGTTTGCATGCCGGCGGCGTGCGTTGAAAGGGGTGTAAGCCCCCGTGGGCGGGGCCTGGGAGGCCATGAACCGGCAGGGAACCCCCTGGCAGCTGCCGCGGCAAGACCCCGAATAATCGGGGGTGCCCTGAAGCCATTGTAAAATCAGAAAGTTATACGTTTTGTGCGCCAACCAATTAAAACCCCCGATATGAAGCTGTTCGTTACTTCCCTCCTGGCCGCTTTGCTGGCCGTGCCCGCCGTATCGTCGTTTGCCGCCGGCGAAGCCGCTCCCGCGCACGATGCCGCCCCGGCTGCCGCAGCGGCTCCGGCCAAGGTTGCCAAGCCTGACCTGGTCAAGGGCGAAGCCAGCTTCACAGCCGTGTGCGCAAGCTGCCACGGCGCCGACGGCAACTCCGGCACCCCCGCCAACCCCAAGCTGGCGCAGCAGCATCCCGAATACCTGATCAAGCAATTGCAGGAATTCAAATCCGGCAAGCGCAAAAACCCCATCATGCAGGGCTTTGCTTCGGCGCTGTCGGACGACGACATGAAAAACATCGCCTACTGGGCTACCTCCAAGAAAGCCAAAACCGGCTTTGCCAAAGACAAGGAACTGGTCGCTCTCGGTGAGCGCATCTACCGCGGCGGCGTGCAGGACCGCCAGATCGCCGCCTGCGCGGGTTGCCACAGCCCCACCGGCGCCGGCATTCCTTCCCAGTACCCACGCCTGAGCGGCCAGCATGCCGACTACACCGTGACGCAGCTGACGGCTTTCCGTGACGGCGGCCGCAAGAACAGCATTCCCATGACCCAGGTCGCCGCCAAGCTCAACGACCGCGAAATCCGCGCGCTGGCCGACTACATTGCCGGCCTGCGCTGAGCCGGAGCCCGCCGGGGGCGGGCCTTTTCCCGAAAAAATACTTGCGGGCCGACTGCAGTATTGAACCCAAGCCGCTAAAACCAATCACACCAAGGCGGGTCTTTCAAATGAAAGCCCGCCTTTTTCTTTTTCCCTTGCCGGCTGCCATCAGCCTGATTTCGGTTCCATTTCAAGCATGACAGTTTCCACCCAGGGTATGAAAGTCAATTGGGGCTCCCGCAGTTTGCGGGCGTCGGTGGAACTGCTGTCGTCGATGCGGTTTTCCATCTCGCTGCTGACCGTCATCTGCATCGCGTCCATCATCGGCACGGTGCTCAAGCAGGCGGAGCCGCTGGGCAACTATGTGAACCAGTTCGGCCCCTTCTGGGCGCAGGCCTTCAGCCTGCTGAGCCTCAACACCATCTACAGCGCCTGGTGGTTTCTGCTGATACTGGCCTTCCTGGTCATTTCCACCTCGCTGTGCATCGCGCGCAACGCGCCCAAAATCCTCGTGGACCTGAGCCAGCTCAAGGAGAATGTCCGCGAGCAAAGCCTCAAGGCCTTCGGCCACCGTGCCGAGGCCGCGCTGGCCGAGGCTCCCGAAGCCGCCGCGCGCCGCATAGGGCAGACCCTGGTGCACAGCGGCTGGAAGGTCAAGCTGCAGCAGCGCCGGACGCCCGCAGGCGATGGCTGGATGGTGGCCGCCAAGAAGGGCGCGGCCAACAAGCTGGGTTATATCGCGGCGCACAGCGCCATCGTGCTGGTGTGTGTGGGCGGCCTGCTGGACGGCGACATGATCGTGCGCGCGCAGATGTGGCTCAATGGGAAGTCTATTTACACGGGCGGCGGGCTGATTGCCGACGTGCCGGCGCAGCACCGCCTGAGCGACCGCAACCCGACTTTTCGTGGGAACCTGCTGGTGGCTGAAGGCACGCAGTCCGGCACCGCCATCCTGAACCAGCCCGGTGGCGTGTTGCTGCAGGAATTGCCGTTTTCCATCGAGCTGAAAAAATTCATCGTCGAGTACTACTCGACCGGCATGCCCAAGCTGTTTGCCAGTGACATCATCATCCACGACAAGGAGACCGGCGAAAAAATCCCGGCGCGCGTGGAGGTCAACCATCCAGCGCGCCATAGGGGCATTGAGATTTACCAGTCGAGCTTTGATGACGGCGGCTCCAGCGTCACATTGAAGGCCATTCCCATGGCGGCCGCCACCAAACCCTTTGAAATCCAGGGCACGATTGGGGGCACCAGCAGCTTGAGAAATGGCCAGGGCGAGGATGCCGAAAAGCTGACGCTCGAATACACGGCGCTGCGTGTCATCAATGTCGAAAATTTCGCCTCGGGCGGCAACATGGGTGGTTCGGGCGCTGACGTGCGCAAGGTCGACCTGCACCAGGCCATCGATTCGCGCCTGGGCGCCGCCAACAAGACCGTCACGCAAAAAGAGCTGCGCAACGTCGGCCCCAGCGTGAGCTACAAGCTGCGCGATTCCGCCGGCCAGGCTCGCGAGTTCCACAACTACATGCTGCCGGTCAAGACCGACCCCGGCGAAAACAGCCCGGCCGTCTACCTGCTGGGTGTGCGCGAAACGCCTTCGGCGCCTTTCCAGTACCTGCGCATTCCGGTAGATGCCGAAGGGGGCATGGACACCTTTTTGCGGCTGCGCGCCGCGCTGGCCAACCCGGCCCAGCGTGAGATGGCCGTCAAGCGTTACGCCAGCCAGGCCATAGGCCGCGACCGCCCCGAGCTGGCGCAGCAGCTGGCGGCCTCGGCCTCGCGCGCACTGGCCCTGTTTGCCGGCAGCGGTTCCGATGCCAACGGTAACGGCAAGACCACGGCGGGCCTGCAGGCGATTTCCGATTTCATGGAAGCCAATGTGCCCGAGGCCGAGCGCAATCGTGCCGGCGAAGTGCTGGTCCGCATCCTCAACGGCGCGCTGTTCGAGCTGGCCCAGATGACGCGCGAACAGGCCGGGCTCAAGCCCATGGCGCAGGACGAGAAAACCCTGGGCTTTATGTCCCAAATGGTGCTGAGCCTGTCGGACGCCCATTTCTATCCCGCCCCGATGGCGTTTGAGCTCAAGGAGTTCAACCAGGTCCAGGCCAGCGTGTTCCAGGTGGCGCGCGCCCCCGGCAAAACCATTGTGTACCTGGGTTGCGCCTTCCTCATCCTGGGCGTGTTTGCCATGCTGTACGTGCGCGAGCGCCGTGTCTGGGTCTGGCTGGCGCCGGGCGGCGCGGCCTCTGGGGGCGAGGGTGGCAATGCCGCGGCTTCGGTGCCAGAATCAGCTTCAAGCAGCCAGGCCACCATGGCCTTGTCCACCAACCGCAAGACCCTGGATGGCGACAAGGAGTTCGAGATGTTGAAAACGAAACTGTTGCAGGCGCCTTTATGAATACCTCCACCATCAACACCACGGCGGTGAACACCACCACGCTGAAGGCCGGCGGCGACACCACGCTCAGCCTTAATGAAGGCTATTTCGCCCGGCGCAATGTGCTGGACTGGGTGTTCGCCGCGCTGGTCGCCGGCGGCTTCCTCTACGCCTTCGCGCGCTACGGCGCTTTCATGGATGTGTATGAAAAAGGCATCCTGCTGGCCGCCATTCCGGCCGCCATCGCGATGGGCTGGTTCTGGCGGCCGCTGCGCGTGCTGATGGTGGTGGTGAGCGTTTTCGCGCTGCTGGGCATCGCCTCCTACCAGGGCGATCTCGCCCGGTCCGAGCAGGTGTTCTGGCTCAAGTACTTTCTCTCCAGCCAGTCGGCCATCTTGTGGATGAGCGTGCTGTTTTTCATGAGCACGATTTTTTATTGGCTGGGGATGTTCGCCAAAGGCCAGAGCGGCACGCTGGAGTCGCTGGGCTCGAAAATCGCCTGGGTTGCCGTCGGTATGGCGTTGATCGGCACGTTGGTGCGCTGGTATGAAAGCTACCTGATTGGCGCCGACGTCGGGCATATCCCTGTGAGCAACCTGTACGAGGTCTTCGTCTTGTTCTGCTGGATGACGGCCGCCTTTTATCTCTACTTTGAGTCGCAATACAACACCCGTGCGTTGGGTGCTTTCGTGATGCTGGTGGTCAGCGCCGCGGTCGGCTTTCTGCTCTGGTACACCGTGGTGCGCGAAGCCCATGAAATCCAGCCGTTGGTACCCGCCCTCAAAAGCTGGTGGATGAAACTGCACGTGCCGGCCAATTTCATCGGCTACGGCATGTTCTCGCTGGCGGCCATGGTGTCGCTGTCTTACCTGATCAAGCAGCAGGCCGAAGAAAAGAGCTGGTACCGGCTCACGCCGCTGTGGTTGCTAGGGGTCGTGCTGTGCTTTGTGCCCATCGTGTTTCGCAGCAAGTCGCCGGCCGAAGTGGGCGGCAGCTACTACTGGGTCGGTTACCTGGCAGTGTCAGGGCTGATCGCCGCCGGCATCCTGCTGGGTCGCAAGCGAATCGCGGCACGCCTGCCCAGCTTCGAGGTGCTTGACGACGTGATGTACAAGGCGATTGCCGTCGGCTTTGCGTTTTTCACCATCGCCACGGTGCTGGGCGCCTTGTGGGCGGCCGAGGCCTGGGGCGGCTACTGGAGCTGGGACCCCAAGGAAACCTGGGCTCTGATCGTCTGGCTCAATTACGCGGCCTGGCTGCATATGCGGCTCATGAAGGGCCTGCGCGGTACGGTGGCGGCCTGGTGGGCGCTGGTGGGGCTGGCGGTTACCTCGTTTGCCTTCCTCGGCGTCAACATGTTCCTCTCGGGTCTGCACAGCTACGGAACCTTGTAGCCATCGGGGGAGTCTTTGTTAAAGCCCCGCTGAATCCGTGTAAGAACCTGCCGCGTATTCAGACTAAGCCTTAACGGATTTTTTCAAGGACGCCCATGCTCATCAAAACTCACGCCAACGGTTTCGACCACCTTGTTCCGAGCGAGATCACGCCGCGCGGCATTTACCAGGGCCGCCGTGAGCTGATCAAGCTCATGGCCACGGGTGCCGCGGGCGCGGCCATGGCCGGCTGGGCCGGCCGGCAGGCCCTGGCGCAGACGGTGCAAAAGCCCGGCAAACTCGCGGCCCTGCCCGGTGGCAAATCGGCGGTGGCCGGCGCGGTGACCATGGAAAAAATCACCGACTACAAAGACGCCTCCACCTACAACAACTACTACGAGTTCGGCACCGACAAGGCCGACCCCGCGAAGAACGCCCATACGCTGGTGACCAAGCCCTGGTCGGTGGCCGTCGAAGGCCTGGTCAAACAGCCCAAGACCTTCACGCTCGAAGACCTGATCAAGCTGGCACCGCAGGAAGAGCGCATTTACCGCCTGCGCTGCGTGGAAGGCTGGTCCATGGTGATTCCCTGGGTCGGCTATTCGCTCTCCGAGCTCATCAAGAAGGTTGAGCCCCTGGGCAACGCCAAGTATGTCGAGTTCATCACCCTGGCCGACCCCAAGACCATGCCCTTTGTGGGCTCCCGCGTGCTGGACTGGCCCTATGTCGAAGCCCTGCGCATGGATGAAGCCATGCACCCACTGGCCCTGCTGGCCTTCGGCATGTACGGCGAAGTGCTGCCCAACCAGAACGGCGCGCCGGTGCGCATGGTGCTGCCCTGGAAGTACGGCTTCAAAAGTGGCAAGAGCATCGTCAAGATCCGCTTCACCGACAAGGAACCGCGCACCGCCTGGAACAAGGCCGCCGCGCAGGAATATGGTTTTTACTCGAACGTGAACCCTGACGTCGACCATCCGCGATGGAGCCAGGCCACTGAACGCCGCATCGGTGAAGATGGCCTCTTTGCCAAGAAGCGCAAGACCTTGATGTTCAACGGCTACGAAGCCCAGGTGGGGCAGCTCTACTCCGGCATGGACCTCAAGAAGAACTACTGATGGCTACGCTCAAGGTGGCGGCGCAGAAGTGCTTGCTGCATCCCGCAGCCAAGCCGGTATTGTTTATCACCTGCCTGCTGCCATTTGCCTGGCTGTTCTACGGCGCCATCACCAACCAGCTGGGCGCCAACCCGGCCGAAGCACTGATACGCGCCACCGGCGACTGGACGCTGCGGTTTATCTGCATCGTGCTGGCCGTCACGCCGCTTCGGGTGATCAGCGGCACACCGGCGCTGGCGCGTTTTCGGCGCATGCTGGGACTGTTCGCGTATTTTTATGTCGTCGTCCACCTGCTGAGCTACAGCTGGTTCGACATGGGCTTTGACTTTGCCGACATCGCCAAGGACATTGCCAAGAGGCCTTTCATCCTGGTGGGGTTCTCGGCCTTTGTGCTGCTGACGCCGCTGGCGGCCACGTCCTTCAACGCCGCCATCAAGGCCATGGGCGCCAAACGCTGGCAATGGCTGCACAAGCTGGTCTACCTCATCGCGGGCCTGGGCCTGCTGCACTTCTTCTGGATGCGCGCGGGCAAGAACAATTTCGCCGAAGTGTTTGTTTATGCCGCGATCATCGCGGTGCTCCTGGGCTGGCGTGTGCAGCAATTCCTCAGGAAGAAGCTGCAGCCAGCCTACGGCGTGCGCGGCAAGCTGTCTTAGAAATCCGGCGTTCAGCCAGCCACCAGCTGTTCCTGGCGCATCTGGTCTTCCACACTTTCCCGGCGGCGAATCAGATGCGCTTTGCCGCCATCGACCAGAACCTCGGCCGCGCGGTCGCGGGTGTTGTAGTTGCTGGCCATGCTCATGCAATAGGCGCCGGCTGACATCACGGCGAGCTTGTCGCCCGCCACCACGGCAAGCGTGCGATCGCGGCCTATCCAGTCGCCGCTTTCGCAAACCGGCCCCACCACGTCATAGGTCATTTCGGGCGCGCCTTTCGTGCCGGGGGCCGACAGCGGCACGATGGCATGGAAAGCCTGGTACATCGCGGGGCGAGGCAGGTCGTTCATGGCCGCGTCGATGATGCAGAAATTCTTGTGTTCACCGGGCTTGGTGTAGAGCACTTCCGTGAGGCACACACCGGCATTGCCGACCAGCGAACGGCCGGGTTCAATCATGAGCTTCTTGCCGCCGTAGCCGCGTGCATCCAGCCGGGCCAGCAGCTGCTGCCACAGCGCATCGGCCTCGGGCGGGCTGTCGTTGTTGTAGTTGATACCCAGGCCACCGCCGAAGTCGATGTGTTCCAGCGTGATGCCGGCGGCTTCAATGGCCGCCACCAGGTCCAGCACGCGGTCCATGGCGTCGAGGTAGGGTGTGGCGTCGGTGATCTGCGAGCCGATATGGCAATCGATGCCCACCACCCGCAGGCCCTTGAGCGAAGCCGCATGACGGTAGATACGCAGCGCGTCCTCGTGGGCCACGCCGAACTTGTTGTCCTTCAGGCCGGTGGAAATATAGGGGTGCGTCTTGGGGTCCACATTCGGGTTGACGCGGATGCTGACGGGCGCGCGCAGCTTCATGGCGAGCGCCACCTCGGACAGCACATCCAGCTCAGCCTCGCTCTCAACATTGAAACAGCCTATGCCGGCGGCCAATGCTTTACGCATCTCGGCGCGGGTTTTGCCCACACCCGAAAAAATGATCTTACCGGCCTCGCCGCCCGCGGCCAGCACCCGGTCGAGCTCGCCGCCCGAGACGATGTCAAAGCCGCAGCCGGCGCGGGCGAATACCTGCAGGACGCCCAGCGAGGAGTTGGCCTTCATGGCATAGCAGATCTGCGCATCGCGGCCGGCAAAGCCGCGCTGGTAGGCCGCCAGCGCCGACAGCATGGCGGCCTTGGAGTACACAAAGAGCGGCGTGCCGTGCTCGGCGGCGAGGTCGCGCAGGCGCAGGTCTTCAACAAAAAGCTCGCCCTCGCGATGAGCGAAGTGCGGATGGCCGGGAAGGGATGGACGGGTCATGTGAGCCTGGGTGGACTGTGAAGGTTCGAGGTATCTTAAGGAGCATGCCGCCCGCGCGCCATGGTTGATTCAAGGTGTCTTTACGTCACTGCCTTGGATTTGAAGGTTGAGGCTGGTAAGGGCCTGAAACCTGGCGGGTCGGCAGGTAGGACGGCAGCCTAGCGCGCCGCGGAGGCAGGCAAGGCCGGTGTTGCGGTCGCCGCGGCGGGCGTCTCGGGAAGGGTGGTGCTCGTTTGGGCAGGGGGAGGTGAAACGACGCCCGGAACTTTGGGCGGCACCGGGAGGTACAGCGGGCCTTTCTGGCCGCAGCCGGCCAGCAGGGCGGTGCCGGCCACAATGGCGGCAAGGCCATACCGTAAGGCGGGATTGCGGCGGCGGCCTAAAATTTGAGCTGAAGAAACCATGACGGGATTGTAATGACGGACCTTGAATACCAGGATTTGGCCGAACGCGCGCTGCGGGCGGTGGAGGCGGCCTGCGACCGGATCAACGACGAAACCAATGCCGACATCGACAACCAGCGCAGCGGTGGCATGATCACACTGACTTTTTCGAACCGTAGCCAGATCGTGATCAACCTGCAAAAGCCCTTGCACGAAATCTGGATGGCGGCCAAGGCCGGCGGGTTTCACTATAAATACAGTGACGGACGCTGGGCCGATACCAAGGATTCCAGTGAGTTTTTCGCCAATCTCTCACGCTATGCCAGTGAGCAGGCTGGGCAGGCCCTGGTGTTCAAGCCGCAGGATTGATACCTCCTGATCTCCTTATCTCCAGGAAATGAAAAAACGGCCCTCTCGGGCCGTTTTTTCATGGGAGATCATGGCGGCGTGCGTCCGCTCAGTTCTTGCGCTCAGTTTTTGAACAGGTCCAGGATGCGTTTTTTCTCGTCCGAGGGCGGCAGAACCTGGATGGCGCCGCCAGGCGCGGCCGCGCTGGCGGGCTGGTTGGCGTTGGCGGCCGCCGGGTCCTGCTGGACGCCTACAGTGCTGACGCCGGAGCCGCGGGCATATTCGCTGTAATACCACTCGCCGCCGACGTTGACGACGCCTTCGGGAGGCGGATATTCGGCAACCGGCACTCCCTTGAGCGCGTATTCCATGTAGTTGATCCAGATCGGCAGGCTCAGGCCGCCGCCGGTTTCGCGGTCGCCCAGCTTCTTGGGCGTGTCGTAACCCATCCAGACGGCCGCCGCCAGCGTAGGCTGGAAGCCCACGAACCAGGTGTCTATGGAGTCGTTGGTCGTGCCGGTCTTGCCATACAGGTCGGGGCGCTTGAGTGTGGCCTGGGCCCTGGCCGCGGTGCCTGAGCGCGCGACTTCCTGCAGCAGGCTGTCCATGATGAAGGCATTGCGGGGCTCAATGGCCCGGACCGATTCATCCAGCGCGGGCGGCTTGGTTTCCAGCAGGACCTTGCCGCGCTGGTCCGTGATTTTGGTGACCAGGTAAGGATTGACGCGGTAGCCGCCGTTGGCGAACACGGAGTAGGCCGTCACCATCTGCATGGGCGTGACCGAGCCGGCGCCTAGGGCCATGGTGAGGTAGGCCGGGTGTTTTTCCGCTTCAAAGCCGAAGTGGGTGACCCAGTCCTGCGCGTAGGGCGCGCCTATGGCCTGCAGGATGCGGATGGAAATCATGTTCTTGGATTTCTTGAGGCCCGTCCGCAGGCTCATGGGGCCTTCGAAATTACCGTCGTAGTTTTTCGGCTCCCAGGGCTGGCCGCCGGTCACGCCGGCGTCGAAAAAGAGCGGGGCATCGTTGACCACGGTGGCCGGGGTGAAGCCTTTTTCCAGCGCAGCCGAGTAGATAAAGGGCTTGAAGCTGGAGCCGGGCTGGCGCCAGGCCTGGGTCACGTGGTTGAACTTGTTTTTCTCGAAGTCAAAGCCGCCCACCAGCGCGCGTATGGAACCGTCGCGTGGATCCAGCGCCACGAATGCTCCCTCAACCTCGGGCAGCTGGGTAATTTCCCAGGTGTTCTTCGGCGTTTTCGCAACGCGGATCAGGGCGCCCCGGCGTATCTTGATGTTCGGGCCGGCCTTCTCGGCCAGGCCGGACTGCGCGGGTTTCAGGCCGTCGCCGGTGATTTCGACGGTTTCGCTGTTCTGGCGCATGGCCAGGATGCGCTTGGGATTGGCTTCCAGCACCACGGCCGACATCACGTCGCCATTGTCGGGATTGTCGGTCAGCGCATCATCAATCGCGTCTTCGGTTTCCTGCGGATTGACGGGCAGGTCTATGAATTTCTCGGGGCCGCGGTAGATCTGGCGGCGCTCGTAATCCATGATGCCTTTGCGCAGCGCCTTGTATGCCACGGTCTGGTCGGTGGCGTGAAGGGTGGTGTAGACGTTCAGGCCGCGGGTGTAGGTTTCGTCGCCGTACTGGTTGTAGATCAGCTGGCGCACCGTTTCGGCCACATACTCGGCATGCACCCGGCCGGCGTCGGGCCCGGTCTTGACCTTCAGGGGCTCTTCCTTAGCGGCTTTGGCCTGCTCGGCCGTGATAAAGCCGTTTTCCTCCATGCGCTCAATGATGTAGAGCTGGCGCGCGCGGGCCCGCTTGGGGTTGATGATGGGGTTGTAGGCGGATGGCGCCTTGGGCAGGCCGGCCAGCATGGCGGCCTCGGAAATCGAAATATTTTTCAGCGGCTTGCCGAAATAGGCCTCCGAGGCCGCGGCAAAGCCATAGGCCCGGTTGCCCAGGAAGATCTGGTTCATATAGATCTCAAGGATCTGGTCCTTGGTCATCAGATGTTCCAGCTTGAAGGTCAGCAGGATTTCATAGATCTTGCGTGTGTAGCTTTTTTCCGCGGAGAGGTAGACGTTGCGGGCCACCTGCATGGTGATGGTGGAGGCACCCTGGCTCTTGGCGCGGCCCACGTTGGCAAAGCCCGCGCGGATCACGCCCAGGTAGTCCACCCCGCCGTGCTGGAAAAAGCGCGCATCCTCGATCGCGAGCACGGCGTCTTTCATGACCTGGGGAATGTCCTTGATGGGAGTCAGGCTGCGCCGCTCCTCGCCGAATTCGCCTATCACCACCCCGTCGGCGGAATAGACGCGCAGCGGCAGCTTGGGCCGGTAATCCACCAGGTCCGAGATGTCGGGCAGGTTGGGGTACGCGACCGACAGCGCCACGGCCACAAACAGCAGGACGCTGACGACGCCTGCCAGCAACAGTCCCGTGCTCCACAAAAGGAACTTGGTCAACCAGCGCGGCAGCCAGGGCTTGCCCGGGGAGCTTGACTTGGCGGGGCTGGAATCTGAATCAGGAGAGGAGGGTGTGGAGGGCATGTAGGCAATCGTAACGTCGCGTCACTATTATAAAAATCCTGGAAACCAGGGTATATCGGGCTGGTTGCGAAGCGTCACACTTTTACGTTTTCAGACATCGTTTTAGGCCCGCCGGAGCGCTTGCACTCAGTTACAAGCGTCGGCTTTTGACAACGTTCTGGATATGCAGGACAGGAAAAATCCTTACTGCACAAAGAGCTTACTGCTACTATTCAAGTGATTTCTTAAGTATGCAGGGCTACATATTAGCCGTCATTTGGGGACTGCCTTGATCTCTCTGGGGTCGTTATTCAACCGCCAACAGCCCGCTTTGCTGGGTTTGGATATCAGTTCGTCCAGCGTCAAGCTGGTGGAGTTGAGCCGTGACAAGGCCGGTAACCTGGTGCTGGATCGCTGCGCGATCGAGCCCCTGGAGCGTGGCTGGATCACTGACGGCAACGTCGAGAAGTTCGACGAAGTCGCCGATGCCGTGCGCCGATTGGTCAAAAAAAGCGGAACCCGTACCAAAAACGTCGCCATGGCGTTGCCCGCTTCTGCGGTCATCACCAAAAAAATCATTCTGCCGGGCGGCATGACGGACGCCGAACTGGAAATCCAGGTCGAGACCGAAGCCAACCAATATATTCCCTTTTCCCTGGACGAAGTCAGCCTCGACTTCTGCGTGGTGGGGCCCAGCGCCACCTCCGCCGGCGACGTCGAGGTGCTGATTGCCGCCTCGCGCAAGGAAAAGGTCCAGGACCGGGAAGGCCTGGCGGAAGCCGCGGGGCTCAAGCCCATCGTGGTTGACGTGGAATCCTATGCCTCGCGGCTGGCAACTGCCCGGCTGATTGAAAACCTGCCGAACAAGGGGGTTGACACCATGGTCGCCCTGTTTGAGGTCGGCGCCCTGACCACCAGCATGCAGGTGATCAAAAACGACGAGGTGCTGTACGAGCGCGACCAGGCTTTTGGCGGTGCACAGCTGACGCAGCTGATTGTGCGCCAGTACGGTTTTTCGCCTGAAGAGGCTGAAAGCAAGAAGCGCAGCGGTGATTTGCCGGAAGACTACGGCTCCGGCGTCCTCAAGCCCTTTGTGGAAAGCATGGCCCAGGAAATCGGGCGTGCGCTCCAGTTCTTCTTTACCAGTACACCGCACAACAAGGTGGATTACGTCATGCTGGCCGGCGGATCGTCCGCCCTGCCCGGGTTGACGGATTCCGTCACGCAGCAGACATCGTTCGCCTGCCTCCTGGCCAATCCTTTCGAGGGGATGGAACTGGGTGAGGGTGTGCGGGAGAAGAAAATGCGCCGTGAGGCATCGTCTTACCTGACCTCCTGCGGTCTGGCTTTGCGGAGGTTCCTGCAGTGATTCTGGTCAACCTGCTCCCGCACCGCGAAGCTGCGCGCAAGCGCAGGCGCGAAACCTTTTTCGCCACCCTTGGCATTGCCGCGCTGGTCGGTGGCCTGATATGTGGCGCTGTGTACTCCTGGTACCTGGCCCAGATCGAAAACCAGCGCAGCAAGAATAATTTCCTGAAAACCGAGATCACCCGCCTGGAAAACCAAATCAAGGAGATTTCCACCCTGCAGGCGGAAATTGCCGCGCTGAGGGCACGTCAAAACGCGGTGGAGGACCTTCAGGGCAATCGCAACCTGCCTGTCTATCTGCTCAGCGAGCTGGTCAAGCAACTGCCCGACGGTGTTTATATCAACAGCATGAAGCAGGAGAACCAGTCGGTGTTCATCACCGGCGTGGCCCAGTCGAATGAGCGGGTTTCCGAATTGCTGCGCAATCTGGCCAACAACAGCCCTTGGCTGACCCGGCCGGAACTGGTTGAAATCACCGCCAGCACAGTGGCGTTGACTCCGCGCGACCAGCGGCGCGTGTCCAATTTCTCCATGCGTGTCGGGCTTCAGCGCGCCGCCGCGCCCAAGGCGCCGGGTTCCGCACCAGCCGGCTCAGTGCCTGGTGCCGCGCCGTCGGCCGCTGCAATCCCGCCCAAGGCCTGAAGCAGGTTGACGATCATGGCAAAAACTCCAAAAATCAACGTCGATTTTTCGGCAATCCAAAACAGCCTGAAGGCGCAGTTCTCCGGGCTTGATCCCAATGATCCCCCTTCCTGGCCAGCGCTGCCGCGCTACCTCCTTTGCCTCGGTGTGACGGTTCTCGTGGTGGTGGCTCTGTGGTTTGTCTGGCTGAGTTCCTCGGACGAGGAACTGGTAGCCGAGCAGGCCAAGGAAGTCCAGCTGAGGGAAGACTACAAGAAAAAGCTGGTGCAAGCGGTAAACCTGGAAGCATTGAAAAAACAGCGCGAACAGGTGCAGCAATATGTGACCCAACTTGAGAAGCAGCTCCCCAGCAAGGCTGAAATGGACGCCTTACTGTCTGATATCAACCAGGCAGGTTTGGGTCGCAGCCTGCAGTTCGAGTTGTTCCGGCCGGGGCAGGTGAGCGTCAAGGAGTACTACGCCGAATTGCCCATTGCGGTACGCGTGACGGGCCGCTACCACGATATTGGCGCTTTTGCGGCGGACATCGCCAATCTCTCCCGTATCGTGACCTTGAACAACCTGAACCTGGTGCCGTCCAAGGACGGCAATCTTGTGCTGGACACCACGGCCAAGACCTTCCGCTACCTCGATCCCGAGGAAGTGGCCCTGCAGCGCAAGAGCGCCCCGGGAGCCAAGAAATGAAACTTCAGAACTCTGTATTGACGGGCGCGATGCTCTTCACGCTGCTGGCACTGGCTGGCTGCGGGTCATCTGAGCAGGAAGAGCTGCAGCAATGGATGACGGAGCAGCGCAATGCGATCCGGCCTAAGATTGACCCGATCCCGGAACCCACCAAGTTTTCGCCGCAGGCCTATAACCAGGAGGGCTCCATTGAGCCTTTCAGCAACCAGAAGCTGACACAGGCGCTTAAACGCGACTCCAATCAGGCGACAGCCAATGCGGGCCTGATTGCGCCGGAGCTGAGCCGGCGCAAGGAGCCTCTGGAGGCCTACCCCCTGGACGCGACCTTCATGGTCGGAAGCCTGATCAAGGTGGGTCAGCCGGTGGCCCTGGTCAAGGTCGACAACCTGATCTACCAAGTGCGGGTCGGCAATTACCTTGGGCAGAACTACGGCCGCATCACGCAGGTAGGTGAAACCAGCCTGTCCCTGCGCGAGATCGTGCAGGATGCTGCGGGCGAATGGATTGAGCGGACGGCGACTTTACAGCTAATTGAGGGATCAAAATGAACAAGCAGACATGTGCATTAGAGGCGGAAGGTATGGGAGGCGGCCTGAAGCGTTTGCTTGAACGTGTGTTGCGCGGCGCTTCGCTCGGCATGGCCTTGTCGCTGCTGGTGGCAACGCTGCCGCAGGCCGCGCAGGCGCAAAATTCGATCCAATCGGTGACCGGTTCGGTCCAGGGCGGCTCCGAGATCATCCGCATCGACATGGCCGAGCCCCTGACCGCTATACCCACCGGCTTTACCATTCAGTCTCCCGCGCGTATCGCCCTGGATTTCCCCGGCGTCAGCAATGCCATGGGGCGATCCGCAGTGGACATGAACCTCGGCAACCTGCGCTCAGCGAACGTGGTGCAGGCCGGCGAGCGGACGCGCGTGGTGCTCAATCTCAAGGCCCCGTCGACTTATAAGGCCGACATCCAGGGCAAATCGCTGATCATCACCCTTGACTCCTCCGCGACCGGCGCGGCCGCGGCTCCGGCACCGGTCCAGGCGTTCGCGGAAAGCCGCAACCGCGATGTGCTTCCGCTCAAGGATGTGGACTTCCGCCGTGGAACCGACAGTGCGGGACGTATTGTCGTGGGCCTGTCCAACAACGAGGTAGGCGTTGATATACGCCAGCAGGGCCAAACCCTGGTGGTTGAATTCCTCAAGACGACCTTGCCCGAAGGTTTGCGCCGCCGGCTGGACGTTGCCGACTTCGGTACGCCGGTCCAGACCGTCACGACCTTCCAGACCGGCGACAAGGTCCGGATGGTGGTGGAACCCCAAGGTGCCTGGGAGCATAGCGCCTATCAAAGCGACAACCAGTTTGTGCTTGAGGTACGTCCCTTGAAAGTCGACCCTACCAAGCTGACGCAGGGTCCGGGCTTTACCGGCGAGAAACTGTCGCTGAACTTCCAGAATATTGAAATCCGTTCCCTGCTGCAGGTGATCGCAGACTTCACGAACTTCAATATCGTCACTTCCGACTCCGTGACGGGAAGCGTTACGCTGAGGTTGAAGGACGTGCCCTGGGACCAGGCACTGGACATCATTCTGCAGTCCAAGGGTCTGGGCATGCGCAAGAACGGCAATGTGCTGGTCATCGCTCCCAAGGATGAGTTGGCAGCCAAAGACAAGCTTGACCTGGAGTCGCGCAATGCCATCCAGAGCCTTGAGCCTGTTCGCACCCAGTCCTTCCAGATCAACTACGCCAAGGCAGCCGATATTGCGGCACAGATTACCGCCGGCGGCAGTGGGCCGGCGAGTGCCCGTATCCTGTCCCAGCGCGGCAGCGTCATTGCCGAGCCCCGGACCAACCAACTCTTTGTGACCGATATTCCGTCCAGGCTGGAGCAGGTCCAAGGCCTGATCGCCAAACTGGACGTGGCCGTGCGTCAGGTGCTGATCGAGGCGCGTATTGTCGAGGCTTCAGATAGCTTTGGAAAATCGCTGGGCGTGCGGCTCGGTGGCCGGCCCTTTAACCAGAACACCAACTCGGCGTTCGGCGGCACCTACAGTGCGACGGCGGCGGGCACCACTGCCGGTGAATTCCTGAGCTTGCCGGCTGTGGGCCAGAACGGCTTTAACGCAGCGACTTTTGCCGTCTCCCTGTTCAATGCCGCCAAGACGCGCTTCCTGAACCTGGAAATCTCCGCTTCTGAAGCCGACGGCAAGTCCAAGATCGTTTCCAGCCCGCGCGTTGTCACGGCCGACCAGGTCAAGGCGCTGATTGAACAAGGTACCGAACTTCCTTACCAGCAGGCAACTTCCAGCGGCGCCACTTCCATCAGCTTCCGCAAAGCCAACCTGAAGCTTGAGGTCACACCGCAGATCACGCCCGAGGGCAACATCATCCTGAACGTTGATGTGAACAAGGACAGCGTGGGCCGCGAAACAGCCAACGGTTTTGCGATCGACACCAAGCACATCCAGACGCAGGTGCTGGTGGAGAATGGCGGTACAGTGGTGATAGGCGGTATTTTCGAGCAAAACGATCGCGACAACGTCACCAAGGTGCCCTTGCTGGGTGACTTGCCTGGTGTGGGCAATCTCTTTAAACAGACGACGCGCTCTGCCACGAAATCCGAGCTGCTGGTGTTCATTACACCGAAGATGCTGACCAACGGATCGGCATTGCGCTGAACCCGAGCGGCCGGCATCGCCGCGGGGCGGGCCGGTTTGGTGGGAAAATGCAGGTAACGGCGGGCCCTTTGGGGCCTGTCGCGTTTGTAAGCCGGTTCATTTTCCACCTTGACTCCATCCATGCATCCCAGGGCGAAGGCCCCCAGACTCCATTGAATGCAAACCCGTTGAGAATTGCCTGCGTGGGCCTGCCGGGTTCGGGGAAGTCCACTGTCGGCCGGCACCTGGCCCGCAAGATGGGTTTGCGCTTCATCGATTCAGACCAGGTGATCGAGCAACGCATCGCCTGTTCCATTCGGGAGTTTTTCGAGCGGGAGGGGGAAAACGCTTTCCGCGATATCGAGCAGCAGGTCATCGACGAGCTGACCCAGGGCCAGTCCTGCGTGCTGTCCAGCGGTGGCGGGACGGTGCTGCGTGCCGCCAATCGCCAGCACCTTCGCGAGCGCTCGCAAGTGGTCTACCTGCATTCCATTCCCGAAGAGGTATTTCGCCGCCTGCGGCACGACCAGAACCGGCCCCTGCTTCAGGTTGCCGACCCGCTGGCCAGGCTCAGGGATCTTTATGCGGCCCGCGACCCCCTGTACAGGGAAACTGCCCACTTCGTCATCGAGACCGGCCGTCCTTCGGTATCCACCCTGGTCAACATGATCCTCATGCAGCTCGAGCTGGCCGGGTTGCTGCCTGCGCGCTGATTGCTGCCTCCGCCTGCCGCGTAGCCGCCCGCACCAGGGCGGGTGAGTGCCTCTACACTCCCATCTATGCACGCAAATTCCCACTCCGCAGCGGCCCAGATCCACATTGATCTCGGCGAGCGCAGCTACCCGATCACCATCGGCAACGGCCTTCTCGGCAATGCATTGACTTACCAGGGCCTCCCGAAAGCCGCCACCGCCCTGGTGGTGTCGAACACGACAGTTGCTCCCTTGTATGCGGAGCAACTGAGCCAAGCGTTGCGGCAGCGCTATGGCAAAGTCCTGCTGGTCACCTTGCCCGACGGTGAGGCCTACAAAGACTGGCAGACGTTGCAACTGATATTTGACGTCCTGCTTGAAAACGGCTGCGACCGCAAGACGGTGATGTTCGCGCTCGGCGGCGGCGTGGTGGGTGACATGACCGGCTTCGCCGCCGCAAGCTATATGCGCGGCGTCCCCTTTGTGCAGATCCCCACGACCCTGCTGGCGCAGGTCGATTCATCGGTGGGCGGCAAAACGGCCATCAACCACCCGCTGGGCAAGAACATGATCGGTGCCTTCTACCAGCCGCTGCTGGTGGTCTGCGACCTCGATGCGCTGGCGACTCTGCCGGCGCGCGAACTGAGCGCGGGCTTGGCTGAGATCATCAAATACGGCCCGATTGCCGACATGGATTTCCTGGAATGGATAGAGGCCAACCTCGACGGCTTGTTGGCCAGGGAGCCCGGAGCCATGGCCCACGCGATCCGGCGCAGTTGCGAAATCAAGGCCTGGGTTGTCGGCCAGGACGAGCGCGAAGCCGGCCTGCGCGCTGTCCTGAATTTCGGCCATACCTTCGGCCATGCGATTGAATCGGGCCTGGGTTACGGCGAATGGCTGCATGGCGAAGGCGTGGGCTGTGGCATGGTGATGGCCGCGCATTTGTCCGAGCGCCTGGGCCTGGTCGACAAGGCTTTTGTGGCGCGGCTGACGCGGCTTGTGCAGCGCGCAGGGTTGCCGGTCAAGGGGCCGGTGCTGTCCACTGATGACAATGCCGGGCGCTACCTGGAACTGATGCGTGTTGATAAGAAGTCCGAGGCCGGCGAGATACGTTTCATCGTGATCGACGGCCCCGGCAAGGCGGCGCTACGCAGTGCGCCCGACGCGCTGGTGCGCGACGTGATCGACCTGTGTTGTTCGTAGCCCTGGAGAGCGTGAACCATGACCTTGGCGCCTTATGCCTGTGATCCCGCGCAGTCGCGCGGCCGCCGTTATACCGAGCCGGCAGCGCCCACCCGCTCGGACTTCCAGCGCGACCGCGACCGTATCGTGCATTCCACGGCCTTTCGCCGCCTGGTCTACAAGACACAGGTTTTCCTCAACCATGAGGGCGACCTGTTCCGCACCCGCCTGACCCATTCGCTGGAAGTTGCGCAATTGGGCCGGTCCATCGCGCGCACGCTTCAACTCAATGAAGACCTTGTGGAAGCCATCGCGCTGGCGCACGATCTCGGTCACACGCCCTTCGGCCATGCCGGCCAGGACGCACTGAATGCCTGCCTCAAGGCCGCCCAGCCCGAAAGTGCGGGCTTTGAGCACAACCTGCAAAGCCTGCGTGTCGTGGATTCGCTGGAAGAGCGTTACCCCGCCTACAACGGCCTGAACCTCAGTTTCGAGACGCGAGAGGGCATCCTCAAGCACTGCTCAAAGCGCAATGCACGCCGCATCGAGTCACGCGAGCCGGGCGGCGTGGCGCGGCGTTTTGGGGATCAACCCAGCGAGGGCCCGCGCTGGCAGCAGCCCAGCCTGGAAGCGCAGCTCGCCAACCTGGCTGATGAAATCGCCTACAACGCGCATGACATCGACGACGGCGTGCGTTCAGGTTTGCTGACGCTGGAGCAACTCGAGGATGTCGAGCTCTTCAGCCAGTACTGCCGAGAAACGCGGCTGGCCCATCCCGGTGTGCAGGGCCGCAGGCTGTTGTTTGAAACCATACGCCGCATGCTTAGCGCCCAGGTTTACAACGTCATGGACGCGACATGGGCGGCAGTCCACAAGGCGGCGCCCGAAACTGCCGATGAGGTGCGCCAGCACTCGGCGCTGGTCTGCTTCACGCCGGAGATGGAGCATCAATCCGCCTCGCTCAAGCGCTTCCTGCTGAAAAACCTCTACCGCCATCCCAAGGTGGTGGAAACCACGCAGGCGGCCAAGCAGGTGGTTTCCGATCTGTTCGAGGCCTATATGGCCGATCCCACCCAGATGCCCCAGGCGCACATCGACCGCTTTGACGGCGTGGATGCGCCGCATGCCGCCGGTGCCAAACCGGAGCGGGTGGTGGCCGATTACATCGCCGGCATGACGGACAGGTTTGCTGCCAAAGAGCATGAGCGCCTGAAGGGCCGCGCCGCTTTCGCGGCCTGAATTGTTCCTCTCGGCTTTGCCTCCTGTGACTGAACCCCGGCAGGACACCGCCACCGCAGCTCCTGCCTCGCAGGCTGCCTGGTGCGTGATCGCGGCGGGCGTGGTGGCTGCTCTGCACGTGGGCAAGCTGCCGCCTGCCTTGCCCGTGCTCGGCCAGGTGCTGGGTGTCTCATTGCTGCAAGCGGGCTTCCTGCTTTCTCTGGTTCAGTTGGCCGGCATGACGCTTGGGCTATTTACTGGACTGGCTGCGCAGCGCGTGGGACTCAAGCGCAGCATGGTGGCAGGCCTGTGGGTGCTGGCATTGGCCAGCACGCTGGGCGCCATGGCTCCCGGCGTTCATGGCTTGTTGGCAGCGCGTGTGTTGGAAGGCCTGGGATTCTTGTGGGTCGTGCTGCCGGCGCCAGCCCTGGTACGGCGGCTGGTGCCGCCTGAAAAACTCAGCGGCATGCTCGGCATGTGGGGGGCATACATGCCTTTGGGCGCGTCGCTTGCCTTGCTGACCGGCCCCCTGATCATTGCCGGGGCTGGTCCTCAATGGGGCTGGCGCATCCTTTGGTGGCTTTTGGCCGCGCTTGCCGCGGTGCTGGCGCTGGTACTCGCATGGCGCGTACCGGCCGAGCCATCCGTGGCGGCTATGCCTGCAGGCCCGCCCCGCAACAGCCAGCTCATCGCGATGACTCTGCGTTCGCGCGCTGTCTGGTTCATGGCCTTGGCTTTTGCGACCTATTCGGGCCAGTGGTTGGCCGTAGTGGGTTTTCTGCCGTCCATCTATGCACAGGCTGGGCTGGTAGGCGGCTGGACGGGACCGCTGACGGCGCTTGCAGCCGCCGTCAACATCATCGGCAATGTTGCCGCCGGGCGCCTGCTGGGCCGAGGCCTGCCGCCGCTGGCCTTGCTGGCCGCGGGTTTTTGCGCGATGGCGGGCGGTGCCTTGCTGGCATTTTCCGGGCTGGTGCCGCCGGTGCTGCAATACGCTGCGATCCTGGGCTTTTCCATGGTGGGCGGCCTGGTACCCGCGACCTTGTTCAGCCTGGGCGTGCGGCTGGCGCCCAGCGCCGATACGGTGTCCACCACGGTGGGCTGGATGCAGCAGTGGTCGGCGCTGGGCCAATTCGCCGGCCCGCCCCTGGTCGCCTGGGTGGCTGCCGTGGCAGGGGGCTGGCAATGGACAGGCTGGGTTAGCGCCGCCAGCTCCGCCCTTGGCTTGCTCCTGGCGGTGCAGCTTCACCGTTTACAAGTGCGCGGAAGATAAGCGAATGGCGTCCCGGCCGGGCAGCGCATGCAACAGGACGGCGCATAGGCTTATACCGTGTCGGCATTTTCCCCGGTGTCTTTTTGGTGCAGTAAGGTTTACGCTAGGAGTCTGCGCACACTTTGTGACATTTTTTCGGAATGGCAAGGTAGAGCGCGCGGCAATCGCAGGCATCAAACCTGCTTTTGCTATTCTTGTTTCTCAAAAGGTGTTGTCATGAGCTTCAATCGGCGTCAGTTTATTTTGGGTGGTGTATCGGCAGGCGCTGTGGTGGCAAGTCCTTCGCTGTGGGCGCAAGGCAAGACCGCACGGAAAATCGTTGTTGGGCAATCCGTGCCGCTCACAGGCGCCGCCGACCAGATCGGCTTGGCCTACCTCAACGGCGCCAAGATTTACTTTGACGCGATCAACGCCAAGAACGGCGCGGCAGGCTACAAGATCGAAGTCAAGGCACTGGATGACGGTTATGTCCCGGCCAAGGCCACCGCCAACGCCAAGCACCTCATTGACGAGGATGTGGATGCACTTTTCGGCTTCACCGGCACCGCCAGTTGCGACGCTGCTTTCGCCGCAGCAAAAGCTTCCAACACCCTGTTCTTCGCACCTTTTGCCGCGTCCGACGCGTTGCATGACCCTTCTCTCAGCAACGTGTTCCACGTGCGCCCCGCGCTGGCCGATGAGGCCTACAAAATCGCGCGCCACTGCGCGACGCTGAACCAGGACCGCATCGCGGTGTTTGCCGAAGACGATGCCATGGGGCGCGGCGGCCTGGCGGCCGTCAACCAGGCGCTGATCGACCTGAAGCGGCCGGCCATCGTCGGCAGCGCGCTCTCGCCGGTCAACAGCGACAAGGTTGACGCGGCGGTGGCCGCGCTGATGAAGGTGCAGCCCCAGGCCGTCATCCAGGTCAGCCTGTTCAATTCATCGGCGGCTTTTATTCGCAAGATGCGCCAGGCAGGCTTCGGTGGACAGTTCCTGAATTTTTCCGTTGTGGGTATCGACCCGCTCTTCAGCGCGCTGGGCAAGGAAATCGGCGGCGTCGTTATTTCGCAGGTCGTGCCATCCCCACGCAGCACCGGTACGCCGCTCATCAAGGAATACCTCGATGTGCTGAACCAGACCGACCAGACGCCCAGTTATGAAAGCGTGGAAGGCTACATCGCTGCCAAGACCTTCGCCGAAGGCGTGCGCCGCAGCGCATCTGGCAGTGGCAAGCCCGACCGGGCCGGCCTGCAAAAAGCGTTTGAATCGATGACCGATTACGATGTGGGCGGCTTCCGGGTCAACCTGCGCGCCAAGAAATACGAATCCGTGCGCGCGATCGACCTCGTGACCATCACACCTGACGGCAAGGTCGTCCGCTGACGAGCGGTACCGAAGAGGCCGCTGGGTCTTTGAGAAGGCTCAGGGGATTCTAAAAATTAGGGTCAGGTTCCAATATCATGGTGCAAACTCCAGGCATTGCATTCCATGGCCCGTCTTCCTCGTCTGACGCTTCCCGGCTACCCTCATCACATCATCCAGCGCGGTAATAACCGGCAAGCTGTTTTTTCTTCCGCCGCTGATCACCAGATGCTGCTGCGGCTGCTCGACGAAAGCGCGCGCAAATTCGGCGTCGCCCTGCACGCTTATGTGCTGATGGACAACCATTTCCATCTGCTCGCCACGCCGAGCACAGTGGACGGCCTGCCGCAGATGATGCAGGCAGCGGGAAGGCGTTATGTCCGCTACTTCAATGACAGCCAGGGGCGTTCCGGCACCTTGTGGGAAGGGCGTTACCGTGCCACTGTGATCGAGGCGGAGCGCTATCTGCTGGCTTGCATGGCCTATATCGACCTGAACCCCGTCCGCGCCGGGTTGGTGGGCGAAGCCCGGGACTATCCCTGGTCCAGCCATGGCCACTACGCGGGTTTGCGCGTCGACAGCTTGCTGACACCGCATCCCCTGGTCTGGGCGCTGGGCAACACGCCTTTTGCGCGTGAAGCGGCCTATGCAGGATTGGTGCGTGCCGGTATCACAGCAGAGCAGCAGGATCTGCTGACCCGTTCGGCCCTGAGCGGCTGGGCCCTGGGCGGAAGGGATTTCCTGGCCGACCTGCAAAAACGTACAGAACGCCGGGTGACCAAAAACCGGGCCGGGCGGCCGGCTGCAACACGCGAAGAAAAAACACCGGCTGCTTGATCCAATCCCCATCTCAACGGCTGTTTGGGTTTGAATTTAATATGTCCCCAATTAAATGTTGATTGATTTTATCGATATTTAATTCGAATCTGACCCTATTTAATCTTCTTGGCATTGTTGTTGCACTGCACTATGCTCCCCATTCCCTGCGAAAAATTATGAAACCGGGGATGCGGCGCTGCGGGCCTTTCGGGCTTTCACACCTCGTCCCTCCCGAAGAGGAATTGCCATGACCACGGCTGCTGAAATCAAGCATTTTGAAGAGAACGGTTTGTATGCCGGAGCCAACGAGCACGATGCCTGCGGTGTCGGTTTTGTGGCCCACATCAAAGGGCAAAAAAGCCACGCCATCATTCAGCAAGGCCTCAAGATCCTCGAGAACCTCGACCACCGGGGCGCAGTGGGCGCAGACAAGCTCATGGGTGACGGCGCCGGCATCCTGATCCAATTGCCTGACGCGCTGTACCGTGAAGAAATGGCGGCGCAGGGCATCCAGCTGCCGCCGCCCGGCGAATACGGTGTGGGCATGGTCTTCCTGCCCAAAGAACACGCCTCCCGCCTCGCTTGCGAGCAGGCGCTCGAGCGCGCCGTCAAGGCCGAGGGCCAGGTGCTGCTGGGCTGGCGCGACGTGCCGGTCAACCGTGACATGCCCATGTCCCCCACAGTGCGCGAAAAAGAACCCATCCTGCGCCAGATATTCATTGGCCGCGGCAACGACGTGATCGTGCAGGACGCGTTGGAACGCAAGCTCTACGTGATCCGCAAAACCGCCAGCGCGGCCATCCAGAACCTGCGCCTGACGCACAGCAAAGAGTATTACGTGCCCAGCATGTCCAGCCGCACGGTGGTCTACAAAGGCCTGCTGCTGGCCGACCAGGTGGGCACTTACTACCGCGACCTGACCGACACGCGCTGCGTCTCGGCGCTGGGCTTGGTGCACCAACGCTTTTCCACCAACACCTTTCCCGAGTGGCCGCTGGCTCATCCTTACCGCTACGTCGCGCACAACGGCGAGATCAACACCGTCAAGGGCAACTACAACTGGATGAAGGCGCGCGAAGGCGTGATGTCCTCGCCGGTGCTGGGTGCCGACCTGCAAAAGCTCTACCCGATCAGCTTTGCCAGCCAGTCCGACACAGCCACCTTCGACAACTGCCTTGAACTGCTGACCATGGCCGGCTATCCCATCAGCCAGGCTGTGATGATGATGATTCCCGAGCCCTGGGAACAGCACACCACCATGGACGAGCGCCGCAAGGCCTTCTATGAATACCACGCAGCCATGCTCGAGCCCTGGGACGGCCCGGCCTCCATCGTGTTCACCGACGGCCGCCAGATCGGCGCCACGCTGGACCGCAACGGCCTGCGCCCTTCGCGCTATTGCGTGACTGACGACGACCTGGTCATCATGGCCTCGGAATCGGGCGTGCTGCCCATCCCCGAGCACAAGATCGTGCGCAAGTGGCGCCTGCAACCCGGCAAGATGTTCCTGATCGACCTGGAACAGGGCCGCATGGTGGACGACGAGGAAATCAAGGCCACGCTGGCGCACAGCAAGCCCTACAAGCAGTGGATCGAAAACCTGCGCATCAAGCTGGATGACGTGGCCGGCAAGGCAGGCAAGGCCGCTGCTGCCAGCGCACCCGCCGCTTCCGACATTCCGCTGCTCGACCGCCAGCAGGCCTTCGGCTACACGCAGGAAGACATCAAGTTCCTGATGTCCCCCATGGCCGCCAACGGCGAGGAAGCCACCGGCTCCATGGGTAACGACAGCCCCCTGGCCGTGCTGTCCAACAAGGACAAGCCGCTCTACAACTACTTCAAGCAGTTGTTCGCGCAGGTGACCAACCCGCCCATCGACCCGATCCGCGAAGCCATCGTGATGTCGCTGGTGTCCTTCATCGGCCCCAAGCCCAACCTGCTGGACATCAACCAGGTCAACCCGCCGATGCGGCTGGAAGTCAGCCAGCCCGTGCTCAACGTGGCCGACATGCAAAAGCTGCGCGACATCGAGGCGCACACCCAGGGCAAGTTCAAGAGCTACACCCTGGACATCACCTATCCGCTGGCCTGGGGCCATGAAGGTGTCGAGGCCAAGCTGGCATCGCTGTGCGCCGAGGCTGTTGACGCGATCAAGGACGGCAAGAACATCCTGATCGTGAGTGACCGCGGCATCAGCGCCACGCAGATCGCCATTCCAGCCCTGCTGGCCCTGTCGGCCGTCCACCAGCACCTGGTCAAGGAAGGCCTGCGCACCACCGCCGGCCTGGTGGTGGAGACCGGCTCCGCGCGCGAGGTGCACCACTTTGCCGTGCTCGCCGGCTACGGGGCCGAGGCCGTGCACCCCTACCTCGCCATGGAAACCCTGGCCGAGCTGTCCAAGGGCTTGCCGGGCGAGCTCAGCACTGAAAAGGCGGTCTACAACTACACCAAGGCCATCGGCAAGGGCCTGTCCAAGATCATGTCCAAGATGGGCGTGTCCACCTATATGAGCTACTGCGGTGCCCAGCTGTTCGAGGCCATAGGCCTGAACCGCGACACCGTGGCCAAGTTCTTCACCGGTACGGCCAGCCAGGTGGAGGGCATAGGTGTGTTCGAGATCGCCGAGGAAGCGCTGCGCATGCACCGCGCTGCTTTCGGTAACGACCCGGTGCTCGCCAACATGCTGGAAGCCGGCGGCGAATATGCCTGGCGCGTGCGTGGTGAAGACCACATGTGGACGCCTGACGCTATCGCCAAGCTGCAGCATTCCACGCGCTCCAACAACTGGAACACCTACAAGGAATACGCCCAACTGATCAACGACCAGAACCGCCGCCACATGACCTTGCGCGGCCTGTTCGAGTTCAAGATCGATCCTTCCAAGGCCATCCCGATTGATGAAGTCGAGCCGGCCAAGGAGATCGTCAAGCGCTTCGCCACGGGCGCCATGTCCCTGGGCTCCATCAGCACCGAGGCTCACGCCACGCTGGCCGTGGCCATGAACCGCATCGGCGGCAAGAGCAACACGGGTGAGGGCGGCGAAGACCCGAACCGCTACCGGCAAGAGCTTAAAGGCATCCCGATCAAGAAGGGTGAGACCCTCAAGAGCGTGATCGGCCCCAAACAGGTTGAGGTCGACCTGCCGCTGCAGGACGGCGACTCGCTGCGCTCGCGCATCAAGCAGGTAGCTTCCGGGCGCTTCGGCGTCACGGCGGAATACCTGGTGTCGGCCGACCAAATCCAGATCAAGATGGCGCAGGGCGCCAAGCCCGGCGAGGGCGGCCAGCTGCCCGGCGGCAAGGTCAGCGAGTACATCGGCCAGCTGCGTTACTCGGTGCCCGGCGTGGGCTTGATCTCGCCTCCGCCGCACCACGACATCTACTCGATCGAGGACCTGGCCCAGCTGATCCACGATTTGAAGAACGTCAACCCGCGCGCCAGCATCAGCGTCAAGCTGGTCAGCGAAGTCGGCGTCGGGACCATCGCGGCGGGCGTGGCCAAGGCCAAGTCTGACCACGTGGTGATTGCCGGCCATGACGGCGGCACGGGCGCTTCGCCCTGGTCGTCCATCAAGCATGCAGGATCGCCCTGGGAAATCGGCCTGGCCGAAACCCAGCAGACCCTGGTGCTCAACCGCCTGCGCGGCCGCATCCGCGTGCAGGCCGACGGCCAGATGAAAACCGGCCGCGATGTCATCATCGGCGCGCTGCTGGGCGCCGACGAGTTCGGCTTTGCCACCGCGCCGCTGGTGGTCGAAGGCTGCATCATGATGCGCAAATGCCACCTCAACACCTGCCCCGTCGGCGTGGCGACGCAGGACCCGGTGCTGCGCCAGAAGTTCAGCGGCAAGCCCGAGCATGTGGTCAACTACTTCTTCTTCGTTGCCGAAGAGGCGCGCCAGCTCATGGCGCAGCTCGGCGTGCGCAAGTTTGACGACCTGATAGGCCGCGCCGACCTGCTCGACACGCAAAAAGGCATCGCACACTGGAAGGCCAAGGGCCTGGATTTCAGCCGCCTGTTCTACCAGCCCAATGTGCCGGCCGACGTGCCGCGCCTGCATGTGATGGAGCAGGACCACGCGCTGGCCAAGGCGCTGGATGTGCGCCTGATTGAAAAATCCAAAGCGGCGATTGAAAAGGGCGAGAAGGTCCAGTTCATCGAGGTCGCGCGCAACGTCAACCGCACCGTGGGCGCCATGCTGTCGGGTGAGCTGACGCGCCACCACCCGCAAGGCCTGCCCGACGATACCCTGCGCATACAGCTGGAAGGCACGGGCGGCCAGTCCTTCGGCGCTTTCCTGGCCAAAGGCATCACCATGTACCTGATTGGCGACGCCAACGACTACACCGGCAAGGGTCTGTCCGGCGGACGCATCGTGGTGCGTCCCAGCATTGACTTCCGCGGCGACGCGGTGAAGAACACCATCGTCGGCAACACCGTGCTCTACGGTGCGACCACCGGCGAGGCTTTCTTCAGCGGCGTGGCCGGCGAGCGTTTCGCCGTGCGCCTGTCGGGCGCCACGGCGGTGGTTGAAGGCACGGGCGACCATGGCTGCGAATACATGACGGGCGGTACCGTCGCGGTACTTGGCAAGACCGGCCGCAACTTCGCCGCCGGCATGAGCGGTGGTGTGGCCTATGTGTACGACGAGGACGGCCTCTTCGCCACGCGTTGCAACACCTCCATGGTTTCCATGGACCGCGTCGTCACCACGGCCGAACAGCACACCCATGACAAGGCCGAATGGCATGCAGGCGAAAGCGATGAGGAATTGCTCAAGCGCCTGTTGCAGGATCACCACCGCTGGACCGGCAGCAAGCGCGCACGCGAGTTGCTCGACAGCTGGAGTGAGTCGCGCCTGAAGTTCGTGAAGGTCTTCCCGAATGAGTACAAGCGGGCCCTGATCGAGCGCAAGGAACGCCGGCTGGAGGCGGCCACTGAGACCACCCGGGCCCAGGTCGCCACCAACCAGGAAGCCGTGGCCGCCAAGTAGGTCGCCGCACCCCACGCTTGCATTGAACCGGAACCGCCGCGCCCGTGATGATGGGCCGGCGACCGGGAAAGCTTAAAAAAGAATCGCACAGGACCTCATCATGGGAAAAATCACCGGCTTCATGGAATACGAGCGCATCGAGGAGGGCTACAAGCCCGTGCCGGAGCGCCTGAAGAACTACCGCGAATTCGTCATCGGGTTGGACGACGCGCAGGCCAACAAGCAGGCGGCGCGTTGCATGGACTGCGGCACGCCGTTTTGCAACAACGGCTGCCCGGTCAACAACATCATTCCCGATTTCAACGACATGGTGTTCCGCGCCGACTGGAAAAACGCCATCGACACGCTGCACAGCACCAACAATTTTCCCGAGTTCACCGGCCGCATCTGCCCGGCGCCCTGTGAGGCCGCCTGCACGCTGAACGTGAACGACGACGCCGTCGGCATCAAGTCCATCGAGCACGCCATCATCGACCGTGCCTGGTCCGAAGGCTGGGTCAAGCCCGTGATGCCCAAGCACAAGACCGGCAAAAAGGTCGCCGTCGTCGGCTCCGGCCCGGCCGGCCTGGCCGCGGCCCAGCAACTGGCGCGCGCCGGCCACGAGGTGACGGTGTTCGAGAAGAACGATCGCGTCGGCGGCCTGCTGCGCTACGGCATCCCCGATTTCAAGATGGAAAAAGTCCATATCGACCGCCGTGTCGAGCAGATGAGGGCTGAGGGCGTGACCTTCCGCACCGGCGTGATGGTGGGCAGCCTGCCCAAGGACTCCAAAGTCACCAACTGGGCCAAGGAAAGCATCAGCCCCGAGCAGCTGCAAAAAGACTTCGACGCCGTGGTGTTGACCGGCGGTGCCGAGCAGTCGCGTGACCTGCCTGTGCCCGGCCGTGACCTGGACGGCGTGCACTTCGCGATGGAATTCCTGCCACAGCAGAACAAGGTCAATGCCGGCGACAAGGTCAAGGGCCAGTTGCGCGCCGACGGCAAGCACGTCATCGTCATTGGCGGCGGCGACACCGGCTCCGACTGCGTGGGCACCAGCAACCGGCATGGCGCTGCGAGCGTTACGCAATTCGAATTGATGCCTCAGCCGCCGGAAGAGGAAAACCGCCCCCTGACCTGGCCTTACTGGCCCATCAAGCTGCGCACCTCTTCTTCGCACGAGGAAGGCTGCGAGCGCGAGTTCGCCATCTCCACCAAGGAGCTGATCGGCGAAAAAGGCAAGGTCACCGGCCTGAAAACGGTTCGTGTCGAGTGGAAGGACGGCAAGATGGCCGAAGTGCCCGGCTCCGAACAGACTCTCAAGGCCGACCTGGTGCTGCTGGCCATGGGCTTTGTCTCGCCGGTGGCCTCCGTCCTGGAAGCTTTCGGGATTGAAAAAGACAACCGCGGCAACGCCAAGGCGAGCACGGACTTCAGCGGCGGCTACGCCACCAACGTACCCAAGGTGTTTGCCGCCGGCGACATCCGCCGCGGACAGAGCCTGGTGGTGTGGGCGATTCGCGAAGGCCGCCAGGCCGCGCGCGCCGTCGACGAGTTCTTGATGGGCTTTAGCGACCTGCCTCGTTAAGCGTAAGGCGTAAGCGCTGCGTCCGCCTTTTGCGCCAGGTAAGCCCCAGGTTTGCACCTGGGGTGCGCGGCGGCCATGGCTTGGGATAAAGGGGACCGGAGACCCCACGGTATTACCGGCTGGTATTACTTCCAGGGATGGTCGGGCCAAACCCCCGTATCATTAGGGCATTCCCTAGCTCGCCGGTGCGCTCCCCGGCCTTTTCCTTTCTCCATGGCCGACATCTCCGCTTCATCACTGGTTGAATTCAAGGATGTGACCTTTTCCTACCCGGGTTCTGCGGGTGACCGCGTCATCCTGGACAAGGTCACCCTGTCGGTGCCGCGCGGCAAGGTCACTGCGCTGATGGGTGCTTCGGGTGGCGGCAAGACCACTGTTCTGCGGCTCATAGGCGGCCAGCAGAAAGCCACCAAAGGCGCTGTCCTGTTTGACGGCAAGGACATCGGCCGTCTGGTACAGGAAGAGCTGTATGCCGCCCGCCGGCGCATGGGCATGTTGTTCCAGTTCGGCGCGCTGTTCACCGACCTGAGCGTGTTCGACAACGTGGCCTTTCCGCTGCGCGAGCACACCGCACTCAATGAGCGGCTTATTCGCGACATCGTGCTGATGAAACTCAACGCCGTGGGACTGCGCGGTGCGCGCGACCTGATGCCTAGCGAAATTTCCGGCGGCATGGCCAGGCGCGTGGCGCTGGCGCGCGCCATCGTGCTGGACCCCGAGCTCATCATGTACGACGAGCCTTTCTCCGGGCTGGATCCGATCTCGCTCGGGACGGCAGCGCAGCTCATACGCCAGCTCAACGACACGCTGGGCATCACCAGCATTATCGTTTCGCACGACCTGGAAGAAACCTTCCGCATCGCCGACAAAGTCATCATCCTGGCCAACGGCGGCATCGCGGCCCAGGGCACGCCCGATGAAGTCAGGCGCTCCGCCGATCCGCTGGTGCACCAGTTCGTCAATGCCGAGAGTGAGGGCCCTGTGAAATTCCACTACCCGGGGCCGGGCGTGGAAGCCGACTTCGGCAACGATACCGCGGCCCAAAAGGAGCGCGCATGAGCCGCTACAGCCCCATTGGCCTGATTTCCAACCTTGGCTTTGCCGTACGCTGCCAGCTGGCTGACATGGGTTATGCCGCGCGCCTGATGGCGCGGCTGGTGACCCTGAGCGGGCCGGCCCTGGCCCGCTTCGGCCTGGTGCGCGACCAGATCTTCTTTTTGGGTAACTATTCGCTGGCCATCATCGCGGTGTCCGGCCTCTTTGTGGGCTTTGTGCTGGGCCTGCAGGGCTACTACACGCTGCAGCGCTATGGTTCGGCTGAAGCGCTGGGCTTGCTGGTGGCGCTCAGTCTGGTGCGCGAACTCGGGCCGGTGGTCACGGCCCTGCTGTTTGCCGGCCGTGCCGGCACGGCGTTGACTGCCGAGATCGGCCTGATGAAGGCCGGTGAACAATTGTCCGCCATGGAAATGATGGCCGTGGATCCGGTGCGCCGCATCCTGGCGCCGCGTTTCTGGGGCGGCATCATTGCCATGCCCCTGCTGGCCGCCGTGTTCAGTGCCGTCGGCATTCTGGGCGGGTGGCTGGTCGGCGTGGTCATGATTGGCATAGACGCCGGCTCTTTCTGGAGCCAGATGCAGTCCGGTGTGGACGTCTGGCGCGACGTCGGCAACGGCATCATCAAGAGTTTTGTGTTCGGCGTGACCGTCACCTTTGTTGCCCTGCACCAGGGATTCGAGGCCCAGCCCACACCCGAAGGTGTCTCACGCGCCACCACGCGTACCGTGGTGGTGGCTTCGCTGGCCGTGCTGGGGCTGGACTTTCTGCTGACCGCGTCCATGTTCAGCCTGTAACCCTATAACTGCTTTCAAACATTTTTAATTTGCCCATGAGAAAATCGGCCATTCCAGTGTCTGCCTTGAAGGGATGGCGCAGGGCTGAAACCGCAGGCGCGAGCCGGGCCGCCTTGCCGGGCCACTGAAAGAAAACGATGCAACGCTCAAAAAATGATCTCTGGGTTGGCTTGTTTGTCCTGATCGGGGGCTTGGCCATCCTGTTCCTGGCGCTCAAGTCCGCCAACCTTCTCTCACTGAATTTCGACTCTTCTTACAGGATCACGGCGAAATTCGACAATATTGGCGGCCTGAAGCCGCGCGCCGCGGTAAAGAGCGCCGGTGTGGTGGTAGGGCGGGTGGAAAACATCAGCTTTGACGACAAGTCCTACCAGGCCAGCGTGAGCCTGGCCATGGAGAGCCGCTATGTGTTCCCCAAGGACAGCTCGCTCAAGATATTGACCAGCGGCCTGCTAGGCGAACAGTACATCGGCGTGGAGGCCGGCGGGGACGAGAAGAATTTTGCCGCGGGGGACGTGATCAAGAACACGCAATCCGCTGTGGTGCTTGAAAACCTGATCAGCCAGTTTTTATACAGTAAAGCGGCGGACAGCAGTTCCGGATCAGGGTCTGCACCGCCACCAGCGAACACAGAAAAAAAATGAAAAGCAACAGCATGAAAAAATCAACAGGGTGGGCCGGTGCCGTTCTCGCAGTGGCACTGCTTCAGGGGTGCGCAACCGGCCCGGGCGCCAATCCGGGCGACCCGCTGGAGCCCTTCAACCGGGCCATGTTCGGCTTTAACGAGGGCCTGGACCGCGCCGTCCTTAAGCCGGTGGCCACTGCCTATCGCGACGTCACTCCCCAGCCCGTGCGCACTGGCGTCACCAGCTTCTTCGGCAACATTTCCGACGTTATCTCCATGGTCAATAACCTGCTGCAAGGCAAGGGTGAAGCGGCCGCCGACAGCCTGTTCCGCGTCACCACCAATACCCTCTGGGGCCTGGGCGGCATTTTTGACGTGGCCAGTGAAATGAAGATTCCCAAGCACACGGAAGACTTCGGCCAGACCCTGGGTGTCTGGGGTGTGGGTTCCGGTCCTTACCTGGTGCTGCCGGTGCTGGGCCCTTCCTCGGTGCGTGATACCGCCGGGCTGGTGGTGGACTACCAACTGGATGCTGTCAGCCAGGCCGACAATGTGCGCGTCCGCAACTCCCTGACGACGCTGCGCGCCGTCAATGTCCGTGCCAACCTGCTGAGTGCCGGGGACGTGCTCGACCAGGCGGCTCTCGACAAATACAGCTTTACCCGCGACATTTACCAGCAGCGCCGCAACAGCCTGATTGGTAATGCGCCGGCGGAAAAGGAAGAACGCTTTGACCTGCCTGAGGGCGCATCGGCCACGCCTGCTCCGGCACCAGCGGCCAAGTAAGCAGGTGAAACAGGTTTTACAGGCCTTGCTGGGAGGCAGGCCTTGTGAAGCCGGATGCCGCCAATATTTACAAGACTGCCGAATAACTTCATCCCCAGTCCGGAAACATCCCGCAAAATAACTTCGAAACACCGGTTCCCCGGCGCGACATGCCATGGCAACCGTCTGTTTCGACACCGAAGGAGCACCATGAAACGCAGAACCCTTGCCCACCTGTTGACCGCAACTCTCAGCCTCGCCCTGCTGGGTGCCGCGCCGTTTGCGCGCGCCGCCGCTGACGAAGCACCCGACGCCTTGATCAAGCGCGTGTCGGCCGAAGTGCTGGACAACATCAAGACCGACAAGGCGGTGAAAGCCGGCGACCTGAGCAAGGTGCTGGCCCTGGTCGACAGCAAGATCATGCCCAACGTGAACTTCACGCGCATGACGGCCGCCGCCGTGGGCCGCAACTGGCGCCAGGCTACGCCCGAGCAGCAAAAGAAGCTGCAGGACGAGTTCAAGACCCTGTTGATCCGTACTTATTCCGGCGCCCTGGCGCAGGTCAGCGACCAGACGGTCAGCGTCAAGCCCCTGCGCGCAGCACCGGCTGACACCGAAGTGGTGGTGCGCACCGAAGTCCTGGGCCGCGGCGACCCCGTCCAGCTGGACTACCGCATGGAAAAAACCCCGACGGGCTGGAAGATTTACGACCTCAACGTGCTGGGCGTGTGGCTGGTGGAAACCTACCGCACCCAATTTGCCCAGGAAATCAGCACCAAAGGCGTGGACGGCCTGATCGCCTCCCTGGTGCAGCGTAACCAGTCCAATAACGGCAACAGCAGCGGCAACGGCGGCACGGCTGCCAAGAAACCCTGAGCGGGCGGATTGCCGGTGCTGACGCTTCCTTCCGTACTCACGCATGCCGAGGCCGCGGGGTTTGCCCTCGGCCTGAAGCAGGCCGTGCAGTCCCAGCCTGCCGGTGTGGTGGCGGATGCCAGCGCCCTCAAGGAGTTTGATTCTTCCGCCCTGGCCTTGCTGCTGGAGTGCCGGCGCGAGGCTCTGGCCGCTGGCAAAGGCTTCGCGGTGGCGGGGCTGCCGCCACGGCTGCGCCAGCTGGCGGGCCTGTATGGCGTGGCGGAACTGATTCCGGCCGCTCCCGTAGGCGCGGCCTGAGGCGGGCGCCACCAGCGTCACCTTCCGGCAGGGCATTCGGCGGCCCGACCGGTAAAAAAGGCATCCGCCCTTAAAATGGCGGGCTCATGCCAGCGATCTCATTCCAGTCCGTCTCCAAAACCTATTCCTCCGCGCGAAATCAGACGGGTCCCGTCGTCAAGGCACTGGACGACGTCAGTTTCGATATCCAGCAGGGTGAATTTTTTGGCTTGCTGGGGCCCAACGGTGCTGGAAAAACCTCCCTCATCAGCATACTGGCCGGCTTGTCGCGCGCCAGCAGCGGCACGGTCAAGGTGCACGGCAGCGACGTGCTGGCCGACTATGCCAGCGCCCGGCGCAAGCTCGGCGTGGTGCCGCAGGAACTGGTGTTCGATCCCTTTTTCTCCGTGCGCGAGGCGCTGCGTATCCAGTCCGGTTATTTCGGCATCAAGCGCAATGACGACTGGATAGACGAATTGCTGGTCAGCCTGGGTCTGGCCGACAAGGCCAATGCCAATATGCGCCAGCTCTCGGGTGGCATGAAGCGCCGCGTGCTGGTGGCGCAGGCCCTGGTGCACAAACCCCAGGTCATCGTGCTGGATGAGCCGACCGCCGGCGTCGACGTGGAACTGCGCCAGACCCTGTGGCAGTTCATCGCCAAACTCAACAAGCAGGGCAGCACGGTGCTGCTGACCACGCACTACCTGGAAGAGGCCGAAGCCCTGTGCAGCCGTATCGCCATGCTCAAGCAGGGGCGGGTGGTGGCGCTGGCGCAAACTTCCGAATTGCTCAAGGCGGCATCTTCCAACGTGTTGCGTTTCAAGATCGACACCGAACTGCCCGCGCGGCTGGCGGCCCAAGCCCGCATCACCGGCCGCATCGTGCAGTTCCCGGCGCACAGTGCCCATGAGATCGAGCAATATCTCGCGGCCATCCGCGAAGCGGGCCTGGTGGCCGAAGACGTTGAGATACGCAAAGCCGACCTCGAAGATGTTTTCCTCGACGTCATGAATGACAAAGCGGCCAAGGAACCCGTGGCCATCGACATTTCGAAAGTGGCGGCATGACCGGCTGGCAAACACTGCTGTACAAGGAAACCCTGCGCTTCTGGAAGGTGGGCTTCCAGACCGTGGGTGCACCGGTGCTGACCGCCGTGCTCTACATGCTGATCTTCGGCCATGTGCTGCAGGACCGCGTCTTGGTTTACAACCAGGTCAGCTACACCGCCTTTCTGGTGCCCGGCCTGGTGATGATGAGCGTGCTGCAGAACGCGTTCGCCAACAGCTCGTCCTCGCTGATCCAGAGCAAGATCATGGGCAGCCTGGTGTTTGTGCTGCTCACGCCGCTATCGCACTGGCACTGGTTTTTCGCTTATGTGGGCTCATCCGTTGCGCGCGGTTTGCTGGTGGGCGTGGGCGTGTTCGCCGTCACCGTGTTCTTCGGCCAGCCGGCTTTTGTGGCGCCGCTGTGGATTGTGCTGTTCGCGGTGCTGGGCGCCGCCATGCTGGGCGCACTGGGCGTGATCGCCGGCCTGTGGTCTGAAAAATTCGACCAGATGGCGGCCTTCCAGAACTTCATCATCATGCCGATGACCTTCCTGAGCGGCGTGTTTTATTCCATCCACTCCCTGCCGCCCTTCTGGCAGAAGGTCAGCCACCTGAATCCCTTCTTCTACATGATCGATGGGTTCCGTTATGGCTTCTTCGGTGTCAGCGACGTCTCCCCCTGGCTGAGCCTGGGCATCGTGGCCACCGCCTTGCTGGCCGTCAGCGCCGTGGCCGTCAACCTGCTGCGCACCGGCTACAAAATCCGACACTGACCGCAATACCAGAACATGACCAGCGAAGAACTCCAATCCATCATCGCCGCGGGCCTGGCCTGTGAACACATTGAGCTGTCGGGCGACGGCCGGCACTGGTATGCCACTGTCGTGTCCAGCGCCTTTGAAGGCCTGCGCTTGATCCAGCGCCACCAGAAGGTATATGCCACGCTGGGCGGGCGCATGCAGACCGACGAGGTGCATGCGCTGTCGATGAAGACCTATACACCGGCCGAATGGGCCGTCACCAATAACGCGAACTAAAAGAACACATGGACAAACTACTCATCAAGGGCGGCAAGCCGCTGGCCGGCACGGTCGAAATCTCCGGCGCCAAGAACGCCGCGCTGCCTGAGCTGTGCGCAACGCTGCTCACGGCCGACACGGTCACGCTGCAGAACGTGCCGCGCCTGCAGGACGTGTCCACCATGCTCAAACTGATCCGCAACATGGGCGTGGAGGCCGAACGCAGCGAGGCAACGCCCAGCACCGTGGTGGTCAACGCCGGCGCCCTGAGTTCGCCCGAAGCTCCTTATGAGCTGGTGAAAACCATGCGCGCCTCCGTGCTGGCGCTGGGCCCGCTGCTGGCGCGCTTTGGCGAGGCGACCGTGTCGCTGCCCGGCGGTTGCGCCATCGGTTCGCGCCCCGTGGACCAGCACATCAAGGGCCTGCAGGCCATGGGTGCCGAGATCGTGGTGGAACACGGCTACATGCTGGCCAAGCTGCCGGCTGGCCAGAAGCGGCTCAAGGGCGCCAGCATCACCACCGACATGGTGACCGTGACCGGTACCGAGAACTTCCTGATGGCCGCCAGCCTTGCCGAGGGCGAGACCATCCTGGAGAACGCCGCACAGGAGCCCGAGATTCCCGACCTGGCCGAGATGCTCATCAAGATGGGCGCGCAGATTGAAGGCCACGGCACGCGCCGCATCCGCATCCAGGGCGTGGAGCGGCTGCACGGCTGCACGCACCAGGTGGTGGCTGATCGCATCGAGACCGGCACCTTCCTGTGTGCGGTGGCGGCCGCCGGCGGCGATGTGGTGCTGAAGCACGGCCGTGCCGATCACCTCGACGCGGTGATCGACAAGCTGCGTGAAGCCGGCGCTGTCGTGACGGCGGGCGAAGGCTTTATCCGCATCCAGGCCAGCGGCCGCATGAAGGCGCAATCCTTCCGCACCACCGAGTACCCGGGTTTCCCGACCGACATGCAGGCCCAGTTCATGGCGCTCAACGCCATCGCGCAGGGTGCCAGCACGGTGACCGAAACGATTTTTGAGAACCGCTTCATGCACGTCAACGAGATGGTGCGCCTGGGCGCCAAGATCCAGATCGAGGGCAAGATCGCGGTGATGGAAGGTGTCGAAAAGCTTTCGGGCGCCACCGTCATGGCCACCGATTTGCGCGCCTCAGCCAGCCTTGTGATCGCCGGCCTGGTAGCCGAAGGCGAAACCCTGGTCGACCGCATCTACCACCTGGACCGTGGCTACGACCGCATGGAAGCTAAGCTGCGCGGCATAGGCGCGGACATCGAAAGAATCAAAGCATGATTACCCTTGCGCTTTCAAAAGGCCGTATCTTCGACGACATCCTGCCGCTGCTGCGAAGCGCCGGCATCGAGGTGCTGGACGATCCCGAAAAGTCCCGCAAGCTGATCCTGGACACCAACCGGCCCGACCTGCGTGTGGTGCTGGTGCGCGCCACCGACGTGCCTACCTATGTGCAGTATGGTGGCGCCGACCTCGGCGTGGTGGGCAAGGACACCTTGCTGGAGTCCGGTAGCCAGGGCCTGTACCAGCCGCTTGATCTGCAGATCGCCAAATGCCGCATCAGCGTGGCCGTGCGGGAGGGCTTTGACTATGCCGCCGCCGTGCGCCAGGGTTCGCGCCTGAAGGTCGCCACCAAATACGTGGCGATCGCGCGCGACTTCTTCGCCACCAAGGGTGTGCACGTCGACCTGATCAAGCTCTACGGCAGCATGGAGCTGGCGCCGCTCACGGGCCTGGCCGACGCCATCGTCGATCTGGTGTCCACCGGCAGCACGCTCAGGGCCAACCACCTTGTTGAAGTCGAGCGCATCATGGACATCAGCTCGCACCTGGTGGTCAACCAGACCGCGCTCAAACTCAAGCAGGCGCCGATACGCCAGCTGATCGACGCCCTTTCGGCCGCCACGGCCTCCTCGCAAAAATCCTGATTCCATGAAACTGATCGCCGCACCCGCTCGCCTTTCCACGGTTTCCGCCACCTTTGAGGCTGAATTCAAGGCGCGCCTGCATTGGTCGGCCGACACCGATGCGGCTATTGAACAGCGCGTGGCGGACATCCTGGCCGACGTGCAGCAGCGGGGGGATGCGGCGGTGCTTGAATACACGGCGCGTTTTGACGGCCTCGCAGCCGACTCGATGGCCGCCCTGGAGTTGACGCAGGCAGATTTCAAAGCCGCGTTTGATGCCATTCCCGTTGCCCAGCGGGAGGCCCTGCAGGCCGCCGCTGTCCGGGTGCGCAAGTACCACGAGGCACAGAAGAAAGCCTCCGGCGAAAGCTGGAGCTATCGTGATGAAGACGGCACTTTGCTGGGCCAGAAGGTCACGCCACTGGACCGTGTTGGCATTTACGTGCCCGGCGGCAAGGCGGCCTACCCCTCCAGCCTGCTGATGAACGCCATCCCCGCCCACGTGGCTGGTGTGCAAGAGATCATCATGGTGGTGCCGACGCCTGTGCGAGGCAGTGTGGCGACGGGCGGTTCGGGCGATCAAGCCGCATCCAACAAAGGTGAGCGTAATGAACTCGTGCTGGCCGCCGCCTATGTGGCCGGCGTCACCCGCGCCTTCACCATCGGCGGCGCGCAGGCCGTGGCCGCGCTGGCCTACGGCACGCAGACTGTGCCCAAGGTCGACAAGATTACCGGCCCCGGCAATGCCTATGTCGCCAGCGCCAAGAAGCGCGTCTTCGGCACGGTGGGCATAGACATGATCGCCGGTCCCTCGGAAATCCTGGTGCTGGCCGACGGGAGCACACCGGCCGACTGGGTTGCCATGGACTTGTTCAGCCAGGCCGAGCACGACGAACTTGCCCAAAGCATTTTGCTGTGCCCTGACGCCGCTTACATCGACGAAGTCCAGGCCGCGATCAACCGCCTGCTGCCAGGCATGCCGCGCGCAGAGATCATTGCCAAATCCCTCACAGGTCGCGGCGCGCTGATCCACACGCGCAGCATGCAGGAGGCCTGCGAGATCAGCAACCGCATCGCGCCCGAACACCTGGAGGTTTCCAGCCGCGACCCGCACAAATGGGAGCCTCTGCTTAAACACGCCGGGGCCATCTTCCTGGGCGCGTACACCAGCGAATCACTCGGCGACTACTGCGCTGGCCCTAACCACGTTCTGCCCACCAGCGGGACGGCTCGCTTCAGCTCACCGCTGGGCGTCTACGACTTCCAGAAGCGCTCCAGCCTGATCGAGGTCAGCGAAGCCGGCGCCCAGGTGCTGGGCAAGATCGCCGCAGAGTTGGCCTATGGTGAAGGCCTGCAGGCGCATGCGCAGGCGGCGGAGATGCGGTTGAAATAGGTTTCTAGTTACACGAACTTCGTGTGACACGAATTTCGTGTAAACTTCGAGCCATGAAGAACGTCACCATCACCGTGGACGACGCGGCTCTCGAATGGGTACGCGTGGAAGCGGCCAAGCGCAATACCAGCGTGTCGCGCCTGGTGGGTGAGATGCTGGTTGAGAAGATGCAGCGTACCGACGCCTACCAGCGCGCCATGCATGACTGGCAAAACAAGGAGCGGGCCTGGGTGTCCAATGGGCAGCCTTATCCCACGCGCCTTGATCTTGACGAGCGCGGCGCATGAGCGAAGCTTCCATGGGCGTTTTTGTGGACGCCAGCATCCTGATTTACAGTGAAGACGGCGCCGACCGGGCCAAACAGCAGGCCGCCCTGGCCTGGCTGACCGTGCTCTGGCGGCGCGGGCTGGGCCGCACCAGTACGCAGGTGCTCAACGAGTTTTACCTGCTGGCCACGCGCAAGATCCAACCGCCCATGCCGGCCGGCGATGCCCGCGCCGAAGTGCGCCGCTATGCGCTCTGGCAGCCGTGGCAAACCGACCACGCGACGGTCGAGTCCGCCTGGGCCGTGGAAAGCCGCTATGGCCTGCACTACCGCGACAGCCTGGTGGTCGCAGCCGCCCAGCACCTGGGGTGCCGTTATCTGCTCAGTGAAAACCTGGCGCATGAGCAGCACTACGGTGGTGTCCAGGTGATCAACCCTTTTAAAACCGGCATTGAACTGCTGGAGACCCTCAAATGACCCTGCCTGCCCCTGTACTGGATCCCAAACTCAAAAAGCTGATTCGCCAGGATGTGCAGTCCATGCAAGCCTATGCCATCCAGGATTCGGTGGGCATGGTCAAGCTGGACGCCATGGAGAACCCGCATCGCCTGCCGCCGGCCCTGCAAGCCAAGCTTGGACAGCGCCTGGGCGCATTGGCGCTGAACCGCTATCCCGACGGCCGGGTGAATGACCTGCGCCGTGCGCTGGCCAACTATGCGCAGATGCCGGAGGGCTTCGACGTCATGCTGGGCAACGGCTCGGACGAGCTGATTTCGCTGCTGGCCATGGCCTGCGATGTGGAAGGGGGCTCCATCCTGGCACCCTTGCCGGGCTTTGTGATGTACGGCATGAGCGCACAGCTGCAGGGCCTCAAATTCATCGGCGTCCCGCTTACGGTCGACTTTGAACTCGATGAAGCCGCCATGCTGGCCGCCATCCGCGAACACCAGCCGTCCATCATTTACCTAGCCTATCCCAACAACCCCACGGCCAACCTTTGGGACGACGCGGTGATCGAAAAGGTCGTCGAGGCGGCGCCGGGCCTGGTGGTGTTTGACGAGGCCTACCAGCCGTTTTCAAGCAAAAGCTATATCGACCGTATGTCCCGGCACAACCATGTGCTGCTGATGCGAACCCTGAGCAAGTTCGGCCTGGCCGGCGTGCGCATCGGCTACATGATGGGCCCCAAGGCCCTGATTGCGGAGGTCGACAAGGTGCGCCCGCCCTACAACATCAGCGTGCTGAACTACGAATGCGCGCTGTTCGCTCTGGAGCACCAGGAAGAATTCGCCGCCCAGGCCGGCGAACTGGTGGCCCAGCGCACCGTCCTGATGGGCGCGCTGGCCGGCATGGCGGGCAAGGGCGTCAAGGTCTGGAAAAGCGACGCCAACATGATCCTGGTACGAGTACCGGATGCGGCCAAAACCTTCGAGGGCATGAAATCTCGCAAGGTGCTGGTCAAAAACGTTTCTAAAATGCACCCATTGCTGGCCAATTGTTTGCGCCTGACGGTTGGCACCGCGGACGAGAACGCGCAAATGCTGGCGGCGCTTGAAAAATCCCTATGACAACCCCCACCCTCGCTCCTCCTGCACCGAGAATTGCCGAGGTTTCGCGCAACACCGCCGAAACCCAGATCACCGTCAAGCTCAACCTGGACGGCACCGGGAAGGCCAACCTGTCCACGGGCATCGGCTTTTTCGACCACATGCTGGACCAGATCGCCCGCCACGGGTTGATCGATCTGGACATCCAGGCCAAGGGCGACCTGCATATTGACGGCCATCACACGGTGGAAGACGTGGGCATCACGCTGGGCCAGGCTGTTGCCAAGGCTGTGGGCGACAAAAAAGGCCTGCGCCGCTACGGCCACGCCTATGTGCCGCTCGACGAGGCGCTGTCGCGGGTGGTGGTCGATTTTTCGGGCCGTCCGGGGCTGGAGATGCATGTTCCCTTCAAGAGCGGCATGATCGGCACTTTTGACAGCCAGCTGGCCTACGAATTTTTCCAGGGCTTTGTGAACCACGCTTTCGTGACCTTGCACATCGACAACCTCAAGGGCGAGAACGCCCATCACCAGGCCGAAACCGTGTTCAAGGCCTTCGCCCGGGCGCTGCGCATGGCGCTGGAGATAGACCCGCGCGCTGCCGGCGTGATCCCTTCGACAAAGGGTTCGCTCTGAACTGTCTCAAAGAGCCGCTGTGCCGAATTTCATCCGGGTTCTGGCCTGGGCCCCTACAAATGCACGGCCGCAACCCTTAAATTCATAGCCAACCCTTCTGAACCCCTGATGGCAAAACCCAAAACAGTGGCCGTGGTCGACTACGGCATGGGCAACCTGCACTCCGTGTCGCAGGCCGTGCGCCATGTGGCAGCGGGCAGCGGCTTTGAAGTGCTCGTCACGTCCAGGGCCGAAGACGTCATGCAGGCCGAGCGCATCGTGCTGCCCGGCCAGGGGGCGATTGCCGATTGCATGCGTGAGCTGGCTGATTCCGGCATGCTGGAATCAGTACTGCACGCGGCGGCCCACAAACCGCTGTTCGGCGTTTGCGTGGGCATGCAAATGCTGCTGAGCCACAGCGACGAAGGCCAGCCCGGTGACGGCGGCGCCGGTACCGACGGCCTGGGGCTGATTCCCGGCGAGGTCGTCAGGTTTGAGCTGGCCGGCCGGACGCAGCCCGATGGAAGCCGTTACAAGGTGCCGCAGATGGGCTGGAACCAGGTTTACCAGAATGGTGCGGGCACGGCTGGGGTTCACCCGATCTGGGCTGGTGTGCCCGACGGCTCTTACTACTATTTCGTACACAGCTTTTATGCCCGCCCGTCGGATGCGCGCCACATCGCCGGCGAAGCCGACTACGGCGCGCGCTTTACGGCGGCAATTGCACGCGATAATATTTTTGCCACCCAGTTCCACCCCGAGAAAAGCGCCGACCACGGGCTGGCCCTGTACCGCAACTTCCTCCACTGGAACCCCTAGCCACCAGCCGCCCGTAAACGCCTTGGGTCAGACCCGGTACCGGGACGCCAGAGTTTTTGTTACCCTGACCACCCGTTTTCTTTTACCGCCTTTTACCGTCACATGCTACTTATCCCCGCGATTGACCTGAAAGACGGTCACTGCGTCCGCCTCAAGCAGGGCGACATGGATCAATCCACCATCTTCAGCGAAGACCCGGCCGCCATGGCGCGCAGCTGGGTCGACAAGGGTGCGCGCCGCCTGCACCTGGTGGACCTGAACGGCGCTTTCGCGGGCAAGCCCCGCAATGAACAGGCCATCAAGCAGATCCTGGCCGAGGTCGGCAGTGAAATCGACGTGCAACTGGGGGGCGGTATCCGCGACCTGGACACGATCGAGCGCTACCTTGATGCCGGCCTGCGCTACGTCATCATCGGCACGGCCGCGGTGAAGAACCCGGGTTTCCTGCAGGACGCCTGCACGGCCTTCGGCGGCCACATCATCGTCGGCCTGGACGCCAAGGACGGCAAGGTCGCCACCGATGGCTGGAGCAAGATGACCGGCCATGAGGTCATAGACCTTGGCAAGAAATTCCAGGACTACGGCGTCGAATCCATCATTTACACCGACATAGGCCGCGACGGCATGCTGACCGGCATCAACATCGAGGCCACCGTCAAGCTGGCCCAGGCGCTGACGATTCCCGTGATCGCCTCCGGCGGCCTCTCCAACATGGCCGACATCGAAAAGCTCTGCGAAGTCGAGGAAGAGGGCGTGGAAGGCGTGATCTGCGGCCGCTCGATTTACAGCGGTGATCTGGATTTTGAGAAGGCTCAGGCCAGGGCAGACGAGTTGAATGGGTAAATCCCCGAAGCGGCCCTGACCCCATCACCTTCCACCGGATCTCATTTTGCTCGCCAAACGAATCATTCCCTGTCTCGACGTCACCGGCGGCCGCGTGGTCAAAGGCGTCAACTTCACCCAGCTGCGCGATGCGGGCGATCCGGTGGAAATCGCCGCGCGCTACAACGAGCAGGGCGCCGATGAGCTCACCTTCCTCGACATCACCGCCACCAGCGACGGACGCGACTTGATCCTGCCCATCATTGAGGCCGTGGCATCGCAGGTCTTTATTCCCCTTACCGTGGGCGGTGGTGTGCGCACCGTTGAAGACGTGCGCCGCCTGCTCAATTCCGGGGCTGACAAGACCAGCTTCAACTCGGCCGCCATCGCCAATCCTCAGGTGATCTCCGACGCTTCCGCCAAATACGGCTCGCAATGCATCGTGGTGGCGATTGATGCCAAGCGGCGCAGCGAGGAAGACGCCCAAACCCGGGGCCCGGGCTGGGATGTCTACAGCCACGGCGGACGCAAGAACACCGGCATGGATGCCGTGGCCTGGGCCACCGAGATGGCGCGGCGCGGCGCCGGCGAGATCCTGCTGACCAGCATGGACCGCGACGGCACCAAGTCGGGCTTTGACCTGGCCCTGACCCGCGCGGTGAGCGAGGCCGTCAGTGTGCCGGTCATCGCTTCAGGCGGTGTCGGCAACCTGGAACACCTGGCCGACGGTGTGCAGACGGGCGGCGCTGACGCGGTGCTGGCCGCCAGCATCTTCCATTACGGCGAATACACGGTGCTGCAGGCCAAACAGCACATGGCAGCGCGCGGCATTCCTGTCCGCCTGTAACAGCATCGCACGCCCCACTGCGTGCGGGGGCCTTGCCGGGGCGATACCCTTGCTTGAGCCCGTCCTTTCAAATCCGTGACAATTGCCCCATGACTCAAAATTGGCTTGACGACATTAGCTGGGACGACAAGGGCCTGATCCCCGTCATCGCGCAGGAAGCCTCCAGCGGCGATGTGCTGATGTTTGCCTGGATGAACCGCGAGGCGCTGCAGAAGACCGCCGAGCTGGGCCAGGCGGTGTATTTCAGCCGCTCGCGCGGGCGCCTCTGGCACAAAGGCGAAGAGTCCGGCAATCAGCAAACAGTGCATGAAATCCGCCTTGACTGCGACAACGACGTGATCCTGCTCAAGGTGACACAGCTTGGCCACACGCCAGGCATCGCATGCCACACGGGCCGTCACAGCTGTTTTTTCAGTGTGTATAAAGACGGTCAATGGGTGGTGACCGAGCCGGTCCTGAAGGACCCGGCAACCATGTACAAACAGACCCCGGGCAAACATGACCACGAATGACTCCCTTCAGCGCCTGGCGCAGATCATCGAAAGCCGCAAGGCGGCCAACGGCGGCGACCCGGACAAAAGCTATGTGGCGCGGCTGCTGCACAAGGGCCCTGACGCCTTCCTGAAAAAGATCGGCGAGGAAGCCACCGAAACCGTGATGGCCGCCAAGGACATCGATTGCGCGCTGGCCCAGGGCGGCGCGACGGCTGAACTCAAGGGCAAGCTGGTTGGCGAGGTGGCCGACCTGTGGTTCCACAGCCTGATCGCGCTGGCGCATTACGGCCTGACGCCGGCCGACGTGATCGCCGAACTGGAGCGCCGCGAAGGCACCAGCGGCATCGAGGAAAAAGCATTGCGCAAGGCGCAGCACCGCGACGCGGCCGAAAAAAACTGAGCGCGCCGACCGCCGATTTCGTTTTGATTTCACTGTGACAGGAACCTGAGCTCCATGGAAACCGACCTGGCCGAATTCGAGGTCAAAAACCCCAACGACCGCTTCGTGATGCACGTGCTGTATGGCCTGCACACGCTGGCCTGGTTCAGCGGCGGCGTGTTCGCGGTGATCGCCGTGATCGTCAACTACATACGCCGGGCCGACGAATCCGACGCGCTTTACATCGACCACCACAACTACATGATCCGCACCTTCTGGTGGACGCTGGGCTGGCTGGTCCTGCTGTCGCCGCTGTGGGCGCTGTTTGTACTGCCGGGTTTTGTGGCTTACGGCATCGTGTGGCTGTGGTACCTGTACCGCTGCGTGCGCGGCTGGATGCGCTTTAACAGCCACCGCCCGAGTTAAGACCTCTCAACCCGAGCAAGCCATCAAACCATGAGCCATTCCGACAACTGCATTTTCTGCAAGATCGCCGCGGGCGCCATTCCGAGCCGCAAGGTGTATGAAGACGACGAATTGTTTGCCTTCCATGACATCAATCCCTGGGCGCCTGTGCATTTCCTGATCATTCCCAAGGCGCACATTCCGTCCATGGCGCAGGTCGGCCCCGAACATGCGGCGTTGCTGGGCCGCATGATGGTGCTGGCCCCCAAACTGGCGCTGGAGCAGGGCTGCAATCCCTATCCGGCGGGCGGTTACCGGATCGTGACCAACACCGGCGCGGAAGGCGGGCAGGAAGTGCACCATTTACATTTCCACGTCATCGGCGGGCCCCGCCCGTGGTTGAAGGGTTAGGCCGACGCCAAAGGAACCCCCGCGCCCACAGGCACACTAACCCGGTAGGGCAAAGGGTGTAATGGGTATGCCGGCATGCCGGGCCTTTAGAATCAAGGCAATTGCGTGCAAACCGTCCCAAACCGGCAGTAGTGCGTTTACACCTGTATTTACAGATTAGGAGCAAATCATGGGTTCATTTTCCATTTGGCACTGGTTGATCGTGCTGTTGATCGTGGTCATGGTCTTCGGTACCAAAAAACTGAAGAACATGGGTAGCGACCTTGGCAGCGCCGTCAAAGGCTTTAAAGACGGTATGAAAGACGGCGGCCAGCCTCCCGCTGATGTCCCCGTGCCACCTGCCAGCGTGACGAATTCGCAGGCTTCCGACAAGACGACGATCGACGTCGAAGCACGCCAGAAGTCTTAATTCAGGCCTGATATCCAGTGATTGACCTCGGCATTTCCAAAATGGCGCTGATAGGCGCCGTGGCGCTGATCGTGATCGGCCCGGAAAAGCTGCCGCGAGTGGCCCGTACCGTAGGCACATTGCTGGGCAAGGCGCAGCGCTATGTGGCTGACGTCAAAAATGAGGTCAACCGCTCCATGGAGCTGGACGAACTCAAGAAAATGAAGGAAACCGTCGAAGGCGCCGCCCGCGACGTCGAGAACTCCATCCAGACCAGCGCCAGCGATTTCGAGAAATCCTGGGCCGAGGCCACGGGCGAATCATCCTCAGGCGCCTTGCCGGGCATGGAAGTCTTTCCCGAGTACAAGCACCCCAAAAAGAAGTGGCGGATCAAGCAAGGCGCGATGCCGCAGTGGTACAAAGCCCGTAACGGTGTGCGCACCCGCGCGCAGTCGGGCGCGGCCCGCGTGGCGCGTTTCCGTCCGCAATCAGGTCGCTTGTCTTGAGCCTTTCTGACCGTCTGTTCCTTGCGCACTTCCCGGCGCCACCCATCCAGCGCAAACTTCCTTCATGAGCGATCCCAATACCGACAAGTCTGACGAACTCGCGGGCACTGAGCAGCCTTTTGTGCAGCACCTCATGGAGTTGCGCGACCGGATGATCAGGGCGGTGATCGCCGTCGGCATCGCGGCGGCCGTGCTCGCGGTTTATCCCGGAGCCAGTGCTCTGTATGACCTGATGGCGGCCCCATTGGTGGCAACCCTTCCCCAAGGCTCCAAACTGATTGCCATCAGCGTGATCACTCCCTTTGTGGTGCCGATCAAGATCCTGTTCATGGCAGCTTTCATGATCGCGCTGCCGGTGGTGCTCTATCAGGTGTGGGCTTTTGTGGCGCCCGGCCTCTATTCGCACGAGAAAAAACTCGTGATGCCGCTGGTGATCTCCAGCACCATATTGTTTTTTGTCGGCGTGGCTTTCTGCTACTTCGTGGTGTTCGGCCAGGTGTTCCATTTCATCCAGAGCTTTGCGCCCAAGTCCATCATCGCCACACCAGACATCGAGGAATACCTGAGCTTCGTGCTCGGCATGTTCCTGGCTTTCGGGCTGGCTTTCGAGGTGCCGATCGCGGTGATTTTGCTGGTGCGCATGGGCGTGATCACCGTGGCCCAGTTGCGTGAATACCGCGGCTATTTTTGGGTGGCCGCGGCCGTCGGCACCGCGTTGGTGACGCCGCCCGACGCCGGCTCCATGATCATGCTGCTCGGTGTTGTAGGCGGGCTTTATGAGGTCGGCATCGTTGCCGCCCAGCTGTTTGTCAAACACACCAAAAAGCCCGAGGACGATGGGGAGGCCGAGACGGCCAAGCCCTGAGCTTCCAGATCGAGTTGCGGCCCTGGCGCCCTAGCGCTGCTGAGCCTTCGGCCGCTGGCGCTTGCCGGGCGTGACGGAGATTTCGGTTTGCTTGTCCTTGCGCAGTACCGTCAGCGGTGTGGGGGCGCCGGGCTTGAGGGCCGCCACGGCTGTGAGCAGCTGGCTCACGTTGCGCACATCCTTGCCGTCCACGGCGGTGATCACGTCGCCGGGCTGAATGCCCGCCTGCGCGGCCGGACCGTTTTGCAGCACACCGGTGATGATGACGCCGCCGTCCTTTGCTGCTGCCGGCTTGAGGCCGAAAGTCTCGGCCAGCTCGGGGTTCAGGTCCTGCGGCTCCACGCCTATCCAGCCCCGCGTGACCTGTCCGTCCTTCACGATGCCGTCGAGCACCTGCTTGGCGGTGGACACCGGAATTGCGAAGCCTATGCCCATGGAGCCGCCCGAGCGCGAATAGATCGCGGTGTTGATGCCCATCAGGTGGCCGTTCACATCGACCAGCGCGCCGCCCGAGTTGCCCGGGTTGATGGCCGCGTCGGTCTGGATGAAGTTCTCAAAGGTGTTGATGCCCAGCTGGTTGCGTCCCAGCGCGCTGACGATGCCGCCGGTGACCGTCTGGCCCACACCAAAGGGGTTGCCGATAGCCATCACCGGATCGCCCACCTGCAGCGCGTCGGAATTGCCCAGCACGATGACAGGGAGCTTGTCCAGGTCGATCTTGAGGATGGCCAGGTCGGTGTCCGGGTCCGTACCTATGACCTCGGCCTTGGCCTTGCGCGTGTCGTTGAGGATGACCTCGATGTCGTCGGCACCCTCGACCACATGGTTGTTCGTCAGGATGTAGCCGCTGGCGCTGATGATGACGCCGCTGCCCAGGCCGCCCTGCGGTTCGTTCGGGCTCTGGTCGCCGAAGAAGAACTTGAACCAGGGGTCTTCGGCGTGAGGGTTCCTGGTAGCGGCCTTGCTGGTATTGATGCTGACGACGGCCGCGGAAGCCACTTTGGCGGCCGAGGCGAAGCCGGCACCGGCCCCCGGGCCGCGCGGCGCGTTGCCGGCAGGCGCTTCGATCACGGAGACCCCTGGCGTGTTGCCGCGGTCCAGCCATTGGGGCTTGAGCGTGGCCACCACGAAATAGGCGGCCAGCAGGACGGTCACCGTTTGGGAAAAAAGAAGCCAGGTACGTTTCATGAAGCGATGGGTAACGGTGTGCCGTGGGGATGGTGGAGCAAAAATGGGGTGGGGCTGAGGCAGGAGCCCAAAGGGCGCGCCGGGCCATGAAGTTTATCGCTTCAGGCCTCCGGCCGTTGTAAGCAAGCACGCAGTTTTGCTCCATTACCATGTCCATGCGGCTTGCTGGCCGTGCTATCGGTATCGGGATTGGGCGGGAACGGCCACCTGCGGCCAACAACCATAAAGAGGAGACATTTATGCATCAGTACTCAAGGCGGGCCTGGCTCGCGCGCGGTGCGGCCGCCATGGCGGCAGGTTCGACGGCTATGGCATTGCCGGCGCTGGCCGCCCCCACCACGACGACATTTCCGGCCACCCTGGCCGTGCAGGGCACCACACTGCAGCTCAACGGTGCCGGCACCCGCTTCAAGGCTGTTTTCAAGGTCTATGACATGGCCATGTACACCAGCCGCAGGGTGACATCGGCCGACGAGGCCATGAAGCTGGGCACACCCATTCGCCTGTCCTTTGTGGCGCTGCGCGAGGTTTCCGGCACGGACCTGGGCCGGCTCTTCCTGCGCGGCATGGCCGACAACTCCAGCCGCGACGCCGTGAGCCGCCATTCGGTGTCGAGCAACCGGCTGATCGACATCTTTTCGGGCCGAAGCAAGCTGATGCCGGGCGATACGTTCGCGATGGAATTCGTGCCTGGCAAGGGCACCAGTTTTTTTATCGCCGAGCAGCCGCAGGGCGCGCCCGTCGGCGATGCGGAATTCTTTCGCATGGTTTTGGGCATCTGGTTGGGCTCCGTGCCGGCCGATTTCATGCTGAAGGACGCGCTGCTGGGTATCGAGAAAACCTGAGCGCCCTGAGACAATGGGGCCATGAGCACCACACGACAGGACTTGCTGCAGGCCTTTGACACGCTTTTGCAGCCCGCGCGCTTCAAGGACTACGGCCCCAACGGCCTGCAGGTGGAGGGCAAGGCGCAGGTCCGCAAAATCGTGTCCGGCGTCACCGCCAGCCTGGCACTGATAGAGGCGGCGGTTGCCGCGCGGGCCGACGCCATTTTTGTGCACCACGGCCTGTTCTGGCGCGGCCAGGACGGCCGTGTCACGGGGTGGATGAAGCAGCGCCTGGCGCTGCTGCTGGCCCATGACATCAACCTCTTTGCGTACCACCTTCCGCTGGATGCCCATCCCGAGCTGGGCAACAACGCGCAGCTGGGCCTGCAACTGGGACTGGCTGCCAGCGCGCGTTTTGGCGAGCAGGACCTGGGCTTTATCGGCGGGCGCGGCGACGGCACCAGCTTCGCCGACGCTGCCGCGCTGGCGGCGCATGTGCAGCAGGTGCTGAAGCGGCCCGTGGTCCAGGCCGGGCCGGCGCAAAAGCCCATCCGGAACATTGCCTGGTGCACCGGCGGCGCCCAAGGCTATTTCGAGGCAGCGATCGCCGCAGGTGCCGATGTCTTCATCACCGGTGAAATTTCCGAGCCGCAAGCCCACTACGCGCGGGAAATGGGCGTGGCCTTCATCGCCTGCGGCCACCATGCTTCCGAGCGCTATGGGGCGCCGGCGGTGGCGGGGCAGGTTGCGGCAAAGCTGGGCCTGGCCCACGAGTTCATCGACATCGACAACCCGGCCTGAACCGGCTTGACCCTTGCCGGGATCGCTTCAGGCCGCCTTGTGGCGCGGCCGGCCCGTCCGCATGGTTTTGCCGGTACCTTTCTGAGCTTTCGGGCTTTTGGTTTGCGAGGATGCCGGTGGCACAGCGTTACGCAGGGGGACCCAGCTTGAGCCGAGTTCGGCATGCTCGACCGGTACGGCGGCGTGGCTTTCCGGATCGAGCAGCGCCGCGCGGGAGCGCATCGCGCGCGCGGCCTGCGCCACTGACTGTGCCTCGTGCAGCAACTGGTCCACATCCTTGCCGGTGGCCGACAGATGAACAATGCCGACGGCGATGTCCGGCGTGATCCGCATGCGCCGCCCGTCCAGCGAACGCAGGTCCAGGGGACGGCGCAGGCTGGAGGCCACGCGCAGGCCCAATGTGCGTATCCAGCGCGGCGAATGCATGGTTTCCAGCAACACCATGAAACAGCGGTCGTAATAGCGGCCGGCCGGGTTGACCGCGCCGGTGTGGCGCTGCATGCGGCGCGCCAGTTGGATATAGAGGTCGTTAAGGCCGGCCTGGCCGATCAGCGGCAGCAGGCGTTCGGGTTCAAACAGCAGCACGGCCATCAGGGCGCCGTCGCGCCGGGTGCGCTGACGGCGCTGCTGTGCGCCAATGATTTTCTGCACCATGGCCACGCCGTCGTAGAGCTGGGTGATCGGGTCGCGGCGCGAGCTTTCGCCTTGCCTCATCTGCCGGATATGGTGGTTGCGCAGCCACAGCATGGCGGCGGTAATGACCACACTGAGCAGTGCGGCCAGCGCCACGCCGGCCTGCAACAGCAGCGGGGGCCGGCTGGTGTTCAGCGCCAGCCCATAAAGGCCGATTTGTGCCGGCAGGGTCAGCAGGCAGCCCAGGGCCAGGCCCCAGGCCATCTTGTCGCCCAGTTGGGTGGCGCGCACCGAAAGCCAGAGCACCACCGACAGGTTGGCGATCGCCAAGGCCCCGGAAACAGGCAGGCGCCATTCAGGAACGAGCACCAGGCACAGTGGCGCGCCCGCCAGGCAGACCACGGTCATCGTCAGCAGGCTGACTTTCATCAGGTGGTCGCGCTGGTGGGCTGACAGCCATTTGCTGGCGCCATAGCTGCCCATGGCCGCGCACAACGGCCCCGCCAGGAGCTGCGCCGTGCCCAGCGCGTCTTGCGCCTCGGGCCAGACGGCGGCGGGTAATCCGCTGAGCAGCATCACCACCGCCCAGCACAGGGCCAGGTAGGCCAATGTTTGAGAGGCGGCGCGGGTGCGGCTGTACAAGGCGTCGGCCATGGCCAACAGAACGACCAGGCCCAGCGCGCCGGCGGCCGCGCTCCACAGCATCATCTCGATACCGGATACCAGGGGATGGGCGACTGCGTTCATGGCTGACCCAGCGCTGCGCATGGGCCTGGCAGCCGCCACGCCGTGGATTGCGCCAAAATACCCCAAGAATGCATCTGCCCGAATCCCTCGTGTTCTTTGACCCGCCGCGGTCTCATGCCGACCGCGGGCCTACCCATTTTTTCGCGATTATGGTCCGTCTGGCCTCGAAATGCACTCAGTCGCTGGAATTTGCCCCAGGGAAGCAGGGGGGGCGCCGTGGCTAAGCCGCTGCTCATCACCATGGGTGACGCGGCTGGCATAGGTCCCGAAATCATTGCCAAGGCTTTTAGCGAAGCACCTGCCGACCTGACCGGCTGCGCCGTGGTGGGTGATCTGGCCACACTGCGCCGGGCCGCCGCGCTGGCTGCATCACCGTTGGCGCTGCCGGTGGCGCAGCTCGATAGCCTGGCCGAACTGGGGGGCGTGCCGCCGCACTGCATCCCCGTGCTGCAACAGTGCGCCTTGCCGGGCCTCGTTCCCTACGGAGAGATCAGCGGCGCAGCCGGCCAGGCCGCGGCCGACTGCATTGTCTGGGCGGCCCGGCGCGTGCTGGCCGGTGAAGCTGTGGCGCTGGTGACCGCGCCCATCCACAAGGAGGCCCTGGCGGCCGCCGGCGGATGGACGGCGGCTTTTCCGGGCCACACGGAAATGCTGCAGGCCGAGGCGGCCGCTTTTCTGGGCAAACCCGTGGGCGAAGTGCCGGTACGCATGATGCTGGCCAATGAGGAACTGCGTACCGTGCTGGTGAGCATCCACATGTCGCTGAGGCAGGCCATCGAGGCCGTGACCTTGGGCAATGTGCTGCAAACCCTGCGCATCACGCATGGCACCCTGGGCGCCAGCCTGGGGCATGCGCCGCGTATTGCAGTGGCGGGGCTGAATCCCCATGCCGGCGAAGGCGGGCTGTTTGGCAGCGAGGAGCAAACCACCATAGCCCCGGCCATCGCCACGGCCCGCGCAGAGGGCCTGGATGTGAGCGGCCCCTTCGCGCCCGATACGGTGTTCATGCGGGCGCGCCAGGCACCCGGCAAGGCCGGCGAATTTGACGTGGTGGTCGCGATGTACCACGACCAGGGGCTGATCCCGGTCAAATACCTGGGCGTGGAGCAGGGCGTCAACGTGACGCTGGGGTTGCCCCTGGTGCGCACCAGCCCTGACCACGGCACAGCTTTCGACATCGCGGGCAGCGGGCGCGCCGATGCCTCCAGCCTGCTCGCGGCCGTGCGCATGGCGCGCCGGCTTGCGGCGCAGTGAGGGCGTGAAAATTTAAGCGAAATCGGGCTCTAGTTGCTATTAATTAAATAGTAATCGCCCATACATTTGCAAGCGGGGGCCGCGGTCTGGCTTTGCCAGCCGCCAGGCGCCGTCCCCTGCAGGGGAGAGGCCCGCTTCACGAAGTGAGCGGGCAACAGGGGGGGGCTTATTTCTTAAGGCTGTCGCGAATCTCGCGCAGCAGCACAATGTCTTCAGGGGGCGCCGCGGGCGGCGGCGCGGCTTCGTGGTGCCGCTTGAGCCGGTTGATCTGCTTGACCATCAGGAAAATGATGAAGGCCAGGATGATGAAATTGACCGTCACGGTCAGGAAGTGGCCGTAGGCGAATACCGGGACACCGGCTTTGCGCAGCGCCTCCAGCGACATATCGGTGCCGGGCGGCACGTTGCCCAGCAGCACATACATGCTGGAGAAATCCAGTTTGCCGAACACCAGGCCCACCACCGGCATGATCAGGTCGCTCACCACGGCGTCCACGATCTTGCCGAAAGCCGCGCCTATGATCACGCCGACAGCCAGGTCGATCACATTGCCTTTGACGGCGAATTCCTTGAATTCCTGCAGCATTCCCATTGAAGTTCTCCTCTTGTTGCCCTCATTGTGCCGGGCATCGCCGATGATTATCAATGCGGGGCTTGCCGGAGCAGCCGCCGTGCGCGGCCGGCTTGCAACAAAGTATGTGCAATCCAGGGTGCTTAAAAATGAGGCATGACGCCGGCCGCGATGCGGGTTCGGACCACCCGGAGGCGGTCCCGCGCCTTGAAAAACGACTTCGCGCTCCGCTACAATCGCGGGTTGACCCCACTATGCCTATTTCAAGCCAGTTCTTGAAGGACTCTCATGACCCAAGCAAGCGAAGCAAGCGTGAATGGCGCGCCCCACGGCGCTCCCGTAGACAAAGATAAAAGAAACTGGCTGGTGACCACCTGTGCGGTGGGCGGCGCAGGCGCCATCGCCACCGCCGTGCCCTTTGTCAGCACCTTCCAACCCTCCGAAAAAGCCAAGGCCGCCGGCGCCGCCGTCGAAGTCGATATTTCCGACGTCAAGCCCGGTGAAAAAATCACGGTGGAATGGCGCGGCAAGCCGGTCTGGATCATCAAGCGCACGCCCGCGCAACTTGCCGAGCTCCCCAAGATCGACGGCTTGCTGGCCGACCCCAAGTCCGAGCGCAAGCCCGACGAGCTGACCCCTGCCTACGCCCGCAACGAAAACCGATCCATCAAGCCCGAAACCCTGGTGGTGGTCGGTATCTGCTCGCACCTGGGCTGCTCGCCTTCCGACAAGTTCCAGCCGGGCGCGCAGCCTTCGCTGCCCGACAACTGGGCCGGCGGCTTCCTGTGCCCCTGCCACGGTTCGACCTTCGACATGGCCGGCCGCGTCTACAAGAACAAGCCCGCGCCCGACAACCTCGAAGTTCCTCCTCACATGTACCTGTCAGACACCCGGTTGCTGATTGGTGAAGACAAGAAGGCCTGAAGGCGCTTCCTACCCCGAGCTCCTTCACAAGACCCTGTAGCCAGCGCCAGATATACGCCGACCAGACGCACGTATCCGGCGCTCGCCAAAGAACCCCACCGAACCAGGATCAGTTATGGCTGAATTCAAAGAAATTTCCCCCGATGCCCCGCTCGCCGCAAAGGCGATGAACTGGGTCGACAACCGGTTTCCCGCCAGCAAGCTCTACAAAGAGCACATGAGCGAGTACTACGCGCCGAAGAACTTCAACTTCTGGTACATCTTCGGCTCGCTGGCCATGCTGGTGCTGGTCATCCAGATCGTGACCGGCATCTTCCTGACGATGAACTACAAGCCCGATGCCGCCCTGGCATTCGGCTCGGTCGAATACATCATGCGCGACGTGCCCTGGGGTTGGTTGATCCGCTATATGCACTCGACGGGCGCTTCGGCCTTCTTCGTGGTGGTTTACCTGCACATGTTCCGCGGCCTGCTCTACGGCAGCTACCGCAAGCCGCGTGAGCTGGTCTGGATTTTCGGCTGCGCGATTTTCCTGTGCCTGATGGCCGAGGCCTTCATGGGCTACCTGTTGCCATGGGGCCAGATGAGCTACTGGGGCGCCCAGGTGATCGTCAACCTGTTCGCCGCGATTCCTTTCATCGGCCCCGATCTGGCGCTGCTGATCCGCGGCGACTACGTGGTGGGCGACGCCACGCTGAACCGCTTCTTTGCCTTCCACGTGATCGCTGTGCCGCTGGTGCTGCTGGGCCTGGTGGCTGCGCACATCATCGCGCTGCATGAAGTTGGCTCCAACAACCCCGACGGCGTCGAGATCAAGGGCCCAAATGCACCCAAGGACGCCGAAGGCCATCCGCTGGACGGCATTCCCTTCCACCCCTACTACACGGTGCACGACATCTTCGGCGTGAGCGTCTTCCTGATGATCTTCTCTGCGATCATCTTCTTCGCTCCCGAGTTCGGAGGCTACTTCCTCGAGTACAACAACTTCATCCCGGCCGACCCGCTGAAGACGCCTGCGCACATCGCCCCGGTCTGGTACTTCACGCCTTACTACTCGATGCTGCGCGCCATCACCAGCGAGATGCTCTATGCGCTGATCCTCTGCGTGGTCGCCGCCGCCGGCTTCAGCGTCTGGAAATTCCGCATGCCGGCGCTGGCAAAGGCTGCCATCGTTGGCGCTGCGGTGGTCGGCTCGGCTCTGCTGCTGTCCATAGACGCGAAATTCTGGGGTGTGGTCGTGATGGGCGGTGCCGTGGTGATCCTGTTCTTCCTGCCCTGGCTTGATCTCAGCCCGGTCAAATCGATCCGCTATCGCCCCGACTGGCACAAATACCTCTACGGCATTTTTGTCATCAACTTCCTGGTGCTGGGCTATCTCGGCGTTCAGCCGCCGTCGCCCATCGGTGAACGCGTCTCCCAGGTCGGCACGCTGTTTTACTTTGGCTTCTTCATCCTGATGCCGTGGTGGAGCCGTGTGGGCACCCCCAAAACACCGCCTGACCGTCCTGTTTTCCACGGTCACTGAGAGTTGGAGATAAAAACGATGAAAAAAATTATTTTTGCCCTGATTACCGCCTTTGGCCTCGTGGCCGGCGCACAGGCTTCGGAAGGCGGCATTGCCTGGGACAAAGCTCCCGACCGGACCAATGACCTCGGCTCCCTGCAAAACGGCGCCAGGCTGTTTGTCAATTACTGCCTGAACTGCCATTCCGCCGCTTTTATGCGCTTCAACCGCCTGAAAGACATCGGCCTGACCGACAAGGAAATCAAGGACAACCTGCTGTTCACCACTGAAAAAGTCGGTGACACCATGAAGTCCGCGATCGACCCCAAGCAGGCCAAGGAATGGTTTGGCGGTGTGCCCCCCGACCTCACCGTGATCGCGCGTTCGCGTTCCGGCCATGGCGGCACAGGTGCCGATTACCTTTACACCTACCTGCGCACCTACTACCGTGACGAGACCAAGGCCACGGGCTGGAACAACCTGGCTTTCCCCAGCGTGGCCATGCCGCATGTGCTGTGGGAATTGCAGGGCGTGCGCACGCCGGTGTACGAGGAAAAGGAAGAGCACGGCCACAAGGTCGCGATTTTCAAGGGTTGGCAACAAGTCACCCCCGGTACCATGACGCCGCTGCAGTACGACCAAGCCATGGGTGACCTTGTGGGTTACCTGCAATGGATGGGTGAGCCGGCCCAGAACACCCGCATCCGCGTGGGCGTCTGGGTGTTGATTTTCCTTCTCGGCTTGACCTTTGTCGCCTGGCGCCTGAATGCGGCGTTCTGGAAAGACGTCAAGTAATTTTTTCGCCGGGGCCTTGTTCCCGGCACCTTCTGGAGTGGATGCTTTTTACATGTATCCACTCCTTTGCATTTAGGAGTTCCGCACCATGATGGTCCTTTATTCAGGCACGACCTGCCCCTTCTCGCACCGCTGCCGTTTTGTGCTGTTTGAAAAAGGCATGGACTTCGAAATCCGCGACGTCGACCTCTACAACAAGCCCGAAGACATCAACGTGATGAATCCCTACGGCCAGGTGCCCATTCTGGTTGAGCGCGACCTGATCCTGTATGAGTCGAACATCATTAACGAGTACATCGACGAGCGCTTCCCGCATCCGCAGCTCATGCCCGGCGACCCGGTCGACCGTGCACGTGTTCGCCTCTTTTTGCTGAACTTTGAGAAAGAGCTGTTCGTCCACGTCAGCACGCTGGAATCGCGCGCATCCAAGGGCAACGAAAAGGCCCTGGAAAAAGCCCGCTCGCACATCCGCGACCGCCTGACGCAGCTCGCGCCCATCTTCCTGAAGAACAAGTTCATGCTGGGCGACAATTTCTCCATGCTGGACGTGGCGATCGCCCCCTTGTTGTGGCGCCTGGACTACTACGACATCGACCTGTCGAAAAATGCGGCCCCGCTGCTCAAGTATGCGGAACGCATTTTCTCGCGTCCGGCGTACATAGAAGCGCTGACGCCCTCCGAAAAAGTGATGCGCAAATAAGCACAGGCCCGATTTCCGGACAAGCGGTTTGGCTGAATTCATGAACGCCCTGGACGCCACGTCGACGCGACCCTACCTGATCCGGGCGCTTTACGACTGGTGCACCGACAACGGCTTCACGCCCTATGTGGCCGTGTCGGTGGATGACAGCGTGCAGGTGCCGCGTGAATATGTGAAGAACAATGAAATCGTGCTCAACATCAGCTTTGACGCGACTTCGTCGCTCAAGCTGGGCAACGATTTCATTGAGTTCAAGGCCCGCTTTGCCGGCACCGCCCGGGAAATCATGGTGCCCATCAGCCACGTGATCGCCATCTACGCCCGTGAAAATGGGCAGGGCATGGCTTTCCCCATGGCGACACCCGCCGGCCCGGTTTCCGGAGCCGAGACGGGGAGCGATGCCGGCCTGATGGCACCTGCTGTGCCGCCAACCCCCGCGCCGGCACAGCACAGCCCGGCGGACGGGCCCGAAGGCAAGATCATGCAACTGGTGCCCGACAGTGCGCCTGATGGGGAAGATGGCGGTCCCGATAACCCCGATCCGCCCAAGTCGCCCCGCGCGCGGCCTTCGCTAAAACGGGTCAAGTAAAATACCTTTTGTGCCGCTTTAGCTCAGTTGGTAGAGCAACCGCCTTGTAAGCGGTAGGTCGTCAGTTCGATTCCGACAAGCGGCACCATTTCCCACCATCCTTGCCTTCCCCATGCAACATGGGTACCATACGCTACCAATTTTGTAGCGGGCCGCCGGCGGGGCTTGATCCTTCATATCCCTCGTCGTGATTGAAGACCTTGGGTACTACTTTTTGTTTATTAGGATTTTGAGCCGGATTGAGGTAACCTTCCAACCTTTGCCTATAAGGCGGGCTTGAATCAAGGGGAGTAGCTGGCGGATTTTGGCGGCCGCCGCATTGCCGCTCACCAGCAGGCACCAGGTATCGCCGTCAATGGGACCGGCCTGAACCGAGCGGCGAAGGGCTTCGGGTAGCAGCGGCTCAATGGCCTTGAGCCTGTCGCTGGACTCCCTGACGAGCTCGGTCAGCCGCGCGAGGGAGGGGGAATTCCCGGCGGCCTGGTATACGGAGAGCGCCTGCGGAAGGCGCCGGTCGGAAGTCATGATGAACGATGCGCGGCCTGGTGAGCGCAAGCTTTTAAAGAGGTAGACAAGTGCATTTGATTATCACGGATGCATGGCTGGCGAAAAGCCGGGCCATTTATTTAAGCGGCACCAAACTGGTGCTGGCAGGCTTTGTCGCTGCGCTGGCGCTCATGCTGGTGGCTGCCGGCCTTTACCACTGGGTGTTTTTGAAGGGTGCCCGCGAAGGCTGGCCGGTTGTAGGTTCGCTGGTCAAGCTCATGGTCAAAGACGAATTCGACCAGCGTGACCGCTTCATGCGCGAAAACCTCGACGTGATGGCCAAGCGGGTTGGCGAAATGCAGGCCAAGATGATGCAGCTGGAGGCGCTCGGCGAGCGGGTGTCGGGCCTGGCGGGCGTCAATCCCAACGACATCAAGGTAACGCCCGGACGGGGGGGCGCGTTGGTGGCCGGCCCCTCGCTCACCATGCAGGAGCTGCAGGCTACGCTGGCCGACCTGGACAAACTCACCGACCAGCGGGTCGACCTGATGACGGTGATGGAGTCGCGCCTGTTCGACCAGAAGATCAAGAAAATGATGGTTCCCACCCAGGAGCCCGTGGCCGGAGGCAATCTCGGCTCACCTTTTGGCTGGCGCATAGACCCGATGAACGGCCGCTCCGCGCTGCATACCGGTCTGGACTTCCCCTCCGAACCGGGCACAGCCATCCTGGCCGCAGCCGGCGGTGTGGTCGTCACGCAGGAATACCATCCGGCCTACGGCAATATGGTCGAAATTGACCACGGCAATGAACTTGTGACGCGTTATGCCCATGCATCCCGTGTGCTGGTCAAAAAGGGCGACCTGGTCAAGCGTGGCCAGAAAATCGCCGAAGTCGGAACCACCGGCCGATCCACAGGCCCGCACCTGCATTTCGAGGTGCTGGTGCAGGGCGTTTTCCAGGATCCGCAGAAATTCCTCACAGCGGGGCAAAAACTGCCTAACCCCATGGTGGCGTCAGCCGCCGCGCGGTCCCCGCTTCCAGCGCCTGCACAGCCGGCGCAACTGCCGCGGCCTCATTAGTCGGCGCTCGCTTGCCATGCGTGCGCGTATGGCTTTCCATGCCGGGCGACGGTTTTATCTCGGACGGCCGTGAGGCTCCCCTGGCAGCGCTAAAATCAGAAGTTTGGGCCCAGTTGAACTCACTGTTGGCGCCCACAACTAGGTTCCGTACTCAATAAGGGATTTCGGCCGCATTGCCAGCTCATGGGAGCGGTCAAGGCGGCCTCGCATCTATGGCCTCCAACATCCTGACCAAAATTTTTGGCAGCCGCAATGACAGGCTGCTCAAAACCTATCGCAAAACCGTAGAACGCATCAATGCGCTGGAGACCCAGTACGAAAAGCTGGATGACGACCAGCTGCGCGCCAAAACCCAGGAGTTCAAAAATCGGGTGGCCGCAGGCGAGGATCTCGACGCCATTCTTCCCGAGGCTTTCGCGGTGGTACGGGAGGGCAGCAAGCGCGTCATGAAGATGCGCCACTTCGACGTGCAAATGCTGGGTGGCATGGCGCTGCACAACGGCAAGATTTCCGAAATGCGCACCGGTGAGGGCAAGACTCTGACTGCCACTTTGCCGGTCTACCTCAATGCCCTGACCGGCAAGGGCGTTCACGTGGTGACGGTCAATGACTACCTGGCCAATCGCGATGCGCGATGGATGGGCAAGCTCTACAGCTTCCTGGGCCTGACGGTGGGCATCAACCTGCCCAATATGTCGCGCGAAGAAAAGCAGGCTGCCTATGGTTCCGACATCACTTACGGCACCAACAACGAGTACGGCTTCGACTACCTGCGCGACAACATGGTGTACGAAGTGGCGGACCGGGTGCAGCGCGGCTTGAACTACGCCATCGTCGACGAGGTGGACTCCATCCTGATCGACGAGGCGCGCACGCCGCTCATCATCAGCGGACAGGCCGAAGACCACACCGAGATGTACCTGGCGATGAACAAGGTGGTCCCGATGCTCACGCGCCAGGAGGGCGAAGCCGACCCCCGCACCGGCGAAGGCGTGACCAAGCCCGGCGACTTCACCATTGACGAGAAAAGCCATCAGGTATTCCTCACGGAGCAAGGCCATGAGAACGCCGAGCGCCTGCTGTTCAACCTGGGCCTGATCCCCGAGGGCGCCACGCTGTATGACCCGGCCAACATCTCGCTGATGCACCATCTGTATGCGGCCCTGCGCGCCAACCTGCTGTACCACCGCGACCAGCATTACGTGGTGCAGGATGGCGAAGTGGTGATCGTTGACGAATTCACCGGTCGCCTGATGTCGGGCCGACGCTGGAGCGACGGGCTGCACCAGGCCGTCGAAGCCAAGGAAGGCGTGCAGATCCAGGCCGAGAACCAGACCCTCGCCTCCATCACCTTCCAGAACTATTTCCGCCTTTACACCAAGCTGGCCGGCATGACCGGAACCGCTGATACCGAAGCCTACGAGTTCCAGGAAATTTACGGCCTCGAAACCACGGTGATACCGCCTAACCGCGTGAGCCGCCGCGACGACCAGCTCGACCGCGTCTACAAAACGACGCGCGAAAAATACGAAGCTGCCATCAAGGACATCCGCGAATGCTATGAGCGCGGCCAACCCGTGCTGGTCGGAACGACCTCCATCGAAAACTCCGAGATCATCGACCAGTTGCTGGTCAAGGAAAACCTGCCGCACCAGGTGCTCAATGCCAAGCAGCATGCCCGCGAGGCCGACATCATCGCCCAGGCAGGCCGCCCGAAGATGATCACCATTGCCACCAACATGGCCGGCCGCGGTACCGACATCGTCCTGGGCGGCAATGTCGAAAAGCTGATTGAAGCGGTGGAAGCCGACGAGGCGTTGGATGCCGCCGCGAAAGAGGCGGAAATCGCCCGCCTGCGCGAGGTCTGGAAGCAGGAACACGAACAGGTCACCGCGCTGGGCGGCTTGCGCATCATCGCAACTGAGCGCCATGAGTCGCGCCGTATCGACAACCAGCTGCGCGGCCGTTCCGGCCGCCAGGGCGACCCCGGTTCGTCGCGCTTCTACCTGAGCCTGGACGATCCCCTGATGCGCATCTTCGCGGGCGACCGCGTCAAGGCCATCATGGAACGCCTGAAGATGCCCGACGGAGAGGCGATCGAAGCGGGCATTGTCACCCGCAGCATCGAGTCGGCCCAGCGCAAGGTCGAAGCACGCAACTTCGACATCCGCAAACAGCTGCTGGAGTACGACGACGTTGCCAATGACCAGCGCAAGGTGATCTACCAGCAGCGCAACGACATCATGGACGCCGCCAGCCTGCAGGCGCAGATCGCCTCGCTTCGCGAAGGCTGTTTCACCGACCTGGCGCGGCAGTATGTGCCGGCTGAAAGCGTCGAGGAACAATGGGACCTGGCGGGCCTTGAGAACGTATTGCGTGATGAGTGGCAGATCGAGTTGCCCCTGCGCCAGGAGCTGGAAGCGGCCGCCGCCATCACCGATGAAGAGATCGTTGAAAAGGTCGTTGCGGCTGCCAATGCTGCCTTTGCGGACAAGGTCGAGAAGATCGGTGAAGAAAACTTCACGCAATTCGAACGCGTGGTCCTGCTGCAGAGCATAGACAGCCACTGGCGTGAGCACCTGAGCGCCCTCGACTACCTGCGCCAGGGCATACATCTGCGCGGCTATGCGCAAAAGCAGCCCAAGCAGGAATACAAGCGCGAGGCCTTTGAACTGTTTGGCCAGTTGCTCGACAGCGTGAAAAACGAAGTCACCAAGGTCCTGATGACGGTCAAGATCCAGTCGGGCGAGCAGCTCGAGCAGGCGGCCGAGGAAATGGAGAACCGCGCCGAGAACATCAGCAACGTCACGTATACCGCACCCACCGAGACCGGCGGCGTGGAAACCACGATGGACGAAGAATCGCAGCGCCGCGCGGCAGCCGTGCCGGCCGGCGATGTGCCCCGTGTGGGCCGCAACGACCCTTGCCCATGCGGTTCGGGTAAAAAATACAAGAACTGCCACGGCCGGCTGAACTGAGCGCCGGCCTCGCCGAAAGCTTGCCAACCCCTTATTGGTTTTCCGGAGTCAACCATGCCTGTCAATCTGGTCGCCACGCCCGCTGCGGACCTCCATCCTGTGCCCGGCGTGCGCTGGGGCATCACCGAAGCGGGTATACGTAAAGCCAATCGCAAAGACCTTTCCGTGCTGTTACTCGATGAAGGCGCGTCGGTAGGCGCCGTCTTCACGCAGAACCGCTTTTGCGCAGCGCCCGTGCAGATCTGCCGCGAGCACCTCGCGAAAAACGGCGGTCAGACTGCCGGAATACGCGCCATGCTGATCAACACCGGCAATGCCAATGCCGGCACCGGCGACGACGGCCTGAGCCGGGCGCACGCCAGTTGCATTGCGCTGGCCCGCCTGCTGGATATCGCCCCCGAACAGATACTTCCGTTTTCCACCGGCGTCATCATGGAGCCCTTGCCCAATGACCGCATCGCGGCGGGCTTGCCGGCCGCACTGGCCGACGCAAAAGAAAACAACTGGGGCAATGCGGCCGAAGCCATCATGACCACCGACACGGTGGCCAAGGCATTTTCCAAACGCATCAAGATTGCGGGCGCTGACGTCACCATCACCGGCATCAGCAAGGGCGCCGGCATGATACGGCCCAATATGGCCACCATGCTGGGCTTCCTGGCGACCGATGCCTGTGTGGCCCAGCCGCTCATGGCGCAGCTGGCCAGAGAACTGGCGGAGGGTTCGTTCAACCGTGTCACGGTGGACGGCGACACCTCGACCAACGATTCCTTCGTGGTGGTCGCCACTAACAAGGCCGCCCACGCACCGGTGACATCGCTGGACAGCGCCGAAGGCCAGGCCTTGCGCGCCGCCATGCTGGACATTGCCAGGCAGCTGGCGCAGGCCATCGTGCGCGACGGCGAAGGCGCCACCAAGTTCATGACCATCCGGGTCGAAGGCGGCAAGACCGGCGAGGAATGCCGCCAGGTGGCTTACGCGATCGCCCATTCGCCGCTGGTGAAAACCGCATTTTTTGCGAGCGACCCCAACCTTGGCCGCATCCTCGCGGCTGTCGGTTATGCCGGCATCACCGACCTGGACCAGACAAAAATCGACCTGTACCTCGACGAGGTGCTGGTGGCCAAGAACGGCGGCCGTCATCCTGCCTATGTCGAGGCCGACGGCCAGCGTGTGATGAAGCAAAGCGAGATCACGGTGCGCGTGGTGCTGGGCCGCGGCGCGGCAGCCGACACCGTCTGGACTTGCGATTTCTCTTACGACTACGTCAAGATCAACGCCGATTACAGAAGCTGAGCTTTCGCATGAACGAGCAGTTTGAGCGCCTGATCTCTCGCGTCGAATCTCTGATGGCGCGGATCGAGTCCGTGTTGCCACAGCCGCTGGCGGCGCCGGATTGGAGTGCCTCCATTGCCTATCGCTACCGCAAGCGCAGCTCCGGCCACGGCTCGCTGGTGCCGGTGCGGCACATCGGCAACATGCGGCTGGGGGACCTTAAGGAAATTGAGGACCAGAAGGAAAAAATCAGGCGCAATACCGAGCAGTTCGTGCTGGGCAAGCCCGCCAACAACGTGCTGTTGACGGGTGCGCGCGGCACCGGCAAGTCCTCTCTGATCAAGGCCTGCCTCAATGAATACTCTTCGCGCGGCCTGCGCCTGATTGAGGTCGACAAGGCCGACCTGACCGACCTGCCGGATATCGTCGACGTGGTCTCCAGCCTGCCCGAAAAATTCATCGTCTTTTGCGACGACCTGAGTTTTGAGGAAGGCGAGCCGGGTTACAAGGCGCTCAAGTCCATCCTGGACGGGTCCGTTGCGGCGGCTACGCCCAATGTGCTGATCTATGCGACCAGCAACCGGCGCCACCTGCTTCCCGAGTACATGACGGAAAACCTCACCTACACGCATGGCGATGACGGCGAGGTGCACCCCGGCGAGGTGGTCGAGGAAAAGATTTCACTGTCTGAGCGCTTCGGCCTCTGGGTCAGTTTTTACCCGTTCAGCCAGGACGAATACCTGAGCATCGTCGCGCAATGGCTGTCGTCTTTTGGCGTGGGCCCGGATGCGATCGCTGCGGCGAAACCGGCGTCCCTGGTCTGGGCGCTGGAGCGCGGCTCACGCAGTGGCCGCGTGGCCTACCAGTTTGCCCGGGACTACGCCGGCCGTGACAGCGCCAGCCGCCCTGTGGCGGCTCCGGCCATTGCAGCCTATGAGCGGCCGGGCGCTTCCGCCACCGCGTCGCCTGACCAGGGCGACCAGGCTCCAGACCATTCGACATGAGCGTGCTGGTCGCCGACGGTGAACGCCCACGTGAGGGCGGTGCGAACCGCAAGGTGGTCGACGTCGCGGTGGGCGTCCTGATCCGCCCCGATGGCGACTTCCTGCTGACGTCACGCCCCCCTGGAAAGGTTTACGAAGGCTACTGGGAATTCCCGGGTGGCAAGCTGGAGCAGGGTGAAAGCGTCGAAGCCGCGCTGCGCCGCGAGCTGCAGGAGGAAATCGGCGTGACCATAGGCCCGGTCCATCCCTGGAAGGTCGAGATGGTCGACTACCCCCATGCGCTGGTGCGTTTGAATTTCTGCAAGGTGTACGAGTGGACCGGTGAGCTTCAGATGTACGAGGGCCAGTCTTTCGCCTGGCAGTCACTGCCGGTCAGCGTGCAACCTGTCCTGCCGGGCACGGTGCCGGTGCTGGCCTGGTTTGCCGCGGAACGGGGTTTCGCCGGCGCGACCTGCTGAACTTTCGCCGTTTCTTCAGGGCCGCTCAGCGGTATAGACCCAGTTCTTGCTCGCGGCCATCACGGCCTCAGGGTAGGGTGATTTGCCGCGCGAGCCGTTGTAACGCCCCAGGCCCATAAAGAGGTCGCCGCGCTCCCTGTCCAGGTAGTGGCGCAGGATCACGCAGCCAAAGCGCAGGTTGGTCTGCATGTGGAACAGCTTGCCAGGGTCGCCGTCTCCGATCACGCGTGTCCAGAAGGGCATGACCTGCATGTAGCCGCGTGCACCCACGTTGCTGACCGCGAATTTGCGGAAATTGCTCTCGACCTGGATCAGGCCCAACACCAGCGTGGTGTCCAGGCCGGCGCGCTTGCTTTCGTACCAGACGGTTTGCAAAAACTCCTTGCGAACCTGGAATTCGGGTTTTTTCTTCTTGAGGCGGTCGCTCATCGCACCTAACCAGCGCAGGTAGGCCAGGCGGCTTTCGGTGTCCTTGAACTCGGGTACCGGGGGCGCCTGGTTGGCGATGGCTGAACTCAGCGCGGTGCGCACGGAGTCAATCAACGGTTCTTCCACCTGGGCGCCGGCATGCGCCTGCCCAGCCGACAGCAAAGGGCTGCAGGCGATGGGCAAGGCTTGCAGGCAAGCTCGCCGGGAAATTCCCTCGGCCTTTGCGGGGGCGGCGCCCGATGCGGACATGGTCAATGAGCGCATGGAAACCATGGAAGCGTCAAAGCGCCAGCTTTCCTTTGAGGAAGTCGAAGGCGCCAGCAGCGTCTATCTTGCTGGAAGCCGTGTCACGCCGGTGCTGGTATTCCAGCTGTCCGTCCTTGAGGCCCCGGTCGCCAATCGTGACGCGGTGCGGTACGCCTATCAGCTCCCAGTCGGCGAACATGGCGCCGGGGCGCTCGCCCCGATCATCCAGGATCACATCCACACCGGCCGCGAGCAGTTCGCCATAAAGCTTGTTGGCGGCCGCTTCGACCTCGGGGAAGCGGTCAGGGCTGATGGGGCACAGCACCACGGTGAAAGGGGCGATGGCGTCGGGCCAGATGATGCCGCGCTCGTCGTGGTTTTGTTCAATGGCGGCGGCGGGCAGGCGTGTGATGCCGATGCCGTAGCAGCCCATTTCCATAAATTGGGGTTTGCCGTTTTCGCCCAGGAAGGTGGCGTTCATGGCCCGGCTGTATTTGGTGCCGAGGTAGAAGACATGGCCGATTTCGATCCCACGCTCAATCGCCAACGGGCCCTTGCCGTCCGGCGACGGGTCGCCCGCCACCACGTTGCGCAGGTCGGCCACGAGTTCGGGTTCGGGCAGGTCGCGGCCCCAGTTGACGCCGGTGAGGTGGTAGTCCGGCTCATTGGCACCGCACACCCAGTCAGCCATCGCGGCGGCTTCGCGGTCCACCACCAGCTTGACGGGTTTTTTGAGGTTCAGCGGGCCGAGGTAGCCCGGCTTGCCGCCGAAATGGTCCTCAATCTCGGGCAGGGTCGCGAAGCGAAAGCCCGCGAGGCCGGGCACTTTGCCGACTTTGATTTCGTTCATGTCGTGGTCGCCCCGCAGCAGCAGCAGCCAGACGTGCGATTTGACGACTTTGCCCGCTTCATCGAGCTCATCGGTGGCGAGCACCAGCGATTTCACCGTGGCGTTCAGTGAGATGCCCAGAAATTCGGCCACATCGGCGCAAGTGGACTTGCCGGGCGTGAGCGTCTTGGCCATGGCTTGCGACGCCGGCTTGCGCGTGCCCTGGGGTGGCAGCGCCTCGGCTTTTTCCATATTGGCGGCGTAGTCGCTGCCGGGGCAGTAGACGATGGCGTCTTCACCGGTGGCTGCGATGACCTGAAACTCTTCGCTGAGGTCGCCGCCTATGGCGCCGCTGTCGGCGGCCACCGCGCGGTAGCTCAGGCCGAAACGGTCAAAAATCCTGCGGTAGGCGGCTGCCATGACCTGGTAGCTGGCCTTGGCACCGGCCTGGTCGCGGTCGAAGCTGTAGGCATCCTTCATGATGAACTCGCGTCCGCGCATCAGGCCAAAGCGCGGGCGGCGTTCGTCGCGGAATTTGGTCTGGATCTGGTACAGGTTCTTGGGCAACTGCTTGTAGCTCTTGATGTCCTGGCGCATCACGTCGGTGACGACTTCCTCGCTGGTCGGCTGGACCACGAAATCGCGGCCGTGGCGGTCCTTGATACGCAGCAGCTCGGGGCCCATCTTGTCAAAGCGGCCGGTTTCCTGCCAGAGCTCGGCCGGCTGGACTACCGGCATGGTCATCTCCACGGCGCCGGCGCGGTTCATTTCCTCGCGCACGATGGCTTCGACCTTGCGGATCACGCGCAGGCCCATGGGCATGTAGTTGTAAACGCCGGCACCCAGTTTCTTGATCATGCCGGCCCGCATCATGAGCTGGTGGCTGACGACTTCCGCGTCGGCAGGGGCTTCCTTGAGGGTGGAAATGAAGAACTGGGATGCTTTCATGGGCGGTTTTCGGGGATTCCGGGGTTGGAAAGGGAGGAAAAGGTGCTGCAGCCCGCCGTGCGCTTGGCGCTGGGGCCTTCGCTGTGCATAATGGACTCAGTTTAAAAAATTTGAGGTTTGATTATGCTTGACCGGGACGGCTTTAGGCCCAACGTCGGCATCATCTTGCTCAACCAGAGAAGTCAGGTATTTTGGGGCAAACGTATCCGTACCCACTCGTGGCAGTTTCCGCAGGGTGGCATTGATCGGGGCGAAAATCCCGAACAGGCCATGTACCGCGAGTTGCATGAAGAAGTGGGGCTGTTGCCGAAGCATGTGAATGTGCTGGCCCGAACCCGAGACTGGTTGCGCTATGAGGTGCCTGACCGGTTCATCCGCCGGGATGCGCGCGGACATTACAAAGGCCAGAAACAAATCTGGTTTCTCCTTCAATTGGTCGGCCACGACTGGGACCTGAACCTGCGTGCCACCGACCACCCCGAATTCGATGCATGGCGCTGGAACGACTACTGGGTGCCGCTGGACGTGGTGGTCGAATTCAAGCGCGGCGTGTATGAAATGGCGCTGACCGAGCTCGCCAGGTTTGTTCCGCGTGTGGACAACCGTGCCGAGCCGCGTTCCGATCACCGCAACCGTTACCTGCGCGGTGGCCTGCACCAGCGCGACCATGCGAATCCACCAGGCGACGCCGGTTTCCACGCGCCGGGCGAGTCATTTCACGCGCAGATCAGGCCGGGTGCCTCTTTTGAGTTGCCACCTGGCGCCACCTTTGAACCTGATCCGAAAACCAGTCTGGGTACGGATCCCACCAACACGAAACCATGAAATTCAAATCGGCCTTTCTGGCCACCTTATTCCTGATGACGCTCAACGCCTCGGGTTCTGCGCAGGCCCAGGCGTATGCACTGGAGGACCCTGCCGACTGGAAGGAAATCGAGACACCGCCACCGCCTGCTTTTGATGTCAAAAAACTGATCACCTTTGAGGTCTCACCGAATTCCCAACTGGTGTATGGCGTGGATCCGGCTTCCATTAGCATCTCCCCAAAGGACGGGGTTGTGCGCTATGTCATGGTGGCATCCAATGCGAGCGGCGCGAGCAATGTGATGTACGAGGGCATACGGTGCACCACCGGTGAGTTCAAAACCTATGCCCGCTATTCACCAGACGGAAAGTGGACCAACGTCAGCAATCCGGAGTGGCGTTCGTTGTTTGATTACATGCCGTCCAAACACGCTTTGCGTTTTGCCCGGGCCGGTGCTTGCGACAGTGCGGCACACGCAACCTCGGTCGACGCGCTTGTCAGGCGCTTGAAAAACCAGAACTATAGGATGCTGGAGTAAAGGAGGGGCGGGCTCGCCGGGCCCTCGAAAGGGTTTAGCGGGTCAATACCAAGTTGGTGCGGTGAACCATTTCCGGTTCACCCGTGTAACCCAGCAGCTTCTCAAATTCCGAAGACGCCTTGCGGCAGATCAGCCGGGCTTCGGCGCTGGAGTAGTTGGCCAGGCCGCGCGCGATCTCCGTGCCTTCCGGGCTCCGGATCGCGATGACGTCGCCGCGCGAAAAATCACCCTGGACCGCCGTCATGCCGATGGGCAACAGGCTTTTGCCCTCGCCCTGCACCTTGACCACCGCGCCCGCGTCCACGGTGACCGAGCCGCGCATCTGCAGGTGATCGGCCATCCATTGCTTGCGCGCCTGCAGTTTCTGGGTCTGCGCCACCAGCAGTGTGCCTATGGGCTCGCCCTGTATCAGCCGGACCAGCGCTTGGGGTTCACGGCCCCAGGCGATCACGGTGGAAGCGCCTGAGCCCGCGGCGCGTTTGGCCGCCAGGATCTTGGTGATCATGCCGCCTTTGCCGATGCTGGAACCGGCACCTCCCGCCATGGCCTCAAGGGCCGGGTCGCCGGCCTTGGCTTCGTGCACAAACTGTGCGGCCGGGTCCCTGCGCGGATCGGCAGTGTAAAGGCCTTTCTGGTCTGTAAGGATGACCAGTGCATCGGCTTCCACCAGGTTGGCGACCAGTGCGCCCAGCGTGTCGTTGTCACCGAACTTGATTTCGTCGTTGACCACTGTGTCGTTTTCGTTGATGACGGGCACGACACCCAGCTGCAGCAGGGCCAGCAAGGTGGAGCGGGCATTGATGTAGCGCTCGCGGTCGGCCAGGTCGGCGTGGGTGAGCAAGACCTGCGCACTGCCTATGCCGTTTTCGCGCAATTTGGTTTCATAGACCTGGACCAAGCCCATCTGGCCCACAGCGGCGGCAGCTTGCAGCTCGTGGATGGCCTTGGGGCGCGTGGCCCAGTTCAGGCGCTTCATGCCTTCGGCAATGGCGCCGCTGCTCACCATGATCACTTCGCGCCCGTCTTTCACAAGCGCGGCGAGTTGCTCGCACCACTGGCCTATGGCCGTTGCATCCAGCCCGCGGCCTTCATTGGTGACCAGGCTGGAACCCACCTTGACCACGATACGTCTGGCGTTGCGCAGGATGGTGGAGCCGGGTTTGTCTTGCATGTTCTGTCTTCTCTGGCCGTCGTCCCGTCAGCACGGGCATGGGTGGCATATTTTGGTAGATGGCAAGTGCAGCGCTGCACTTGCCAGTGGCTTGGGAGCCGGAAACGGAAATCAGGACGTTTCCGGCGTTTCGGGGGGAAGAGGGGCAAAGCGCGGATCAACTTCTTCCACGGGCTGCTCGCTTTTCTGAACCTGCTTGACGTGCTGGTAGATCGTCTTGATCAGGTGCTCGCAGCCCTCACGCGTCAGTGCCGAGATCTCGAACACCGGGCCCTTGAACTTGAAACGCTTGACGAAGTCCTTGACGATGGCTGCGCGCTTGTCGCTGTCCACCATATCCAGCTTGTTGAGCACCAGCCAGCGGGGTTTTTCGTAGAGCGCTTCGTCGTATTTTTTGAGCTCGCCCACGATAGCCTTGGCTTGCACCACCGGGTCCACGCCTTCGTCGAAAGGCGCCAGGTCCACGATGTGCAGCAGCAGGCGGGTTCGCTGCAGGTGCCGAAGGAAAAGGTGGCCCAGGCCCGCGCCCTCGGACGCGCCCTCGATCAGGCCGGGCAGGTCGGCCACCACGAAACTTTGCTCGGGGCCCACCCGCACCACACCCAGGTTGGGATGGAGCGTGGTGAAGGGGTAGTCGGCAATGCGCGGACGGGCATTGGAGACCGCGGAAATAAAAGTGGATTTGCCGGCGTTAGGCATGCCGAGCAGCCCGACATCGGCCAGTACCTTGAGTTCCAGCTTGAGGCTTTTACGCTCGCCGGGCCAGCCCGGGGTCTTGCTGCGGGGTGCGCGGTTGGTCGAACTCTTGAAGCGCAGGTTGCCGAAGCCGCCATCGCCGCCTTTGGCGATCAGGACCTGCTCGCCGGGCACCAGCAGTTCAAAAAGAACCTCGCCCGTCTCGGCGTCGGTCAGGATGGTGCCCACCGGCATCTTGAGGATGATGTCGTCACCCTTGGCGCCGAACATGTCCGAGCCCATGCCGTGCTGGCCGTTACGGGCCTCGTGCCGGCGTGAAAACCGGAAGTCCACCAGGGTGTTCAAATTGGGGTCGGCCAATGCATACACGTGGCCGCCGCGCCCGCCATCTCCCCCGTTGGGGCCGCCAAATTCCTTGTATTTTTCGTGGCTGAATGAGACGCAGCCACTCCCGCCATCGCCTGCGGCAATATCGATAAAGGCTTCGTCAACAAATTTCATGATGGAATGCCGGGGTTAAAACGGGGGTGGACGGTGAGGCCGGAGATCAAGTTTACAAATAAAAAAGCCCCGACAGGTCGGGGCTTCGTTTGCGTCGAAGTGATCAGCTTACGCTGGGGTCACGTCCACGGTGTGCTTGTTCAGCGCGCCTTTGACGGAAAACGAGACCGAACCATCAACCAGTGCAAACAGGGTGTGGTCTTTGCCGATGCCGACATTGACGCCTGGATGGAACCGGGTGCCGCGCTGGCGCACGATGATGCTGCCTGCGCTGATGACTTCGCCGCCAAATTTCTTGACACCCAGCATCTTGGGCTGTGAGTCACGCCCGTTTCGCGTAGAGCCGCCGCCTTTTTTCTGTGCCATTTTTCGTTACTCCTGGTACGTCCCTGCTCAGCCGGCGATGGCGCCGATTTGCAGTTCCGTGTAGTTTTGCCGGTGGCCCTGGCGCTTTTGGTAGTGCTTGCGACGGCGCATCTTGAAAATGCGAACCTTGTCGTGCCTGCCTTGCGAAAGGACAGTGACTGTAACAGTGGCGCCGGACACCAAGGGCGTACCAACCGTGATCGAGCTGCCGGTTCCGACAGCCAATACCTGGTCAATAACGATCTCTTGGCCTACGTCCGCAGCAATCTGTTCTACTTTAATTTTTTCTCCGGTGGCAACCTTGTATTGTTTGCCGCCGGTTTTTATGACCGCGTACATGTGAGACCTCGTAAATTGAGTTCCGCGGACGGATTTCCGCAGAGCCCTCTATTCTAGCACGGCAGGCCAAAATTGACCAGCAGGGCGGTTTTGGGGCGTTTTAGGTGGTTTCAGGGGGTGATCGGGCCGAGGCGGGCGGGGCGCCTTCCTATAATCGGCCCACACGTAACGTTTGGATCCCCTTTTGTCTGCCAATTCCTCCAGCACTGCCGCAGCCCTTGCCTTGATTGCCGATGACATGCGCGGAATGGACGCGGTGATAGAGCGCCGCCTGAAGTCCGAGGTGCCGCTGGTCAGCCAGGTTTCCAGTTACATCGTGGCGGCCGGCGGAAAACGGCTGCGTCCTGCCCTTTTGCTGCTGATGTGCGGCGCGCTGGGGTATCGCGGTGACCAGCGCTACAACCTCGCGGCGGTCGTGGAGTTCATTCACACGGCCACCTTGTTGCACGATGACGTGGTGGACGAGTCCACCCTGCGCCGCGGCCGCGCAACCGCCAACGAGGCCTTCGGCAATCCCGCGAGCGTGCTGGTCGGCGATTTTCTGTATTCCCGGGCTTTCCAGATGATGGTGGAGGCCGGCGACATGCGTGTCATGCAAACCCTCGCCGAAGCCACCAACGTGATTGCTGAGGGTGAGGTGCTGCAGCTCATGAACATGCATGATGCGGCGCTGTCCGAAGAGGGGTACCTCAGGGTGATTCGCTCCAAAACCGCCAAGCTGTTTGAGGCAAGCGCCCGCCTGGCGGCTTTGCTGGCGCAGTCGCCGCCAGACATTGAACAAAGCTGCGCTGACTATGGTCAGGCGCTGGGCACCGCATTCCAGGTGATCGACGATGTACTCGATTACGATGGCGATGTTTCGGAAATGGGGAAAAACCTGGGAGACGACCTGCGCGAAGGCAAGGCAACCCTGCCCTTGATCATCGCGATGCAACGCGGCAGCGAGGCGGAACGAGCCACCATCCGGCAGGCCATTGAAACCGGTGGAACCGACCAGATGGCGCAGATCATTGCGATCGTGCAACATACGGGCGCATTGCGGGCAACCCGGGATGCCGCCGCCGTGGAAGCCCAGCGTGCGCTGAACGCCTTGCGGATGTTGCCGCAAAACATATACAGTAATGCCTTGACGCAGCTGGCATCCCAATTGCTGGAGAGGCGTTCCTGATAAGTTTTAGTTGTGTGACGGCGGGGTGTAGCTTAGCCTGGTAGAGCGCTACGTTCGGGACGTAGAGGCCGGAGGTTCGAATCCTCTCACCCCGACCAGGGTCCATTTTTTCTTAAATGTGCGTTTCTTCGCATAGTTCCAACGCTGCCGGGGCAGTCGGGGTGTTTTCGATTTACACCTGGGAATCTATAGGCGATGATACATATTTGAGCTAAATCCAAGAACCATGGCCGCTGTCGATACCGCAATCAACCAACCGCCTTCCATGGCCTTGCCCGGCTTGGGGCGGACCTTGGTAATGGCGGGAAAGCTGGGTCAAAAAGCCGCCGAGGACATCTTCCGCAAGGCGCAAAGCGGGCGCACCAGTTTTATCGCCGAGCTGACGGGGTCTGGCGCGGTATCCGCGTCCGACCTGGCTCATACCATGTCTTCGGCATTTGCCGCGCCGCTACTGGATCTTGAAGCCATTGACCCCCAGCGTTTGCCCAAGGGACTGCTGGATGCCAAGATCTGCACAACTTACCGCATCGTTGTTCTGAGCAAGCGCAACAACCGCCTGATTGTTGCGACGGCCGACCCATCCGACCAGGAGGCCGCGGAAAAAATCAAGTTCTCCACTCAGATGGGGGTGGACTGGGTTATCGCCGAATACGACAAGCTTTCCAAGCTGGTGGAGGCATCCAACACTTCCGCGGCCGAAGCGATGGAAAGCATCATCGGCGACGATTTCGAATTTGACGAGTCCACTGCCGATGCAACGGCCGAGGATAGCGAGGCGAGCGTTTCCGAAGTCGAGGACGCGCCGGTTGTCAAGTTCCTGCAGAAAATGCTGCTGGACGCTTTCAGCATGCGGGCTTCCGACCTGCATTTCGAACCGTTTGAGCATACCTACCGCGTACGTTTCCGGGTTGACGGCGAGTTGCGCGAAATCGCTTCGCCGCCTGTGGCTATCAAAGAAAAATTGGCAGCGCGTATCAAGGTGATTTCCAAGCTCGACATCTCCGAAAAACGCGTCCCTCAAGACGGCAAGATGAAGCTCAAGATCGGCCCGGACCGGGTTATCGATTTCCGGGTCAGCACCTTGCCCACTGTGTTCGGCGAAAAGATCGTTATCCGTATCCTGGACCCGAGCAGCGCCAAACTGGGTATTGATGCCCTGGGCTATGAACCTGCGGAGAAAGAGCGCTTGATGCACGCCATCCAGCGGCCGTACGGCATGGTGCTCGTGACCGGCCCCACTGGTTCGGGCAAGACGGTGTCGCTCTATACCTGCCTGAACATCCTCAATAAACCCGGTGTCAATATCGCGACAGCTGAAGACCCGGCTGAAATCACCTTGCCCGGCGTCAACCAGGTCAGTATGAACGACAAGGCCGGCATGACCTTTTCAGTCGCGCTCAAAGCCTTTCTGCGGCAGGATCCCGACATCATCATGGTGGGTGAGATCCGCGACCTCGAAACTGCCGATATCGCCATCAAGGCCGCGCAGACCGGCCACATGGTCATGTCGACCCTGCACACCAACGACGCGCCAACCACACTGACGCGTATGCGCAACATGGGCATCGCGCCCTTCAACATCGCTTCCAGTGTGATCTTGATCACTGCGCAGCGGCTGGCGCGGCGCCTGTGCCCCAACTGCAAAACCCCGGCGGATATCCCTCAGGAGACCCTGCTGGATGCGGGTTTCAAGGAAGAGGAAGTGGACGGTTCCTGGACGCCTTACCGGCCGGTTGGCTGCTCTATGTGTACGAATGGTTACAAAGGCCGGGTCGGTGTTTATCAGGTTATGCCCATTTCCGAAGAGATTCAGCGTATCGTCCTTCGCGACGGTACCGCCCTGGAGATCGCGGAACAGGCGGAGGCGGAAGGAGTCAAGAGCCTGCGTCAATCAGGCCTGTCCAAGGTCAAAATGGGCCTGACTTCGCTGGAAGAAATTCTGGGCTGTACCAATGTTTAAGAAGCTGCGTTCAAGGGCCGCCGCGAGGCGGTGTGACCGGGGTGAGAGGGCGGTCTGAGACTGTCGATACAACGAGAAAGCATCATGGCAACTGCAGTATCCAAGGGCGTCAAGGAATTCGTTTTCGAATGGGAGGGCAAGGACCGCGGCGGCAAGCAGGTCCGCGGCGAAATCCGCGCTGCCGGCGAAAACCAGGTCAAATCCTCATTGCGCCGCCAGGGCGTACTACCCACGAAGATCAAGAAGCGCAAGATGCGCTCCGGCAAGGCGATCAAGCCCAAGGATATTGCCATCTTTACGCGCCAGTTGGCGACCATGATGAAAGCTGGTGTGCCGTTGTTGCAGTCGTTCGATATCGTGGGCCGCGGCAATCCCAATGCCAGCGTGACCAAGCTGCTCAACGATGTGCGTACCGACGTGGAAACGGGGACTTCCCTGAGTGCCGCGTTCCGTAAATATCCGCTGTATTTCAATGCGCTTTATTGCAATCTGGTCGAAGCTGGCGAAGCGGCGGGTATTTTGGAGTCCTTGCTGGATCGACTAGCGGTATACATGGAAAAAACCGAAGCGATCAAATCTAAGATCAAGTCAGCATTGATGTACCCAATCTCTGTGGTGGTCGTCGCGTTTGTGGTGGTTGCCGTGATTATGATTTTTGTGATTCCGGCATTTAAAAGCGTGTTTTCCTCGTTCGGTGCGGACTTGCCGGCTCCTACGCTTTTCGTTATTGCGATGAGTGAGTTCTTTGTCGCCTATTGGTGGCTGATTTTTGGCGGTGTAGGTGGTGGGCTTTACTTCTTTTTCCAGGCCTGGAAACGCAACGAGAAAATGCAGAAATTCATGGACAGGGCCTTGCTTAGGGTGCCGGTATTCGGCGTCTTGATCGAAAAATCCTGTATTGCCCGTTGGACCCGCACGCTGGCCACCATGTTCGCCGCAGGCGTGCCCCTGGTCGAGGCTTTGGATTCCGTCGGCGGTGCATCCGGTAATACGGTATATGCCGATGCCACCGAAAAAATCCAGCAGGAAGTCTCCACGGGTACCAGTCTGACGGCAGCCATGACTAACGCCAATCTGTTCCCTTCCATGGTGCTGCAGATGTGCGCGATCGGCGAAGAGTCCGGCTCCATCGACCACATGCTGGGCAAGGCGGCCGACTTTTACGAGGCCGAAGTTGACGAAATGGTGGCGGGCCTTTCCAGCCTGATGGAGCCCATCATCATCGTGTTCCTGGGCACCCTGATTGGGGGCATCGTGGTCTCCATGTACCTGCCTATTTTCAAGCTGGGCCAAGTCGTTTGATGGGAAGCGGTCTGGGACCGGCATTCGATGCCATGCTGGCCGGCTTTTTGGGCTTGCTGATCGGTAGTTTCCTCAACGTCGTCATTTACCGACTCCCCAAGATCATGGAGCGGCAGTGGGCGCAGGAATGCGCCGAGATGAACCAGGCGCCCCAGGAGCCCACCGAGAAATTCAACCTGCTGGTGCCGCGTTCTCGCTGTTCCAGTTGCGGGCATGTCATACGCTGGTATGAAAACATTCCCGTGCTCAGTTACATCTTCCTGCGCGGCAAGTGTTCAGTGTGCGGTACGCCCTACGGCCTGCGGTATCCCCTTGTGGAGGCGGTGACGGGAGGCCTGTTCTTCTTTTGCGCGTCGCGCTGGGGCTGGTCGCTGACCGCGCTGGCCTGGTGCGGTTTTTCCGCTGCACTGCTGGCTTTGGCGGTGATCGACTGGGATACAACCCTGTTGCCGGACGACATCACTTTACCCTTGCTGTGGGCCGGCCTGATCGTCGCTGCCCTGCAATGGAACCCTGCGGTCAGTCTGCCGACAGCCTTATGGGGCGCGGTCGCCGGCTACCTTTGCCTCTGGCTGGTTTATTGGGCTTTCAAGCTGGTGACCGGCAAGGAGGGTATGGGCTATGGCGACTTCAAGCTCTTTGCAGCGCTGGGCGCCTGGTTCGGCTGGCCGGCTTTGGTACCCATGATCCTGATGGCCTCGGTGATCGGTGCGGTCGTTGGCATTGCGATGAAATTCTCGAGTGGATTGCGTGAGGGCGGCTATGTGCCCTTCGGCCCTTTCCTGGCCGGGGCGGGCTTCACGGCGATGATTTTTGGGCCTCAATCCATCCTGCGATTTATCGGCCTGTAATGCCATGCGCTGTGCAGCCCTGCGCATCGGACTGACTGGCGGTATCGGCAGCGGAAAAAGCACAGTTGCCGGTACCTTTGTGGCCTGCGGTGCGGTGCTGGTGGATGCCGATGCGATCTCCCGCGCGGTCACGGCAGCCGGTGGTGCCGCGATCCAGGAAATTGCCGCGCAGTTCGGTGGCCAGATGGTCACCTCTGAAGGTGCCATGGATCGGGACCGCATGCGCCAGCTGGCCTTTGGTGATCCATCCGCCAGGCGCCGGCTGGAATCCATTGTCCATCCCTTGGTCAGTCGGGAGACCTTGCGGCAATACCAGCAGGCCGTGGACGCCGGCAGCGCCTGTGTGGTGTTTGACGTCCCTTTGCTGGTGGAGTCCGGGCGTTGGCGGCAGCAACTGGATCGGATTCTGGTCGTGGATTGCCGTGAAGCCACCCAGGTTAGCCGGGTCATGGCCCGCAACGGCTGGCCTCGTGAGGCGGTGGAAAAAATCATTGCAGGGCAGGCCAGCCGGGCGCAGCGGCTGTCGGCTGCCGACCTGTGTTTGCACAATGACGGTTTGCCGCTGGAGGCCCTGGATGCCGAGGTGCGGCAGCTTGCCGCGCGCTTCGGGCTATGATGCGCAAACAAACCTCCTCATTGAAGCCGACGAAAACATAGTGCTGTGATTCTTTACGAGTACCCTTTTCACGAACGCATACGCACGTACTTGCGACTTGAACACCTGTTCCGCCGCCTTGGCGAACTGGTGGAACGGGACAGCCCGACGGATCACCACTTCGCCATCACGACCATTTTTGAGATCATGGATGTGGGTGCGCGGGCCGACCTCAAAACCGACGTCCTTAAGGATCTCGAGAAACAAAAACACATCCTCAATGGCTACCGCGGCAATCCGGCCATTTCAGAAGCCGTTCTTGACGAAGTGACAGGCCAGCTCGAAAGCTGCTTTTCCGCCCTGAACAGCCTGCCCGGCAAGGCCGGCCAATCCCTGACCGAAAACGACTGGCTGATGAGCATTCGCAGCCGGGTCGGCATTCCCGGCGGGACCTGCGAGTTTGACCTCCCGGCCTACTATGCCTGGCAGCACCTGCAAACCGAGGTACGCAAGCAGGACCTGCAGGGTTGGATCACGCCGCTGGTGCCGCTGGCCGAGTCCATACGCGTGTTGCTGACACTACTGCGCGACTCCGGGGCGCCGCAAAAAGTGATGGCGCCGGGCGGCCAATACCAGCAGACGCTGCCGCAAGGGCGTACTTTCCAGCTCTTGCGCCTGCGCATAGACCCCTCCCTGGGGCTGATCCCGGAAATCAGCGGCAACCGCCTGATCGTGTCGGTGCGCCTGATGCGGCACGGCGATGACGACCGGCTGCATGCGAGCACGGAAGATTCGGCGTTTGAACTGACACTCTGTTCTTGACCAGGGCCTATCGGCCCTCGTTAATTGCTTCTCAGCCTGTCTGGAACATGCCTGCGATGAAAAAAGAGTCCTCACCCGTCAAGCTTGTCGTGTGCCCGGGTTGCGGCGGAGAGAGTGTTTACGCACCCAGCAACCCATTTCGCCCCTTCTGCAGTGAGCGCTGCAAAAACATCGACCTGGGCGCCTGGGCCAGCGAGGGTTTCCGTCTGCCCGCGGACACGCCCCCCGACGACGAAGCTTTTGGCGATCCCAAGCTGCAATAAAATTTGCCGAGGCGCGCGGTTCATCCGCGCTTGTTGAGAGAGCAAAAAAAGAGAGAGGGAGTGAAAAATGAGGAAGAAGTCCTTGGCGGCGCCGTTTCTGGCCGCACTCGTGGCGGCGGTTTTGACGGCCGGCCATGTTCAGGCCCAGGCCCAGCCTGCGCAGGAGGGTGACAAGCCCGCCAAATCAAAACCCAAAAAGACCAAGGCCAAATCAGGTTCGGGTGGCAAGGCCAAGTTTATTCAGGGCACCAGCGAAACACCTGCCGAGCGTACGGCACGCCTGAAGCGCGAATGCAAGGGTGCGGTGGATGCCGGCGCCTGCTCAGGCTATACGCGCTGACCCACACATGTGAAGCTGCGATGTCTAGCGGCATCGCGGCGACAGCATGGCCGCTCAGGCGGCGGGCGTGCCAAGCACCTGCTGGAGTTCGCCGCTCTGGTACATCTCCATCATGATGTCCGAGCCGCCAATGAACTCACCCTTCACATACAGCTGGGGGATGGTGGGCCAGTTGCTGAATTCCTTGATGCCCTGGCGGATTTCTTCGTCTTCCAGCACATTCACGGTGGCAGGCTTGTTCACGCCGCAGGCCTTGAGAACCTGGATGGCGCGGCCGGAGAAGCCGCACATCGGGAACTGGGCTGTGCCCTTCATGAAGAGGACGACGTCGCTGGATTTGACGATTTCGGCGATGCGTTGCTGGGTGGGATCTGTGCTACTCATGGTGAAAATCCTTTGGAAATCTGGGGGAGGGGGCGTGGCGCCCGCACCGGCCCCGAATCGGGGATGGCCGTGTCGGTTAGATGGAATCCGGGAAACAGAATTCAACAGCCCGATTATCCCGCCGTTTGGAATCCCGCGTGACCGCCTCATCGGCCCGGCCATAGCCCGCCTGAACACCGCACAATGCCGGCCAGGTCCAGCCGGCTCTGGACTTGCGCAAAACCTGCCTGCTCCAGCAGGGTGCACACCGCCTCGGCCTGGTCATAGCCATGCTCCAGCAGCAGCCACCCGCCTGGCAACAGGTAGGTGGGAGCCTGCTTGATGATCTCGCGGATGTCGTCCAGCCCGTCCGTACCGGAAGCCAGGGCGGCCAGAGGCTCGTAGGCCAGGGCCTCCAGATGGTGGTCCGTATTCGCGATATACGGTGGATTGCTGGCGATCAGGTGAAAGTGGCCGCTAACTTTCTCGAGCCAGTTGCTCTGGGTGAACTCCAGATCCAGCTTCAGGAGGGCTGCGTTGCCACGGGCCACCTCCAGCGCATCCGCGCTGGCGTCCACGGCAACGACCTTGCCCTGGCGGCCGGCCGCTTGCAGGCTGTGCGCGATGGCCAGTGCAATGGCGCCGCTTCCCGTGCCCAGGTCCAGCACTGCGGGCACTGGCGGCAGGCCGGGCGCCTGCAGGCGCTCCAGCGACCATTCCACCAGCGTTTCAGTATCAGGCCGTGGCACCAGGACGCGAGCGTCCACTTTCAGCGGCAGGCCGAAAAACTCCTTCTGGCCGACGATGTAGGCCACGGGTTCCCCGGCCGCCCGGCGCAGACACATGGCCCGGAAATCTTCGGCCACCTGCTCCGGCAGCACATCGGTGTCATGTGCCAGCAGCCAGGCTCGCGCGTCGCCAGGTCTGCCTAGGGCATGCAGCAGCAGGAGCTGGGCATCCAGGCGGTCCAGTCCCAGCGTCTGGGCCATGGTCAGGGCTTGCGCGCAGGTGGGTTGGTTCATAGGTGGCGCTTCAGAGCCCGCTGTTGGCGGTCTCCAGCTCGGCGAGCTGCTCGGCGCCGCGCGCCACCTGCAAGGCGGTGATCACGTCGCCCAGGTCGCCTTCCATAATGGCCAGCAGTTTGTACAGCGTCAGGTTGATGCGGTGGTCGGTCAGGCGCCCCTGCGGGAAGTTGTAGGTGCGGATACGGTCGCTGCGGTCGCCCGTGCCGACCAGGCCCTTGCGCAGTGCGGCATCCTTGGCCGCGCGTTCGGCGCGGTCTTTTTCATGGATGCGGGCCGTCAGCACCTTCAGTGCCTGGGCCTTGTTGCTGTGCTGGCTGCGGCCGTCCTGGCATTCGGCGACGATGCCGGTCGGGATGTGCGTGATGCGCACGGCCGAGTCGGTCTTGTTGATGTGCTGGCCGCCGGCGCCGCTGGCGCGGAAGGTGTCGATGCGAAGGTCGGAAGGGTTGATCTGAATCGCCACGGCCTCGTCGGGCTCGGGCATCACAGCCACGGTGCAAGCACTGGTGTGGATGCGGCCCTGGGTCTCGGTGGCCGGCACGCGCTGCACACGGTGCCCGCCTGATTCGAAGCGCAGCTTGCCATAGACACCCACGCCCGTGGCGTCGGCCGCACCTTCGATGCGAAGCACCACTTCCTTGTAGCCGCCGAGCTCGCTGGGCGACTCGCTGATGATCTCGACCTGCCAGCGGTTTCGCTCGGCAAAACGGGTGTACATGCGGCACAGGTCACCCGCGAACAGCGCCGACTCGTCGCCGCCCGTGCCCGCACGGATTTCCACAAAGGCCGGCCGCACGTCGTCCGGGTCCTTGGGAATCAGCATCAATTGCAGGGCTTCGTCGATCTGCGCGATGTCAGCCTTGGCCGCGGCGATCTCCTCTTCAGCCATGGCGGCCATCTCGGGGTCGTCCTTGGCCTCGGCCAGCATGCTTTCGGCGCCGGCCAGGTCGGCCTCGCGGCCGGTCAGCCGCATGTACTGCTCGGCGACCACGCTGGCTTCGGCGTGCTCGCGTGTCAGGGCGCGGAAGCGGGCCAGGTCGCTGACCACGTCACTGGCGGACAGCAGCGCATCCAGCTCGTGCAGCCGTAAAAGCTGGCGGTCCAGGGTTTGGCGGAGAAAGGGTTTCATGGAAATGTGAGGGCGGAAAAGCCGAAAGAGGGGGCCGAAAGGCCGTCAATAAAGCCGCCGGCTGCGGCCGGCGCGAGAACTCAGCGCGGGGTGGGCGCTAACGCTCTTTGTCGTCCGGCTGGATCTTGGGCAACTGGCCGCGCAAGAACAACCTGGAGACGGCCTGCGCCGTGGCCTCGCGGCTGCTGGCGTCGCCCGCATGCAGTTCGGCCAGCGCGCCGTGCAGCATTTTCTGGGTCAGGCCGCGGGTCAGCGCGTCCAGCACCGTGTCTATGGGTTCGCCCCGGGCCAGCAGTTTTTTGGCCCGCGCAATCTCCAGGGCGCGCCATTCGTCGGTCTGCGCATTGAGCTGCTGGATCAGCGGCACGCTGCGGCGCTGGCCGAGCCAGTGCATGAAATTCTGTACGCCGGCATCAATGATGACCTCGGCCTGGGCCACTGCAGCCTTGCGGTTGTTTTTGCCGGTCTGCACTACGTGCGCCAGGTCGTCCACGGTGTAGAGGTAAATGTCGGGCAGGGCCTTGACTTCGGGCTCGATGTCGCGCGGCACGGCCAGGTCGACCATGAACATGGGGCGGTGCTTGCGCAGCTTCACGGCGCGCTCGACGGCACCCAGGCCGATGATGGGCAAGGTGCTGGCGGTACAGCTGATGACGGCGTCGAATTCGTGCAGGCGGCTGGGCAGGTCTGCCAGGCGCATGACTTCCGCGCCGAAACGGCCGGCCAGCTTTTCGCCGCGCTCCAGCGTGCGATTGGCAATCGCCATGGCTTTGGGGTTCTTGGCCGCAAAGTGTGTGGCAGCCAGGTCGATCATCTCGCCCGCGCCCACAAACAACACCTTGATGTCGCTCAGGTTCTCAAACAGCTGGCCGGCCAGGCGTACGCTGGCTGCCGCCATGCTGATGCTGTGCGCGCCGATTTCGGTGCTGGTGCGCACTTCCTTGGCCACGGCAAAGGAGCGCTGGAACAGCTGGTGCAGCGTGGTGCCCATGGCGCCGGCGTCCTCGGCGGCGCGCACCGCGTCTTTCATCTGCCCCAGGATCTGGGGCTCGCCCAGCACCATGGAGTCGAGGCCGCTGGCCACACGAAAGGCGTGGCGGGCGACCTGGTCGCCCTGCAGCGTATAGGCATGGGAACGCAGCAGGGCCGGCGAAACGCCGCCGTTGTGCGCCATCCACTCCAGGGTGTGGTCCAGGTCGGTGTTGTCGCCCGCGCAGTAAATTTCAGTGCGGTTGCAGGTGGAAAGCAGCGTCGCCTCGGGTTGACGCGCCAACGAGGCGCGCAGGCCCCGCAAGGTGGGCTCGATTTGATCCAGGGCGTAGGCAAACCGCCCGCGCAAATCGAGCGGTGCGGTGTTATGGTTTAGCCCAAGGGCCCAGACTGACATCCTACGATTATAAAATTGAAGCGGCCGGGCCGGCGGGAAGCCCTGACAATCGCCCCGATAGCCCTTTTGAGGCCCCTTTTTGGCGCGTTTTTTCCGACGATTCTTCAACCGTCCCAAGCGAATGACCTTTTACCTGCTGGCCAACCACCTGCTCAATTTTGTCCTGCCGGCGGCCGCCGTCGCGTTGCTGCTGGTGCTGTCCAGCCGGGTGTTTGGTGGAGTTTTCCGGTCAAGCCGGGCTGTCGCTGCCACTTGGTGGGCGCAAACGGCGATTGTTTTCGTGGCGAATGTGGTGGTGTTGGTGGCGGGCCTGGCTTTTTTCGGCCGGGACGGGAAGATGCTGACCTACGCAGCCATGGTCGCCGGCGCTGCCGCCTGCCAGTGGGTATTGCTGGGCGCCTGGCGGGCCTGAAAGCCTAGTCGGGCTTGAACACGTTCACGGCGTCGGTGATGATGCCGTCGGTGCCCAAGGCCAGCAGCCGCTCAACATTCGTTGGGTCGTTCACCGTGTAACTCAAGAGCCGGAAGCCGGCTTTTTTGGCCTGCGCCACGGTATCGGCATTCCAGAGCTTGTGGTTGCAGACGATGGCCACGCAGCCCAGGCCCACCGCCGTTTCCAGCCAGTTGGCCGGCAGTTCATCGAGCAGCAGGCCGCGCGGCAGTTGTGGCTGGGCGGCGCGCGCCGCCTCCAGCGACAGTGGCTGGAAAGAGGTCAGCAGCGGCGGAACGGCCGTGCCCTGCCACAACCGGGCCGCTTCGTTGGCCACGACGGTGCCGGTGCGGCTTTCGGCGCCCGGCGTGGGTTTGATCTCGATATTCAGGAAGTAGCCCTTGTCCAGGCAAAAGCGCGCGATGCGCTCAAAGCTGGCCAGTCCTTCGGCGGCAAAGGCCGGCGAATGCCAGCTGCCCGCATCCAGCCTGGCCAGGGCTTCCCAGACCTGCTCGCCGGCAATGCCCTTGCCATTGCTGGTGCGCTCAAGCGTGGCGTCGTGCAGCAGGAAGGGGATGCCGTCGGCGCTGAGCTTCACATCGCATTCGAACATGCGGTAGCCGTGGCTGGCGCCCAGCATGAAAGAGGCCAGGGTGTTTTCGGGTGCCAGCTTGCCGGCACCGCGGTGCGCCACCCAGCGGGGGTAGGGCCAGTTGGAGGTGGTCACGGGATTCGTCATCGGTTTCTCGGAAGTTGTCCAAACTGCTCAAACTGCGGAAATCGAAGGATTACAGGCGTTTGCCGGTGTCCGCGTCAAACCAGTGCAGCCGGTCCGCGCGCGGCGTGACATGGATGGTCGCGCCGATTTCCGGCGCCGTCGACAGGCTCTCATCGGTACGCACGATGAGCGTCTCTTCGCCCATGCGGCAATACAGCAGCCGCTCGGCGCCCAGCATTTCAATGGTGTCGACCTGCACGGCCCAGCCGGTGGAGCCCACCGTCAGATGCTCGGGCCGTATGCCCAGGATGGCGCCGGGCTTGCCGCCGAAGTCAGCATTGGGCGCCTGTTTGAGCAGGTTCATGGGCGGCGAGCCCATAAAGCTGGCCACAAAGGTGGTGGCGGGGCGGTTGTAGACCTCTTCGGGCGTGCCGAACTGCTCCATGCGGCCCGCGTTCATCACCATCATGCGCTGCGCCAGCGTCATGGCCTCGACCTGGTCGTGGGTGACAAAAAGCGAGGTAATGCCGAGCTCGCGGTGCAGCTTCTGGATTTCCAGGCGCGTCTGCACGCGCAGCTTCGCGTCCAGGTTGGACAAAGGCTCGTCGAACAGGAACACCTGCGGCTGGCGCACGATGGCGCGGCCCATGGCCACGCGCTGGCGCTGGCCGCCCGAGAGCGCGCGCGGCTTGCGGTCCAGCAGGTGGCCAAGTTCCAGGATCTTTGCCGCCTTGTCGACGCGCGTCCTGATTTCGTCCTTGGATACTTTGGCAATCTTCAGCCCGTAAGCCATATTGTCGAACACACTCATGTGCGGGTAGAGCGCGTAGTTCTGGAACACCATGGCGATGTCGCGCTCGGAAGGCTCCAGCTCATTGACGACCTTGCCGCCGATGGAAATCTGCCCGTCGCTTACTTCCTCAAGACCGGCCACCATGCGCAGCAGGGTGGATTTGCCGCAGCCCGAAGGCCCGACGATGACGATGAACTCGTGGTCCTTGATGTCGGCGTTCACGCCGTGCAGCACCTGCAGCGCGTCCTTGCCGGAGCCGTAGCGCTTGATGACATTGTTGAATTGAAGTGAAGCCATTGGGATAACCTGTGTTGGATTTAATTCAAGCGGACGCCGCGGAACCGGCTTTGCCGGGCCGCTGGTGGCACCCCCTGGGGGGAGGCGCCAAAGGCGCTTCGGGGGAGGATCATTTCTCGGTATCGACCAGGCCCTTGACGAACCATTTCTGCATCAGCACCACGACCAGCGCGGGCGGCAGCATGGCCAGGATGGCCGTCGCCATGACCACGTTCCATTCGTTCTGGCCGTCGCCGCCGGCAATCATGCGCTTGATGCCGACGACCACCGGGTACATGTCTTCATTGGTCGTGGCCAGCAGCGGCCAGAGGTACTGGTTCCAGCCGTAGATGAACTGGATCACAAAGAGGGCCGCGATCGAGGTTTTGGACAGCGGCAGCAGCACGTCGAAGAAAAAACGCATCGGGCTGGCGCCGTCCATGCGCGAGGCCTCGGTCAGCTCTTCAGGAACCGTCAGGAAGAACTGGCGGAACAGGAAGGTCGCCGTCGCCGAGGCAATCAGCGGCACGGTCAGGCCCGCGTAGGTGTTGAGCATGCTCAGGTCCGACAGCACCTTGTAGGTGGGCAGGATGCGCACCTCCACCGGCAGCATCAGGGTGATGAAGATCGCCCAGAAACAGGTCTTCTTGAACGGGAAGCGGAAGTACACGATGGCAAAGGCCGATAGCAGCGAGATGGCGATCTTGCCGATGGCGATCACCAGCGCCGTGACCAGGCTGACCCACATCATGTGCATCACCGGTGCGTTGGAGCCGGCGGCGGACTCGCGTCCGAACAGCGCGGCCTTGTAGCTGTCGAGCATATTCGCCCCCGGCAGCATCGGCATGGGCCGCTGCACGATTTCCTGTGCGGTGTGGGTGGAAGCCACAAAGGCCAGGTAGATGGGGAAGGCAACGATGATGACCCCGAGGATCACCACCACGTGGGCCAGCATGCCCTGGGTGCTTCTTTTCTCAACCATGTCAGTACTGCACCTTTTTTTCTACGTAGCGAAACTGCACGATGGTGAGCGCGACGACGATCACCATCAGCACGACTGACTGGGCTGCCGAGCCGCCCAGGTCCAGTGCCTTGAAGCCGTCGTGGTAAACCTTGTAGACGAGGATTTCGGTGTCCTTGCCGGGGCCGCCCTCGGTGGCGGCGTGGACGATCGCGAAGGTATCGAAGAAGGCATAGACCACATTCATGACCAGCAGGAAGAAAGTGGTCGGCGACAGCAGCGGGAACTGCACCGTCCAGAACCTGCGCCAGGGGCGAGCGCCGTCGATGGCTGCGGCTTCGATCAGTGATTTGGGGATCGACTGCAGGCCGGCCAGGAAAAACAGGAAGTTATAGGAAATCTGCTTCCAGACGGCCGCCATCACGATCAGCGTCATCGCTTGCCGCGAGTTGATCAGGTGGTTCCAGTCGATGCCGATCTTGCTGAGCGCGTAGGCGACAACGCCGAGCGAGGGCGAGAACATGAAGACCCACAGCACGGCAGCCACGGCGGGAGCCACGGCATAGGGCAGGATCAGCATGGTCTTGTAGAACACGCCGCCGCGCACGATGCGGTCGGCAAAAACCGCAAGCACCAGCGACAGGGCGATGCCTATGCCCGCCACCATCACCGAGAAAAAAGCGGTCGTCTTGAATGACTCGATATAGCTCGGGTCGTCCAGCAATTGCTGGAAATTGGCCAGGCCGACGAATTCGACGGAAGTGCCGAAGGCATCCTGCTGCTGCAGCGACTGCAGGATGGCCTGCGCCGCAGGCCAGAAGAAGAACACCAGGATGACCGCCATCTGCGGCAGTAACAGCAGCCAGGGCAGCCAGCTGGATCGAAAGAAAACGCGTTTTTCCATAGAGCCTTCTAGTGGGCAGAAACTTGGGAGCGCTTAAACGTGAAACCCGCCTGGCCTTCCTTTGTTGAGGGGAGGACGATCAGGCGGGCCGAGTGTAGCCCGGCGGCCGGGCTGGCACTGTCTCTTTTGTGATCAGCCTTTGTTCGCCTTCTGGAAGCGTTCAAGCTGCTCGTTGCCGCGCTTGACGATCGCGTCCAGGGCTTCCTTGGCGGTCTTTTTTCCATTCCAGACCTGTTCGAGTTCTTCGTCCTCGATTGCGCGTATCTGGACATAGTTGCCCAGCCGGATGCCGCGGCTCTTGTCGGTGACCTTGCGAATCATCTGCGTGACCGCGACGTCGGTGCCCGGATTCTGCTTGTAGAAGCCGGATTTTTCGGTCAACTCATATGAAGCCGTGGTCACCGGCAGGTAACCGGTGCGCTTGTGGCTGGCCGACTGCACTTCGGGCGTGGAAATGAAGCTGAAGAACTTGGCGACACCTTTGTATTCGGCAGGTTTCTTGCCTGCCATGACCCAGAGGCTGGCGCCGCCGATGACGGTGTTCTGCGGTGCGCCGGGAACATCCTGGTAGTAAGGCAGCGGAGCCAGGCCATAGGCGAACTTGGCATTTTTGGCCACATTGCCGTAAAAACCTGAGGAGGTGTTGATCATGGCGCATTCGCCGGAGACGAAGGAAGCCTCGGGCACGTTGCCTCGGCCTTTGTAGACAAAGAGGCCCTGCTTGGCCATGTTGGCCAGGTTTTCGATGTGGCGCTGGTGCAGCGGCGAGTCCACCTTCAGGCGTGCGTCCATGCCTTGCAGGCCGTTGCCTTTGGTCGCGAATTCGACGTTGTGCCAGGCGGAGAAGCTTTCCACCTGCGTCCAGTTCTGCCAGGCCGTCGTGAAGGGGCACTTGTGGCCGGATGCCTTCAGTTTGGCGGCGGCGTTGACAACCTCGGGCCAGGTGACGGGCGCCCTGTCGGTCGGCAGGCCGGCGGCCTTGAAGGCGTCCTTGTTGAAATAGAAGATCGTGGTCGAGCTGTTGAACGGGAAGCTCAACATCTGGCCGTTCGGCGCGGTGTAGTAGCCGGCAACAGCGGGGATGTAGGCTTTGGGGTCGAATTTTTCCCCAGCGTCCTGCATGACCTTGCCGACCGGGACAATGGCTCCCTTGCTGGCCTGCATCGTGGCGGTGCCGACTTCGAACACCTGCAGGATGTGCGGCGCGTTGCCGGCGCGGAAAGCGGCGATCGATGCGGTCATCGACTCGTCGTAGCTGCCTTTGTAGGTGGGGACTACCTTGAATTCCTTCTGGCTTTCATTGAACTGCTTGGCCAGGTCATTGACCCATTCGCCGTTGACGGCCGTCATGGAGTGCCACCATTGGATCTCGGTTTGCGCCTGGCTGGCCAACGGCATGCACAGGCCTAGAGCCGCAAAAGCGAATGCGGAAAGACGGTTTTTCATCAAAACTCCTGGGGATTGGACGCGCGCGTGGCGCATCAAGTTAAACGGAACAGTCTAGGAACTGTTTATGACACGTGGATTTAAGCGATTTGGAAGGCTTCCGACAAGCGGGATTTCCATAAGGTCACATACGATTTTGGGGACGGCGCTCTAAATGTTGCGCTGCGGTAATATAGGGCAACAGCGCCGGACATGGGTCTGATTCCATTTCCCATTCAACGCGATAGGTCGTTGCCCCGCCTTGCCGTGCTATAGCACTGTCTGCGGCGGCGCGCCTACTCTCGCATTGAATGGGAATTGGAATGAAGCTGCTGGCCTTTCACGATGAACGCCCCTACTACTCTTCAAGAACTCCATGTCTTTGCCGATGACGCAAAGGCCGGCGAAGCCCGCATCCGCGAAATTCCCTATAACTACACCTCATTTTCCGATCGGGAGGTGGTGATACGGCTGCTCGGTGAGCGCGCCTGGGACCTGCTGAACCGGCTCCGTGATGAGCGCCGCACCGGCCGCTCCGCCCGCATGCTCTATGAAGTGCTGGGTGACATCTGGGTGGTGCAGCGCAACCCGTATTTGCAGGATGATCTGCTGGACAACCCCAAGCGCCGCAAGATGCTGGTCGATGCCCTGCAGCACCGCCTCACCGAGGTGGAAAAGCGCCGCACGCCCGATGCGGACCCGCAGCGCGACGCCATCGTGGGCGAGTTGCTGGGTGCCGCCCGCGCGGCGGTCACCCGCTTCTACACCTCCTTCAGCGAGATGTACGACCTGCGCCGGCTGGCCGAGCGCAAGCTGGGCAAGCTGACCCTCAAGGACAACATCAAGTTTGACGGCCTCTCGCGGGTTTCGCACGTCACTGACGCGACCGACTGGCGTGTCGAATACCCCTTTGTGGTCCTGACGCCCGATACCGAGGCCGAAATGGCCGGGCTGGTCAAGGCCTGTATTGAACTGGGCTTGACGATAGTGCCGCGTGGCGGCGGCACCGGCTACACCGGCGGGGCGATTCCACTGACCTGGAAGTCGGCCGTCATCAACACCGAAAAGCTCGAGGCCATGACCGAGGTTGAAATGGTCTCGCTGCCCGGCGTCGAAAAGCCGGTCGCCACCATCTGGACGGAAGCCGGTGTGGTCACCCAGCGTGTGGCCGATGCGGCCGAACGCGGCGGCTTTGTATTCGCGGTCGACCCGACCTCGGCCGAAGCCTCTTGCATAGGCGGCAACATCGCAATGAACGCCGGCGGCAAGAAGGCCGTGCTGTGGGGTACCGCGCTGGACAACCTGGCCTCCTGGCGCATGGTCACGCCCGAGGCGACCTGGCTGGAAGTTACCCGCGTGGACCACAACCTGGGGAAGATCCATGACGCTGAGATGGCCAGCTTCGAGCTCCAGTATTTCGAGGTCGACGGCAAGACGCCGCTGCGCCGCGAGCGGCTCGACATTCCCGGAAAGTCTTTCCGCAAGGAGGGCCTGGGCAAGGACGTCACCGACAAATTCCTCAGCGGGCTGCCGGGCATCCAGAAGGAAGGTTGCGACGGGTTGATCACCAGCGCACGGTGGATCGTGCACCGCATGCCGGCGCACACACGCACCGTCTGCATGGAGTTTTTCGGCAATGCCAAGGACGCGGTGCCCAGCATTGTCGAGATCAAGGACTTCATGTTCGCCGAGCACAAGCGCGGCGGCGCCATCCTGGCGGGCCTGGAGCACCTGGACGACCGCTACCTGCGCGCCGTCGGCTATGCCACCAAGTCCAAGCGTGGCAGCCTGCCCAAAATGGTGCTGATCGGCGACATCGCCGGCGACGACGCCGACGCGGTGGCCCGCGCCACCAGCGAAATCGTGCGCATCGCCAATTCGCGAAACGGCGAGGGCTTTATCGCCATCAGCGCCGAAGCGCGCAAGAAATTCTGGCTGGACCGCAAGCGTACGGCGGCGATTTCCAAGCACACCAACGCCTTCAAGATCAATGAGGACGTTGTCATTCCGCTGCCGCGCATGGCCGAGTACACCGACGGCATCGAGCAGATCAACATCGAGCTGAGCCTGCGCAACAAGATTAAGCTGTGCAATGAGCTCGAAGCCTTTTTCCTCAAGGGCAGCCTGCCCCTGGGCAAATCGGACGATGCCAACGACATCCCGTCCGCCGAGCTGCTCGAAGACCGCGTCGCGCAGGCGCTGGCCCTGGTAGCCGACGTGCGCTCACTCTGGGCCGGCTGGCTGGAAAACGTGGCCACGCTGTTCCCGCAGTTGCAGGACCATTCGCTGCGGGCCAGCTGGAAAACCCAAATCCGTACCCCGTTGCAGGCGATCTTTTCGGGCGGCGCGTTTTTGCCCATCCTCGAGGAATGCTCCGCCATCCACAAGCGCGTGCTCAAGGGCCGCGTCTGGGCGGCGCTGCATATGCACGCCGGCGACGGCAATGTGCACACCAACCTGCCGGTCAACAGCGACGACTACGAGATGCTGCAGACGGCGCACGAAGCCGTGGCGCGCATCATGGTGCTGGCCCGTTCGCTGGACGGCGTGATTTCCGGCGAGCACGGCATAGGCATCACCAAGCTCGAGTTCCTGACCGACGAGGAACTGCGGCCCTTCACCGAATACAAACGCAAGGTCGATCCGCAGGGGCGCTTCAACAAGGGCAAGCTGCTGCGCAGCACGGTGCAGCCCGCCGCGGACGGGGAGGGCTTGCAGGCCGACCTGACCAATGCTTACACGCCCAGCTTCGGCCTGATGGGGCACGAGTCGCTGATCATGCAGCAGTCCGACATCGGCGCCATTGCCGACAGCGTGAAAGACTGCCTGCGCTGCGGCAAATGCAAGCCGGTGTGCGCCACCCACGTGCCGCGCGCCAACCTGCTGTACAGCCCGCGCAACAAGATCCTGGCGACCTCGCTGCTGGTGGAAGCTTTCCTTTATGAGGAGCAGACCCGGCGCGGCGTGAGCATCAAGCACTGGGAAGAGTTCGAGGATGTGGCGGACCACTGCACGGTCTGCCATAAATGCGTGACGCCCTGCCCGGTGGATATCGATTTCGGTGAAGTCTCGATGAACATGCGCAACCTGCTGCGCAAGATGGGGCAGAAGTCCTTCCGGCCAGGCAACGCCGCCGCCATGTTCTTCCTGAATGCGACCAGCCCGCAGACCATTAAGCTCATGCGCGGCGCCATGGTGGATGTGGGCTTCAAGGCCCAGCGCCTGGCCAACGACCTGCTGCGCCGGCTCGCGCGCAAGCAGACGGCGCTGCCGCCGGCCACGGTCGGCAAGGCGCCCGTGAAAGAGCAGGTGATCCACTTCATCAACAAGAAGATGCCGGGCGGCCTGCCCAAGAAGACCGCGCGTGCGCTGCTGGACATCGAGGACAAGAACTACGTCCCCATCATCCGCAACCCCAAGGGCACCACCCCCGAAACGGAGGCCGTGTTCTACTTCCCGGGCTGCGGCTCCGAGCGCCTGTTCAGCCAGGTGGGCCTGGCGACGCAGGCCATGCTCTGGCATGCGGGCGTACAAACCGTGCTGCCGCCGGGCTATTTGTGCTGCGGCTATCCGCAGCGCGGCAGCGGCCAGTTCGACAAGGCCGAAAAAATCATCACCGACAACCGGGTGCTGTTCCACCGCGTGGCCAACACGCTGAACTACCTGGACATCAAGACCGTGGTGGTCAGCTGCGGTACCTGCTACGACCAGCTGCAGGGCTATGAGTTCGAGAAAATCTTCCCCGGCTGCCGCATCATCGACATCCACGAATACCTGCTCGAAAAAGGCATCACCCTGCGCACCGACCAGGCCGGCCAGCAGGGCGGCGGCTACCTTTACCACGACCCCTGCCACAGCCCCATGAAGCTGCAGGAGCCCATGAAGACCGTCAAGGCCCTGATGGGTGACCAGGTGCTCAAGAACGACCGCTGCTGCGGCGAATCAGGCACGCTGGGCGTCACGCGCCCCGACATCTCGACGCAGATCCGCTTTCGCAAGGAAGAAGAGCTGCGCAAGGGCGAGGCCGCCCTGCGGGCTTCGGGGGCCGCCGAGGCAAGCGGCAACGTGAAGATACTCACCAGCTGCCCGAGCTGCCTGCAAGGGCTCTCGCGCTACGGCGGCGACCTGCAAAACGGCCTGCTTGAGGCGGACTACATCGTCGTGGAAATGGCCAACCAGATTTTGGGTAAAGAGTGGCTGCCGGCGTATGTAGAGGCCGCCAACCATGGCGGTATCGAGCGTGTGCTGGTTTAGGGCTTGTCAACAGAGATATTGCCAAAATCAGTGACGGCCGGCATGTCCGGCCTTTCCTTTCAGAAAGCGACCCCCATGGCAGGCCTTCAACCCGGCTCTCCCACGCCCATCGCGCTGACGGTTCACAGCCAGTCGCGCGTGCTCGAAATCGCCTTTTCCGACGGGGCCGAATTCCGGATTCCGTTCGAACTCATGCGCATTTATTCCCCGTCCGCAGAGGTGCAGGGCCACGGCCCGGGCCAGGAAATCCTGCAGACCGGCAAGCGCGAAGTGACGGTGATTGAGCTCGAGCCCATTGGCAATTACGCGGTCAAGCCGGTGTTTTCCGACGGCCACGAGAGCGGGATATTTTCCTGGGACTACCTCTACCACCTGGGTGCCGAGCAAAGCCGCCTCTGGGATGATTACCAACGGCGCCTGCAGGCCGCCGGCGTGGACCGCGATGCGCCCATGCAGCAGGCGGGCGGCGGTGGCCATGGCCACGGCTGCGCCAACCATTGACCGCCCACGCCGGGGAAGGCCTTGCCGCATGGTGCGGGGGCATTCTGATCGCGCATTCGAGCACTGTTGTTTTTCCAGCATAAAAGCCTGCAATAAGCCCGCAATGTCCCGCGTCAGCCCAGGGTTGTCGCGGCCATTGCCCGCTTTGCCCTCTAGCATTAACCCATGAGCAGTACCCATTTCGGTTTTGAATCCGTCGATGAGCGGGACAAGGCGCGCCGCGTGCGCGGCGTGTTTGATTCCGTGGCGCCCAAATACGACGTGATGAACGACCTGATGTCCATGGGCCTGCACCGCGCCTGGAAGGCCTACACCGTGCTGGTGGCCAACGTCAAGGAAGGTTTTCAGGTGCTGGACATCGCCGGCGGCACGGGTGACCTGGCGCTGGCCTTCGCTCCCAAGGTAGGCAGCACAGGGCGTGTGGTGCACACCGATATCAATGAAGCCATGCTGCGCGAAGGCCGCAACCGCTTGCTGGACGCCGGCGTGAACCTGCCGACCCTGGTCTGCGACGCTGAACACCTGCCTTTCCCTGATGCCAGCTTCGATGTGGTCACCGTGGCCTTCGGCCTGCGCAACATGACGCACAAGGAAGACGCGCTGCGCGAAATGAACCGCGTGCTCAAGCCCGGCGGCAAGTTGCTGGTGCTGGAATTCTCCAAAGTGGCCAAGCCGCTGGAAAAAATATACGACTGGTATTCGTTCAAGGTCCTGCCGCGCCTGGGCAAGCTGGTGGCCAATGACGACTCAAGCTACCAATATCTCGCCGAGTCCATCCGCATGCACCCGGGGCAGGACGAGCTTAAAGCCCTGATGCACAAAGGTGGTTTTGGCCATGTGGACTATCACAACATGACGGGCGGCGTAGTGGCATTGCATGTTGGAATCAAGTGCTGACGTGCTGTAGTGCTGTAGTGCCGAACGTTGAGCTGAATTGAAGTGTTGGGTGCGATTAAGGAGACGCTATGAAGATCTGGTCCGCAATTCTTTCTACCGTGCTGGTCACGGCCATGGCCCTGGCAGGTACGTCGGCCGAGGCCAAGCGCCTGGCTGGCGGCAAGTCGATCGGCAAGCAGTCATCCAACGTCACGCAGCGCGAAGCGGCACCGGGCGGTGCCAACACTGCCACCAATTCCGCCGCCAAGCCGGCCACCCCAGCCGCGACACCCGCGCAGGCGCCCAAGCGCCCCTGGGGTGCGATGCTGGGCGGCCTGGCCGCCGGCCTGGGTCTGGCCTGGCTGGCTTCGTCGCTGGGCCTGGGCGGCGCCTTCGGCCAGATCATGCTGTTCGCCCTGCTGGCGCTGGTGGTCATGCTGGTGATCGGCTTCGTCATGCGCAGGCTCAAGGGTGGGGCGGCCAGCGCGCCCGGCGCGACTTCCGGGCAGGCGCCGTTCGCCTTCCAGGGCGCGGGCAATGCCACCACCCCCAAGAACTACAGCCCCGAGAACGTGGGCAACGATGCGTCCGCCCGACCCTGGGAACGCAGCATGGCCTTTGACGCCAACAAATACGACGCGGCCGCACCCGCTGCGGGTGGTTCCATGATCGGCTCGGCCCTGCTGGGTTCGCAGTCCTGGGGTATTCCGGCCGGGTTTGATGCCGAAGGCTTCCTCAGGGCCAGCAAGGCCAATTTCGTGACCCTGCAGGATGCCTGGGACCGCTCCGACATCCAGAGCTTGCGCTCCATGATGACGGACGACATGCTCGAACAGATCAAGACCCAGCTGGCCGACCGCGAGTCGCATACTGGCGGCCAGGTCAACAAGACCGATGTCGTAATGCTCGACGCCCAACTGCTGGGCATTGAGGAACTGAGCGATGTCTACATGGCCAGCGTCGAGTTCTCCGGCATGATCCGTGAAGACGCTTCCGCCGGTGCCAGCCCCTTCCGCGAAGTCTGGAACATGACCAAGCCGCGCAACGGCGGCAGCGGCTGGTTGGTCGCCGGCGTACAAGCATTGCAATAGCCCCCACGCCTTTCACTGCGTCTTCGACTCCGTGTAATACGCTGCCTCCCGAGGGGGCGCTGCGCCTGCGGCCCGGCAAAGCCGGTTCCGCGGCCCTGGCTGGGCTTAAGAATTCAGTGGGTGCAATCTGCAGGGGCCGCAGGTTCTGCAGCCTTAATCGACGGATAAATACGCGGCTTACCTTGTCGGGCGGTTTATCCTGCAAAATCAGGGGCGTATGAATACCACCACGTCCCCTTTTTCGCTTCTGGAGTCCATTGCCACCCGCTTTCAGCCTCCCGCCTGGGTGGTGGATGAAGGGCAGCAACGGCTGGTGCTGTTCCTGAACCATGTCCTGATGCAGGAAAAGCAGGCGCAGGAGCGGCTGTTGCGGCAAAAGGGGCGGGTGGTGCACTTGCGCTGGGGCCTGTTCTCGATCGATCTGGTGGTCACGCCGGCGGGCCTGGTGGACCGGGCAGTGCCCGGTACCCAGCCGGACCTCACGCTGGCCGTCGCCACCGAGTCGCCCCTCACCATCATGCAATCGGTCATGGCCGGCAAGCCGCCGCCGGTCAAGATTGAAGGCGACGTGCAACTCGCCGCCGAGCTGGGCTGGCTGGCGGAAAACCTGCGCTGGGATGCCGAAGAAGATTTGTCCCGCCTGATCGGCGATGCGCCCGCCCATACGGTGGCCAATGTGGGGCGCCGGCTGTTTGAGGGGCTCAAGCAATTCCTGGCCAGCACGCCGCTGTCTCCGGCTTCCGCCTCGTCCGGGGTTGCCGCGCAGCCCGCCGCAAGCCCGGCGGCAGGTGAAGGCACACCGACTGCCAAGGCTTCTGCATGACCCGGCTTTTCCGGGGCATTTTCATTGTCTGGACCGTGCTGCGGTACGGGCTGGATGAGCTGGTGCTTTCCAGCTTCCAGCGCCCCGGCGTGCGCCTGTTGACGCGTATCGTTTCCGTCGGGCGTAACCTCAAGGCTCCGCGCGGCGAGCGCTTGCGCGAGGCGCTTGAAAGCCTGGGCCCCATCTTTGTCAAGTTCGGCCAGGTGATGTCCACCCGTCGCGACCTGCTGCCGCCCGATATCGCCGACGAGCTCGCTCGCCTGCAGGACCGAGTGCCGCCGTTTGACTCGGCCGTGGCCGTCGCCATCATTGAAAAGGCCTTCGGCCGCCCGCTGGACCGGATTTTTGCGAGCTTTGACCAAACGCCGGTTGCCAGCGCCTCGATCGCCCAGGTGCATTTCGCCACCCTGCCGAACGGGCGCGAAGTGGCCGTCAAGGTGCTGCGGCCCAATATGCTCCCCGCCATCGAGAAAGACCTGGCGCTGATGCACATGATGGCCGGCTGGGTGGAGGGCGCCTCGGCCGATGGCAAGCGCCTCAAACCCCGCGAGGTGGTCGCCGAGTTTGACAAGTACCTGCACGATGAGCTGGACCTGCTGCGCGAAGCGGCCAATGCAGCCCAGTTGCGCCGCAATATGCAGGATCTCGACCTGGTCATGATCCCCGAGATGGTTTGGGATTTCTGCATGCCCGACGTGATGGTGATGGAGCGCATGAAAGGTGTTCCCATCAGCCAGGTGCAGCGTCTGCTGGATGCCGGCGTGGACATGAAAAAGCTGGCGCGCGACGGTGTCACCATTTTCTTCACCCAGGTTTTCCGCGATGGATTTTTCCATGCCGACATGCACCCGGGCAACATCCAGGTGAGCCTGGCGCCGGCGACCTTCGGCCGTTACATTTCGCTGGACTTCGGCATCGTGGGTACCCTGACCGAGGTCGACAAGGAATACCTGGCACAGAACTTCAGTGCCTTTTTCCAGCGCGACTACAAACGCGTGGCGGAGCTGCACCTTGAATCCGGCTGGGTGCCCCCCGAAACGCGGGTGGACGAGCTGGAGGCCGCCATCCGCGCCTGCTGCGAACCTTATTTCGACCGGCCCCTGAAGGAAATTTCGCTGGGGCTGGTGCTGATGCGGCTGTTCCAGACCTCGCGGCGCTTTCACGTAGAAATCCAGCCCCAGCTGGTGCTGCTGCAGAAAACCCTGCTCAACATCGAAGGCCTGGGGCGCGAGCTGGACCCCGACCTGGATCTCTGGAGCACCGCCAAGCCTTTCCTCGAGAAGTGGATGCTGGAGCAGGTGGGCCCCGAGAAACTGCTGGCGCAGCTCAAGGCCGAGGCGCCGGCCTATGCCAAGCTGCTCCCGGGCCTGCCACGCCTGCTGTCGCAGTACCTCAAATCACCCCCTGGCGTCAGCCGCCGGGAGTTTGACGAACTGCTGTACGAACAAAAACGCACCAACAAGCTGCTCCAAAGCCTGATTTACGGTGGTTTGGGCTTTGTTCTGGGCTTGATTGCGATGCAGTTCATCCTGCGGGTACGGCTCTTCTAGGCTGCCGGAAAGGCCCTTGACGGCCTATAATTGAAGGCTTTGCATCCGGGATGCCTTTTCTGGGCAAATCCCGGGCAGATTCGCCGGGTATTCCTGGGAGTACCTCCTCAAAGCCTTAAGCACTATGCCAATCTACGCCTATAAATGCGAGTCCTGTGGGCATGCCAAGGACGTCCTGCAAAAAATCTCTGATGCGCCGCTCACCGTGTGCCCGAACTGCGGCGCGCCCGCGTTCAAGAAGCAGGTCACGGCCGCGGGCTTCCAGCTCAAGGGCTCGGGCTGGTATGTGACGGATTTTCGCGGCGGCAACAGCACGGGCGCGCCCGCCCCGGCGCCCAAGGCCGAAGGCGGCGACGCTGGTGCCGGCAAAGCCGCTGACGCAAGCGCGGCTGCACCGGCCGGCACCGCTGCGGCGCCTGCGCCCGCCCCGGCTCCCGCGCCGGCCAAAGCCTCAGGCGGCGACAGTTCCACCAAGACCTCCTCGTGATGGCTTCCATTCGCCGATGGCTTCTGTCCGGACTGCTGGTGCTGGTGCCCCTGGCGATCACGCTGTGGGTGCTCGACTGGATCGTCGGCACGCTGGACCAGACGCTGCTTATCCTCCCGGGTGCCTGGCACCCTGACAAGCTGCTGGGTTTTCACATTCCCGGTTTTGGCGTGCTGCTCACGCTGGGGATCGTGCTGCTGATGGGCGCCTTCGCCAGCAATTTCTTTGGCAAGAAGCTGGTCCGCTGGGGCAACTCCTTCCTGAGCCGCATCCCCATCGTTCGCTCCATCTATTCGAGCGTGAAGCAGGTTTCCGACACGGTGTTCTCGGAAAACGGCAACGCTTTTCGCAAGGCCCTGCTGGTGCAATGGCCGCGTGAGGGCGTCTGGACCATTGCCTTTCTGACTGGCACGCCCGGCGGCGACGTGGTCAACCACCTGGACGGCGACTACTTGAGCGTCTACGTCCCGACCACCCCCAACCCCACCGGCGGCTACTTTGTGATGCTGAAGAAAAGCGACTGCATCGAACTCAAGATGAGTGTCGATGAAGCCTTGACTTATGTGATTTCCATGGGGGTTGTGGTGCCCGCGAAACCCGTGCCGGCGCCCGCGACCCTGCCCCTGACCCCTCCCCTTTAAAACGGCGAAAACTGCAAACCTGCGCGTGAGGCGCTGAAAGTTCGAGTATTTTTATGGCCATCGTTTCCCAAATGCGTTCCAACTATTGCGGTCTGGTGACCGAGAGCCTCATGGGCCAGACCGTGAGCCTGTGCGGCTGGGTCAACCGGCGCCGCGACCACGGCGGCGTGATCTTCATCGACCTGCGCGATCGCGAAGGCTATGTGCAGGTGGTCTGCGACCCGGATCGCGCCGACATGTTCAAGACCGCTGAAAGCGTGCGCAACGAATTCTGCGTGCAGGTCAAGGGCGTGGTGCGGGCACGCCCCGAAGGCACGACCAATGACAACCTCAAGAGCGGCAAGATCGAAGTGCTGTGCCATGAGTTGATCGTGCTGAACCCCAGCGTAACGCCACCCTTCCAGCTCGACGACGATAACCTGTCGGAGACGACCCGCCTCACGCACCGCGTGCTGGACTTGCGTCGGCCCTACATGCAGAACAACCTCATGCTGCGCTACCGCGTGGCCATGGAAACGCGCAAATTCCTCGACGCCAACGGCTTCATCGACATCGAAACCCCGATGCTGACCAAGAGCACGCCCGAAGGCGCGCGCGATTACCTGGTGCCCAGCCGCGTGAACGAAGGCATGTTCTTCGCGCTGCCGCAAAGCCCGCAGCTCTTCAAGCAGCTCCTCATGGTGGCCGGCTACGACCGCTACTACCAGATCACCAAATGTTTCCGCGACGAAGACCTGCGCGCTGACCGCCAGCCTGAATTTACCCAGATCGATATCGAAACCTCCTTCCTGGGCGAGCAGGACATCCGCGACCTGTTCCAGGGCATGATCAGCAACATCTTCAAGACCGTGCTGAACACCGACCTGGGCGAGTTCCCGGTCATGGCTTATGCCGACGCCATGCACCGCTTTGGCTCCGACAAGCCAGACCTGCGCGTGAACCTTGAATTCACGGAGCTGACCGATGTGATGGCCGACGTGGACTTCAAGGTCTTCAGCACACCAGCCACGACGGCCGGCGGCCGCGTGGTGGCCCTGCGCGTGCCCGGTGGCTCCGAGATGAGCCGCGGCGAGATCGACGGTTACACCGAGTTCGTCAAGATCTACGGCGCCAAGGGCCTGGCCTGGATCAAGGTCAACGACGCGGGCAAGGGCCGCGACGGCCTGCAAAGCCCCATCGTCAAGAACATCCACGATGCGGCCATCGCTGAAATCCTCAAGCGCACGGGCGCGCAGAACGGCGACATCATTTTCTTCGGCGCCGACAAGGCCAAGATCGTCAACGACAGCATAGGCGCGTTGCGCCTGAAGATCGGCCACAGCGATTTCGGCAAGAAGACCGGCCTCTTCACCGAAGGCTGGAGGCCGCTGTGGGTGGTGGATTTCCCGATGTTCGAATTCGACGACGAAGGTCAGCGCTGGAGCGCGGTGCATCACCCCTTCACCGCCCCCAAAGACGGCCACGAAGACTGGATGGACACCGACCCGGGCCGTTGCATCGCCAAGGCCTATGACATGGTGCTCAACGGCTGGGAGCTGGGCGGCGGTTCGGTTCGTATCCACCGCGCCGAAGTGCAGAGCAAGGTATTCAGCGCGCTGAAGATCGGCCCTGAGGAAGCGCAGCAGAAGTTCGGCTTCCTGCTGGACGCTCTGCAGTACGGCGCACCGCCGCACGGTGGCCTGGCTTTCGGCCTGGACCGCATCGTCACCATGATGACCGGGGCAGAGTCTATCCGCGACGTGATCGCTTTCCCGAAAACCCAGCGCGCGCAGGACTTGCTCACGCACGCGCCCAGCCCGGTGGACGAAAAGCAGCTGCGCGAACTGCACATCCGCCTGCGCAACCCGCAGCCCGTTTAATGTGGCCCCCACGGTCTCTCACTGCGTGTAGCTCCCTGCCCCCCGAGGGGGCCGCTGCGCCTGTGGCCCGGCGAAGCCGGTTCCGCGGCCCCTGCTGGTCTATGGCTTTACCTTTCGTTCGCCCTGCGGCTCGGTGAAAAAGTGTGGCGTTCGGGCTAGCTTGAAAGTGTTCAAGATCCCCGAATCCGTGCTGGTGGTCATCCACACGCCTGAGCGCGAGGTGCTGCTGATAGAGCGCGCCGACAACCCGGGCTTCTGGCAAAGCGTGACCGGGTCCAAAGACACGTTGGATGAGCCTTTGCTGGAGACCGCCATGCGCGAGGTGCTGGAAGAAACCGGCATCGCCGCAGGTCCCGCGCAGTTTCGCGATTGGGGGCTCTCCAATGTTTACGAAATCTATCCGGCCTGGCGCGGCCGGTATGCACCCGGCGTGACCCACAACACCGAGCATGTGTTCAGCCTGTGCCTGCCGCAGGCCTGTGACGTGAGGCTCAATCCTGAAGAGCACACCGCCTGGCAATGGCTGCCATACCATGCGGCCGCCGACCTGTGCTTTTCTCCCTCGAATGCGGAGGCCGTGCTTCTCCTGCCGAAATTCATGGCTTGAGCCATTGCCTGTCCGGCACAGGCGCAACACTTTGTGAGTTGGCGTTTCACAGGATTGGCAAACACCGGCCGCTCGGTTTAAATGGGTTGGACCCACGCCCATCTCTATCACTTCATTCGCACAGGGACGAACGTCGGCGGCCATGTTGTACCCTTTTCACAAGACCGGCGAGCTGCGATTGCTTCAGGGTGGGCGAGATTTTTTCCCCGCCTTGATCCAGGCTCTGGATTCGGCCCGCACCTGGGTACAGCTGGAAACCTATATTTTTGATTTTCATGGCGCCGGGGCGGAGGTGGCCGAGGCGCTGGTGCGGGCGGGCGGGCGCGGCGTGACGGTGCAGGTGCTGGTGGACGGCATAGGCACCAACCCCTTGCCGCCCCAGTGGGCCGAAAGATTCGCCCAGGCCAAGGTCGACTGGTGCGTGTACTCGCCCCTGGGGACGGGCCTGCGCGGCTTGGACCTGCTGGTGCCAGAGCGCTGGCGCAGGCTGCATCGCAAGCTCTGCGTGGTCGACCAGCACACCGTGTTTTGCGGTGGCATCAATGTGCTCGACGATTTTTACGATCCCAATCATGGTGAGCTCCAGGCGCCACGCGTCGATTTCGCCGTGTGCGCCACCGGGCCGCTGGCGGCTGAAGCCGCGGACGCCATGGCGCTGCTGTGGTGGCGCGTGCAGGCGGGTTACAGCGCGCGGCAGCGGCACATGAACGCGGCGTGGGAGCAATTCAAGGCGGCGGGCTATGGCGGGCGCAGCAGGGCCGCGCCTCCTGCCGCGGGCGACGGCGCCGCCGCCAACGGCCCCAGGGCGGCTCTGATATTGCGCGACAACCTGAGGCACCGCAGCAGCATAGAGCGCGCCTACCGCAAGGCCATCGGCAAGGCGCATCATGAAATCATCATCGCCAACGCCTACTTCCTGCCGGGCGGCAAGCTGAGGCGGGCGCTCATCGGTGCCGCGCGCCGCGGCGTACACGTGACGCTGTTGCTGCAGGGACGCTACGAGTACTTCATGCAGTACCACGCGTCCCGGCCGGTCTACGGCGCCTTGCTGGAGGCCGGCGTGGAAATCCACGAATACAAGGCCGGCTTCCTGCACGCCAAGGTGGCCGTGGTGGATGGGCACTGGGCCACCGTGGGTTCATCCAACCTTGACCCTCTGAGCCTGCTGCTGGCCCGCGAAGCCAATGTGGTGGTTGAGGACAAAGCCTTCGCCGAGGGCCTGGCGGGCATTCTGCGCGAGGCCATGGTGACCCAGGGGCGACGCATGGAACCGGCTGCCCACAGCCACCGCCCTCTGGGCCAGCGCCTGCGCGGCTGGGTGGCCTATGCCCTGGTGCGGCTGGCGCTGCTGGTGGCGGGCCAGCGTTATTGAAACCCCCGCAGCCGGCCGTATTGACGGATAAGCTACAAAATTGATAGCTGATTGCGCCCGCCCGGAAAGGGCAAAAGGCCAAAGACCCCGTCAAATTCCGGACAAGACGGCGCGGGGGCAGGCTGGTAATATCTGGCATGCTTATGAAATCCGACACGCCCCCCCAGGACGCGACCGGCGAGGGTACGCCTGTTTCCGTCAAGATACGCGAGCGGCTGGCCCTGGCGCGCAAGCGTTTCCACGCCAATGACAACATCTCCCAGTTCATCCAGCCCGGTGAACTTGAAAAGCTGCTGGACGAAGTCGAAGGCAAGATGCAGGGCGTGCTCGACAGCCTGGTGATAGACACCGCCGGCGACCACAACACCAACAACACGGCGCGCCGCGTGGCCAAGATGTATCTCAACGAGGTGTTCAAGGGCCGCTACGTGGCCTCGCCCAGCATCACCGAGTTTCCCAACGCCGAGCACCTCAACGAGTTGATGATCGTCGGGCCCATCACGGTGCGCAGCGCCTGCTCGCATCACTTCTGCCCGGTCATCGGCAAGATCTGGATAGGCGTTCTGCCCAATGAGCACACCAATGTGATTGGCCTCTCCAAATACGCGCGCCTGGCCGAATGGGTCATGGGCCGTCCGCAGATCCAGGAAGAAGCCGTGGTGCAACTGGCCGACCTCATCATGGAAAAAACCCAGCCCGACGGCCTGGCCATTGTGATGGAAGCCAGCCACTACTGCATGGCCTGGCGCGGCGTGAAAGACATGGACAGCAAGATGATCAACTCGGTGATGCGCGGCGTGTTCTTGAAGGATTCGACCTTGCGCCGCGAATTCCTCGCACTTATTCCGCAGAAGGGCTGAAGATGTTGGTTCGTTTACTCTATGCAAGCCGCGCGGTCGACACCAGCCCCGAGGCCATCGAAGGCATCCTGTCGCAGTCGCGCCAGCACAACCCGGCCACCGGCATCACCGGCATCCTCTGCTACGGCGGCGGCATCTTCCTGCAGGCCATCGAAGGCGGGCGCATGGCGGTCAGCGACCTGTTCGGCCACATCCAGCAGGACGCGCGCCACAAGGACGTGGTGCTGCTGCACTTCGAGGAAATCTCCGAGCGGCGTTTCGGCGGCTGGACCATGGGGCAGGTCAACCTCTCCAAGCTCAACCACTCCATCCTGTTGAAGTATTCCGAGAAGGCCGAACTTGATCCCTATTCGGTCTCCGGCAAGGTGTCGTATGCACTGCTCGAAGACCTGATGGCCACTGCCTCCATCTGCGGGCGCGTCTGAATAGATGACCCCCACGCTCCGCCGCTTCGCGGACCGCTGCGCCTTCGCGGCGCGCTTTCGTCTGCCGGCCTGACCGGTGCCCGTTTCCGCCCTTGCCCTGATTGCTCTTGCCGGCCTGATCCACGCCAGCTGGAACATCGCCGCCAAAAAGGCCAGAGGCGACGCCCGCTTTGCCTTTTTCACCAGCGTGGTGATGATGCTGGTCTGGGCGCCGGTGGGCCTGTGGGCCAGCTGGGGGGTGCTGCCCCACTGGGGCTGGGCCGAGTGGGCCATTGTCGCCGTCAGCGGTGTGCTCCATGTGCTGTATTACGTGGTTCTGCTGCGCGGCTACCGGAAAGCCGACCTGACGGTGGTTTACCCGCTGGCGCGCGGCTCCGGGCCCCTGCTGTCCTCGCTGGTGGCCGTCACCTTGCTGGGCGAGCAGATTTCCGCCATGGGCGTGGCCGGCATTGCCGCTGTGGTGGCCGGCGTATTCCTGATTGCGGGCGGGCCCGGCCTGCTGCGCGCGGCGCATGACCCGGCGCAGCGCCGTCGCGTGCACAAAGGCATGGCTTACGGCCTGCTCACGGGCGCATTCATTGCCAGCTACACCGTGGTGGATGGGTACGGCGTGAGGTTCCTGCTGATGTCACCCATCCTGGTGGATTACCTGGGAAATTTCGTGCGGGTCGCTGTGCTTGCGCCTGCCGTGCTGCGTGACCGGCCGGCCGCGGCCACGTTGTGGCGCCAGCAGTGGAAGTACGCGCTGATGGTCGGTGCCATCAGCCCGGTCTCCTATGTGCTGGTGCTATATGCCATGCAGGTGGCACCGCTATCGCATGTGGCGCCGGCGCGTGAAGTGTCCATGCTGTTTGCCGCGCTGATCGGCGGGCATTTGCTCGGCGAAGGCGATCGCCTGCAACGGCTGCTGGGTGCTGCGGCGATTGCCGCGGGCGTGATGGCATTGGCGCTGGGCTGACAGGCAGCAAAATACCGGCATGCCACCTGAGACGCCTTTACTGATCGGATGTGACTTTTCCAGCGCTCCAACGCGCAGGAAGCCGATTGTCCTGGCCTGCGGTGGCAGCGCAAACGGGCGCGTCCAACTGACAAAGCTGGAGCGCTTCGAATCGCTGGATGCCTTTGAGGCCTGGCTGCGCCAAAGTGACGGCTGGGTAGGTGCCTTCGACTTTCCGTTCGGCCTGCCGCGCGAACTGGTGGCACATCTCAGCTGGCCCATTGCCTGGTCCGCGCTGATGGCCCATTACGCCGTGTTGAGCCGCGCCGACATCCGCCAGGCCTTTGCCGAATTTTGCGATGCGCGCCCCGTCGGCGCGAAGTTTGCCCATCGCGCCACCGACGGGCCTGCGGGCTCCAGCCCTTCCATGAAATGGGTCAACCCACCGGTGGCCTACATGCTGCATGCCGGTGTTCCGCGCCTGCTGGCGGCCGGTGTGCACCTGCCGGGCCTGCACGAGGGGGACACGCGCCGTGTCGCGCTTGAGGGTTATCCTGGCCTGCTCGCGCGCGAGCTGCTCGGCAACCGCTCGTACAAAAGCGACGACAAAACCAGGCAGACACCGGAAAGGCTGATCGCGCGCAAGGACCTCATCACCGCGCTGGAGAACGGGCAAACCCGGCTCGGGCTGCGCCTGAAGGTCAGCCATGCCCAGCGCGATGCACTCGTCGATGACGCCAGCGGCGACAGCCTGGATGCCGTGCTGTGCCTGATGCAGGCGGCCTGGGCCCTGCAACAGGGTGCGCCGCGCTACGGCCTGCCGGCGGAGATGGATCCGCTGGAAGGCTGGATCGTCACGGCCTGAGCGGCTTCCATCAGTTCTATCCGCCTTTTTCACAATGACCTTCTTTCTCCGTGTATTCGCGATGGTGGCGCTGGTGGGCGCATTGGTCCAGGTTCAGGCGTCGGCCAAGCCCTCTGCTCCGGCCTGGTCGGGTGTCGTCACTTATGTGGTGGACGGCGACACCATCAAGGTGCGGCCGCCGGGCGGCAAACCGGTCAGCATTCGCATCCATGGCATAGACGCGCCGGAAATCTGCCAGGCCGGTGGTACCGCTTCCCGTGAGGCGCTCATGCGCAAGATCGGGGGCCAGCGTGTGATGGTCCATGGCCGGCACCATGACGACTATGGCCGCCTGCTGGCGAAGGTCAGCTTCAAGGGAGAAGACACGGGACGATGGATGGTGTCGCAGGGCCTTGCCTGGTCTTACCGCAACCGCGCCCATGCCGGCCCCTACGCCGTGGAACAGCGGCAAGCCAGGGCTGCGAGGGCGGGCATCTTCTCGATGGCGCAAGGAACGCCTGCGGTATATCCCGCGCAGTTTCGCAAACAGCACGGCAGCTGCCACTAGTCGCAACGCATTCCTTTTGTCCTACGGCTGTTTCAGCCGGTGCTGATGGGCAGCCATGGGCCGGCCGGCTAGAGTGAATGACGCGAACGCCGCTTCGCCACGTGGTCGCGCCCGACGGGCGCACACCGACCCGCATGTTTTGCACCCAAGGAGCCGTCATCATGACCCCACACCATACCCCTTCCTTGCACGGCGGCCGTGCTTTCCGTCCGCTGGCTGTCCTCATTGCGGTGCCCCTGGCGCTGGCCCTCTCGGCCTGCAACAAGCAGGACGAGAGCAAGACCGTCGGCCAGCAACTCGACTCAGCCATTGCGAAAACCGAGGAGGCTGCCGCCAGGGCCAAGGCCCGGGCCGCCAGTGAAATGGCCGAGGCCGGCGCCGCGGTGAAAAGCACGGCCCAGAGCACTGAAACCTCGGGCAAGGACATGGCTGCCAAGGCGGGTGAAAAAATCGATGACCTCACGATCACCACCACGCTGACCGCCGGCTTCGCAAAAGATCCTGACCTGAGCGTGCTCAAGATCAATGTGGACACCCGGGACGGTGCCGTGACCCTCAAAGGCTCGGCGCCCACCCAAGCCGCCCGAGACAAAGCCACGGCCTTGGCCAAGGAGACCAAAGGCGTCAATTCGGTGGACAACAAACTGGTGGTGAAGGCTCCCGGCTAGCCTCTCCCCATTCATCCACCCGAACGCAAAAGACAAAAAGAAAAATAAGAAAAGAAAAAGCAGAAGGAAAAAAGGCAGGCCACGGAAACTTCCATGCCTGCCTTTCTCTTTGCCACCTCGGTGGCCTGGCTCCTGACCGTTATGGGCGCACGACGATGTCGTTGCGGACACCCTTGACGTTCTTCACGTTGCGGGCGATGTTTTCTGCCTGGGCTTTCTCCGCAGCGGATTTGGCGAAGCCGGACAGCTGGACGGTGCCGTTGAGCGTTTCCACCTTGATGGAAGTCGCTGCCACAGTCTTGTCCTCGACAAATTTCGCCTTGACGGCTGTCGTGATGGCGGCGTCGTCGACATAGGCGCCGGCGGTCTCCTGGCCACGCCCCACAGCGCAGCCGCTGCCAATGATGGTGATGCCTGCCAGAGCGGCGAATGCAATTGCGCGAGCGTATTTCATATTGTTTTCCTCTTGGTTGGTTTCGGGGTTTGGTGCGGGGGTTGAAAAAGCCTGTCCTTGAGCGGCACCACGCTCAAGGGCCTGCGGTCATTGCTTACCTCTCCAGCCAGTCCTTGAGCTCATCGGCATGCTCCTCTTCGTCGGCCAGAACGTCCTCCAGCATGCGACGCGTCGTGGGGTCCTTGTCACCGATCAGCGCGATCATCTGGCGGTAGGCCTCAACCGCGATGCGCTCGGCGACCAGGTTGACGCGCACCATGGTCTTCAAGTCGTTGGATTCGTCGTATTCGGCATGGCTGCGCTGCAGCAGCGTCGCGGGTGAAAAATCGGGCTCGCCGCCCAGTTGCACGATGCGCCGGGCGATGCGGTCCGCGTGGGAGGATTCCTCATTCGCATGGACCAGGAATTCATCGGCGATGGCGGGCGAGGACAGGCCGCTGGCCATGAAGTAGTGGCGCTTGTAGCGCAGTATGCAGACCAGCTCCGTCGCGAGCGCGTCGTTGAGCAGCTTGACGATGGCATCACGGTGCGGCCCGTAGGCCGGTGTGATGGCGCCGTCCGCCAAGCTTTTGCGGGCTGCGTCCAGGCCGGTTTCATCCAGCACCAGTTCATGGGAAGCCGCATGGGGCGAGCTTGTAATCACGGGGTTGTTCATGAGGTCCTTTATCTTTGTCTTTGTGCCTGTTCGCTGTCTTGCACAGGGCGGGAAAGCATGGACAGCAGAGTCCCGGATATCCCCGATGTCTTGAGGGCTGCCAGCAGTACGCCACCCAGGGACACCAGCCGCCAGGGTTTGAGTGCCACGGCTGCTGCGCCTGCCACAGCGGCGACGCCCAGCAATTGCAGCGGTTTTTCCCTGGCATATTGGTCGAGCACCGGCCGCGCCAGGCTGAACGCGGCGCTCACAGGATGGTTCTGCCACCAGGCACCCAGGGCGTATTTGATGAAGCCCCAGGTTCCGTCTTCGGCCTGCGCCGGATTTTCCTCCCCGCGCGGCCCTCGGGACTCCTCAGCGTCATCAGACTGCCGGTCGCGGCTCATGTGCCTGACGATGGCCTTGCGGCTGCTGGTCAGTCTTTCCTGGGGTGTGGGCTGGGTCAAGGATGTCATGGCGCGGCTCTCGATGTGCTGTCAAGCCGCCATGCGCAGGGCGCGCGCGTCACTGTCGAGCTGCGCCTTCAATTCAGGGAAACGCTCGCTGGCCAGAGGCTTGCGTGCCTTGAGCGTGGCGATAACCAGAACGACCAAGGCAATGCCCGGCACTACCACCAGTGCCCAGTGGAACTGGTTGTGCAGCATCCCCAGCATCACGGCGGTGCCTGCCAGCCCCAGGAAGATGGCGGCGGCCACGATGGCCACGGCCCAGGCCACTACGCGCGCCAGCAGCTGGGCACCGGCCTCGGAGGCTTCCTCCTGGAACAGCGCCGCATAGGCCGACAGATGGTCTGCGACAAGGTCGGGCCGCTGCACGATGGTGGAGAAGAGGGGGTGGAGCATGGAGAGTCTTGTGGTCGATGCCTGGGGATGGCCCGGTAGCCTTCAATAGCGGTTCTGGTTGCGGTGGCGTGCCGAGGAAATCAGCAAGGCCACACCGGCACCTACGGCCGCGGCGATCAGCACCGAGCGCAGGGGCTGGTCGGCGACGTAACGCGAGGTCGCGCCCGCGGCGTTGGACAGCGAGCGTTGTGCGCGTTCCTTGGCTTCGGCGGCGAGATCCAGGCTCTGGCGTGCCAGGTGCTGGGCCTTGGAGGTCAGCATGTCCACCACGGGGTCTATGCTGCCGCGCAGGTCGCGCACCTTGTTCTCGGCCTTGTCCAGGGCTTCGTTGGCATAAGCGCGCGTGTTGCCCACGGCTTTCTCGGCGGTTTGCAACAACTCATCGGAGCTTTGTCGTACGGTACTGGCGGCGGTCTGGGTGTTCATGGTGAATCCTTGGTGGTTGGAGAGGGAATTGAAAAGTGCTGAAAAGGAGGAGGGAAAACAAAAGCCGGGTCACCGGGTGACGCGGCTCTTGCGGGACCTTCTCGCGAAAACCTGGAGGCCGTCAGTTCTTTCGCAGGAGGCTGATCACAAAAGTAACGACCGCCATCACGGCAAAGATGAAGAACAGGATCTTGGCGATCTCCACAGCGCCTGCCGCGATGCCGCCGAAACCGAACACGGCAGCGACCAGTGCGATGACGAGAAAAACAACGGCGTAGTGCAACATCTGAAGCTCCTTGCTCTGGTGAATGGCCTTTGCTTCGATTGAAGCGGCCTTGAGCCAAGCTTATTGAACGCCCGCTGTATGCCTCATCGGCTGCTGACGTGTGCCCGTGTCAGTTCGAATGGCCATGCCCTGTAGGAGTGGGCCGACATTTTGTTACGCCGCATGTTTGCGGCGTGCATTGCCCCAATTGCCTTCAAGCGCCTCGAGTGCGCGCGGAACCGAGGTTCAGCGCGTCTTCGGCAGCACCGCGGAAATGCGCGTGCCTTCGCCTTCGGCACTGGTGACGGTCAGGCGGCCCCCGGCGGCTTCCACGCGATGCCGCATGCCTGCCAGCCCATGGCTGCCCGCGCCAACGCTTCCCGTCTTGAACCCCTTGCCGTTGTCCTTGACCTCGACGGTGATGTAGCTGTCGAAGTTGTGCAAGCTGATTTCGGCTTGCGTGGCTTCCGCATACTTGCCCATATTGGTGAGCGATTCCTGGACCAGGCGATAGACCGTCAATTGCGTCGAGCCGCCGAGTTCGACAGCTTCCAGGTCGGTCGCGATGGACAGGCCTGAGCGCTCCTCGAATTCGCGCGCCAGGATTTCCAGCGAAGCCACCAGGCCCAGGTGCGACAGCGAGGACGGCCGCAAATCCTCCACGATGCGGCGCTTGAGCGCGATGCCGCTGTTGAGTGTGTTGGTCAGGTGGGTGAGCCGCTCCACGGCTTCGGGCATGTTGCCCGCCAGGCGCGACTTCAGGCGCGCTACGTCGAGTTTGGCCGCGGTCAGCAGCGCACCCAGCTCATCGTGCAGCTCACGCGCCAAGTGGCCGCGCTCGTCCTCGCGCACATTCTGCAGGTGGGTGGCCAGCTCGGCCAGGTTGGCGGTGCGCTCCCGCACCTGCACTTCGAGGTAGTCACGCTCGCGCTGCAGGGATTCCTGCTCGCGCCGGCCGGAAGCCAGCAGGGCCTTGGTCTGCAGCAGGTACATGTAGAACGCCAGCAAGCCCGCCAGCGCCACGGTGGCCACCCCTATGCGCGAAAGTTGCAACGAACGCCGGATCTGATCCTGGCCCTGCTCCATCTTGCTGACGCTGCTGGCAGCCAGCTTGGCGGACTGCTCGCGAATGGCTTCCATGTGCTCCTTGCCAACGTCGGTGGTCAGCACGAATTTCCACGCGTCCTCATTGCCTTCCTTGCGCATGCGGACGCTCAGGTCCATTTCGGCAAGCTTGCGCGAGACGTGCCGCGACATCAGGCCGAACTCCGCGAGCTGCTCCCGGTAAGGCGTGAACAGCTGGCGCAGCGTGTCCAGGTTGTGGTCGATGTCGGCGAGCGCCGCGTTGTAGGGCTCCAGGTAGCGCGCGTCTCCCGTCAGCAGGTAGCCCCGCTGCCCGGTTTCCGCATCCAGCATGTGCTGCAGCAGTTTGTTGATGGCCCCGCGGGTCAGCTGAGCCTCTTCAATGCTGGCGGCCGCTTCGGTAGACTTGCGAAAACTCGCCTCATTGATGAAGAGGAGGAAGGCGGCAGCCAGCACCGCCAAGGGCAGGCTGATGGCCATTCTGGGTATCGCAAATGGTTTCACGGCAAACTCCGCTAGATACTTCGGTGAGAAATTCGTCAATAATGGATGCTTAAAATTAAAGCAAGCGCCTGTTCAACGGCTTTTCTTTTCGTGCATTGCAGGCTTTATAGGAAGACAGCGACATGATCAAAATTGGAATTGTGGACGACCACGCCATTGTGCGTTCGGGGCTCAAGCAGTTTTTTTCGGACCAGGTCGATTTGCGCGTCGTCGGCGAGGCCGGCAGCGGCCGCGAAGCCATTGACCTGGTTCGCAATGTCGAGCTCGACATTCTCGTCATGGATTTGTCCATGCCCGGCCAGAGCGGTATCGATGCGCTGGCCATGATCCGCGCGAAAGCGCCCGATGTCGGCATTCTCATCCTGAGCGGCTACCCCGAGGAGCACTATGCGGTCAACCTGATTCGCCAGGGGGCCAGCGGCTACCTCAACAAGGAGTGCGATCCGTCCGAGATCGTCGATGCGATCCGCGTGATCTCCCTGGGCAAGCGCTACATCACCCCCGCTGTGGCGGAGCTGCTCGCGCAGCAACTGAACCGGCCCAACGACGTGGCCTCGCACGAGCAGCTGTCCGAGCGGGAATTCCAGGTATTCCTCAAGCTGGCCAAGGGCGAGACCGCGGGCGACATCGCCAAGGCGCTGTCCCTGAGCGTCAAGACGGTGAGCACCTACCGCACCCGCGTGATGGAGAAGATGAGCCTCTCCTCCAACAGCGACCTGACTTACTACGCCCTCAAGAACAAGCTGATTGATTGAGTTCAACCGGTGGCGGCGCTCTGCTGGATGCAATAGTCCACCAGGGCGTCGATCTCGTTTGATTTGTCGAACACCGCGTCAACACCAAGCTGTGTGCAGCGCTGGCGGATGTCGGCCGTGGCGTAGTTGCTCAGCACCACCACTTTTTGCCGGGGAGGGCGCTCCCTGCATGCGGCCAGCACCCCCAGGCCGCTTCCCTGTTTGAGAAACAGGTCAACAATCGCCAGGTCCCAGCCTTCGCTGTTATCGGCCAGCCAAGCCTTGCCTTCGTTCTCGGTCTCCGCGGTTCCGACTGCATCAATCTGTGCCAATTCCTCCAGCGTCCCGATCAGATTTTCACGAATCGTGGGATTGTCTTCTACGATGTAAGTTTTCAGTCTCACTGCTCAGGTCCAGGTAGGAGGCCGTATGCTTTCAAAGTATTACCAAAGGCCAAAGAACGCGAATGTCTCTTGTTTCTTAATGTATCTTTTCCCGCCAGCTCATTCTGCCAGCGGCAGAAGCCAGCACTTGTAGGAGGCTTCCTACGCCCGGGTTGCACTCTCTGAGTTGTGCTTTATCGCCACTGTGCCACCAGGACTGTAGGCACATCCCCACAGCATCAGATGGCACCTGCCGACTGCCTGTCGCAGGGATTGCTCCCATAGTCAAACGCAGGGCTATCAACGCCTCTGCGGCCATTGCAAGGGAGCCCGCAGTTTCTTTTCCTTTGATGCAGGCTTTGATCCTCCATGGCACTCATGAGCAACACCCAATCCCGGCCGGTTCTGTGGCGCAGATGGCTTGCCGGTGTTGCCGCTGTGCTGCTGGCCCTGGTTCTGGCTCTTGTGTTTTTTCCGTGGGACATGCTGCGCGGCCCGATCAACCGCCATGTCTCCGACCAGCTGGGCCGGCGCTTTGAAATCACGCAGCACCTGTCGGTGCACCTGGGGCGGACCGTCACAGTCAGGGCCGACGGTGTGGAGTTCGCCAATCCCGAGTGGGCCAGCAAGCCTTACCTGGTCAAAGCGCAGGCGGCCGAGTTCGATATCAAGCTGCTGCCGTTGCTGGTCGGCAAGGTCGTATTGCCCCGCATTGCGCTGACGGCGCCGGAGATAGGGCTGCAGATGGAGCCCGACGGGCGCAGGACCTGGGCGCTGTCGCGCGACACCTCCGATGAGGGCTCTGTTCCGCGCATTGATGCCTTGCTGGTTGACGGCGGCAGCGTCGACTACCAGGCGGCGGCGCAGGGCGCCAACATCCACGTGGATTTCTCGCTTGCCCAGGAAACCGCCGGCCAACTGCCCTTGAGCTACAAGGCAACGGGCAAATGGCAGCACGAGGCCTTCAGCGCCAGCGGTCGCACCGGCGGCGTGCTGCAGCTGAGCAAGGACCTTGAAGCGCCTTTCCCCATCGAGGTGAATGCGGTGGCCGGCAAGACCAGCCTCAAGGCCAAGGGGACCATTGCCAATCTCGCGGAACTCGCGGGGGTGGATGCCAGCTTTGACCTGCAAGGCCGCAACCTGGAAGAACTCTACAAGCTGCTCGGTGTGGTGCTGCCGTCCACGCCACCTTACAAGCTGCGCGGCAAACTGGCCAAACACGGCAAGGTCTGGGCCGCGAGCCAGATCCAGGGCACGCTGGGCAGCTCGGACCTCAGCGGAGCGCTCAGCTTCGACCAGTCCGCGAAGGTGCCGCTGCTAACCGGCAAGGTGCAGTCCAGGCTGCTCGATTTTGCCGACCTGGCGCCCGTGATCGGGTTGCCGCCGCCGGACGGGCCTACGCCCGTGAAGGCGGCCGCCGCCAAGGCGCAGGATGAACCCACCCCGGCAAAAACGGGCAAGGCCAACTCCGCATCGCGCAAGGTCCTGCCGGTTGCGACGCTGGACGTCACCCGGCTCAAGGCCATGAATGCCGACGTGGTTTATTCGGCGGCCGACATCCGGCATGTGCAGGTGCTGCCATTGGACAAAGGCAGTGTGCACGTCAAGCTGACGAGTGGCGTGCTCCAGCTGGAGCCGATATCGATGGGCATCGCAGGCGGCACGGTGGCAGGCAGCATACGTGTCGATTCCAATGTGGCGCCGGCGGTTTTCGAGACGCGGCTGGACCTGCGCGCGGTGCAGCTCAACCAGCTCTTTCCGGCGGTGGAAACCACCAAAAGCAGTCTGGGAAAACTGAGCGGTCAGCTCGATCTCAAGGGCCGCGGCAATTCGCTGGCGCAAATGCTGGGCACCTCTTCCGGCGATGTGGCCGTCCTGATGGGCAAGGGCCAGATCAGCAACATCCTGCTCGAGTTCATGGGCCTGGACGGCGGCGAAATCATCAAGTTCCTGGTACGCGGCGACCGCAACGTGCAGCTGCGCTGTGCCGCCGCCGCGTTTGAGGTCAAGCAGGGCCTGATGAGCACCAAGACCATCGTGCTGGACACTTCGGACACGGTCATCAACGGGCGCGGGAACATCAACCTGGCCGATGAAACACTGGACCTGACCCTGGACCCCGCACCCAAGGACCGCAGCATCCTGAGCCTGAGGTCGCCGCTGAAAATCGGCGGCACGTTCGCGGCGCCGTCGGTCGGGCCCGACAAGAGCGCACTGGCCGGGCGGGCCGGTATCGCGCTGGCGCTTGGCGTGGTCAATCCCTTGCTGGCCCTGGCCGCGACCATAGAAACCGGGCCGGGCCAGGACGAAAATTGCTCGGCCATCCTGAAGCAGGCGGCCGCCTCCAGCGCCGGCTCGCGCATTCCCGCCTCAGCCGTCAAATAAGCGGCGCTCAGCCGTGAATGCCGCCGCAGACCGCGCACGCGGTATTGCGGGCCAGCTTCATCTCGCTCCATTCCATGCGCCTGCCCTCCAGTATCAACAGGCGCCCGGCGAGTGATTCGCCCACGCCGCAGATCAGCTTCAGGGCCTCGGCGGCCTGCGTGCTGCCAATGATGCCGACCAGCGGGGCAAACACGCCCATGGTGGCGCAGAGGGCTTCTTCCATCAGTTCCGATTCGGGAAATACGCAGGCATAGCAAGGCGACTGCGCATTGCGCGCGTCGAACACGGCGACCTGGCCGTCAAAGCGGATGGCCGCGCCCGAAACCAGCGGCTTGCGGTGTTTCACGCAGCCGCGGTTGATCGCATGGCGGGTCGCGAAGTTGTCGGTGCAGTCGAGCACCAGGTCGGCTTCGCTGACCAGGCGGTCCAGCAGCGCGCCCTCGGCCCGCTGCGTGACGGGCGTGACTGTCACATCAGGGTTGATCGCCGCGATGGCCTGCCGGGCGGATTCAGCCTTGTATTCGCCGATGCGGCCCAGGGTGTGGGCGACCTGCCGCTGCAGGTTGGTGGCATCGACTTTGTCATGGTCGGCGATGGTGATATGGCCGACACCGGCGCTACCCAGGTAGAGCGCGACCGGCGAACCCAGTCCACCGGCGCCGACGATCAGGACATGCGCCTTGAGCAGCTTGTCCTGCCCTTCGATACCGACTTCGTCGAGCAGGATGTGCCGGGAATAGCGGAGCAGCTGGTCGTCGTTCATAAAAAGGAAAGGACCGCCGAGAGGCGGTCCGATGCAGGGAGGGAGGGTTCGGGAAAGCAGCCGAAACCTGGACTGGCCGATGTTTGTCGGCGCTATTCCGTCACGGCCTCAGTTCTCTTTTTTTTCGTTCTTGGGCTCCACCACAGCCGTCTTGCTGACCAGCACGGGCCGGCCCTTGAGCTGGTTGATGGCCTGCGCCAGCTGGAAGTCCTTGTCGCTGCCCAGTTCGGGCGGGCGACGCTGTTCCGGTGTCTTCTTGGCTTCTTCCTCGAGGCGCTTCATCGCTTCTTCGCGAGCCTTTTCACGGTTGACGTCCTTGACCTCGGCGCCCTGGCCGCTGTTGAGATGCTTCTCCAGGTCGGCTTCGCGGGTGCGCAGCGCGGCAAACGGGCTGCCCTCGGCGGTTTCGTCGACCATCACGTCGGGCACGATGCCGCGCGCCTGGATGGATTTGCCGCTGGGGGTGTAGTAGCGCGCCGTGGTGAGCTTCAGTCCGGTGTCAGGGCCCAGGGGCCGCACGGTCTGCACCGAGCCCTTGCCGAAGGTCTGCGTGCCCATGATGGTGGCGCGCTTGTGGTCTTGCAGCGCGCCGGCCACGATTTCGCTGGCCGAGGCCGAGCCTTCGTTGACCAGCACCACCAGCGGCACGTTCTTCAGGGCGGCGGGCAGGCGCTTGAGCGGGTCGCCACCGCTGCGGCGCTGGTAGAACTCGGGAGCGGCCTTGTAGGTGAACTTGCTTTCGGCCAGCTGGCCGTTGGTGGACACCACGGTGACGTTCTCCGGCAGAAAGGCCGAGGACACCGCGACTGCGGCGTCCAGCAGGCCGCCCGGGTCGTTGCGCAGGTCGAGCACCAGGCCCTTGAGGTTGGGCTCCTGCTTGTAAATCTGCTCAAGCTTGGTCACAAAGTCGTCGACCGTGCGTTCCTGGAACTGGCTCAGGCGTATCCAGGCATAGCCGGGCTCCACCACCTTGCTGCGAACCGACTGGGTGCGGATTTCCTCGCGCGTGATGGTGACGGGGAAGGTGCGGTTTTCATCCTTGCGGAAGATCGTCAGCAGTACCTTGGTCCTGGGCTCGCCGCGCATCTTCTTGACGGCTTCATTGAGCGTCAGGCCCTTGACGGCGGTGTCGTCGATACGCGTGATCAGGTCGTTGGGCTTGAGGCCGGCGCGGTCGGCGGGAGAGCCTTCGATCGGCGAAACTACCTTGACCAGGCCGTCTTCCTGGCTGATCTCGATGCCGACGCCGACAAAACGCCCTGTCGTGCCTTCGCGGAATTCCTTGAAGGATTTCTTGTCGAAATACACCGAGTGCGGGTCCAGGCTGGACACCATGCCGGAAATGGCGTCGGTGATGAGTTTTTTCTCGTCCACCGGTTCCACATAATCGCTCTTGACCATGCCGAAAACGGCAGCCAGCTGCTGCAGCTCTTCAAGCGGCAATGGGGCGAGACCCGCGCGGGCCACTGCCTGCAGCTGCACCGTGGTGAGGGCTCCCGCCACGGCGCCGATTGAAATCCACCCTGCTATTTTGAGCTTCTGACCCATAAAAATACCTCTAAGCCGTTGGGAAACCCTTGTTTCCCCTGTGGGAAGCAATATACACCTTGGAGAAAGGCCGAAAGCCCCAGTTCCGCTCCGGCCAAGGCGCGGTGCGAAAAAAGAGGCAAAACGGACGGCTATTTACAGGACTTTTACAAAATCCGGGCGGACGGGGCTGTGGGGCTTTGGGGCGGAATCAGGCTTTTCCCTGAGCGCCCACGGCGGCGGCAGCCTTCGCCGCGGCCTCGCCGTCGCCCAGGTAATAGTGGCGCAGCGGCTTGAGGTTGGCGTCTAGTTCATAGACCAGCGGGATGCCGTTGGGGATGTTGAGCCCCACGATGTCGCTGTCGGAGATGTTGTCTAGGTATTTCACCAGCGCGCGTATGGAATTGCCGTGCGCCGCGACCACGATGCGCTTGCCGGCCTTGATGGCGGGCGCCATCGATTCATTCCAGAAGGGCAGGACGCGCTCCACAGTGTCCTTGAGGCATTCGGTCAGCGGCACCTGGCCGGGCTGCAGCCTGGCGTAGCGTGGGTCGCCGCGCTCGCTGCGCGGGTCGTTCGCCTCCAGCGGCGGAGGCGGCGTGTCGTAGCTACGGCGCCAGATGAGCACCTGCTCGTCGCCGAATTTTTTCGCGGTTTCAGCCTTGTTCAGCCCCTGCAGGCCCCCGTAATGCCGCTCATTGAGGCGCCAGCTGTGCACCACGGGCAGCCAGGTGCGGTCCATTTCGTCCAGGGTGTGCCAAAGCGTGCGGGTCGCACGCTTGAGCACGCTGGTATAGGCCAGGTCGAACTCATAACCCTCACTTTTGAGCAGCTTTCCGGCGTTTTTGGCCTGTTCGATACCGGTTTCCGTGAGGTCCACGTCGGTCCAGCCGGTAAAGCGGTTTTCGAGGTTCCAGGTGGATTCGCCGTGGCGTATGAGCACTAGTTTGTACATGGTGGGAAGATGAGGAGTGGAAAAAAGAGGGAATAGGGAGGGTGGCCGGTGGGGCGTGGACTCCCTCCATTCTAAAATCACGGGTTAGCCGAAAAATCCACAAAGGGTATACCGTGAAATTTCTGATCGATAACTGGATGCTGATTTCCATAGCGCTCGCCTCGGGTGGCATGCTGGTCTGGCCCATGATTGCCAGCGGCATGAACGCTGGCGCGCTGACCGCCAGCGGCGCGGTGCAACTGATCAACCGCGAAAAAGCGGTCGTCGTGGACGTCAGCGAAGTCGAGGAATTCGCCGCAGGCCATGTCACGGGGGCCAAAAATGTGCCTTTCAGTGACCTGGAAGAGAAACTGCCCGCCGCAGTCAAGAACAAAAACGTCCCCCTGATCCTGGTCTGCGCCACTGGTGCGCGGGCCGGCCGCGCCGTCGCCGTGGCCAAAAAGCTCGGTTACGAGCAGGCCCAATCGCTGGGCGGCGGCCTCAAATCCTGGAAAGAGGCTAACCTTCCCCTGGAAAAGGCCTGAATGAAGGCTGAATGAGGCTGGAACGGGTGAAAGCGGGCACGAAACCTGCCTTACCCAGCCTGTCCTGATTCATACACTTCCCGCGCGGCGCCCAGGCCGGCGCGATAGGAGACACCATGCAAACCGTCAAGATCTACACCACCGGCACCTGCCCCTATTGCATCCAGGCCAAGCAGCTGCTCAAGCAGCGCGGCGTTACCGAACTCGATGAAATCCGTGTCGACATGGTGCCCGGCGAACGCCAGAAGATGATGGACATCACGGGCCGGCGCACGGTGCCGCAAATCTTCATCGGCGAGACCCATGTGGGCGGCTGCGACGACCTGATGGCCCTCGATGGCCGCGGCGGCTTGATGCCGTTGTTGAATAGCTAACCCCCGTCCAGGCTCACTGCGTGTAGCCTGTTCCCCCCTTCCAGGGGGCGGCGCCTGCGGCCCGGCGAAGCCGGTTCCGCGGCCCCTGCTGGTTGTGCCCGCTGGCTATTTAAAGCAAGCTACGGTGGGCCATACCGGCTCCCTATAATCATTTGCTGGTCGCCGGCTCGCCGCGCATCTAGTCCTCTATCAAATTTTCCCGTACCCGAAAGAACACCATGGCTGAAGCCAATCTTGATCCCGTATTCCAGATCCAGCGCGTTTACCTCAAGGATGTGTCCCTGGAGCAGCCCAATTCACCTGAAATCCTGCTGAACCAGGAGCAACCCAGCGTGGACATCCAGCTGGGCGTGGGCGCCACCCCTATCGCCGAAGGCCTGTTCGAAGTCGCCGTGACGGCCACCGTGCAGACCAAGATCGCCGACAAGACGGTGTTCCTGGTGGAAGCCAAGCAAGCCGGCATCTTTGAAATCCGCAACGTGCCGGCCGAGCAACTGGGCGCCATCCTGGGCATTGCCTGCCCGCAAATCGTTTACCCCTACCTGCGCGGCAATGTGGCCGACGTCATCCAGCGCGGCGGCTTCCCGCCCGTGCACATGGCTGAAATCAACTTCCAGGCCATGTACGAGCAGCAGCAGGCCGAAGCCGCAGCCGCTCCGGCCCCGTCCCAGATCATCGTCTGATGCCCGCCGGGGCGAGGCCCCGGCTCTCATCACGATGTGCGCGTGACTTCCTCATGAAAATACTGGTCATTGGCGCGGGTGCCTGGGGCACGGCGCTGGCCGTCAGCGGCGCATCGCGCCACCAGGTCACCTTGTGGGCGCGCGATGCAGCGCAACTTGCCGGCCTGCGGTCTGCGCGCGTCAATACCCGCTACCTGCCCGGCATCGCACTGCCTCAGGCGCTGGCACTGCAGGGCGGCGATGCCCCGCTGGCCCCGGCGCTGGGCGGGCAGGACCTCATCATCCTCGCCACGCCCGTCTCGGCGGCCCGCGCCATGCTGCAGAGCCTGCGGGACGCCAGCGCGCCCGTGGCCTGGCTCAGTAAAGGCTTTGAGGCACCGGTGGCAACCGCAGCCTCGCCGTTTGGCTTGATGGTGCATGAAATACGCGCCCAAGCCGCGCCCGATTTAAGGGCCGGCGTGCTCAGCGGCCCCAGCTTTGCGCTGGAAGTCGCGCGCGGCCAGCCTACGGCGCTGGTCGCGGCCAGCGAGCACGCCGAAGTGCGCGACGCCCTTGTTGCCGCATTCCACAGTGCCACATTGCGTGTTTATGCCAACGATGACGTCGTGGGCGTCGAAGTGGGCGGCGCCGTCAAGAACGTGCTGGCCATCGCCACCGGACTGTGCGACGGCCTGCAGCTCGGCCTGAACGCCCGCGCCGCCCTCATCACGCGCGGCCTGGCTGAAATGACACGCCTGGGCGTGGCGCTCGGCGCCCGTGCCGAAACCTTCACCGGCCTCTCGGGCCTGGGCGACCTGGTGCTCACCGCCACCGGCGACCTGAGCCGCAACCGCAAGGTCGGCCTGTTGCTGGCCCAGGGGCAGACGCTGGCGCAGGCTGTCGACTCACTGGGCCACGTCGCAGAAGGCGTGTACTGTGCCCGCACCGTGGTGCAACGCGCGGCCGGCTTGGGCGTGGAAATGCCTATCGCGCAAAGCGTGGTGGCGCTGCTGGACGGCAAGCTCAAGCCGGCTGAAGCGGTGGCAATGCTGATGGGGCGCGGCCCTACGGCCGAGCTGGCCTGATACGCGGGGCGGCACCGCGCCCTGCCTGCGCGCTTACTTGCACAAATGCAGCGTCACCAGCAGTGACGCGTCCTGCACGGCCGTGAGCCCATGCGGCACGCCGCCGGCCAGCCAGAGCAACTGGCCGGCTTTCATGGGCTGGGTCTGGCCGTTCGCGGTGAAAGCCACTTCGCCTTCCAGGCACTGCACCGTGATTTCGCCTTTGACCTGGTGCGAGGGGACGGTTTTGCCGGCCGGCACAATGAGGCGCATGACCTCGAGTTCATCACTTTTGAACAGCGCGACGGTTCTGGCTTCCGAGAGCTTGCCTGCCAGTGGCTGAACGTTGATGAGTTGCCCGGATGCGGCGTGGGGAATGGCCATGGTGGGACTCCTGCAAACGTGGCGATGACACTTGTTTGTGGCCGTTATACCCCAACAAGGCTGTTGGCGGCGTCAGCGAAGTGCCCTGAGTGCCCTCATCATCCTCAAAGCCTCATATCCCAATCAGGCCGGCAAAACCGCCTTGTTGTAGTACAGGAAAACTTCGTCGCGCACCCAGCCCAGCGATTCATACAAGGCCTGCGCCTTGTGATTGGTCCTGGCGGTGCTGAGGTCCAGCCGCGCAAAGCCTTTTTGCTGCGCGTGCGCATGGGCGGCCTGCATCAGCGCGCGGCCTGCACCTGTCTTGCGGGCCTCAGGCGCCACAAATAAGTCGTACAGCGTGTAGATCGGCTGCGCAATGACGGAGCAGAAGGTCGGGTAGAGCTGGCAGAAGCCGAGCAGGGTGTCAGTGCCCTCGGCTTGCGCGACCAGGATCACCGACTCCTGCCTGCGCATGCGCTCGCCGATGAACTCCAAGGCCAGCACGGCATCGGCCGGCTGCTCATAAAACTGCCGGTAGGCGTCAAACAGCGCGGCCACCGCCGGCAGGTCGGCTGGCGCGGCCAAGCGTACAGAAACAGCGCTCATGCCAGCGGTTTTTCCATAAAGACGCTCAAGGGATCCGGCGCGTAGCTGCCAAACGGTTCCCGTTCGACGTAACCCAGCCTGGCATAGAGGCCCAGTGCTTCCGGCTGGTGAATGCCGGTCTCCAGCCGGGCCAGGCCCACGCCGCTGGCGGCAAGGTGAGCTTCGAGTGTCTGCATGATGGCTTTGGACAGCCCCTTGCCGCGGTGCGCGTCCAGCACAAAGACGCGCTTGATTTCGCCGTAGGTTCCGTCATCGTCCATGGTCTTGACCGCACCGCAGCCCACGAGCGCACCATCGACGTGGGCACCCACGAACAGCACATGGGGCTGGCGCAAGGCCTGCGCACTTTCCAGGTGGTTGCTTTCGGCGGGGTAGAGCGCCGCCATATAGGCGTCGGATTGTGCGAGCAGTGCTTGCGCTTCGGGCAGCAGCGGGTCTATGGGCGTGATATGCATGGGCTGGTGTTTGCGGGCCTAGATTTCCAGGTTGTCGATCAGCCGTGTGCTGCCCAGTTTGGCGGCACCCAGCACCACCAGCGGCTCGCCGGCCAGCGGGCCTTGCGGCGGCAGCAAATCGGCGCGGCGGCGCACGGTGAGGTAGTCGGGCTTCCAGCCGCGGCGTGCCAATGCCTGCATGGCCTGGGCTTCCAGCGCGGGCAGGTCGGGCGTATTGCTGGCGCGGGCCGCTTCGCCCAGCGCGCGTATGGCTTTGGAGAGTTCCACCGCCTCGGCGCGCTGGGCGGCGCTCAGGTAGCCGTTGCGCGAAGACAGCGCCAGGCCGTCGTCGGCACGCTGGGTTTCGCCGGCCAGGATTTCAATGGGCAGCGCGAACTGCTGCACCATGCGGCGCACCACCATGACCTGCTGGTAGTCCTTCTTGCCGAAGGCCGCCACACCCGTAGGCATGCCGGCAAACACGCAGGAAAACAGCTTGAGCACCACCGTGCTCACACCGATGAAAAAGCCGGGCCGGAAGTGGCCTTCCAGGATGTCGCTCAGGTCCGTGGCCGGGTGCACCTTGTAGGTCTGCGGCTCGGGGTAAAGGTGTTTCTCCAGCGGGGCGAACAGCACGTTGCAGCCCGCAGCCTCCAGGCGCTCAGCGTCAGCGTCCAGCGTGCGTGGGTAGCTGTCGAAGTCTTCGTGCGGTGCGAACTGCAGGCGGTTCACGAAGATGCTGGAGACGCTCACGTCGCCGAGCGGTTTGGCCTGCTTGACGAGCGCGATATGGCCGTCGTGCAGGTTGCCCATGGTGGGCACAAAGGCAGGGCGCTTGAAAGGGCTGAGGGCCTCGCGCAGCTCAGGGATGGTGTGGACGATCTTCATCATGTCTCCAGGAATGGGGGCGCAAGAGGGCGGGGTTTACCACGCGTGGACGGCATCAACCGGAAAGCTGCCGTCTTTCACGGCACGCACATAGGCTTCCATCGCGCCGCGCACACTGGCCGTTTTGTTGTCCGCACCTTCCATGAAGTTGCGCACAAACTTCGGCATCTTGCCCAGGTTCATGCCCAGCATGTCGTGCAGCACCAGCACCTGGCCGGCCGTGCCGCTGCCCGCGCCTATGCCTATGGTGGCGCAGTGGGTGAGCTCTTGCGTGAGTTCGGCCGACAGGGCGGCGGGCACCATCTCCAGCACCATCATGGCGGCACCGGCGTCCTGCAGCTCGCGGGCCTGGAGCTTGAGCGTGGCGGCAGCCTCGTCTCCCTTGCCTTGTACCCGGTAGCCGCCCAATGCATGTACCGTCTGTGGTGTCAGGCCCAGGTGGGCGCAGACGGGAATGCCGCGTTCGACCAGGAAGCGCACGGTCTCGGCGGTCCAGCCGCCGCCTTCGAGCTTGACCATGTGGGCGCCGCCCTGCATCAGCACCACGGCACTGCGCAGCGCCTGCTCTTTCGATTCGTGATAGCTGCCAAAGGGCAGGTCGCCGATCAGCCAGGCCGTGGCCTGCGAGCGGCGCAGGCCGTTGGCCACGCATTCGGTGTGGTGGCGCATGGTCTCCAGGTTCACGCCGACGGTGCTGGTCAGGCCCTGGCAGACCATGCCCAGCGAATCGCCCACCAAAATGCATTCCACACCCGCCGCGTCGGCCACGGCCGCGAAGGTCGCGTCATAGGCCGTCAGCATGGTGATTTTTTCGCCGTGCGCATGCATTTCGCGCAGGCGCGGCAGGCTCAGCGGCTTGCGCGCCGACGGCGTGGACGAGGGCGGCAGGGTGCCGTAGGGCGTGGCGGCGGTAGAGGTATTGGCAGGGGTCGTCATGATGGGCCCGATCCGGAATTTAGCGAGAGTCTAACCAGCTTGACCGTGCTTTTTGGCGCGCGGTTTAGAGAGCCCAGACAAGCTGTGCGTCTTAACGCGTTTCGGGTGCGGACCGGCTCATGCCCAGGCGTTCCAGCAGCTTGACGTCGGCGTCGGTGTCGGGATTGCCGGTGGTCAGCAGCTTGTCGCCGTAAAAAATCGAATTGGCACCGGCCAGGAAGCACAGGGCCTGCACGCCGTCGCCCATTTGCTGGCGGCCGGCCGACAGGCGAACGCGCGCGGTCGGCATGGTGATGCGGGCCACGGCAATCGTGCGGACGAACTCAAACGGGTCCAGGTCGGCCTGGTTGGCCAGCGGCGTGCCTTCGATCTTGACCAGGTTGTTGATGGGCACCGACTCGGGGTAGGGCGTGAGGTTGGCAAGTTCGGCCACCAGGCCGGCACGCTGGCGGCGCGTCTCGCCCATGCCGACGATGCCGCCGCAGCAGACCTTGACACCGGCGCTGCGCACGCGCGCCAGCGTGTCCAGGCGGTCCTGGTAGTCGCGTGTGGTGATGATGTCGCCGTAAAAGTCGGGCGCGCTGTCGAGGTTGTGGTTGTAATAGTCCAGGCCTGCGCTTTGCAGGGTTTGCGCATGGCCGTCTTCCAGCATGCCCAGCGTGGCGCAGGTTTCCAGGCCCAGGGCCTTCACGGTGCGCACCAGTTCGGCGACTTTTTCGATGTCGCGGTCCTTGGGCGAGCGCCAGGCCGCGCCCATGCAAAAACGCGTGGCGCCGGCGGCTTGAGCACGCTGCGCGGCAGCCAGCACCTCGGCCGGCTCCATCAGCTTGCTGGCCTGCACACCGGTGTCGTAGCGCGCGGCTTGCGGGCAATAGCCGCAGTCTTCGGCGCAGCCGCCGGTCTTGACCGACAGCAGGGTGGCGAATTCGACGCGCGTGGGGTCGAAGTTTTCACGGTGCACGGTTTGCGCGCGGTGCATCAACTCAGGAAAGGGCAGGTTGAACAGCGCCTCGATGTCGTCCACGCTCCAGCGCTGTTCGCCGGCGGCGGGGGCCGGCGTGGCCTTGGCGCGCGGGCGGTGCAAGGTGACGGTTTGTTCTGCAACGTGGGACATTGTTCTTCCTTCCATGGGATGGGGTTTTTGAGTCTAGCTGAAGAGATTTTTGAAGAGATTGGAGATGATTAAGCGGCCTGTCGCGCCAGGATGGTCAAGGCTTCAACCAACTGGTCGACGTCGGCTTCGCTGTGTGCGGCCGACAGCGCGATGCGCAGGCGGGCCGTGCCTTCGGGAACTGTGGGCGGCCGTATGGCCGGCACCCAGATGCCGCGCTCGCGCAGGCCTTCCATGACGGCCAGGGCCTCGTCATTGGGCCCTATCAGCAAGGGCTGAATGGCGGTATGCGATGTGGGCAACTGCCAGCCGCTGTCCTGCAGGCTCGTCGCCAAGCCGTTTTGCAGGCGCGCGATAAGGCGCTGCAAATGCGCGCGCCGCCACTCGTCCTCCTCCATCACGCGCAGGCTGGCGCGCAGGGCGTTTGCGAGCAGCGCGGGCGCGGCGGTGGCAAAAATATAACTGCGGGTTTTTTGCAGCAGCCATTCGACCAGCGCGTCGTCGCCCGCTACAAAGGCGCCGGCGACACCGGCGGCCTTGCCCAGCGTGGCCATGTAAAGCACGCGGCGCGAGGCCTGCGCGCCATGCAGCCCGGCGGCGGCCAAGCTGCCGCGGCCTTGCGGGCCCAGCACGCCGAAGCCGTGGGCGTCGTCCAGTAGCAGCAGGGCGTCGTGGCGCTCGCACAGTGCCAGCAGCGCGGGGATGTCGGCGCTGTTGCCGTCCATGCTGAAGACCGCGTCGCTGATCACGAGTTTGCGCGGCGCCTCGCTGGTCGCGAGTTCGCGTTCCAGCGCGCCCAGGTCGATATGTGCGTAGCGATGTATCTGCGCGCGCGACAGCCGCGCGCCGTCGATCAGGCAGGCATGGTTGAGCGCATCCGAAAAAATCGCGTCGCCCGCACCCACCAGCGCCGGCACTATGCCGATGTTGGTGGCGTAACCCGCATAAAAGTACAGCGCGCGCGGCAGGCCCACAAACGCTGCGAGTTCGCGTTCCAGTTCGGCATTGGCCTCGCTGTGGCCGCTGACGAGCGGGGAAGCGCCGGCTCCCACGCCATAGGTTTTCGCGCCTTCACAGGCCGCTTGCACCAAGGCCGGGTGGGTGGCCAGGCCCAGGTAGTCGTTGCTGCAAAAGGCCAGCATGCTCCGGCCGTCCACCGTGAGGCGCGCGCCGCTGTCGGGCCGCACCGCGCGGCGCTGGCGGCGCAGGTGGGCGCTGTCCAGTTCGGCCAGGCGTGCCGGAAATTCATCGAGCCAGGAAGTGGTCGTCATTGCCATTCGGAAGGTAAGTCAAAGTGGACCGCGCGCGGGTCGGGCGCGGCCTGGTGTGGGATGGTGGCCAGCAGCGGCGCCTGCAGCTTTTGCTGAAGGAAGGCGATGTTGTCCGCTTGCGCGAGCATGGCAGCGTCAACGTGGTTGGCGATCCAGCCCGCCAGCGTGAGCCCGCGCGCGCGTATCGCTTCGGCGCTGAGCAGCGCATGGTTGAGGCAGCCCAGCCGCAGGCCCACCACCAGCAGCACTGGCAGGCCCAGCGCCTGGGCCAGGTCGGCGCCGGTTTCGCTGTCCGACAGCGGCACCTCGAAGCCGCCCGCGCCTTCAACCACCACAGCGTCAGCCAGCTGCTCAAGCCGGCGCTGGCAGGCCACCAGGTGGGCGATCTCAATGCGGGCGCCGGCGCGTGCCGCCGCGATATGCGGTGATACGGGGTCGGGCAGCAGCACCGGGTTGTCGAGTTCGGGGGGCACGCGGCAGCTGGAGGCCGCGCGCAGCGCGACCACGTCTTCATTGACCTCCTCGTCATTGAGCCGCACCGTGCCGGCCGCCACGGGTTTCATGCCGACCACACGTACATGGTGGCAGGCCAGCGCGTGCAGCAGTCCAGCGCTGGCCAGGGTTTTCCCCACGCCGGTGTCGGTGCCGGTGACAAATACGGAGAGCTTGCGTGCTGCTTCAGCCATGTCCGCCCCCCTCTTCTTCGGCCAGCGTGGCCTCCAAGGCCGCGAGCGCGCCGCTCGCCAGGTGCCGGGCGGATTCCGCATCCATCACATAGGGCGGCATGGCATAAATCGTCTGGCCTATGGGGCGCAGCAGTACGCCGTTGGCCATGGCGTGCTGGGTGTAGCGGCGCGCGAAATGGGGAAGCTGGCCGGGCTCCACGTCCCAGGCCCAGATCATGCCCAGCCGGCGCGCATGCCGCACGGCTGGATGGGCTGTCAGTGGCGCGAAAGCGGCATCCAGCACCTGGGCCGTCTCGGCGTTGCGCGCGAGTGCGTCGGTTTGTTCGAACAGCTCCAGCGTGGCCAGCGCGGCGCGGCAGGCCAGCGGGTTGCCGGTGTAGGAATGCGAATGCAAAAATCCGCGCGCCACCTCGTCGTCATAAAAAGCGTCATAGACAGCGTCGGTGGTCAGCACGGCCGACAGCGGCAGCGTGCCGCCGGTCAGCCCTTTCGAGAGGCAGATGAAGTCGGGCCGTATGCCGGCCTGCTGGTGCGCGAACATCGTGCCCGTGCGGCCGAAGCCGGTGGCGATCTCGTCGGCGATCAGGTGCACTTCATAACGGTCGCACAGTGCGCGCGCTTCACGCAGGTAGGCTGGGTCGTACATGGCCATGCCCGCGGCACATTGCACCAGGGGCTCAACGATGAGCGCGGCGGTCTCTGCATGATGTTGTTCCAGCCAGGCCTGCAGGCCGGCGGCGGCGCGGCGTGCTGCGCCCGCTGCGTCTTCGCCATCCTCGGCGGCGCGCGCATCGGGGCTGGGCACGGTGGCGGCCAGCCGCACCAGCGGCGCATAGGCTTCGCGAAAGATGGCGATGTCGGTCACCGCCAGCGCGCCCACGGTCTCGCCGTGGTAGCCGCCGGCCAGGCCTATGAAGCGGCTTTTTTCGGGCCGGCCGCTGTTGCGCCAGTAATGCGCGCTCATCTTGAGCGCGATCTCGGTGGCGCTGGCACCGTCGCTGCCGTAAAAGGCATGGCCCAGGCCGGTCAGCGCGCCCAGCCGCTCGGAGAGTTGCACCACCGGCTCGTGCGTGAAGCCGGCCAGCATGACGTGGTCCAGCGTGTCGAGCTGGTCGCGCAGCGCCGCCTTGATGTGCGGATGCCCGTGGCCGAACAGGTTGACCCACCAGGAGCTGACGCCGTCCAGGTAGCGCCAGCCTTCAAAGTCATAAAGCCAGACGCCTTCGGCGCGCGCGATGGGCACGGGTGGCTGGGCCTCGTGCAGTTTCATCTGCGTGCAGGGGTGCCACACATGGCGCAGGCTGCGCCGGATCATCGAAGCGTTGTCCATGCGAGCCGAACAGTTCAGGGCTGCTGCACCGGAATGGTGGAGCGCTCTTCCTTGATGCGGTTGTCCGGGTTCACGAACACCAGCTTCGGGCTAAAACCCTTGACGTGTTCTTCGTGCACTTGCGCGAAGGCGGCGATGATGACAAGGTCGCCCACGGCGGCGCGCCGTGCGGCCGAGCCGTTGACCGAAATGATGCGGCTGCCGCGTTCGGCGCGTATCGCGTAGGTGATGAAGCGCTCGCCGTTGTTGATGTTCCAGATGTGCACCTGCTCGTTCTCGGCCAGGTTGGCGGCATCCAACAGGTCCTCGTCGATGGCGCAGGAGCCTTCGTAGTTGAGTTCGCAATGCGTCACCGCGGCGCGGTGGATTTTGGATTTGAGCAGGGTTCTGAACATGGTGGGCGTGGAGGAAAATGGATCAACAAGGAGAGCGCCATTGTGGGCAGGCGGATCGCGGCATTCAGGCGCTTCACCGTCCGCTGTAACATTCGCGACAGTTTTCCACTCTATTTGATAGTTTAGTGCACGGTATTTTGCGATTTCTTTCTTAGATTGCTCATGAAAAAGTCATTTGATTTCTCCGCGGAAGCGCTGGCTTCACTGGCCCAGGCCGATGCGGCGCGTGCCCTTGCCGAAGACATAGGCGCCGGCGACCTGACGGCAGGCTTGATTGATCCGGCCCGCCAGGCGCGGGCCCAGGTGCTGGCACGCGAAAGCGCCGTGATCTGCGGCAGCGCCTGGGTCGAGGCCACCATGCGGCAGCTGGACCCGCAGGCCCAGCTCATCTGGCATGTGAAGGACGGCGGGCGCTGTGAAGCCGGCCAGGTGGTGTTTGAGGTGCGCGGCCAGGCCCGCGCCCTGCTGTCGGGCGAGCGCACGGCCCTCAACTTCCTGCAGTTGCTCAGCGCCGTGGCGACCAAGACGGCGGTCTATGTCGATATCGTGAAGGGCACGCGCGCGCAGATCGTGGACACGCGCAAGACCCTGCCCGGGCTGCGGCTCGCCCAGAAATACGCGGTGCTGGCCGGCGGCGGCACCAATCACCGGGTCGGTTTGTATGACGCGGTGCTGATCAAGGAAAACCACATCGCGGCGGCCGGCGGCATCAAGCAGGTGCTGGCGCGCGCGGCCGAAGTCGCGGCGCAGGCCGATTTCGTGGAGATTGAAGTTGAAAACCTGGGCGAGCTAGCCCAGGCCCTGGATGCCGGCGCGCGCATGGTGCTGCTGGACAACATGAGCCTGCCTGACCTGAAGGAGGCTGTGCGCATCAATGCCGGGCGCGCCGTGCTGGAGATTTCCGGCGGCGTCACCCTGGACGGCCTGCGCACCCTGGCCGAAACCGGCGTGGACCGCATCTCCATCGGCACGCTGACCAAGGACGTACGGGCGATTGATTTTTCCATGCGCTTTGACGCGCAGGGGGCGTGACCATGCAAGCGGCCTTGCCGATTCGCGTCGACTACGAGCAGCCCGAGGCGGCGGGGGTCTGCAGCACGCACCAAGCCTGGGCCCGGGTGCCGGCCGAGCCCTCGCAGGCCGAGCGCGCGGCGCTCAAAACCCGCATCCGCGAGCTGCTCAAGGCGCGCAATGCCGTCATGGTCTCGCACTATTACGTGCATCCCGACCTGCAGGACCTGGCCGAGGAAACCGGCGGCCTGGTGTCTGATTCGCTGGAAATGGCGCGCTTCGGCCGCGACCAGGCGGCGCAGACCCTGGTGGTTTCCGGTGTGCGCTTCATGGGCGAGACGGCCAAAATCCTGTCGCCCGAAAAGCGCGTGCTGATGCCCGACCTCGACGCGACCTGCTCGCTGGACCTGGGCTGCCCGGTTGATGAATTCAGCGCGTTCTGCGACGCCCATCCCGACCGCACCGTGGTGGTCTACGCCAACACCAGCGCCGCCGTGAAGGCGCGCGCCGACTGGGTGGTCACCTCCAGTTGCGCGCTCGACATCGTGCGTGCCTTGAAAGAGCGAGGTCAAAAAATCCTCTGGGCGCCCGACCGCCACTTGGGCGCCTACATCCAGCGCGAGACCGGCGCCGACATGGTGTTCTGGAATGGCGCCTGTATCGTGCATGACGAGTTCAAGGCCTTCGAGCTGCAGGCGCTGAAAGTGGAACACCCCGGCGCGCGCGTGCTGGTGCACCCCGAATCGCCCGCCGATGTGGTGGCGCTGGCCGATGCCGTGGGGTCCACGTCGGGCATCCTCAAGGCCGCACGTGAGATGGACGCCAAGGAATTCATCGTCGCCACCGACAACGGCATGCTGCACAAGCTGCGCACGCTCAACCCCGGCAAGGTGTTTATCGAAGCGCCCACCGCCGGCAACAGTGCGACCTGCAAAAGCTGCGCGCATTGCCCCTGGATGGCCATGAACGGCCTGGCGGGCCTGGCGCAGGTGCTGGAGAGCGGCGCCAACGAAATCACCGTCGATACGGCCCTCGGCCTGCGCGCCCGTTTGCCGATTGAACGCATGCTGGCGTTTACCGAAGCCCTCAAGGCGGGCAAGCCGGTGGCGGGCCTGGTGCCGCATATTGGCGCGGCTTGAGGTACCCGGCTTGACGGGCAAGCTCAGCGCCCTGATCGATTTCGCCGACCCCCGGCAGCCCGACGGACCGCGTTTGCGCCGGACTTTCGGCGCGCCCCGCGAAGTACTGGTGGCACATCGGATGGAGGAGGTGCGTGAGGTGCTGGACGCCGCGCAAGCCGCGGCGCGGCGGGGCGCCTGGTGCGTAGGCTACCTGCGTTACGAGGCGGCCGGGGCTTTTGATGCCGCGCTGGCCGTGCATCCGGCCGAAGGCCCGCTGGCCTGGTTCGCTGTGCATGACACCGCGCTGCCCTGGCCGCAGCCCACACAAGAGACATCGCCGCAACTGCAATGGCAGGAGCCGATGGCGCGCGCTGCTTTCGATGCCGCGCTGGCCCAGCTGCAGAACGCGATTGCCGCCGGCGAGTATTACCAGGTCAATTTCACGGCGCAGATGCGGGGCGTGCTGGAGGGCAATATGGGTAGCGGCAGCGCCCTGGCCCTGTTCCAGGCCTTGCAGCGCGCCCAGCCGGGCGGTTATGCGGTTTTCATGGACACGGGTGACGAGCAGCTTCTGTCGGTTTCGCCCGAGCTGTTTTTCGACTGGCGCGAGGATAGGCTGCTGACGCGGCCCATGAAAGGCACGGCGCCGCGCGGCGTGAACCCGCAGGACGATGCCGCGCAAGCGGAGGCGCTGCGCAGCTCGCCCAAGGAGCGCGCCGAGAACGTGATGATCGTGGACCTGCTGCGCAACGACCTGTCGCGCATCGCCGAGCCCTTTAGCGTGCATGTGCCGCGCCTGTTCTATACCGAGGCGCTGCCGGCGGTCTGGCAGATGACTTCGGACGTGGAGGCACGCACCCGGGCCGGTTGTAGCCTGGCCGATGTGTTTGCCGCGCTGTTTCCCTGCGGCTCGATTACCGGCGCGCCCAAGGTGCGGGCCATGCGGGCGATTCGGAACCTGGAGCCCGTTCCCCGGGGTGTGTATTGCGGCGCGATGGGCGTGCTGCAACCCGGCGGCGCGGCGACGTTCAACGTGCCGATACGCACAGTGAGCCTGCGCGGTAACGTGGCGAGCTGCGGCATAGGCAGCGGTATCACTTCGGGTTCGATCGCTGAAGCCGAATGGCAGGAATGGCGCCACAAGCGGGCTTTTCTGGAGCGTGCCAGCACACCTTTCGAAATCCTCGAAACCCTGGCGCTGGAAGCCGGCCAGCTGCGCAACCTCGATGAGCACCTGGCGCGCATGGCGGCCTCCGCTGCCCATTTTGGCTACCCATGGGACGAGGCGCAGGTCGCCGCTTGCCTGCAGGCTTTGCGAGAAGCGCACCCGCAAGGCCTTTGGCGCGTGCGCCTGTTGCTCAGCGTCAGCGGTAAATTCAGCGCCCAGGCTTATGCCATGGAGGCGTTACCGCCCCGCGTTCGCCTGCAACTGGCGGACCGCCCGCTGGACGAGGCGCACAGCGAGTTTGTGCGCTTCAAGACGACTCGCCGCGCCCACTATGACGCTTTCACGCCGAGTGCGCCCGACGTGTTTGACTGCGTGCTGTGGAATGCTCAGGGTGAGATCACCGAATGCACACGCGGCAACATCGCCATGCGGGTGGCGGGCCGCTGGGTTACGCCGCCGCTGGCCTGCGGCCTGCTGCCGGGCGTGGGCCGCGCGCTGGCCTTGCGCGAGGGCCGGCTGGCCGAGCGCGTGGTGCGGGTGGACGAATTGCCGGCGGTGGAGGCCTGGGCGTTTGTGAACAGCCTCAGGGGCTGGATAGACGCGGCCCTTGCCTGAAACGCTTTAAAGCTTTTCCTTGACGTAGGACGCGCGGTCCATGTCCACCATTTCCACGCTGAGCTGCACCATCAGGCCTGCCGGTCGTGGCGTCAGGCGGCGCAGCACGGCGGCGATGCGTTCACCCAGATCCTTCTTGGCTTCAGGCGTGCGGCCCGACAGCAAACGCAGCTGCGCATGCACAAAGGCGCGCGAGGCGGGTGCCGTGCCGATTTCAAAGCTGTCCAGCGCGACCAGGCGGGTCTTCAGGTCGGATTCATTCTGTATGTCAGGGCTGGCGGCAACGGCCTGGTTCAGCGCCTGCAGCACTTCGGCCCTGGGGAAGCCGGCGAGGTTGCTGGTGTATTCAACGGTCAGGTGAGGCATGGGGGTTCCAGTTCAGGGTGGCAAAAATGGAGGGAAGAAAGCTCAGCTTGCAGGTGGCACGGGCGGCACCAGCACAGTGGGAACGGCCTGCTCGGCGATACCCGGGTAGTCGCGGCTGAAATGCAGGCCGCGGCTTTCATGCCGGCCGTGGGCCGAGCGCACGATCAAGTCGGCCACTTGCACCAGGTTGCGCAGCTCCAGCAGGTCGCGCGAGACCCGGAAGTTGGCATAAAACTCCTGGATCTCGGCATCGAGCAGCGCGATGCGGTGCGCCGCGCGTTCCAGCCGTTTGGTGGTGCGCACAATGCCCACGTAATTCCACATGAAGCGGCGCAGCTCGTCCCAGTTGTGCGAGATCACCACGGTCTCGTCGGCATCGGTGACCTGGCTGTCGTCCCAGGCCGGTAAAGCTGGCATTTCTGGAGCGGCTTCCGCTGCAATCGCATCCGCAGCGGCGCGCGCCAGCACCACGCATTCGACCAGCGAATTGCTGGCCAGGCGATTGGCGCCGTGCAGGCCGGTGCAGGCGGTCTCGCCGATGGCGTAAAGGCCTTCGACATCGCTGCGGCCTGCCAGGTCGGTCATCACGCCGCCGCAGGTGTAGTGCGCGGCCGGCACCACCGGGATGGGCTGGCGCGTGATGTCGATGCCGAGCTCCAGGCAGCGCTTGAGGATGTTGGGAAAATGCTCCTGCAAAAAAGCCGGGCTCTGGTGCGAGATGTCCAGGTAGACGCAGTCCAGCCCGTGTTTTTTCATTTCAAAGTCGATGGCGCGCGCCACCACGTCGCGCGGCGCGAGCTCGGCGCGCTCGTCATGCGCCGGCATGAAGCGCCCGCCGCCGGCCGAGGGTGGCAGCAGCAGCTTGCCGCCTTCACCGCGCACGGCCTCGGTGATCAGGAACGATTTGGCGTCGGGATGGTAGAGGCAGGTCGGGTGGAACTGGATGAACTCCATGTTGCCCACGCGGCAGCCCGCGCGCCAGGCGGCGGCAATGCCGTCGCCGGTGGCGGTGTCGGGGTTGGTCGAATAGAGGTAGACCTTGCCCGCGCCACCGGTTGCCAGAATCGTCCGGCCGGCGCTGAAGGTCAGCACCTGGCCGCTCAGCGTGTCCAGTACATAGGCGCCGTGGCAGCGCTTGCCCGGCCGCTTGAGTTGCCGGTCGGTGATCAGGTCGACCAGCATGTGGTGCTCGAACAGCGTGATGCCCGGTGTGGCGCGCACCTGTTGCATCAGCGTGCGCTGCACGGCCGCGCCGGTGGCGTCGGCCGCGTGCACGATGCGGCGCTGGCTATGGCCGCCTTCGCGGGTCAGGTGCAGTTCGCCGGGATGTTCGCCGTCTTCTGAAAACGCCACGCCCAGCCGGCGTAGCCAGGCGATGGCCTCGGGCGCGCCCTGCACCACGGCCTGCGTGGCCGGCAGGTCACACAGGCCCGCACCCGCGACAAGGGTGTCCTCGACATGCTGCTCCAGCGTGTCGCCCTCGGCCAGCACAGCGGCCATGCCGCCCTGGGCCCAGGCGCTGGAGCCGTCGTTGAGTTCGCGTTTGGTGACCACTGCGACGCGCCGGCCCGGGGCCAGCAACAGCGCGGAGGCCAGGCCCGCCAGGCCGCTGCCGATGATGAGGACTTCAAAGGCGTGCTGCGGCGCGGCCGGCAAACGAGTCATGAAGGGGAGTCTAGGCTGGCGTGTAAGCCAGGCGGACGTAGATTGGGGCGAAGGCCTCGGCTTGCGTGACTTCCAGCAGGCCTTCCTTGGAGAGCTCGAGCAGCGCGATAAAGGTCACGACCAGCACGGGCATGCCGCGCGCGGCGTCGAACAGTTCTTCAAACTCCAGGAACTTGCGGCCCTGCAGCTTGCGCAGCACGATGCTCATGTGCTCGCGCACCGAGAGTTCTTCGCGGCTGATGACGTGGTGCTGCACCAGACGGGCGCGCTTGACGATGTCGCGCCAGGCTTCCTGCAGGTCAACCACGTTGACGTCGGGAAAGCGCGGCTGCAGCGATTGCTCGACGTAGACCTGCGCGCGCAGGAAATCGCGGCCGAACTGCGGCACTTCGTTGAGCTTGTGGGCGGCCAGCTTGATCTGCTCGTACTCGAGCAGGCGGCGCACCAGCTCGGCGCGTGGGTCCTCGGGCTCCTGGCCGTCGGCCACCTTCTTGGGCGGCAGCAGCATGCGCGACTTGATTTCGATCAGCATGGCCGCCATCAGCAGGTATTCGGCCGCCAGTTCGAGGTTGGTGGCGCGGATTTCGTCGACGTAAGCCAGGTACTGGCGCGTGACCGCCGCCATCGGGATGTCGAGGATGTTGAAGTTCTGCTTGCGGATCAGGTAGAGCAGCAAGTCCAGCGGGCCCTCGAATGCCTCGAGGAAAACCTGCAGCGCATCCGGCGGGATGTACAGGTCTTGCGGCATCGCGAACAGCGGCTCGCCGTAAAGGCGGGCCAGCGCGACCTGGTCTACCACTTCGGGCATGTCCGTGCCCGGCGCGTCGGGTTGCGCCAGGCTGGGGGCCGGCGGCAGTTCCTGGGGCTCTGGCGGGAAATGGGCTTGGGACATGAAAACAGCGCTTGCAACCGTGAGGGCTAAGGGGCCCCTTTTTATTTGCCGTTGGGGTGGTTGCTGGTGCCGTAAACGTAAGGCTGCTGGGGGACGCGGGCCTCGTTGTACTCGGCCTGCTCGCCGCGGTTCAGGTTTTTGTCCCACAGCAAGGCGCGCCCGGCGCGCTGTTCGGCCTCCAGCGAGGGTTTTTTGGCCTTGAGCTGGTCAATGAACTGCGTCGTGTCGGAGGTGTAATCGGAGCGGCGGAAGATATTGAGGAGGGCCATGGGGTCTGAACTGCCTGAAACGTATAGTTGGCTGATTTTACCGGGGTCCGCCATGCCTTCCTTGTTTCCGCCTTCCGCGCCGGCCCAAACCGGTTTTTCCTCCGTTTTTTCATCAAGAAGGGCGATTGCCTGTATGGGACTGCTGTCGTTTGTATTGGGCCTGGTGGGCTGCGACCCGCAGCGCATCGCCGAACTTGAGGAAGGCGTGTCAACCGAAGCCGATGTGCGCGCCCGCTTCGGCGAGCCCGAAAAAATCTGGGACGCGGCCGACATGGCCGAGATACCCCAGCCCGGCGCGGCCGCGGCACCGGGCGCCCGCACTTTTGAGTACAACCGCCAGCCGCAAGGCAGTGTGAATTACATGATTACGATAGGCGCCGACGGCAAGATGAGCGCGCTCAGGCAGGTACTCACGCCGCGCAATTTCGAGCAAGTGCTGCCCGGCATGCGCATGGAGCAGGTGCGAAAAATGCTGGGCAAGCCCATGAAAATCACGCCCTACGCGCTCAAGCAGGAAACTCACTACGACTGGCGTTACCTGAACCCGCCCAGTTCCTCCCGCATCTTTACGGTGGTGTTTGATGCCGACCTCAAGGTCAAAAGCACGGCATCGGTTGACGAAGAGGGTGTCAATCCGGGCGGTGGTACACGCTAGGGCTTCGCCAGGTGGCTAAACTGTCTCGACTTTAGCCAGGAAACCCGTACGCTCCATCACGGCGCGCGGCTGGGCGTTGACCCCCGCGATCACCAGGCGGCCGCCGCGCAGCACGACGGCTTTGTGCAACTGCTCCAGCACGTCCAGCCCCGAAGTGTCCAGCGACTGCAGCGACTGCATGTCCAGCCTGACCACCAGGCCCTTGGGCGCGCCTTCCACCACGGTCAGTATCGGGTCGAGCTTGGCGACCGCGCCGAAGAAGAGCGAACCATAGAGCTGAAAGCTCACCGCGTCCGCATCGCGCGAGACCTCCACCACCTGGAACAGGCTGCTCATGCGCCTGACGAAGAGCACGCAGGCCAGGATGAGACCGACCTGCAGGGCCACCGTCAGGTCGAACACGACAGTCAGGAAAAACGTGCCCAGCATGATGAGCCGGTAGTGGCTGCTGGCCCGGGGCAGGCGGGCGAACTCGCGCCACTCGCCCATGTTCCAAGCCACATAGAGCAGGATGCCCGAGAGCACGGCCAGCGGCACGTGCACCGCCAGCGGCGCGGCCGCCAGCACGATGAGGGCCAGCGTGAGCGCATGCACCAGGCCGGAGACGGGCGAGCTGGCACCGGAACGCACATTGGTCACGGTGCGGGCGATGGTGCCGGTGGCCGGCATGCCGCCGAAAAAGGGCACGACGAAGTTGGCCACGCCCTGGGCCATCAGCTCCTGGTTCGGGTCGTGGCGCGGCAGGCCCGAGACCTGGTCGGCCACACGCGCGCATAGCAACGACTCCACCGCGCCCAGCATGGCGATGGTGATGGTGGGTGCCACCAGCAGGCGCACGGTTTCCCACGAGAAGTCGGGCAGCGCCAGCGAGGGTAGGGCGCGCGGAATGCCGTTGAAGCGCGTGCCTATGGTTTCCACCGGCAGGGCCAAGACGTAGCTGAAGGCCGTCAGCGTCACCAGCGCCACGATGGGGCCGGGCATGCGCGAGGCCATGCGCGTGGCGCGTTTGAGCTGCACGCCTTCGACCGCCTGCATCAGCCGGACCAGGCGCATGGTGAAGAAGCCGCCCGCGCTGCGCGATTGCGTGTCGAACAGCCGCGGCCAGATGAACAGGCCCAGCAGGCTGGCCAGGCCCAGGCCCAGCGCATAGGGGTTGAAGCTGTCCAGGTGGGCGCCCAGGACCTTGATCTGCGAGAAAAAATCGGCCGGCATCTTGGGCACGACCAGGCCCAGCAAATCCTTGACCTGCGACAGCGCGATCAGCACCGCGATGCCGTTGGTAAAACCCACCACAATGCTCACCGGTACATAGCGCACCAGCGTGCCCAGCTTGAGCAGGCCCAGCAGGAACAGCAGCACGCCGGCGCAGGCGGTGGCGATCAGCAGGTTGGCCAGGCCGTAGCGTTCCAGGATGCCGTAAACGATCACGATGAAGGCGCCGGCCGGCCCGCCGATCTGTACCGCCGAACCGCCCAGTGCCGAGATCAGCGCGCCGGCGATGATGGCGGTCCAGATGCCGGCCTCGGGCTTGAGGCCGGAGGCGATGGCAAAGGCCATGGCCAGCGGCAGGGCCACGATGCCGACGGTGACGCCCGCGCCGGCGTCCTTGAAGAACCGCTCCCGCGTGTAGCCGGCCAGGGCTGAAAACAGGCGGGGGCGAAACGGCGCAAGGTAGGCGGGCAAATGCATGAGTTTTGATTGTGGCGCCACACTTATGCGGGCGGGAAGTCTGGACGTGACATTTTTCCGTTGCGGGCAATGTAAAGGCTGGTTACAGTAAATGCAAAACGTAGGTCAAAGTACTTACTTTTGATCTTCGCGGACTGGATAAGCTTTGGGGCTTCACGGCGCCTGGGATCCGGACTGTCCCAAGCGTGCTTTTCCTGGAGAAGTGATTGCCCGGTTTTTTCGGTTGTTCGTGGATGCCCGGCTGGCGCCTGCCGCGGCTGGCGGCCGCCCTGGTGGCGCTGCTGCTGGCACATGCCATGGCTGTGGCGCAGGAGGCCCCTGTTGCGCCCGCTGAGAACCTTCCTCCCCCTGGCGTGATCGCCGCCGCAAGCCCTGCGGCCGTGGTGCCGGGCCCTTTCAAGGCGGGGCGCGGCGTCATGGGTGAGGGCCTGGTGCTGGTCGACGGCTCCGGCGCCCTCACTTTCGACCAGGTGCGCAGCAAGTTTGATGCCGGTGAAGGGCGTGCCACCCAGCCCAGCGAGATCATGCCCACCGGCGGTGGAGCGGCCGTCTGGTATCGCCTGGCCTTGCCGGCGGTCCCCGCGCCCACGCCATTGATGCTCACCATTCCCCATCCGAACATGGACAGCGTGGATGTGTATACCCCGGTCTCCGGCGGAGGGTGGCAAGTGGAGCGCTCGGGCGATGACCTGCCTGTCGCGGCCTGGCCGGTGCGCCACCTAAACCCGGCTTTCGAACTGCTGCTGCGGCCCGGCGAAACCCGGCCAAGCTATATGCGGGTGGCGCACAACTATCCGATCAGCGTGCCCTGGCAACTGTCCGACCCGGCCAGCTTCCACGAACAGTCCAAGGAGTCGCACCTGCTGCTGGGGGTCTACATCGGGCTGGTGTTGCTGATCGCGCTGGTGAGCGTGCTGCATGCCGTGTCCTGGCGCGACAGCATCCATCTTTTTTTCGCCGGCTATGTGCTGGTGGTGGCCACGGGGCAGCTGGCCCTGACAGGGCTGGCCGGCGAGTTCCTCTGGCCCGGCAGTGCCTGGTGGAATGACGCCTCCCCTGTCGCCATGTCGATGGCCACCGCCTCGCTGCTGCATCTTTTTTTGCGCAAGATGGTGATCGACCGCGACGCGCCGTGGCTGTCGCGCGGCCTTCGGCTGATGACGGTGCTGGGCGGTGGCATCCTGGCGACTTACCTGGTGATGGGCAACAAGGCCTCCTTCAATCTGGCCACCCCCTATTACCTGGGCAGCATGGCCGTCTACCTCAGCGTGGCCGCCTGGTATGTCTGGCGCCGGCCCATGGTAGGGATATGGGTGCTGGCCGCCATGGTCTGCCTGACGGTCGGCTCGATCTTTCCCATCCTGCGCACACAAGGCCTGCTGCCGCTGGGTGTCGCCACGCAGTTCGGCGCGCAGATAGGCGCGGCCTTGGAAATCCTGCTGCTGGTGGTGGCCTTGTACCTGCGCAGCCGCGAAAGGCGCGACAACCAGGCCCGCGTCGGTTCCCTGACCCGGGTGGATCCCTTGACCGGGCTGGGCAACCACCGCGTGCTGCTGCAGCGGCTGGACGCCCTGCTGGTGCGCCAGCGGCGCGACCCGGGTGCCGGTGCGGTGATGCGCGTGCGGCTGGGCAATGCCGTCGACATCCGCGAGAACTACGGCATGGAAGCGGCGCAAAGCGCGGTGGTACAGGCTGGCGCCTGCGTGGCGGGGGTGGCCAATGACGGCGACACCGTTGCCCGTCACCGCGATGGCGATTTTTTGCTGATCCTGCAAGGGCATCTCAAGCGAGATGAACTCACGGAGATGGCGCAGCGCCTGATCGCCCGGGGCCTGGCCGACAGCCCCAGCCTGCCGCCGGGCACCATGCTGCAGTTCAGGATTGCCGTGGCCGAAGCGCCTTTCAACCAGCCTGATGCCGAGCAGTTGCTGCACGCCATGGGCAACGTGCTCAGGGAACTGTCGGGCCGGTCCGGTACCGGCCTGCGATTTATCAACATGCCCGCCAACTGACGCCGGGCGGCGAAAACGCCGCCGCCAGCACGTCGGCATGCCAGCGGGTCAAGCAATCAGTGGATGCGCATGCCCGGCGCGGCGCCCGGCAGGGGTTCCAGCACATAGATACCGGGCTGGGCTTTTTCATCGGCGTGGCTGGCGGCCAGCACCATGCCTTCGCTGATGCCGAACTTCATCTTGCGCGGCGCCAGGTTGGCCACCAGCACCGTGAGCTTGCCGACCAGGTCTTCGGGTTTGTAGGCCGAAGCGATGCCGCTGAACACATTGCGCATGCGGCCTTCGCCGGCATCCAGCGTCAGGCGCAGCAGCTTGGTGGAGCCTTCCACCGGCTCGCAGTTGACGATCTTGGCGATGCGCAGGTCGACCTTGGCGAAATCGTCAATGGTGATGGTGGGGGCGAGTTCCTCGCCCCCCGGGATGCTCCCTCTCCCGTCCACGGGAGAGGGTTGGGGTGAGGGTGCATCCGCCGGCGGCTCAAACAGTGCATCAAGCTGCTCGGGCGTCACGCGCTGCATCAGGTGCTGGTAGGGCGCAATGGCCTCTACATCCATTTGTGCCAGATTCCATTCACGCATATTGCTGCCAGTGAACTTTTCCACCGCATTTGCCAATCCTGGCAGCACGGGTGCCAGGTAGCGCGCCAACACTGCAAAAGCGTTAATCAGCACTGAACAGACCTGATGCAAAGCTTGGTCATTTGCCACGTCTTTGGCGAGATCCCAAGGTTTGTTTTGATCGACATAGGCATTGACCTTATCGGCCAGTAGCATGATCTCGCGGGTGGCTTTGCTGTACTCGCGGTCTTCGTAAAGCTTGGCAATCGGGTCGGCGGCGTCGCGCAGTCCTGAGACCAATGCCCAGCCTTGAGGGCCAAAGTCGCTGGTCAGCTTGCCACCAAAGCGCTTGGTCAAAAAGCCTGCCGCACGACTGGCAATGTTCACGAACTTGCCGATGAGATCTGAGTTCACCCGCGCCATGAAGTCGTCGGCATTGAAGTCGATGTCTTCATTGCGCGCCGACAGCTTGGCGGCCAAATAGTAGCGCAGCCATTCGGGGTTCATGCCCAGGCTCAGGTATTTGAGCGGGTCCAGACCGGTGCCGCGGCTCTTGCTCATCTTCTCGCCGTTGTTCACCGTGAGGAAGCCGTGCACAAACACGTTGTCGGGCGTCTTGCGGCCGCTGAAGTGCAGCATGGCCGGCCAGAACAGTGTGTGGAAGGTGACGATGTCCTTGCCGATGAAGTGGTACTGCTCGGTGCCGGGCGCGGCGATGTACTCGTCGAAGCTGCGGGTGTCGCCGTGTTTGGCCTTGGGGCCGCCCTTGTCGAACCAGTTTTTCAGCGATGCCAGGTAGCCCACGGGTGCGTCGAGCCAGACGTAGAAATACTTGCCCGGCGCGTCGGGAATCTCGATGCCGAAGTAAGGTGCATCGCGGCTGATGTCCCAGTCGCCCAGGCCTTCGCTCTGCGTGCCGTCCGGGTTAGTGCGAATGGTGAACCACTCCTTGATCTTGTTGGCCACTTCGGCCTGCAGCTTGCCGTCCTGGGTCCAGGTCTCCAGAAACTCCACGCAGCGCGGGTCGGAGAGCTTGAAGAAAAAGTGCTCGGAATTCTTCAGCTCGGGCTTGGCGCCGGACAGGGCCGAGTAGGGGTTGATCAGGTCGGTGGGCGCGTAGACCGAACCGCAGACCTCGCAGTTGTCGCCGTACTGGTCCTTGGCGTGGCACTTGGGGCATTCGCCCTTGATGTAGCGGTCGGGCAGGAACATGTTCTTCTCGGGATCGAAGAACTGCTCGATGGTGCGCACCTCGATCAGGCTGCCGTCCTTGCGGTCGCGCAGATCGCGGTAGATCTGGCGGGCCAGCTCGGTGTTCTCGGGCGAATGCGTGCTGTGCCAGTTGTCAAAGCTGATGTGAAAACCGTCCAGGTACTGCTTGCGGCCCGCGGCGATGTCGGCCACGAACTGCTCGGGCGTCTTGCCCGCCTTTTCGGCCGCGATCATGATGGGCGCGCCGTGGGTGTCGTCCGCCCCGCAGAAGTTCACCGCGTGGCCCTGCATGCGCTGGAAACGCACCCAGATGTCGGCCTGGATGTATTCCATGATGTGGCCGATATGGAAATTGCCGTTGGCGTAAGGCAGGGCGGTGGTGACGAACAGTTGGCGCTGGGACATGGGGAAGGTGCTTTTGTGGCTGGAAGGCCGCTTGAAGGCCTTGGAAGGGCTAACCCGCGATTTTAAGTCGCCCGGGCTCTAAGAACCTGTTCACGGTCTAAACGGGGCCGCGCAAGCACTTTCTCGGGATGGGATGCAAGGCGCGGTGCGACGTCCATAGCATGGCTATGGGCTAGCGCCGCAACGCCGCAGACCGCCCGAGAAGGTGCTTGCCCTCCGGGTTGGGATGAAATCGGGCGATTGAGCCACCCGGTCCCTTGCATGGGCATTAGCCCATGCGGCGTGCCCGGTCGGCCCACTCATCCCGATTGCATCCCAACGCGACCCCGTTTAGACCGTGAACAGGTTCTAGCGCCGCCAAGCCCCCAAGACCCCAGGGCCGGCCGCTGCGGCGTTAGACTCCATGCCAACCCCCGCAGTCAGATTCAACGGAGTATTTCCCCATGTCCCTGGACCCACAGGCCGTCCTGAACGCCGCGCAGACCGTGCTGGACCCCAACACCGGCAAGGATTTCGTCAGCACCAAGGCGCTGAAAAACCTGCAGCTCAGCGGCAGCGACGTCTCCTTCGACGTCGAACTCGGCTACCCCGCCAAAAGCCAGATTGCCGGCCTGCGCAAAAGCCTGATCGCCGCCGTCAAGGCCGTGCCGGGCGTGGGCAACGTCTCGGTCAACGTCACGGTCAAGATCGCCAGCCATGCCGTGCAGCGCGGCGTGCAGCTGCTGCCCAACGTCAAGAACATCATCGCCGTAGCCTCGGGCAAGGGCGGTGTCGGCAAAAGCACCACCGCGGTCAACCTGGCCCTGGCCCTGGCGGCCGAGGGCGCCAGCGTGGGCCTGCTCGATGCCGACATCTACGGCCCCAGCCAGCCCATGATGATGGGCATCGAAGGCCGGCCCGAGAGCGTGGACGGCAAGAACATGGAGCCGCTGGAGAACTACGGCCTGCAGGTCATGTCCATCGGCTTCCTGGTCGCGCAGGATGAGGCCATGATCTGGCGCGGCCCCATGGCCACCCAGGCGCTGGAGCAGCTGCTGCGCCAGACCAACTGGAAAGACCTCGATTACCTCATTGTCGACATGCCGCCCGGCACCGGCGACATCCAGCTCACGCTGTCGCAGCGCGTGCCCATGACCGGCGCGGTCATCGTCACCACGCCGCAGGACATCGCGCTGCTCGATGCGAAGAAGGGCATCAAGATGTTCGAGAAAGTCGGCGTGCCCATCCTGGGCATCGTCGAGAACATGGCGGTGCACATCTGCAGCAACTGCGGCCATGCCGAGCACATCTTCGGCGAGGGCGGCGGCAAGAAGATGGCGGCCGACTACAAGATGGACTACCTGGGCGCGCTGCCGCTGGACATGCAGATCCGCCTGCAGGCCGACAACGGCCGGCCCACCGTGGTGGCCGACCCGGACGGCGAGGTCGCCGGCATCTACAAGGCCGTGGCGCGCAAGATGGCCGTCACCGTGGCGGCCAAGTCCAAGGACTTCTCCGCGAAGTTCCCGACCATCACCATCAGCAAGAACACCTGAGGCGCCCCCAAGGCCGACCCCATCGCCCATGAACCTGCTGGCATCCCTGCGTTACCTGGCCGCGCTCGACGAGCACAAGCACTTCGGCCGCGCGGCGCAGGCCTGCCACATCACGCAGCCGGCGCTGTCGAACGCGCTGCGCGCGCTGGAGCGGGAGTTCGGCACCGTCATCGTGCGGCGCGGCCGCAACTTTGAAGGCTTTACCCCTGAGGGCGAGCGCGTGCTGCTCAGCGCCCAGCGCATGCTGCATGAGCGCGAGATGCTGCAGCAGGAGCTCGACAGCGGCATCGGCAAGCCGCAGGGCAGCCTTGCCATAGGGGCGGTGCCCACCGCCATGCCCGTTGCCGCGCGCTTTTGCGCGCTGTTGCAGGCGCGTTACCCGGGCATCTCGCCGACGGTGCGCTCCATGAGCTCCAATGAGCTGGAGGCCGGCCTGGAAAGCCTGGCGCTGGACATGGGCCTGGGCTACACCGACAGGCTGCGCGCCAACGGGCCCAGCCTGCGCCAGATCAAGCAGTACACTGAACATTACTTCTTCGTGCGGCGCGCTGACCAGCCCAGCCAGGACCTCATGCAGATAGGCCCCAAGATCACCTGGGCCGAAGCCGCCAGGCACCCGCTGTGCCTGCTGACGCGCGACATGCACAACCGCACCATCGTCGACAAGGCCTTCCAGGAGGCCGGCGAAGCCTGCGAACCCGTCATACAGACCAACTCCATCCTCACCCTGGCGCTGTCGGTGGCGGAAGGCCAGGTCTGTACCGTGATGCCCGGCGCGCTCGTCGGTGCGGTGCGCGGCTACCGCGAACTCGAAGCCCTGCCCCTCGTCAGCCCCGAAGTGCGCACCACCATAGGCTTCATGGCCCAGGGCGGTGACCCCTCCCGCACGCTAGAAGCCGCCCTGGCCCTGGCCGAAGACGCAGGCTGGCTACGCCACGCAGCAGCCCACAGCGGTCTGTTGAGCGCTTAAACCCACCACCAATCCTCTCTAGCGGACTCTCCCAAACCAGCAGGGGCCGTGGAACCGGCTTTGCCGGGCCGCAGGCGCAGCGGCCTCCGAGGGCTGGAGCCCGCGGCTCCAAGCCTGCCTGCGCAGGCTTGGACGGGCGACAGAGGCGAAGCGTCTCGCGAGCCGCGGCCTGCAAGGCCTCGGGAGCTACACGAAGTGAGTGACCGTGGGGGCTTCATTTTTGATTTAGTTTTTGAATGGAGGCATGTCTCGATTCAATTTGACCGTGTTATCGTGCGCCCCCGACACTTCGCCCACCAGACCAGGGCGGAAGATCCATCAATAACACGGAGAGAAAAGACATGTCAGGTTTCCTCGATAAAGAGCGCATCATTGCCGGCCCCGGCTTCAACCGCTGGCTGGTGCCTCCCGCCGCGCTGGCCATTCACCTGTGCATCGGCATGGCCTACGGCTTTTCGGTGTTCTGGTTGCCGTTGTCCAAAGCCCTGGGCATCAAAGAGTCCATCAAGTGCGGCCCTGAGGTCGGATTCTTCGCCGAACTGTTCACCACGACCTGCGACTGGAAGATTTCCACGCTGGGCTGGATGTACACCCTGTTCTTCGTGCTGCTGGGCATTTCCGCGGCCACCTGGGGCGGCTGGCTGGAACGCGCCGGCCCGCGCAAGGCCGGCGTGGTGTCGGCCGTCTGCTGGTGCGGCGGCATGCTGATCTCGGCGCTGGGCATTTACCTGCACCAGTTCTGGCTCATGATCCTGGGCTCGGGCGTGATAGGCGGCATAGGCCTGGGCCTGGGTTACATCTCGCCGGTCTCCACGCTGATCAAGTGGTTCCCGGACCGCCGCGGCATGGCCACCGGCATGGCCATCATGGGCTTTGGTGGCGGCGCGATGATTGGTTCGCCGCTGGCCGCCGACCTGATGAAGTATTTCGCGTCGCCCACCAGCGTGGGTGTGATGCAGACCTTTGTCGTCATGGCCGTCGTGTACTTCGTCTTCATGATGGCCGGCGCCTTCGGCTACCGTGTGCCTGAAACCGGCTGGAAGCCCGAAGGCTGGACGCCGCCGCCCGCCGCCACCAACACCATGATCACGCAGCGCCACGTGCACGTGAAAAAAGTCTGGGGCATTCCCCAGTTCTGGCTGATCTGGATGGTGCTGTGCATGAATGTGAGCGCCGGCATCGGCGTGATCGGCATGGCATCACCCATGCTGCAGGAAGTCTTCGGCGGTCACCTGATCGGCCTGAACCAGAAATTCGGCGAGCTTGACAAGGCCCAGCTGGCGGCCATCGCCGGCGTCGCCGCGGGCTTTACCGCACTGCTGAGCCTGTTCAACATCGGCGGCCGCTTCTTCTGGGCGAGTCTTTCCGACAAGCTGGGCCGCAAGCTGACCTATGTGGTCTTCTTCGTGCTGGGCGGCATTCTGTATGCCAGCATTCCCGGCAGCGCGGCGGCCGGCAGCATTGTGCTCTTTGTGGGCGCCGTCTGCGTCATCCTGAGCATGTATGGCGGCGGCTTTGCCACCGTGCCGGCCTACCTCGCCGACATCTTCGGCACCCAGATGGTGGGCGCCATCCATGGCCGCCTGCTGACGGCCTGGGCCACGGCCGGCATCCTGGGCCCGGTGGTGGTGAACTACATGCGCGAATACCAGCTGGGGCTGGGCATCCCGCGCGAGCAAGTCTATAACCAGACCATGTACATCCTGGTGGGCATGCTGGTGGTAGGCCTCATCTGCAACCTGCTGGTGCGCCCGCTGAACCCCAAGTGGTTCATGACTGACAGCGAACTGGCGGAAGAAAAACGCCTGGCCCACGAAAAAGCCGCGGCCTCCGAGCTGCACCGCACAAACGGCGCTAATGGCGGCAATGGCAGCACGGTCAGCCCGGCTGTGGTGGTGCTGGCCTGGCTCGCGGTGGGTATTCCGCTGGCCTGGGGCATTTACCGCACGCTGCAAAGCGTGGCCAAGTTCTTTGCGTGACCCTTTGTGTATTGATTGACAGATATTCCGTTTCAAGCCAAGCCGTTCCCGCGTTCGCGCGGGGACGCCGGCCCAGCCAACAATGAACCATCCAGGTAGCAAGTCCGAAGTCAAAGCCGTCGCCGTCGCCACGGTCGACGAAATGCGCGAGCGCATACGCCGCAAAAGCAAGCTCAAGGGCCGCCAGGCGGACGATGTATCGCTGGACGAGGTACGCGTACTGATAGGCCCACGGCCGGCGGCGGGCTACAGGCGCGACCTGTTGATCGAGCACCTGCATGCGCTCAATGACGCCTACCGCTGCTTGCACGACAGGCACCTGGTGGCCCTGGCCAAAGAGATGAACATCCCCATGGCCGAGGTCTATGAGGTCGCCACCTTCTATCACCACTTCGAGGTGGTGCGCGGCGGCGATGCCGCCCCGGGCCTCACGGTGCGGGTCTGCGACGGCCTGGCCTGCGAGCTGGCCGGCGCGCAGGACTTGCTGGCGCGTTTGCCGGCACTGCTGGGCAACCAGGATGCGCGCGTGGTCGCGGCGCCCTGCATAGGCCGCTGCGAGCAGGCACCCGCCGTCGCGGTGCACCAGCAGGCTGTGCCTTTTGCCACGCCAGAGGCGGTGGTCTCTGCGGTGGGCAAGGCCCCAGCCACCGCAAACACGGCGCAGGCCGCCGCGCCCTTTGTGGCTTCCGATTTCGCTGAGCAAAGCGTGACCGGCGCCGGTGCAGGTACAGAGCCAGGCGGCACGCCCGGCTACACCGGTTATGCCCTGTACCGCGCGCATGGCGGCTACGCGCTGGCCGCCGCGGTGGTCAACGGCGAGGAAGACGCCGAACGCATCATCAAGGCCATGGAAGATTCCGGCCTGCGTGGCCTGGGCGGTGCGGGCTTCCCGGCGGGTCGCAAATGGCGCATCGTGCGCGAGCAGCCGGCGCCGCGCCTGATGGCCGTCAACATCGACGAAGGCGAGCCCGGCACCTTCAAGGACCGCACTTATCTTGAGCGCGACCCGCACCGCTTCCTCGAAGGACTCCTCATCGCGGCCCAGGTGGTGGGCGTGGAGGCCTGCTACATCTACCTGCGCGACGAATACCACGACTGCCGCGCCATCCTGCAGGCTGAACTCGACAAGTTGCGCGCCGACCCGCCGTGTGAGTTGCCGCTGATCGAATTGCGGCGCGGCGCGGGCGCCTATATCTGCGGCGAAGAGTCCGCCATGATCGAAAGCATAGAAGGCAAGCGCGGCGAGCCGCGCATGCGCCCGCCCTACATCGCACAGGTGGGCCTCTTCGGCCGGCCCACGCTGGAGCACAATTTCGAGACCCTGTACTGGGTGCGCGACATCGTTGAAAAAGGCCCGCAGTGGTTCAGCGGCTTCGGCCGCAACGGCCGCAAGGGCCTGCGCAGCTTCAGCGTGAGCGGGCGGGTGAAGCACCCCGGCGTGAAGCTCGCGCCGGCCGGCATCAGCGTGCGCGAGTTGATCAATGAATACTGCGGCGGCATGGCCGAGGGCCACGACTTCTACGCTTACCTGCCGGGTGGCGCCTCGGGCGGCATCCTGCCGGCCTCGCTGGGCGACATTCCGCTGGACTTCGACACCCTGCAGCCCTATGGCTGCTTCATAGGCTCGGCCGCCGTCATGGTGCTGGGCCACCAGGATCGCGCGCGTGATGCCGCCCTCAACATGATGAAGTTCTTTGAACATGAAAGCTGCGGCCAGTGCACGCCGTGCCGCGTCGGCACGGCCAAGGCCGCGCGGCTCATGCAGGCCGAACACTGGGACAGCGCCACGCTGGAAGACCTCAACATCGTGATGACCGACGCCTCCATCTGCGGCCTGGGCCAGGCCGCGCCCAACCCGGTGCGCAGCATCCAGAAATATTTCCCGCATGAGATTGGAGCTACGGCATGAACGCTCCCGCCAAACTCGCTGAAGTGCTGCCGCAAACCATCGAGTTCAAACTCGACGGCCGCGCCATCCACGCCTACGAAGGCGAAACCATCTTCAAGGCCGCCGAGCGCCACGGCGTGGACATCCCCCACCTTTGCTACAAGGACGGCCTGCGGCCCGACGGCAATTGCCGCGCCTGCGTGGTCGAGGTCAAGGGTGAGCGCACGCTGGCCCCCAGCTGCTGCCGCAGCGCCACCGCCGGCATGGAGGTGCAGGCCAAGAGCGAGCGCGCACTCAAGAGCCAGAAGATGGTGCTGGAGATGCTGCTGTCGGACATGCCGGATGCGGGCTACAAGTGGGATGAAAAAGACGAGTCGCTGCAGCACGGAGAGCTCAGCGAATGGGCCGCCCGCATGGAAGTGCGGGTGCGTCCCGAACTCAAAGCCCTGCGCCGCGAGCAGCCCGCGCCCGATGTCTCCCATCCCGCCATGGCGGTCAACCTTGACGCTTGCATCCAGTGCAACCGCTGCGTGCGCGCCTGCCGCGAGGAGCAGGTCAACGATGTGATCGGCTACGCCATGCGCGGCTCGCACAGTGAGATCGTGTTCGACCTGAACGACCCCATGGGCGACAGCACCTGCGTGGCCTGCGGCGAATGCGTGCAGGCCTGCCCCACGGGCGCGCTCATGCCCAAATCGCAGGTCGGCTCGCAGGTGGTCGACAAAAAGGTCGACTCGGTCTGCCCCTTCTGCGGCGTGGGTTGCCTGCTGACCTACAACGTCAAGGACAACAAGATCGTGAGCGTGGACGGGCGCGACGGCCCGGCCAACCATTCGCGCCTGTGCGTCAAGGGCCGTTTCGGCTTTGATTACGCGCACAGCCCGCAGCGCCTCACGGTTCCGCTGATCCGCAAGGCCGGCGTGGGCAAGGACCCCGAACTGCTGCAGAACCTCAACCGCGACAGCGCCGACTGGTCCGAGGTGTTCCGTGAAGCGACCTGGGAAGAGGCGCTGGCCCTGTCGGCCGGCAGCCTCAAGGGCCTGCGCGACACGCACGGCAAGAAGGCCCTGGCCGGTTTCGGCTCGGCCAAGGGCAGCAACGAGGAGGCCTATTTATTCCAGAAGCTGGTGCGCACCGGCTTCGGCTCCAACAATGTGGACCACTGCACACGCCTGTGCCATGCCTCCAGCGTCGCGGCGCTGCTCGAGGGCGTGGGCTCGGGCGCGGTGAGCAACCAGGTCAATGACGTGGAGCACTCGGACCTGATCTTCGTGATCGGCTCCAACCCCACCGCCAACCACCCGGTGGCCGCCACCTGGATGAAGAACGCGGCGAAGAACGGCGCAAAAATCGTGCTGGCAGACCCGCGCGTCACCGACATCGGGAAGCACGCCTGGCGCACCCTGCAGTTCAAGGCCGACACCGACGTGGCCATGCTCAATGCGCTGATCCACACCGTGATCGAAGAGGGCCTGGCCGACCAGGAGTTCATCGCCCGCCGGGCCAGCAATTACGAAGCCCTCAAGGAAAACGTCAAGGGATACAGCCCCGAGGCCATGGAGCCGATCTGCGGCATTCCCGCGCAAACCCTGCGCGAAGTGGCGCGCGAATTTGCCAAGGCCAAGGGCGCGATGATTCTGTGGGGCATGGGCGTCAGCCAGCACGTGCACGGAACCGACAACGCGCGCTGCCTGATCGCGCTGGTCACGGTGACCGGCCAGATCGGCAAGCCCGGCTCCGGGCTGCACCCGCTGCGCGGCCAGAACAACGTGCAGGGCGCCAGCGACGCCGGCCTGATCCCCATGATGTTCCCCAACTACCAGCGCGTGGACAACGCCGGCGCGCACGCCTGGTTCGAGAAATTCTGGGAAACCACGCTGGACGAAAAGCCCGGCTACACCGTGGTCGAGATCATGCACAAGGCGCTTGCGCCCGACAGCGACCCGCACAAGATTCGGGGCATGTACATCATGGGCGAGAACCCGGCCATGAGCGACCCCGACCTTAACCACGCGCGTCATGCACTGGCCAGCCTGGAACACCTGGTGGTGCAGGACATCTTCATGACCGAAACCGCGTGGCTCGCCGACGTGGTGCTGCCGGCCACCGCCTGGCCCGAAAAAACCGGCACCGTCAGCAACACCGACCGCATGGTGCAACTGGGCAAGCAGGCGATCACGCCGCCCGGCGAAGCAAAGCCCGACCTCTGGATCATCCAGCAGATCGCGCAGCGCATGGGGCTCAACTGGAACTATGCCGGCGAGCACTCGGGCGTGGCGGCTGTGTATGAGGAAATGCGGCAAGCCATGCACGCGGCCATCTCGGGCATCAGCTGGGAGCGCCTGCAGCGCGAGTCCAGCGTCACCTATCCCTGCCTGACTGAAGACGACCCGGGGGCGCCCACCGTCTTCATTGATCGCTTTGCCACCAACGACGGCCGCGTGCACCTTGTGCCGGCCGACATCATCCCGGCCAACGAGCGGCCCGACGCGGACTTTCCTTTTGTGCTGATCACCGGGCGGCAGCTCGAGCACTGGCACACCGGCAGCATGACGCGGCGCGCCACGGTGCTCGATGCCATCGAGCCCATGGCCACGGCTTCGCTGTGCGGCGACGACCTCGCGGAACTGGGGCTGCAGGCCGGCGACGTGATCACGGTGCAGTCGCGCCGCGGCCAGGTGGCCATCCACGTGCGGCGCGACGACGGCACGCCGCACGGCGCGGTCTTCATTCCCTTCGCCTACTACGAAGCTGCCGCCAACCTGATGACCAATGCCGCGCTGGACCCCTTCGGCAAGATACCGGAGTTCAAGTACTGCGCGGTGGCGATACGCCGCGGCGGCCAGGTGTCGGCCGTCCAGGGTTATGGCGAAGGGATAGCGTCCTAGGGTTATTGCTGGACAGGCGCATGCCCGCCGTACACTGCGGGCATGCCGGACTTCCTGCTGCGCTCCCCCGAAACAGACGCCACCTTGCCCCGGCCCCGCACAGCGGTGGCCGTCGTCATGCGCCGCGAGCGCATAGCCAACCGCTGGCAACCCTGGCGCTGGGTGCTGGCCGATGTTGTGCCCCATGAAGAAAGTTTTGGCACGGCGCCCCGGCTGCTGCTCAAAGACGAGCGCGAGGAGCGCTGGCTGCATCCGGGTTTTCTGGTCGAGCTCTTTACCGACGATGCCGAAGGCTATTACCTCAACGCCAGCATCGAGCAGCCCTGTTTCTGGGTGGTGTGGCGTATGGAAGAGGAAGCCCTGCTGGCCGATGAGCCCGTGGCCGTGCCCCAGACCGTCACCTTGAGTTATCACGACGCCGGCCGCTGGCTGGACGCGCAGGAAACCGTGGAGCAGGTGCCCGCGCCGCCCCAGATCGTGTCGTGGCTGCGTGGCTTCGTTGAAAAGCACCATGTGCCTGAGCCCAAGCGCCGGCAGCGCCCGCAAAGCTTCCAGTCGCTGACGGACCGCTTTGGCAATCCCGCGAGTGTGAGCACCGGCAAAAGAATGGGTGGGGGCGGCCATGGCTGACGACGCTGGCGGCTTCCTGGGCCGCTGGTCGCGCCGCAAGGAAGAGGCGCGCCAGGGAAGGCCCCTGGATGAGCCGGTCGCCGCGCCTGCGCCTGCTTCGTCCGCAGCCCTCGCGCCTGCCGCGCCCGTCCAGGCAGAGCCGGCGGTGGCCGCGGAGCATGCCGAGCCCCCCAAGGTGCTGACGCTCGAAGATGCAAAACTGCTGACCCGCGATTCCGACTTCAAGCCCTTCATGGCTGGCAGTGTGAGCCCCGAGGTGCGCAACGCGGCCATGAAAAAACTGTTCACCGACCCGCACTTCAATGTGATGGACGGGCTGGACATCTACATTGACGACTACACCAAGCCCGATCCGATTCCCGACTCCATGCTGCGGCAGATGGCCAGCGCGAAGTTTTTAAAGCTGTTCGGTGACGAGGATGAAGACAAGGAGAAGGGCACCGCGCAGGATGGCGCCGCCCCGCCACGGGAAAGCGCCAATAACCCCACGGACGAAAGCGTGGCACAGTCGCCCTATGAAGGGCCGGACATAGCTCCACAACAGCCCGCCGACCCGCCAGTGACCAGCCAACCCGTGCCTCCCGTGGCCGGTAGCCAGACAGACCATGCCCACACTGATTTGCGATTGCAACCAGACCATGCCGCTCCAGCCCCAGGCGCTGGGCGCGGCACTCAATGAGAGCCTGACGCCGCATTCGGCGCTGTGCCGGCGCGAGGCTGGGGATTTCCAGAAGGCCTTGCAATCGGGCGACGATGTGGTGGTCGCCTGCACCCAGGAAAAGCGCCTGTTCGCCGAAGTCGGCGCGCAAACCCCCGGCGCGACTTCGGTCGTGAAGTTCGTCAATATCCGCGAGACCGGCGGCTGGAGCAAGGACGCCTCCAGCGCCATGCCGAAAATCGCGGCGCTGTTGGCCGCGGCCCAACTGCCCGATCCCGAGCCCGTGGCCACCGTGACTTACAAGAGCGCCGGCCGGTTGCTCATCGTCGGCGCGCTGGACCAGGCCGAGCAAGTCGCGGCGCTTGTGGCCGATACGCTGGAGGTCACGATCTTCGCGCAAGGCGTTTCCGCCGCCGCGCAAGCGGGCTCTTCCGTCACCCTTCCCGCGCAGGAACGCCAATACCCCGTGATCAGCGGCGAGCGGCTCGCGCTCAGCGGCTGGCTGGGCGCCTTCGAGGCGCGCTGGGACAAGACCAACGCCATAGACCTGGACCTGTGCACACGCTGCAATGCCTGCGTGGCCGCCTGCCCCGAGGGCGCCATCGATCTGAGCTACCAGGTCGACAGCGCGAAATGCACGTCGCACCGGGACTGCACGGCCGTGTGCAAGGTCGCGGGCGCGATCGACTTCAGCCGTGCGCCGCAAAGCCTCACCGAAGCCTTTGACCTGGTGCTGGACCTGGGTGCCAAGCCGCTGTTCACGCTGCATGCGCCGCCGCAAGGCTATTTCGCGCAAAGCGTTTCCGCCGGGCTGGCTTCCCCCGGCATGCTGGCCACCGTGGTCAAGCTGCGCGACATGGTGGGCGAATTTGAAAAGCCCAAGTTTTTTGCCTACAAACAAAAGCTGTGCGCCCACAGCCGCAACGACACCGTGGGTTGCAATGCCTGCGTGGACATCTGCTCAGCCGGCGCCATCAGCAGCGAGAAAAAACGCCAGCAAATCGTCGTCAATCCGAACCTCTGCGTAGGCTGCGGCGCGTGCACCACGGTGTGCCCGACGGGTGCGCTCACTTACGCCTATCCGCGCGCGAGCGAGCAGGGCGTTCGCATCAAGACCTTGTTATCGGCTTATGCCAAGGCCGGTGGCGCGCAAGCCGCGCTGTTGTTCCACAGCCAGGGCGCCGGCCAGCAAGCCGTCGAAGCTTTGGGCCGCGCGGCGCGCCTGCAGAAAAACGTGCACGGCGTTCCGGCCAATGTGATCCCGCAGGCGCTGTGGCACACGGCCAGCCTGGGCTTGGACCTGTGGCTCAGCACCATCGCTTTCGGCGCTTCGCAGGTTGCCGTGCTGGTGACGGATGAGGAAGCGCCGGCTTACCTGCAAGGGCTCACGGAGCAGATGCGCGTGGCGCAAGCGCTCATGAACGGCCTGGGCTATGCGGGCGTTCACTTTCACTTGTTGCGCGCGCAAGCCGGTGACGTCGCCGGCCTGGACACCAGCCTGCAGGCCCTGGCGCGCAACCGGCCCGCCGTGCCTGCTAGCGCGGCGCGTTTCGCGGTCGCCCAGGAAAAGCGCAGCACGCTGGACATGGCGCTGGACCACCTGATGTCGCAGGCGCCCGTGGCCCTGCCCGAGGCGATTGCCTTGCCCGCCCAGGGCTCGCCGTTCGGCAGCCTGGTGGTCAATGCCGACAGCTGCACCCTGTGCCTGAGTTGTGTGAGCGCTTGCCCCGCCAGCGCGTTGCAGGACAACCCCGAGCGCCCCCAGCTCAGGTTCATCGAGAAAAATTGCGTGCAGTGCGGCCTCTGCGCCACCACCTGCCCTGAGGACGCGATCACGCTGCAGCCGCGCCTGTTGCTGACGCCCCAGCGCAAGGAGGCGAGGGTGCTCAATGAAAGCGCGCCTTACCACTGCATACGCTGCGCCAAGCCTTTCGGCACGCTCAAGGCCATTGAGTCCATGCTCGGCAAGCTGGCAGGCCATGCGATGTTCCAGGGCGCCGCGGCGGATCGCCTCAAGATGTGCGGTGACTGCCGCGTTATCGACCTGTATTCCGCCGACAACGAAGTCAGGATCACCGACATCCGCTGAGATGCAGGAAAAGAAGGAAGAAAACAAGACGCCGCCGCCCATGACACCAGCCCCATTGACCGCTTCCACTCTGGACGAGGAAACCGCGCGTGCCGAGGTCTACGGCCTGCTGGCTGCGCTGTATTACGCCGCGCCATCCAAAGAGCTTTATGACAACCTGCGTGTCGCCGTGACGGCCGCGCCCGCCGAGGGCGCGTTGCTCGAAAGCCCCTGGGGCGAGCTCGTGGCCGCGGCGCGCGCGCAAAGCCTGGAGGCCGTCACGCGGGAACATGACGCGCTGTTTGGCGGCGTGGGCAAGCCCGAGGTGTACCTCTTTGGTTCTCATTACCTCAGCGGCTTCCTCAACGAAAAGCCTTTGGCTACCTTGCGCACCGATATCGCGGCGCTGGGCCTGGCGCGCGACGAGGCCATGCCCGAGACCGAAGACCATGTGGCCTACCTCTGCGAGGTCATGCGCTACCTGATCGCCGGCGACGACGTGGCCGTGGCCAACCTCACGCGGCAGCGCGAGTTTTTCGCGCGGCACCTGCAGCCCTGGCTGCCGCAGATGTGCGAGGCCATCGCGCAACACCCCAAGGCGCACTTTTACGCGGCGCTGGCAGCCTTCACGCAGGCCTTCGCGAGCGTGGAGGCGCAGGGCTTCGACATGCTGGCATGAGCGCGCACTCCGTTCGCACGGGCAAATGTTTTCTCAAATTGAGACGTCCCACGGCAAGCCCCGCCGCGAGGGCCGAGCTGATCGTAAGACGGCCTATCGTTTTCCCTAGCCCCCTGGATTGAGTCGGGCAAGCCATTGTGATGCACGGTGCTCTGACGTACAGTACTATGCAAACGGTTGCATACCGAGCAAGCCTTCCCTTGGAGAACACCATGCAGGACAGCCAGCCAAAACCCTCGCGACGGGGATTCTTTTTCGGTGCCGCCGCCACGGGCGCGGCCGCGGCGGCCGTTGTGGCCTTGCCTGGCGCACCGGCACTCCAGGCCGAACTCCCCGCGCCCAAGCCGGCCCCTGAAAAAGGCGGCGGCTACAGCCTCTCCGAACACGTCCAGCGCTACTACAAGACCACCCGCGTCTAGCACGCAGGTCCCTGATCCGCGCCCAGCCCCGGTTTCACTTCCCCACGGAGAGCTTCATGCTGCTCACGAAAAAAACATCCGAAGTCCATCCCGCGCACCGCGCCGGCTCCTCGCGCTTTGCGCAGAGCCTGTCACGCGGCCTGTCCAATGCCCTGCCCACCATGGACCGCCGCGCCTTCCTGCGCCGCTCCGGCATGGGTGTCGGCGTGGGCCTGGCTGCCACGCAGCTCAGCCTGGTCAAGAAAGCCGAAGCCGCCGCGCCCGGCGCCAAGGCCGACGGCACGGGCAAGATTGAAGTCAAGCGCACGGTGTGCGGCCATTGCTCGGTCGGCTGCGCGGTCGATGCCGTGGTGGAAAACGGCGTCTGGGTGCGCCAGGAGCCGGTGTTCGACTCGCCCATCAACCTCGGCGCCCACTGCGCCAAGGGCGCCGCGCTGCGCGAGCACGGCCACGGTGAGTTCCGCCTGCGTTACCCGATGAAGCTGGTCAACGGCAAGTACGAGCGCATCAGCTGGGACACCGCCCTCAATGAGATCAGCGCAAAAATGCTGGAGCTGCGCAAGGCCAGCGGGGCCGATTCGGTGTACGTGGTGGGTTCTTCCAAGCACAACAACGAGCAGTCCTACCTGCTGCGCAAGTGGATGAGCTTCTGGGGCAGCAACAACTGCGACCACCAGGCCCGCATCTGTCACTCCACCACCGTGGCCGGCGTTGCCAACACCTGGGGCTACGGCGCCATGACCAATTCGTACAACGACATGCAGAACAGCAAGTGCGCGTTGTACATAGGCTCCAATGCGGCCGAGGCCCATCCGGTCAGCATGCTGCACATGCTGCACGCCAAGGAAACCGGCTGCAAGATGATCGTGGTGGACCCGCGCTTCACGCGCACGGCGGCCAAGGCCGACGAATACGTCCGCATCCGCTCCGGCTCGGACATCCCTTTCCTGTTCGGCCTGCTGCACCACATCTTCAAGAACGGCTGGGAGGACAAGAAATACATCAACGACCGTGTCTACGGCATGGAAGACGTCAAGAAAGACGTCATGGCCAAATGGACGCCCGACAAGGTGGAAGAAGCCTGCGGCGTGGGCGAGGCCCAGATGTTCAAGATCGCCCAGATGATGGCCATGAACCGGCCTTCCACGCTGGTGTGGTGCATGGGCCAAACACAGCACACCATCGGCAATGCCATGGTCCGCGCCTCCTGCATCGTTCAGCTCGCGCTCGGCAATGTGGGCGTGTCCGGCGGCGGGGCCAACATCTTCCGCGGCCATGACAACGTGCAGGGCGCGACCGACATCGGCCCCAACCCCGATTCGCTGCCCGGCTATTACGGCCTGGCCGAAGGCTCGTGGAAGCACTTCGCCAAGATCTGGGGGGTTGACTTCGACTGGATCAAGGGCCGCTACGCCTCGCCCGCGATGATGGGCAAGCCCGGCATCACGGTCTCGCGCTGGATTGACGGCGTTCTCGAGAAAAACGAGCTGATCGACCAGGATTCCAACCTGCGCGGCGTGTTCTTCTGGGGTCATGCGCCCAACTCGCAGACGCGCGGCCTGGAGATGAAGCGGGCCATGGACAAGCTGGACCTGCTGGTGGTGATTGATCCCTATCCCTCGGCCACCGCCGCCATGGCGGCCATGCCTGGCAAGGCCGAAGACCTGAACCCCAATCGCGCGGTCTACTTGCTGCCGGCCGCGACCCAGTTTGAAACCAGCGGTTCCGTCACGGCGTCGAACCGCTCCATCCAGTGGCGGGAAAAAGTCATAGAGCCGCTGTGGGAAAGCCGCAGCGACCACATGATCATGCACCAGCTGGCCGAAAAGCTGGGCTTCGCCAAGGAACTCTCCAAGAACTTCAAGATGCAGAAGGTCAAGGGCATGGACGAGCCCGTGCCCGAAGACATCCTGCGCGAAGTCAACAAGACCTGCTGGACCATTGGCTACACGGGCCAAAGCCCTGAGCGCCTCAAGGCGCACATGCGCAACATGCACCATTTCGACGTCAAGACGCTCAGGTCCAAGGGCGGAAAAGACAAGGAAACCGGCTACGACACCACGGGCGACTATTTCGGCCTGCCATGGCCCTGCTGGGGCACGCCGGAAATGAAGCACCCCGGCTCGCCCAATCTTTACGACACGTCCAAGCACGTGATGGACGGCGGCGGCAACTTCCGCGCCAACTTCGGTGTCGAGCGCGGCGGCGTCAACCTGCTGGCGGAAGACGGCTCGTATTCCAAGGGGGCCGACATCCAGACCGGCTACCCCGAATTCGACCACCTGCTGGTCAAGAAGCTGGGCTGGTGGGATGAACTCACCGAACCCGAGAAAGCCGCCGCCGAAGGCAAGAACTGGAAGACTGATTCCTCGGGTGGCATCATCCGCATCGTGATGAAAAACCACGGCTGCCATCCCTTCGGCAACGCCAAGGCGCGCGCGGTCGTGTGGAATTTCCCCGATGCGATTCCCCAGCACCGCGAGCCCATCTACAGCACGCGTCCCGACCTGGTGGCCAAGTACCCGACGCACGACGACAAGAAGGCGTTCTGGCGCATGCCCACGCTCTACAAGACGCTGCAGCAAAAGAACATCGAAGACAAGGTCGGCGAGAAATACCCGCTGATCCTGACCTCGGGCCGCCTGGTCGAGTACGAAGGCGGTGGCGAGGAGACCCGCTCCAACCCCTGGCTGGCCGAGCTGCAGCAGGAGGCTTTTGTGGAGATCAATCCCAAGACTGCCTCTGATCGCGGCATACGCAACGGCGAACGCGTATGGCTGTCCAGCCCGACGGGCGCGCGCCTGAACGTCCAGGCCATGGTGACCGAGCGTGTCGGTCCCGATACGGTGTGGATGCCGTTTCACTTCTCGGGCCGCTGGCAGGGGGCCGACATGCTGGCCTACTACCCCAACGGCGCGGCGCCTGTGGTGCGCGGCGAGGCCGTGAACACCGCGACGACTTACGGTTATGACAGCGTCACGATGATGCAGGAAACCAAGACCACGATCTGCAACATCGAACGAGCATGATGACCCCCACGCTTTTCACTTCGTGTAATGCGCTGCCCCCCGAGGGGGCCGCTGCGCCTGCGGCCCGGCAAAGCCGGTTCCGCGGCCCCTGCTGGGTTGAAGAGACTCATGGTCGCATTGCCCCACTTTTGATCGAAATGTTTTTTCTGGAGACGCCATGGCACGCATGAAATTTGTCTGTGACGCCGAGCGCTGCATCGAGTGCAATGGCTGCGTCACCGCCTGCAAGAACGAGAACGAAGTTCCCTGGGGCGTGAACCGCCGCCGCGTGGTGACGCTCAATGATGGGGTTCCGGGCGAGAAATCCATCTCGGTGGCCTGCATGCATTGCAGCGACGCGCCCTGCATGGCTGTCTGCCCTGTCAACTGCTTTTACCGCACCGACGAAGGCGTGGTACTGCACGACAAGGACATCTGCATAGGCTGCGGCTACTGCTCCTATGCCTGCCCCTTCGGCGCGCCGCAGTTCCCGGCCGCGGGCACCTTCGGCGTGCGCGGCAAGATGGACAAGTGCACCTTCTGCGCCGGCGGCCCCGAGGCCAACGGCAGCCAAGCCGAGTTTGAAAAATACGGCCGCAACCGCCTGGCCGAGGGCAAGCTGCCAGCCTGCGCCGAGATGTGCTCCACCAAGGCCTTGCTGGCCGGTGACGGCGATGTGGTCGCCGACATCTTCCGCAACCGCGTGGTGCAGCGCGGCAAGGGCGCGGAAGTCTGGGGCTGGGGCACAGCTTATGGATCCAAACAAGCGGGCCAGCCGCCCGCGGGAGCCAAATCATGAAGCGGCTTGCCATGCTGGTTTGCGCTGCGGCGGCATTGACGGCTTGCGGTGAAAAGCCGCAAACCCTGGGCGCTGCAAGAACTGACGCTGCCCCCTTCCAGGGGACCGACAACGCCTTCGCGGCGCCCGGCTGGACCAAGGGCGACAAGGCCAGCTGGGAGCAGGGCCTCAAGGCCCGCGCGCAGAACAGCCAGAACGAGTACACCAGGACGGGTTCGTCGAAATAACGCCAGGAGGCCTTATGTTGTTTCTTGCGCGACCCGCTCTTATTCTGCTGGCAGCCGGCCTGGCCGGGCTGGCGGCTGCGCAGGCTCCCGCACCGGCCACTGCGCCGGCTGCGGCGCCGCAGGCCCAGGGTGTTGTCGCTCCCGCTGCCGCACCGGTGCCTGCAGCTGCGAATGGCATCCAGGGCCAGAACATTTTTGAAGTCAAACCCGATGCTAGCGCCGACCCCAACTACGCCAAACAAAGCAACGGCGAACGCGCCAAGGTGCAGCCCGGCAACAACGCGCCCATGTGGCGCCAGGTGGGCGAGGGCGTCACCGGCTACAGCAGCCTGCCCAAGAGCGAAGCGCCCGAGGCCGGCAACCTGATCCAGCCCTTTGTGCAATACCCCGGCTCGCGCCTGACCAACGCCGGCGAAGCCTGGCGCCAGGTGCGCAACAACTGGATCATTCCCTACGGCGGTTCGCTGTTCCTGATCGTGCTGCTGGCCATCGCGATCTTCTATTTCAGCAAGGGCTCCATCAAGACCCACGGCGCCGACACCGGCCGCAAGATAGAGCGCTTCACGCCCTTTGAGCGCGCGGCGCACTGGTCCAACGCGATTGCCTTTTCCATCCTGGCGATTTCCGGCCTGGTCATGGCCTTCGGCAAGTTCTTCCTGCAGCCCGTCATCGGTGGCCTGCTCTTTGGCTGGCTGACCTGGGTGCTCAAGACGATGCACAACTTTGCCGGCCCGCTGTTCGCGGTGTCGCTGGTGATCGTGTTCTTCACTTTCCTGCGCGACAACTGGCCGCAAAAAGGCGACCTGCACTGGCTGGCCAAAGGCGGCGGCCTGATCACCGGCGGCGAGCCGCCTTCCAACCGCTTCAACGCGGGCGAAAAACTCATCTTCTGGGGCGGCGTGTTTTTCCTGGGCATCGTGGTGGTCTCGTCGGGCTTTGTGCTCGACAAGCTGCTGCCCGGCCTGGTCTACGAGCGTGCCACCATGCAGGTCGCGCACATGGTGCACGCCGTGGCCACGGTGCTCATGATGTGCATGTTCCTCGGCCACATCTACCTGGGCACCATAGGCATGCAAGGGGCCTACAAGGCCATGCGAACCGGGTACGTCGATGAGACCTGGGCGAAGGAACACCACGAATACTGGTACGACGACGTCAAGGCCGGCAACATACCGGCTCAGCGCAGCACACCTGCGGTTGAGCCACCCGGCCAGATCGCGCAGGCATAAAAAGCACAAGGACCCACGCCATGAAAAAACTCCTGACCCTGGGCCTGCTGGCCGCCGCGTCGGCCGCGGTGCTGGCCAAGCTGCCGCCGCTGAGCGATGAAGCCAAGGCCAAGGCCGCCGAAGCCGCCGCCAAGACCGCGTGGACCGGCAAGGTTGATGCCTACCAGCTGTGCAAAGCGCAGGACAAGGTCGCGGCGGCCTATTACAAATCGGCCAAGGCCGCCGGCAAGGAGACCAAGCCGCCCATGCCGGCGCCCGCCTGTGCCGACCCGGGCCCTTTCACCTATACCCCGCCCGAAGCCAAGCCGCTGGAAGCGTCCGGTGCGCATTCACCCGCCGGCACCGCCACCAGCCCGCCCAGCACCAAGCAACCGGACGCGGTCGGCAACCCCGCCAAGAAGTCCTGACTGCTTTGGCCGTTCCCCGATAAGCCGGCCCTTGGACCGAGAACAGGTCCAAGGGCCGGCTTTTTGTTGTAGTCTTGTCCCATGCCTTCGCCCTCGCCATCCTCCTTGCCCCGGCTGACAAACGCCCGGGCGCCCCTGACCTGTGAGGTGACCACCCTCAACGAATACGGTGAAACGCAGCAGGTCTCCATCCCGGCCGAGCGGGCGCTCACGGTGTATGTCGACAAGCGCGAACTGGTCACGCTGATGACACTGGGCGCCAACCCCGAGCTGCTGGTGCTGGGCTATTTGCGCAACCAGCGGCTCATCAAAGATGTCACCGACATCAATTCCATCACGGTCGACTGGGATGTGGGCGCCGCCGCCGTCAAGACGCGCCACGGCATTGAAGACATTGAGGAAAAAACCTCGCGCCGCGTTGTCACCACCGGCTGCGGGCAGGGCAGTGTGTTCGGCGGTCTGATGGACGAGGTGGACAGCATTGAGTTGCCCGCCGATGCGCGCATCACCCAGGCCCAGCTTTATTCCCTGGTCAACACCATACGGCTCAAGGAAACGACCTACAAATCCGCCGGCTCGGTGCACGCCTGCGCGCTGTTTGCGATGACGGGTGGAGATCCTGAAATGCTGTTGTTTGTCGAAGATGTAGGCCGCCATAACGCGATAGACACCATTGCCGGATGGCTGTCCATGCAAACCAAGCCGTCGGTGGGCGAAGCGGGAAAGGTCTTCTACACCACGGGCCGCCTCACCAGCGAAATGGTCATCAAGTCAGCGCAGATGGGTGTGCCGATTGTGGTCTCGCGCAGCGGTATCACGCAGATGGGCCACCAGGTCGCGCAGGCTGTGGGCCTGTGCGCGATCGGCCGCGCCACCAACAAGCGCTTTGTCTGTTACGCCAATCCGCAACGCCTGGTGCTTCAACCTGAACTTGCCGGCGCCAAACCTGCCGCGCTTGCCGCCACGCCCACATGACAGATACCGACGCGCAGCCCACGCTCCCCGGGATTCCCGAAGTCATTCCAGATTTCGGGGAAGGTAGCGGCCTGCCATTGCGGCGCTGGCTATTGGAAGGCCTGCGTGCCGGTGTTTTCCTCAAGCCCCGTGTGGCGGGGCATACACCCACGCCGCTGCAGGTCTTGGTCCTGACGATACTGGTGCTTGCACTTGAACTGGCGCTGTCCCGCCTGGAAGTACAGGGGCCCGCGCGCCTGGACTTGCAGGCCTGGCTGTCAGGCTGGTGGACAGCCGGCCTGTTCCTGGGCCTTGCGTGGTGGGCGCTTCCCGCTCGGGGCGCGGGCCCGGATGACGCCCCCGTCGAGCGCCTTACAGGCGTCGCCGCTTGCTTTGTCCTCTGGTTGCTCTCGTCCCTGCCTGCCACAGTGGTGTACCAGGGATGGATCGCCGCTTTCGCGCAGGGCTGGGTCAACAGTTCGGCCTTCTCTTCTCCCTGGGTGTACTGGGGATCTTTCTGGGTGTTTGTTGCCTGGGGCATGGGCACAGCCCTTGTGCTGGTCTGGCGTTTTGCTGGCTGGACTTTGCGCGCGGCGGTATTCGCGCTGGCCCTGCTGGCTGCCACCGGCCTCATGCTCTGGCAGTTCGAGGCCCGCACCTGGCAGCAGGATTACGCCGCGCGCGGCGACAGTGACGAGAGGCCCCGGCTGCACCTGAGCCAGCAGACTTTTGAGGCGCAGCAGGCCCTGTGGGAAAAAACCATGGCCGCCGTCGCGCACGAGCGCCCCGGCGTGACCGATGTGTATGCGCTGGTGTTTGCTCCCTACGCCGCGGAAGATGTGTTCCTGCGCGAAAGCACCATGGTCAGCCGCGTGCTGGCCGAGCGGTTTGACGCCGAGGGTCGTGTGGTGCAGCTGGTCAACCACGCCGCCACGGGGCAAACCCACCTTTGGGCCACCACGCTGAACATGGAGCGTGCCATCGACGCCGTCGCCCAACGCATGGACCGCAACAACGACCTGCTGGTGGTTTACATGACCTCACACGGCGCGAGCGATTTCAAGCTGGCGGCCGCCAACTGGCCGCTGGAAGTGCCGCCTGTGACGCCCAATGAGCTGCGCGAGGCGCTGGACAGGTCCGGCATACGCCACCGCGTGATTGCGATTTCGGCATGCTACTCAGGCGGCTGGGCTGATGCGCTGGCCGGGGACAACACGCTGGTCATGACCGCAGCCGATGCGACACACACCTCCTACGGTTGCGGGCGCCGTTCCGAATTGACCTTTTTCGGCCGCGCGCTGTTTGACGAAGAGTTGCGCAAGACCCATTCCTTTGAGCAGGCTTTTGCCCGTGCCGTTCCGTTGATCAAGCAGCGCGAGATCGACGCCGGCAAGGAAGACGGATTTTCCAACCCGCAAATTCGTGTGGGCGCCGGCATCGCACCGGTGCTGCGCGCACTGGAAAAACGCCTGGATGCGTTGCCGGCTGCTGCTGTCGCCGCGCCTGTGGCCGCCGCCAGCGCCGCACGGCCCTGATCGTGCCGCATAACCCGGCCGCGAACCCGGCCATCGTCCAGGGGTAAGAACCTGCTTACGATTTATTGGGGTCACGCAGGAATCTTTTCGGGATGGGATGCAAGGCGCGGTGCGCCGCCCATAGCCCCGCTATGGGCTAGCGCCGCAACGCCGCAGACCGCCCGAAAAGACTCCTGCCCTTCGGGTTGGGGTGACGCAAACGCGGTAGCGTTTGCATCCCCATTGGGCAGCCGCACGACGCACAGCCGACCGGCTGTGCGGTCGGGCGATTTGGCGTCCCAGTCCCTTGCATGGGCATTGGCCCATGCGGCGGGCCCTGGGCCACCAACTCATCCCTATTGCACCCCAACGTGATCCCCAATAAATCGTAAGCAGGTTCTTTTAGTTTGCGTTATGGTCTGCGCATGAACACCCTTTTCCTCAAGCTCGGCTGGAAAACCATGCTGCGCGATTTGCGCGCGGGCGAACTGCGCCTGCTGATCGTGGCCGTCACCCTGGCCGTCGCGGCGCTCACCGCCGTCGGCTTCTTTGCCGACCGCCTCAAGGGCGGCCTGCAGCGCGACGCGCGCCAGCTGCTCGGCGGCGATGCCGTGATCCGCAGTGACGGCCTGACGCCAGCCGCTTTCATCGCGAAAGCGCGGGAGTTGGGCCTGCAGGGCATTTCCACCGTCACCTTTCCCACCATGGGCCGCGCCAGCGACGCCGACGGCGGCGCCAGCAAGCTGGTGGCCTTCAAGGCCGTGCCCGAAGGCTATCCTTTGCGCGGCAGCATGAAGGTGGCTGCCAGCGCCGACGAGTCTGGTGCCGACACGCGCGAGGTACCCGCTCCCGGCACGGCATGGACCGATGCCTCGCTGCTCGACGCGCTGGGCCTCAAGCTCGGCCAGACGCTGCTCCTGGGCGATGCTGGCTTCAAGCTCACGCGCATCATCGTGCAGGAGCCGGACCGCGGCGCGGGCTTCATCAGCTTCTCGCCGCGCGTCATGGTCAACCAGGCCGACGTGAAGGCCACCAACCTGATTCAGCCGGCCAGCCGCACCAACTACCGCTTTGCCGTCGCGGGCGACGACAAGGCGGTGAAGGCGTATGTGAAATGGGCCGACGCGGAAATCAAGAAACCGTTCGAGCAAACGGGTGTTCGCGGCGTGCGCCTGGAGTCGCTTGAATCGGGCAGCCCCGAGATGCGCCAGACGCTGGACCGTGCCGAAAAATTCCTGAACCTTGTGGCGCTGCTCGCGGCCTTGCTGAGCGCCGTGGCGGTGGCGATCGTGGCGCGCGGCTTCGCGGCCAAGCACCTGGACGACTGCGCCATGCTGCGCGTGCTGGGCCAGCCGCAGCGCACCATCGCGCTGGCCTATGCGTTCGAGTTCGTGCTCGCCGGGCTGTTCGCCAGCGCTCTGGGCGTGGCCCTGGGGTTTGCCGTGCATTACGGCTTCGTGCTGCTGCTGGCCGGCCTGGTGGAAACCGTGCTGCCGGCCGCCACCTTCTGGCCGGTGCTGTTCGGCATGGGCATGGGCCTCACGCTATTGTTGGCCTTCGGCCTGCCGCCGGTGTTGCAACTGGCCCAGGTGCCACCACTGCGCGTCATTCGCCGCGACGTCGGCAATCTGAAGCCCGCCTCGCTCGCCGTGCTGGGTGTGGGCATGGCCGGTTTCGCCGCCTTGCTGGTGGCTGCCAGCAGCGACCTGAAGCTGGGCCTGATCGCCGTCGGCGGCTTTGCCGGCGCGGTGCTGGTGTTTGCCGTCGCGAGCTTTGCCGCTGTCAAGCTGCTGCGCGCCAGTGTCCATGAGACAACCGCGCCGCGCTGGCTGGTGCTGGCCACGCGCCAGTTGTCGGCGCGGCCGGTGTACGCCGTGGTGCAAACCAGTGCGCTGGCCGTCGGCCTGCTGGCGCTCATGCTGCTGGTGCTGCTGCGCACCGACCTCATCAGCAGCTGGCGCAGGGCCACGCCGCCCGACGCGCCCAACCGTTTTGTCATCAACGTGCAGCCCGAGCAGGGTGAGGCCTTCCAGCAGGCTTTGCGCGATGGCGGCGTGAAAAAGTTCGACTGGTACCCCATGATCCGCGGCCGCCTGGTGGCCGTGAACGGCAAGCCTGTCACGCCCGACGACTTCGAGGACGACCGCGCCAAGCGCCTGGTGGACCGTGAGTTCAATCTCTCCAACAGCGCCGACATGCCTTCGCACAACCAGCTCAGCGGCGGGCGCTGGACAGCCGGCGAAAAAGACACCGTCAGCGTCGAGGATGGCCTGGCCAAGACGCTGGGCCTCAAGCTGGGCGACACCCTCAGCTTTGACATTGGCGGGCAGGTGAGCGAAGCGAAGATCACCAGCCTGCGCAAGGTGGATTGGGGTTCGATGCGCGTCAACTTCTTTGTGATGTACCCGGTCGCCAAATTGCCGGCCGACGTACCCGTGTCCTTCATCAGCGCCTTCCGCGCGCCCGAGCCCGCCGCTGCCCCCGCCGGCCAGCCGCGCCCGCAGAGCTTTGACAACACCCTGGTCAAAGCCTTTCCCAACATCACCAATGTCGATATGAGCAGCACGCTGGCCCAGGTGCAGCGCGTGCTCGACCAGGTGATACGCGCAGTGGAATTTTTATTCGGCTTCACGCTTGCGGCCGGCCTGGTCGTGCTGTTCGCCGCCATCACCGCCACCCGTGAAGAACGCGCCCGCGAATTCGCCATCATGCGGGCGGTGGGCGCGCGGGCTTCCCTGCTGCGGCAGGTGCAGCGGGCCGAACTGGCCGGCGTTGGCTTGCTCGCCGGCTTCCTGGCCTCCGTCGTCGCGCTGGCTGTGGGATGGGGACTGGCTCGTTTCGTATTTGAGTTCAACTGGACGGGGTCGTGGACTGTGCCGCTGATGGGCAGCGTGGCCGGGGCTGTGTTGGCGCTGGCTGCGGGGTGGTGGGGGTTGAGGTCGGTTTTGAATACACCGGTGGTGGAGACTTTGCGGAAGGCTCAGTGACGGAGGGCTTCCTAACGTCGTGTCGGATGGGCTGCTCTTGTTCTTGGGGTGTGCTTTTTCCGGGGTCGCTGGCCGGGCAACCCCGGCCAACAGACCGCAGCGGAGCGCACGCCGTTGAAATAACACCAACCTCAACAACGAGAATCCCCATCATTCGATAATCCCTATATGCAGATAGAAGAACGCCCTCCCGGAAATCCCCCCTTCGAAACTCCCTTCGCCTGGATGGGCGGCGAGGAGCGCGTCAAGGCACTGGTTGAGCGCTTCTACGATTTGATGGACCTGGAGCCGGGCTACAAAGCCCTGCGTGCCGCGCACGGCAGCACGCTGGACAACGCCCGCCAGCGGCTGTTCTGGTTTTTGTGCGGTTGGCTGGGCGGGCCGCAGTACTACACCGAGCGATTCGGCCATCCGCGCCTGCGCATGCGCCACATGCCGCAGCAAACCGGCGGCGGCTCCATCGGCATTGCCGAGCGTGACCAGTGGCTGGCCTGCATGGACCAGGCCATGCGTGAAACCGGGGTGGATGAAGGCCTGCGCACTCGGCTCAATGCTTCGTTTTTCCAGACAGCCGACTGGATGCGTAATCGGGGCGAGTAGGGCGAATTGAGTCAGTTGGGCAGCGTTTGACCGACTGCAATGCCAGCAGGTACCGTGGAACTGGCCTTGGCCTGTCCTGAGCCTGTCGAAGGGCCAGGCCACAGGTGCCGTCCCCTGCGGGGAGAAGGCGCCACACGCAGTGAGCGCCGACAGGGGTGTACCTAGCCCATCAGCAACACCACCAGCGCCCCGGCGCCGCCCTCGGCCGGCTTGGCTTGCACAAAGGCCAGCACTTCCTGTTTCTGGATCAGCCAGCTTTGCACCCTGCCCTTGAGCACCGGTGCCTTGCCGGGCGAGCCCAGTCCCTTGCCGTGCACCACGCGCACGCAGCGCCAACCCATCTTGTGGGCGTCCTTGATGAAGTGAGTCAATGCTTCACGCGCGTCCTCTCTGCGCAGGCCGTGCAGGTCGAGCTGGCCCTGGATACTCCAGCCGCCGCGGCGCAGCTTGCGCACCACGTCGGGCCCAAGGCCGGGCCGCCGGAAGCTCAGCGCCTCGTCGGTGTCCAGCAGGGTTTCCACATCGAATTCGTCGGAAATCGCCTCGCGCATCACCGCGATTTCGTCGCGCTGCTGTTGCACCGGTATAGGCGCGGCCTGCGCTGCCGGCAGTGATGCCTTGTGGCCGGGCAGGTGTTTGGCGGGCAGGGCCTTTACGGGGCCGACGGCGCGTGAGAACAACTCCTTCTCGGCTTTGGCTTTGGCGGCGGCTGCAATGCGCGCGGCTTCCCGCTCTTTTTCAAACTTGGCGTGCGCCTCAATTTCCTGCTTGATGGCCTTGAGGTCTTTCAGGTCTTTGAGTTTGCGGCTGCTGTCGGTTTTTGCTGACTTTGGGTCTCTAGCCACTATGCGGGGAGGGGATGCGGGCGCTTTCATATCCCCATCATAGGCAGGTGGCCTCAGACAGGGGCAGGCAGTGTCCGCACCGTGCTTAGTGGCTACTGCGGTTCACTCTGCGCCTGTGCAGAGGCCGCCCCGCATGCGGCCTGTGCGCAAGTCCGCTCACGCCGGTGCGAAAAGACACAAAGCAGATCAAAGCGATCACAAATCCGAGAACTTTTTGATTATCGACACTGTTGCGAAGCTGTGCAGTTCCACGGCGGTTTGATCCGTTTTTCCATCGAGCGCTGACGCACGTAGGTTTCGCCAGGGCCTTGACGGGTGGGTGTATTCGGAGGCGTCCATCGGATCAGCGATGAGTGTTCACAGGTGCACCGGTGCAGATAAACCACGTTTCATGCCATTGCAGGACCATCTTGGCGCAGGGCACAGTACGATCACAGGTTTGTTGCCGGAGACGCTCACGCGCCACACAAAATATGCCGATCAATTCAGGGGGAAAAGAATGAAGCGTTCTACCGTTGTGCTGGGAGGTGTGCTGCTGGCCTGTGCGGGTGGTGCACTGGGATGGCAATACCTGGAGGAACGCCGCCTTGAAGCGGAAATGAATGAAGCGCAGATGAAGGCGCAGGCGGCTCAGGCTGCGGAGGTATTCAGAGTCCTCACGCAGCGGCCGTTTATCGACAACGCCATGGCCAAATTTTTACCGAAGCACTATACGCGGCCGGCTTCCGAATGGCAAAGCAGTGAGAAGGCCTTCTACGAAAAAATAGCCTCAAGCGGAAAGTTTGACGTGCTGGTCGTGCCTTTCCAGGTCGCGGGTTGGGGACTGGACAAATCAGCGCGCTCCATCATGACCGCGGAGCTCGCGTTGGGAATCTCCCAATTTCAGAAGGTCAAAGTCCCGGACCCTTTTCTGGTGGCCAAGGCCCTCGGTGATGGGCAGCGCCAACTGAAGCACGAAGACATCTACCGGCTCGCGGATGCCATCGGCGCCAAGCGCATTGTGCGGGGTTTTGCCGGGCATGACCGGGCGGGCAAGATGACGGTCGCCATCCTGACCCAGGATTATGAGGGCACGGTACGCAAGGGCGATGTCTGGACCAGCCCCGTCGCCAGCAAGAAGTTCGAGAACATTGCCTTTGGCGATGAAGTTCCGGCGATTCAGGCCTATGAATCCGTGCTGCCGGAGATTCTGAAGTCGGTGGGCGCCAATGCCGCGCCGTTCGCTTTCGCGAAAGCTGATGCCAAGCTGGAGATGACCGAGCTGCCGCCGTCGCCGTTCAATCTGATTGAGTCAACAGGCAACCCGGCGCAAGACGCCTACGGCTTTCTTTTGTACAGCGCATTGACACCGAACGGCATCGATAGGACAAAACGGTTTTTTGCCGAAAAGGCGTATCTGGCGCTTTTGCACCTGTCGCCGGCGTCGCCCGAATACCGCGCGCTGCTTGCGCGTACCTACATGGCCCTGGGTTTACGCTTGGCCGCCATCAAAGTGCTGGGCGAGCCGCAGACATCTGAGGAAAAGGAGGTGCTTGCCGCTCTGAACGGCAACCTACCCGAGGTGCGTGCCCTGGCCACCGCTGAGGCGGTCCCGTTAAAGCGTCTGCTCCAGAAGCTGGATGAGAACGAGATTGCCAGAAACTACCGCGTCTTGAAAACTCAGGACTCATTTCGGGAAGCTGCCGCCCTCAAGCTGCCGGGCCCGATATGGCCGTTTATCGTCACGCGGGCCTTTGTGGAATGGGACCCTTGGCGGCAGTACAACAATGCCGCGCTGAAATCGCTTCTTGACCATGAAATGCCCGTCAAGGGCCAGTCGCTGGAAGACATGGCGCGCGGTTTCTTGTCCCAAAGCGACCCTGACAAGGTTCAGACGGCGGTCGATCTGTCGGTGTTCCATCACGGCCGCCAGTTTATTGAGGTGAATGCGGCAAAGGCGTGCTGCGAGTTCGCGTTCAGCAAGCCGGGCCAGCTGGACTACCTGGAGTTGCTTCAGGCAATCGGCCATGACAACCTGATACGCCGCATCAACTTCCTGTCTGAGGTCCAGGGCATCGCTAGCAAGGCGCTCAGCTTTGCGAACAGCATCGAGGGGGTCTATAAGGGCCACCCCTATTACGCGCTTGAACGATCCCAGGCGGAAGTCAGGATGGCGTCGAGCGGCGCGGGCGCGGAAAAGCAGGCCCTATACAAGGCCGCGCTTGAGAACGCGTTAAATGCGGCTTTCTGGGAGCAAGGACAGTCACCCATTGCCGCAGCCGCCTACCGCGGCTTTGATGCATACCACAGCAATGCGCTGGGGCCTTACCAAAACTTTTACTACACCGATGTTCCCTACAGCCCCGATTACGTAACTGCAATGATTGGGTATGTCCCGCAAACGCATATTGACAATGCCATCGCTGGCTTGAAAAACGCGACCTCGCAAGTGGGGTCTCTGCTGCGCCTTGTTGAGCTTCACCAAAAATATTACCCCGATGAGACGCGGGACAGCGACCTTCTGGCGGCAACCGCAAATCGCTTTGTTGGTGCGCCCCAACGCAATAACCTGCTGGGCATTGAAGCCCGGTGGAAAGGGGAGCACAAGGTGGCGGAAGCTTACTTTCGCGAGAACATCAGGCATGAGCCCAACTATTGGCAAGCCTATGTGGAACTGGCCCACATGCAACTCGACTTGGGAGATCCCAACGCCGCCGCCAAGGTGCTTCATTCCTATGCCGGTTTCAAGAAGGGCGGGGGAGACGGCCCGGTCAGCGTCGCCGGTCACGCTTACCAGGCGGGGTCGTATTTCTACAATGCCGGCTATTTCGATCTCGCCAGGCCGTTTTACCAAATGGCTGCGTCTCAAGGCTCTGGCGCGAGCAGCGAGATGGTCAGCGCTACGCGCCTGCAGTTGTTGGCCGGCGATGTTCAGGGCGCGATGGTAACAACCCTGCAGCGGGCGCAACGCTACCAGGATGCCGGCGCCTACCGTGACTATCTGGGCCTGCTCCACGCCAGTGACCAGTCCAAGGAGGCCTGGGCCGGTTTCTGGGTGCTTATGAAAGAAAAAAAGGCGCCTGCGATTTGGGACTCGGCGCTCGTCGGGCATCATAGGGCTGCCCTGTCGGAAGCTGAGGTCATGGATTGGCTGCGGCAGGACGATATGAAGAGCGAAGGCGTGGATCCCCACGCCGCGGCTATTTATCTGATGCGCTACACCATCATGGACCGGACGCCTTCGGCCAACGTGTCCAAGGTGATTGATGCGCTGGATTTGCAACGATGGAAGATTCCTGGCGGCACGGCCATGTATGGCGAGCTGAGGGGTACGGTGGGAAAGACGCCGGCAAAGTCTGGCCATGCGTATTTCGTGGATGGCTACCGGGCACTCAAGCTCAAGGACTTTGCGGCCGCCCATTCGATTTTCACTGAGGCGTTAGGCCTTTGGGGCGGGTACGGCTATTTGCCTTATTACGCCTTTGCGGCGGCGAAGGCTGGAAACACGGCGGACATTGAGACGGGAATCGCCCGTGTCAAAGCATCCGGCCGGAATTTTGACTACTACCTGGCCCAGGCGATTTTTGCCGGCGCATCCGGAAAAAACGATGAGGCGCTAAGACTGCTTGAACTTGCCCGATACCATCGCCCGGGAACGAGAGACAGGTACTTGCTGACGGAACACACCCTTGGAGAGATTTCCGAGCTGCTGGCGGAAATGACCGGCAGCGAAAAAATAAGGGCACGGGCTTTAGACTGGGCCCAGAAGAGAGCGTTGGTGGCGCCTTGGCAGTCCTGGTCTCATGCCCAAATCGCCAGGCTGAGCAAAAACCCGGCGGAGCGCCAGCGTGCCATCGCCATGCTGGCCTACCTCGACCCCAAATCCGAAACCTTGTCCAAAATTGGCAAGGCCGAGATCGATGCCTCCGTGAAAGCGTTTGGCGAGACCAATCCGCTGCTCAAGCTTGCGCCTAAAGTGGTAAAAAAAGAAGCAATCTAGGCGCGGGCCGCGGCATGATGCCAGGAACGGCCAGTGCGGCCCGCAGGCTACAGCAACCCGAGTTCGGCCATGGACACTGCCTGGGTGCTCGTCACCACAAAGTGGTCAAGCACGCGGATGTCCACCAGCGCGAGCGCCGACTTGAGGTTGTGCGTGAGCGCCTCGTCGGCGCGTGAAGGCTGGGCCCAGCCGCTGGGGTGGTTGTGGGCCAGCACCACGCTGGCGGCGTTCAGGGCCAGGGCGCGTATGACGACCTCGCGCGGGTAGACCGAGGTTTGCGTCAGTGTGCCGCGAAACAGCTCCTCCAATGCGATCAGCCGGTTCTGGCTGTCGAGGAACAGGATGGCGAACACTTCGTGCGGCCGGCTGCCCAGCTGCAGCTGCAGGTAGTCGCGTACCGCCTGCGGTGTGTCAAACAGGGTGTTTTTCTTCAGTTCGCCAGCCAGCGCGCGCCGGGCCAGCTCCAGCACGGCCACCAGTTGGGCCCGCTTTGCCGCACCGCCCAAGCCTTTGATGCGCTTCAGGCTTTCGGCCTTGGTGTGCAGCAGGCCGGCCACGCCGCCGAAGGTGTCCAGCAGTTCCTGGCCCATCTGCAACACATTCTTGCCGGGGATGCCGGTGCGCAGCAGCAGGGCGAGGAGTTCGGCATCGCTGAGCGCGCCGGGGCCGCGCGCCAGCAGTTTTTCACGCGGGCGGCTGTCTTCAGGGAGGTCTTTCAGGATCATGGGCGGATCTCTTCTTCTTGTGGTTGGCAGGGACGGCCGGGAAGGCCGCTGCGCAAAAAAGGCCAAAAAACCGGGTTTGGCCCGGCCAGGCTGTAGTTTCTACAATAGGGGGAGTTTACAAACACTGGCGGCCGTTCCGGCCGATCCTGAAAACCTTATGTCCACCGTGGAACTCTCCGCCGCCCCCCTCATTCAGCAGGGCTCCTTCCTGACCCTGCACTACCGCATGGCCGGGCCCTCGGTGAACGGGAAACCGGGCGCCGACATCATCAATACCTTCGATGGAAAGCCCGCCACGCTGAGCTTGGGTACGGGCGAGCTCTCGCCGGCCATCGAGCAGCGCCTGCTGGGCCTGCCCGAAGGCACGCGCACCACCTTCGAGCTGCCGGCCGGTGAGGCCTTTGGCGAACGCAACCCGGAGCTGGTGCAGTGGGTGGCGCGCAAGCTGCTCAATGAGCTGGGTGACCCGGATGAGCAATACAAGGTGGGCGACGTGGTGCAGTTCCCCACGCCCGACGGCATGGGCCAGTACGCCGGCGCGGTGCAGCAGATCAAAGAGGGCGGCGATGCGGTGCAGTTCGACTTCAATCACCCGCTGGCCGGCCAGCCCGTCGTGTTTGAAGTGCAAGTGATTGGTGTCCTATGACCGGAACGACTGGATCCAAAGTGCTTCCCCAGGAAATCCTGCTGGCCGAGCCGCGCGGCTTTTGCGCGGGGGTGGACCGGGCGATCGAAATTGTCGAGCGCGCGCTCAGCAAATTCGGTGCGCCCATTTATGTGCGCCATGAGATCGTGCACAACACCTACGTCGTCAACGACCTCAAGGAAAAAGGCGCGATCTTTATTGAAGAGCTGGACGACGTGCCGCCGGGCGCCACGCTGGTGTTCAGCGCCCACGGCGTGAGCCAGGCTATCCAGAAAGAGGCCGAGCGCCGCGGCTTCCAGATCTTTGATGCCACCTGCCCGCTGGTGACCAAGGTGCACGTGGAAGTCGCCAAGCTGCACAAGGAAGGTTACGAATTCATCATGATCGGCCACAAGGGCCACCCCGAGGTCGAAGGCACCATGGGCCAGCTCGACAGCGGCATCCACCTGGTGGAGGACGTGGCCGACGTGTGGCGGATCACGCCCGCCCAGACCGAGCGCCTGGCCGTGGTCACGCAGACCACACTCAGCGTGGACGACGCGGCCGAGATCAGCGCCGCCGTGAAGCAGCGTTTTCCGCAGGTGCGTGAGCCCAAGCAGCAGGACATCTGCTACGCCACGCAGAACCGCCAGGACGCGGTCAAGGTGCTGAGCCCGCAGGTCGACATCCTCATCGTGGTCGGCAGCCCGACCAGCTCCAACAGCAACCGCCTGCGCGAACTCGCCGCCAAGCTGGGCACCGAGGCCTATATGGTCGACGACGCCAGCGAACTCAAGGAATCGTGGTTCGAGGGCAAGGGCCGGGTCGGCCTGACCGCCGGCGCCTCGGCGCCCGAGATACTCGTCAAGCAGGTGATAGACCGCATCAAGGCGCTGGGCGCGGTGTCGGTGCGCAAGATGGACGGCATCGAGGAAACCATCAAGTTTCCGCTGCCCAAGGGCCTGAAGCTCGATGCGCAGGGCCATGTGCTCGAAGTGAGCGACAGCCAGCTTCACCAGCTCACCTGATTTCCCTTCAGCTTCGGCTTTCTACTCATGACTGATCGCGACGATATCGAACGCTGCCTGCGCACGTTCAAGGCCGGTTATGGCCATTTCATACGCCAGACGCCGCTGTGGCAACTGTCCGGCAAGGCACTGGGCGTGGAGTGCGGCGAAGTGTGGCTCAAGCTCGAGCACCTGCAGACCGGGGGCAGCTTCAAGGCGCGCGGCATGCTCAACCGCCTGCTGTCCAATCCCATTCCGGCCAGCGGCGTGATCGTGGCCTCCGGCGGCAATGCCGGCATTGCCACCGCGGCCGCGGCCCGTGAACTGAGCGTGCGCTGCGAGGTGTTTGTCCCTGAGGTTTCCACCCCCGCCAAACGCGCCAAGCTGGCCGCACTGGGCGCCGAAGTGGTGGTGACGGGCGCGGCCTATGCCGACGCGCTCAAGGCCTGCCTGGCACGCCAGCAGGAAACCGGGGCGCTGCTCACCCATGCCTACGACCAGCCCGAAGTGCTGGCCGGAGCCGGCACCATGGCCGCTGAAATCGAGCAGCAGGGCGGCGTGCCCGACTCGGTGCTCGTCAGCGTCGGCGGGGGCGGACTGATAGGCGGTGTCGCCAGCTGGTTCGGGCAGCGCAGCCGCGTGGTTGCGCTGGAGCCCGAACTGGCGCCCACGCTCTACAGGGCCCGCGAGGCCGGCGAGCCGGTCGACGTGGCCGTCAGCGGCATCGCCGCTGACTCATTGGGGGCCAAACGCATTGGCAGCCTGTCGTGGGAAGTCACGCAGGCCCACGTGCGCGACGCGCTGCTGCTGACCGACGAATCCATACGCGCGGCACAGCTCTGGCTCTGGAAGGAACTCAAGCTGGCCGTCGAGCCTGCCGCGGCCTTGCCGCTGGCCGCGCTGCAAAGCGGCCGCTACCGTCCGCGCGCCGATGAAAAGGTCTGCCTCATCATCTGCGGCGCCAACCTGGACCCGGCCAGCCTGAACTGAGCCGAACGGGCCATGGCTCTTAGCTGCCATCCCGCACAAAATACAATGGCCCCATGCTAGACATCAACCTGCTCCGCAAAGACCTGCCCTCGGCCATCGCCCGGCTGGAAACCCGCAAGACGCCCCAAACCTTTCTCAATGTGGAGGCCTTCCAGGCCCTGGAAGCCGAACGTAAGGCCCTGCAGATCCGCACTGAGGAACTGCAAAACCAGCGCAACACCCTGTCCAAGCAGATCGGCCAGCTCAAGTCCAAGGGCGAAGACGCCAGCGCCGTGATGGCGCAAGTGAGCGCTTCCAAGGCCGAGCTCGAGGCTTCTGCCGCCCGGCTGGACCAGATTCAGTCCGACATGCAGGGCCTGCTGCTGGCCGTGCCCAATCTGCCGCACGAAAGCGTGCCCCAGGGCGCGGGCGAGGCCGGCAATGTCGAGGTGCGCAAGTGGAGCCCCATCGAAGGCCCGGGCGGCGAGCCGGCCGCGTTCGCCTTTGAAGTCAAAGACCATGTCGACGTGGGCCAGCCCCTGGGCCTGGACTTTGAACTCGGCAGCAAGCTGACGGGCGCGCGCTTCACCGTCATGAAGGGCCAGCTGGCGCGCCTGCACCGCGCGCTCGCGCAGTTCATGCTCGACGTGCAGACACAGGAGCACGGGTACACCGAGTGCTACACGCCCTACATCGTCAACGGCGATTCGCTGCGCGGCACCGGCCAGCTGCCGAAGTTTGAAGAGGACCTGTTCGCCGTCAAAAAAGGCGGCCAGGAAGGCGCCGCCGAAGCCGAGAGCGTCTCGCTGTATTTGATCCCCACCTCCGAGGTGTCGCTGACCAATTTTGTGCGCGATGAGATCCTCGCCGAGGCGGACCTGCCGCTGCAGTTCACCGCGCACACGCCGTGCTTCCGCTCCGAGGCCGGCAGCTACGGCCGCGACACGCGCGGCATGATCCGCCAGCACCAGTTCGACAAGGTCGAGATGGTGCAGGTTACGCATCCCGACAAAAGCTACGAAGCGCTCGAAGCCATGACCGGCCACGCCGAGGCCATCCTGCAGAAGCTGGGCCTGCCTTATCGCGTCATGCTGCTGTGTACCGGCGACATGGGCTTTGGCGCCACCAAGACCTACGACCTGGAGGTGTGGCTGCCGGCACAGAACACCTACCGCGAGATCAGCTCGGTCTCCAACTGCGAAGCCTTCCAGGCCCGCCGCCTGCAGGCCCGCTTCAAGAACGCCCAAGGCAAGAACGAATTCGTCCACACCCTCAACGGTTCCGGCTTGGCCGTTGGCCGCACCCTGGTCGCCGTGCTGGAGAACTACCAGCTCGCCGATGGCTCCGTCACCGTGCCGGAGGTGCTCCAACCCTATATGGGTGGTATCAAGGTGTTGACCCCAACCGGGAAGTAGGCCGTCCACAACTGCTAGAATCCTGAATCCACAAACACTGGAGAGGTGGCAGAGTGGCCGAATGTACCTGACTCGAAATCAGGCGTACCGCAAGGTACCGTGGGTTCGAATCCCACCCTCTCCGCCAAGAACTGGTTTCATGTAGTCCAACATAGACCCCTAAAAGCCTCGTAAGCCCAGTGTTTACGGGGCTTTTTTGTTTGCAGTCGTCCGATATAGGATATTGCAAGCCGGATACCTGATTCCAAAACCGGCCACGATGGTACTGTCGATGCGTCGTGCACTCACCCGCTAACGTCATCCCTTATGGGCAAGCGTCCGGCGTGCCAACACTGGGTTGTTCCTATTGAGTGCAGCCTTCGGCGGTGCGAGTGGAAAGTTGAATTTTGCTCGGCTTTCCGGGCCGCAGTGTCTAGTTGTTCACCTGCAGCCCACCTCCGGGTGAACGGAGGTGGACGAATCCGTCCCGGAAATAGCCAGGGAGAATTTCCACAGGCCGACTTGTCAGCTTGGACTGAAAGTAAGGGGTGCAGGGTAGCGGAGAAAGCCAGCATTGATCGCCCTCTAATGGAACGACCACCTTCAAGCCCGCATCAGTCCATTTAATACCCGTTTCTACAACGGGAACTGACCTTATTCCTGAAAATGACTCTTCGCTTACGCAACTGAAAAGCGCAATTACAACCCAAAGCAGCATTACTTGCCGAAATCTCCATTTAGAGACCTTGGCGGCAGGCTCCGCCGCATTCCACCTTTGCACTAACAACCAGCCCGATAAAACGGCTAACAATTCAGGAACGAGTCCGAGAAAGCGGAGATCGGGCGCCGTGAAAAACCAAAAAACCACACTAATGACCAATGGTATGTACAGCAGGTAATGGTGACGTGCGCGTCTGCTGGTCCAACCTCGCCATGCGAGGAAGCCGTCTGCAAGGGCCATAAACATTGCGATGGCGAACAGTATCCAACCCCGTATCGGTAGTCTGTACATCCAGAGGCTTATCCAGTCCCAGTTTCCGAGGACCTGGTCAGGCGTTAGTCCCGGGCTTCGCGCCCAGCTGTAAACCCAGCTCGCCTCAGCTCTCACCATTTCAATCGGAACCGACCACTCAAGACTCCAATTTCCGGCCAGTGTCGAGGGGTATAGCGGCGCGCCGGACAAAAGCAGACCGCGGCCTAAATGAACTGTCATTGCAAGTGCGCACACAATACCGACGATTAGCAACTGAACCGGATGCCTAAACCAGCGAACTGCGCATGCCATAAACAAAATGGATATGCATCCTGCGGCGAATAGCGTAGCGCTTAACTTCACAGTTGGCATCAGAACGCAGAGTGCCAGCAAAGCGAGCTCGTCCCCTTGCATTCCGGATCTCTGCTCTTTTCCATGCGACAGAATCTTGAATACCAAAGCGAAACACACTAGCTGAAGGAGTGCGATTGCCAGATCCGGGGTCGGCGACCCAAGGTAGCGCGCCTGCGACGCCGTCGCAACAAGTAGCGACGCGGGAATCCACATGCCGGCGTCACGACGCCATATATGAATTTCGATAATAGTCATCGCCACAAGGGTCATCAATAACAGGCCACCGGTCGTATAGCCGAGCATCCAAAAAGGTGCGACGTTAAGCAGCGCCAAAAAACCAAAGTAGCTTTGATTGAATGCAAAGCGGCCATGGAGATTGCCAAGACCCGGCACAATTGAATCATGGTTGATCCACTTGATGGCGCCGTAGTGATAAAGGCCCGCGTCATAATCAGCGGGATTGGACAGCGAGCGCGATATCCAGAGAAAAAGTACTACAGTACCTATCGCGGCCACCATGCGCCTGCGCGTGACTAGCCCAATAACGGCTGAGGCGATTACGTTTCTCGCGTGCCGGTCAGCGACGAAACCAATCAGACCAAGCGCGCCGATCGCCATCGACATTGGCCACCGCACCGGAAAGAAGAGGTGCAAAGATTCAACCAAGCTTACTGTAACTGCTAAGCCCAGCCACGCCTTCACTGATACGTATGCTGGCTCAGACTCAGCAACCCGTAACACCTGCAACACAACATTGCCTACCCCAAGCAATGCAATGATCCAGATGACAAGGACAAGAAGCGAAACCAGCGTGGTTAGCAGGTGATTTAGGAAGGCGGCGTCCATTACGCTGCCGAACACTCAACAGTGTGGTCTGTCAACGCATCGACTAGCGATAATTCAGGACTAATTGCAGGCATAGTCATCAACTTTTTCGCTGCTGCGAAACGGATCGGTCAACACGTCGGAATAGTCACCCATCAACAGGCGATGTCGCGGCAAAAAATAATGCCTGAATAGGCGACTCATGCTTGCGACCGCTTCTCCCCGAGGCGTAAGCAGCACGCACCCGTTCCTGATCGAGATGGTCCCTGACGCTCGCTGCTCAGTCAATCTTATGTCGACAAGCCGGTGCTCCTTGACGTACTCTTTTGTGAATACGTCTTCGAAGCTTGAGAGCTTAATGCCGCCGCCTCTCTGCTGAATTTTTTCCAGAATATAGATGGACAAGGATCGGTCAATTACGGTTGGAACGGAGATAGCGAAGGCGTACCCGCTTAGAATCCAAACCAGACATAACAGCGGCTTCTCAAACGATCCCAGTATTGACATTGGCGGCCAAAGAAACAGCACCGCGCCGGTCAACAGCGTCGCAATTGCACCGTCGAGGATAGCGCTATAAAACAAGACGTCGACGCGAAAAAAACGCACGTGAAGCACGTACACCACGATCAGAACGACTACGAAAATAGCCGACGCCGTTGCGGCGCAAAGTGTTTTTTTCAACATAATTTTTCGCTAGCTTTAAACACCAGTTTTTTGTTGCTGGCGTAGGTCGCACACACCTGAATTACCGTAGCCAGAGCAAAGCCGGTCCGGTAGTCGAAGCCGATACGGTCAGTCCAGATATACAAAATCAGGCCGTGGAGCAGCGCTATGCTGGTGTACAGCGCGCCGAATTTTACTGCCTGACGTCCGATCGGCTCCGTATGTCCGCGGAAAACGAAGTAGCGACTACCGATGAATGACGCCGTGATACCGAAAAATGCGGCGATAAGATTCGCCAATCCGGCGGACGAGAGTCCGATGAGCCTGAGGCATGCTACGAGCGTCCCGAAATGAATCGCTGTCGCGACGAGCCCGCTAATCAGATAACGGCTTATTTCGGCAAAGGCATTGGTATTATATTTTCCCTGGCGCTTCATAGATGCACTCATCAATGAAGTCTTCGAAAGCGATCGCTGGTACAAGGCCGCCCCTGACAACTCCGGTCAGCATCAACGTCATCAAGGTCAAAGTGCCAGTTTGAAGAAACACCAGTAAAAGGATGCCGAGCGCCACGGAAAACCAACCCGGCGTTGCGAAGCCGATCAGCTTGAGTGTGGTCGCGCCAATGCCAGCGAATAACGACAGCGCAGCCATCAGGGCGCAGGCGGTGCCAACCCGAACGAGCACGTCCTCGGCACAGACCATCAATGCCTTGAATCCGTGCAGCGCCAGTCCGACAAAATTCATTTTGCTTTGTCCAGCGTAACGAGGCCCGCGATCCAGAGCGCAGGTATCCAGCCTCAGCCGGGAAACGATCATGCAACTCGCGACGTGCAGCCATAGCTCTTGCATTGCGGCCAGCCGCTTGATGGCGGTCGGCTTCAAAGCCATGAAGTTACCGAAATCGATCCGTCGCCCGGACAACATCTTAAATAGCCATTTGTAGACCAGATAAAACGCGCGGAACCGCAGCGTTTCTACGCGACTTTTGCGCTGTGCGGCCACGCAATCCACATTTTCGGAAGTTAGCCGGGAAAGCAAAGAAGGAATGGTTGAAGGAAGGTCCTCGCCATCACAATCCATCACCACGACTGTGCTGTCCCGCAAATGCCGCGCAGCGTAGCTTACGCCGACGGCGATTGCCCGTTGGTGTCCAACGTTGCGCCGCAGCCGGATGATTACACCCGAAAGCCCTGCGGATCCAATAGCGCCGGGCTCAAGAGGCTCCCGGACTGAACCATCCTCTACCGCCACGATATAGACGCGACCATCGAACTGAGCAGCAAGTTCGCGAAACAGTTGAGACGAGGCTAGTCTGTCTTCGTATACCGGCGTGACAATAACCAGTTTGTTGCCCGGCTCAGTCATCATTTTGTGAAGTGTTGGTTGAAGTGAGCAACGGTACGTCGCAAACCTTCGTCCAGACCTATCTTCGGAGACCATCCGAACGTTTCCTTCGCCAGCGTCGTGTCCGGCTGCCTCTGCCGCGGATCATCCGCAGGAAGCGGTTTAAAAATGATTCGGCTCGTTGACCCGGTGTTGGCAATCACTTTCTCTGCCAGGGACAACATAGTCATTTCGTTGGCGTTACCCAGATTGACCGGCCCGACGAAATCATCAGCGGTATTCATCAACCGGGTTAACCCGTCGATCAAGTCGGAGACATAACAAAAACTGCGCGTTTGCCTACCGTCTCCATAGACGGTGATGTTTTCGCCGGCCAGCGCCTGCATCACAAAATTACTGACCACACGCCCGTCATTGGGATGCATTCGAGGACCATACGTATTGAATATCCGCGCCACCTTGATGCGCACGCCATGCTGTCGCCAATAGTCAAAAAACAGCGTTTCGGCGCAGCGCTTTCCCTCGTCATAGCAACTACGGGTGCCAATTGGGTTGACTCGCCCCCAGTACTCCTCCCGCTGCGGGTGCACTTCAGGATCGCCATACACTTCACTGGTACTGGCCTGCAAAATCTTCGCCTTGAGACGCTTCGCCAAGCCGAGCATATTGATCGCGCCATGCACACTGGTCTTGGTCGTCTGGACAGGATCGAACTGGTAGTGAACCGGTGAGGCGGGGCACGCCAAGTTATAGATTTCGTCGACTTCCACGTATAACGGGAAGGTGACATCGTGGCGCATCAGCTCGAATCGCGGATTGCCAAACAAATGCGCGACATTGCCTTTGTCGCCTGTGTAGAAATTATCGACACAAAGCACATCGTCACCGCTCTCAAGTAGCCGCTCACAAAGGTGCGACCCCAAGAAACCAGCACCTCCAGTCACTAGTATTCTTTTCATTCTTTTCATTCTTTTCAGTTTGATCGATACCGCCCTCTCCGGTTCGACCCTTTGTCGTGCGCCTGGCTGCTGGGTAGCGGCGTATTTTTGCAAAGAATTTGCAAAGTGTCTAATTGCGCTTATATCTTGTTGATTTATAAAGAATTTCTAGACCGCGTTACTCTCGAAATCAGGCGTACCGCAAGGTGCCGTGGGTTCGAATCCCACCCTCTCCGCCAAAAAATGGGGTCCAGAACCGTCTTGAGAAGTCTCGAACCCCCCTGAAAGCCCCGTAAATCGGGGCTTTTTTGTTTCAAATGCCCACTGAACTTCTGCATCAGGCCACCTTGGGAGGGGTAGACCAGGTTTGCATTCAAGCTCCGTAAGCGAGTCCCTTACGCCTGAAAACCAAGGCCAAACCCGCCGGATGCCATTTACCCAGTGCCATGAGTTTTGCGACGCGGTGCTTGTAGTCCTGCGGATTGGGTGCGTTGGTGCTCCGGCCGGCGTGCCGTTTGTTGTTGCACCAGGCGCAAGCCGCCACGATATTCTCAGTCGTATCTTGGCCGCCATCTTGCTGGGCGACCAGGTGCTCCGCGGTGCACTTCAGTCGGGTGGCCAAACGGATTGACAGTTGGTGGCGTCCAGGAAATTCCGTATCGCCGTCTTCCCACATTGGAAGCTGGCAGTAGAAGCACAAGCAGTTTTGGTTTGTGAATGCGATCCGGCGGAGTTGTCGACGTTTTTTGACGTGCATAGGGTTTCCTTGATAAATCAAGCAAATCCCCGTTAGCTGTCATGGCATTGCGGGCGCCAGCGGTCATCCGGATCTGGCTGTGCATCGGTCAACGTCGAATGCGGTCAGGTGCTGCATGTCCTGAGCGGTATTGACTTTACCGGGACGCGTCCATCTTTGCAATACGCCGTTGCATAGCCTCCTCCAATCAGTGGGGGAGAAAAAACAGAAGGAAACTTGATTCAAAAATAGCTGTTTCACAAGGTTATGGCTCAGGGTTGCCTGTCCTGCATTCGAGTGGGTGTCGCGGTTTTGAGGCGTCCTTTCCTTTTTAGCAGCTTCGGGCCCGCAAGATAATGTCTGGGCCTTGCCACGCCATGTGCGACTGACATCCTCGCCCAAAAAAGCAAATCCTGAGTGAATCATCGCTTGGTTTTTTGTTATCTGCTGGCACCGTGTCCAATCGCCTCAAGCCTGCCTGCAATCCAGGACAGCGAACTTTTAGCGGCGCGGTCGTAGCCGTAATCCACCCAAAAAAAAGCCCGGGACAAACCGGGCGTGGAAGCTGGCAGGGCCAGCGAGGGAGGGAGCGGCTCATGACAAGCCGCGATATGAATATAGCTTCTCAATTCTTTGGGGCTTGTAGGAGAATGCCCAAAATGCATCCCCTGATGGTCTCCAACCCCACTTCGGTCGTGGATGAACTGATAGGCCGCATTGCAGCCATTGTGCTGCGCACCTATGAGGTGGAACAGTTGCTGCCGCGCGACAGCAAGGAAAGGCTGTCGCTGGCCGCCCATGAACTGATCAGCGCCATTTCGACGGACACGGGCCGTATCGATTTTTCCTGCGAGCTGACACTGGAGGCCCCGGAGCGTTGCAGCTCCTTTCTGGTCAAGGTGCAGGGCCAGGCCGCCTATGAAAGCCCGGTCTGGCGCATCAACGAAATTTACGATGTGGTCGTCGACCCGCTGGACCGGGGGAGCACCCAGGCTGGGCTTTTGCAGTAGGCAGCGACTGTTGCGCCGGCGCTGCCCGCTTGTGCGCTTTATAAGTCCTAAGTATCGGTTTTTGTGCTGATCAGCCGGGATCAGGCCGAATCAGGTGTTTTCCTACAAAACTTTGCGTCGCTCGGGGTCTACAGTGGGTGTGTAAGCAACTAGCGCCTCCTTGTCGCAGTCGGGGCGGACGCCAGGCAATCAAGGAGGACAGAAAGATGCTCGCACTGCTCAAGGTGAAACTTCAGCCATCGGGTGAATACATCCTGAAGGAAGCCGGTCAGGACATGACCTTCAATCAAACCATAGGCCCCTCCGCAGACGCGGGTGAGTTTTACAGGCGCGTCGCATCGCGCATTGCAGAGTTGGCACGTGCCGGTATGCAGATCAAATACATAGACCATAGTGAGCAGGACTCGCATCCGGGCGAGCTCTGAAATCCCCGCGCCACGGCGCCCCAGCTTTGCAGCAGGGACTTGGCCCTGCCCGCTGTGCGTCTGGTATCACGCTTTGCGGGTACGGGAAGGGCGGGCGTCTCCCGCCGTGCTTGCTGTCGAAGGCGCCGATCTGTCGCGTGTATGGGGCATGGTTACGGCAATCTTGCGGGTCTGCCTGAAGGCGAGGGCCCGGCTCGCGGGATTTTGGTAGCGCGAAGGCCACAGGGCTTGGGGAGTGGTGTCCAAGGCCTTGGCCACCAGTTGCTCGGCCGCCAGCCAGGGACTGGTCAGCACGCGCTGGATGTGGCTGTAGCCGTTGTCCTGGGCAATCTTGCGAAGGCTGGTGCCGCGCTTGCGCAGAGCAGCAACGACGTCGGCGGGGTGCATATCTTCCTGTGAGGTTGTTGCTTTATTTGTGCTCATGTTCATTATTCTCAGCTCGAATCGCCTGAAGTCAAGCCTGCTGATGCCCAGAATCATGAGTTTTGCTTATATTTCTATGCAAGATTTATAAGAAGGTGTGCTGAGGCTTTGCGTTTCTGTGTCCATTGACACAAAATAGTGTTCATGAGCACAGAAGAAAAGGCGCCCCCCGCGCAGGGCGCCAACCAGCCTTATCCGTTTGCGACGGTGGCGCCAGTGAAGGCCGACGAGCCGGTGGCCTGGTACCGCTACCACGCCGCGGCGGCCGCCGACAAGGCCGAAGTCAAGACCGTCAGGACGGAGGCACGCACGGTTTTCATGCAGCAGTTCGGCCAGCGTTGCCGGGCGGCGCGCGGTGCCCGCGAGATCAACGACGTGGCGGCCGCGGTCGGCGTCCACCGCAACACCATCTGGAACGTGGAACGCGGTGACAGCCTGCCGGATGCTTTTGAGCTCGAGGTGCTGGCCCGCGAATACAACACGACCCCGACCGAGCTGCTGGGCGGTGAGTCGGCCGGCGCGGCGCGCTCCGCCGGTGTGCAGCACGGCGTGCGTGCGGTGCAGGTTGACGAACTGATCTACGTCCCGCTCTTTGACTTGCGCGACCAGGCGGAAGGTGCGGCTTTCACCGACGCCGACTCGGTGCTGGCCATGCGGCCTTTTGACGCGCAGTTCATCCGCTACGACCTGGGCATCGCGCACGACGACCTGGCCATGTTCGGTGTGGTGGGCTCCTCCATGGAGCCGTGGCTGCATGCCAGGGACGCGGTACTGGCGGATCTGCGGGACCGCGATGCGCTGACCGAGGGCGTGCACCTGATACGCCTGGACGGCGCGCTGCTGATGAAGAAACTGCAGCGGCTGCCCGGGAAAGTCTTGCGGGTCAGCAGTTACAACCCGGCCTACGAGCCTTTTGATATCCAGGGCCATGAGTCGGCTGATCGCGATTTCGCGGTGCTGGGCCGGGTGCGCTGGGCCGGTGTGACCTTCAACTGACAGCCGGCGGCATTGCGCCGCATCACATCGCATCATCGTGCGGTGTTGCGGCTTTGCCGCGCCGCGCCGCCGGCAAATATTTCCATCTGGCGTCATCCCAGCCTCCGCGGCGGTACAGCCTAGGGTTGTTACTATCCCTCGCGCGCAGGCAAGGCGAGACACTGTGGCGCCCCACATCGCTGTGCGGTGGCCCTCGTATCGTTTTTGTCGCACAAACGTGCTACGTGCGCATGCCTTGGCCGGCTGATTTTCCGGCATGCTTTCGCGGCCTGATGCGCCGTGTTTTCACTCCGTATTACGGCTGAAACATGGCTGTTTAAATCAAAGGATATCGAGTACTATCGTTTTCGACTTGTTACAGGTGTTTAACACCTGTGGCCTCCACTCAACCCTCACCGAAGCGAAGGAAACCACCATGGCAACCGATGGGTCAGTAGCACCAAAAGAGCGTGTCAACATTGTTTATCGTCCCGCCACGGGAGATGCCAAGGCCGAAGTTGAGCTGCCGCTCAAGCTGCTGGTCATGGGCGACTACACCCTGCGTGAAGACGAGACGCCGCTCGAGGAAATGAAGCCGATCAACATCGACAAGGACAACTTCAACGAAGTCCTGAAGGGGCAAAAGCTTTCACTGAACATGTCGGTGCCCAACAAGCTGGACCCCAAGGCCGACAAGGACGCGGTGCTGGCGATGAACATCGACTTCAACTCGATCAACGACTTCTCGCCCGATGCCATCGTCGACAAGGTGCCCGAGCTCAAGCAGATGATCGAACTGCGCGACGCGTTGAAGGCGCTCAAGGGGCCGCTGGGCAACATCCCCGACTTCCGCAAGAAAGTCCAGGAACTGGTGCAGGACGAAGGTGTGCGTGCCCGGCTGATGTCCGAGCTTGGCGTCAAAGATCAATAAGCACCGCACCCAAGGAGAAATCATGGCTGAAACCAACAAACAAGCAGAAGCGGCGCCAGGCGCGGCTGAAGAGGCCGGCGGTTCGCTGCTGGACCAGCTGGTCAATTCCGCACGCATCAAGCAGGGCGACGACGCCTATTCCATCACCCGCCACGGCATACAGGCCTTTGTCTCGCAGCTGCTGGAGCCCCAGCGTTCGGTCGAGCGCGTGACCCAGGCCACGGTCGACGACATGATCGCCGACCTGGACAAAAAGCTCTGCGCCCAGGTCGACTCCATCCTGCACCATCCCGACTACCAGAAGCTGGAATCGGCCTGGCGCTCGCTGAAATTCCTGGTCGACCGCACCAACTTCCGCGAGAACGTCAAGATCCAGATGCTCAGCGTGAGCAAAAGCAAGCTGCTCGACGATTTCCAGGACGCGGCCGACATCACCAAGTCGGGCCTCTACAAAAACCTCTACACGGCTGAATACGGCCAATTCGGCGGCCAGCCTTTCGGCGCCATGATCGGCAACTACGAGTTCGGCCCCGGCGGCCAGGACATCAAGCTGCTGCAGTACGTCGCCAGCGTGGCGGCCATGGGCCATGCGCCCTTCATCGCCGCCACCGCGCCGGAGTTCTTCGGCGTTGAATCGTATGAACAGCTGCCCAACCTGAAAGACCTGGCTTCGGTCTTTGAGGGCCCGCAATTCGTCAAATGGAACTCCTTCCGCGAGACGGAAGATGCGCGCTACGTGGGCCTGACGCTGCCGCACTTCCTGCTGCGCGTGCCCTACAGCGCCGACACGGTGCCGACCAAGAAATTCAACTACAAGGAAGACGTCTCGGGCGGCAACAACAGCTTCCTGTGGGGCAACGCGGCCTTTGCCTTTGCCTCGCGCCTGACGGGCAGCTTTGCCGACTACCGCTGGTGCGCCAACGTCATCGGCCCGCAGGGCGGCGGCGCGGTGGAAGACCTGCCGGTCTACACCTATGAATCCATGGGCGAGCTGCAGAACAAGATTCCCGCCGAGGTGCTGATCTCCGAGCGCCGCGAGTTCGAACTCGCGGAGCAGGGCTTCATCGCCCTGACCATGCGCAAGAACAGCGACAACGCGGCCTTCTTCTCGGCCAACTCGGCGCAAAAGCCCAAGTTCTTCGGCAACAGCAAGGAAGGCAAGGAAGCCGAGCTCAACTACAAGCTCAGCACCCAGCTGCCCTATATGTTCGTGGTGAGCCGCCTGGCCCACTACATCAAGGTGATCCAGCGCGAGAACATCGGCACCTGGAAAGAGCGTGCCGATCTCGAGAGCGAGTTGAACATGTGGATACGCCAGTACGTGGCCGACATGGACAACCCGGGCGAGGGCGTGCGCAGCCGCAGGCCCCTGCGCCAGGCGGAGATCACCGTCGCCGACGTCGAAGGCGATCCAGGGTGGTACCGGGTCGACCTCAAGGTGCGCCCGCACTTCAAGTACATGGGCGCGTCCTTCAGCCTGTCTCTCGTTGGGAAGCTCGAGAAAAAGTGATGCCGGCCGGGCGGTTTCCCCTGGGAAATCGCCTGTATTTCGGTTGTAACTTTGGCGCGCGGCCTCTGACATGGACCCGAAACAGGGTCCTTCCAGAATACAGGTCATGCACAGAGCAGATGTTTAAGAGATGTGCAGATCACCCGAGAGTCCAGGGGGCAGGGGTGATGAGAAGGGTCAAGCCCCGCTGATTGTTGCGGGGGCCTTGGCCGGATCTGAAACAGTTTTACGACAGTAACGACAGTACCAACTTAAAGGAAATTCATCATGCCAATGCCCTGCTACCTCATCGTCGAAGGCGAAAAACAAGGAAAAATCGAAGGCTCGGTCAAGGTCAAGAACCACGAAGGCAAGATCCTCGTGCAAGCCGTGGACCACGTCATCGAGATCCCCAAGAGCCCCCAGACCGGCCTGCCTACCGGCAAGCGCGTGCACCAGCCCATGACGCTGACCAAGGAAATTGACAAGGCCTCGCCCAAGCTGTTCCAGGCCCTGACGTCCGGCGAACAACTCAAGAGCGTGAGCCTGGAGTTCTACCGCATCTCGCCCAAGGGCACGGAAGAAAAGTACTACACCGTCAAGCTGTCGTCGGCCATCCTGACCAGCGCCCGGTCCTGGACGCCCAACTGCCTGAACCCCGACAACAAGCAGATGGGCCACATGGAAGACATCTCGTTCACCTACGAGAAGATCACCTGGACCTTCGAGCCGGACGGCATCGAGGCAGAGGATTCCTGGCTCGCTCCGAAGTAATGCCGGGCAAGCGGTACGCCGACCCGGCTGAGTAGAAAGTAGAGAGCAGAGAGACAACAACGGTGAAGGAGCGGCGACTGCTGGAAAGAATAGCGGCCTGGGAAGATGGTGGACAACGCACCAACCAGACGCAGGTCGACATTCTTGTCCGGTCGGTCACCAACCACCTCCACCGCCTGCTCAATACCCGGCAAGGCAGCGTGCAGCTTGATCCCCTCTTCGGCGTGCCCGACTTCACCAATATCGCCGGCGGGCTCACCGCGGGTTCCACCGGCGATATTGAAGAAGAGATCCGCCGCATGGTGCTGAAGTACGAACCCCGCATCAAGTCGCCCCGCGTGGTGATGAGCCGGGAGTCCACCGACGTGCTGTCCATCCGCTTCGCGCTGGAAGGCCGGCTTGAGGTGGATGACCGCGAGATTCCGCTTCAGCTCTCCACCACGGTTGGTGCAAACGGCAAGGTCAACATCAACTAGGCCCTTTCTTTAACAGTCCCCCCGAGCGAGTGAAAGAACCCCATGTTCAATCGGTACTATGAAGATGAATTGAACAAGCTCAAGGGACTGGCCGTCGAGTTCTCGCAGGCCAACCCCGCGCTGGCGCCCATGCTGGCCGGTTCCTCGGCCGACCCCGACGTCGAGCGCCTGCTTGAAGGCGTCGCTTTCCTCACGGGCCTGACGCGCCAGAAGCTTGACGACGAATTCCCCGAGTTCGTGCAGGAGCTGGCCAATCTGCTGTTTCCCCACTACCTGCGCCCCATTCCCGCCAGCACGCTGGTCAGCTTTGAGCCCAAGGGCATGCTGGCCGAAAGCGTGAACATTGCCGCCGGCGTCAAGATCGATTCCGTGCCGGTGGACGGCACACCCTGCCGCTTTCGCACCTGCACCGAACTGCAGGTGCACCCTGTCGCCATCGAGAGCGCGCGCCTGGCCGGTGGCCCCGGCCAGGCGCCTCGCCTGGTCCTGAAGTTCGCACTGCAGGGCGGGCTGGACGTGGCGCAGTGGACCGCCCCCTCGCTGCGCCTTTTCCTGGGCGGCGGCTATACCGAGGCTTCGAAGCTCCTGTTGCTGCTGGCCAACCACGTCAAGGCGGTGAGCCTGACGACGGGCGACGGCACGGTGACCGAGCTCGGCCCCAAGGCCTTGCGCCAGGCCGGCTTTGACAGCGAGCTGCTGCCATACCCCAGCCATGCCTTCCAGGGCTATCGTTGCCTGCAGGAATTTTTTGTCCTGCCCGAGAAATTTCTCTTCGTGGACATCGTCGGCCTGGACAAAGCCCTGGCCAGGGGGAACGGCCCCCTGTTCGAGGTGTCCGTGCTGCTGGACCACATCCCCGACTGGATGCCGGAGATACGCGGCGACAGCTTCATGCTCAACATCACGCCTGTGGTCAACCTGTTCGAGCATGCGGCGGACCCGGTCAACCACGAGCACCGCACCAGCGAATACCGCCTCATGCCCGAGGCCGCGAACCGCCAGCACTACCAGATTTATTCGGTGGACCAGGTGGTCGGCTACCAGCAGGGCGCCTCGCGCGAGCGCGCCTACGTCCCCTTCGGTATGCTGCGCCACGACGGCAGCAACACCTTGAGCTACCGCACCACCCTGCGCCAGGCCACGGTGGGGCGGGGCAGCGAGGTTTTTCTGTCAGTGGCTTACCCGCCGGGCGACCAGCCCCTGCCCGAAACCCTGTCGGTTCGCATCACCTGCACCAACCGCCAGTTGCCGGAAAGCCTCAAGCTGGGCGACCTGAACCGGCCCACCAGCAGCTCGCCCGACCGCATGAGCTTTCGCAACATCCGGCCCATGACCGCGCCGCTGAACCCACCCTCGGGCGAGGCCTTGCTCTGGCGCCTGATCTCGCACGTCTCGCTGAACTTTTTGTCCATCGCCAGCGCCGAGAATCTGCGTGAGCTGCTGAACCTGTATGTGTTTTCCGAGCGCCAGGAGCAGGGCGCGGAAACCGCCAACCGCCGGCGCATCGACGGCATCCAGGAAGTCACCGCCACGCCTGAAACGCGGCTGGTCGGGCGCGGCAGCCTGCTGCGCGGCCAGCAGATCCGCATCAAGTGCCGGCTCGATTTTTTCGCCGGCATCGGCGACATGTACCTGTTCGGCTGCGTCCTGGACCGTTTCATCGGGGACTACGCCGGCATCAATTCCTACACCCGCGTCGAGCTTGAAGACGCTTTCACAGGAGCAGTCTTCAAATGGCCGCCAAGATTGGGTCAACAGCCGCTGCTGTAGAGGAGCAACTCCTCGCCCAGGGCGAGAGGTTCTCCTACTTCCAGGCCATACGCCTGCTGCGCCTGTTCGGCAAGGCGCGCGGCATGTCCATCGACAGCCTGCGCATACGGCCGCGGCTGAGCCTGGGCTTTCCCGAAAACGACATCGACCGCATAGAGCCGCGCGAGGGCGGCGGCTATCGCATCACGGCCAACTTCTTCGGCCTTTACGGCGTGGCTTCGCCGTTGCCCACTTACTACACCGAGGACCTGTTCGAGGAAGAGCGCGAAGGCCGCCACGCGATGCGCGACTTTCTCGACGTCATCCACCATGCGATGTACCCGCTGCTGTTCGATGCCTGGCGCAAGCACCGCCTGCAGGACCGCGTGGTGGAAGACGGCGATGCCGGCGTGCTGGACCAGCTGTATGCCTTTATCGGGCTGCGCGACGGTGAGCTGCGCGCGGGACTGCCCGCCGCGGACGGGCTGCTGCGCTACGCCGGCCTTTTCAATATGCACCCGCGCTCGGCGTCGGGCCTTCACACCCTGCTGGCCGATGCCTTCAGGCCCGCCAAGGTTTGGGTCGAGTGCTGCACCCTGCAGCAGGTGCCCATCCCGGCCGACCAGCGCCTGCGCCTGGGCTTGCAGGCCCATGAACTCGGCGAGACCACCTACCTGGGCAGCCAGATCGACGATTACAGCGGAAGCGTCACCATTACGCTCAGCGACCTGCCCGAGGACTCCTTCCACCAGTTGCTGCCCGGCACGCCCGGCCATGAAAGGCTGGAGTTCCTGGTGCGCTTTTACCTGATAGACCCGCTCGAGGTGCGCGTCGTGCTCGAACTGCGCCACGAGGACGCCCGTGCCGCCCGCACGCTCGATGTGTCCGACACCGTGCCCGAATCAGCCGCCACCAACTGGACCCGCCTGGGCATGGACACCTGGCTCACGCCCGAGCGTGTGCATCAGCCCACCCGCGTGCAGTTCACCCTTTAGCCCTGGCCTTAGTCCTGGTCCTTATCCCTTCCATCCCTCAAGAAAGAAAACATCATGCTGCTGGTCGAATTGAAACCCCTGGTCGGACGCCTGAATGCCTTCACCAAGCAGGCGCTGGAAGACGGCGTGGGCCTGTGCGTCTCGCGCAGCCACTATGAAATTACCGTCGAGCACCTGCTGGTCAAGCTCTTTGACAATGTGCAGGCCGACGTCGCGCTGCTGCTGCGCCAGAACGGCGTGGACGCGGCGCTGGTCAAACGCGGGAACGACCGCGCTCTCGAGGACATGCGTACCGGCAATGCCGGCAAGCCGGCGTTCTCGCCGCTGCTGCTTGAACTGATGCAGGACGCCTGGCTGATCGCTTCGGTCAACCTCGGCGAGGCGCGCATACGCTCGGGCGCGGTGCTGCTGGCCTTCCTGGCGCGTGCCAGCTACTACGCCACCGGCGACTACGCCGAGCCGCTGCGCGCGCTCAACCGTGAAAGCCTGCTCAGCGGTTTCGGCGCCACCTGCGGCGCATCCATCGAAGAAACCCCCGGCGCGGCGGAAGGCGGTGCTGCGGGTGGCGGCCAGGCAGCGGCCGGCGGTGAAAGCGCGATCGCGCGCTTTTGCGAGAACTTCACCGACAAGGCCCGCAACGGCAAGATAGACCCGGTCTTCGGGCGCGACAAGGAAATCCGCCAGATGGTGGACATCCTGGCGCGGCGCCGCAAAAACAACCCCATCTGCGTCGGCGACCCCGGCGTCGGCAAGACCGCGGTGGTCGAAGGCCTGGCGCTGCGCATCGTCGACGGCGACGTGCCCGATTCGCTCAAGGACGTGACCATCCTGGGCCTGGACATGGGCCTGCTGCAGGCCGGCGCCAGCGTCAAGGGCGAGTTCGAGAACCGCCTCAAGGGCGTGATCACCGAAGTCAAGGGCTCGGCCAAGCCCATCATCCTGTTCATCGACGAAGCCCATACCCTGATAGGTGCGGGCGGCCAGGCCGGCACATCGGACGCGGCCAACCTGCTCAAGCCGGCGCTTGCGCGCGGCGAGCTGCGCACCATCGCCGCCACCACCTGGGCTGAGTACAAAAAGTATTTCGAGAAAGACCCGGCGCTCGCCCGCCGCTTCCAGCCCGTCAAGCTCGACGAGCCCGACCTCGCCACGGCGGTCATCATCCTGCGCGGCCTCAAAGAGAAATACGAAGACGTGCACCGCGTGGTGATGCGTGACGACGCCATCGTCGCCGCGGCCGAACTCTCCAGCCGCTACATCACCGGGCGGCAGCTGCCCGACAAGGCGGTGGACCTGCTGGACACCGCCTGCGCGCGCGTCAAGGTGCTGCAAAGCGCCAAGCCCGACGTGCTCGAAGACAAGGAACGCCAGATGCAGGCCCTGGCCCGCGAGCAGCGCGGCCTGGAGCGCGACCGCGACAACCACCAACCGGTCGACATGGAGCGCCTGGACGCCATTGCCGGCCTGGTCGCCACGCTGGCAGCCGAGGCCGAGGTGCTAAAGGCCGAGTGGGACAAGCAAAAAGGCGCGGCCGACGCGTTGCTGGCCGCGCGCGCCGCCTGCCAGGCCGCCAAGGCCGCGAATGCCTCACCGGCCGAGTTTGAGGCACTGTCGACAAAAGTAGCCGAAGCCGGCAAAGCGTTTGAGCTGGCCCAGGGCGCCAACCCGCTGGTGCGCGTTGACGTGGACCCGGATGTGGTCGCCAAGGTGGTGTCCGACTGGACGGGCATCCCGGTCGGCAAGATGCTGCGCGACCAGGCTGAAAGCGTGATGCGCATGGAGTCCGTGTTGTGCGGCCGCATACGCGGCCAGGACCATGCCATGCACCAGATCAGCGAAGTGCTCAAGACCGCCAAGTCGGGCTTGCGCGATCCGCAGCAGCCGCTGGGCGTGTTCCTGCTGGCCGGCCCCTCGGGCGTCGGCAAAACCGAGACCGCGCTGTCGGTGGCCGACATCCTGTTCGGCGACGAGAAATCCACCGTCATCGTCAACATGAGCGAGTTCCAGGAAAAGCACAACGTCAGCCGCCTGATCGGCTCGCCCCCCGGCTATGTGGGCTACGGCGAGGGCGGCGTACTGACCGAGGCGGTGCGCCAGCGCCCGTATTCGGTGGTGCTGCTCGACGAGGTCGAAAAAGCCCACCTCGATGTGCTTAACCTGTTCTACCAGGTCTTTGACAAGGGCATGCTGTCCGACGGCGAAGGCAAGGACATCGATTTTTCGAACACCGTCATCTTCCTGACCTCCAACCTGGCCACCGACGTCATCACCGAGATGACGGCCGGCGAGGACAAGCCCGATGCCGCGACGCTGCTCTCGGCCATACGGCCCATCCTGTCGGCCCACTTCAAGCCGGCGCTGCTGGCGCGTATGACGGTTATTCCTTACTTCACGCTCGCGCAGGACGCGCTGGCCGGCATCGTGCGGCTCAAGCTGGACAAGATCGTCAAGCGCCTGGCGCACAACAACAAGATGCGTTTTACCTATACCGATGCCGTCGTCGCGCAGATCGCGGCGCGCTGCACCGAAGTTGAAACCGGTGCGCGCAACGTCGACTTCATCCTGCGCAGCACCATCATGCCGCTGATGTCCCAGGAGATCCTGGCGCGCATGAGCACCGGCGTGCAGGCCGGCGAGGTCAAGCTCGGCCTGGACGCGGACTCCGGATTCACCGTCGAATTTTTCGACGCGCCCGTTGCCGCCGCGAGCTGATGGCGGCTGACGCAATGCAGAAAGAACACAGAGGGAATTTATGACTTCGCTTGATAAAAACCTGAACGCCGGCAATAAGCGGTTTTCGTTCGCTTCCAAGGCCTACCCCGTCGACAAATTCTCCGTGGTGAAGATGGAGGGCTATGAGGCCATCTCCGCCAACTTCTCTTTCGAGTTGACGCTGGTATCGGACGATGCGTCCATCGACTTCGAAAAAATGCTGTCGAACCCGGCGACCTTCACGCTGTACGCCGCGGGCGGGAACATGGACACGCCTTATCACGGCGTGTTGTCCGAATTCGAGCAGTTGCACCAGACGGGGACGCTGGTGTTTTACAGGGCGGTGCTCGCGCCGCGCTTTCAGCGCCTGAAGCTTTACCGCACGTCGGATGTGTACCTCAACGACCAGACCATTCCCGACATCCTTGAGGAAGTCATCAAGGACAGCAAGGAAGGCGGGCTGACCTCGGCCGACTACGAAAAAAAGCTGCGGGGAAGTTACCGCAAGCGCAGCTTTGTCTGCCAGTACCAGGAAACCAACCTGGACTTCATGACCCGCTGGATGGAAAAGGAAGGCATTTACTTCTACTTCGACCACAGCGGCGGCACCGAAAAGCTGGTCATGGTGGATGACAGCGCAGCCCAGCCTGCGGATGTGCTCGGCGTGACCTACCGGCCGGTCGAAAATATGGCCAGCGGCGCTGCCAAGGATTCCGTCCAGAGTTTTCTGTGCCGGCAAAAGCCCCTTCCCAAACAGGTCATCCTCCAGGGTTTCAACTACGCGAGCGCCGCCGTGGCGCTGAAGGAGACTGCGCCCGTATCGGACACCGGTGCCGGCGACGTGATGCTTTATGGTGAGAACTTCCTGACGCAGGACGAAGGCCAGCGCTATGCCAGGTTGCGTGCCCAGGAAATCCTGTGCGGCGGCAAGGTATTCAAAGGTGAAGCCACCGCGGTCGGCGTGCGCAGCGGCTATTTCATCCGGATGGCGGCCCACTACCGTCCCGACTTCAACGGCCAGTACCTTGTCACCGAGGTGTGGCACCACGGCTCCCAGGCCGGCGTGCTGTTGGCGGGCCTTGAAACTTCCTACGGCGGAAAGCCCGGTGAGACCGACTACCACCTGGAATTCCAGGCCATTCCTTCGGCCGTGCAGTTCCGCCCGGCGCGGTCCATGATCCGGCCCCACGTGGCGGGCACGATCAGCGCGATCATTGATGCCGAGGGCAGCGGCCAATACGCCGAGATGGACGAGTTTGGCCAGTACAAGGTGCAACTGCCTTTCAGCCGTACCGGCAAGGCCCCGAACAAGGGCTCGGCGCGCATTCGCATGGCCACCCCTTATGCGGGCCACGGCCACGGCATCCACTTTCCCATGCACAAGGGTGCGGAGGTCCTGCTCTCGTTTGTGGACGGCGACCCCGACCAGCCGGTGATCGTCAACGCGGTTCCCAACTCGGAAAACCCGAGCATGGTGAACAACACCAACCCGGCGCAAAGCCTGGTCACCACCGCCGGCGGCAACCAGATCCTGATGGACGACACCCAGGGCAAGGAGGTGGTCTACATCACCTCGCCCTACCAAAACAGTGCGCTGGTGATCGGCAACCCGGAAGGCCGGCGCAGCACCGTGGGCCGGGACGGCAAGGATGGCCGGGACGGTAAAAACGGCAAGGATGGAAAGGACGGTGCCACGGGCGCCAAGGGCGACACGGGGGCAACCGGGGCCACTGGCGCTACCGGTGCAACGGGCGCAACTGGCGCGAAGGGCGATAAAGGTGATACCGGTGCTACAGGCCCCGATGCACCAAAACCCCCGGCTGCAACCTACCCCGGCATCTGGGCCTCCACCGGCGGCAGTTCCGAAAGCATCACTTTCGGCACCACCAATGCGATCAAGGTCGGCTACAACAATACCCTCGGCCTTTCGATCGACAACTCGGTGACGGCTTCCGTCGCCAACAAGGTCGCATTGGGCGTCAGCGCGACGCTGAGTTACGGCAACGATATGGCGTGGAAGCTCGGGCGCAGCATCACGCTTGACGATTCGGAAGCCATTTCCATGAAGGACTCAGGCAAGCTGAGCGGCAACAAGGAGGTCATGATTTCCGGCGGCCAGGCCGCTCCGCTTGCCGCCGCTGTCGATGCCGCCAAGGCGACCGTCAAGAAAGCTGTGCTGCTGGCGACTGGTTTGAACGTCGCGGCGGGCGTTGCCGCCGGTGCGCTGATCAACCAGGGCGCCGATCTGGACGACAAGGGAAAAGCGAAATTCAAGGACAACAGTTGGGGCAACTGGTCCGCGCGTGCGCTGGGCATTGTGTCCGGGCCCGGCACGGCCCTCGCCATCAACCGTGTGTTGGCGGGCCTGGCGACCACCCTCGGCGAATTGACCAAACCGTCCCTGGCTTTCGCGAGCAATATCAAGCTCGACACGTCGGGCGCGGAGATTTATTCGACGAACCTGCCGCCGGTCAGCCAGGGCCGCATCAAGCTTGCACCGGGTAACGTCACCCTGCATGCCGGATTGCCCATGCCTTTGCCCCCGCCGGCAGTACCCGGCGTGCCGCCCGTTCCGTTTGTGGCGCCGCCTGCGGACACCCTGGGCTCGACCATAGAACTCACGCAGACGCGCGTCAAGTTGAGCAACAACATCACCTTGCTGCCGAGCTCCTTGCAGCTTGAGACCCAGGACGCGACACTTGCCACCTTGAACCCGGCCGGGGAGATCAACCTGACGCAACCGCTCGGCGGCAGCGTGAAGCTGGCTGCCGCAGGCTTGACCGCCACTTCCGGCATTTCGGAACTCAAGCTTGACATCGCGGCCGGCGCGACCTTGACAGGCGGCGCAGGCAAGGTGGAAGTCAAACCTGCGGAAGTCAAGCTGGAATGCGCCGCCTCGTCGATCGAGGTCACGCCGCTGAGGGTCGCCGTGAATGGGCCTGGTGATGCAGGCATCCGGTTTTACTCCGTCAATGTCATGCTGGATGGCAACCTGATCCAGCTGGGTTGAGCGCGCAGCCATGAAAGTATTCAAACCAGACTCGCTTGGCCTGCTGTATCGCGGCATGCGCTTTGCGCGCAAGAACCAGCTCTCGGTGGGCATGATGGCCTTCTTCGCGCTCGATGAAGCGCCCGGTGCGGCGCTGCTGCCCGAGGCCCAGATGTGGAAGGCGGCGGCCGAGGCCGTGGGCGCCGACGCCGTGATGGACGAAGGCCTGCCCAAACCGGCTGGCGAATTCCTGGTGTTCGGCGCCGCGCATGCGCCCGCGGGCGCGGCGGCGCCCGAGGTGGCCGTGAGCGTGCAGGTGGGCAGCCTGTCCAAAACACTGCGTGTGAGCGGAGACCGGCATTTCAACGCGCTCGGTGTTGCCAGCTCGCCCAAGCCGTTCACGCAAATGGCGATCAGCCCGCAAACGGCCTTCGGCGGCGCGGGCTCCGCCGACAATCCTTCCGGCAAGGGCCTTGTCAAACTGAAGAACGCCGACGGCAGCGAAAGCCTGCCTTTGCCCAATGTGGAACACGTGGCAAAACTGGTACTGCGTCCCGGCGACGAAGTGCCCGCCGCCGGCTTCTGGTCGTTGCCGCCCGACTCGCCGCTGCGAAAGCGGCAGCTCGGCAGTTTTGACGAGGCCTGGCTCAAAACAAGCTGGCCGCACCTGCCCGATGACACGCAGCCGGCCTATTTCAATGTGGCGCCGCCAGACCAGCGCATCGCCGGATTTTTCCGCGGCGATGAAAAAATCGTGCTCCACAACATGCATCCGCAGCGCACCGTGCTCAACTCGGCCCTGCCGCAGGTTCGCGCGCGCTGCTTCATCAACCGGCGCGTCGCCGGCGGTGAAGAGTTTGTGGAGTTGACGGCGCGCGCGGAAACGGTTTGGCTGTTTCCGGGCCAGGGCTGCGGCATCGTTCTGTTCCGTGCGCTGGCGACGGTGGCCGACGAAGACGCCGATGACGTGCTGCACCTGCTGGCCGATTGGGAAGACATGCGCAGCGCGCCGCTGCCGTTGGATCACTACTACCGCGTGTTCCAGGCCAAGCTGCCGCAACCGCCAGTTGCCGCCGCCGAACTCGCCCCGGCCCCCGCCCCGGCAGTCCCCGCAGCTGCCGCTGCAGCCATGCCGGCCGCCGCCGCGTTGACGGTGCCTGCGGCCGCCGTGGCAATGCCGCCGGAGATCGTTGCGGTGCAAGCGCAGGCGGCCGAGCTGGAGGCCTCCACGCGCGCGCTCATGCGCCAGCACGGCATCACGGATGCCGACATCGCGCCTTACCTGAAGCCACCGGTTGAAGGGCCCGCGCCGACATTGGCCGAACTTGAAAAGATGTCGCAGGACCTGGAGGCCGACACCCGCGCGCTCATGAAGCAGCACAACATCAGCGAGGCCGACGTGGCCGCCGCGGTTCGCCAGCCTCCGCCGGAGCCGGCGCCAAGCGCGGGCGAGCTGAAAGACATGGTCAAGAAGATCGAGGCTGACACGCGCGAGTCCATGCGCAAGCACGGCATTACCGAGCAGGACATCCAGAAGGAGTTCGATTCGCGGCCGGAGCTGGCCGGGCTCGCTGCGGATTTTCGCAAGCCGGGCCCTGATGTTGACCAGGCCTTTGCGGCCCTGGGGACGGCCATGGCTGCGCAGGCCGTTGCGCCGCCCGCTGCCAAGCTCCCGCAGTTGCCGCTGCCCACCTTGCCTGCTGCGCCACCGCCGGCGGCGCAGAAGCTGACGCGCGAAGAGGTCGTTGCACGCCATGCGGCCGGCAAAGGATTTTCCTCGCACGATCTTTCTGGTCTCGACCTTTCTACTCTTGACCTCGCCGGCGCCGATTTTTCGGGGGCCTTGCTCGAAGGTGTCAATTTCGCCGGCAGCAAGCTGGCCGCCGCCGACTTCAGCGAAGCGCTGCTGCAAGGCAGCGACTTCAGCGAGGCGGATCTGCAGGGCGCGAAGTTAGCCGGTGCCGGCGCGGGACAGGCTGTGTTCAAGCAAACGCGCCTGGACGGCAGCGACCTGTCGCACGCCGATTTCACCGGGGCCGATTTTTCAGCGGCGAGCGTGACCGGAGCCAAGCTGAGCAATGCGGTCTTTGACGGCGCAAAAATGGCCGGGCTGAAAGCCGCGGGTTGTACAGCCCATCGCGCCAGTTTTGCCGGTGGTGACCTGGCCGGTGCAGACTTTACCCGCGCCACGCTGACGGGCGCCGGTTTTGCGGGTGCCAAGGTGGGCAAGGCAAGTTTTGCCGGCGCGAATGGCGACAACGCCGATTTCCAGCAGGCAGATGCGACCGGAGCGAACTTTACCGGCGCCAGCCTGCGTGCCTCGCGCGCCGACGGCAGCAGCCAGTTTGCCGGGGCGCAGCTGCCGGGCGCGCAGCTTGAGCGCGCGGCCTGGGGCGGCGCCATGCTGGCCGGCGCGGCGCTGGGCGGCGCGGTGCTCGACAACGCCGACTTCAGCGGCGTCAAGGCAGCGGGCGCCAACTTCGGCCGCTCATCCGCCAAGGGGGCGCGCTTTGACAAGGCTGATTTGAGCGGCGCCGACTTTACCGGCGTGAACCTCCACAAAGGCTCGCTGCGCAAGGCCAACACTGAGCGCGCATTGCTGCGCAAGGCCAACCTCTACGGTGTGGACTTCTACGACAGCACGCCAACCATCGCGAGCCTGGAGGGCTCCAACATCGACCAGACCATTTTGCAGGTCAGAAAGCCGGTGGTTTGAATGACTGCACCAGGGGAAATGCCATGGATGTAAAAGAAGCGCTGGCCCAGCTCGCCGAAGGCCGCCACCTGGCCGGTGTGGACCTGTCGGGAGCCGATCTGTCGGGTGTGGATTTCACCGGCTGCCACCTGGAGAACGTGCGCCTGGCCAACGCCAGGCTGCCGGGATGCAAGCTCGCCGGCAGTGTCTGGCAAGGCTGCGACTTCACGGGAGCCCATCTGGCGGGCGCCGACTTGTCCACGGTCCAGATGCAGGGCGGCTCACTCTCGGGCGCCAATCTGGAGGGGGTTAAGGCCTCGCAGGCGAGCTGGTCGAAAACCGACATGGGCGGCGTCAAGGCAAAGGGCGCCGACTTCAGCCACGCCACGTTGGATTCGGTCAACCTGGGCGCCGCACAATTTTCTGGGGCGAAGTTTTTCAAGGCGTCGTGTGATGGCTGCCTGCTGGACGGCACCGACTTCACCGGCGCCGACCTCACCCGCTGGGTGGCGATGGGCGCCGACCTGCGCCGTGTGTGGCTCGAGCGGGCGCGACTGGTGCAGTCCTACCTGACGGATTGCAACCTGGAAGGCCAGCGTTTTGCCGGCTGCGACCTGACCATGACCATCTTCAATGGCAGCAACCTTCAATCCGCCGATTTGTCGGGGCTGGCGCTGGACCGGACCAGCTTCATGGGCGCCCAGCTGCAAAAAACCCAGCTGGCCGGCGTGCAAGGCAAGTACACCGCCTTGATGAGCGCCAGCCTGGCCGGCGCCAACCTGGGTGCCGCAGTCTTTGAAATGGCCGACGCCAGCGATGCCGACTTCAGCGGCGCGCGCTGCGATGGCTCGCGCTGGCATATGTCGGTCATGCAGCGCATCCAGGCCGCCAATGCCAGCTTTGCCGACGCGGGCCTGGTGTACTGCGACTTGTCGAATGCCGATGTGTCCAACGCCGACTTCAGCCGAGCTGACCTGGGCAATGCCAACCTGCACGCCATGATTGACAAGGGAACGCGCTGGGACGGCGCCAGCCGTCTGGGCGCGCGCGGCACCGACGACAAACTTTTGCGTGCCGAGCGCTGGCGAGCCGCATAACTGCCTGGTACCCAGCCACCTGAATTTTTTGAAAGAGAACGCCATGTCGAATTCCTCCCAACCCTCTGCTTTCCCCCAGCCGCAGACCAGCCCGGGCCTGGTGTCCGCCGTCGTGACCGGCCAGGCCGACAAGTGGTTTTTTCTGGACGGAAGTTCCGGTGCCGGCCGCGCGCTGCGTGCCGAGAGCTGCCTGATCCAGCCCGAGTCTGGTGACACGGTGCTGGTTTGCCAGGGAGTTGCCGTGGGCCTGACCAGCGTGCCGTACATCCTGGCGGTGCTCTCGCGGGCCGATGCGAATCACGGTGTGCTGGCGCTGCCGGGCGGCGCGCGCATACGCGCCGAGGCAGGCGCGCTGGCCTTTGTTGCCAGTGAGATCGGCCTGGAAGGCTCGCAGTCCGTGTCGGTGAAGGCGCCTCAGCTTGCCATGACAGCCGAGCAAGGGGAGTTGAGGTTCAACCGCCTGGCTTCGACAGTGGGTGAGTTCAGCGCCAGCCTCGGTAGCGTACGCACGGTGGCGCAGGCCGTCACTTCTACCGTGGGCCGGCTGGTGCAGAAGGCGACCAACAGTTTCCGCTGGACGGAAAACCTCGATGAATCACGCGCCGGCCGCATGCGCCTGCAGGTGGCCGAGCGTTTCCACCTGAAATCGCGCCACGCCAGCGTGATCGCCGAAGGCCAGGTCAAGATAGACGCCGAAAAAATCGACCTCGGTTGAACGGCTGAATCGACTGAACTCCGCAGGAAAAGGAAACCACCATGTTCGCAGTCACCAAACAAAACGGCCAGTGCATGGCCATGCCCGACGTCTGCAAGACGCCCGCGCCGCCGGCGCCGCCGATTCCGATTCCCTACCCGAACATCGCGATGCCCATGATGGGCAACCCCTGCACCATGAAAGTCCTGATAGGCGGCATGCCAGCGCTGACCAAGGCCTCCAAAATCCCGATGAGCAACGGCGACCAGGCTGGCGTGGCTGGTGGCGTGGTGTCGGGAAAGATGATGGGAGAGACCGAATTCATCATGGGCAGCATGAAGGTCAAGCTGGAGGGAAATCCTGCCGTCAAGCTCGGCGACCCCACCAAACAGAATGCGGGCAACGGCGTCGGCTCGGTGCTGGCGCCCAGCCAGGCGATTGTCATGATCATGGGCTAGGTACTGGATAAGGCTCAAGCAAAGGAAAAGAGAATGAAAACCGTCTGGATCACCGCCCTCAAGGAAGACCAGCCCCGCGTGGCCGCCGTGACCGCGGTGCTCAAGCGCTACGGCCTGCAGTGCAAGGGCCATTTCTGGGTTGACCAGCCTGACCAGCCTGACAAGATGGCATGGCGCGTCGCGCTGGACGCCTTGCTCGAGGCCAAGGCCGATGCATGGCTGGTGCTGGTCGATGGCGATGAAGTCAAGAAGCCTTCTGTGCGCTACGGCCTGTCGCTGATGGCTGCGGCCCTGCGCAGCGCGCGCGGCAGTGCGTCCATGCTTACGCTCTGGAACTCGCCGCCGCCTGCCGAAGCCGCGCTGCCGCCGCTGATGGCACGGGCCGAGCTGCTGCTGGAATCGGGCGCGAGCTGGCCCGCGAAGATCGTGGCAAAAGCCAATATGCCGCCCAAGGCGGTGCCGGCCGAGTTCAGGCTCGATGTGCTGGGCAACGAGCGGCTGGGCCAGTGGTTCGAGATCGGCCCGGTGGCCGGTGCCTGGTCGGGCGTGGTGTTCGGCGTGGCCGGCGCCGATGCGGCCATCAACTTCCAGGCCGTGGGGCCCAAGGGCGCGCTGCCCGACAAGACCAGCCTGGAGTTCGCCCAGGAGGGGATGCAGATAAAGGCCGGCGGTCGCGACTTCACGGCCTGGGCGGTGAGGAATACGGTGGGGGCGGACGCTTCTTATTTCGCGCGCGTCAAGGGCTCGCCCGAAGCTATCTTGTTTATGCCCTACGCGGAAGAGAGTGATGCGCCCGCGGACATCGTGTGGCTAGTTTGAGCCGGCCGGCCCCGCCGCCGCTGGGATCAATCGACCCGCTTGCGCGCCGGGCCGGTGATGTCGCCGCCCGCGCTGATCAGCAGGGCTTCGCCAGGGTCGTAGGGCAGCTCGGCGACCCGCTCCTCGTCGTTGAAGCGGTAGCCGACACGGTAGACCGACTGGCTGTAGGCGGTCTGCAGCCGCGAGCCGCACTGTTTGTCGCGCAAGAAGACCTCTACCGGAATGTCGTCGTCGGGCCCATTCGGAGGCTCGGGCGGCACAGCTGGCGGAAACACCATGTCCCACAGTGCCTTGCCGGCCAGCGCGCCGCCCGCCATGCCGGCGACAGTGACAGCGGGTTTTTGCTTGCCGAGCTTGTCGCCTATGCCGCCGCCTATGACGGCGCCGGCCACGCCGCCCGGGCCCAGCACAAAGCCGGCGCCGGCGCTGCCGACCACGACCGGCACGGCCCAACGCTTGTAGACGGCGGCCGTGGCATGGCGCTTGAGCAGGAAGCCGCCCGTGAAGCCGCCCATGGCCGCGCCTATCAGGGGGACGGCATTGCGCAGCAGCCAGGGCTTGGCGTTGTTCTGTCGCACCAGGTATTCGCGCTCGGGAATCAGCACCTGCCAGCAGCTTTGCAGGGCGGTGCTGGTGCTGCTTTGGGTGGCGTAGGCGTAAAGCACAGGCGCCACCACAGGCGGGGGAGGGAGCTCAACATCGGCCACGGGAGCGGGCGTGCTGTCCTGGGCAAAGGCCGGCAGTGCCGGCAGCGCCAGCGCCATGCAGATAAGCCCCGGGTAAATTGCCGCTCCAATATGCATGGCTTATTATCTTCATTCCCGAATGAATTCACCAAAATTACCTTTATTAACGAGCAGGCAACACTTGGTTGAACAAAGGTTTCAGGGGGTGCATGCATCGCGGGTGGCTGGCGCCTGCCTGGCCCTGGCCGTCGCCATGGCGGCGGCGGTGCTGGGGGGGTGTGCCACGGCCAATTCCATGATGGGCGGCAACACGCGCAAGGAGGCCGTGGCCGAGATCGCCTGGAATTTTGCGCGCAATGCCATCCTGTTGGAGGTCGAAGCGGACCCCCGGCTCAATGAATACAGTGGTGAAGCGCATACGCTGGTACTCGGTGTTTACCAGATGGAAGACTCCGCGGCCTTCTATAAATTGATCGCGGACGCTGCGCTGGTGGGAAAATCGCTGGAAAGCGGCAAGGGCGGAGAGGGCTTTGTGCATTTCGCGCGCTACGTGGTGGCGCCGGGCCAGCACACCATCCTGCAACTGGACCGGGCGCAGAAAGCCAAGTTCGTGGGCATCGCGGCGGGGTATTACCAGATGGACGCGGCGCGCAGCGCCCGCCTGTTCGAGGTGCCGCTGACGATCGCGAGCGAGGGAATGGTCAGCACAACCTACAAGGCCGCACCGGCGACACTGGTGGTGCGCCTGAACTTCGGCCCGGACGAGCTGCTCAATGCCGAGCGCCTGAACCGGGACCCGGCGGGGGCAAAGGCCAGCGAGGCGGTCCCGCTGGACGGCGGGGGCCGGGAGATCAAGCTGACGCCTGACATGGTCAAGGATGCGGTGAACGTCAACAGCGCGGTGAAGAAACTGGACAAATAAGGACAGCAGGCAGCACATGGAAGAAAAACAAGGCATTTACTGGCACCAGGGCATGTTCCTGCAGTCCCAGCATTTCCAGATGGCTGACCTGCACAACCAGTTCCAGCACAAGCCCATGCAGGAGTCCGGCCTGCCGCATTTCTGGGGTGTGGGCGAGCTGGAGCTGGTCGCGGCAGCGGCCAGCAACCGCACGGTGGAAGTGCAGGCCGCGCGCCTGCTGTTCCAGGACCGTACCTATATTGAATACCCGGGCAACGCCGTCATCAAGGCCAGGCCTTTTGACGCGGACTGGGTGGAAGGCGACAAGCCCTTCACCGTCTACCTGGGCCTGAAAAAACTCAGTGCCACCGAAAGCAATGTGACCATCGCGGCCGACCTGACGCAGGCCGGCGGGGTGGCCACACGCTATGCCACGCTGGCCAACCCGCCCGAGGTCGCCGACCTGTATTCCGACGGCCCGGCCGCCCAGGTGCGCACGCTGCTGCACGTGGTCAAGGTGTTCTTCGAAGGCGAAATCGACAAGCTGCAGGACTACAGCCTGATCCCCATCGCGCGCCTGGTGCGCGACGGCGATGCGATCAAGCTCTCCGAAAGTTTCATCCCGCCCTGCTACGCGATTTCCGGCTCGAATGTGCTGCTGCGCCTGGTCAAGGACATTCGCGACGAACTGACCGGCCGCGCGCGCCAGCTGCAGGAATACAAAAGCCCGCGCGAGATGCAAAAAGCCGAGTTCGACGCGAGCTACATGGTCTTCCTGCTGGCCCTGCGCTCGCTGAACCGGGCCAGCCCCTACCTGTTCCACCTGACCGAGACGCGCCAGGTCCATCCCTGGCTGGCCTACGGCGCCATGCGCCAGCTGATCGGCGAGCTGAGCTCGTTTTCGGAACGCTTCAACATGCTGGGGGAGGCCGAGGACGGCACGCCCGGCCTGCCGCCCTACGACCACGCCGACCTCGGCAAGTGCTTCGACCGCGTGCGCACCATGGTGAGCCACCTGCTCAACGAAATCACTGTGGGCCCCGAGTTCCTGGCCATCCTGCAGCCCCAGGGCGACTACCACGTGGGCCAGCTGCCGCGCAATTTCTTCGGCCAGCGCAACCGCTTCTACCTGGTGATACGCACCGAAAAAGACATGGACTGGGTGGTGGACGCGGTGCAGCGCGACGCGCGCCTGGCCGCCACCGACGAGATGCCCGGCCTGATCGCGCACGCGCTGCCGGGGCTGGAGCTGATCCACATGGCGGCCGCGCCGCAGGGGCTGCCGCGCCGGTCCTACTCCTATTACTTCCGCATCGAGCAGATGAGCCAGCAGTGGGAGATGGTTGAGCGCGAGGGCTCCGTCGCGCTGTACTGGATGGATGCGCCGGCCGACCTCAAGGCCGAAATTGTTGTGTTGCGGAGATAACGCGTGCGCCTGGTTGACTGTTTCATTCCTTTCATGGCCTATGTGCGCCACTTCCAGGGCCAGCCCTCGGCAAGCGTTGCATCGGTCAAGGACCAGCTGGACAGCCTGCTGGCCGAAGGCCGCCGCAAGGCCCAGGAAGCCGGTATCGCCGAGGCCGACACCATGAGCGCCATGTTCGCCGTGGCCGCCTGGGCCGACGAACTCCTGCTGGCCACCGCCTGGCCGGGCGCCGAGGAATGGCGGCGCCACCTGCTGCAAAAACGTTATTTCAATGTCTCCAGCGCCGGGGTCGAGTTTTTCACCCGCCTGGAGGCCCTGGGGGCGCAGCAGCTCGCGGTGCGCGAGGTGTATTTCTTCTGCCTCAGCATGGGTTTTGCCGGTCGCTACGGCCATGACCGCAACCCCAAGACCCTGGAAGACATCAAGCAGGCGAGCCTGGCGCAGCTGGTGCAGGGCGAAGGCCTGTACGGCGATTCGGGCAAGGTGATGTTTCCGCAAGCCTATGCCGCTCTCGGCCGCGGCAAGGGCAGGCAGCCGGGCGAGGGCCGCTGGCGCTGGCGCGTCTCCTCGCTGACGCTCAGCGTGCTGCTGGCGCCGCTGGTGGTGCTGGCCGTGCTCTACGGCATCTACCACGTGATCATCTGGCAGACCGTCAACTCCATCATGGCGCAGGTCAAATGAAGGCGCTGCGCACCATTCTTCTCTGGTTGCTGGTACTCCTCGTGCTGGCGCTGCTGAGCTGGGGCCTGGCCCTTTATATGGAGTGGCCCCTGTGGGCGGCCGTGGCGGTGTTTTTCGGCGTGCTGGGGCTGTACCTGCTGGTGCGCTTCATCATCCGGCTGGTGCAGGTGTACCGCTCGCGCAGCCGCATGGCCCAGCTGTCGGCGGCCAGCCAGGACAAGGTGGCCAAGCAGGCTTCGCCGCGCGCGGTGCTGATCCGCAAATGGAAAGCCGCCGCCGCCACGCTGCGCGCGTCCAACCTCAAGCGCTTCGGCAACCCGCTTTACGTGCTGCCCTGGTACATGATCGTCGGCTGCTCCGGCACCGGCAAGACCACGGCGCTCACGCGTACGCGCCTGTCCTCCTCCATCCAGAAGGTCAGCCAGAGCGCGCGCATCGAGCAGACCTCGAACTACGACTGGTGGTACTTTGATCGCGCCGTCATCATCGACTGCGCCGGGCGCTACGTGGAGGCCGCCGACCTCGAACAGGACCGCATGGAGTGGGAACTCGGCCTGGACCTGCTGGCCAAGTACCGCGGCAAGGAAGGGCTCAACGGCCTGGTGCTGGCCATCAGCACCGAACGACTGGCTCACCCCGACAAGGATGCGCTGCTCGAAGAGGGCCGCGTCATACGCGAGCGCATCGAGCAGCTGATACGCCTTTTCGGCAAGCGCTTCCCGGTCTATGTGATGGTCACGCAGTGCGACCGCATTTACGGTATGGAAGAGTGGGCCCGCCAGCTCAGCGAAAAGGCCATGGAGCAGGCCATGGGCTACCTGGCCGAGCCCGACAGCAGCGAGCCCGGCGAGAACCAGTTCCTCGACAAGGCTTTCAGCAACATCCACGAACGGCTGCAGGTGCTGCGCACGGTGCTGGTGGCGCGCGGCACGCCGGTCGCGCCCGAGCTGCTGCTGTTTCCCAACGAGCTGGCCCAGCTCAAGCCCGGGCTGGAAGTGTTCCTTCGCGCCTGCTTCGGCGACAGCGCCTACCTTGAGACACCCTTCCTGCGGGGCCTGTTCTTCAGCAGCGGCCTGCAGCAGGGCGGCGCCGTTTCCAGCCTGCTGGGCCAGGTGCTGCCGCCTGTGCCGGCCCACCCCAGCGCCAACGCGGGCCTCTTCCTGCATGATTTCTTCGGCCGGGTGCTGCCGCAGGACCGCAGCATCTCTCTGCCGGCTTCGCTGCGCAACCCATGGCGCACCGCCACGCAAAACCTCGGCCTGCTGGCCTGGGTGCTGCTCAGCGTCGCTGCGGCGATATTCATCACCATCGGCTTCCTGGACAACATGCAGACACTGTCGCTGCTGCAGGAAAAAGACCGCCTGAGCATGCGCTTTACCGGCAACCTGGACGAGGACACGACCACGCTCGAACGCCTGAGCGAAACCATTTCCCTCGTCGAGCGCCGTAACACGAGCTGGAAAAGCCAGTGGATGGTGGATGCCACCAACATGGACGATCTCGAGGAGCGCCTCAAGAGCAGCTTCACCGGCAACTTCCGCCGCTACATCCTGCCGACCACCGACGCCAACTACCAGCAGGACTCCGAGCGCATCCTGCAGGAAGACCCGAACCGCGAATTCGCGCGCATGATGCGCAACCTGGTGCGCTACATCAACCTGCTGCAGGCGCACGAGCGCGGTGCCAATCGCCAGGCGCTGCTGGCCATGCCGCAGCGCCAGCACATCTCGCGCTACACGCCCGAGCTCTACACGCGCCTGAACGACCTCTACATTTCCAACATCGCCTGGTCCGCGCCCAGCGACCCCTACGTGCCGGTGCGCCTGCGCTTTGAGCAGCAGCTGCTCAATCGCCTGGCCTTTCACGACCCCAACCTCACCTGGCTGGCCGGCCTGCCCGACACCAACCCGCTGCTCAAGCCCGTCACCGTGCAGGATTTCTGGGTCGGCACCAGCCAGGTGCGCGCGCCCGCGGCCGGGCAGGCCCTGCCAGTGGTGCAGGCCGCCTTCACCAATGCGGGCAAGAAGGAAATCGACGGCTTCCTCGCGGAGATGGAAAAAAGCATAGAGGACGGCCCCAAGTTCCTGGCGCAGCGCGGCGCTTTTGAGGCCTGGTACAAGGAAAACCGCCAGCAGGCCTGGCAGAAGTTCGCGGCCGGTTTTTCAGGCACTGAACGCACGCTCACCGGCGAAGCCGAATGGCGTGCCGCCATGGGCTTGATCACCAGCGCGCGCAGCCCTTATTTCCGCGTGATGGACCGGATCAACGAAGAGTTCGAAGACCAGCCCGCCGCCCAGCTGCCGAGCTGGCTGCGGCTGTCGCGCGAGCTGGCCGAGCTGCGCAAGCAAGCCGCACGTTCCGGCGCCGCGGGCGATGCGCTCAATATGGTGGGCGCCATCAACAGCGTAGGCGGCAAGGCCATGAAGGAAGTCCTGGGCGGCGCCCCCAAGCTGGGGCAGGACACCATCACGAACAACCTGAGCGCGGCGGCCACGCTGCAGAAGTTCTTCAAGGACCTCAACGCCGTGGCCACCGACGTGGTGGTGGGGCCGGCCAAGGCGTACCAGGCGGCGGTGGACTTCCATGGCTTCTCGACCGACCCGGCCGTCAGGGCCTCGGCCCTGCAGTCCACGGCCGACAGCCTGGTGCAGTTGCGCAGGCAGGTGGGCTACAACACCCCTAACGACGAAATCATCTGGCAGCTCATGGGCGGCCCGCTGCGCTTCGTGCTGGCCTATACCGAAGAGCAGGCCTCCTGCAGCCTGCAAAGCGAGTGGGCCTCCAAGGTCGACTGGCCGCTGCAGACCGCGCCGAACATGACGGCCATGGTGGACCAGCTTTACGGCGCCAAGGGCACCGTCTGGGCCTTCGCCGACGGCCCGGCCAAGCCTTTCCTGCAACGTGATGCCAACCGCTTTGCCATCGTGCAGACCCTGGGCTACAGCGTGCCCTTCACGCGCCAGTTCCTGCCCATGCTCAATGACGCGGCCGGCAAGCGCGTGGAGCAACTGGTGGCGCAGCAGCGCGCCGAACAGCAGGAGCAGACCGACAAGCTCGCGGGCCAGAAGGAGCAGCTGCAGGCCCAGCAGGCCATGGCCCAGATAGACCGCGCGCTGGCCGACATCAAGCAGAAGGTCGATGCCATCAAGGCCCAGGCCCAGCAGCTCACCATCACGGCGCAGCCCACCAGCGTCAACCCCGGCGCCAAGGCCAAGCCTTTCGTGACCGTGCTGGCCATCCAGTGCGCATCGGGCGCACGCGTGCTCAACAACTACAACTTCCCGGTCAGCGACAGCTTCCCGCTGGGCGACCGCCAGTGCGGCGACGTCACGCTGCAGATCAAGATTGAAGACGTGGTGCTCACCAAGAAATACCCCGGCAGCGGCGGTGTGGTGCGTTTCCTGCAGGACTTCCGCGACGGCGCGCGCCAGTTCAACGTCGACGAGTTCCCGGCGGCGCGCGCTCGGCTGGATGCGCTGGGCGTGCGCCAGGTCGGCTTGCGCTACAACTTCGAGGGCCAGGACGCCATCCTCAAGGCGGCGCAGCAGCTCGAGCAGCTGGAACGCCAGGAAAAGGACAAGACCGCCGAGAAGCAGCGCCTGCAGGACGCGCAGTTCGCACGCGAGGAGCGCGGCCTGCAGGCCAAGCTCTCCAATGCCACGGCGGTGCCGGCCATCGAGGTCTCTCTGCCCAAGCAGATCGGCGTGTGCTGGGACACGCGCATGACGCCGCACAAGCCGCAGGACACGCAGGCGATGTTCAAGGAACTGGCTGCGGCGCAGGTGCAGGCTACGCCGGCGGCGACGACGCCGCCGGCAGCTCCCGCACGCTAGAGCGGCCTAAATCCTTTTATCCGCAGATTACGCAGATTTACACAGATAAAGACAACCGTCTTGCATGGTCATGTGCGATCAACAGACCGCTGACCGTGAATTCCCGAGCGCAAATTCCTTGTCTTTAATCTGCGGAAATCTGCGTAATCTGTGGATATGAATCTCTGCGGAGTGGCGCTCAAGTCACCAGCTTCACAGCCGTCGCCGCATCCAGCGCCACAATCCGCGCCAGCAGCGCATCGGCCGCGACGCGGTCTTCCTCGTTGCGCGTCATCACGCCGTAGGCGACCTTCAGGCCGTCCAGGGCCATCGCCGGGTCCCAGGTGCCGAGCTGGTGGCGGTCTATGGCCTCCACCACGGCTTGCGCGAAGGCCTTGAGGGCCGCGCCGGGGCGGTGCTGCAGCAGCAGCTCGCACAGGCGGATCTGCAGCAGCAACTGGTCGCGCGCCGGAGGCTGCAGCGCGAGTTGCTCCTGCAGGCAGGCGGCCGCGCTGGCGAGGTCGTCGTTGGCCGCCAGCGCGCGTGCATTGCCGATGGCGGCCGTGACCGCATCGCTGGCGCGCCCACCCGCCGCGGGGCCGCCGCTCGCCGCCACGCCGGGCAGCAACGTGGCCAGCCAGTCCAGGGTGTCGCCCGAGGCAAAGGGCATGCCGCCGGAGAACGCAAGCTTTTCCAGGCCGGGCAGCCGGGCCAGCAGGCGCGCGGTCTCGTTGCAGATTTCCTGGCGCGCCGCCGCGTAGGCGCTGCCCATGCGCCCAAGTGCCGCGGCGCACACGCCGCTCAGGTCCAGCCAGAACGGGAAGGCCGCCAGCTGGGCCTCGGCGAAGGCCACGAGTTCGGCGTCCGACTGGCTGTCCTTGAGCCGGGCCAGCGCGTCGGTCAGCTGTGAAATCGGCGGCGGGATGCGGGTCTGGCCGCCGTCGGCCGGCGGCAGGGCCTCCAGCGTCGACCAGGCCGCGGTGCGGTTCAAGCGATAAGACAGCGGGTTGCTGCTGTCATTGGCCAGAAACCATTCGGCCAGGCTGCCCAGGCGCGAGCAGGCTTCCTCGAGCGCGCGTTCGACGTTGTCGGCCGAGTCCAGCAACAAGGTGGCCGGCGGGGCACTGCTGATGGGGGCGGATGCGGATGCAGCGGATGCAGTGGGCGTGGCGGCCGCTTCCGCCGGGGAAGCCGGCGGCTCGGCGGGTTTTTCCTCGATCACGGTCAGGGAATTGACCAGGGTCAGCAGCGCGCGCATGGAAGGCGCCTCGCTGTCCTTGTCGGCCAGCAGCGTGTCCATGGCCTGCAGGCTGGCCGTCAGGCGCGCCACCAGTTCGGCCTCCTGCGGCGGCAGGGCGCCCCAGTCGGTTTCGGTGGCGCGCTGCTGCACGCGGTCTATCAGCCACTGCAGCGCGTTGCGGCGCCCGCGCATGCGCTTGAGCCCCGGGTACAGCGTGTCCCAATAGGTCTGCAGCATGTCGGCCAGCACCTTGAGGCCGTCGGCCAGGCCGTAGAGGCCGCGCGCCTCCAGGAGGCCGCCGGCCAGGTAGCAGGCCACCAGCAGGTCCTTTCCCTTGGTGGAGAGCAGCTCGGCAGACCACTCGGTGACCTTGGCCCAGTCCATGGTCACACTGTGGACCGGGCTGGCCAGCTTGGCGACCTCGGCCTCCAGCAACTCGAAGACCGGCTCCTCGCGCACTTCGTTGCCGGCGGGCTGCGCCCCGGGGATGGGCTGTTTGCCGAGTTCGGCGATCAGGTCAGTGGTCATAGGGGATCAGAAAAAAATACCGTAGGGACATGAGAGGCGGGCATCGCGATGCTCACTCCCACAGCGCTTCCACCTCGGCATTGAGGAAGTAGCCGACGCCGCGCTCGGTGCACAGCAGCTTGGGGTTCTTCGCGTCGGCCTCGAGCTTGCGGCGCAGCCGCAGTATTTGCACGTCGATGGCGCGGTCGTAAATGTCGTCGAAGGCGCGCGTGCGTTCCAGCAACTGCTCGCGCGAGATGATGCGCCCCGGCGTTCCGAGGAACACCGCCAGCAGATTGAACTCCGCGTTGGTCAGCGACACCGGCTTGCCTTCGGGCGAGGTCAGCCGGCGTGTGTTGAGGTTCAGGCCCCAGGCCGCGAAGCGGTAGGCGCGCGGATGCTTGCCGCGGGTGACGGGCACCTGCACGCCGCTGTGGCTGGGGCGCTCCCCAGCCGGCTCGCTTGCGGGCGCGTTGCCGGCGCGTCGCGTCACCGCGCGTATGCGGGCCAGCACCTCACGCAGCGAAAACGGCTTGGTGATGTAGTCGTCGGCACCCAGCTCCAGCCCCATGACGCGGTCGGCCTCTTCGAGCCGGCCGGTCAGGCAGATGATGGAGATGTTGGCTTCGGCGCGCCACCTGCGTGCCAGGTCTATGCCGTCGCCGTCGGGCAGGCTCAGGTCCAGCAGCACCAGGCTGTAGGCATTGCTGGCGACGGCCTTCACCGCCTCCGTCGCGGTGCCCACGCCGGTCGCCGACAGGCCGTGGCCCGCCAGGTAATCGATCAGGAGCTTGCGCAGGGCGTCGTCATCGTCGACGACCAGGATGGCTTGGGGTTTGGGCTGCGTCATGGCTGGGGCTTGCCTTCCTCGGGGTCATCATCATTGTCGTCATGCCGGGCCGGCGCGGAGGCGGAGCGCCCGGTGGCCATTTTGACGGCCTGGCGCAGTGCCGCGCCGTCGAACGGTCCGGCAATGGTAACCACGCCGGCTTCATGCGTGATGACGGCTTCGTCATCGCCGCCGCTGCTGTTGCCGCCGCCTGCGCCTGTGCAGCGCACCAGGGGCAGTTCAGGGGTGGACTGCCTCACCTGGGCCAGCAGGTTGTCAGTGGCAGCCGCAGAATCCAGCCACACCAGCAGCTCGGCATGCCCGATCACGTCTTGTGGCTCACCGGCGATGGCGCCCGGGTCGTAGCCGGCGGGCTCAAACCCCAGGACAGCCAGCGCATCTTCGGCGCGTTCGCGCGCCTCGGGATCTTGCGCAACGACAAGCACCGTCTCGCCCTGGCCCAGGGGCCGGGGTGGCGCGGCGGGCGGGCCCTGCGCCGCTTCGCCTTCGGCCAGCCGCGGCAGCATCAGGCAAAAGCGCGTGCGCTCGCCGCGGCCCGTCCACACCGCCACGCCGCCCGCATGGTCGGCGGCCACGCCCGCGACGATGGCCAGGCCCAGCCCGGTGCCGTGGCCTTTGGCATGGCCCTTGCCGCCCTGCGAGGAGCGCGATGAAAAGAAGGGGTCGAACAACTGGTGCACATGCGCCGGCGCCACGCCGCTGCCGTCGTCCAGCACGTCCAGCCAGGCGCAGTCCCGCTCCAGCGCGTCGCCGACGCCGGTGTCCGCTTCGCGCCCATAGCCGGCCGGCAACTGGCTCGCCGAGGCCGTCAGCCGCAATTCGACCCGGCCTGCCGCAGCCTGCGAGGCATTGCGCAGCAGGTTCAGGATGGCACGGGTCAGCTGGCCACGGTGCACCATGACCGGCACGGGTGCCAAGGGCACCCGCACCGCCAGCCGCACGCCGGACGGCAGCAAGGGGGTGGCCAGCGCCACCGCTTCCGAGACCAGTTCGCGCAGGTCGCTGGCCTCGCGGGTGCGCGCGCCGCGCCGGCCGGCCAGCAGGATCTGCTCCGTCAGGTCCTTGCCGCGCGCCACGGCCGCCGCCACCTCGCCCAGCGGAGCGCGCACCGGCAGGCCGGCTTTTTCACGCTCCACCGCGAGTTCGGCATAGCCGCCCACCGCGCCCAGGATGTTGTTGAAATCATGCGCGATGCCGCCGGTGAGAAAGCCCATGGTCTCAAAGCGCCGGGCGCGCTCCAGCCGCAGGTTGAGCTTTTGCCGCTCGTTCACCGCGATGCCGACAAAAAAGGAGAGCACCGCCAGGGCCGCGAGGTCCACCTGCAGTTCCCAGGTGCCGTCCTCGCCGGCCCGGGCCAGGCTGTAGGGACCGTAGTCCGCCATGGCCAGGCCTATGCCCACGGTGGCCGCCGCCAGCACGCCCAGCGAGGCCGCCCGCAGGCCGCCGCTGACGGCCGACCAGACCAGCACCAGCGAGAGCAGGGCGCGCAACACCTCCGAGGGGAAGGCCGGCAGCACGGCCGCAGCAGCCATCAGGGCGGCAGCCAGCACCGCGGCCGCCAGGGCCGTGGCTGGTTTGTCGCCCGGTGCCGCGGCGGCCCGGGCCTGGCGGGAACACCAGGCGAGCAGGGCCGGCAGCAGCACCAGCACGGCCAGGCCGTTGCCGACCAGCATCACACGCCATTCCTCCAGCCAGTCGGTGTGCTTGGTCACCGCCCCTATGGTGGCGCCCAGGGCTGCCACCACGCTGGTGGCCAGCAGCGGCAGCAGGAACACGAAGCGCGCCAGCTTGCGCGTGCTGTCGATGTCGCCTTTTTCGCAGACCAGGCGCCGCCCCAGGAAGGCATACAGCGCCACCTCGAACACATTGAGCACGGCGAAGGCCGCATCGGCGCTGACCGACAGCGGGTCGGCATCGCCGACCAGCATCATGGACAGGAAAATCGCGACCAGGAAAAAAGGCCAGCGGCGATAGGGCAGGCTCCACAGCAAAGCCGCGCCCACCGCCGGTGCAGGCCAGATGATGGCCGCCAGGGTGTCGGGGCGCGAGGTGTAGGCGGCGGGTGTGGACAGGACGGCGTAGACAAAGGCCAGCAGCACGGCGAGCAGCGCCAGCCGGAAGGGATTGGCCGGGTCCTGTAGCGCCGGCACGGCGAGCATGCCGCCGGCGCTTTGCCCTTTTGCCGGGCTCACGGGGGCGAGCTCGGCCTGTCCATTGCGTTGCATCTGCGGGTTCTGCATTTTCTGGTGCCTGTGCATGGACCTTGCGCAGGCCGCCGGGCCGTGGTGCGCGAGTGTCTCCGGCCCTGCACGGGTGTCGCCCTCCGGGAAGTGCCCAGTGTAAGCAATTGGGCTCACTCGGGCACCGATTTCGTCAACCCCGCGCAACATCGGCGCGGCGCGCGCGGCCGGGGGCGCTCACCGGCCGCCACGGGCCCCGGGACTGGCCCTAAACTCGGCTCCATGGACACCCTCCCAACGACACGGCCGGCCCAGAGCGCCGCCGACCTCTCGCGCGAGGAGTGGGTGGAGATGCGGCTGATCCACACCTTCATGCGTTATGCCCGGCCCGCGCTGCATTCCGCGCTGGTGCTCATCGTGGTCATGGTGGCCATTCTTTACCGCCGCGTCGACCCGCTGGCCCTGGGCCTTTGGGCCGCCGCCGCGGCGGGCGTCACCTTGGTGCGCTACGGCGTCATCAATATTTACCAGCGCACCCTGGCGGGCGTCAGCGGCCCGCCCCTCAATGCCTTTATGGCGCGCTACGGCTGGACCTGGTCGGCCAGCGCGCTGGTATGGGGAGCTTCCATGTTCGTTTACTTCCTGCGCGCGCCGGTGTACGACCAGTTCCTCTGCATGGTCGTGCTGGTGGGCATGGCCGGCTTCGCCGTGGGCACGTTTTCGTCCTGGCTGCCCTGCTTCAAGAACTATGTGAACGGCCTCGGGATTTCGGTCGTCGCCGCGCTGCTCTACCAGCTGTTGGTGGAGCGCGGTTTGCCCTCCAGCTTCAACACCTACGGCATGCTGGCGCTGGTGTTGATCTACTGGGCCGTGATCCGCATCTCGGGCCAGCGCTTTCACGAAGTGCAGCGCATCAACCTGGAGCTGCAGTACGACAACTCCTCGCTGATCAGGTCGCTCACCGAGCAGAGCCGCGCCGCCCTGGAGGCGGTGGAAATCAAGAACCGCTTCATCGCCAGCGCCGCCCACGACCTGCGCCAGCCGGTGCATGCCCTGGACCTGTACGCCGGCTGGCTGGCCGCCGAGCCCGAGTTCGTCGAGCAGATCACACCCAAGATCGTGCGTTCCACCAAAGCCGTCAATGATTTGTTCAACTCCCTGTTCGACCTGGCCGGGCTGGAAACCGACCCGCTCAGGGTCAACCTGCAAGAGGTGGAACTCGCGGGGCTGTTGCAGGACCTGGAAGTGCAGTACGCACCCTTCGCCCGCGAGCGCGGCCTGCAACTCAGGATGCGGGTCTCGCCGGGCAAGGTCAGGACCGACCCGGTGCTGCTGCAGCGGCTGGTCGGCAACCTGCTGTCCAACGCGCTGCGCAACACCCACCGCGGCGGCGTGCTGATGGCCGTGCGCCGGCGCGGCGGCGTGCCGCGCATTGAGATCTGGGACACCGGTGTGGGCATCGCGCGCGAGCACCAGCATGCGATCTTCCAGGAGTTCTACCGGATTCCGCTTCAGGGCACAGAAGAGGGCTTCGGGTTGGGGTTGGCGATTGTTTCGCGCTTGAGCAACGCGCTGGGGCATGCTGTGGGCTTGGCTTCCCGGGCTGGGAGGGGGAGTGTTTTTTGGGTTGAGCTTCGGGGGTAGGGCCGGGTCTTGCGCCGGCCTTGCGCGCTCGCCCTCTGTTCCCTTTGCTGAGTGTGCTGGCCGGGAGTCGCCCGGTATACGACTCACTTTTAGCGAAACCCCATTTCATGATCTTTGGTGACATTCTTCTGGCGAAGCAAAAGAACGTTACCGGCCGCCGGGCCATTCCCGGCCGGCAGGATTAATCCTTGGTTGACCGGCCGTGGAGGATCAAGGGCCCGTCAGAGCAGGCCTTGAGTACGCGCCAGGTGGCTGGCCTGCGACCGGCTCTTGACGTTGAGGCGCCTGAACAGGCGCCACAAATGCACCTTGACCGTGTGCTCGCTGATCTGCAGTTCCTCGGCGATGTCGCGGTTGCTCATGCCCTTGTCCAGCATCACCAGCAGCTGTTTCTGCCGCTTGGAGAGCTTTTCGGTCGGGGTGGAGGGCTCCGGGTCCAGGTCTTCGCTGAGGAAGACGCGCAGGACGTTGGATATCTCGGTGGCGCCCGCGGACTTCTGGATGTAGGCGTCGGCGCCTGCCTCGATGGAGAGGTCCTCGTAGTCCTGGGCCGGCGCGGCCGACAGCACCACCAGGGGCACGCTCGGAAACTGCTGCTTGAGTTCGCGCACGCCGGAAACCCCGTTGGTGTCCGGCAGGCGCAAGTCCAGGCAGATGAGTTCGGGAACGCCTTGCTCCTGCACGGCGGGCATCACGGCGGCGAGCCTGTCGAGCTCGGTCACGGTGGCCTTGCTGCTCAGGCGGCGGATCAGCATGACAACCGCTTCCCGCATGAGCGGATGGTCATCTATTACGAAAATACTCATTCTTCAAATGTGAGAGATTGTTCCTATTAGCCATTGAGCATAACTGCTGTGTGTCAACTTTGGGGGATAAATAAACGGCCAATTGCGGTATTTTTTCAGAACGCTGATCCAAAAAAACAACAAGCTCAATTGCCAAAAAACCGCAAAACTGCCACCAAATCGCCCTCAGTGACGCCCGGCAGGGCCTGGGCATGCCCCTGGAGCGCCGCCAGGCCGTCTTTTTGCAGTGCATCAATGGCCTGCGCCGCCTCCCGGGGCGACTCATAACCCCGGCTTTGCAGCAGCACCCGGGCTTCGGCGTCCTGCAGCTTGAAATAAAAGAGGCCGTCCTTTTCCCGGTACTGCTTGAAGGCCGGGGCCGCGCTTTTGGCCGACTTGGCCTTGGCCGGGACGGCCGGGCGGTTGTCCAGCCGGCGCAGGCCCACGGCCTGGCGCAGCTCCGCCATGAAGGGGGTGGCCTCGGCGCGGGCCTTGCGGGCGCCTGCCTGCAGGATGGCTTCTATCCGGGCCGGGTCGGCCATCAGCGCGTGGTAGCGCTCGCGCATGGGGGCGACTTCGCGGTCTATGCGCTCAAACAGCGTCTGCTTGGCGTCGCCCCAGGCGATGCCTGCGGCGTAAGCCTTGCGCAGGGCATCGGTTTCCTCGGCGCTGGCAAAAGCCTGGTAGATCTGGAACAGGGCCGAGCCCTCAGTGTCCTTGGGCTCGCCCGGTGCGCGGGAGTCGGTGACGATGCCGGCGATCAGCTTGCGCAGCTGCTCGCGCGGGGTGAAGAGCGGAATCGTGTTGTCGTAGCTCTTGCTCATCTTGCGCCCGTCCAGGCCGGGCAGCAGGGCGACGGATTCCTCGACCACCGCCTCCGGCAGCACCAGGTGCTCGCCGTAGAGGTGGTTGTAGCGCTGGGCCATGTCGCGCGCCATCTCGATGTGCTGGATCTGGTCGCGCCCCACCGGCACCTTGTGGGTCTTGAACAGCAAGATGTCCGCGCCCATGAGCACCGGGTACATGAAGAGCCCGGCCGTGACGTCGGCGTCCGGGTCGTTGCCGGCGGCCTCGTTCTTGTCCACCGAGGCCTTGTAGGCGTGGGCGCGGTTGAGCACGCCCTTGCCCGTCACGCAGGTCAGCAGCCAGGTCAGCTCGGGAATCTCGGGGATGTCGGACTGGCGGTAAAAGGTCACCCGCTCCGGGTCCAGCCCGGCGGCCAGCCAGCTTGCCGCGATCTCCAGCGTGGACTGCTGGATGCGCGCGGGCTCATCGCACTTGATCAGTGCGTGGTAGTCGGCCAGGAAGTAAAAACTGCGCACATCGTCGCGAAAGCTTGCCTGCACCGATGGGCGGATGGAGCCGACAAAATTGCCCAGGTGGGGCGTGCCGGTGGTGGTGATACCGGTGAGGAAGCGGGTGGGGGAGGCAGGGCTCATACAAAAATACCAGCAAAGGAGAAGAAGGGAAACATCAGCGGAGCAGAAGGTCAATGGGGTAAAGGGCTAAATTCAGCCCTGTGGCTGCCAGCCCCATCATCGGTTCCATCCAAATCGGTCCTATCACCCTGAAGACGATGAGGCCGATCATGATGAAAAAACCATAAGGCTCCAGCCTGGCCAAGTACTGACCATATTTCCATGGAAGCAAGCCTACCGCGACTCGCCCACCGTCAAGGGGCGGCATGGGGAAGAGGTTGAAAACGCCCAAGGCCAGATTGACCGAAATACCTGCAATCGCCATTTTCTGGAAGAAAACCTCTTCAACTCCTGCATGCTTTAGAACCAGAAAAAGGATGCCCCACAAAACGGCCTGTATGAAATTGGCACCCGGGCCTGCAAGCGCCACCCAGACCATGTCTCTTTTTGGGTTGCGCAAATTGCCGAATTGAACCGGCACGGGCTTTGCGTAGCCCAACAAAAAAGGACCACCAGGCAAGGCGAATGTGCCCAAATACATCATGGCCGGCATCAGTATGGTTCCGACAGGGTCAATATGCTTGATGGGATTGAGTGTGAGCCGCCCCATCATGAATGCGGTGTTGTCACCCAGGTAACGCGCGACATAACCGTGCGCGGCCTCATGCACCGTAATGGCGAACAGCACCGGCAGCGCATAAATGGCGACGGTTTGAATCAGGTTGGCGATATCCATGCCTGGATTCTCTCAGACGTGTCAAGAGGCTCCCGTGAAAGGAGCCTTTTCAACCAAAGCAGTTTCTTAAAGGCCCAGCACGGCCAGCTCACCCCGGCCCTGCCGCACCACTACCGGCTCGCCGCCATCGCCCATGGGCGTGAGGTCAATCACCGTGGTGGCTTCCTGAGGGCAGGCGCCGGCGTCTATCACGGCGGCCAGTTCATGCTCGAGCAGTTCTCGTATATCGTGCGCGTCGTTGAGCGGCTCGCCGCCGCCGCGCGGGATCAGGGTGGTGGCCAGCAGCGGCGTGCCGTGCAGCTCCAGCAGCGCCTGCAGCACCTTGTGCTCGGGCACGCGCAGGCCTATGGTCTTGCGCGACGGGTGGCTCACGCGGCGTGGCACTTCCTTGCTGGCTTCGAGGATGAAGGTATAGGGCCCAGGTGTTGCGGCCTTGAGCAGGCGGAACTGCTTGTTGTCGACGCGGGCATAGTTGGCCAACTCGCTGAGGTCGCGGCACAGCAGGGTCAGGTGGTGCTTGTCGTCCACCCCGCGGATGCGGCGCAGGCTGTCGGCCGCGGCCTTGTCGTCGAGGTGGCATACCAACGCGTAGCTTGAATCGGTGGGCACGGCCGCGATGCCGCCGCGCTCCAGCAGCGCCACCGCCTGCTTGAGCAGCCGGGTGTGCGGGTTCTCGGGATGGACTTCAAAAAACTGGGCCACGGCTTGCTTTCTTCATTCCCCGGTTCAGGACTCTACCGGCTCAATCAGTACGCGGCTTTGCCGCACTGCCAGCCAGGCGCCCGTCGCGCCGCAGACGGCGATCATGACCATGCCCAGCATGGACCAGCCGTCCGGCACATGCGAGAACACGATCCAGCCGCCCAGCATGGCAAAACCAATCTGTGCATAGAGGAAGGGCGTGAGCGTGGACACCGGCGCGCGGCCGTAGGCCAGGATCATCATGAAATGGCCGACCGTGCCCATCAAGCCCATCAACGCCAGGCTGGCCCACAACGTCCAGGAATCCAGCGAAGCCCAGACAAAGGGCAGGGCCAGCGAGGCGGCCAGCGTGCCCACCCAGCCGGTGTAGAAATGCATGGTGAAAGGGTCTTCGGTGCGCGCCAGCCGGCTCGTCAAAATCTGGAACCAGGCATTGCAGATCACCAGGCCCAGCGGCAACAGCATGGCCCAGTTGAAGTCGTCGCTGTCGGGCCGGATGATGATCAGCGTGCCGGCAAAGCCGCCCGCCACCAGCGTCCAGCGTAGCCAGGACACGTGCTCGCCCAGGGTCAGCGAGGCCAGCAGCGTGATGACCAGCGGCGTGATCATCACGATGGCGGTGAACTCGCCCACCGGCATGTGCCTCAGGCTGTAGAACGCGAACAGGCTGGTGCACAGCAACAGCAGGCCGCGCAGCAGCTGGAACTTCGGGTGCGCAGTGCGCAGCACCGACAGCCCGCGCGAAGGCAGCACGGCCAGGGTGGTGGCCACGGCCTGGAAGGCATAACGGAACCACAGCGCCATCAGCAACGGCACGCTGTTGGAAATAACCTTGGTCGTGGTGTCGAGCACCGCGAAGCAGGCGACGGCGCCTACCAGGAGTGCAATGCCGGCCGGTGCGTTGGCGGTTTTGTCGGAACCGGCCATCACTGGATGCGGTCCGCCAGCAGTTCCCACACCGGCGTAAGGCCGCCCGGCAGGAAGGGCAGGGTGCCCAGCTCCGTGTGGCTCTCGTCGGGGCTGTGGAAGTCGCTGCCACGCGAGGCGGCCAGGCCGAACTCCTTCGCCGTTTCGGCGTACTTGATGTATTCCTGGGGCGTGTGGCTGCCGGTGACAACCTCCACGCCGCGCCCGCCATGGGACTTGAACTCGGTGAACAAGGCGTATTCCTCGTTGGGGGTGAACTTGTAGCGGCCCGGGTGGGCGATCACTGCGATGCCCTGGGCCTGTGTGATCCAGGTCACGGCGTCGCGCAGCGTGGCCCAGCGGTGCGGCACGTAGCCGGGCTTGCCTTCGGTCAGGTATTTGCGAAAGACTTCATTCGTCTCGCGGCAGACGCCCGACTCGACCAGGAAGCGCGCGAAATGCGTGCGCGAAATGAGCTCGGGATTGCCGACAAACTTCAGCGCGCCTTCATACGCCCCCTTGATGCCGACCTTGGCCAGCGAGTCCGACATTTCCATGGCGCGCTGCTCGCGCCCGCCGCGCGTGTTGCGCAGGCCTTGCTGTATTTCAGGGTTGGCGGCGTCAAAGCCCAGGCCCACGATGTGCACGGTTTGCCCGGCGAAGGTGACGGAGACCTCGGTGCCCGTCAGGTAATGCATGCCCTGGGCCTTGGCGGCCGCCAGGGCGCGCTGCTGGCCGCCGATTTCATCGTGATCGGTCAAGGCCCAGAGCTCCACCCCATTGGCCTTGGCCCGTTCCGCCAGCGCCTCCGGCGTCAGCGTGCCGTCCGACACCACAGAGTGGCAATGCAGGTCGGCATTCAGGATGTTATGGGGGCTCACAAAGGCATTTTAGGCTTTATGGCCCTGCGCTGCAGTGCGTGCTCACATAGCCTGCCGCAGCATGTGCACATACTGGCAATCCTGCTCCTTCCCCCGCTGGGAGAAGTGGCGTTTTAAGGCGCCAAAGTCCCCGTAAAACTCAGAGTTCCGCGCCCTCGACCAGGAAACGTACCCGCTTCACACCCTGCCATTCATCGGCGTCCAGCCGGAAAGCCAGCTTGACCCGCGCCGGCAATGCCTCGGTGTGGCCGAACCAGATGCCGTCCACGGGCTGGCCCTGGTGCTTGAGCTTGAGCGCCAGGTGTTTCTCGCCGACCAGGCGCTGCGACACCACTTCCACTTCCTCGCTGAAAGTAGGCGCGGCAAAACCCTGGCCCCAGACTTCACGGTGCAGCGTGTCGACCAGGTCGGCGCGCCGGTACTCGGGCGCCAGCGGGCCGTCGGTGTCCATGCGGCGCGTCAGCGTGGCCGCGTCCAGCCATTCATGCGCCACCTGCTGCAGCGCCTGCTCGAAGATCTCGAAATTTTCCTCGGCGATGGTGCAGCCCGCCGCCATCGCGTGGCCGCCAAAACGCAGCAGCACCCCGGGATGGCGCTTGGCCACCAGGTCCAGCGCATCGCGCAGGTGAAAGCCTGGAATTGATCGGCCCGAGCCTTTGAGCTCATGCTCTTTGCCGGCCGCCTGGCTCGCCGCAAACACAAAGGTCGGCCTGTGCAGCCTGTCCTTCACGCGCGAGGCCACGATGCCGACCACGCCCTCGTGGAAGTCCGGGTCGAAGATCGCGATCGCCGGCGGCGGCTCTTCATCGTCGTCAATCATCGCGTCGGCCGCAAGCTGCGCCTGCTCGCGCATGCCGGCCTCGATGTCGCGGCGCTCGCGGTTGATGCCGTCCAGCATTTTGGCCAGTTCCTCGCCGCGCGCCGCATCGTCGGTCAGCAGGCATTCAATGCCCAGGGTCATGTCGCTGAGCCGGCCCGCCGCGTTGATGCGCGGGCCCAGCGCGAAGGCGAAGTCAAAGGTGGTGGCGGCCGGCGCCTGGCGGCCCGCCGCGCTGAACAATCCCGCGAGGCCTGCCGGCAAATGGCCCGTACGTATGCGCTTGAGGCCTTGCGCCACCAGGCGGCGGTTGTTGGCGTCCAGCTTTACCACGTCGGCCACGGTGCCCAGGGCCACCAGCGGCAGCAGGGAGTCTAGCCGTGGTTCCGTTCGGGCTGAGCTTGGCCTGTCCTGAGCTTGTCGAACGGGGGAAGCCTGCCCTTCGACAAGCTCAGGGCGACCGGAGTAGTGCCCCCTCGCACGCAACTCGGCCCGCAGCGCCAGCAGCACGTAAAACATCACACCCACGCCGGCGATCGACTTGCTCTCGAAGCCGCAACCGGGCTGGTTCGGGTTCACGATCACGTCGGCCTCGGGCAGCAGCACCTGGCCGTCTTTCAGCGCCGGCAGGTGGTGGTCGGTCACCAATACGCGCATGCCCAGTGCACGGGCGCGTGCCACGCCTTCCATGCTCGCGATGCCGTTGTCCACCGTGACCAGCAGGTCGGCGCCATGGGCCTTTACGCGCTCAGCAATCGTCGGCGTCAGGCCGTAGCCGTCGGTCACGCGGTCGGGCACCAGGTAGCCCACATGCGGCGCGCCCAGCAACTTGAGGCCGCGCAGCGCCACGGCGCAGGCCGTCGCACCGTCGCAGTCGTAGTCGGCCACCACGCAAATCTTCTGGCCTGCGGCCATCACGTCGGCCAGCAGCTGCGCGGCCTCCTGCGCACCGCGCAGCAGGGAAGGCGGCAGGAGGCGCCCGAGCCCGTCGTCCAGCTCGTCCGCCGAATGCACGCCCCGCGCCGCATAAAGCCGCGCCAGCAGCGGGTGTATGCCGGCCTGTTGCAGCGCCCAGACGCTGCGCGGCGGGACTTCGCGTACCTGAATTTTCATGAAGGGATGCTCTAACTCTCTATGTCTGTAGGAGGGGAAGCCAGGCTTACAGCCGCTCCAGCACGGCCAGCAAGGGATTGGCGGCCAGGCTGCCGGCGATTTTGGCAAAAAAGCCCTGGCGGCTGGTTTCAAAGGTGTTGGCGCCGCGCTCGCCACACAAGGTCAGCCGCACGGTTTCGCCCGCGCGCTGGCGTGCCAGCAGGGCGGCGATCTCGTTCGCATCCAGCGCTGCCCAGGCCTGGGCGTAGGCAGTCCAGTCGTCGGCGAAGACGGCTTGGGCCAGGCTGCGCGGTATTGTGATTTGCTCTCTTTCTCTTTGAGAGAGAGGGAGTAAGCCGGATGCAGCCGCCAGCGCGCCCGTGCCGCTGGGCCAGAAGGAATTCACCGGCAGCTGGCGCCGCGCCGAGCGCTCGTCGTTCAGCGCATGGGTATACAGCAGCATCTGCATTTCGTTCTGCAAGAGCTTGATCTTGCGCGCCGCACCGCCGGCATCGCCCTTGTTTTGTTGGGGCAGCCACGGGTCCACATTGCGGCCCAGCGCGCGGTCCAGCGAGGCTGTCGGCAACTGGCGGAACAGCTCGCCTTCGGCCAGCCAGCGTGACGGCCCCAGGGCCGGCACGTAGTGCAGCGTGATGCCGTCGTCCTCGAAGTAAGGTCGCATGGCTGCCTGCAGCGCGCGTGATTCGCTCTCCTGCAGGCCCAGCGCGGCCGGGTCCGTCAGCGTCGCGTGTTCGCGGCCCATGGCCCAGTGGCAGGGCGTGATCCAGGCCCAGGCATTGCCGCCGTCACCGCCCGGCAGGTGCAGCGCCGCATCGCGCGCCGCCCAGGGAATCAGGCCGTCGGCCGTATCCGCATCCGCGATGCCCAGCGCCCGGCCCAGGGCCCGCTCATGCGGCGGCGACAGCGTGTGGGCGTCGGCTTCATCAGTGTGCACTGACTTCATGCCTTTAAGCAGTTGGACCAGGTTGCGTGTGCTGTCAACCGGCAGCGCCTTTATCGCCGGCAGCCAGGCCTCCGCGCCGCAGGCCGCGAAGGGCAGCAGCAGCTGCGGCCCTGTGAAAGGGGTGGGGGAATTGGCTGACATGGGGCTATTGTCCGGGATGCAACAATACCCGGATGCAGATCCCCTATGAATTGCTCGTTGGCTGGCGCTACACCCGTGCCGGCCGTGCCACCCGGCGCAATGGCTTTATCTCTTTTATCTCCGGCGTTTCCATGCTGGGCATCGCCCTCGGCGTCGCGGCGCTCATCATCGTGCTCAGCGTGATGAACGGCTTCCAGAAGGAAGTGCGCGACCGCATGCTGGGCGTGATCTCGCACATCGAGGTCTTCGCGCCCGGCGGCCTCGCGCTGCCCGACCCGGCCAAGACGCTGGCTGAAATCAAGGCCAACCCGCAGGTCACCGGCGCCGCCACCTTTGTCGCGGCCCAGGCCCTGCTGGCCCGCGGCGAAGACATGCGCGGCACCGTGGTGCGCGGCATAGACCCGGCCCTCGAAGGCCAGGTCACCGACCTCGCCGCCACCTCGGCATCCACACTCGCCAAGCTTGTGCCAGGCCAGTTCGGTGTGGTGCTGGGCGGCGAACTGGCCCGCGCCATGGGTGTCCGCGAGGGCGACACCGTCACCCTGATCGCGCCCAGCGGCCAGGTCACCCCCGCCGGCGTGGTGCCCCGCCTCAAGCAGATGACGGTGGTCGGCACCTTTGATTCCGGCCATTACGAATACGACTCGGCCCTGGTCATGCTGCACCAGGACGATGCCGCGAAAATCTTCAGGCTCGAAGGCCCCACCGGCATACGCGTGCGCCTCAAGGACCTGCACCAGGCGCGCGAGGTGGCGCTGGAACTGTCGCGAACGCTGAGCGGCGACCTGTTGATACGTGACTGGACGCGGCAAAACAAGACCTGGTTCGCCGCGGTGCAGCTCGAAAAACGCATGATGTTCATCATCCTCACGCTCATCGTCGCCGTCGCGGCCTTCAACCTGGTCAGCACCCTGGTCATGACGGTCACCGACAAGCGCGCCGACATCGCCATCCTGCGCACCCTGGGCGCCAGCCCCAAAAGCATCATGAAAATCTTCATGGTGCAGGGCGCGCTGGTCGGCGTCATAGGCACCTTCGCCGGCCTCATCCTCGGCCTTGGCATCGCCTTCAACATCGACGTCATCGTGCCCGCCATCGAGCACGCGCTCAACGCCAGCTTCCTGCCCAAGGATATTTACCTCATCAGCCGCATGCCCAGCGAACCGCAATCCGGCGACATCATGCCCATCGCCTTCATCTCCCTGGTGCTCGCCTTCCTGGCCACCATCTACCCCAGCTGGCGCGCCAGCCGCGTGAATCCCGCGGAGGCGCTCCGTTATGAATGACAGCACCCGCACCACCCAGAGCTCTTCTTCACTCCCTCTCCCCCTGGGAGAGGGCAGGGGTGAGGGCCAGCTGCATCAAGCCAACAGCAGCGGTGAAGTCGTCCTTAAAGCCAGCGCCCTCACCAAGCGCTTCCACGAAGGCGCCATAGACCTCACCGTCCTGCACGGCGTAGACCTGCAGGTCCACGCCGGCGAGACCCTGGCCATCGTCGGCGCTTCGGGTTCCGGCAAAAGCACGCTGCTGCATTTGATGGGCGGGCTCGACGCGCCCACCAGCGGCCAGGTTGAACTTAAGGGCAAAGTCCTCTCGGCCCTGTCGCCCCAGCAGCAGGGCGATTTGCGCAATCAGCACCTGGGTTTTGTCTACCAGTTCCACCACCTGCTGCCCGAGTTCAGTGCCCTCGACAATGTCGCCATGCCGCTGTGGATACGCCGCCAGGCCCCGGCCGAGTCGGCACGCATCGCCACCGACATGCTCGCGGCCGTCGGCCTCAAGGAACGCATCCACCACCGTCCCGCCGAGCTCTCAGGCGGCGAACGCCAGCGCGTCGCCATCGCGCGCGCCCTGGTCACGCAACCGGCCTGTGTGCTGGCCGACGAACCCACCGGCAACCTGGACCGCGCCACCGCCGACGGCGTGTTTGAACTCATGCTCAAACTCGCGCGCGACTTCGGCACGGCCTTTGTGCTGGTCACCCATGATGAGGCGCTGGCTGCGCGCTGCGGGCGCAGGTTTAAATTGGTGTCGGGGCGCTTGTCGGCGTGGGCTTGAGCCAGAGCCGGGCTTAATCTTTCTTGCCGCTACGCGATCCCGAGCGGGATCGCCTAGGCCTGTCTTCCCTGATGGAGTCTCGCCAATGCTTCAATTCATCACTGGCAAGCGGCCGGCCGGGTTCGCCGGTGTGGGGGTCCAGCTTCTGCTGCAGATCGCGGATCCGCAAAAATTGCCTGAGCGAAGCCCGAATTTGATCGAGCGCCGTTTTGCCCGGGTCACCCTTATCTCTGGAAGTCATTCGCCCCAAGCATATGCACACCTATGTCAAAAGACATATGCAGGCATCGTGTCTGGATGTAGGACGAGGCTTACAGGTGCCGCGCTCCGGATCTATCGAGCCTGTTTAAATGCTTTTATTGTCGGCTCATCACTGTGACTTCCCTGCATTGCATCCTCCAGATGGTGAATGTCATCCTCTGAGGGGCTAAGCGAAGAGTTTTCCGTCAATGTAGCCAAGACGATGCTCATAACCATTGAAGTCTTTGATGGATATGAACTCGTCATTGAAAACCAGGCTTCCCGTAAAGATGTCATAGCCTCCGGACTGCCACACAATCGCGCCAGCTTCGGTGAACCTTGTCATCGACAACTCGCCATGCGAAAGAAGGCAACCTGATTGCTGATGAAGGTGAAGGCCAAAGCAGGTTGCGTCGTCGACGCGTAGGGCCCAACAAAGTTCGAATGGATGCAATTTGACGCTGACGACTGAGTCGCAGATGGCCAGAAGCAGATGGCCATTGAGCCACAAAGCTGAGTGTTCGTGAATGCCGGTTGCGCCTCCCGTGGCACCGAATGCGGCTAGGGGTTTATCATTCAGCAGCAAGCCATGAACAGAGATTGGGCGAGCTCCCGGCATTAGGCATTTGGCAAAAGGATATGTGCGCACATTGTCAGCGGAGCCAAAGCTGTAGGCTGGTTCATTGATCACTGATATCTCGCCATAGGGTGTAGCGATGTTCAACACGATTTCGTTCCAGTATTAGGTGGTTCTGGACAGCAGCTCAACTTCAACATAGAAACACCGGTCCGCCTTCTCGCAAAGATGGCCGGGCAGTTGGGGAATGCGATCTCAATTCTGCTGGTGAGGATTTTTTACAGCCTCGTATGCTGCCTCATTGCTTCTTACTCTTGAAGATGAAGGCAACGGCGGTACCAACCAGCGCAAAGACAAAAGTGGTTACCGCGGCGCTAAAGTATTCGGAGGGCCGCCCGGAACTCAGCAAATGCACACCAAGCCCAAAAACTGAGATTGCCAGGTACAGCGCGCCGGCCCGGGCGATGGGGTGGTGATAGCGACTTGAATAGAGCGCAAAAACCAGCGTTGTGAGAGCAGGAATCAACACGATGGGCGAAGTTGCCATTCCCTCTGCCACGGTTCTGAAGCCATTGCGCAACAGCAGATGCGCCACGATGCTAGTGGCAACGCCTATCAGCATCGCGCAAAGCAAGTAACCAATCGACCACTTAAGCAAGGTGACGAAATCTGAATCGGCACGCTTCTCGGTATTGGGTGCGCTTGGTTCGGTGAAGATGCCACAACCGCAGGCGGTACACGCTAGAACAGCATCCGGCGCAGGTGAATGGCATTCGGCGCAAATTTTCATTTTTTCTGCCGTTAAAGACGAGCGGTGACCAGCACAACCTCAGTGCGGTTCTCCGCAGATTGCGCAACGTAGGATACACGCTATTTATTAGTGGTTTGATAGAACCGGCCGCGAATGCCGGCACTCCGAACCGAGCCGAGACCTTGAACACGCTGGATTGGCCTACGCTGCTAAATATCACCCCGCCACCGCAGGACGGTCTTGCAATGGCCGCAAGACTTCGGGTTGAAATTTCCAGGTGGAGTGCGGTTGCAGACGGGACATCGATACTTTGTTTCGCCAGCGGACAACAGCGCGAAAGCAATGCTGAACACCGCAAGCTGCAGCCAGGTGGGCGCGGCCATCACAACAGAAACAATCGCCGCCAGCAAGAAAGCCATGCCAGGCACGAAATATAGGGCAAGCAACCTGGCGCGCAATTTCTGGAAGCGGATTGCCCTTTTTTTGACGTAGTCTCTGCGTGAGCTTGCCATAAGGTTTGACGCCGGGGATGTGCGAATTTGTGAAAGGTGCGCTCGGTGGCCGGTGTTCCTTGTGCACAGAGGACGGACGCGCGGCTGATGGGCATAGCTATTATGCGACTTGGGTCTTTATAGGGGGGGTGAAAGATATGGCTTACACATTCCTGGTGCTGGTATCTCGTGGGTCGCTACCGGAGATTGCGGAGCTTGGCACCATCCTGAGAAAGGCAAAGTTGCCCCTGGAGATCAAGAAACCCTGGTCCTGGAAGAAGGATTCGGGCTGGCTTCCCATGGTCTGGCGGAAGGCGGATTCCGGATGTGAGGTCGAACTCCAAAAACTGTCGAAGAAGGACGCCGCCGCCGCTGCAAAGGCCGGACATTCCGGATTCGACACCGCAGTCGCTATTACGACGCGGGGCTGGGAGTCCATGCAGGCGGGTGTGTGTTTTGGCGCAGGCCTGGCCATTGCTGCATCAGGATGCATCAGTGAAGACGAGGACAGCTACATCGGTCATGACGTCGCCATGCGCTGGGCCAAAAAATCGCTTGCTGAAGCCGACAAGCACGCCAAGCTTGCGGAGGAACAAGAGGCTGCGAAAGCCCAAGCCCAGGGCTCGGGAAACATGGAAGCCGGGCTGGAAACTGCGCTTAATGGCCTGGCAGGGGCCGAGGTGAAGCAGCTTCTCTTTATGCTGAATCAGCTTGGCATCGTTCTAAAGGATGGCCGCCGCATCTCGGGGTCAGCCTGGCAGGTCGTCGCAAAGGACGGCACCGCGCATGCACAAAACCGCTATTCAACCATCCGCACCCGCCAGGCGAGGCTTATGGGTGGGCCTGGTGGCGCAAAAATCGAGAAGGAGCTTGCCGCGCTGGAAAAACAGCTGGAGCAAGCGGAGTCGCTGGATGGGCAGGGCTCATCCGGTGCACAAAAGGAAATCAAGGCCTGGCCGGATGCGATCCGTATCCAATCGGCCGCCTGGGCGCGTCCAAATGTCATCACGGTCGTTTTTGATACTGGCACGTCCATTGAGTTTGCTGGTGGCATGTTCGGGGAGACCACCTGCGTCTTTCCCCCCTTGCGGTATGACGTTTCAGATGAAGGCCCGCGTTTAAGCTGAGTGCGTCAAAGGCCAGGCCGGCACGGTGAGCTTCTCACCGTTTTGCATGGCGCCACTGGAAGTTCTCATCAAATGGAATGCTGGGCCGCCCTCTCAAGCCTCAACATAAAAATAGCGGTCCGCGTTCTCGCAAAGATGCCTGACCAGGTGTGGAATGCGGTCCCAGTCCTCCTTGTAAGCGTTATCGCCGGCTTCGTAAGCGGCCTCGATGCGGTCGTAGTCCTCCGGTGTTTGGACGTATTGCGCCAGCATGCGCTCAAGCGCTGTGGCTTCCTCTGCCATGCCTGCCTCGGCATATGCCGTCGCCGCTGCCTGCACCAGCGACAGCCCCGAGTTGTCGGTACCGGTCTTGAATCCCTCGCCGGCGCGGCTCGATTCCCACAGGAAGATCGAGTACACCATCCTGTAGCCGGGCGGCAACTGGCCGAGAAGCTGTTCGGCGTTTTCAACATCCAGTTCGGAGGCCAGCTGGTACATGCCTTCTTCCGGTATTCCCTCGCTGTCGGATTCCCAAAAAGGGGCGTCGTCAGAACCGGCTGAGCTGGAAGCCTCGTCAACCATTTCCTGGACTTCTGGCGGAATGATGCGTGCCATGTGTGGTGCTCCCTTGCGTGTGGATGTTGGTCTTGGTGCTTATGCCCCAAGCATTCTGCTCAAGGAGCCGTAGCGGTAGAAAACAAAGCCCGCCATCACCAGCAGAAACAGCACAAAAGCGATAAAGGTTTTCCGGTTCTCGCGGCGCGCGTACTGCAAGGTCTCGGCATTCGATGCCTGCAACTCGCCGGCCTGGTCCATTGCCATCAGGGTTCGGCCCGCGGCCTCGGCATTCATGGCCTTGATGTCGGCGATGAGCGCGTTCTGCTCTTTCAGCAAATCGCGGATCTCGGATAGCAGGGCTGTCTGGTTGTTGTCCATTTGTTTCCCCTCCCGTGTCGGGCAATCCATTTTCAGCTTAATTGATGATTTCGCCCATGCCACTCTCCACACGGGTTCTTAGTTGCTGGATGAACTCCGGGTCATAGGGTTCCCAGCTTTCGAGTTCGCCCACAACCTTTAGAGGCTGCCTGCTACGGTACGACCGCGTCGGGTTGCCTGGGAACTTCTTGTCGGTGACGTTGGGGTCGTTCTCAAATTCTCCCGTCGGTTCAACGATGTAGACACGCGGCCTGCCGCTGCCTTTCGCGATTTCCGCGGCAAGCCCGGCCCCTTTGGAAAGGGCTGTGAAATAAATGTGGTTCATCACCACGCGTTCGTCGTAATTTGATTTGAAGCCCGCTGTCAGCAGGTCGCCGATTTGCAAATCAGCTTTTGTGCCGTGAAAGAAGGGGCCGGTGTCCAGAGCTGCCATAAGTTGTTCAATGCAAACGATGTGGTGAGAGCCCTCCAAGCCGGTGCGCGAGCTTGGGTTTCCAGGTTGACCGACACGGGAGCGGGACTGACCTCGTTAATGTATCCCGCAAAGGAAAAGCATGAGGCATCCGTGAGAGATTCAATCAGGTGCTCCATGCCGTGCTGCCTGCGCGGCCCGGGCCGCGTACGCCAAATCCCCCAATCGGATCGGACGTGGTTCTCAGCGATACGGCACATCGTCCTACATCCCCGAAAAGTCAGCCTCCTAGCATGAATAAACCAGCAATGAAAAGCACATCGCTCCGGCATGCAGCCGCCGCGGACAAGCGATTCATTCAGGTGAAGGCGGATTGATGGCGTGACCCTCAAACGGCATTTATCGCTCTTCAACTTCATCCACTTCTGAAGGAGATTGAAAATGATGAAAAGCATCACATACAGTGCAGTTTGCGCATTGGCTGTAGCCGGCTTGATGGGCTGCAGCGGTATGACGACCCAGGAGAGAAACACCGCCATCGGCGCTGGTGTTGGCGGCGTGGCCGGCTCGGCCTTGACCGGCGGTAGCGCCCTGGGTACCGTGGGCGGTGCCGCTGTGGGTGGCGTGATCGGCCACGAAGTCAGCAAGCCCGCCAGGTAAGCCTTGAGCTGGAAGCCGGGCGCGGTTCATGGGGTGCCATGGGGCACCTCATGCACACCGGCCCTGCCATCGCATGCCTACCGCAACCCTGGAGCACAAGGGCCTGTCTTTGGGCCTGCTCGCGGCCGGCGATCCCGCGAAACCCGCCCTCGTGCTATTGCACGGCTGGCCCCATTCCAAGGAACTCTATTCGCCGGTGATGGACGCCTTGGCCGGCGCTGGGCACTTTGTGCTCGCGTTTGACCTGCCGGCCGTCGGCGATTCACGCGGCGAGCCGCCTTCCGCCGAGAAAACCGTACTGGCTGACATTCTGGTCAGCGCTGTCGAAGCTGCCGGTGCGCGCCACCACAGTAAACCCATCATCGCGGGCCTGGATGTGGGCGGCATGATCGCCTACGCAGCCGCGCGCGACCATGGCCCGCGCATCGCGGGGGCCGTGGTCATGAACACCGTCATTCCCGGCATAGACCCCTGGGACAAGGTGCTGGCCGATCCGCGCATCTGGCACTTTGCGTTTCATGCCTTGCCCCATCTGCCGGAGCTGCTGGTTGCCGGGCATCAGCGTGCCTACTTCGATTTCTTCACCGACTTCCTGGCCGGCAAGAAGGATGCCATAACGGAAGGGCACCGGGCTGCATTTGCACGCGCCTATGAGCGGCCCGAGGCGCTTACGGCTGGCTTTGACTGGTACCGCGCCATGCAGGCCGATGCCAAGCACAACAGCCGGCCCAAGACCATCGAAACCCCCGTGCTTTTCCTTCGTGGCGATGCCGATGGCCGCTCGCCGGATGATTACCTTCCCGCGCTGAAGGCTGCGGGGGCCAAAGATATCAAGGGTGAGGTGCTGCGCGGCAGCGGCGAGTTCGCGCCGCTGGAAGCTCCTGAAGCCTTCGTGCAGGCCCTGGCCTCTTTCGCCAAGGCCTGCCAGGCCGGCTGACAAGACCCCGCAGCTATCGCGTTCAGGCCGCCTGTGGCAGGTAGCTGGGCCGTGGCGCCGTCATCCCCTGCTTGACCTGCTGTGTGATTTCGTCCGCCAGCACTTCATCTCGGCCGGCTTCCAGTCCGTCGAGCGCGCGCTTCACGATGTCCTCGGGGCTGGCCTTGGGCACTTCAAAACCGCGCGTGAGGTCGGTATCGACATAGCCCATGTGCAGGCCCAGCACCTGGGTCTTCTGCGGAGCGAGTTCGTTGCGCAGCGCATTGGTCAGCGACCAGGCTGCCGATTTGCTGGCCGAATAGGCCGCGAGTTCACCGCCGTTGATCCAGGAGGCAATCGACAGCACGTTCAACAGTGCGCCGCCGCCGTTGCCTTTCAGCACAGGCGCAAAAGCCTTGCTCACGTGCAGCACGCCAAAGAAATTGGTTTCGAACATGCGCCGGGCGAGGGCCTCGCTGTCAGCCGCCAGGAAGCCGCCCGGCTGGGCAACGCCGGCGTTGTTGACCACCAGCGTCACATCCGAAGCCAGCGCCGCGGCGGCGGCTACCTCTTCCGGTTTGGTGACGTCGAGCTTCAGGGCCTGGACGCCGGGCAGGGTGACGGTAGCAGGGTCGCGCGCGGCCGCATACACCTTGCGCGCGCCGCGGGCCAGCAGCTCACGCGCGAATGCCAGGCCTATGCCACGGTTGGCGCCGGTGACGAGGACCACAGAATTTTCGATCTTCATAAACATCTCCAAAAAAGAAAGGCAAACAAAAAAGCAGGGACAAAAAAAGAGCAAGCAGATTCACCGGATCCTGACGACCACCTTGCCCTTGGCGCGTCCCTGGGCGAGGTAGGCCAGGGCCTCCTTGGCCTGCTCGAACGGAAACACCTTGTCGATCACCGGCCGGATGCGCTCCGTTTGCAGCAGCTCGCCGAGTTCAGCGAGCTGGGCACCGTCGGGGCGCACAAAGAGAAAGGAGTAGCGGACTTCACGCTGTTTCGCCAGGCGCATGATTTTGCGGCTCATCAGCCCCAACACCCAGGTCAGGAAGAAACCCAGGCGCCGCGTGCGCGCGAAGGCCGCGTCCAGCGGGCCGACGAGGGACACAATCCAGCCACCGGGCTTGAGGATGCTGATGGCCTTTTCAATGGTGTCTCCTCTGACGGTGCCTAGCACCATGTCATAGCGCTGCAGCACCTTCTCGAAGTCTTCTTTTTTGTAGTCGATTACTTCGTCCGCGCCCAGGGCGCGCACCAGTTCAACATTGCCCGTGCTGGTGGTGGTCGCCACCTTCGCACCCAGCTGCTTTGCCAGCTGGATCGCGAAAGTGCCTATGCCGCCGGATCCCGCGGGGATAAACACCTTCTGGCCGATCCGCAGATCGGCGCGCTCCTTCAGGGCTTGCCAGGAGGTGAGCCCGACCATGGGAACAGAGGCGGCCTGCACGAAGTCCAGCCTGGCGGGCTTCAGCGCTGCGGCGCTTTCGGGCACCACCGCGAACTCGGCAAGGGAGCCGGTACCCAAGTCGAACAGGCTGGCGAAGACGGCATCGCCAGGCTTGAAGCGCGTCACGCGGTTGCCGACCTCGGTCACCACACCGGCCAGGTCGCTGCCCAGCGTGGCCGGCAGCTCGAAGCGCAAGACGGGTTTGAAGGTGCCGGTCAAAATCATGTTGTCGATCGGGTTCAGGCCCGCGGCATGGACCTCGACCAGCATCTCATAGGGTTTCAGCGTGGGGCGAGGAAGCTCCGAGAAGCCGATTCCGGGCGACTTGCCGTAGCGTTTGAAGGTGAGTGCTTTCATGGCTTTCTTATTGGCTGTGTTGCTGGCCGCGAACTGGCGCACGCACCGACGATGCGGGCGGCTCGTCAAGCCCCAGGTTCTTCCGAATGCCTGCGTCCACCATCCCGGCAGGCGCGAAGCGGCGAAGCCATTGCAGCCCGCCCGCGCGCATGCCGGCGGTGTAGCGCAGCTTCGGATTGGCGGCCATGGCGGCTTTGAGCACGGCGTCGGCCACCACGCCCGGGCTGTCGCCGGACTCCACCAGCGCTTTCATCCTGTGGGTCACGGCGTTGCGGGCCAGGCGGTAGGCATCGAGCTTCGCGTCGGGCTCCAGCAGGTTGGCGTCGAACTGCGTGTTTGTGTTCGCGGGCTCAATCACCGAGACCCGTATGCCCAGGCTGCGCAGCTCATGGTCCAGCGATTCCGAATAGCCTTCCACCGCGTGTTTGGTCGCGGCATACAGCGCCATGTAAGGCATGGGTACAAAACCAAACACCGAACCGATGTTGACAATGCGGCCGCTGCCCTGGCGCCGCATCTGCGGCAGCACGGCCCGCGTCATGCGTACCAGCCCGAAGAAGTTGGTGTCAAAAATTGCCTGGGCCTGCGTGATGGAGCTTTCCTCCGCGCCGGCGGCAGCCACGCCGAAACCTGCGTTGTTGACCAGCAGGTCGATGCGGCCCTCGCGGTCCATCAGTGCCTGCACCGCGGCCTGGACGGATTCGTCCCGGGTCACATCCAGCGGCAGCATCTCAAAAGGCTGGTGGCCCGCCTGCGCGCCGCGCCGGCTGGTGCCATAGACCGTGTAGCCGGCCCCAGCCAGCCGCAGCGCGGTCGCTTCGCCTATGCCTGAGGAGGCTCCCGTCACCAGGGCGATTTTGGGTGGTGGGCTTGTCGATGCGGAGGCCGTAATGTTATTTGGAATGATGATTGTCATATATAAAGGCGAACAAAAAACAGGCGGTGCTCCGATGTTTCAGGAGGAGGGGTTAGGGGCGGGGACGAAGTGCTCTATCGCCGCCTCGCACAGGCTGTCGGCCAGCGCGGATTCATCCACCACGCGGGCCAGCAGCAAGGTACCCACCATGGTGGCCACGGTCACCAGCGCGCGCTCATGCGCGCCAGGTTGCCCCCAGTCGGGCGACTGACGGGCGACAAGGTCGATCATTTCCTTCACATGGCGCGTGGTCGCGCGGCGTACCTCGGGGGCTTGGCGCGCTGTTTCGGAACCCAGCGCCACCAGCGGGCAGCCCAGTTCAACCTGCTCCAGGTGCTCACGCGAAAGGTAGGCGCGCAGCATGGTGGCCAGCGCCTCTTCGGGAGGCGTGCCGGCCACCACCCCCGCCACCACGGCCGCCGATTCGGCGCAGGCGCGCGTCGCCGCTTCTGCCAGCATGGCCTCGCGCGAGGCGAAATGCGCATAAAACCCGCCATGCGTGAGGCCTGCTTCCTTCATGATGTCGGCCACGCCCGTGCCGTCATAGCCGCTGCGGCGAATGGCCCGTGCGGCCACCGACACGATGCGCTCGTGCGAGGCCTCTTTGGCGGCGGCTCTGGCGTTGATTTTGGTGGGGTTTGCATTTCGCATGATGATCATCATACATGAATTGGGCAACGCATGCACACCCATGTCTTGTTGTCTTCTTGTTGTCTTTGCCTTGAATCTGCGCAAATCTGCGAAATCTGCGGATGAATCTTTATCCATAGATTTCGCAGATTTACGCAGATTGCAACGCCCGGAGCTCGCAAGGCCTGTTGCCTACATGCTGTGCGGTCTGCGGCTGACACAGGCCGCAGGTGGCGCACGCAGACTGTGGATGTGCTTCGAAGGCACCGCGCAAATATTAAAAAGCGCAATCCGCCGTAAACAACAGGCAGGGCAAAGACCAGGCCCGGCAAAGCCCGCAGGAGACCGCAATGAGGACCAACGGACAATCCCTTTCCTACTGGCTGGCGTCAGCCTCCATGCCGTCCTTCCCGCCGCTGTCCGGCCCCAGCGAGGCCGACGTGTGCGTCATCGGCGGCGGCATTGCCGGCCTGACGACGGCCTATCTGCTCTCGCGCGAGGGCAAGCGCGTCGTCCTCCTCGAAGCGTTTGAACTCGCCGCCGGCGAAAGCGGCCGCACCACGGCGCAGTTTGTCCCGCCCGACGACCACTACTGCGAGATCGAAAAATCCTTCGGGCTGGAGGGCGCTAAACAGGTCGCGCAAAGCTTCAAGGCCGCCACCGACTTGGCCGAAACCATTGCCCGCGACGAGGCGCCCGATTGCGGCTTTGAGCGCCTCGACGGCTATCTCTACTGCCTGCCCGGCCAGGACACCGAGCTCCTGGTACGCGAACTCACGGCGGCCCACAAGGTGGGTGTGGCGGTGGAGCAGTTGCCGCGCGTGCCCGGCCTGTCTTTTGACACCGGGCCTTGCGTGCGCTACGCCGGTCTGGGCCAGTTCCATCCCGTGAGGTACCTGGCCGGCCTGGCCCTGGCCTGCGCGCGCCAGGGTGTGCGCATCCATTGCGGCACGCGCGCGACGGACATCAAAAGGAGTGGGAAGAGCCACACAGTGGAGACAGAGCACGGCGACGTCCGCGCCGATGCGGTGGTCGTGGCCACCAACACGCCGTTCAAGGACCGCGTGGTCATGCACACCAAGCAGTCGGGCTACCGCAGCTATGTGATCGGCATCGAGATGCCCAGGGGCGCCTTCCCGCGCATCCTGCTGTGGGACACCGGCGACCCCTATTACTACCTGCGGCTGGACTCGCCGCCGGCCGATACGGCAGCCCACGACATGCTGATCGTCGGCGGCGCCGACCACAAGGTCGGCCAGGACGTGCACCCCGAGCATCGCTGGCGTGAGATCGAGCAATGGGTGCGCGAGCGCTTCCCAATGGCGGGGGCCGTTCGGCACCGCTGGTCCGGCCAGGTCATGGAGCCGGCCGACGGCGTGGCCTACTTCGGCCCCAACCCCATGGACCACCCCAACATCTACATCATCACCGGCGACTCCGGCACCGGCATGACGCACTGCACGGCCGGCGCCATCACCATCACCGACATGATCATGCACCGGCCCAACCCCTGGGCCGAGCTGTACGACCCGGCGCGCAAGGCCATCCACGGCCTGGGCGATTTCGTCAGGGAACAGGCCAACACGCTCGCGCGCTACAAGGATTTGCTCACCGCCGGCGATGTGGAAAGCGCAGCGCAGATCAAGCCCGGCGAAGGGGCAGTGATCAGGCAGGGCCTGGGCAAGCTCGCCGTCTACCGCGATGAGTTTTCAGCGCTGCATGTGCGCTCCGCCGTCTGCACCCACCTGGGCTGCATCGTGGCCTGGAACTCCGCCGAAAAATCCTGGGACTGCCCCTGCCATGCCTCCCGCTTTGGGGTGGACGGCGAGGTGCTGCACGGGCCCGCGGCCGCTCCCCTGGCGGCGGAAAAGCTCGACCAGCCCGGGAAGGAGTAAGGAAGATGCCATTAAGAGGAAGCCACAAAGAAATTCTTCAGAAGGCCAACGCGGCCATCACTGATGGCGACTACGAAGGCTTCCTGAAGTTCTGCACCGAGGATACGGAATGGACCTTTGTGGGGGACAGGACCCTCCAAGGCAAAGAAGCGGTTCGCCAGTGGATGGCGAGCACCTACAAGGAGCCGCCGCAATTCGAGGTCCATCGCATGATCGCCGAGGGCGACTTTGTGATCGCGATGGGTGAGATCAGTTTGAAAAATGAAGCCGGGACAGCGGCGCGCCATGCTTACTGTGATGTCTGGCGGTTTCGGGATGGGCTGATGGCGGAGTTGCAGGCGTTTGTGATTTAGGTTGGGCTGGAGCGGCAAGCGCCTCCGGTTCCACCCTGCTTCGGGAACGGTGAGGAACAGCGTGGGAAAAATTCAGGACTTCTTTGCACGGTACGAGGAAGGCGCTAATACCTTTGACCCGGCCTTGATGCGTTCCCTGTACACGGCTGAATTCATGGCCGGTGACCCGAATGGCGTGACGTGCGGCCGAACGATGAGGCGCTTCAAGCATCCTTTGCGAAACGCAAGGAATTATTTCAGCAGATCGGCTTCAAGCGCGCCAAGGTGCTGGATGTGGACGCCACGCTGCTGGACGGCAACTACACCATGGCCAAGGTGCATTGGCAGATGACATTTGAAAAAGAGCCGGGCCATCCGCTCGATTTCAAATTCTTTATCACCTATTTCCTCTTTGATGCGGGCTCAGGGCCCAAGGCGGCGTTCTGGATTTCGCATGAGGAAGAGCCGAAGGTGATGCGGGAGGCGGGGCTTGTTGCGGGAGGTGATTGACGACGGTACCCGCAATCATGAGCTCAGTCCTAAGTCCGCTATGGTCCGTTGAACCCGGTCCTCGCACCAGCGAGCTTATGTGGGTATCGAATAAACTGCCGTACAGGCTTTGCAGGGGCAAGAGGTTTGAACTTGTTTGATTAAGCATTGAGCGGCAGCAGTATCGTTCTTGAGTGAAAACACGATCGCACCATCACAGAGGGGGCACTGAACGGAAGACACCCCTGACGCGATGTACTGCTGCAACGCTTGGGATACGGCTTTGTTCGCTCCTTCCTGGGTCAGAGCTGTACGAGCAGGATCTTTAGGTGTCACCCTGGTAATTAAGAACGCTACTAGTCCGATGATGCCGATCCCTAAACCTACCACTGTAACCAGCACGAAGGCAAACAGATCCTCTCTCATAAAAGTAAGTTCATCCTTTGCTTTCTTGAGGAGATGGGCCGGACATCTGATTTTCAGTTTTAAAAATTTGACTATTGGAACAGCTTTTGGGTGGCAAGTCCCCAGCAGAGCAGGAGCGTCCAATACGCTGCGGCCTCTGCAATTAGGTTACGTTTCGGGGAGCGCCAGAAGTCCAAAGTACGGGACGGAAGGTTGCTCGCTCGTCCACTGGGAGGACGCCAACGTCTTTCCGTATTGCAAGCAGTAGTTCGGCGAGAAGCGCATCGTGTTTTTCTTGTGTTCGGTTCACCGCGTTTGATGAACTGATCTCCGAGCGAAATGCATTGAGAGCAGCGAGAACAATCTGTGGAGCGAAAAGCAGCAAATTGTTTGTAGCGCGAGAAAATGCCAGATGACCCTCCGGGGTTGCATCACCCTCAACAATTCCGTTGAGACTTTCGATGAATGCCTTGTAATAGGTCAGTTTTTCCTTCCTTCGCTCGGCCTCCAGATCTTTTTGCTTCGAAAGCCAGTACGTGACGACGGCCGCGAGCAAGCTTCCGGCGAGACCGAGAAGTGCGATAGCTAGGGAAGTATCCATTGTCTAGATGTCCCTTATAGCAACGGCGACATGGCCTCGCCCCAAATCCATACGCATTGCTAAAGAGGTCTTCATGAAATTTTGCCTTGACGGATTGCTGATAAAAGCACCCAGGGCATTCAATGTTTGCTGGGAAGCGAACAACATCATGTTGTGCCATTCGGCTTTCAGGTCGCCGAGGACATCTTGTTTACTCTTTAAATCTGGTCGATTTATTCGCAACGAGGTCTCGTTCTCAGAAAAGTCGTATGCGGCATACATCAGCAAAACAATAACTCGATATCTTGCTTCTAGGTCTTTCCGTTGACTGTCCTGAGTTGCCTCTTTACGCTTCAACAAATGTTGTGCGCCTGCAGTAAGTACAGAACCCACTCCCAATCCAGCAACAAGTCCTGTGACTAACGTGACTAAAACGCTGTCCATTTTTTCCTCCCCGCGGCTGTTATTAGTGCAGTGTATGACTGGGGCCACCTACATGTGCAATCGTAGCTGGCGGACTGCGACAAACTCATCACCTTGTTGTGTTTGATGCCCTCCCATGTGCTTAAGCTTCAGGCATAGGCTGGCAATTGATGAAGGCATGTCCCGCAGCGTTGAAATGATCAGAGTGCGGCAAGAGTTGCGGAGGTTATCCAGATCGAATTGAGACTGGCTTAACTGAGAATTCACAGGCGCGTGCTTTGAAATAGCCAGCTCAAAGAATCCGATTAAACCAAAGCAAGGACAAGCCAGCCGACACCAAGGCCAGCGCAGCCGCCAGCAGCGCCAGCAACCCGGAAATCTCGGTCTCTTTCTTCTCGATCGCGAGGCGCGAACTCAGCGTCTCATAAACCTTCTTCAAGTCCGCCGCCGTGCCCGCGTAGAAGTACTCGGCCTGGGTGGTGCGGGCAATGCCTTTCAAGGTTTCTTCATCGAGCTTGACGCGCATGGACCAGCCTTCAAAGCCGATGGTTTCGCCATCCACCGTGCCGACGCCGACGGTGTAGACACGCACGCCGCGGTCGGCAGCAGCTTTGGCGGCGTCCATGGAGTCCACGCCTGTGGTGCGCTGGCCGTCGGTCAGCAAAATGATGGCGCCTGAGGTGTAGGAGCCGGGGGCGACGGGGACGAATTCTTTTTTGTTTGCGCCTTTGTCGGGGTTCAGGGCTTGGTCTATGGAGGTGCCGCGGGGTTTCTCGCGGCCGTATTGCATGGAGGCCAGGTCAATGCCGGCGTCGGGGAAAAGCTCGGCCAGCGAAACGACGATGCCGTTGCCTATCGCGGTGCCGCGCTGTAATTGAAATTTGTCGATCGCGACGACCAGGTCTTCGCGGCTCAGGGTGGGTTGCTGCACCACCGAAGCCGTGCCGGCAAAGGCGACGATGCCTACGCGCACATTGCGGGGCAGGTCGGCGAGGAAGGCCTTGGCGGCGTTCTGCGCGGCGACCAGGCGGTTGGGTTGCACGTCGGCGGCACGCATGCTGCCTGAGACGTCCATGGCCAGGATGATGGTTTCGCGTTGCGAGGGCAGGCTGATGACGGCGAAGGGGCGGGATGCGGCCACCAGCATGGCGGCGAGCGACAGCAAAAACAGCAGGGGCGGCACATGGCGGCGAAAGCCCTGGCCGCGGCCCATGGCTTCCCGCACGATGGAGAGGCTGGCATAGCGCAGCGCCATCTTCTTTTTGCGGCGCAGCAGCCAGATGTAGATGAGCACCAGCAGCGGAATGGCGAGCAGCAGCCATAAAAATTCCGGCCACAAAAACGTCGGCAAGGGCAGTTTGGACATGAAGGTGTTGAGCCAGCTGAAGTTCATGATGGATGTCCTTTGCAGCTCAGGCGGCGTGCTTCAGGTGGGCGGGCAGCGCGCCGCCGGACAGCCGGCTGCGGCGCTTGCGCAGCTCGGTAAAGCGCATGATGGCATCGACCAGGTCGTCGTCGGTGGAGAGTTCCAGCGTGTCCACGCCGGCGCGTGCTAGCGACTGCCGCAGGTCTGCCTCGCGCTGGGCGGCGATCTGCGCAAAGCGCTTGCGAAAACCCGCGTCATGGGTGTCGACCAGCAGCTGCTCGCCGGTTTCGGCGTCGCGGATGGGGATCAGGCCCAGGTCGGGCAGGTCCAGCTCCAGCGGGTCGAGCAGTCGCACGGCCACGACTTCGTGGCGGCGGGCCAATTGGGCCAAGGGCTTTTCCCAGCCGGGTTCGCTGATGAAGTCGGAGACCACAAACACGGTGGAGCGCCGGCGCAGCAGGTTGGCGGCGGATTCGAGCAGCTCGTGCAGGCGCGTGGGCGTGTGGCTGTCGGTAACCTCCGGTCTGGCCTGCAGGGTGTGCAGCAGGTGCAGCACATGGTGGCGGCCGCCGCGCGTGGGGATGACGGCGTCCACGCCGGAGCCATACAACATGGCGCCCACGCGGTTGCCGTGGCGGGTCAGCATGCGGGCCAGCACGGCGACAAATTCGGCGGACACATGGCGCTTGCGCTGCTCGCTGGAGCCGAAGTCCATCGAAGGGCTCAGATCCAGCAGAAACCAGGCGCTCATCTCACGGTCTTCGGTGAAGACGCGCACATGCGGCTGCTGCAGCCGCGCGGTCACGTTCCAGTCGATGTGGCGCACGTCATCGTGGTGCTGGTATTCGCGCAGGTCGGCCAGGTCCATGCCGGTGCCGCGCAGCAAGGTGCGGTAGTCGCCCTGCAGCAGGCCGTCGAGGCGGCGCAGCACGGTCCATTCCAGCCGGCGCAGCAGTTGCTCCGCGCTGGCACTTCCCGTTCGCCCCGAGTAAGTATTCTCCGTTCGCCCTGAGCTTGTCGAAGGGCGGGCTTCGACAGGCTCAGCCCGAACGGAGGGGGCGCGGGCGTGTGGAGGTTCAGGCGGCGAGTTTTTCATGTGCCAACGGTTTTGCGGGCGGGGGGATTTTCGCCATGATCTTGGTGATCAGCCCATCGGCTGACAGGCCTTCGGACAGGGCCTCGTACGACAGCACCAAGCGATGCCGCAACACATCGGGCACCAGGTCGGTCATGTCCTCGGGCAGTGCATAGCTGCGGCCGCGCAACATGGCCAGGGCGCGCGCGCCTTCGGTGAGGTTGATGGTGGCGCGCGGGCTGGCGCCGAAGGTGATGAAGCGCTGCAAATCCTTCAGCCCATGCTTGACGGGCGTGCGCGTGGCCGAGACCAGGCGCACCGCGTATTGCACCAGCGAAGGGTCGACGTAGATGCGGCGGCATTCGGCCTGCAGGGCGGCGAGCTGCTCGGTGGTGGCGACGGCGGTGACGGCGACGGCCGGGCCGGTCACGCGCTGGACGATGACAAATTCTTCTTCGTCGGTCGGGTAGTCGACCAGCACCTTCATCATGAAGCGGTCCACTTGGGCTTCGGGCAACGGGTATGTGCCTTCGGTTTCGATGGGGTTCTGCGTGGCCATGACGAGGAAGGGTTCGGGCACCTTGTGGGCGGTGCCGGCAATCGTGACCTGGCGCTCCTGCATGACTTCGAGCAACGCGCTTTGCACCTTGGCGGGCGCGCGGTTGATTTCATCGGCCAGCAGCAGGTTGGTGAAGACGGGGCCCAGCGAGGTGCTGAACTCGCCGGTCTTCTGGTTGTAGATACGGGTGCCCACCAGGTCGGCCGGCACCAGGTCGGGCGTGAACTGGATGCGCTTGAACTGGCCCTGCACGGTGTTGGCCAGGGTCTTAACGGTCAGGGTCTTGGCCAGGCCCGGCACACCCTCGACCAGCAAATGGCCCTGGGCCAGGATGGCGACCATGACGCGCTCGAGGAAGCGGTCCTGCCCGACGACCACGCGCTTGACCTCGTAAAGAATCTGCTCCATGAGCTGGGCGGTGTCGTGGTGGGCGGTATCGGTGGTCGGGTTGTCCATGCGGGTGTCCTTGGGCGGGTGGGCTAAGGGGTATGTCGTGGATGTTGTCAGAACGGCGGCATGCCGGCGGCCGAGGCGGCGTTTTCTATCGGCACGGCAAAGCCTATGCCGACAAAGGTGCGCTGCTGGTTGGGGTTGAAGATGGCGGTGACGATGCCGACGACCTCGCCGTCCATGGTGACCAGCGGGCCGCCCGAGTTGCCGGGGTTGGCGGCGGCGTCGAACTGGATCAGGTTGCTCATCATCTGCTTGCCCTCGGGCGAGCGGAAGTTGCGCTTGAGGCCGGAAACAATGCCGGCCGAGGCCGAGGGGCCAATGCCGAAGGGGTAGCCCACAGCCATGACCTGGTCGCCGGGGGCCAGGTCGGCGGTGGAGCGCATGGTGGCGGCGATCAGGTCGTCGGGGATCTTGTGGGCCTGCAGCACGGCGAGGTCGTTCTCGGGCTGCACGCCGGTGATGCTGGCGGTGGACTCGAGCCCGTCGGCAAAGGTGACCTTGATGGTCTGGGCGTTCTGCACCACGTGCAGGTTGGTCAGGATGATGCCCTTGTCGACGATGACCACGCCGGTGCCCACGCTGCGCTGCTCGGTGTCGTCCTTGCCGTCCTTGTCCTTGCCCAGGCCGACGATGCGGACGACCGAGGGGATGATGGTGTCATAGGCCTTGGTGCCGGGTGAAGGCAACACCGTGGTCTCCAGCGTCTTGAGCACGGCGGCGTTGATGTCTTCCTGTGTGAGCTTGCGCGCCGGGTGGCGCAGGGGGGATGAAAAGCTGACGGCCAGCAGCAGGGCCAGCAGGCCGACGACGGACCACAGTAGGTAGAGCTGGTGGCGCGCCAGGTAGCTGCCGAGGCGGGCGGCGCGCGGAAAGCGGGAGGGTGGGGCCTCTGCCGCGGTGTCTTCGTTGAGCGGCTGGGCGTCGGCATCGGCCGCTCCCTGTGCCGGACGGTTTGAACTGCTGTAAAGGGCTGGCCTGCGCATCCGTTCACCTTTGGGGGCTGTGGTCTCAAAACCGGGCTGGTACGGGCGCGCCCAAAACTGGGTTCAGGCCCTGTATTTACAGTTGCACCGTATCACGATTTGTGCATCCATGCACGCGATTTGGGTATGGGCGCGTGGGGCTTTGTAAAGAGCTTTAATCCACAGATTACGCAGATTTCCACAGATTAAAGGCAATCCCGATGAGAGATCGTTTGGCCGGGGTATGGGATGGAGCCAAGCACCGCCTGAATGCCTCTCCTTCAATCTGCGGAAATCTGCGTAATCTGCGGATAAAAATCCCCGCTTTTGGGGGCGCAAGCGCCTCAGCGCCCAGGCTCGTCCGCCGGCTTGCGCAGCAAGGTCAGCGCCAGCGCGGCCGAAGCCAGCATCAGGAACAGGCTCACGGCATTGAGCGCGGGTGTGGCGCCCTCACGCATGCGGCCGTACATCATGACGGTCAGCGGCGCGTCGGAGCCGACCAGCATCAGTGTGGTGTTGAAGTTCTCGAACGACATCAGGAAAGAGATAGCACCAGCGCCGATCAATGCGGGCTTCAAATAAGGCAGTGTGATGGTGCCAAAGACCGCCGCGCGCGAGGCGCCCAGGTTGTAGGCGGCTTCCTCCAGGGTGATGTCAAAACGTTTCAGGCGCGCGGTGATGATGAGGGTGGCGATGGAGACGATATAAGAAAACTGGCCTATCACCACCAGCGGCAGGCCGGGGCGCAGAAAGTCCAGCTCCAGGCCCCAGGCGTCGTCGGCGAACTGTGCCAGCCGGCTGGCGAAGGCCAGCACCGAGATGCCCAGGATCACGCCCGGAATCACGAGCGGCGCCAGCATCAGCATGGACAGGGCCTGCTTGCCCGGGAAGCGGGCGCGTTCGATCAAAAACGCATTGGTGGTGCCGACCAGCACCGCCAGGACGGTGACCCAGGCCGCCACCACCACACTGGTCCAGAGGCTGGCCAGCAGCGGCCCGTCGGCAAACAGCCCGCTGCGCCCGGCCTTGCTGCCGAAGAACCAGTCGAGCGTGAAGCCGCGCCAGGGCGGCGCCGGATAAGGCGCGTCGTTGAAGGCGAACACCGCCACCACCACCAGCGGCAAAAACAGGAACGCAAAAAAAGCCAGCGCATAGGCCACCGTGCCGGCGCGCAGCCAGGCCGGGCGGGGCAGGGAGGCGATCACTGAAAACTCTCCTCAAGTCTTTGCCAGTGGCCGCGCGGAACCGGCTTTGCCGGGCCGCAGCGGCCGTCCCCTGCAAGGGGGGAGGGAGCTACACGAAGTGAGATCCAACGGGGGTTTGTCATGTCTTGCGCATCACTTCGCCGAATTTTTGGCCGGTTAATTTCAGGCCGAGCCACACGATGGCAGTCGAAAGCCCCAGCAGCAAAAAGCCAAACGCCGCACCCTGTTCCCAGTTAAACCGCGTGATGAACTGTGTATAGATCTGCTCGGTGAACCACAGCGAGTTCTTGCCGCCCAGCAGCGTGGGCGTGAGGTAGTTGCCCAGCGTGAGCATGAAGACCACGATGCAGCCGGCCAGGATGCCGGGCGCGGCATGGGGGATGACGATCTGGCGCAGGATGGAGGGGCCGTTGCCGCCCAGGTCGTAGGCGGCTTCGATCAGCGAGTCGTCCAGGCTTTCAAGTGCGCTGATCAGCGGCACCACCATGAAGAGCATGGAGGTATAGACCAGGCCGACCAGAATGGTGGCGTCGCGGTAGAGCAGCTCAACGGGCGCGGCGGTGATGCCCAGCTGCACCAGCACGGCGGGCAGCACGCCGGATTCCCGCAGCAGAATCATCCAGCCCAGGGTGCGCACGGTTTCGCTGACCCAGAAGGGAATCAGGCACATCACCAGCAGCAGCGACTTGGCGCGCCCGCGCACCAGCTTGGCAATCGTCCACGCAATCGGGAAGGCCAGCAGCAACGTGATGCCGGTGGCCAGGATGGACATGATCGCCGTGCGCACAAAGGTGTGCCAGTACAGCGGTTCGTCGATAAAGGTGCGGTACTGCGCCAGGCTGGGCGCGTACTGGCGCGGCGCGATGCGCTCGCGCAGCGAGAGCACGGCCAGGTCCACGTGCGGCAGCACGATCAGCCCCAGCAGCCAGACCAGGGCCGGCGCCAGCAGCAGGAACAAGATCAGCCTGGCCTGCGCCCGGCCTGAGCCCGGACCGGGGGAGGAAGGCAGGGCGGCCGCGGCTTGCATGGCGCCCTCAGGTGTTGCCGAAGCAGACGGCCTGCTCGGGGTCGAAGCTGAAGGCGACGGTCTCTCCGATGCGCAGGTCGGCGAAGCGGCCGGTCTGCGGCAGGGCGATGCGGAACTCGGTGCGGCTTTCGGTTTCGCGCAGCAGCACGGCCGAGTTGGCGCCGTCGAACAGCAGGCTTTCGACCTGGCCGGCGTAGACCGTGTGGTTGGACGGCAGCTCGGTCGCGTCGCGCGCGAGGTTGATGGCCTCGGGCCGCACAAAGGCCTGCACCGCCTGCTCGGGCTGCAGCCGGCCCGCGGCGCGCGCGCGCAGGGCCAAGCCCCCGGTGGTGGTCAGCGCGACCACGCCGCCGGCTTCCGTGCCCGAGGCATTGGTGCTGGCGGCGAGCTTGTTGTTGGTGCCCACAAAGCCCGCCACAAACGGGGTTTGCGGCTGGTAATACAGCTGCTGCGGCGTGCCGAGCTGCTCAAAGCTGCCGGCATTCATCACGGCCACATGGTCGGACAGCACCAGGGCCTCGGACTGGTCGTGCGTGATGTAGACAAAGGTGGTGCCGAAGGCGGCTTGCAGCTGCTTGAGCTCGACCTTCATGTGCTCGCGCAGCTTCAGATCCAGCGCGCCCAGCGGTTCGTCGAGCAGCAGCAGCGTGGGCTCCAGCACCAGGCTGCGCGCGATGGCCACGCGCTGGCGCTGCCCGCCCGAGAGCTGGTCGACGCGCTTGTCCTGCATGCCGGGCAGGCTCACGCGCTCGAGCATGGCGCCGACCTTGGTGGCGATGTCGGCGCGCGAGAGGCCGCGCCGCGCCAAGCCGTAGCCCACGTTCTCGCCGACCGACATCATGGGGAACAGCGCCAGGTGCTGGAACACCATGTTGACGGGCCGCTGGTTGGGCGGCACGCCGTTCATGGGCTTGCCGCCGATGTGGATCTGGCCCGTGTCGGGCGACAGAAAGCCGGCGATCATGCGCAGCAGCGTGGTCTTGCCGCAGCCCGAGGGGCCGAGGATGGAGAAAAAGCTGCCGCGCTCCACCGTGAAGGACAGGTCCTTCACGGCGGGCTGGCCGGCGTAGGTTTTACCGACGTGCTCGGCTTGCAGGTCTGCGTGCACCGTGGGCGCGGCCGTGTGGCTTACTGAGCTGCCTTGATGCGGTCTAAAACGCGACCCTCGATATCCTCTATGCCTGCAGGCACGGCCGGGTACCACTTGACGTTCTTCAGCGCGGCCTCGGGGAAGCTGGCGGCGAACTGGGCCTTGAGCTTGGGATCGGCCAGCTGGTCGGCGCCCTTGGAGGCGGTGAAGTTGCCGGCCGAGCCCGCGACCTTGGCGGCGATTTCAGGGCGCATGTTGAAATTGATCCAGGCGTAGGCGGCGGCATCGTTGCGGCCTTTGGCGGGGATGGCGAAGGTGTCTATCCAGCCGAGCGCGCCGGACTTGGGCGCGATGAACTGGATCTCGGGCTTCTCGGCATTGAGCTTCCAGCCGCCGGTGTCCCACATCATGGCGCCCACGACTTCGCCGGCGCGCATGCCGTTGAGCAGCTGGTCCTTGTTGTCCCAGTAGAACTTGATGTTGCCCTTGCAGGCGACCATGGTCTTGCCGACTTCGTCCATCAGCGCGCCGTAGGCCTTCGGGTCCTTGTAGAGTGCGAAGGGGTCCTTGCCGGAGGCGAAGGCGAAGGCCAGCAGGGTGGGGCGTTTGAGGCGCACGGCGGTCTTGCCCTTGAACTCGGCCTTGCACAGGTCGGGGTAGTCGGCCATCTTGGCCAGCTTGGTGTTGACGACCAGGCCGTCGGTGCCCCAGATGTGCGGCAGGCCGTAGACCTTGCCGTCCAGCGTGGTGTTTTTCTTGGTGGCCTCGAGCATGGAGGGGATGAAGAGCTCGGACTTGATCTTGCTGAGGTCCATGGGCTTGTAGATGCCGAACTCCTGCTGCGGGCCGGTGATGCGGTCCTGCGAGGGCTGGGCCAGGTCAAAGCCGGCGCCGCCTGTGGCGCGCAGCTTGGAAATCATCTCTTCGTTGTTCGAGAGGGTCAGCTCGACGTCGATGCCGGTTTCCTTCTTGAACTGGGCCACGACGTCGGCGGGCACGTAGTCGGCCCAGGTGATCAGCCGCAGCTTCTGGTCCTGCGCCCAGGCGGCGCCGCCAAGGCTGGAGGCGACAAGGCCGATGCCGAGAATATGGCTCATCAGGCGGGATAATTTCATTTGGCTTTCCTTTGTTATGTCGAGGGGACGGGGTTGACGAAGGGAGATCAGCTGAAACCACGGCGAGACCCCGAATGACGAGGGGGTGTTCCGCCTGAAAAAAAGCATAGGGTGTCCCGATTTCATTTCTGTGTCAACATCTTCATCAGGCGCCGCCTGCCCCGCGTTGTGCTTTTCCCCGAACTTTCCCTGGCCTCGTGCCTGGCGGCCGGCCAGCCTTTTTTCTTTCTTCTTCGCGCATGACTTTCTGGATAGACACGCATTGCCACCTCGACGCCCCCGAACTGGCCGCCGATGTCGCCGAGGTGCGCGCGCGCGCCGCCGCGAAGGGCGTGGCGCACATCGTGATCCCGGCCGTCGGTGTGTTCAACTTCGAGGCGGTGCGCATGCTGGCGCACCGGTTCGACGACAGCTATGCCCTGGGCATACACCCGCTGTGCGTGCCGCAGGCGCGCGACGAAGACCTGCAGGCGCTGGACGCGGAGCTTGCGCTCAGGCAGGGCGACCCGCGGCTGGTGGCGGTCGGTGAGATCGGCCTGGATTATTTTGTGCCGGCGCTCACGCAGAGCCCGATGCGCGAGCGGCAGGAACATTTCTACCGCGAGCAGCTCAAGCTGGCGCGCAAGCACGCCCTGCCGGTGATCCTGCATGTGCGGCGCTCGGCCGACAAGCTGCTCAAGCACCTGCGTGAACTGGCGCCCGAGGGCGGCTGGCACGGCATCGGCCACGCGTTCAACGGCAGCGAGCAGCAGGCGGCCGAGTTCTTCAAGCTCGGTTTCAGGCTGGGCTTTGGCGGCACGGTGACCTTTGATTCGGCGCGGCAGATCAGGCGCCTGGCGGGGGAACTGCCGCTGGAATCGCTGGTGATGGAAACCGATTCCCCCGACATCCCTCCGCACTGGATTTACGCCACGGCGGCCGAGCGCGAGGCCGGCAAGCCGCAGGGCCGCAACGAGCCGGGTGAGCTGCCGCGCATCGCGCAGCAGGTGGCGGAACTGCGCGGCATCAGCGTGGATGCACTGGCCGCTGCGACCACGGCCAATGCCAGGCAGGCTTTGCCCAAGCTGGCGGCGCTGCTCGCATGAAGGCACAAGCCGTGTCGGCAGCGCTGACGGGGCTGGCGCCCCTGGTGTCTGATCGCACGCGCTTGCTGGTGCTCGGCAGTTTTCCGGGTGCGGCCTCGCTGGCGGCTCAGCAGTATTACGGCCACCCGCAAAACCATTTCTGGAAAATCCTCAAGGCGCTCTGGCCGCCCGGCCCGCAGGACATCGGTCCTGATGCCTACCGCATACGCAGCGAATGGCTGCTCTCCAAGGGGCTGGGCCTGTGGGATGTGTACGCGGCCTGCGAACGCGAGGGCAGCCTGGACAGCGCCATCCGCAATGCCGAGGTGAACGACCTGGCCGGCCTGCGGCAGCTGTGCCCGGCGCTGGAGGCGATTGCCCACAATGGCGGCGAAAGCTACAAACATTCGCTCGCTGTAAAGATTGCCCTGAGCGCCGCCGGGCCGCCCCAAGGCGCGAGCGCCCCCTCGGGGGGCAGCGAGGACACGTCAGTGCCGAGCGTGGGGGTCCAGTTTTATAAGTTGCCCTCGACCAGCCCGGCGAATGCGTCCTGGAGTTTTGAGCGCAAACTCGCGGCCTGGCGCGAAGTATTTGAAAAACACGGACTGGTTTGAACGGGTTGAATTTGATGCAAAGAAAAGAGACGGCCAAGGAGTTGGCCAAAAACATGGTGAAAGAGACGCCGGAATTGCCCGAGGTGAATTTCTCCGACTACGGGGACGTGCGCTTTCTGCACCTGGGCACCGAATGGGTGCAGGGCTCCATGCTGCGCGATGCACCCTACGACATCGAACTCGAGTATGTGCAGCGCATGATGGCGGGGCTGCTGTTCATGGACGCGGCGGCGATTTCCAAAAAGCACGCCATGCAGCTGGGCCTGGGCTCCGCCGCGCTGACCAAGTTCTGCTACAAAAAGTTGCGTATGAAGACCACGGCGATCGAGATCAACCCGCAGGTGGTCACGGCCTGCCGGGTCTGGTTCAAGCTGCCGCGCGATGACTTGCGGCTGCACGTCATCGAGGCCGATGCCGCCGCTGAAATCAAAAAGCCGGCCCACCAGGGCACGGTGGACCTGCTGCACGTGGACCTCTACGACCATGAGGCGGCCGCGCCGGTGCTGGACAGTGCGGAGTTTTACGAAAACTGCCGCAGCCTGCTGGCCGAGAACGGCGTGATGACGGTGAACCTGTTCGGCCGTGATTCGAGCTATGTGCAATCGCTGACGAAAATCGCCGAAGCCTTCGGCCCCGAGGCGGTGTGGGCCTTCACGCCGACGCGCGAAGGCAACACCGTGGTGCTGGCCCAACAGGAACCCACACGGCCTGAACGCGCTGAACTGCTGCAGCAGGCCGGCGTGATCGAATCGCGCTGGGACCTGCCGGCCAAGAAGTGGCTCAGGCTGTTCAAGCCGGTGGCTTGAAACGTTGCAGGAGTTCACTTTTTGTCCGCAGATTCTGGAGAGACCAGAGTCATTCTCGAATACAAGTCTCCTGTCTTCAATCTGTGGAAATCTGCGTAATCTGCGGACGAATTTTTATCCACAGATTTCGCAGATTTACGCAGATTAAGAAAACCATGAGTCGAAGCCTTGTGTTGTGTCCAGGGGAACAGGGATGGTGGTGAAGATCGATTTCAAAGTCTTGAACAAATACTTTGTCTTTAATCTGCGGAAATCCGCGTAAGCTGCAGATGATTTTTATTCCCCTGGATGGGGTACAGTGCGACCCATGAGCGCTGCGACCCACTCCAAGCCCCTGCGTGATCCCTCCGGAAAAAAAGGCCACTTCGGTCCCCTGGACTGGCGCACCCTGGTGGAGTGGCTGAGCGAAGACGGCGTGATCAGCGCCGCCGAGGCACAACGCACCATCTCGCGCTGCTCGCAGGTACAGAGCGCGCAGCCGCCGCTGATGCGGCTGGCCAACGTGGGCATGACACGTGTGGCCGACGGCAAACCCCTGGACATAGAAACCATGTCGCAGTGGCTGGCGGGCCGGGCGAACCTGAGCTATCTGCGCATAGACCCGCTCAAGGTGGACGTGGGCAAGGTGGCCGACACCATGTCGGCCGTGTATGCCGAGCGCCACAAGGTGCTGCCGGTGCAGGTCACGCCCAGCGAGGTGGTGATTGCGACTTCCGAGCCCTTCATCACCGACTGGGTGCAAGAAGTGGAGCGCCAGGCCAAACGCAGCGTGCGCCTGGTGGTGTCCAACCCCCAGGACATTGCCAAGTTCACGGCCGAGTTTTTTGCGCTGGCCAAATCGGTCAAGGCCGCGGTCAAGTCAGGCGGGGCGTCGGGTTCGGCGAGCTTTGAGCAGCTGGTGGAGCTCAACAAGAGCAACAAGCAGCTGGACGCGAACGACCAGGGCGTGGTGCAGGTGGTGGACTGGCTCTGGCAGTATGCCTTCGACCAGCGCGCCAGCGACATCCACCTGGAGCCGCGCCGCGAGCAGGGTGTGATCCGTTTTCGCATCGACGGCGTGCTGCACCCGGTTTACCAGTTGCCCATGGGCGTGCACAACGCGATGACGGCGCGCATCAAGCTGCTGGGCCGCATGGATGTGGTGGAAAAGCGCCGCCCGCAGGACGGCCGCATCAAGACGCGCAACCCGCGCGGCGACGAAGTCGAAATGCGCCTGTCGACACTGCCCACGGCCTTCGGCGAAAAAATGGTGATGCGGATTTTCGACCCGGACACCACGGTCAAGGACCTCGACGCGCTGGGCTTCTCGCAGCATGACGGCGAGCGCTGGGAAACCCTGGTCAAGCGGCCCCACGGCATCATCCTGGTCACCGGGCCGACCGGCTCGGGCAAGACCACCACGCTGTATTCCACGCTCAAGCGCCTGGCCACCGAGGAAGTCAACGTCAGCACGATCGAAGACCCGATCGAAATGATAGAAGCCGCCTTCAACCAGACACAGGTGCAGGCGCACCTGGATTTTGATTTCCCTGAAGGCCTGCGCGCACTGATGCGGCAGGACCCGGACATCATCATGGTGGGCGAAATCCGCGACCTGCAGACGGCCGAGATGGCAGTGCAGGCGGCGCTCACCGGCCACCTCGTGTTCAGCACGCTGCACACCAACGACGCGCCGTCGGCGGTCTCGCGCATGATGGAGCTCGGTGTCCCGGCCTACCTGATCAACGCCACCATGCTGGGCGTGCTGGCGCAGCGGCTGGTGCGCACCCTGTGCCCCAGCTGCCGCGAGCCCGACGCAGAGGCCTCGCGCGAAACCCTGGCCGAGCTGGTCAAGCCCTGGCAGATCAGCGGCGGCTACCGGCCCTACAAACCCGTGGGCTGTGTGGACTGCCGCATGACGGGTTTCCGCGGGCGCATGGGACTGTATGAGTTGCTGACGGTGACCGAGGGCTTCAAGGAAAAGGTTTCGAAAGAACCGAACATCGATGCGCTGCGCCGCCAGGCGGTCAGCGAGGGTATGCGCCCGCTTCGGCTGGCGGGCGCGCTGAAAGTGGCTGAGGGGCTGACGACCATCGAAGAAATCCTGGCTTCCACCCCGCCTTTGTCCTGATCCACCGTTCGCGCCCTCAAGACCGCCGCTGTTCCGGCGGTCAACAAACGTGGCGCTGCGGGTTTTCACGGCTTTTCACGCAAGCCTGCCTTCCTGTAAGGAAGAGGTAAGTGGAGGGCTAATGAAAGGTAAGTGAAAGCCACATGTCCAGGCCGGGGGATTGAATGCACAATCCAGCGATTCTTTCCTTTAAATGTGTATTTGTGTATTGAGGAGACAGCCGTGAATATCAAGAGTCAAAAGGACTTTTTCTCCGGCCTCATGTTCATGGGCGTCGGCGTGGCGTTCGCATGGGGGGCTACCACCTACAGCGTGGGCGAGGGCGCCCGCATGGGGCCCGGCTATTTCCCGCTGATGCTGGGTGTGCTGATGGCGCTGCTGGGCGCAGGCATCACCTTCAAGTCACTGGCAGTGGAAACCGAAGGCGGCGACAAGATCGGCAAGTGGGCCTGGAAGCCGCTGGCCTTCATCATCCTGGCCAACCTGATCTTCGGCGTGTTGCTGGGCGGCCTGCCCAGCATCGGCCTGCGCCCCATGGGCATGATCGTGGCCATCTACGCGCTGACCTTTATCTCCAGCATGGCGGAAGCCGGCTGGAAAGTGAAAAACACCTTCATCCTTGCGACCGTGTTGGCCATCGGCAGCTACCTCGCTTTTGTTGTGTTGCTCAAGCTGCAGTTCCCGGTGTGGCCTTTCTTCATCGGCTAAGGAGATATAAAAAATGGATCTGATTACCAATCTCTCGGTGGGTTTTGGCGTGGCGTTCACGCCTATCAACCTGCTGTATGCCCTGATCGGTTGCATATTGGGTACGCTGATCGGCGTGCTGCCCGGCATCGGCCCGGTCGCCACCATCGCCATGTTGCTGCCGGCCACCTATGCGCTGCCGCCAGTGTCGGCGCTGATCATGCTGGCCGGTATTTACTATGGCGCCCAGTACGGCGGCTCCACCACCGCCATCCTGGTGAACCTGCCGGGCGAGTCCTCGTCCGTGGTCACCTGTATCGACGGCTACCAGATGGCGCGCAAAGGGCGTGCCGGGCCCGCACTGGCCGCGGCCGGCCTGGGCTCTTTCTTTGCCGGCTGCGTGGGCACCCTGATCCTGGCCGCCTTTGCCCCCCCGCTGACTGAACTGGCTTTCAAATTCGGTCCCGCCGAATACTTCGCGCTGATGGTGCTGGGCCTGATCGGCGCCGTGGTGCTGGCTTCCGGTTCGCTGCTCAAGGCCATCGCGATGATCGTGATGGGCCTGCTGCTGGGCCTGGTCGGCACCGACGTGAACTCGGGTGTCGCGCGCTTCAGCTTCGATGTGCCTGAACTGACCGACGGCATTGGTTTTGTGACCATCGCCATGGGCGTGTTCGGCTACGGTGAAATCATCAGCAACCTGGCGCAGCCGGAGCATGAGCGCGAGGTGTTCACCGCCAAGGTGTCTGGCCTGTTCCCGACCAAGCAGGACTTCAAGGACATGACGCCCGCCGTGCTGCGCGGCACCTTCCTGGGTTCTTCTCTCGGCATTTTGCCCGGTGGCGGCGCCTTGCTGGCGGCCTTTGCGGCCTACGCGCTGGAAAAGAAGATCAAGATGAAGAAGGGCGAAGTGCCTTTCGGCCAGGGCAATATCCGCGGCGTGGCCGCGCCCGAGTCGGCCAACAATGCCGGCGCGCAGACCTCCTTCATCCCGCTGCTGACGCTGGGCATCCCGCCCAATGCCGTGATGGCCCTGATGGTGGGCGCGATGACGATCCACAACATCCAGCCCGGCCCGCAGGTCATGACCAGCAATCCCGAACTGTTCTGGGGCCTGATCGCCTCGATGTGGATCGGCAACGCCATGCTGGTGATCCTGAACCTGCCGCTGATCGGCATGTGGATCAAGCTGCTGACCGTGCCTTACCGCTACCTGTTCCCGGCCATCGTGCTGTTCTGCGCGATCGGTGTGTACTCGACGAACAACAACACCTTCGACATCTGGATGGTGGGTATCTTCGGCGTGGTCGGCTACCTCTTCGTCAAGCTGGGCTGCGAACCCGCGCCACTGCTGCTGGGCTTCATCCTGGGCCCCATGATGGAAGAAAACCTGCGCCGGGCGCTGCTGCTGTCGCGTGGCGACTGGAGCGTGTTCGTCACGCGCCCCCTGTCGGCCGGCCTGCTGGGCGCCGCCCTGCTGCTGCTGATCATCGTGCTCCTGCCTTCGGTCAAGAACAAGCGCGAGGAAGCTTTCGTCGAGGAATGATCGAGAGCCCGGGGCCTTCCAGCCCCGTTCGGCACAAAGACAAAAAGGCACCTTCGGGTGCCTTTTGTTTTGCCTGTTTCAAACATAGTGGAGGGAATAAATCGTTGCACAATGGTGAAATGAAACGTAAACATATCATTCAGTTCGCGGCGGCTTTCAGCGCGGTTTCAGCCCTGGCCTTCGCGGCCCCCGCCCTGGCCCAGAGCTATCCCTCCAAGCCGATCCGCATGATCGTGCCTTTCCCCGCCGGCGGCGCGACCGACATCCTGGCGCGCGCGCTGTCGCAAAAGCTGGGTGAAAAAATCGGCCAGCCGGTGGTGGTCGAAAACCGCCCTGGCGCCGGCGGCACGATTGGCGCCGACACCGCTTCCAAATCGCCGGCCGACGGCTACACGCTGCTGCTGGCGACCTCGAGCACGCACAGCATAGGCCCGGCCATCAACCCCAAGATTCCCTACAACGCCGACACCGACTTCACGCCCATCGCCTATGTGGCGAGCTCACCCAACGTCGTGCTGGTGCCCAACTCGTCGCCCTCCAAGAACATGCGCGAATTCATAGAGCACGCGCGCAAAAACCCCGGGCGGCTGAACTACGCTTCCAGCGGCAACGGCACCATCATTCACCTGACGAGCGAGTATTTCAAGGCCCAGTCAGGCACCTTCATCCTGCACATTCCCTACCGCGGCACGGCGCTGGCCATGCCGGACCTGATCAGCGGCAAGGTCGACGTGCTCTTCGATTCCTTTGTGACCGGCATGCCCCATGTCAGGGACGGCAAGCTGCGCGCGCTGGCGGTGACCACGCTCAAGCGCACCTCGCTCGCGCCCGACATGCCCACGGTGGCGGAGACCTTGCCGGGCTTCGAATCGGTCACCTGGTTCGGCGTGTACGGCCCCAAGGGGCTGCCGCAGGAGTTGGTGGGTAAGGTCAACCAGGCCATCAACGCCGCGCTGGCCGATACCGATGTGAAGGACCGCTTCGCCAGGCTGGGCGCTGAACCCACGGGCGGAAGCCCTGCGGCCTTCGCGGCCATGGTCAAGGCGGATACCGCCAAGTGGAAGAAAATCATTGTCGAGCGGAAAATCACTGCGGATTGATTCGGGTTCATCCGCAGAGATTGATTCATCCGCAGATTTCGCAGATTTACGCAGATTAAAGACAGAAGCTTTTGAAATGGTGGGGGCAGCTATGGCCATTCCTGGTGAACCTGCACATGGATTTCCAAAGGCCGCGTCCTCGATACGGACATCTTGTTTTCAATCTGCGTAAATCTGCGAAATCTGTGGATATGAATTTATCTGTGATCTGAATTTATCTGCAAATAGCGCCCGCCCCGTTTGCCTCGCCTTTAACAGCTCATCCCCCATGAACTTCAATTACAGCAACCCCTACACCTCCACCCGCCTGCCGCTGTTCGCGCGCAATGTGGTTTCCACTTCACACCCGCTGGGCGCGCAGGCCGGCCTGCGCATGTTGCTCAAGGGCGGCAATGCGGTGGATGCCGCGATCGCGGCCGCGGCGGCCATGACCATCGTCGAGCCCGTGAGCAACGGCCTGGGCAGCGATGCCTTCTGCATTTTGTGGGACGGCAAGGAACTGCACGGCCTGAACGCCTCGGGCCGTGCGCCGCAAAGCTGGACGCCGGAATACTTCCAGCGCAAATACGGTGCGGATGCGGCCACGCCGCCCAAGCGCGGCATGGATGCCGTCACCGTGCCAGGCGCGGTCGCCAGCTGGGTGGCCCTGAGCGAGCGTTTCGGCAAGCTGCCGTTTGCCGACCTCATGGAGCCGGCGGTGGAGATCGCCGAGCGCGGCTACCTGCTGCCGACCGTGGTGCAGCAGAAGTGGGCGGCCGCTACGGGCGAATTGAAGTCGCAACCTGGCTTCGCGCAGTCCTTCCTGCCCTGGGGCCGCGCGCCGAATGTCGGCGAGCTGTTCCAGTTCAAGGCCGCGGCCAGGGCCCTGCGCGCCATCGCCGAGACAAAAGGCGCGGCCTTCTACGGCGGCGCGATTGCCGGCGCGATTGAAAAGTTCTCCGCGCAAAACGGCGGCAGCATCACAGCGAAGGATTTTGAAAGCTACCAGCCCGAATGGGTCAAGCCGATCGGCAAGGACTACCGGGGCTACACCCTGCATGAGATCCCGCCCAACGGCCAGGGCATTGCCGCGCTGATCGCGCTGGGCATCCTGGGCAAGTTCGACGTGGCGGGCTTGCCGGTCGACGGTGTGGATTCGCAGCATTTGCAGATCGAAGCCATGAAGCTGGCCTTTGCCGACGTCTACAAGTATGTGGCCGAGCCTTCGTCAATGGCGGTGACGGCCGAGCAAATGCTCGATGACGCCTACCTCGCATCCCGTGCCAAACTCATCGACATGAAAAAGGCACAGGACTTTGGCGCGGGCAACCCCGTCAAGGGCGGCACGATTTACCTCACGGCGGCCGATGAAGACGGCATGATGGTGAGCTTCATCCAGAGCAACTACATGGGCTTCGGCTCGGGCTGCGTGGAGCCCGAGTTCGGCATCAGCCTGCAAAACCGCGGCCACGGCTTTAGCCTACAGCCGGGCGCCAACCAGGTCGCGCCGGGCAAGCGGCCCTTCCACACCATCATCCCCGCCTTCCTGAGCAAAGACGGCCAGCCGGTGATGAGCTACGGCGTGATGGGCGCCAACATGCAGCCGCAAGGCCATATGCAGACGCTGGTGCGCATGCTCGACTACGGCCAGAACCCGCAGGCCGCCTGCGACGCGCCGCGCTGGCGCTACAACGCCGGCATGGAGATCAATGTCGAGGCCGCCATGGACGCGGGCACCGTGCAGGCCCTGGCCGAACGCGGCCACCGCGTGGAAGTCATCAACGACTCCTACCAGGACTTCGGCGCCGGCCAGTTCATCTGGCGCGCCGGCAACCCCAAGACCGAAGGTTATGTGGCGGCGAGCGATGCGCGGCGCGACGGCCAGGCCGTGGGTTTTTAAGCGGCGATTTTGAGCGACACCACCAACCCCACCGGCAACGCCGCTACCACCGGCACCACCCAGCCAAACGCAGCGGCCAAAAGCCTCGCGCCCGGCCTGCTGCTGGCCACCTTCGGGGCCATCGCCTTCAGCGGCAAGGCCATCATCGTCAAGCTGGCCTACCGCTACGGCGTGGATGCGGTCACGTTGATCATGTACCGCATGCTGTTCGCGCTGCCGATCTTCGCGGTGATGGCCTGGTGGGCCAGCCGCGGCAAGGCGCCGCTCACGCGCAAGGACTGGCTGGGCGTGCTGTGGCTGGGTTTCACCGGCTACTACCTCGCGAGCTTTCTCGACTTCGCCGGGCTGGCCTACATCAGCGCCTCGCTCGAACGCCTGATCCTCTACCTCAACCCCACGCTGGTGCTGCTGCTGGGCCTGGTGATGTACAAGCGCCGCGTCAGCGCGCCGCAAATCATCGGCATGGCCATCAGCTACTGCGGCGTGGTGCTGGTGTTCGGCCACGAGATCACGCTGCAGGGCTCGGACGCGGCCTGGGGTGCGCTGCTGGTGTTCCTGAGCGCGGTCAGCTATGCGCTCTACCTAGTCTACAGCGGCGAGATGGTCAGGCGCCTGGGTTCGCTGCGCCTGGTGGGGCTGGCCACGACGGTGGCGTGCCTCTGCTGCCTGCTGCAGTTCGCGCTGCTGCGGCCCTTGAGCGCAGCCGCCGTGGCGCCCGAAGTGATCTGGCTGTCGCTGCTCAATGCCACGCTGTGCACCGCCGCGCCTGTGCTGATGGTGATGATGGCCATCGAACGCATAGGCGCCGGCATGGCCGCGCAGACCGGCATGGTCGGCCCCATGTCCACCATCCTGATGGGAGTGCTGATTCTGGGTGAGCCGTTTACGGCGTGGGTTGCGGCGGGAACGGTTTTGGTGATCGCCGGGATCTTCGTGTTCACCAGAGGACGTTAGCCCCTGGTCCTATCTTCAATCTGCGTAAATCTGCGAAATCTGCGGATGAATTTCTTATCCACAGATTACGCAGATTGACGCAGATGAATGCATTGCTGCCCCTACGGTCTGACTCGGCTCAATACAGTTGTTTCCTGGTGAGCTACATGTGATGAGCTACACCAAGTGAAAGACTGTGGATTTACTTCTTCGCAGGTTGACGCGTAGAGGCGGGTGCCTGCGCAGTGGGTCGGCGGTTCGATCCACTGATGCGCTGCGCCACGGTAACAGCAGGCTGGCCGGCGTAGGCGTCAAGCCGTGTGCCCATGGCTTGCTCGAGCTGGTTCAAGCGGGTTTGTGCCGGCGGATGCGTGCTCAGCGACAGCGCGAACAGCGCGTCATCCGGCGCGGCGGTGCGCAGCTGCTGCAGCACCGCGACCAGGCCGTAGGGGTCGAAGCCGGCGCGTGTGGCCAGGGCCACGCCGGTGCGGTCGGCGTCGAACTCGTCCTGCTGGTCCAGGCCCTTGCCGTACATGTTCTTGCCCAGCGCCAGCAGCTGCGAGGACACCATGCCGCCCAGGTCGTTCTTGAGCTGCGAGCTGATGACCTGCGTCAGCAGGCCGGCGCGCGCGGTCTTGTTCATCGCGATCAGATGGTGCTTGGCGGTGACGTGCGTGATCTCATGGGCCAGGATGCCGGCCAGCTCGCCTTCATCGGCCACGCGGTCTATCAGGCCTTTGGTGACAAAGACATAACCGCCCGGCGCGGCGAAGGCATTGAAGCCAGGGTCGTCGAGGATGGCGAAGGTCCAGGGCAGGTCGGGGCGCGAGGATTGCAGGCTGATCCAGCGGCCCAGCTGGTTGACGTAGCGCTGCAGGGCGACGTCGGGGTAAAGCGGCTTGCTGCCCAGCAGCACGGCGGCCAGCTGCTGGCCGATCTGGATCTCGCGCGGCTCGTCGATCTGGTCCAGCGACTGCGACAGCAGCTTGAACAGGTCGCCGCCCTGGGCCGCTTGCTGGCCGCCCGGCGAAAGGCTGGCGCCCAGCAGCGCGCCGGCCAGGCCCGAGGCTGTGTTGGGCTGGGCGGGCGCCGGCTGGTTGGGCCGTATCAGCGACTGGAACAAGCCGCCCAGCGCCTTGCCGGCATCCTGGGCCTGGGCGCTGAAGGGGAGGCCGGCCACCAGGGCCAGGGCCAAAGCCGTGTGCCGTGCCGCTGTGGACAGTTGTGGAAAATGAGTAAGGTTCATGGCGGTGCCTCTCGTCTCTTGTGGTTCTTGTTGTTGTCTCAACGGCTGAACTGCTCAGGCGTGGTGCCGCCGGACGATGCGGGTGGCGGCGCTGGCGTGGGAAGGGGCTCGACCTGGCGGCTGCTGAGCGAGGCGCTGCCGGCGAACTGCCGGGCCTGCGCGGCGTCCACGCGGTTGGCGTCGGCCTGCGCCACGGCGGCCAGGTTGGGCTGCGCATTGGCCAGGTCTTCAGCGCCCAGGCCGCGTATGCCGACAGTGGAGGTGGAGACTGTGCTGGACGGCGCCTGCGCGCTGCCCTTGTTGAAAAAACTTGAGAGGCTGCGCAGCGCGCCGCCGGCGGCACCGGCCGAGGGGGCGCTGGCCGAGGTGATGTCGAACATGTGAACCCAGCCGCTGGTGCCGTCGGCCATGCGCACCTTGATCCAGGCGCCCTGGCGCTCGCTGAGGCGTGTGACCGAAGTCTGGGGCGGCAGCGGCGCCAGGCTGCGGGCCGAGTCGCCGGGGGCGTCGCGCAGCTGCGATTCGCGCTTGATGATCACCGCTTCACCCTGGGGCTGGGCCTGTGCCGGGACACTGCAAGCCAGCAGCGCTGCGAGGAGGGGAGCGATAACCATCCCCGCCTGTGTTTTGTATTTACTCAGTATCATGAGTCGATCTCCCCCGTAGTTGTAATGAGGAATTATTATGGATTTGGGTATTGCAGGCAAATGGGCGCTGGTGTGCGGCGCCAGCAAAGGTTTGGGTTTGGGCTGCGCCCAGGCGCTGGTGCGCGAAGGCGTGCATGTGCTGATCGTGGCGCGCGGCGAGCAGGCACTGCAGGCCGCGGCTGAGAAGCTGAAGGCGCAGGCCAACCCGGCCGGCACCAGCGTGCAATACGTGGCGGCCGACATCACCACCGCGGAAGGCCGTGCCGCCGTGTTCGCCGTGCGCAAGGACTTCGACATCGTGGTGACCAATGCCGGTGGCCCGCCGCCCGGCGACTTCCGCGACTGGGACCGCGATGCCTGGATCAAGGCGGTCGACGCCAACATGCTGACGCCCATAGAACTCATCAAGGCCACGGTCGACGGCATGGCGGCGCGCGGCTTCGGGCGCATCGTCAACATCACCTCCAGCTCGGTCAAGTCGCCCATCGACATCCTGGGCCTGTCCAACGGCGCGCGCAGCGGCCTCACCGGTTTTGTGGCCGGCGTGGCGCGCAGCAAGCTCGCGGCGCAGGGCGTGACCATCAACAACCTGCTGCCCGGCGCCTTCGACACCGATCGCCTGCGCGGCACCATGAGCGGCGCCGCGCAAAAGAGCGGCCAGCCGCTCGAAGCCGTCATGGACGCGCGCCGCAAGAACATCCCGGCCCAGCGCTTCGGCACGCCCGAAGAGTTCGGCGGCATCTGCGCCTTCCTGTGCAGCACGCATGCGGCCTACATGACGGGGCAAAACGTGCTGGCCGACGGCGGGGCCTATCCAGGCACCTACTGAATACCAAACGCCTCTTGCCGAGCCTGTTTTCTTGAGCCTGGACTACCTCCACTTCGACTACGCGGAAGGCAGCGACGGCGCGGGCACATGGGAGGCGATGGCCTCCACCTGGCCCGAGCAGGTGCCTGCCGTGCACGCCGAAGTCGTTCGGGTGCTGGCCTGGGCCCACGTGGAATTCGCCGGGCGGCGCGGCCCGCTCGACGAGGGCTTTGACTGGGACTACGACCTGCACGGCATGCGCGAGCTGACGGCGCCCGAGGCACTGCTTTACGACGAGGCGGCAGGGCGTTTGACGGTGCAGCCCGGCGCATCCGGCAAAGCCCGACACACGCTGACCTTGACGCTCAGCGGCAGTGCCGCGTTTTGCGAGGCTTTCCGCCAGACCTTCGACCTGGACTGAGCGCCAGCGGCTTCAAGAGTGCAAGTGGCTTCAAGTTAGCGTTAACATCCGGGGCATGAAATCCCCCTCCGAGACGCTGCATAAAGCAAGAGCCAAAGCCAAGCGCGCCCCGCGCCCCGGAACCGGCGGCATCACCCTCAGCGACGTGGCCAGCCTGGCCGGTGTGTCGGCCATCACGGTATCGCGCGCGCTCAACACGCCTGCAGCGGTGTCGCCCGAAACCCTGGAGCGTGTGCGCAGCGCGATCTCGCGCAGCGGCTATGTGCCCAACCTGGTCGCGGGCGGCTTGGCCTCCAACCGCAGCCGGCTGGTCGCGGCCCTGGTGCCCACCATTGCCGGACCGGTGTTCCTGGAAACCATACAGGCGCTGACCGATGCACTGGCCGAGGCCGGCTGCCAGCTGATCCTGGGGCAAAGCGGCTACAGCGGTGCGCGTGAAGATGCGCTGATCGACGCCATCGTGGGCCGCCGCCCCGACGGCATCGTGCTGACCGGCATCATGCATTCGCCGGAAGGGCGCAAGCGCCTGCTGGCCTCGGGCATTCCCATCGTCGAAACCTGGGACATCACGCCCACGCCCATCGACATGATCGTGGGCTTTTCACAGGAGAAAGCCGGCGCCGAAGTGGCCGATTACCTCTACCGCAAGGGCTATCGCAGGCCGGCGCTGATCAGCGCCATTGACCAGCGCGCCATGCAGCGGCGAGCGGGCTTCGAGCAGCGCTTCGCGGCGCTGGGCGTGCCGGCGATTCCCGCCTGCACGGTGCCCGCGCCTTCCTCGCTGGCTAACGGCCGCTCCGGCTTTGCGCAGCTGTGGGCGCAGCATGGGCAGACCGACGTGGTGTTCTGCGGCTCCGACGTCATCGCGCAGGGCGTGATCACCGAAATGCAGGCCATGGGGCTGAACGTGCCCGGCGACGTGGCCGTCATGGGCTTTGGCGACATGCCGTTTGCCGCGCACACCCATCCGGCGCTCAGCACGGTGCGCATAGACGGCACTTCCATAGGCCGGCAGGCCGCACGCTTCATCCTGGACCGTGTTGAGGGCAGGGACCCGGGCCCCAAGGTTCGCGACCTCGGGTTTTCCATAGTCGAAAGAGCCAGCGCCTGACTTGACGGGCCTGGTTTTGCTCTTTAACATCCTGAGTTGTTAGCGCTAACATAAATAGCAAAACAAATAACAAATCGGGCCTACCGGGCGGGTGGGGCGCGGCAAACGGTCAACACCAGGAGACAACAGGATGAGTACTCACTTCACACGCCGCGCGGCGCTGGGCAGCCTTGGCGGCCTGGGCCTGTCGGCTTTTTCCGCGGCCTTGCCCTTGCGCGCGCTGGCCGCCGACGTCGCCACGCCGGGCTGGCCCAGCAAACCGATTTCCTACATCGTGCCCTTCACGCCGGGTGGTTCCACCGACGTGATCGGCCGCACCCTCTCGCAAAAACTCTCCGACGTCCTGGTCCAGCCCATGGTGGTCGACAACAAGCCCGGCGCGGCCGGCGCCGTGGGCGCCACCTATGTCGCCAAGGCCAAGCCTGACGGCTACACGCTGCTGGGCGGCACCATCAGCACCCACGCCATCAATGCCAGCCTCTACAAAAACCTGCCCTACGACCCGGTGAAGGATTTCGAGCCGGTCTCGCTGGTGGCCATGCTGCCCAATGTGCTGATCGTCAACCCGGCGCTGGGCCTCAACTCGGTGGCCGACCTGGTGGCGCTGCTCAAGCGCGACCCCAGCAAGCGCTATTTCGCTTCGTCGGGGGCGGGCACCTCCACCCACCTGGCCGGCGAAATGTTCGCCGAGCTGATCGGCGTGCCGCTCTCGCACGTGGCCTACAAAGGCACGCCGCCCGCGATGATGGATGTGGTGGCCGGCCAGGTGCCCTTTATGTTCGACCAGATGACGGCTGCCGTCTCGCTGGTGCAGGCCGGCAAGCTCAAGCTGCTGGCCGTCACCACCGCCAAGCGCATCGCGCTGGCGCCCGAGTTGCCCACCATGATGGAGTCGGGTATCGCCAAATTCGAGATGTCTTCCTGGCAGGCGGTCTATGCACCCAAGGGCACGCCCAAGCCCATCGTGCAACGCCTCAATGCCGAGATCGCCAAAATTTTGAAGAGCCCCGACGTGGTCGCCAAGCTGCACGACCAGCTCGGCATGGAAATCATCGCCAGCTCGCCCGACGAGCTGGCCGCCCACATGAAAAGCGAAATCGCGCGCTGGGCCGAACTGGTCAAAAAATCCGGAGCCACGGCAAGCTGAGAACCCATGAGAAACAAAGACATCCGCATCACACACGCCCGCGTCACGCCCATCGCCTTTCGCGACGGGCCGCTGCTCAACGCCAGCGGCATCCACGAACCCTGGGCCCTGCGCAGCATCATCGAACTCGAGACCTCCGACGGCCGGCTCGGTATTGCCGAAACCTACGGCGATGCGCCCATGCTGCTGGCGCTGGAGCAGGCGCGCCCCCTGGCGGTAGGTCTTTCACCCTTTGACCTGAATGTGATGGAGCAGCGCGTGCGCGCCAGCATCAAGCCGGGGCAGGGCGGCGGCGTGCAGTTTGAACTGGCGCCGGGATCCCACACCGCCAAGAACGCCGAGAAGGTGATCAGCGCGCTGGAAGTCGCGATGATGGACCTGCAGGGCCAGGTGCTGGGCGTGCCGATCTGCGACCTTCTGGGCGGCGCGGTGCGCGATGCCGTGCCCTACAGCGCCTATTTGTTCTACAAATACGCCGAGCATGTGGACAAGCCCTATGCGCCCGACGCCTGGGGCGAGGCGCTGACGCCCGCGCAGCTCGTCAAGCAAGCCCAGGCCATGGTGGACCAGTACGGCTTCAAGAGCATCAAGCTCAAGGGCGGTGTGTTCGAACCCGCCGAAGAGATCGCCGGCATCAAGGCCTTGCGCAAAGCCTTTCCCACGCACCCGCTGCGCCTGGACCCGAACGCCAACTGGTCGCTGAAGACCAGCATAGACGCCGCGCCCGAGCTCGACGACCTGCTGGAGTACTACGAAGACCCGACGCCCGGCCTGGAAGGCATGGCCGAGCTTGCCAAACATTGCCGCAGCCCGCTGGCCACCAACATGGTGGTCACCACCATGGACGAGTTTCGCCGCAATGCCTCGCTGAACGCGGTCAAGATTTTGCTGTCCGACCACCACTACTGGGGCGGCCTGCGCGCCACGGCCTCGCTGGCGCGCATGTGCGAGGTCTTCGGCATGGGCATGTCCATGCACTCCAATTCCCACCTGGGCATCAGCCTGATGGCGATGACGCACGCGGCAGCCGCCATTCCCAACCTGACCTATGCCTGCGACACGCACTACCCGTGGCAGGAGGAAGAAGTCATCAAGGGCGGGCGCATCCAGTTTGAGCAGGGGGCTGTCAGGGTGCCGACAGCACCGGGCCTGGGCGTGGAACTCGATCCGGCCAAACTGGTCGAACTGCACCAGCAATACCTCGATTGCGGCATCCGCAACCGCAATGACCTGGCGCAGATGCGCAAGTACCAGCCGGGGTTTTCCGGCGTGAGCCCGCGTTTTTAAGAGGCCGCCCCGAGCCTTGAATTTTCATTCCACAGCAACAACGAAGGAGACAAGACCATGACGAAGTTCAACCATTTGATGTCCCGCCTGGGCCGCAGCCTGCGGGCCGCCGGCATGCTGGCAACGCTTGCGGGCGTGCCGCTGTTCATGGCCGGCATGGCCCATGCGGAGCCCGTGACGCTCAACGTCGTCGACGTGGCCGGCAACCTCGCGCTGACGCAGGAGGCGCTCGAAAGTTTTGCCGCCAAGAACCCGACCCTGGTCTCGCGCATCACCTTCACCAAGGCGCCCGCGCCCGAGTTGCCCGGAAAAATCCGCGCCATGCAGGCGGCGGGCCGCACCGACATCGACCTGGTGCTGACCGGCACCGACGCACTGGCCGCCGGTATGGCGCTCAACCTCTGGGAGCCCATGCTGCCCGCGCACGCCGCGAAGTTCCCGGGCCTGATGGACAACTACCTGCCCAGCGCCCGCAAGATGCAGGACCTGGCCAACGGCCAGGCCGTCATGGTGACCTACATGCCCGCCGGCCCGCTGCTGGAGTACAACCCCGACAAGGTCAAGGCACCACCCAAAACCCCGGCCGAGTTGCTGGCCTGGTGCAAGGCCAACCCCAACAAGCTGATCTACGCGCGCCCCGCCAATTCGGGCCCGGGCCGCACCTTCCTGATGGGCCTGCCCTACCTGCTCGGCGACAAGGACCCCAAGGACCCCCTGGCCGGCTGGGACAAGACCTGGGCTTACCTGAAAGAACTCAACAGCTGCATCGAGTACTACCCCACGGGCACGGGCGCCGTCATGAAAGAACTCGGCGAAGGCTCGCGCGACATGACGGTCACGGTGACCGGCTGGGACATCAACCCGCGCGCGCTGGGCGTGGTGCCCAAGCAGTTCAAGGTGGCGGCGCTGAATGGCTTCACCTGGATCAACGACGCGCACTACATGGCCATGCCCAAGGGCCTGCCCGCTGCACGGCAGGCGGCCGTAATGGAGCTGATGGCCTACCTGCTCAAGCCCGAGCAGCAGGCGCTCACCTATGACTCCGGCTATTTCTATCCCGGCCCCGCCGTGAAGAACGTGCCGCTGACCGCCGCGCCGCAAAAGAGCCAGGACATCATCAAGGAATACGGCCGCCCCGAGTACGCCGACTGGATCGCCAAACAGCCGCACACCCAGCCGCTGGACGACAAGGCCATGGTGGCAGCGTTCAAGAAGTGGGACCAGGAGATTGGTTCGGGCAAGGGTAAATAAGCACCTTGCATAAGCCCCAGAGGGACGGTCCTGGGTTTTGCTCCCTCTCCCCCTGGGAGAGGGTTGGGGTGAGGGCCGGCGGCGGTCAATACGCCGCTCTTTCTTGCATAGGCCGCGACCCTCACCCCTGCCTCTCCCAGAGGGAGAGGGAGTAAACATTAATAGCAAAGCCTGCAGCGCGGGCAAAAGAAAGTTTCTGACATGGCGATCCCCAACACCGCGGAACGGCCCGCGGGTAAAAACGAGTTCAAGCAACTGCGCCTGGAAGGCGTGAGCCGCCAGTTCGGCGGAGCCCATGCGCTGGACCAGCTGTCCCTCACCATAGAGCGCGGGGAATTCATCGCGCTGCTCGGCCCCTCGGGCTGCGGCAAGTCGACCGCGCTCAACTGCATGGCCGGCCTGCTGCCGCTGTCGGGCGGCAGCATCTGGCTGGACCAACAACGCATCGACACACTGCCCCCCGAAAAACGCGGCTTCGGCATGGTGTTCCAGAACTACGCGCTGTTCCCGCATCTTTCGGTCAGCCGCAACGTGGGCTTTGGCCTCAAGATGCGCGGCGTGCCCTCGGCCGAGATCGACAGGCGCGTGGCCGCGGCGCTGGACACCGTGCAGCTGCAGGGCCATGCCGACAAGCTGCCCGGGCAGCTCTCGGGCGGCCAGCAGCAGCGTGTGGCGATCGCGCGCGCCATCGTCATCGAGCCGCCGCTGATCCTGATGGACGAGCCGCTGTCCAACCTCGACGCCAAGCTGCGCATCGAGATGCGCTCCGAAATCCGCCGCATCCACCGCGCCCAGGGCTGCTCCACCGTCTATGTCACGCACGACCAGGACGAAGCCCTGGCCATGGCCGACCGCGTGGTGGTGATGAAGCTCGGCGTGGTGCAGCAGGTCGGCACGCCGCAAGAGGTCTTCGCGCGGCCGGCCACGCTGGATGTGGCGCGCTTCATGGGCTATCGCAATGTGCTACCGGTCCAGGTAGGGCAGGCCAACGGCCCTGGCCTTGCGCTGCAAGGGCCGGGCAATATCCGGTTTGCCGGTACGGCCATGGATTCGGCGCCGTCCCAGGGCGGCCTGGCCGTGGCCGCGATCAGGCCCGACGAAATTGACATCGGCGACGGCCCGCTCGCCTTCGCCGGCACCGTGGAGACCGCCGAATACGGCGGCCGTGAATGGCTGCTGCAGGTCAAGACCGCTTTCGACGACCTGCTCTACGTGCGCACCTCGCGCGCCGTCACGCCGGGCGATCAGGTCAGGCTGTCGGTCCCGCCCGAGCGCGTGCTGGTCTACGCGGGAGAAGCCTGATGAGCACCATGAGCCTCCCGTCGCAAGGCACCGCCCGCAAGCCGCCGTTCGACCCGGCCGTGATGCTGGTCGCGCCGGCGGCCGCGGTGATGATCATGTTCTTTGTCTACCCCTTCGCCTATGGCCTGCTGCTGTCCTTCCAGCCGGCGCAGGGCGGGGTGTTCCAGAACTACATCCACTTCTTCCAGACGCGCGACCTGTGGCAGACCATAGGCAACACCATGCAGCTGGCGCTGCCGGCCACGCTGATCAATGTCGGCGTCGCGCTCGCCATCGCCTATGCCACGCGAATCAAAAGCCCGTACCAGCGTCTGCTCTCCACCCTGCTGGTGGTGCCGCTCACGCTGGGCACGGTGCTGATCGCCGAGGGCATGCTGACCTACTTCGGCCCGCGGGGCTGGCTGTCGCAGGCGCTGCAATGGCTGCACCTGTATGAGGGCTCGATACGCCTCACGCACAACTACTGGGGTGTGCTGATCTCGCTGGTCATCACTGGTTTTCCGTTTGCCTACCTGCTGATCCTCTCTTACATCACCGGCATAGACCCGGCGCTGCCGCGCGCCGCGGCCACGCTGGGGGCGGACGGATGGAACCGTTTTCGCTACATCTACCTGCCGCTGCTTACGCCGGGGCTGGTCATGGCTTTCTGCCTGAGCTTTGTGCAGGCCTTCTCGGTCTTTCCTTCGGCCGTGCTGCTGGGCTCGCCGGCCGGCACCACGCGCGTGATCGCCATCGCGGCCTACGAAGCGGCCTTTGAGCAATACGACTACTCGCTGGCTTCGGCCGTCGCCATGATCATGGGCCTGGCCCAGCTCGCCATCGTCGCCGCCGCGCTGGGCCTGCGCCGGCTGTTCTACCGCGGCCCGGTCACCGGAGGCAAGGGATGAGCGCCGCCGCAACACACGATCCCCACCCGCTGCGCGACCGCGCCTGGCGCGCGCTGGTCTGGGGTGTCATCGGTTTTTTCCTGGTCAACGTCGGCCTCCTGATCCTCGCGGTTGCCACCAACTCGGTCGCCACGCGCTGGCTGGGCACCTGGCTGCCCGAGGCCTACACCGTGGGCTGGTATGTGTCGGCCTGGAAAGAATTCCAGCTCAGCCATGTGCTGGTGGTCACCGTGGTGGTGGTGTTCTCGGTGGTCTTCCTGTCGCTGCTGATAGGCGTGCCCGCCGCCTACACGCTGGCGCGCAAGGACTTTCGCGGCAAGAAGCTGCTCACGCTGCTCTTCCTGTTGCCGCTGATGGTGCCGCCCATCACCTACGGCATTCCGCTGGCCACTGTGATGTACCAGTTGCACCTGGCCGGCACCCTGCCGGGCGTGATCATCGCCAACATGATTCCGGCGCTGCCGTTCGTGATTTTGGTGATGACGCCGTTTGTCGAGCAGGTGGACACCAACATCGAATCGGCCGCGCGCGTCTTCGGCGCCAACACGCGGCAGATGTTCATCTACACCCTGGTGCCGCTGCTGGCGCCGGGCGTGCTGGCCGCCGGCCTGCTGGTGCTGGTGCGCACCGTCGCGATGTTCGAGCTGACCTTCCTGGTCGCCGGCCCCGACACCCAGACCCTGGTGGTCGCGCTTTACTACGCGGTGTTCGCCGCCGGCGTGCGCGCCGGCCAGTCGGTGGACGCCATGGCCATGATCTACATGGCCATCACAGTGCTGTGGCTGCTGATCGCGCTGCGCTTCGTCAATCCCACGCAGCTGGTCAGCCGCGTCAAGGAGCATCCGGTCAAGGCTTGATTTCCAAGTTTTACCCCCTCTCCCTCTGGGAGAGGGCAGGGGTGAGGGCCGCGGCCCATGCATAAACCGGTAGCGCATTTACTGCCGCTGGCCCTCACCCCAACCCTCTCCCAGAGGGAGAGGGAGCAAGACCAGGATTTGGTGAGTGACTCTGCAAAGATTTCCGTTGGTGGAAATTGGGCACGGAAAGCCGCATGGGCGGTTCTCCGTGCTTTTTTTTGCCACCGGCGGTTCATTCGAGCGATGGCTCAAGCGACGCCTCCGGGGAGGCCTGCTCTTCACCGCGCACCCGCCGCATCAGTTCGTGCTGCAGGCTGAACACCTGGAGCTGCTCGGCATAAGGCATCAGCATGCGCTCCTCCCGCGCAATGCCCACGCCCAGCAGGCCGGCCATTTTCTCCTTGCTCAGCTGGCCGTGCGCCAGCAGCTCGTCCACGATCCGCAGCAGCAGCGCCGAATCGGCCGCGAGCAGCTCGCGGGCTCGCGCGTAGGCCTGCGCCAGCAGGGCCTCGATCTCGGCATTGGTCGGCTCAACGTCGGTGTTGAGGTGCTCGTTGGTGTCGCTGGTCACGTCGGTGCGGCTCAGCCGGCTGCCGAAACCGAAGTGGCGCACAAACCGCGAAGCCAGCGCCGTGGCTTTCTTGAAGTCGCTTTCGCTGCCGGTGGTACAGGCGTCTTCGCCGAACACCAGCGCCTCGGCGGCGCGGCCCGCCAGGCTCACGCAAATGCGGTCCAGGCAGCTTTGCCGCGACTCGGCCTTCATGCGCACATAGCTGTTGTAGCCACCCTCGAAAGACGCCACGTTGATCTTCATCTCCTGCGGCGCGCGGCCGAACAGCCGGGCATACGCCAGGCCGTGGCCTGCTTCGTGTACAGCCAGCAGGGCCCGGAAGTCCGGGCTGGCGCGTTGCTTGACCTCGTTAAGGTCCAGCGGCACGGGGCAGGCCATGCAGGGCTCGCCGCCTTTGCCGACACTGACGCGCAGGGATTGGGCGACCGCGTCCAGTGCGACGTGCAGCGTGGCGTTCTCCGGCACGCCCTGCTCCAGAGCCCACAGTACGGCATTCACCAGCGGCGCACTCAGGATGGCATGGATCGACGAGAACAGCGGGCGCGTACCCTGGGCCGGGAACACCGCGTTGGCATAAATGCCCGCGTACACCGATTCGTCCAGCTCAAACGACAGCCCTGCACTGGCCCGCATTTCATCCACATAGCGCGCGCAGGTGCTGCGGATCAGCCGTTCGTAGGTGGCCTGGCTCAGCGACGGGTAGATCACATGGGTGTTGCCCAGCCTGGCGATCTGTTCGGGCTTGAAGCGTTCGCCCAGCGCCTTCTTGACGTCGATCATCGAGAGCTTTTTTGTCATCGCATGAAAGATGTCGGCGTCGGTGTCGCAGTCTTCCACGCGCTGGGCCATGCCTTCGTACATCTCGTCGAGGTTTCCCGAAACGATGATGAGCAGGCGGCTGTAGTCGGTTTCCCAGGACTCGCTCGACGCCTTGAACGCCAGCATGCGCTCCTGCAGTTGCTGCGGTGTCCAGGTCATGATCTCCTGCAGCGGCTCCTTGAGCTTGAGGCATTCCTTGAACTCCTGGGCCTGGTAGGGCGAGAGCGCGAATTTCAGCTTTTTGGGTGGCGTGCCGTCAGCAGCCGGTTTGGCTTCATCTTCGCCCTCGCGTTCCTGGCTGTACAGCGAGTAGGCCAGCGAAGCCTCGAGCTCTTGCAGGAAGGACAGCGACGGGGGCAGGCGGCCGTCGGACAGCAGCTGCCACACGTCCTGGTAGCGCTTCACGGGCAGGTCGTCACCCTTGTCATTGATGGTGCGAAAGCGCTGGAACTCGTCGAGCACCAACATGCCCGGCTCGCCCTCGACCACGCCGGACTCTCCCAGCATGGCGCTGATGGAATCGGCGCTGCGCCAGCTGCTGCCGTTGCTGAAGCCGTCCATCTGCACCTCGACAAAGCGGTCGTAAAAGCCCAGCTTCTGCGCCAGGCTGCGCGTGAGCTGGGTCTTGCCGGTGCCGGTCAAACCCCACAGGCAGACGATCACAGGGCGGCGAATGATGTGCGGCAGCACATACCAGGCGCGGATCGATTCGATCACCCGGTCGATGATGTCGTCGATGCCGAACAGCTCGGTCTTCAGCTCAGCGGCGATGAGCGCCAGGTGGGCGCTGCGCTCGCGCATCAGCTCAGGCGGCACCCGGGTGCACGCCTCCATGTTTGTCATGTCGTTCTTCATGTCAGTCAATCAATCAATTTTTTCAGGGCCTTTTGCAAGGCCACGGTTTCAGCCCGGCGGTTGGCGCCGGTGCTGCGAATGTGCTTGCCCGCGCCGGACGCGGCGGCGCGTTGGGCGAGGGCCCGCACCACGGGATTGCGTGGGGCAGGCAGCTGCACGGTCAAGGCAAGCGGCTGCTTCATGCGCCGCAAGTGCTTGACCTTGCCGGCGGCAAAGTCACGGGAAAAAGTTTTAGCACTCATGTGCACGCTCCGAAAAAGCAAAACCCCGGCGAAAAAATCAGCCTGGGGTTTGCGGAGCGCGCTTCACACGTGAAGGCACGGCACCGACTGCCCGCAGGGCTGGATATGGTTGGCACCATCTCCAGCCGGGGGCAGTGGAGGGTGCGTCAGGTGTGAGTGAAAGTCATAGGTTTTTGAGGAGCTTCAAGGGTTGGCCGCACAAGGTTGCTCGTTGTGCGGCGGCTCAAAGCAAGGAACGGATTCTGAAGACGCCGCGCGGGCTTGGCAAGTTTTAAGCGAGGGTTTTTGGCGAAGTGTTGCGAAAATCAAACCATGGGCGGGGATGACAGTGGCGGGGCGCAAAGAGCCGAAACTGTCCGCCTTGATCACCTGCAAGTCCGCATGCCGACTATCCCCGTGAGGGCGGCGCCTGCTCTCCCGCGTTCTCTGATTGGACGCCTCGACGGAGGAGTTCGCCAAGCGCACTCTCTGCCGCACGCATCAGGTTTTCCCATTCGGGGCGGAGCATTGCAGCTTCCTGGTCCACGATGTTTGCAGGCGCCACGCCGCAAAACCGGTCCCATGCGACATGGGCATTTTTGAGAAGTTGGCGCTCGTGTTCGGTGTAGGGCGGAACCGGGAATTGGTCGTCACCGGAGGTCCAGTCCTCCCACTGATTCAGGGTCTCATTCAGATCCCAGGGCGGTGGATCGGCCTCGTGAGCGCAGAGCATCTGGAGGTACTCGATGACACGGTTCCTCACTCGTTGCAAGATCACTGTTTTCGGTGATGGATCTGCGGTCACGATTTACTTCGGTCGGTGATGTGGGACGCAACGCTTGCGTTGGCCTCAACGCCGCGACGACACCACAATCCCGCCCACGATCAGCACAAAAGCCAGCGCGTGATAGAGGTGCGGCAACTCGCCGAGGAAAGCTGCCGAGAGCAGGGCGGCGAACAGCGGCGTGAGGTTGGAAAAAAAGCCCGCGATGGCCGGCCCGACACGTTGCACGCCCATGCCCCAGCAGCGGTAGGCGATCACCGCCGGCCCGACGGCCACATACAGCAGGGCCGCGGCCAGCGGCCAGCCCCAGGTGATGTGCGCGTCGGTCAGTGCCCATTCGCCGGCAGCGAAGGCGCCCGACCAGCCCAGCCCGAAGACGATCTGCGCCATGAGGAAGACGGCCCAGTCGCCGCGAATTTCTTGAGGCTCCTTGGGTTGTGACAGCAGCCAGCTGTAGAACGCCCAGGACAGCGTGGCCAGCAACACATAGAGGTCGCCTGGCACAAGCTGCACTTGCATCAAGAGCTCCCATTGGCCGCGCGAGAGTACCACCAGCACGCCGGCAATCGACAGCACGGCGCCGGCAAGCTGGCGCTTCGAAACCGCTTGGCCGAAGAACAGCGCACCCACGATCAGCATCCAGATCGGCACACTGGAAGCCACCAGCGTGACGTTGAGCGGGGTCGAGGTCTTGAGCGCCAGGTACTGCAGCGCGTTGTAGCAGCCCACGCCCAGCAGGCCCAGCACCGCGAAGCGCCGCCATTGGGGCCAGAGGCCGTCGGCGGGCCTGAGCAGCCGCCAGGCCAGCGGCAGCAAAATCACGAAGGCCAGCGCCCAGCGCAGGAAGTTGAGCGTCATGGGCGGCACCAGGCCGGTCACAAGGCGGCCGACCACGGCATTGCCGGCCCAGAGCATGGGAGGGATCACCAGCAGCGTGGCTGTGGCGGGCGTCAGGCGTTGCGTCATGCGGGCGACTTTACCAAGCGTTGCGGTTTTCCCCCCGGCGTGCGGGCTACAACCCTGGGCCTCTGCGGCTCATTGCGATTCATGGCACCATGGCGGCCACCTCTCACATTACCTTTCCCCTGCAAGGAACACCCCATGGCCTCATACCCCTCCAAAGCCGTACGCATCAACCAGCACGGCGGCCCCGAAGAACTCACGCTGGTGGACGTGGAGGTGGGCGAGCCCGGCCCGGGCGAGATCCGCATTCGCCACAAGGCCGTGGGCCTCAACTACATCGATGTTTACCAGCGCAGCGGCGCCTATCCTTTTGCCATGCCGTTGCAATTGGGCATGGAGGCTTCTGGCGTCATCGAGGCCGTGGGCGAGGGTGTGACCCACCTGAAGGCGGGCGACCGCGCGGCCTATGCCAGCCAGCCGCCCGGCAGCTATTGCGAGCTGCGTGTGATGCCGGCCAAGTGCGTGTGCAAGCTGCCCGATGCGATTTCGTTTGAGACCGGCGCGGCCATGATGCTCAAGGGCCTGACCACGCAGTACCTGTTGCGCCGCACGCAGCCCCAGGGCGGCCTGCAAGCCGGCGACTACGTGCTCTTTCACGCCGCGGCCGGCGGTGTCGGCCTGATCGCCTGCCAGTGGGCCAGGGCCATGGGCCTGCAGCTCATAGGCACGGCCGGCTCCGACGAAAAATGCGCGCTGGCCCTGTCGCAGGGCGCGGCCTTCGCCATCAACTACTCGAAGGAAGACTTCGTGGCCCGCGTCAAGGAGATCACCGGCGGCAAAGGCGTCAAGGCGGTGTACGACTCGGTGGGCAAGGACACCTTCATGAAGTCGCTGGACTGCCTGCGCCCTTTCGGCCTGCTGGCCAACTTCGGCAATGCCTCAGGCAAGACGCCGCCGCTGGACATCGGCCTGCTGGCCTCCAAGGGCTCGCTGTATGTGTCAAGGCCCACCCTGTTTACCCACATCGCCACCCGCGAGATCACCCAGGAAATGGCCGACGACCTGTTCGCCATGGTGACCAGCGGCAAGATCAACATCCCCATCGACCAGCGCTTTGCCCTGGCCGACGTGGCCGAGGCGCACCGTGCCCTCGAAGCCCGTAAAACGACGGGCTGCACCATACTGACCCTGTAAGCCGGGCGAGCGCGGGGGCTGAGGCTCTGTATGCGCGGTAAACCTGTGTAAAGCCGCGGGGCGGCATTCAACGCAAGGCGGGGCGCGTGCGTTTAGGAAGCTGTTTATGGCCTGGGCAGGCCCCGTCCAGGCATAAACAGGGTTCCAAGGCTGCAGGAGAACAATATGCCCACAATAAAAGCCCTGGCCGGCGTGCTGGCCGCCTTGATGGCCGGCTCCGCCGCGCAGGCGGAGGGCCCGGCCGATGCCGCGCCTCCGACGTCCAATCTCACGGCGGCCTGGCGCGCCGCCTCGCGCCTGGGTTATGCGCCCACGCCGGCCTGGCCGGCGGCCACGGCGGCTTCGCCCCGCGCCTGGGCGCTGCAGCAACTGGACGCAGCCTATGCCGCAAGCAAGCGTCCTCCGGCCCTCCCCGCTGAAGTCGCGGGTATCAATGCACCACTGGGTGACATCGCCCGCAGCTTCCAGGCCGAGCGCGAGGCACGCCGCACCGCGCGCGAAACGCCCAAACCCGGCATGGCCGCAGCCCCCAATGCCGACGCGGGCGGAGAAAAATTCAGCCGCGAGATGGCCCAGGGCGCGGCCGCCTGGCGGCTGATGTCCTGCAGCGACCCGGCACTCGAAAACCCGCTGCTCGCGCGCATGACCGAGTTCTGGTTCAACCACCTCAACGTCTTTGTCGGCAAGGGCCCGGTGCGTCCCTTTGTCGGCCACTATGAGATCAACGTCATACGCGCCAATGCCCTGGGTCGTTTTGAAGACCTGCTGCTGGCCAGCGCCAGGCACCCGGCCATGCTGTTCTATCTGGACCAGGCGCAAAGCAACAGCCGCGGCCTGAATGAAAACTACGCGCGCGAACTCATGGAGCTGCACACCCTGGGCGTGAACAGCGGCTACACGCAAAAAGACGTGCGCGAGCTGGCCCGCATCCTCACCGGCTGGACGGTCAACCTCAAGGACGGCGAAGGCTTTCGCTTTGCCGAGCGCCTGCACGACAAGGACAGCAAGGTCCTGCTGGGCCGCACCTTCGGCAATGAAAGCGTGGCCGAGGGCGAAGAGGCCATACGCTACCTGGCGCGCCGGCCTGAGACGGCGCGGCGCATCTCCAACCGGCTGGCGAGCTTTTTTGTGGCCGACAAACCGCCGCCCGCGCTGGTGGCCCGGCTGTCCGCCGTGTTCACCGAGACCCAGGGTGATTTGCGCGCGGTGATGCGCAGCCTGATTGAGTCGCCTGAGTTTTGGGCCAAGGACAACCAACTGTTCAAGACTCCGCTGGACTTTGCCTGCTCAGCGCTCACAGTGGCTGGCGGCGTGAAAGAGCGCCGCGACATTGGCCAGACCCTGGGTTTTCTCGCGCAGGCCGGTCAGCCCATGCACGGCTGGCAAACGCCCGACGGCTACAAGACCGACGCCGGCACCTGGCTCGCGCCCGAGGCGCTTACGCGGCGTGCCGACTACGCCATGGACCTGGCCCGGCGCACGGGCGAGCCGGCCTACCTCAATGCTTTTTTCAGCGTTGCGACACGCGAGCGCATCGCCCAGGAGCCCGCGCAGATGCGCACCGGCCTGATGCTGTCCAGCCCTGATTTCATGCGCAAATAAACAAACGGCAATGGAGACTTCCATGAATTCCAACCATTCTTCATCGCCATACCCATTGCTGCAGCGCCGCGGCGTGCTGGGCCTGGGCGCCTTGTCCGCCTTGTCGCTGGCTGTGCCCGGTGTGTGGGCGCAGGCCGTGCCGGGGGCACTGGGCAACGGGCGCCTGGTTGTCGTTTTCCTGCGCGGTGCGTATGACGGCCTGTCGGCCTTTGTGCCTTATGCCGACAGGGACTACTACGCGCTGCGCCCTAACATCGCGATTGCGGCGCCCGACGGCACGGCGCAGACCGCCATCAAGCTCGACAGGACTTTTGCCCTGCATCCCGCATTGGCCCCGCTGCTGCCTCTGTGGCAGCAAGGTGTGCTCGGTTTTGTGCCCGCGGCGGGGCTGCCCACGCCGAACCGCTCGCACTTTGATGCGCAATACCAGATGGAAATCGCCCAGGGCGGCAAGACCAGCGGCGCGCCCGGCTGGCTCAACACCACGGCAAGCCTGAACAAGGCCGCTACACCCGGTGCCGTGGCCCTCGGCGTGGGCGAAGCCAACGCCGCCATCCTGGCCGGCCAGGCCGCCGCCGTACGGTTGATACCGCGCGGCCAGTCGGCCGAACGCACCGGCGTGCTGGCCAACGACAAGACCCGCCAGGCGCTGATGGATTTGTATGCCGGCGACGACAAGCTCAGCGAAGCTTTTCGCCAGGGCGCGGGCAGCCGCATGCAAAGCGCGCAGGAACTGATGGAGCAGAAAACCGCGAGGGCCGAAAAAATGGCGCAGGACGCCAGGCGCATGGCCGACAGGAACCTGGACCGCGACGGCACGCCCGCCAACCTGCAGGCCCTGAATGCCCAAATGCTCGCCGCCAGCAACGGCGCAGCTGACCCGGTGGGCCTTCAGCTCGACGCACAACACCTGGGTACCTTGATGCGTAACGACCGCAAACTACGCATCGGCTTTTTGTCCGCCGGCGGCTGGGACACCCACGCCAACCAGGGCGCCGCCACCGGCCAGCTGGCCAACAATTTAGGCAACCTCGCGCGCGGCATCGCGCAACTGCGCCAGGATTTTTCAGAACCCGGCGACGTGGTCGTGGTGATGAGCGAGTTCGGCCGCACCAGCGCGGAGAACGGTACGCGTGGCACCGACCACGGTTTCGGCAATGCCATGTGGTTGATGGGCAGCCGGGTTGCCGGCGGGCGCTGGCATGGGCAGTGGACGGGGCTTTCGCAGCTCAATGAGGGGCGGGATCTTCCTGCGCATCATGACTATCGGGCGGTGTTGGCGCAGGTCCTTCGCGGGACCTTTGCGCTTGGGGATTCGCAATTGAGTGATGTGCTTCCTGGTGCCAAGTGGGATAAGAGGTTGGATGGGGTTTTTAATAAGGCTTGATCTTGTTCCGACCTTGCGCGCTTGCCCCTCTCTACCTCTGCTTCTTCCCTTCTCTCTTCTGAGGTTTGCTGGCCGGGGGTAGCCCGGCAGCTACTCACTTTTCTTTTGCTTCGCCAAAAGAAAAGTAAGCAAAAGAAAAGGCGACCCTGGTTGCTGCGTCCCTTCGCTTCGCTACGGGCAGCCTGCGGTGCTCGGTCCAGACGGGGTCAAAAACAACTCGCTACGCTGCGCTGCGCTCAAACAAGTTTTTGCCCTGATCCGTCTGGCCCTGCGCTCCTCGGCGCATCCACAAGGGGACCCGGAATACCGAACAGCCAAACAGCCAAAGACAGAATCCCGAATACCTGAAGGAACAAGGACACGCCATGGCGTGTCCTTGTTTGTATTGGTTCCCGCTCCCGATCTCGATTGCCCCGTCCTGGCTGGGCCGAGCAGCGCAGACGGAGGAGGGATAAGGGCTGGCGTTGTCTGAGCGGAGCGCAGCGTAGCGAGTTTAGCCAGACCCCCTCCGCAGTCGAGCAGCGCAGGTTGCCCGCAGCGAAGCGGAGGGACCCAGACTGCGGGTCGCCTTTCTTTTGCGTACTTTTCTTTGGCGAAGCAAAGAAAAGTACGTCGCCCGCCGGGGCGAGACCCGGCCAGCGGCGTTGCAAGAATCGACTTGCCGCCGGGCAACCCCCGGCCAGCAGGCCCCAGAAAAGAATCTACCCTCAATAAGAGCACAGAAGTAAACTGCCAACACCAAGAACCATGACAACCCCCATCTACAACCCCGAGTGGCTACGCACTCTCCGCGCCGGCGCAACGGTACCCCCACTGCGCCCACGCGTGCCCCTCTGGGCCGGCGAATCGGTGATCGGCTCGGTGGAGCCCGGCTTCTTTCACAAGCTGGCCCTGCGTGCCCTGACAGACGGCGACCATCCGCTGCTCAAGGAGGAGCACCCCGACGGCCTGGGTTGGCGGCTGATGGGGGATGTGACGGCCAGCCTGAACAAGATTGCGGTGGCGCTGCATGCGGCCGGGCTGGCCGGCGCGTGGCGTGATGAGCAGCTCGCGGTGCCCGACCAGTTCGGCCACCGCAAGGGCACGGTGGAACGTGCGGCGGTGCGGCCGCTGGGCATCACCACCTTGGCGGTGCACCTGGTGGGGCAGTCGCCGGACGGCCGCTTCTGGGTGCAGCAGCGCGCCTTCAACAAATCCAACGACCCGGGCCTGTGGGACACGCTGATGGGCGGCATGGTGTCGGCGGCGGATACGGTGGACACCGCGCTGGTGCGCGAGACCTGGGAAGAGGCCGGCCTGCATGTGAACCAGCTGCAAGGGATGCGCTACGGCGGGCGCCTGACGACGCGGCGCCCGGCAACCGACGGCAAGGGAGCGGGCTATGTGGTCGAAGACATCGACTGGTATGCCTGCACCGTGCCTGAAGGCATGATGCCCGACAACCAGGACGGCGAGGTCGAGCAGTTCCGTTTGATGGATTCCGCGGAAGTGGTGGCCGCCATGCAGCGTGGCGAGTTCACGACCGAAGCTGCCTTGATCCTCTCGGACGCCATGGGACTGGCCTGAGCCCGGCCCGGTTCAAACCTGGTCGGTGAGCGCGGATGCGCGCAAGCGGTTGGGCGCCAGGGCGCCGGCCGAATCGAGAATCGGGTAAGCGATAGAGCAGATGTGCGAGTTGATGCGCTTGAGCTCGCTGATCAGGTCGATGTGCAGCGAGCTGGTTTCCAGGCTTTGCACGGTGTTGGCCGACAGCCGGCCCAAGTGGGTGGTGGCGTAGGCGCGCTCCAGGTCGCGAAAGCGGGCTTTTTCCTCCAGCAGTTTTTGCGCGTCGCGCACCGTGCCGTTGAGGAACACGCTCATGCCCAGGCGAAGGTTGTCGACCAGGCGCTCATGCAGTTCCACGATCTCGGCCATGCCGGCTTCCGAGAAATTGCGGCCGGGCTTGATCTTCTTGTCCTCGATGTCGATCAGCACGCGCTCGATGATGTCGCCGATCTGCTCCATGTTGATGGTGAAACTGATGATGTCGGTCCAGCGGCGGCTTTCTTCCTCGGCCAGCGCTTCGCGCGAGATCTTGGTCAGGTAGTACTTGATGGAGGAATACAGCTCATCGACGGCGTCGTCCATCTTGCGCAGGTCTTCGGCCAGCTTGAGGTCGTTGTTGCGTATGACCTGCAGCACGCCCAGCAGCATGCTTTCCACCACGTCGGCCTGGTGCAGCGCTTCGCGCGCGGCGCAGGAGATGGCCAGCGAAGGGGTGGCCAGTGCAGAAGGATCCAGGTGATGCGGCCGCCCGCCGGCCTTGCTTTTGTCGGGCTTGGGCAGCAGCTTTTCGACCCATCGCGCGATCACCTGTGTCCAGCCGATGAAGACCGCGCCCACGAGCAGGTTGAAAGCCAGGTGGAAGAGCACGACCACGGTCGTCGGTTCATCCAGGTAGGGCCGCACATGGCGCAGCCACAGGCCTATCAAGGGCGCGGCCACCACGATGCCGAGCAGTTTGAACACCAGGTTGCCCAGCGGCACCTGGCGCACTTCGAAGGCGGAGCGCAGCGTGGTCAGCACGGCCAGCAGGCCGCTGCCCAGGTTGGCGCCCAGCACCAGGCCCAGGGCCACATCAAGGGGGACTACACCCGAAGCGGCCAGCGTGGCCGTGAGCAGCACGATGGCCAGGCTGGAATACGAGACCACGGCCAGGAAGGCGCCGGCGGTGATTTCAAGCAGCAGGTCGCTGCTGAGCGAACCCAGCAGGGCCTTGACGGCAGGCGCCTGGGTCAGCACTTCGGTGGAGGCGGTGACCAGGCGCAGCGCCAGCAGCATCAGGCCCAGGCCGATGAACACGCGGCCCACGCGGCCGACATTGCTGTCCTGGCGCGAGATGAACAGCACCACGCCGACAAAAATGAAGAGCGGCGAGAGCCAGGACAGGTCGAAGGAAAACACCACGGCCATCAGGCTGGTGCCTATGTCGGCGCCCAGCATCACGGCCAGTGCCAGCGGCAAGGTGACCAGGCCCTGGCCGACAAAGGAGGAAACGATGAGTGAGGTGGCGGTGCTGGACTGCACCAGCGCCGTGACGCCTATGCCCGAGACCGCCGCGGCGAACCGGTTGCTGATGCTGACGGCCAGCACATGGCGAAGGTTGGCGCCGAAGACGCGAAGGATACCGGTGCGCACCAGGTGTGTGCCCCAGACCAGCAGCGCGATCGCCGCGAGGAGATTCAACAAATGCTTCATGCGGTGATTGTCCGTTCAACAAGGCCCGGGCGATGTGCCGCAGGCGTCAGGGGAGGCGGGATCAACAGGCTTTCGAGGCCTGTCATCAGGTGGTAAAGCGAGGAAGCCGGCGAGGGCGCCAGGTCAAACCCGCCGTCCTCGCGCTGCCATTCATGCCACAGGCCGGGCACATCCGTGGTCAGGAAGCGTATCAGGCCCGAGAAACTGCCGGCCGCTGCGGCCCGGCAGGCGGCCGCGTCGCCCAGGCCCTGCGTGGCGAACAGCAGCGAGGTTCTCAGCCTCTCGGTCTGTGCCCACAACCTGGCCCTGCGGTCCGTGGGCCGGCCCGCCTCATCGACGGCAAAGAGCGCGACCTCGCGTGCATCATCAATGCCGAAGGAGCGCCCGAAGGCCTCCAGCGCGACGGCCTTGTCGCGGACCTGGATGCCCAGCAGGCCTTCCGCCTGCAGCAGCAGGAAAGCCCATTCAAACTGGTGGCCGGGTTCATACATGCGTTCCCCGGGCAAGCCCAGCGGCGCCCAGCCGGCCGTGAAGAGTTCGCCGATGGCCCCGTTGGCAGGATTGATCAGGCGTGTGGCGGCCAGCTCGCACAAGGCCAGGGCCGCCGCGCGGAAACGCTCTTCGATCCCCAAGGCCACCCAGGCCAGCAGGGCTTCGAGCAGATGCATGAGCGGGTTGGACTTGAGGATGGGCTGGTGCGGCAGGCCGTCGTCATACCCGCCCGCATCCAGCGCCAGTGAGGCTTCAATCTGCCGCAGCAGGGTCTGGGCGATGTCCAGCAGTTCGTGCGGCCGGCCTTCGGCTTCATAGGCGTGGGCCAGCGCGAACAACACAAAGGCCTGGTCGTAGAGGTCTATGCTTTCGTCGCAGGTGTCCAGCGTGCTGCGGAACAGGCCGTCGGGCCGGGGATAACGCGAGAGCATGAATGACAGGCCGTGCCGCATGGCCGCCTGCCAGGGGCCGCTCCAGCCGAGGGCGCCGGCTCGGGCATAGACGTAGGTTTGCCGCGCCTGCACCCGTACACGCACCGGCTTGCCGATGGGCAGGCCGTCCTGGCCCAGCTTTTCATGGAAACCGCCGCCCTCGTGATCCGCGCCGCGGTCCCACCACAGGGGCAGGGCTGACTCGAAGAGCCAGTGCCTGGCGTGCCGGCCCGTGTCGGCGAGAAAAGAGGGAAAGGACTCTGGGGGCATCAAGCGTGGCAAAACGGTTTTGGCGGTGAGTTGTTATTCATCAGTGTGCCGCAGCGCGGCCAGAACCTGATTTTGCACCCCAAATCGGTGTTTTTCCCGGAATCGGGAAACGCTTTGCCACACCTGTAAACCCGCCGGCCAGGCCCCCAAGCCGGGCCTAACTGGTTTTGCGCACCCGCAGCAATTCGTCCAGGACCAGGCAGACCGCACCCACGGTGATGGCGCTGTCGGCAATGTTGAACGAGGGGAAGTACCAGCCGGCCCAATGGAACTGCAGGAAGTCCACGACATAGCCGTGCAGCGTGCGGTCAATGACATTGCCCACCGCGCCGCCCAGAATGCAGGCCAGCGCGAAGCAGAACAGCTTTTGCCCCGCATGCGAGCGCAGCATCCACAGGATGAACAGCGCCGCAGCGACGCCGATGGCCGTGAAGAACCAGCGCTGCCAGCCCGAGGCCTCCGCCAGGAAGGAAAAGGCCGCGCCGGTGTTGTGCACCCGCACCACGTTGAAGAAGCTGGTCACATAGGTCGAATCGCCCAGGCGGTAATAACCCAGGATCAGCACCTTGGTGAACTGGTCGGCGATGAGGATGATGAGCGCCAGGCCCAGCCAGGGCAGCAGCGAGCTGGGGGAACGGGTGAAGGTGGTTTTGGGCATCAGGCGTATTTCCGCGCTTCACCGGCGCCAAACAGGTTGCTGGTACAGCGGCTGCAAATCGTCGGGTGGGCCGGGTCGTGGCCCACGTCGGCGCGGTAGTGCCAGCAGCGTTCGCATTTGGCATCGGTGCTGGGTGTGACCTGGGTCGAAACGGCGTCTGCGGCGGCCACTTCGATGGCGGAGGTGATGAAGACGAACTTCAGGTCTTCGCCGAGGCCCGCCAGCAGCGTGTGGTCTTCGGCCGGCACTTGCAGCGCCACCCTGGCCTGCAGCGAGGAGCCCACCTTGCCGTCGGCACGCAGGGTTTCGATGTCCTTGTTGACCGCGTCACGCAACTCACGGATACGCGCCCACTTGGCCAGCAGTGCCGCGTCGGGCGCGGGGAACTCTGCATAGGTTTCCATGAAGATGGATTCGGACGAGCCAAACACCTTCCAGGCCTCTTCCGCCGTGAAGCTCAGGAAGGGTGCCATCCAGCGCAGCATGGCATGCGTGATCTGCCAGAGCGCGGTTTGCGCGCTGCGGCGGGCCAGCGACTTGGGGCCGGTGGTGTAGAGCCGGTCTTTCAGGATGTCGAGGTAGAAGGAGCCCAGGTCTTCGCTGCAATAGATCTGCAGCTTGGAGACCACCGGGTGGAATTCGTACACCTCGTAATGCGCCAGGATGTCGGCCTGCAGCTGCGCAGCGCGGCTCAGCGCGTAGCGGTCGATTTCCAGCATCTCGCCATACGGCACGGCGTCCGTGGCCGGATCGAAGTCGCTGACGTTGGCCAGCAGGAAGCGCAGCGTATTGCGGATGCGGCGATAGGCGTCAACAACGCGGGCGAGGATCTTGTCGTCGATGCCCAGGTCGCCCGAATAATCGGTCGAGGCGCACCACAGGCGGATGATTTCGGCGCCCAGCTTGTCGCTGACCTCCTGCGGCACCACCACGTTGCCCTCGCTCTTGCTCATCTTGCGGCCCTTGCCGTCCACGGTGAAGCCGTGCGTGAGCAGGCCCTTGTAGGGTGCGTGGTCGTACATCGCGCAAGCGGTGAGCAGCGAGGAATGGAACCAGCCGCGGTGCTGGTCGTGGCCTTCGAGGTAGAGGTCGGCAGGCCAGGTCGACTGCGCCGCATGGCTGTGGCGCAGCACGTGGTCGTGCGTGGTGCCGGAGTCAAACCACACGTCGAGGATGTCGGTGCTCTTGATGTAGTGCGCGGCATCGGCGCCGATGATGGATTCGGCCGTGGCCTTGCTCCAGGCTTCGATGCCGCCGGCCTCCACCATGCTGGCGGCCTGCTCCATGATCTCCATGGTGCGCGGGTGCAACTCGCCGGTGGCGGTGTGGATGAAGAAGGGCAGGGGCACGCCCCAGTTGCGTTGGCGGCTGATGCACCAGTCGGGCCGGCCGGCGATCATGTCGCGCAGGCGGGCCTTGCCGTTTTCAGGGTAGAAGCTGGTTTCCTCGATGGCGGCCAGTGCCAGCTTGCGCAGGGTTTGCGGCGCCTTGTCCTTGGTGAAAACGCCTTCGCCCTCATCCATGCGCACAAACCACTGGGCCGCGGCACGGTAGATCACCGGGGTCTTGTGGCGCCAGCAGTGCGGGTAGCTGTGCTGGATGTCGCTGGTCGCGAAGAGGCGGCCGTGCTCGCGCAGCTTCTCGATCACCAGCGGCGCGGCCTTCCAGATGTTGAGGCCGCCGAACAGCGGCAGCTCGTCGACATAGCGGCCGTTGCCCTGCACCGGGTTGAGGATGTCCTCATAGGCGATGCCGTTGGAGACGCAGGAGTTAAAGTCTTCCACGCCGTAGGCGGGCGAGGAGTGCACGATACCGGTGCCGTCGTCGGCGGTGGCGTAGTCGGCCAGGAACACCGGGCTCAGGCGGCGGTAACCCGCATCGACGTCGTACAGCGGATGCTGGAAGTTGATTTTCTCGAGGTTCGCGCCTTTGGTGACGCCGACGACGCGGCCTTCCAGTTTGAAGCGTTCCAGGCATTTCTCGACCAGCACCGACGCTAGCACCAGCAGCCCGCGCTCGGTGTCCACCAGCGAGTATTCGAGGTCCGGGTTCAGGTTCAGCGCTTGGTTGGCGGGGATGGTCCACGCGGTCGTCGTCCAGATGACCGCGAAGGCATCCTTGGCTAAAGTGGCCTGGCCGAAAGCCAGCGCCAGCTTTTGCGGTTCGGCACATTTGAAGCCGACATCCAGCGTGCTGGATTTTTTGTCGGCGTATTCGATTTCAAACTCGGCCAGCGAAGAGCCGCAGTCAAAACACCAGTACACGGGCTTCAGGCCGCGGTAGACGAAGCCGCGCTCCATGATGCGTTTGAGCGCGCGGATCTCATTGGCTTCGTTGGCGAAGTCCATGGTTCGGTAGGGGTTGTCCCATTCGCCCAGCACGCCCAGGCGCTTGAAGTCGGCCCTCTGGCCTTCGATCTGCTCGGTGGCGAAGGCGCGGCTCTTGGCCTGCACTTCATCACGGGGAAGGTTGCGGCCGTGCAGCTTTTCGATGGCGTTTTCGATGGGCAGGCCGTGGCAGTCCCAGCCGGGCACGTAGATGGCGTCCAGGCCCTTGAGCTGGCGCGCCTTGACGATCATGTCCTTGAGGACCTTGTTGACGGCGTGGCCGATGTGGATCTTGCCGTTGGCATAGGGTGGGCCGTCGTGCAGCACGAACTTGGGCTTGCCGGCACGCACGTCGCGCAGTTTTTTGTAGATGCCCTTTTCGTCCCACTCCTTGGCCCAGCCGGCCTCGCGCTTGGGCAGGTCGCCGCGCATGGGGAAGGGGGTGTCGGGCAGGTTCAGGGTGCTGCGGTAATCGGTTTTGGTCTCGGACATGGGATGCTCGGAATGCTTTTTGTTAGGGCGGCCCGCAAGAGCCGGGCGCCGGCCATACAGTGGGGAGGAAAGCCATCCGCCATGAAAGCAGGGCGGGGCCAGGGGGCGACGAGATCGTCTAAATTCGGTCGCGCGTGGTCTGGCGGCTGGTTTCCGTGTGCATGGCGGCTGAAAACGACTGGGGCGCCTGGGCAAAAAACGCCCGCGCTTCGTCGCAGTCCTTGGCGATGCCTGTTTTCAGGCTTTCCAGGCTGTCGTATTTCAGTTCGTCGTGCAGTTTGTGCAGCAGTTCCACACGGATGATTTTACCGTATGCCCCCTCGGGCCCAAGGCCGGCGGGCCATTCCAGGCAATGCGTCTCCAGCAGCACCCGCCCGCCGTTGACGTCGGCCGGGTCCAGCGAGGGCCGTATGCCCAGGTTGGCGACGCCCGGAATGGCTTTGTCGGCCAGGCCATGCACCTGCACCGCGAAAATCCCGCTGGCGGCCGGCTTCCAGTGGGAAAACCGCAGGTTGAGGGTGCGAAAACCCAGGTCGCGACCCAGCTTGCGGCCATGCACCACATGGCCGGAGACGCTGTAGGGCCGGCCCAGCAGGGCGGCGACGCCGTCCATGCGGCCCTGGCCCAGCGCCTCGCGCACGGCGGAGCTGGAAACCCGGGCGCCGTGCACCTCGTAGCTGTTCATGCGGGCCACGTCAAAGCCCAGGCGCTCGCCGGCGGCGTCCAGCATGGCGTAGTCGCCCGACCGCTTGGCGCCGAAGCGGAAATCGTCGCCCACCAGCACGTATTGAACGCCCAGGCCGCGCACCAGCACGTCCTGGATAAAGGCCTCTGCCGGCTGGGATGCCAGCGCCGCGTTGAAGGGCAGCACCACGCACTGGTCGATGCCGCAGCGCGCCAGCTCGGTGAGCTTGTCGCGCAGGGTGGCGATGCGGGCCGGCGCCAGTTCGGGCTTGCGGGCCACCGCCGCGAAATAGTCGCGCGGATGGGGCTCAAAGCTCATCACGCAGCTGGGCACCCCGCGGTGCTGGGCCTCGTTTTTCAGCAGCGCCAGCATGGCCTGGTGGCCGCGGTGCACGCCGTCGAAGTTGCCTATGGTCAGGGCGCAGTGCTCGGCCAGCTGGGGATGGTGGTAGCCACGGAAGACTTTCATGAGGGCAATTATCGTTTTTGTAGCGCGCAAGCCCGGTTGAATGGGGCTTGAACGTGGTTAATGGGGGATTTGGGGGCGTTTTTCATGATTTCACTGTATATTGATACACAGTCAGCCAGCGCCGTAGCCGAGCACCGTGTTTCCTAGCGTCGTCCACCTTGATGGAGGTTCGTTTGAAGGTCTTGAAGCTCTCAGCCCAGGGATTGCCACAGTCGTGGATCAGCCTTGAACAGGCCGTGTTGCATTACGCGGCCGACGAGGTGCGCTGGGAGATGGGCGCGCGGGTGGTGACCTTCCACGGCGGCCACAACGCCATCACGGGCCAGCAGTCCATCATCACGGTCAACAGCATCATCGGCACCAAGGGCGTGCCCAACATCAACCCCTTTGAGCTCAAGCCGGGCCTGACCAACAGCAAGCTTTTTGCCCGCGACCGCAATGTGTGCGCCTACTGCGGCGGGCATTTCCATGAGGAAGACCTGACGCGCGAGCACATCATCCCCTTCGCCCAGAACGGTATAGACACCTGGATGAACGTGGTCACGGCCTGCCGCGCCTGCAACCACCGCAAGAGCAGCCGCACGCCCGAGCAGGCCCATATGCCGCTGCTTTACACGCCCTACGTGCCCAGCCTCTGGGAAGACTTCATCCTGCGTAACCGCCGCATCCTGGCGGACCAGATGGAGTTTTTGATGGCGCACCTGCCCAAGACGTCGCGGCTGCATGCCTGATAGAGTGGTTTGCGGCAGCTTCTGCAGGTAGCAAGATGAACGCCATCGTCGGAATTTTCTGGTTCTTTTATCTGCTCATTTGCCCAATCGGCACCGTTGCCGTGCTGCTCGGTTTTGCCGCGACCTGTCGCAGCACGGTTGATCTGGTGCTTCGCGGTATTCCTGCTCTGCTGATCCTTGTTCTCGTGCTCGGCCCGGTCTGGACGGAAATAGGGCCGATGCCATGGTGGTGCCCCCGGGTCAGCCTCCACCTCTTGAACCCGACGGCGGGAGTGCATTATCTCGTCTGGCAGTACGCCGCCATTTGCGTTGGCGCATTTGTGGTGGTCGGCCTCGCATCAATAGCAATCCGGGCGCGGCCAGAGCGGGGCCGTGCCGCCTGAGCTCGGGCGTCTGGCCTCGCCCGCGTTACGCTTCATCACATGGACAGCCATGGGCGGACTTCGTCTCGTTGCGTTGCCAACCATATAAGACATCAGGCCATAGCAGAAGCCCCATGACCATGTCGCGAGCCATCGAACTTGCACTCATCGCCGCATGGGCCTTCACTTTCGCTCTTGTGGGCTCGTGGGTCTATGTGTCGGGCAGTCCGTTTCCCCTGCCCGGGCTCCAGAGGCTGGCTGCAGCCGACTCATCTGCGCGCATGCTACAAGTGGCCGCTGTTGTCCTCGCCGCCCTTTGGCTGGTCTTTCGCTCCTGGCATACGCGTGGTCGGCTTCTTGTGTTCTCCGGCTCGGCAGCCACGCTCTTTCTTCTGGGCTGCCTGTATATCGGCGTTCCTTTCGGTCTTGCCTTCGCCTGTTTTGCGGGCATTGCCAGAGAGCGCGCCGGCAAAATACAAACGCCTGCCTGAGTTCAACCACGACTGAAAAAGATATGGGCCTGGCACTTCTTCCGTGGGAACGACTCCCTGCCTATGTGTTGGGGCCACTTTGCCTGTTGCTCAACGGGCTTCTCATCGCGTATGCAGACAGGACAGTCTGGAGCGTGTGTTTTGAGATTGGAGGGCTGTGCTTGGGGGCGTGGCTTATCTGGTACCGCTATACCAAGGGGGTCGAGCCTCTTTGGACGGAAGAGCAGCGAGCCGCTGCCAGGAAGAGGCAGGAAGGCGAAAATTAATGTCTCCTAACAGAGAGGCGCTCGATTCTTTTACAGCCATTGCACATCCAGCAAGCCAATTCGCTTAGTTGTTGTCGGGGTTTGCTTTGTGCGGGGAAAACTTGGAACCCATTTCACTGAAGGAGTCATGTCAATGCCCCGTTTCAACCCAGGCGCCATCGCCAAGGTACTGTTTGCCGCCATCCTTCTAGTCGCTCTTGCGGGCGTCGCGGGTACCCAACTGGCGCCGGGCATTCCGCTGCCCACGGTGCTGCTATACAGCGCGGTGGGTGCAGCCGCGCTGTTCTCCATCCTGGTCATCGCCTTAATCGCCAGCCTCACGTTTCGGCAATTCATCCTGCGCAAAGGCGGCACCGATACCCAGTGGTTCTGGTTCTCCGGCGAACCAAAAGGCCTTGAGCAGCTGCGCGATCGGCATGCCGCCCAAGCGAACGAAGCAAGACGCTGAGCGAGGGTCGCAACCCCGGCATTGAGTGGATTTATCCAAGCGGACCCATGCCATTCATGCCGAATCCTGACGTTCACAGACGACGCCAAAACTTATACCTTCTGACCATCCATGACTCCTCATTTCTCCTGGCTGATCCTCCTGCTCTTCGTCATCATCCAGGGCATCGCACTGGGCGCCGGTTTGTACGAGCAACGCATCGTCGTTCCGCAGTGGATGGGGAGGGCCGCGAGTGGCGAGCCGTATTTGAATGCCGATGCGATGCGCACGGCCGATACGGGCCGGCGATTCTGGGGTTTTGTCACCACGGGCCCCTTGACCTTGCTGACACTGGCAAGCATCGTTGCCGCCTGGCAAGCCCAGGGCGCATTACAAGCCTGGTGGCTGGGCTCCGCCTTCGTCACGCTGGTGGAGCGGATCGCAACCTTCGGCTACTTCATTCCTGTTGCCATTCGCCTGATGAGGGCAGAGGAGCCGGTGCCCGCATCTGTCCGCGCGCAAGCCCTTCAGTGGAGGAATTTCAATCGGGCCAGGCTTGCACTGTCGGGCCTGGCCTTGCTTCTTGGGCTGATGGCGTTGTCGCCACCGTTGTGATACCCGACCCTTCCATCGAGAGGATGCCTTCCGGCCTACGGCTTCCAGGTGCCTCTCATGTCGGGCCTTGAGTGAAACCCCGCAAACCAACCATTGGCAGTATTCATGACAAGCAAGCACCATAACGCAACATCTGTGCCGCTTCCCGCGGAGTCGGCGATTGCCAAAGCCTACGCATCGATGAATCTCGCCGACGCCTACTCGATCGAGCTTCCCGCCGGGGCGTCGACCGATCCCGAATTGTTGGCGCGGTTCATCTTCGCTCACCAGGCGCCATGGATTGGCAGGCTCATGGCGGTTCGAGACATGCTTGTCGCCGGTTTCGGCCTCAAGACAGCCGGGCATCTCGCATCACTGGATGTGGAAAGCGGGGCCGGCCGACTCAGCATCTTCAAGGTTTACAGCACAAGTCCAACTGAAGTGGTTCTTGGGGAAGACGACAAGCACCTGGATTTCAGGCTGTCTGTTTTGTGTTCCGGCCAGTCGTCGCCGGGAGCCAAACGTCACCTGGTTCTGTCGACGGTTGTGCATTGCCACAATCGCTTGGGCCGTCTCTATATTTTTCTCATTGCCCCCTTTCATCGCCTGGTCGTTCAGTCCAGCCTTCGCAGTGCGGCACGGGTCGGCTGGCCGTTGGCGACGCAGGCCTAAGCCAAAGTCCAGATCGAATGAACGACGCACTTGAACGCATCGCCAAAGAGCTTAAGCTCGCTTCACCGGCGAACGATCGCCTCCGGCTGGAGTTCGGCTACGCCTGTGCGCAGCGAGTCAAGCACCTGCTGGAAGACCCGGCAGTCGTCGAGTGCCTTCAATCACTTGGGCAATACCTCGATGGAACAATCGACCACGCAACCTTTGCTCGCTTTGCCGCCGAGGCTGCCCGCCTGGCCAACCAGCACCAGGGCTCAAAGTCCATCGACGGTTGCGGGCACGCGGCGGTTTCGGCTACTTATGCGGTAGCCAATGCCCTGGCGGGCAAAGCGCTTCAGGCGGCAGAGTACGCGGCGTATGCGGCGGTCTACGGTCAGGGCGGGTACGGCGCTGTCGCGGAGCGCGAGTCTTTCGAGCCGGAGTTCTCGTGGCAAGCCGACGTTCTGGCCTCTCTCGCACGCCGGAGTGCAACGGCGTGAGAGCGAGGCCTGCCCATTTCTTCAAACGGGCCTACCTGCGGCGCGCCGCTTAAGTCCTCAGGCAAATACCCCAGCCGTCTCCTGCATCCGGCTGGAGACCTCACCCAGATGATGGAAGGTGTCGCCAAAGGTCATCTCCAACTGCGTGAGCTTCTTGAAATAGTGGCTCACGATGTATTCGTCGGTCACGCCTATGCCACCGTGCAGCTGCACCGCCTGCTGGCCGATGAAGCGCATGGACACACCGAGCTGGTATTTGGCGCGGGCCAGGGCGGCGCGGCGCTCTTCGGCCGGGGTGTTGAGTTTGAGTGAGCCGTAATAACTCATCGACCGTGCCAATTCCAACTGCATCTTCATGTCGGCCACGCGGTGGCGCAGGGCCTGGAAGCTGCTGATGGCCACGCCGAACTGCTTGCGGGTGTTCATGTACTCGACGGTGATGGCCAGGGTCTTGTCCATCACGCCCACGGCCTCGGCACAAGCGGCGGCGATGCCGATGTCGATGGCGTGGGCCAGGGCGGTGAGGCCGTCCAGGGTGAGCAGGGCCGCGGGCGCGTTCTTGAGCACCACCTCGGCGGCGCGGCCGCCGTCCTGCGTGCCGTAACCGCGCGTTGACACGCCGGCCGCCGCGCGTTCGACCACAAACAGCGCGAGCTTGCCCTTGGCCACGGCGGGCACGATAAAAGCGTCGGCCTGGTCGCCGGCCGGGACTATGCTTTTGGTGCCGCTCAGCGTCCATCCATCACCGGCAGCGGTCGCAGTGGTTTCGCATTTCTCAAAGTCGTAGCGCGCGGCGCGCTCCTGATAAGCCAGCACCATCAGGCTTTCGCCCGAGGCGATTTTCGACAGCCATGCGGCCTTGACGGCCTCGGGGGCGTAGCCGGACAGCACCGCGCCGCTGATCAAGGCCTGGGCCAGGGGCTCCAGCACAATGCCGCGGCCCAGCTCTTCCATCACCACCATGCCCTCGACGGGGCCCATGCCCAGGCCGCCATCGGCTTCGGGGATGTAAAGGCCGGTCAGGCCCAGTTCGGCGATCTGGCCATAAGCTTCGCGCGAGAAGCCGCCGGCTTTGGCGATGCCGCGGCGGCGCTCGAAGTCGTAGCCCTTGTCCACCCATTTGCGCACGGCATCGCGCAGCTGTTCCTGGTCGTCGGTGAAGTCGAAATCCATGATGTGTTTCCTGTTTTCTTGTACGACCGTATCAGCCGAGAACGACCTGCGAGACGATATTGCGTTGGACTTCGTTGGAGCCGCCGTAAATTGTGGTCTTGCGCAGGTTGAAGTAGGTGGACGCCAGCGGCGCGTCGCCCGGCATGCCGCCGGGGAAGTCGCCTTGCCAGCCAGCTTCCATGGCTTCCTCAATGAAGGGCAGGCTGAAGGGGCCGGCGGCCAGCATCATGAGCTCGCTGTAGCGCTGCTGGATTTCGCTGCCGCGGATCTTGAGCAGGCCGGCGATGTCCAGTGAGTTCTTGCCGGATTTTTCGGCCGAGAGCACGCGCAGCACCAGCATCTCAAGGGCCACCACGTCGACTTCCAGCTTGGCGATCTCGTCGCGAAAGCGCTGGTCGTCGTACACGCCTTCGGCCTTGGCGATACGCTTCAGGCGCTCGAGCTCGCGCTTGGCGCGGTTCACGTCGGCGATGTTGGTGCGCTCGTGGCTCAGCAGGTGCTTGGCATAGGTCCAGCCCTTGTTCTCTTCGCCGATGAGGTTCTCGGCCGGCACTTCGACGTTGTCGAACCAGACCTCGTTGACCTCGGCCTCGCCGTCCAGCAGCACGATGGGGCGCACCGTCACGCCGGGCGACTTCATGTCGATCAGCAAAAAGGAAATGCCGGTCTGCGGCTTGCCTTCGCTGCTGGTGCGCACCAGGCAGAAAATCCACTCGCCGTACTGGCCCAGCGTGGTCCAGGTCTTCTGGCCGTTGACGATGTATTTGTTGCCCTGGCGCTCGGCGCGGCATTTGAGCGAGGCCAGGTCGGAGCCCGAGCCGGGCTCGCTGTAACCCTGGCTCCACCAGACTTCGCCGCTGGCAATGCCGGGCAGGAAGCGCTTTTGCTGCTCAGGGCTGCCGAAGGCCATGATGACCGGCGCCACCATCACCGGGCCGAAGGGCACGACGCGCGGCGCGCCGGCCAGCGCGCATTCTTCTTCAAACAAATGTTTTTGCACCGCGTTCCAGCCCGGGCCGCCGAATTCCTTGGGCCAGCCGTGGCCCAGCCAGCCTTTTTTGCCGAGGATCTTGGCCCAGCGCTGCATATCGTCACGCGACAGGCGCAGGGCGTTATGTACCTTGTGGGAAATGTCGGCCGGCAGGTTGGCGCGGACCCAGGCGCGTATGTCTTCGCGGAAAGCCTGTTCTTCAGGGGTGAAAGCTAAATCCATGGCGGGATGTCTCCGGGTTTGTCGGGCTGCCGCAGCGGCTGGCCTGCGGTGGATTCCTTATTTTTAGCACGGTCGTTCGTAATTTTATGTCTCAGTTGGGACATCGGCAAAACCGGCGCCGGCCGGGCTTTTGCGGCGTTCTAAACTAGAGGGCTATGGCCAGCGCGAACAAAACCAACAAAAATATCGTCATCCTGATTTCCGGCAGCGGTTCCAACATGGCCGCCATTGCCCGGGCCGCGGAGAAGGAGGGCTGGCTGGGCCTCTTCGGGGCGCGGGTGGCGGCCGTCATCAGTAACCGGGCCGACGCCGCCGGGTTGGAACTGGCCCAGGGGCTGGGCATTTCTATCGCCGTGGTGCCGCACAAGGCCTTTGATTCGCGCGAGGCCTTTGACGCCGAGCTGATGGCACGCATAGACGGCTACACGCCGGCACTGGTGGTGCTGGCCGGCTTCATGCGCATCCTGACGCCCGGCTTTGTGCAGCGCTATGCGGGCCGGCTCATCAACATCCACCCTTCGCTGCTGCCGGCCTTCACCGGCCTGAACACGCACCAGCGCGCCATCGATGCCGGCTGCACGGTGGCGGGCGCCACGGTGCACCAGGTGACGGCCGAGCTGGACCATGGCGCCACCTTGGCGCAGGCCGTGGTGCCGGTGCTGCCGGGCGACACGGCCGAGACGCTGGCCGCGCGCGTGCTCACGCAGGAGCACCTGATCTATCCGCGGGCCGTGCGCGCGTTTTTTGAACGCGGCTGAGTGCCCTGCCATCGGCCACCCGTTTCGCGGGTTTCTGCCGTCCCTGGCGCTTTGAAAGTGCTGGAACCGAAACTGTTTTGAATCCAGCGGAGTTCGCGCTCCGTATTCATCACAGCCGCTTGAATCATGGTGATTTCGGCTTTGGGTTCAACCTCTCATCACACTTTCAAAGGACTTCACATGCAGACTCAACACAAACTCGCATCCCTGGGCATCGCGCTGGCCCTGTCGTTCGCGGCCCTGCCTTCCTTCGCGCAGGTCATGGTGGGCGGCGCGCCCATGCTGGCCAGCAAGGACATCATCGACAACGCCGTCAACTCCAAGGACCACACCACGCTGGTCGCGGCGGTCAAGGCCGCGGGCCTGGTCGATACGCTCAAGGGCCCGGGCCCGTTCACGGTGTTCGCGCCCACCAACGCGGCCTTCGCGGCGCTGCCCGCCGGCACGGTGGACACGCTGCTCAAGCCCGAAAACAAGGGCATGCTGACTGGCGTGCTGACCTACCACGTGGTGCCCGGCAAGTGGGACGCCGCGGCCATCACCAAGATGATTGCCGACGGCAAGGGCATGGCCTCCATCAAGACGGTGGCCGGCGGCACGCTGGTAGCCAAATCAAGCGGCGGCAAGGTCATGGTGACCGACGAGAAGGGCGGCGTGGCGACCGTGAGCATCGCCGACGTCTACCAGTCCAACGGCGTGATCCACGTGGTCGACAAGGTACTGCTGCCTAAGTAAGGCGGGCACTTTTTGGGCAAAGCCCGTGTGCGATGAAATCGCGTACGGGCTTTGCCTTTGCCTGCCTGGGTTATGGGCGCTTGAGCAAGTGCAGCGCCGCCTTGGCGATGCTTTGCGCATCGACATTGAAAAACTCGCGCAGCGCGGCGCGCGTGTCGCTGCGGCCGAAGCCGTCAGTGCCCAGGGTCAGGTAGCGCCGTCCTTCAGGCAGGAAGGCTCGAATGCTTTCGGGCACGGCGCGCACATAGTCCGTGGCGGCGATGATGGGGCCGCTGCTGCCCCGCAGCTGCTGCGCGATGAAGGCCTCAGCGAATGCACCGCCGTCGATGGCTTGTTGCTGGCAGGCCGCGCCATCGCGCGCAAGTTCGCTCCAGCTGGTCACGCTGTACACCGTGGCGGTGATGCCTTGCTGCGCGAGTTGTTTCGCGGCCTTGATGACTTCGGTGAGGATGGCGCCCGAGCCCAACAGTGTCACTTCGCCGGCCGCCTTCTTGCCGTCGGGCGGGAAGCTGTCAAAGCGGTAGCAGCCGCGGATGATGTCGGCTTCCGCGCCGGGCCGCAAGTCGGGCTGGGCATAGTTCTCGTTCATCAGCGTGACGTAATAGAACACGTCTTTCTGCTCGACCATCATCTCGCGCATCCCGTGGTCCAGGATCACGGCGAGTTCACCGGCGAAGCCCGGGTCATAGGCTTTGCAGTTGGGAATGGTGGCCGCCACCAGGTGGCTGCTGCCGTCCTGGTGCTGCAGGCCTTCACCGCCCAGTGTGGTGCGGCCTGAAGTCGCGCCCAGCAAAAATCCGCGCGCGCGCTGGTCGGCGGCGGCCCAGATCTGGTCGCCCACGCGCTGGAAGCCGAACATGGAGTAATAGATGTAGAAGGGCAGCATGGCCAGGCCGTGCACGCTGTAGCTGGTGGCGGCCGCCGTCCAGCTGGCCAGCGCGCCGGCTTCGCTGATGCCTTCCTCCAGGATCTGACCGTCGAGCGCCTCGCGGTAGCTCAGTACCGAGCCTATGTCTTCGGGGGCGTAGCGCTGGCCCACGCTGGAATAGATGCCGACCTGTTTGAACAGGTTGGCCATGCCGAAGGTGCGCGCTTCGTCGGCGACGATGGGCACGATCTTCGGCCCGAGCGCGGGGTCCTTGAGCAGGCCGCCCAGCATGCGCACAAAGGCCATGGTGGTGCTCATGTCCTTGCCGTCGGCGGCCAGCGCGAACTGGGCGTAAGAAGCCAGGGCCGGGATGGCCACCGTATCGGCGGTAGTTTCGCGCCGCGGCAGGTAGCCGCCCAGCGCCGCGCGCCTGGCGTGCATGTACTGCATCTCGGCGCTGTCCGATGCGGGTTTGTAGAAGGCCAGGTTTTTGGCCTGTTCGTCGGACAGGGGCAGGTTGAAGCGGTTGCGGAATTCGATCAGGTCCTCGCCGTCGAATTTTTTCTGCGAATGCGTGGTCATGCGGCCCTGGCCGGCGCTGCCCATGCCGTAGCCTTTTTTGGTGTGCGCCAGGATCACCGTGGGCTGGCCCTGGTGGTTGGCGGCCGCGGCGTAGGCAGCGTGGATTTTCACGAGGTCGTGGCCGCCGCGCTTGAGTCGGTCGATCTGCTCGTCGGTCATGCCCTGGGCCAGGCGCGCGAGTTCGGCGTTCTGGCCGAAGAAGTTGTCGCGGTTGAAGCGCCCGTCTTTCGCAGCGAAGGTCTGCATCTGGCCGTCCACCGTCTGCGCGAAAGCCTGGGCCAGCGCGCCGGTCAGGTCGCGTGCGAAAAGGCCGTCCCAGTCGCTGCCCCAGACCAGCTTGATGACGTTCCAGCCGGCGCCGGCGAACAGCTTTTCAAGCTCGTCGATGATGCGGCCATTGCCGCGCACGGGGCCGTCCAGCCGCTGCAGGTTGCAGTTGACGACCCAGACCATGTTGTCCAGGCCTTCGCGCGCGGCCAGGGTCAGCGCGCTCATGGATTCGGGCTCGTCCATCTCGCCGTCGCCAAACACGCCCCAGACTTTTCGGCCCGCGCAATCGAGCAAACGCCGGTGCGTGAGGTAGCGCATGAAGCGCGCGTGGTAGATCGAGCTGATGGGGCCTATACCCATGGAGCCGGTGGGAAACTGCCAGAAGTCCGGCATCAGGTAGGGGTGCGGGTAGCTGCACAGGCCTTGCGCGCCCTGGGCGGGGGCGCTGAGTTCCTGGCGGTAAAAGCCCAGGTCTTTCTCGCTGAGGCGGCCTTCAAGGTAGGCGCGCGCATACACACCGGGCGCGCTGTGCGGCTGGAAGAAGACCAGGTCGCCGCGGTGCTGGCCCTCGCCCAAGCCTTCGCGCGCATGAAAGAAATGGTTGAAGCCGGTTTCAAACAGGTCGGCCGCGCTGGCATAGGAAGCGATGTGGCCGCCGAGTTCGGCGGAGCCGCCGGTTTCGGCTTGGTTGGCGCGCACCACCATCGCCAGCGCGTTCCAGCGCATCAGCGAAGCCAGGCGCTCTTCCATGGCCAGGTCGCCGGGGAACACGGGCTGCTCGTCGACGCCGATGGTGTTCATATACGGCGTGGCGAGTTCGGGCTGCCAGCCGATGCGCTGCTCGCGCGCCACGCGGCTCAATTCGCCCAGCATGTGGCGCGCGCGGGCGGGGCCGTGGGTCAGGGCCAGCGCTTCAAAAGCTTCGCGCCATTCGGCGGTTTCCTGCGGATCAGGATCGGTGGACGACGGTGCCTGCAGCAACAGATGGTGGGGAATGGATTGGTTCATGGCAAAAATGACTGTACGCAGGTTTTTGCGAAAGGTGTAGCTTCAATATCGTGGTTTTAGGCTGCTGAGAGGCATAAAATGCCGTCAAAAATGTTTTTTACAGATGATGCAACTTGATGCCCTCGACCTGAAAATCCTCGATGAACTGCAGCGCGATGGCTCGCTGTCGAATGTCGAGCTGTCGCGGCGCGTGCACCTGAGCCCGTCTCCCTGCCTGGCCCGCGTCAAGGCGCTGGAGGCCGGCGGTGTGATTGACCGCTATGTGGCCATCGCCAATGCCGCGGCGCTGGGCCTGGGACTCAATGTCTTTATCTCCATCAGCCTGCGCACGCAAAGCAAGGAGTCACTTGCCGACTTTGAGCGGCGCATTGCCGAACACGACCAGGTGATGGAGTGCTATTTGATGTCGGGCGACAGCGACTACCTGATCCGTGTGGCGGTGGCCGACATCGCTGCGCTGGAGAAGTTCATCCTTGAGCAGCTGTCGCCGATTTCGGGCATTGAAAAAATCCGCTCGAGCTTTGCGCTCAAGCAGGTCAGGTACAAGACCGCCTTGCCCCTGCCCGGACGTTGACCGGGGCGCGGCCTTTTCTGAGGCGCCGCTTAGCCGAGCGAGGGATGCGAAGTCTCAATCGCGTTGATTTTGGCCAGGAGGTCGTCGCGCCGGTTGGCCTCTTCGGCTGCCGTGCTGCCGGGCTCCAGGGGCGAATCGACAAACTGCACGGGCCGCTTGGTGCCCGAAGCCATGTGGTGCAGGCGTATCTTGAGCAAGTCGCTCACTTCCGCGGCGGTCTGGGTGTGGGGTGTGTCGTGCCATATGGCGATGTGCAGGGTAAAGGCCTCGGTTTCGCCCGGTTTCTCGGAGGCGCGTATGCAGTCCGCCAGGATCTTGGTGGAAATTTCTGAAAGCACAGCGCGGCTGACGGGGCCTTCGACCAGCATCATGAAATGGTTTTCATCGCAGCGCGCCACGGTGTCCACGTCACGGGCCGCACGCCTCAGGATTTCGCCGATGCGCGACAGCGCGGCGCCGCGCTTGCGGTCGCCCGCCTCGTCATGGCTGGGAGACTGGTTGATCCAGTGCAGCATCATCGCGCCGCAGGCCAGCTTCTGGCGGCGGCCGCGCAACAGCATGGCAGGTAGCCTGGCTTCGATGATGCGCGGCAGCATCAGGCCGCTGGCGGCGTCGTAGGTGGAGAGGGCCGCTCCGCGGTGGTTGGAAAACAGCGCCGCCCGGCTGCGCCAGGCGAGCACCCCGAAGACCCAGAGCAGGCCGACCATGGCCGACAGCACGCCGGCAGCCTGCGCCGCTTCCACATTCAGCACCCAGCCCGCGTTGTAGGAAAGCCGTGCCAGCGCGGCCCCGCCTATGGGGGCGGCGCCCAGCAGCAACCAGAGGTTCCAGGCCTGGCCGCGCAGCGATGTCCAGGCCAGGCTTGCCAGGATGGCCACGGTCGCCAGCGCCAGCCACAGGTTGCGCAGGTCGCGCGGCACGAAGTCGGGCCGGATCATCATCACAAAAGCCATGAGCAGGCTGCCAGCCGTGACGGCGCCCAGCAACTTGTACAGGCGCGGGTGGCCGTCCCTGGCATAGCTGGCCTGGGCGCAAAACCAGGCGGCCGCGGCCATGGTCAGGGTGGCAGACACCCAGCCCATGACCTGGTTGAGGTGCACGCTATAGGGCCAGGCGCGCCAGCCGCCGTAGCCGATGAGCACCAGCTGAGTGAACATCAAAGTCACCACCACGGAGCCAAACCACAGGAACACAGTGCTGCGCGACATGCTGTACGCGGCCAGGCACAGCACGGCCAGCACGCTGAACATGCCCCACATCAGGCCTATCACCACGCCGACCCGCGAGGCGCCGTCGATGTATTCGATGGGCGTGAGCAGCATGGGCCGTTCGGTGATCGGCCGGCGATGCTCAAAGCGCAGGTAGTAGGCCTGCGGCTGGTCGGTGTGCGACTGCAGCTCAAAGCTCGGCACGCGAGTACGCAAAGGCCAGTAGGCGGGCGCGATGGCCTCGCCGGCGGCCTGGGCCTGCCAGTTGCCTTGGGGATCTCGTGAGTACAGGCTGATCTTGTAGACCGCCTGGGCTGGGAGCCGGATGTACCAGGTCTGCAGGGTTTCGGTGGTGGGCAGGGCGAAGCTGGCCCAGGCTTCCTGTGTGTCGGAGGTGGGAAGAATGGTGTCGCTGGTGTAGGGCTGGAATGCCCGCTTTGTGGCGGCGAACTCTGCCGTGGCGAAGGCATCAGGTGATGCGATGGAGTCCCTGGGTACCGCGACCCATTGCAGCGGCTTTGCCAGCGTGATCTGGGCGCTGCTTTCATACAGGCGGTCAAATTCCTGCGCGTGGCCGGCGCTGCAAAGAATGCTCAGCAGCATGAAGAAAAAACCACGCAGGCTTGTTGTGAGGGGCATGCGCATAGCTTATTGCAAAAGCCTGGGCTTAAACCGGGATCACGGTTGTCTCGAACACCTCCTTGAGGCAGACAAAGGTGCGGATCTGCCGCACCCCGGGCAGGCCGACGAGTTGCGCCGCATGCAGTTCATTGAAGGAATCGATGCTCTGGATGCGAAGCTTCACGAAGTAGTCGAACTCGCCGGTGACCAGTTGCACTTCCAGGCAGCCGGTGAGGCCGGCCGCGGCCTTTTCAAACGCGGCGAAGGAGTCGGTGGTGGAGCGGTCCAGCACCACGCCGATGATGACCAGCCCGTTGTAGCCCAGCGCTCGCGGGTTCACCAGCGCCACCGTCTTGCGGATCAGGCCTGCTTCCCTGAGCCTTGCCACGCGCCGTGAGCACGCGGGTGGGCTGAGGCTGGTTTTTTCGGCCAGTTCGATATTGGGCAGGGAGGCGTCCTGTTGCAGCAGCTTCAGGAGCTTGCGGTCTATGCGGTCCAGTGTGTGTTCCATTGGTGAATTCTACAAATATTGCAATAAAAGCCAAATTTATGGAATTTATTAGACAAATATTTAAATAGAGTGTTTTTTTAGTTATTTAGAAAATGAAATACGCAACTCATTGCAAGACTGCCTGGCTACGATTTGAAGCACGCACTTAAAGCACGCACTTAAAGCTTTACCTCCAACAGGAACTCTTTCAATGTCTACTTCGCTCAAGCATCCCCTCAGGCACACGCTGCAGCTCCAGAAATTCCAGCGGCATTCCCTCACCTTCGGCCCCACGCCCATCCAGCCGCTCAAGCGCCTGAGCGCCCACCTGGGCGGCAAGGTCGAGCTGTTTGCCAAGCGCGAAGACTGCAACAGCGGCCTGGCTTTCGGCGGCAACAAGACGCGCAAGATGGAATACCTGATTCCCGAGGCACTGGCCCAGGGCTGCGACACCCTGGTGTCCATTGGCGGCATCCAGTCCAACCAGACGCGCCAGGTGGCGGCGGTGGCCGCGCACCTGGGCATGAAATGCGTGCTGGTGCAGGAGAACTGGGTCAATTACTCCGATGCGGTGTACGACCGTGTCGGCAATATCGAAATGTCGCGCATCATGGGCGCCGACGTGCGGCTGGACGCCGCGGGCTTTGACATCGGCATCCGCCCCAGCTGGGAGCAGGCCATGGAAGACGTGCGCAAGGCCGGCGGCAAGCCTTTCCCGATTCCCGCCGGTTGTTCGGAGCACCCTTACGGCGGCTTGGGCTTTGTCGGTTTCGCCGAGGAGGTGCGCGCGCAGGAGGCCGAGCTCGGCTTTCAGTTTGACTACATCGTGGTTTGTTCGGTCACGGGCAGCACGCAGGCCGGCATGGTGGTGGGCTTTGCGGCTGACGGCCGGGCCGAGCGCGTGGTCGGCATCGATGCCTCGGCCAAGCCTGAACAAACCCACGCGCAAATCCTGCGCATCGCGCAGAACACCGCGAAGCTGGTGGAACTGGGCCGCGAGATTACCGCGAAAGACGTGGTGCTGGACACCCGCTACGGCGGCCCCGAGTACGGCCTGCCGAACGAAGGAACGCTGGAGGCGATCCGTACCTGCGCGCGCCAGGAAGGCATGCTGACTGACCCTGTTTATGAAGGCAAGTCCATGCACGGCATGATCGACATGGTGCGCCGCGGCGAATTTCCGGCGGGCTCGCGCGTGCTGTATGCGCACCTGGGCGGCGTGCCGGCGCTCAATGCCTACAGCTTCCTGTTCCGTAACGGTTGAGCGATGAATGTCAAGGGATGATTAACGCGGCCATGCCGCATCAAAGAGGGGCACTACGATGATGAAACCAAGGTATGCAAAGCGCTTCTTCCTGGCCACGGCGCTGGCCCTGCTGGCCCCCTGGGCTGTCCACGCGCAGGGCTATCCGTCCAAGCCGGTCCAGCTGGTCATTCCTTTCCCGCCCGGAGGTGCCACTGACATCGCCGGACGGCTGGTCGCCAAGAAGCTGGCTGAACGCCTGGGCCAGCCGGTGGTCATCGACAACCGCCCGGGGGCCGGCACCGTCGTCGGCGCCGCTTTTGTTGCCAAGGCCGCCCCGGACGGCTACACGCTGCTGATCAGCTCTGGTTCCACCTTCACGGTCAATCCAGCGCTGATGCCCAAGCTGCCGTACGACCCGATCAAGAGCTTCGAGCCTGTCGGGATGGTGGCGCGCGTTCCCCTTGTTCTGCTGGCCAACGTCGATGTCCCGATCAACGACCTGAAGCAACTCGTCACCGCAGCGCGCGCCACACCGGACAAGTACATGTATGGCTCGTTCGGCAACGGCACCACGGGGCACTTCGCGGGCGAAATGCTGTGGAGCGCCACGGGCATCAAGTTGCAGCACATCGCCTACAAGGGCAGCGCACCGGCGATGAACGACTTGATGGCCGGGCAAGTCCCTTTCACCATTGACACCGTCGCGGCGGCCCTGCCGCAACTGAAGGCGGCCAAGCCGAGGATCAAGCCCATCGCCGTCACCGGCGAGAGCCGCGCGACACAAATGCCCACGGTGAAGACCGTGGCGGAGAGCGGATATCCCGGCTTTTCCGCCGACTCCTGGCTCGCCATCGCCGCGCCCAAAGGACTGGCCGCGGATGCAAGAAACAAGCTGCAGAAGGCGCTGGCCGAAACGATGAAGGATCCTGACCTTCGCGAAAAACTGGTTGCGAACGGGCTCGAGTACGCCTGGGAGCCCGCGGCCGCAGTCGCGGCGCGCATCGAAAACGAGCTGCCCCGCATGCGCGTGATCGCTCTGCGTTCCAACATCCGGATTGACTAGGATGACGCTCCCCCCCGAAGCGGCCTGCGGCCGCCTCCCCCTCAGGGGGCGCCACCAGCGGCCCGGCAAAGCCGGTTCCGCGCTGGCCCTGGCCTCCGCCCTGCGCTTTCATGCAACGCGGATGGCGCGCAGCGCCGGGAAGGCGTGATGGCCGGCAGCGACGACCTCGTAGCCCTTTCCGCGGTTGAACTGCGGCGTTTGATCGAGGCCCGGCAGGTATCGCCCGTCGAACTGCTGGAGGCCTGCATCGCGCGCATCGAGGCGGTGAACCCTTTTGTGAACGCCGTGACGGCTACCTGCTTCGACCGCGCGCGCGCCGAGGCCAAGGCCGCTGAGCGCGCCGTGATGGAGGGCCGCACGCTGGGCCTGCTGCATGGCCTGCCCATGGGCGTGAAAGACCTGGAGGCCACCGAAGGCCTGCTGACCACCCTGGGCTCTGCCTTGTACCGCGACCATGTGCCTGCGGCCGACAACGTGCTCGTCGCGAGGCTGCGCGCCGCCGGCGCCATCGTGGTCGGCAAGACCAACGTACCCGAGCTGGGGGCGGGGGCGAACACACGCAATGAGGTCTGGGGCGCCACCGGGAATCCCTTTGACCCGAGGCTTAACGCTGGCGGTTCATCGGGCGGCTCGGCGGCGGCGCTGGCGTGCGACATGCTGCCGGTATGCACAGGTTCGGATACCGGCGGGTCCTTGCGTATTCCCGCCGCCTTGTGTGGCGTGGTGGGCTTCCGGCCATCGCCGGGCCTGGTGCCCAGTTCGCGCAAGCCGCTGGCCTGGACGCCGATTTCCGTGGTGGGGCCCATGGGCCGCACGGTTGCCGATACCTGTTTGCAGCTGGCTGCCTCGGCAGGGGCCAGTGTGGGCGACCCGCTCAGCTATCCCGTGGATGCGGCCGGCTTTCTGACACCGCCCGTGGTGGACCTTGGGGCTTTGCGCGTCGGCTGGACTGAAGACTTCAACGCCTGCGATGTCGACCCCCTGATCCGGGAGACATTCCGCCGCAAGGTCGGGGCTATGTCCCACCTGTTCCGCAGTTGTGAAAAGGTGGAGTTCGACCTGGGCGAGGCGCACCGCTGCTTTGACGTGCTGCGCGCGGAAGCCTTTGTGGCCGCGACCCGCGACGCCTACGCGCGCGACCCCGCCAGCCTGGGGCCCAACACGCGTGCCAACTATGAAATAGGCGCCGCGATGAGCCTGCTGGACAGTGCCTGGGCGCAGGCCGAGCAGACGCGCATCCTGGCCCGCTTCAACGCCACGATGGCGGGCTATGACCTGATCCTGGCACCGACCACCCCGCTATCACCCTTCCCGTGGACAAGCCTGCACGCGGACACGATCGCGGGAAAGCCGCAAGCCAACTACTACCGCTGGCTGGCCCTGACCTATGTCGTGACGCTGGCTACCTTGCCGGCGCTCAGCCTGCCCTGCGGGCTCGATCATGCGGGCATGCCCTTCGGCCTGCAACTCGTCGGCCACTTCCGTGCCGACCATCAAGTGCTGGGTATGGCGGCAGCAATGGAACAGGCCTTTGCCGGCTCCGATGAGCTGCGGCGGCCGCGTCCCGCGCTGGATCGCCTGCGTGCCGTCGAGCCCTCGCTGACCTCGATCGTGAAGACGCCGCCCCAACCTGGCGGCTCGCCAACGGCGGCAGGCGGCGCCGGACATCGCATCAGTGCCGGTGCTTGAATAAAGAAAAATCAACGCCCGGCGCTGGGGCGCAACCAGCTGATCTTTGCCCATGGGGACCGGAAACACTGTCCGTCGTTTCGGCTTCATGGATGAAGGCATTGCAGGTGCGAATTAAGCGGTCTGGGCGCTTCAGGCGATCCAGATTTCGTTGAGGAACCGAGGATAAGAATGAGGATGAGGGCGAAGATGAGAAAAAATCAATGGATCGGCCGCCTGGCCGGCCTGTTTATCGCATGCGGCATCACGTCGCCAGTACTGGCCGCGCAGCTTGTCATCGGGCAAGTGGCGCCATTGACCGGTACTGAAGCAAGCCAGGGGCGCGCCTATGCAGCGGGAATGCGCCTGCATTTCAACGCCGTGAACAAGGCGGGCGGAGTGAACGGAAACACCTTCATCCTGTCGCGCCGCGACGACGCCGGCCAGCCCGACGAAACGCTGAACCAGACGCGCGCGCTTCTGACCGAGGACAAGCCGGTGGTGCTTGCCGGCTATTTTGGAAGCCGCAATATCGCCCAGCTGGTCAGCGCGGGCGTACTGGAGCGCGAGCGTATTGCACTGGTTGGCTTCCGCGCGACCGAATTGAACCTGGAGGCTCCGCAACTCTATGGCGTGCGTGCCACCTTGCGAGACGAAATCACCAGAATCGCGGCGCACCTGGCGACAGTGGGAGTTACCAGGCTCGGCCTGCTTCATGAAAGCGGCCCGAACGCCGCACCGCTCGTCGCGGCGGCAAAGGAAGCCGCCGCGAATGCCAAGGCCACGATCGTGCAAACGGCGGGCTATGACGCCGGAACCACTCGCGTGAGCGCGGCCGCCGATGCCATGCTGGCAGCCTCACCACAGGCGATCATCATGATCGCAAGCGGAAGCGCCTCTGCCAGCTTTATTGAAAAATACCGCTCGGCGGGAGGAACAGCTCAACTGTTCGCGCATTCGGGCGCGGACATTGAACTCATGGCAAAGCGGCTTTCTGAAGAACAGATGCAGGGCATCGCGATCGCCCAGGTCACGCCCAGCCCCTACAAAATGAGCAACCGGCTTTCCAAGGAGTTCAACGACATCGTTGCAACGGCCGGAGCCCAGGAAGTGCCGATCAGCTACGCCATGATGGAAGGCTTCATCGCGGCAAAGGTGATTGTTGAAGCGGCCCGGCGGCAAGGCTCGCGTGTTACCCGTGAGGGCTTTGCTTCCGCTCTGGATGGCATGGAAAACTTTGACCTGGGAGGCTATGTGATCGGGTTTCGTCCGGGAATGCATACCGGTTCGCGCTTTGTGGAGATGACCATCGTCAGCGGAAGCGGAAGAATTCGGCAATAACCCAAAGCAGTGCTCCGAAAGTGCGGGTTCGCGGAATGGAAAGGCCAATACCGCCCGCAGCAGCAAAAAGCCCGGTGATGAGCCGGGCTTTTTTACTGGTGCGCCTGAAAACTCAAGGCTTGTTCTTGCTCATCCAGTCGGCCTGGAAAGCATCCTTGGCAATCTTGTATTTCTTGCAGTAGGGGCCCGCCTTGGCATCGAGCTTGACCGAGGCGACGGCCTTGCCTTCCAGCAATGGCGCGGCGCAGTCCTGCCAGACTTTTTTGCCTGCGGCGGCGTCTTTGGCCTGGGAAAAGCCGGCGGCTTCGCAGGCCATAAAGACAGGCGCGCAAGGGTCCGGTGTGTCGTAGGCATGGCCCAGGACAGGGGACAGGGCGGCGGCAAGGGTGACGAGGGTGGCTGGCAGTTTCATGGTCTGATGAAGTCGAAAGTGGTTTCCCCCACTATAGGGCGGCCGCAACGCTTTGTCGTTGCCTGGAGGGGGCTTTTTGTCGGGGTTTTCCGCAGCTGTGGGGGAATGCGGCCGCGGAACCCAAAAGTCCATGTCATCGTGACGTCACATCGGCTGGCGACCATGCAGCCTCCTTCAACCACGGATGACACATGTTCTTCACTGATCCAGGCGCCATCGCCTGCTCCTTGCCCAAGCGCCGTACCGGCCTTCTTCCCTCCCTGATGCTGGTGCTGCTGGCTTCTCCCTTGTCCACGCTGGCGCAATCGCCCGCGGCATTTCCGGCCACGCTGGCCGGCCATGCGGTGATGCCTGCCAGCTCGTTCATCCCCGCGCCCAAGGATGCGCCGCAAGACCTGCAGGTCAGCGGCAAGTTCACCACCGGCCAGCGCGTCGAGGCGTTGGGCACAGTGCAAGGCATGTCGGCCGGCCGCCCCACCGGTGTGTCCCTGCCTTTCAAGGGCCAGCCGCTGCAAGGCCATTCCGGCATCAAGAAGATGGCCGACGGCAGCTTCTGGATCATCACCGACAACGGCTTTGGCGCCAAGGCCAACTCGCCCGACGCCATGCTGTACCTCAATCACTACAAGGTCGACTTCAAGGCCGGCAGCATGAAAAGGCTGGAAACCGTCTTCCTGCATGACCCGGACAGAAAGGTGCCGTTTCGCATCGTCCATGAGGGCACGAAGCAGCGCTACCTGACGGGCAGCGACTTTGACACTGAAAGCTTCCAGTTCGCCGGCGGCGCACTGTGGATTGGCGACGAGTTCGGCCCCTTTTTGATCAAGGCCGACCTCAAGGGCAAGGTACTGGCGGTGTTCGAAACCCTGGTGGACGGCAAGGTGGTCCGCTCGCCGGACCATCCCGCCGTCACCACGCCCGGTGCGCCTGGCGGCACGGTCGATTTCCAGGTCAAACGCTCCAAGGGCTTCGAAGGCATGGCCTCGTCCAAGGACGGCAGCAAGCTTTACGCCCTGCTCGAAGGCCCGGTGTGGAATGCCGAGGCGAAGGACTATGAGCGCGTGGCCGGCAAGGAAGCCCTGCGTGTGCTGGAGTTCGACGTGCAGGCGGGCAAATGGAGCGGCCGTTCATGGATGTACCCGCTGGAAGCCAACGGCAACGCCATCGGCGATTTCAACATGGTCGACGCCACCACGGGCCTCATCATTGAGCGCGACAACGGCGAAGGCACGGCCGACAAGGCCTGCCCCGAAGGCCAGAAGCGCAGCGACTGCTTCCACGATATCGCCAGGTTCAAACGCGTCTACAAGATTGAAATGACGGACGCGAATGTGGGTGGCCCGGTGCGCAAGGTCGGCTACATCGACCTGCTCAACATCGCCGACCCCCACAAACTGGCGCGCAAGCCGCTCAATGACGGTGTGCTCAAGTTCCCCTTCTTCACGATTGAAAACGTGGACGTGGTGGACGCGACGCACATCGTGGTGGGCAACGACAATAACCTGCCGTTTTCGAGCAGCCGCGAGCCCAACAAGGCGGATGACAACGAGCTGATCCTGCTGGAAGTCGGCGAGCTTTTGAACGCCAAATAGAGCGGCACAAAAAGCTACGGGCGCCAGCCGCTATCCGGCGGATAGCAACGGGCGCCCGCTTTGCGTTTGGGCCGGATAAGGGGCGAAGCGCTTACATCTTGGACTGGAACACCAGCCCGGCGTGCTCGCGCAGCGCGTGGAACTTGATCTTGGGCCACTGCTGCTCCACGGCGCGCAGGGTGGCGCTGTGGTCCACCAGCAAGGTGGGCGCGTCGACGGCATCCAGCGCCACGCGGTGGGCGTTGGCGTCCATGAATTTCTTCAGTTCGTTGGCGTCGTCGCTGGTCACCCAGCGCGCCAGGTTGAAGTTGCTGCCCATGATGCGCGCCTTGACGCCGTATTCATGCTCGAGGCGGTGAGCGACCACTTCAAACTGCAGCTGGCCGACCGCGCCCAGCAGCAGCAATGAGCCGGCAATCGGGCGGAACACCTGGATCGCGCCTTCCTCGCCGAGCTGCGTGAGGCCGGCGCGCAGCTGCTTGCTGCGCAGCGGGTCGGCCACTTCGACCGCGCGGAACATTTCAGGCGCGAAGAAGGGCAGGCCGGTGAACTGAAGGGTTTCACCTTCGGTCAAGGTGTCGCCCAGCTGCAGCACCCCGTGGTTGGGAATACCGATGATGTCGCCGGCAAAGGCGGTGTCCAGCAGCTCGCGGCGCTGGCTCATGAAGCTCACCACGGTGTTGGGCCGCAGTTCCTTGCCGCTGCGCACCACCTTCAGCCGCATGCCGCGGGTGAATTCGCCGCTGGCCACGCGCAGGAAGGCGATGCGGTCGCGGTGGGCCGGGTCCATGTTGGCCTGGATCTTGAACACCACGCCGGAGAATTTTTTCTCCTCGGGATGCACCACGCGCTGGATGGCGCCGCGCTCGGCGGGCGCGGGCGCCAGGTCGACCAGCGCGTCCAGCACTTCCTGCACGCCGAAGTTGTTGATGGCCGAGCCGAAGAACATGGGCGTCTGTTTGCCGGCCAGGAATTCGGCGCGGTCGAACTCGGGTGTGGCGCCGGCCACCAGTTCGATCTCGCCCTGGGCCTGCGCGTATTCGGCGCCGAAGCGCTGGGCGGCTTCGGTGTTGTCCAGGCCCGCCAGGATTTCGTCGCCGCCGCCGGCCTTGTCCTCGCCGGGGCTGAAGACGCGCATGCGGTCTTCGCGCCTGTCGTAGACGCCGTGAAAAAGCTTGCCCATGCCGACCGGCCAGGTGAAGGGCACAACTGTCATGCCGAGTTCGCGCTCGATTTCGTCCATCACGCTCATCGGGTCCTGCACCTCGCGGTCCATCTTGTTGACGAAAGTCAGGATGGGCGTGTTGCGCGCGCGGCAAACCTGCAGCAGGCGGCGCGTCTGCGGCTCGACGCCGTTGGCCGCGTCGATGACCATCAGCGCCGCGTCCACGGCGGTGAGCACGCGGTAGGTATCTTCCGAGAAGTCCTGGTGGCCGGGGGTGTCCAGCAGGTTGATGACGCAGTCGCGGTATTCCATCTGCATGACCGAACTGGCGACCGAGATGCCGCGCTGCTTTTCGATTTCCATCCAGTCGGAGGTGGCGTGACGCGCGGCCTTGCGGGCCTTGACGCTGCCGGCGATCTGGATGGCGCCCGAGAACAGCAGCAGCTTTTCGGTCAGCGTGGTTTTACCCGCGTCAGGGTGGGAAATGATGGCAAACGTACGGCGGCGTTTGACCTGCTTTTCGATTTCGGTGGATTCGGACATAACCCACGATTATCGGTGACGGCGCCGGGACGGTGCTATTGGGGAGCCGGGCCGGGGTGCGGGGCAAATCTCGGCTGCCTCACGCCGTCGACCACCACCTCTTCATTGAACATGGCGGCGGGCCGCACCCACAGGCCTCTTTCGCCGTAAAGCGCCCGGTACAGGGTCAATACCTCTTCGGTTTCGGTGTGGCGCGCGGTGCCTATCACTTCATAGAACATCCCCTTGTAATGGCGGTACAGGCCGGGCGGGGTCTCCATCGGGGGCGTTGGTTTCAGGTCTTGGCTCATGGGTAAGATTGTCGCCAACAAAAATGAGGAGGGGTGATGGACCGGGCAGATTTCATCCATTTGGTGCGCCTGAGCGAACATGCCAGCGCCGACGACAGCAAGGCCTACCGCCGCAGCGTGGCGGCTTTTGCGGCGCTGGGCTATGCCTGGGTGGTCGGTTGCCTGCTGCTTTCCGCTGGCATCCTGGCCTGGGTCGCGAGTGCCATGATGCACGGCCGCATCAGGGGCTTTTATGTCGCCCTGGTTGTCGCGGCCGGTGGCTTGCTCTGGACCAGCCTGAGGGCGTTGTGGTGCCGCTTTGACGAACCGGAAGGCGTAGTGCTGAAGCCCGCCGACGCGCCGGCCCTGTTCGAGGCACTGGAGCGCATACGCAAGAAGATCAAGGGCCCGCCCATACACCGCGTGCTGCTGGACGCCGACTTTAACGCCAGCATCCGGCAGCATCCGCGCTTCGGCCTGTTTGGCGGGGGTGTCAATTACCTCAATATCGGCTTGCCGCTGTTGATGGCGCTGGACCGCCCGCGCTTCCTGGCCGTGCTGGCCCATGAATACGGCCATCTGCGGGGCGACCACGGCCGCTTTGCCGCCTGGATCTACCGCACGCGCCTGAGCTGGGCCATGCTGAATCACGGCCTGCGCAATGACGAAGGCCCGGTTGCGGCGGCCACGCAGGCCTTTTTGCGCTGGTACTTTCCGCGCTTTTCCGCCAAGACTTTTGCGTTGGCTCGGCAGGATGAATATGAGGCCGACCGCATTTCGGGAAAACTGCTGGGCAGAGATGTCGCCGCCGCGGCACTGACCGAACTCGCCGTCAAGGGCGACTGGATCGCCAGGGAGTTCTGGCCCGGGCACTGGAGCGCCGCTGCGGCGCAGGCCTTGCCGGTGGGGCCGTACACGGCCATGCGGCCTCTGCTGGGCCTGGCGCCGCCGGGTGATTTCGCCCGCGAATCGCTGCGGCAGGCTCTGCGCCGCATCAGCGATGTGGACGACACCCATCCGGGCCTGCGCGACCGGCTGGAGGCCCTGAGTGCCGGCAAAAACCTGCCGGCCTGGTCCTCTTCTTCCCGTTCCGCGCTGGCCCTGCTGGGTGACGGCGCCGCGAAATGGATCGCGCACTTCGACAAGCAATGGTGCAGGGACAACGCCAGCGACTGGAAGCAGCACCACGCCTACCTGGGGCGCGTGCGCGTGCGCGCCGATGCCTTGGCTTCCAGCGAAAAGCGCAATAACGCCGAGGAGATGGTCGAGCTGGGCAACCTGCGGCGGCGCCTGGATGCGCGGGCCGATGTGCGCGGCCACTACGAAAGCGCATTGCAGATCACGCCAGGCCATGCCGGTGCCCTTCGTGGCCTGGCGCTGTGCCTGCCAGCCGAGGAGCGCGCATTGCGCCTGGATTGCCTGGGGCAGCTGTTCGAGCAGAGCGCGGCCAACCGCTGGTGGGCCTGCCGTATGGCGGTGGCCGAGATGGAGCAGCCTGCGGCGGATGGCAGCTTTGACGAAAAAGCCCTGGCCTTGTGGCGCGAGCGGCTCAAGCAGGCCGAGGAAGCTGAGGGGCGTGCCTGGGAAGAGTTGACCGAAACGCCGTTTTTCCAGGCCATCGGGCGTCATGACCTCAGTGATTTTGAAAAGGGCGAACTGCAGGCCCAACTCGCTCGCTGCAAGCCCGTGGCGCGGGCCTGGCTGGTGCGCAAAAACCTCAAGGAATTTGCGCACAGGCGCTGCTACCTGCTGTTCCTGGAACTGCCGGGCCTGGACGACGAGTCGCGTTACATGCTGTGCCGCGACCTGGAGCGTTCGCTGGACCTGCCGGGCCCCGTGCTGGCGCTGTGGGCCGGTTACTCGCCTACGCTTGCCGACATCGAACGCAACGCCTTTGAAGCCGTCTATCTGCGCACCATGGGTTGAGGCCTGGGGCCGTGCGGCGAGGGGTGGGACAATGGGGGCATGCACCCCAAAGCCTTACTCGACAGTTGTTCCGAGCTTCTCAAGCAGGTCCTCAAATTTGATCATCCCGCCGACATGGTGGTCTCGCGCTACTTCCGCGAGCACCGGCTCGGCCCGCGCGAGCGCGCCACCGTGGCGGAAACCATCTATGGCGTACTGCGCAAGAAAAACCTCTACACCTACCTGGCCCAGCACGGCAGCGGCCCAATGGAGCGGCGCCTGGCGATCCTGGGTTTTGCGGCGGGGCGCGATTTTTTACTGGGTGCGCTGAACGACCAGGAGAAAGACTGGCTGGCACGCTGTGACCAGGTCAAGCCCTCCGACCTGATGGAGTTGCACCGCCACAACCTGCCCCAGTGGTTGGTTGAACCGCTCAAGGAACAGCTGGGCGACGATTTCTGGCCGTTGGTGGAGAGCCTGAATGCGCCGGCCGGGCTGGATCTGCGCGTCAATGCGCTGAAGGACAAGCGGGCCGACGTCCAGAAAGAACTTTCGAAGGCGGACGTCAAAACCGTTGCTACGCCATATTCGCCCTGGGGCCTGCGCATAGACGGCAAGCCCCAGCTGGCCAAGCTGGACGTGTTCACGCGCGGCGCTATCGAGGTCCAGGATGAAGGCTCGCAGTTGCTGGCCTTGTTGGTGGATGCCAAGCGCGGCGAGATGGTGGTGGATTTTTGCGCCGGCGCCGGCGGCAAGACGCTGGCCCTGGGCGCATCCATGCGCAACACCGGCCGGCTGTATGCCTTTGACACCTCCGGCCACAGGCTGGATGCGCTCAAGCCCCGGCTGGCGCGCAGCGGACTGTCCAATGTGCATCCCGTGGCCATCGCCCACGAGCGGGACGACCGCATCAAGCGTCTGGCCGGCAAGATTGACCGGGTACTGGTTGACGCGCCGTGTTCGGGCCTGGGCACCTTGAGACGCAACCCCGACCTCAAATGGCGGCAAACACCCAAGGCCATTGAGGAGCTTCAAGCCAAGCAAACGGCCATTTTGCAAAGCGCCGCACGGCTTTTAAAGCCCGGCGGCCGGCTGGTGTATGCCACCTGCAGCGTTTTGCGCCAGGAAAACGAGGCCATTGCCGAAGCCTTCAGTACCGCCCATAAAGAGTTCAACGTCCTTGAAACCGGGCCTTTGTTGACCCATCTGGGGGTTGAAGAGGCGGAAAAACTCTGCCGCGGCCCTTACCTCCGCCTCTGGCCCTACTTGCACAAGACTGACGGTTTTTTCGCGGCAGTATGGCAAAAGTCGTGATATTTTTAATGCTAGAAGACGGCAGATAGGCGAAAGTTACATATTCATTCGTGATTTTTCGCACTCTTTTATGCCCGGAGCTGTACCTCCGGCGACTTGGTCTTTTCGGGGCTTCGCCCTACAATATGGCCTTGTCTGGCACGGCGCCCCGGAGACAAATTGCATGGCGGCCGGTACGGATTGTTTAAAGGACTTTTATGATTTTGTTTGATGCCGCCCTCGACTGGCTGGCCAATGGGTTGCTTGCCGCCAGCTGGTGGCAAATCGTGCTGTACACCTTGGTGACCACCCACATCACCATCGCCAGCGTGACGATTTACCTGCACCGCCATCAGGCGCACCGCGCCATGGACCTGCACGCGATCCCCTCGCATTTTTTCCGTTTCTGGCTCTGGCTGGGTACCGGCCAGGTGACCAAGGAATGGGTGTCCATTCACCGCAAGCACCACGCCAAATGCGAAACAGTGGATGACCCGCACAGCCCCCAGGCCCATGGCATCAAGAAGGTGTTCTGGGAAGGTGCCGAGCTGTACCGTGCCGAAAGCAAGAACAAGGAAACCATGACCAAATACGGCCATGGCACGCCGAACGACTGGCTGGAGCGCAATGTCTACACTCGCTACAGCTGGCAAGGCGTGGGCCTGATGATGATCATCGACCTGGCCTTTTTCGGCGCGGCAGGCCTGGCGGTCTGGGCAGTGCAGATGGCCTGGATTCCCGTGACGGCGGCCGGCATCATCAACGGCATTGGCCACTACTGGGGCTACCGCAATTTTGAGGCACCCGACGCCAGCACCAACATTTCCCCCTGGGGCATCATGATTGGCGGCGAAGAGCTGCACAACAACCACCATACCTACCCGACCTCGGCCAAGTTCTCGGTCAAGCCTTACGAATTCGACATCGGCTGGATTTACATCCGTGCCCTCGAAAAAGTCGGACTGGCTACCGTGAAAAAGGTGCCGCCCAAGCTCCAGCTGGGCTCCATCCAGCCCGTGGCTGACGAAAAAACCCTGGAAGCCCTGATCGCCCACCGCTACGAGGTGATGGCCGGTTTTGCGCGCGAACTGCGCCGTGCTGGCAAGGCCGAGATCGAAGTGCTGAAAGCGAAAAAGGCCGACGTCTCCGTGCTGCGCGCTGCCAACCGCTGGCTCCACCGTGACGACGACAAGGTGCCCGCGGCCGCCAAGCCGCAGCTGGCCCAGGTCCGCGCCGAGCACCCCGTGCTCGACAAAATGGTCACCATGCGTGAAGAACTCCGCCAGATGTGGATGAGCACCTCGGCTTCCCGCGAGCAGCTTGCCAGCGACCTGCAGGCCTGGTGCCACCGTGCGGAAGAAAGCGGCATTGCCGCGCTGCGCGAGTTCTCCCTGAGGCTGCGCGCCGCCCGCGCCTGAGAAATACGCCTGCCGCTGCGGCCTGAGCCGGCGTAGCGAACCCCAAACCGCCTCCGTGTTGATTCACGGGGGCGGTTTTGTTTTGGGGGCGGCCTTTTTGTTTCGGATGGGGACAACACGGCAGCGCAGTGGGAAAACCGGCCGGCCATAAAAAAACCGCCGGAATGCGGCGGTTTTTTGGAAGGAAGTACTGAATTACTTCAGCTTGATTTCCTTGTATTCCACGTGCTTGCGTGCCTTGGGATCAAACTTCATGATCAGCATCTTGTCGGGCGTGGTCTTCTTGTTCTTGGTGGTCGTGTAGAAGTGACCGGTGCCGGCGGTGGATTCCAGCTTGATTTTTTCGCGTGCGCCTTTAGCCATGATGGTGCTCCTTAAGCTTGGCCGCGTGCGCGCAGGTCTGCGAGCACGGAATCAATGCCGTTTTTGTCGATCAGGCGCAGGGCGGCGCTCGAAACGCGCAGGCGGACCCAGCGGTTTTCGCTCTCGACCCAGAAACGGCGATATTGCAGGTTCACGAGGAACCGGCGCTTGGTTTTGTTGTTGGCGTGGGAAACATTGTTTCCGACCATTGGGCCTTTGCCCGTGACTTCACATACGCGTGCCATGTGCACTCCAGTACTTTCAACAGCAGCCACACCGAAAAGCACACCTTGTGCCGTCGTCATGCCTGCCTCACCTCGCCAGAATAGGGTGGCGGTAACCCGAGACTGCCAAACCGGCCCCTAATCGGAATTACCGGGCAAATTTAGCAAAGCCTTGAATTATAAAGGATTTCCGGCCTACTCCGCTTGTTCGAGGAAACGCTGGGCATCCAGGGCCGCCATGCAACCGGTTCCGGCGCTGGTGATGGCCTGGCGGTAGACGTGGTCCTGCACATCGCCGGCGGCAAAGATACCGGGCACGCTGGTCATGGTGGCGAAGCCCTGCAGGCCGGTTTTGGTGATGATGTAGCCGTCCTTCATTTCCAGCTGGCCGGCAAAGATGTCGGTATTGGGCTGGTGGCCGATCGCGATAAAGCAGCCCTTGAGGTTGAGGTCCTGCGTGGCATCGCTCTGGGTGCTCTTGAGGCGCACGCCGGTCACGCCGGAGGCATCGCCCAGCACCTGGTCCAGCGTGTGGTGCAGCTTGAGCTCGATCTTGCCAGCCTTGACCTTCTCGTGCAGCTTGTCGATCAGGATGGCCTCGGCCTTGAATTTATCGCGGCGGTGCACCAGGGTGACCTTGCTGGCGATGTTGGACAGGTACAGGGCCTCTTCCACGGCGGTGTTGCCGCCGCCCACCACGCAGACCTCCTGGCCCCGGTAGAAGAAGCCGTCGCAGGTGGCGCAGCCCGAAACGCCGCGGCCCATGAAGGCGCTTTCCGACTCCAGGCCCAGGTACTTGGCGGAGGCGCCGGTGGCGATGATCAGCGAGTCGCAGGTGTAGGTCCCGCTGTCACCGGTCAGGGTGAAGGGACGCTTGCTGAAATCAACCTTGTTGATGTGGTCAAAAACAATCTCGGTCTTGAAGCGCTCCGCATGTTCCAGGAAGCGCTGCATCAGGTCCGGCCCCTGCACGCCATGCACGTCGGCGGGCCAGTTGTCGACCTCGGTGGTGGTCATGAGCTGGCCGCCCTGCGCGATGCCGGTGATCAGCACCGGGTTGAGGTTGGCACGCGCCGCGTAGACGGCCGCGGTGTACCCGGCAGGCCCCGAACCGAGGATTAAGACTCTTGAATGTTTCATGTTGAAAAACTGATTGGGAAAGTGTAAGAACTCGGGTAGAGTCGGGCCGCATAAGCGTAGTGCAGGGTAAAACCGTCAAGGTAGTACTTTTGCGGCATTTGGTTTTATAAATGACGTGCCATTGTAAGAACTCACGCGACTCCCTTGTCGACTGTGAGGTTGGGAGATATCAGATATGACGACGATGGTGTCCAACCTGGAATTGATTCGCCGGGTACCTCTTTTCTCCGTGTTGACGGCCGCCCAGGCGGCCTCTGTCGCCGATACGGTGGTCAAGCGCCGCTTCAAGCGTGGTGAGCCCATCGTCGAGCAGGGCAAGAAGTCCAATGCCCTGTCCATCATCCTGACGGGCCGCGCCCGCGTCGTCACCACCGACGCCCGCGGCCGCGAGGTCATCCTGGCCACCATGCACCCTGGCGACTACGTCGGCGAGATGAGCCTGATCGACAATGAACCGCATTCGGCCACGGTGCGTGCCGAGATCCAGACCGACGCCCTGATCCTGGGCCGACTTGAATTCGCGCGCTGCCTGCCCGAGAACAGCTCCATGGCCTATGCCGTGCTCAAGGGCCTTGTGCAGCGCCTGCGCCATGCCGACCGCCAGATCGAGTCGCTGGCTCTCATGGACGTCTACGGCCGCGTGGCCAGGGCCTTGCTGGAGTTCGCCAGCGAGGACGGCACCGGCAACACCGTGATCCGCGACAAGGTCTCGCGTCAGGACCTGGCCAAGATGGTCGGCGCCTCGCGCGAAATGGTCAGCCGGGTCATGAAGGACCTCGAAGAGCGCGGCTTTATCGAAACCCGCGACGACGGCTCTGTGTTGGTCAAGGAACGCCTGCACACCCTGGGTTAGCGCGCCTGCCGATTGCCCCGTCATCTTGTCCGGCGCCCCTGGCGCCCTTCAGGCCCTGCCCAACTGCGTTAAGCTTCAAGCCGGGCCATGACTTACTCACTCGACACCCTGAACTCCCGAAACTCCCCCGCCACGGGCGCGCCCGGCGGCATCAAGCGCTTTGCCCATGAAGTCAGCCTGATCCTGGGCCTGCTAGGCCTGGTTTTCTGGCTGGCCGCCTTGCTCAGCTATTCGCCGCAGGACGCGGCCTGGTCCACGTCCGGCACAGCCCAGGCCGTGGCTGGCAACCCTGCCGCAGCCCTCAACTGGGGCGGGCGGGTGGGCGCCTGGCTGGCCGATGCCAGCTATTACCTGCTGGGCTTCTCGGTCTGGTGGGCACTGGCCGCCGGCGGCCAGGCCTGGTTGAGGTCGCTGGCGCGCTGGCTGCGCGGCGAGCCCCTGGAGGCCGATGAGCCGCGGCGCATCCGTTTCTGGCTCAGCCTGCTGTTGCTGCTGCTGGCCAGCGCGGCACTGGAATGGTCGCGGCTTTACCGCTTTGAATTCAAGCTGCCGGGTCATGCCGGTGGGGTGCTGGGTTACCTGGCCGGCTCCATGGGCGAAAAATGGCTGGGGTTTGCCGGCTCCGGCCTGGTGTTTATCGCGCTTGGCGTCATTGCCGTGTCGGCGGTTTTTGGTTTTTCGTGGGCTCACGTGGCGCTGCGTATCGGCGCCTGGATAGACAACCTGATCGACTCGCGCCGCGAGAAGCGCGAGATCGCCCAGGACCTCGCCTTCGGCAAGCTGGCGGCCCGCGAACGCGAGGAAACACTGATCGACGAGCGCATCGAAATCGAGGAACACCACCCGGTGCCGGTGCTGATCGAGCCTGTGCTGGTCGACATTCCCAAAAGCGAGCGCGTGGCCAAGGAGCGGCAAAAGCCGCTTTTCAGCGAAATGCCCGATTCCAGGCTGCCGCAGGTCGACCTGCTCGACGGCGCGTTGCAGCGCCAGGAGGGCGTGGCGCCCGAGACGCTGGAAATGACCTCGCGCCTGATCGAGAAAAAACTCAAGGATTTCGGTGTGGAGGTGCGCGTGGTTGCCGCCGCGCCCGGCCCCGTCATCACGCGCTATGAGATCGAACCTGCCACCGGCGTCAAGGGATCGCAGGTCGTCAACCTGGCCAAGGACCTGGCCCGCGCCCTGAGCCTGGTATCGATCCGCGTGATCGAGACCATCCCGGGCAAGAACTACATGGCGCTGGAACTGCCCAACGCCAAGCGCCAGTCCATCAAGCTCAGCGAAATCCTGGGCTCCCAGGTCTACAACGAAGCCAAGTCGCTCCTCACCATAGGCTTGGGCAAGGACATTGGCGGCAACGCCGTGGTGGCCGACCTGGCCAAGATGCCGCACTGCCTGGTGGCCGGCACCACCGGTTCGGGCAAGTCGGTCGGCATCAACGCCATGATCCTGAGCCTGCTCTACAAGGCCGATGCGCGCGACGTGCGCCTGCTGCTGATAGACCCCAAGATGCTTGAGATGAGCGTCTACGAAGGCATTCCGCACCTGCTGGCTCCGGTGGTCACCGACATGCGCCAGGCGGCCCACGGCCTGAACTGGTGCGTGGCCGAGATGGAAAAGCGCTACAAGCTCATGAGCAAGCTGGGCGTGCGCAACCTGGCCGGCTTCAACGGCAAGATCGACGAAGCCAAGGCCAAGGGCGAATTTGTCTACAACCCCTTCAGTCTCACGCCTGAACAGCCCGAGCCGCTGGAGCGCCTGCCCTATATCGTGGTGGTGATTGATGAACTGGCCGACCTGATGATGGTGGTCGGCAAGAAGATCGAAGAGCTCATCGCACGTCTGGCGCAGAAGGCCCGGGCCGCCGGTATCCATCTGGTGCTTGCCACGCAGCGCCCCAGCGTGGACGTGATCACCGGCCTGATCAAGGCCAACATCCCGACCCGCCTGTCCTTCCAGGTCAGCAGCAAGATCGACAGCCGCACCATCCTGGACCAGATGGGCGCCGAGGCTTTGTTAGGAATGGGTGACATGCTTTACATGCCGAGTGGTACAGGCTTTCCAATTCGGGTGCATGGTGCGTTTGTGAGCGATGACGAAGTGCACCGCGTGGTGGCCTATCTCAAGCAGCAGGGCGAGCCCAACTACATTGACGGCGTGCTCGAAGGCGGCACCGTCGACGGCGAAGACGGCGACCTGCTGGGCGACGGCGGCAACGGCGGCAGCGGCGAGAAAGACCCAATGTACGACCAGGCCGTGGAGGTCGTGCTGAAGAACCGCAAGGCCAGCATCTCCCTGGTGCAGCGTCATCTGAAGATCGGCTACAACCGCGCCGCGCGGCTGGTCGAAGACATGGAAAAAGCCGGGCTGGTCAGTGCCATGAGCGGCAGCGGCCAGCGCGACATCCTGGTGCCCGCAAGGGCGGAGTGACGATCATGAAGAAATTTGTTGCGATGATGCTGGTGGCGGTTTGCGCGCATCCCGCCTGGGCCAATGGCCTGGACAGCCTGGAGCAGTTCGTGAAGACGGTCAACAGCGGCCGTGCCGACTTCACGCAAGTCGTCACCGCGCCGGCCAAGGACGGCCAGGCCGCGCGCAGCAAGACCTCCACCGGCACGTTTGAGTTTTCCCGGCCCAACCGTTTTCGCTTTGTCTACAAAAAACCTTTTGAGCAAAGCATCGTGGCCGACGGCCAGACGCTGTGGCTGCATGATGTGGACCTGAACCAGGTCACCTCGCGCAAGCAGTCGAGTGCGCTGGGCACCACGCCCGCCGCCCTGATTGCCGCGGCACCCGACCTGCGCGCGCTGCAGGCTGATTTCACGCTGGCCGCCGCGCCCGACGCCGACGGCCTGCAATGGGTGGTGGCCACACCCAAGAGCAAGGACGGCCAGCTGCAGTCCGTGCGCGTGGGCTTTCGCCCCGGTGAAAAATCCTCGGGCCTGGCCGCGCTGGAGATCCTCGACAGCTTCGGCCAGCGCTCGGTGCTGAATTTCAGCAAGGTCGAGGTCAACCCCAACTTGCCGGCCGACACCTTCCGCTTCACGCCGCCCAAGGGCGCGGATGTGATCCGGCAATAGGGCGCCCAACCCTCAGACGATCGGCGGCTTGGGAACCCGCTGCGCGGGGTCGTAGAAAAACGTTTCTTCCGCGATGCGCTCGCCTTCCCAGCGCTGCCAGGCGAGCTCCTCCATCTCGGTGCGGCTGCCGTCCTGCCATTCAAAGCGGAATATCCAGCGTATCACCACGTGGTCGCCGTCGAGCAGGGCGGGGCGCACGCAGGTCGACGTCAGCGACTTCGCCCTTTCCATCACCTTGCGCTCGCCGGTCACCAGGTTGACGCGGCCCACGCGCGGTGCGGCCTGGTTTTCCTGCATGGACGCGTTCTCGGTGTAGAACTCCTCGATGGCTTCGGCGTGGGCGTTTTCTTCAACGCGTGCGATGAATCGCTCCAGTGTTTCGCGGCTTGGCATGGGCTTTTCCTCAAGAAAGGGTAGGGGCAAGTAGGAGGCATTGCCGGATCTTTTGTTGTACACGACTTGTCCGGGCCCTGCAGCTGCGGGGCAAGATACCCTCAGCCCAACTCAAAAGTGGTGATGCCATACAGCCTTTCCAGCGGCATGGGCGGCACCGGCCCGGTGTACATACGCGCGGTTTCAAACACCGGGGCCATGCCGTGCCGGCGTGCGAGTGCGATGGCTTCTGGATTGGTTTCCGGTGTGTCGAGGAAGACCTTGGCATCGCTGCGCGCCGCCGACTTGAGGGCGCTGAACAGCCCCTCGGCTACCACCGCCCTGTCGGCAAGCAGCGGGCCTATCTTGAAACCCGAGCGGCAGGGCCGCAGCACCCCATAGCCTCGCAGCGTGCCGTCCTCAATCCAGCCCAGGGCCGTGCTGCCCGGCTGCTGGATCCAGCAGCGCAGGAAGTGCTCGCGCCCGTCCGGGAAAAATGCCCGGTCGTAGGCGAGCACGGCGGCCAACGGCACGGCGGCCAGCGGAACGATGCGGGCATCGGCCGGCGCCGGGCCGCCGCCCGTACCTTCCTGCCGGATGTTGCGCCATGCCAGGGAATAGCCCGATTTGCGGTAGTTGTGCTGCTGCGCCACCACGCCATCCAGCCCCACATTGCGCCCCGCCGCTGTGGCCATGCCCGCCTGCCACAGCCGCAGGCCCAGCCCGCGGCCCCGAAAGCCCGGTTTGACGATGTAAAGGCCCAGAAAGGCAAAAGCCTCGCCGTATTTCACGACCGAGATGCCGGCTACTGGCTCACCCTCCAGCTGCCCCAGCAGAAAGCCGCCAGGGTCCGCCGCACGGAAGCAGCCGGCGTCATGCAGCCCCGGGTTCCATCCCTCGTCGGCCGCCCAGCCCAGCAGCAGGTCCAGTTCTTCGCGTGTCGCAACCGTGATGGTGTAAGGGTCTGTCATTGCTTGCGTGTACCTGTGCCTGCGTCTGTGCTTTTGCGCGCGGAATTCAGGAATTTGATGGGTGGCTTAGACTCTAGCATCGGGTCCCGATCTTCTTCTTTTTCCGCTTCCAGCTCCGCCTTTTGTGAAAGCCACGTCTACGTCTTCCACCCACCAGCCCCTGGCCGAACGCCTGCGTCCGCAAAACCTCGGCGAGGTCATAGGCCAGCAGCATTTGCTGGGCGAGGGCATGCCGCTGCGCATTGCCTTCGAATCCGGCCAGCCGCACAGCTGCATCCTCTGGGGCCCCCCCGGCGTGGGCAAGACCACCATCGCGCGGCTCATGGCCAGCAGCTTTGACGCGCATTTCATCACCATCTCCGCCGTGCTGGGCGGCGTCAAGGACATACGCGAAGCGGTGGAGCAGGCCAGCATCTGGCAAGCCCAGGGCGGTCGCCGCACCATTGTGTTTGTCGACGAGGTGCACCGCTTCAACAAAGCTGTCAAGTCATATATAAATCAAACACTTACGAGATCGATTGTGCAAATTTTTGGGCTTCCCCATTGTTCGGTGGGGGCAAACCATGCCTGATCTGTTCGCACAAGCACCCTCTGCACCGCTCGCTGAAGCACTTCGCCCCAAGACCTTGGACGAGGTCATTGGGCAGTCTCACTTGCTGGGTGAAGGCAAGCCTCTGAGACTAGCTTTTCAGTCAGGCAAGCCGCACTCCATGATCTTCTGGGGGCCGCCCGGTGTCGGTAAAACGACTCTGGCACGCCTCACTGCCAGTGCTTTCAAGTGCGAGTTCATTGCATTGTCTGCGGTCTTGTCTGGTGTCAAAGACATCAGAGAGGCAATGGAACAAGCAAGGCAGTTTCTTGCACAGGGCAAGAACACCATCTTGTTCGTAGACGAAATTCACAGGTTCAATAAGTCTCAACAAGATGCTCTTTTGCCTCATGTTGAGTCGGGCTTGTTCACCTTCATTGGTGCCACCACTGAGAACCCTTCTTTTGAGGTTAATTCGGCTCTTCTGTCTCGCGCTCAGGTCTATGTCCTGAAGTCATTGACTGATGAAGAGTTGAAGCTTTTGCTCAAAAGGGCCAAAGACGAAGGTTCCCTTGGTGATCTTGAGTTTGAAGACTTGGCTGTTGATACGATTGTTGGCTATGCAGACGGTGATGCAAGAAGGTTCTTAAACCTGCTTGAACAGTGCAAGACGGCTGCTGGTGCTGCTGGTGTTCAGAAGATTGATGCCGACTTTATCCAGAATGCCTTGTCTCTCAATGCAAGGCGTTTTGATAAAGGCGGGGACAACTTCTATGACCAGATTTCAGCCTTGCACAAGTCTGTACGTGGCTCCCATCCTGATGCAGCGCTTTACTGGCTGACACGCATGCTGGACGGCGGTGCCGATGCAAGATACCTGTCCAGAAGAATCGTTCGTATGGCGTGGGAAGACATTGGCTTGGCTGATCCGCGGGCCATGCAGATTGCCAATGATGCTGCCTTGACCTATGAGCGATTGGGAAGCCCTGAAGGTGAGTTAGCCTTGGGGCAAGCTGTCATTTATTTGGCGATGGCTGCTAAGAGCAATGCGGGGTACAACGCCTACAACCAGGCCAGAGCCTTCGTGAAGCAGGACAAGAGCCGGGAGGTTCCTGTTCACCTGCGAAATGCACCAACAAAGCTCATGAAAGAGCTGGGCTACGGGCATGAGTACCGATATGCTCATGATGAGCCGAATGCTTATGCTGCTGGTGAAACCTATCTCCCCGAAGGCATGCATGAACCTGGGTGGTATCAACCAGTGCCAAGAGGGTTAGAGATCAAGATTGCTGAGAAGCTGGCCCTGCTGAAGAAGTGGGATGATGAGGCTAACAAGAACTGACAGGAAACCTTAAAGATGAGCAGCGCTTCAGCCGCCACCCGCTGGTGGGAAAACTATCTTGTCCGCTACTTCCTGCCTTCCGTGGCGGGAATGCTGATCATCCGATGGTTGGACTTGAATGCCAAGGATGCGATTTCTAACTATGTCCCGGTCTTTCTTCTAAAAGAGTGGAAGGACTTCGGCACTGCCCATCTAATCGTCTGGCTGCTCTTCGGCTCTCTGTACTGCTATATCGCTTCATATCCCATTCTTGTCTTCCATGCAACCCGAGTCTTGGATTTCAAGGATAGGAAAGGCACGCTATCTGGAATCTGGCTCAGTCCATATGGACATGCTGTTCTCTTCGCACTGGGAGCCTTTGCCGCAGCTTGGTTTGATTGGCTCTGGCTCGCCTTCGCCAGTGTGTCGGTCTTTGCGGCAGTTCAACTAGCTCGGCTCTACAAGGTATATGCCCGAAGAGAGCTGTTTGGATTCAGTCAAGGCTACGAGGCCAGTATTGCATACGCCTATCTTAATAAACTCTCCAAAAGAAGAGGGGTAATTGAGGAAAAGAGCACCTGGGAAGATGACGAAGGCAACACCGCCGAAAAAACAGATTCAAGATTGGTGGATTTGGCCGAGTCGTACAAGCACCTGCGGGAGCATGGCAACACCGCATTTATCTTCCTGCTTGAACTTGCTCTCTGTCCTGTTATCTTTATTGCACTGAAGCATCAAACGGGGTTGGTGGATTTTGCCTATGTGTCCATCCTTGTTCTGATCTGGATCGTCCCTTCGTCGCTTGTCCATCTGCTGGGCCAGCATCTAGAGCGGCGGTACTCTTTGTTTAATCATTGATGGAGTCGGGATAGCGTAATGGAGCAAGAGGAAAGCTTCTATGAGGATCGCTTTTTTGAAAGTGGGGCTGAGACCTGTGCTGTAGCCCAGCTTACAGAAGCGGCCGGGGTTAGAAGGTGATGTCTACGGTCAACTGGATCGCGGCCTACAACTACTTGTTCGCTTCACTCAACAGCAGCGAAAACAAGGATCTGTATGTCGGTGGTGCGACCTTCTGCCGCATGGTGCAGCAGGTCGATCCTGGTTCGCCAAGCTATCAGCAGTTGCTGCCGTTGAGGCAAAGCCAAGGAAAGTCCAATTCACGCAAGGACTTTTATTGGGACCTTATCCAAGGTCTTCCAGAGCCCAGCAGGTTCAGCCTCTATCGTGTCTTCATCAACCACATTGAAGTTCAAGACAAGCCTGCGGCAGACAACATCAGGAACATCGTATTTGGTGGTGGCTATGCGGTGCCTACCACGGTGGTTCCCGTTGACCTCTGGAACTCGGAGAAGCTGAACAAGAGCCTCAAGGACATCGACCAAGCCATTGATGCCCACCACTACAACAGGGCAACGACGTTGAGCTACACCTGTCTTGAAGGGCTCTACAAGGCATATGTTCGCAAGCATGTTCCTGCCCAAGCTGCCCTGACGGACCTCATGCCGTTATGCAAGGTGGTGAAGGAGGACATCAGCAAGAAACTTCAAGCGCAAGGCCCGTTTCCTGTGGAGATCGTCAATGCCATGCCGACCTTGACCAATGCGATCGCGAACTCGCGCAACGGCTTCAGTGAGTCTCACTTCGGTGACGATTCCCAGCGGTGGCTGGCTCTCTTTGCTCGTGATCTGACCAACTCTATTGGTCGTCTCCTGCTCAACTTCATTTGATGAGGGCTTGATGACTTCCTCTAGAAAATGTGCGTTGTGCTCTGAGAATTTATCAGGGAAGAACAAAACGAAAGAGCACATCATTCCCAATGCAATTGGCGGCAGGAAGAAGACAACTGGTTTTATTTGCAACGACTGCAACAATAAGCTTGGTGAAAGCTGGGATGCAGAACTTGCAAGGCAATTGAATTGGTTTTCGTTGGCTGTTGGTATCAGTAGGGAGCGTGGCGAGCCTCCTAAGCAGATTGTGCAGACAGTCGAGGGTGATAAGTATTGGTTGCTCAATGACGGCTCGTTCACACCGGAGAAGTCTACATATTCAGAAAAGGATCTCGGAGGGAAGATCGAGATCAACCTGACAGCCAAGACCATTGAGGAGGCAAAGCAGCGGCTTAAGGGTATTGCCAGAAAGCATCCGAATTTCGATATTGAAAAGGCTCTGGGTGAATTGGAGGTGAAAACCAACTATTTGGATTCACCTCTTCATGTCAGTCTTTCGCTGGGCGGGCCAGAGGCTGGTAGATCATTGGTCAAGACGGCTTTTGCATTTGCATCTGAATGCGGAGTGCCACACGCTCAATGCGAGAAGGCGCTGGAGTATCTGCTGAACCCTCAGGCGGAAGACAGCCCATTCGGATTTGCTTATCTATCTGACCTGGTTCAAGGAAGACCCTCGAACAGCATTTTTCATTGTGTGTCTTTGCATGGTGATCCGAAGAAAAAGCGACTCTGGTCTTACATTGAATACTTTGGCATCTTCAGGATTGTTGTTCTCCTGAGTGACCAGTATGCAGGCCCCCACAGGAACGAGATTTACACCGTCAACCCAGTAGATGGGGAGCGGGTTGCCGTCAAGGTGAATCCTCAAATCAGCGAAGAAGAATTTTCATCCCTGATGAGGGGTGAAGGCTTTGACCAAGAAAAGCATAAGGCAGCAGCAGACTATGCTTTGCCAATTATTCTGGCGAGAGGTCAGAGCAGAGCCTTAGAGCGAGCCGTTAAAGAAGGCTTTGATCATGCTGCCAAAAGTCTTGGAATAAAAGAGAACGAGATTATTCCGAAAGAAAAGGCTGCTGAATTTACGGGTTTCATGATGGAGAAAATTTCTCCCTACATTGAACATTTGGTTCGTGGTGGGCGAAGAAATGACCAGCACTAAATCATCGTCCAGCGGCAGTAAGCTGCTGCTCGTGGACCTTGAGAACAAGCACAAGGTCGACCTATCCCCTTTGGATGAGAGCTTCAGGGCCATCATCTTCGTCGGCGCCAACCAGAACCCTCCCAAGGCTTCCAAGAAGCCAGCAACAGCCCATAGGTTCAAGCGGGTGGACTTCCTGAAAATTTCAGGTGCTGGCAAGAATGCCTTGGATTTCCACATCGCCTTTGAACTGGGCAGAACCTTTGAGACAGCCCCTGACACCCAATGCTTCGTGCTCAGCGGGGACAAGGGCTTTGATCCCTTGCTGAACCACCTTAACAGCAACGGTATGAGTTGCAAGAGGGTGGAGAGCATTGCTGAACTGGTGCCTGTTACGGTGGTGCCTGTTCTCGCTCCTGACCAGGTGGTGTGTCCACACTGCAAGAAGGCCAGCACCATTCCTCATCATGGGGGCCACTGGTGTAGCAACTGCGGCAGGTTCGCCACGCCACCAGATCCCAAGCTGCTGCCGTCCAACCAGAGGGGCTACCGTGAGCCAGCGCGAGATCGGTATGAAGACATGGCCATCCATGCGGTGTGTGGCTGGTGCCACCAAAAGACCGACATGACTGGCGGAATTTATGACGATGGTGAATGGATGTGCGGCTGGTGCATCAGTCGCTATGCCAGATAAAGCAAGACTGCCTTTGATCGCCTTGGCTTTCGCCGGTCCCCGGACCTCACGAGTTAGAAGAACGACGAAGCGTTCTAGCCTCGCGGTCAGTAATCTGGAAACAGAAAGAATTTAACTAAAGCAACCCATTGAGTGAGAAAAATCACCCCAGCCGCATAGGGCAAGATTTTGTCTTGTTGAGTTCCATCGAAATCTGACCCATTTAGCGCAGTAATTTCCATCCAAAACTGACCCACGTAGGCACTACCTTGCTTGTTTTAAAAGCAGGGGAATTTAGGAGTGATAGACGTGGCGACATTGAATGTCATCAGACGTTGGGCATTGCGGGATCAGATGTCCATCCGCGAGATATCAAGGCGTACAGGCCTGGCTCGCAACACAATAAAGAAGCACCTGCGGTCGGAAGAGAACGAGCTCAAGTACCCAAGATGGGTCAGCTCCAGCAAGCTCGATCCCTACGCCGAGAAGCTAGCCACCTGGCTGGGAATCGAGGCAACAAAATCGCGGAAACAGCGGCGCACTTTGAGGCAGATCCACACAATGCTTGCTCATGTATTGCTCAAAGTAGTCCTTGAGCAGCCTTCTCATGTCAGGCATTTCAAGTTGATACTTCTGATCAAAGATGAGATTCTGAGGAACACCAGTATTGATACGGTGCAGCTCTTGCTCTTCCCATGACCTAGCCACAGCCTCATCATCAAAGAGCTTGGAGAGGTTTTCACCTCCTTTGCGGATCTGGACACGCCACCTAGTGACACTGACCTTGCGGCCAGTCTCCTTGTTCAGAACCTTGTACTTGATTGGGTAGACCGACACTGCGACCCCTTCCTATGCTGACCTGCACAAGCCACTTTGAGCCTTGGCTTGCACAATCGATTTTGTTGGTGCAAAAAATTGTGCATGAAAAGCGGTGTTTTGTGCAAAACACCGTGAGTCAGGCACTCCAACCTATTGATTTACAACAGATGCATAGGATCGTATCTGGCTTCAACAAAAGCCAGCAGGATGCGTTTTTGCCTCATGTGGAAAGCGGGCTTTTTACCTTCATAGGCGCCACCACCGAAAACCCTTCCTTCGAGGTCAACTCGGCCTTGTTGTCGCGTGCGGTGGTGTACGCGCTGCAGCCGCTGGGCGAGGCCGACCTGAAGCAGATCGTCGACAAGGTGCTGACCGAAAACGCGCTGCCCGCCATCTCCGCCATGGATGCGCAGGCTGTGGACCGCCTGGTCGCTTATGCCGACGGCGACGCCCGGCGCCTGCTCAACACGCTGGAATCGCTCAGCGTGGCGGCCAAGGCCGAAAAGGTAACCGAAGTGAGCGATGCCTGGCTGCTCAAGGTGCTGGGCGAGCGCCTGCGCCGTTACGACAAGGGCGGTGAGCAGTTCTATGACACCATCTCGGCCCTGCACAAATCGGTGCGCGGTTCGGACCCCGATGCCTCGCTCTACTGGTTCATGCGCATGCTCGACGGCGGCGCCGAGCCGCGCTACATGGCGCGCCGGCTGGTGCGCATGGCCAGCGAGGACATCGGCCTGGCCGACCCGCGCGCGCTGCGCATGGCGCTGGACGCCGCCGAGGTCTATGAGCGCCTGGGCTCCCCCGAAGGCGAACTGGCATTGGCCCAGTGCGTGATTTACCTGGCAGTGGCGCCCAAATCCAACGCGGTCTACAAGGCCTTCAACGAGGCCAAGGCGTTTATCAGCAAGGACGGCACCCGGCCGGTGCCTCTGCATTTGCGCAATGCACCAACAAAGCTCATGAAGCAGCTCGACTACGGCAGAAACTATCGCTATGCCCACGACGAGGAAGACGGCTTCGCGGCCGGCGAAAACTACTTTCCCGAAGGCATGCAGGCCCCCGGCTTTTATCGGCCGGTCAGCAGGGGCCTGGAAATAAAAATTGCTGAGAAGCTCGAGCAGCTGCGGGCGAAGAACGACGCGAAGAAATAAGCTGCGCACGGGCAGCCTGCGCGGCTTGCCGTTGGGGCTATGAAATGGGCAGGGCATGGCCCAGGCCGGGGCTCCCCAAAACGGCGCATACGCTTTCTGCATGGCAGGCCTTATTTGCGCATGCATCGAGGGGGAAACGCCACTTGATACTACCGACTCCTCAATTCATCAGGAGTCGTGCATGTCGTCTAGTTATTGCGTAAAAAGCGTTCTTTCCGTGCTGGCAGTGGTTTCGGCCGCCTCGGCTTTGGCCCAGGACAAAGTAAAAATCGCCATCGTCGGCCCGCTGTCCGGCCCTGCCGCAAACTATGGCAAAGACAACGAGCGAGGCGCGCAGCTTGCCATTGACGACCTCAACGCCAGCCAGTTCAAGATCGGCGGCAAGGCCGTGAAGTTCGAGCTGGTTTCAGAAGACGACCAGGCCGACCCCAAGCAGGGAACCGCCGTTGCGCAGAAGCTGGTGGATAACCGTGTCAACGGCGTCGTGGGGCACAACAACAGCGGAACCACGATTCCCGCCGCCCGGATTTACAGCGAAGCGGGCCTTCCCCACATCACCCCGGCGGCCTCCAATCCCAAGCTTACCCAGTTGGGCTACAAAACCACCTTCCGCACCATTGCCCATGACGGAATGATAGGCAGCGCATTGGCCGTCTTTGCGGCCAGCAAGCTCAAGCTTCAAAGCGTCGCCTTGATCGACGACCGCACGGCATATGGCCAGGGCCTGGCGGACGAGTTTGAAAAGACCTTCAAGGCGCTGGGCGGAACCGTCGTCGCGCGTGAATTCACCAGCGACAAGGCAAGTGACTTTTCCCCCATCCTGACGACGATCAAAGGCAAGAAAGCGCAGGCTGTGTTCTTCGGCGGTCTCGACGGGCAGGCGGGCTCCATGCTTCGCCAGATGGCCCAGTTGGGCATGGGGCAGCTTCCCTTCATGGGCGGCGATGGTGTCTGCACGGGCGACCTGCCCAAGCTTGGTGCGCAGGCCGTCGGCAAAAACGTGATCTGCGGCGACGGCGGCGAAGCCTTGATGGATATGAAGGGCGGCCCCGGTTTTGCCCAGCGCTACAAGACGGCCTACAACACTGACGTCGTGGTCTACGCACCTTATGCCTACGACAACGTCATGATCCTGGCCAATGCCATGCAGGCCGCAGGCTCGGCGGAGCCCGCCAAATACCTGTCCTACGTCGGCAAGACCAAGTACGAGGGCATCACCGGGCATATTGAGTTTGACGGAGCGGGCCAGCGCAAGAACGCTGCCGTCACGCTGTCCACCTATCCGCAGGGCGTCAAAACCACGCTGGTCACCATGAAGTGACGGCGCGAGGTTGGCGAAAAGGCAGCAGCGCTGATGTCTGCTGCCGTCTTCCCGGTGCTCGCCCCCAGCGCGATCCACAGAGCGACTCGCAGTGCGATCGCCGGTGGGGGCGGCACCATCATCTTGAACGCAGTGGTTGAACATTGATGCGAAAAACAAGGATTGCCGTCCTGGGCACCGGAGGCACCATCGCGGGTGAAGCCAGCTCCGCATCCGACGTACTCAGCTACCAGGATTCGCAGCTTTCCGCGGCGGACACTTTGGCACCGCTGGCTCCCTACCTGCCCAGCGAGGTCGAATTGCAAGCAGTGCAGGTCAGCCAGTTGGGCAGCGAAAACTTTTCCACCGACACCTGGCTTCTCCTGGCCGACACGATTTCCCGGCTCGACGAGACCGAAGAGCCGGACGGCTTTGTGCTGACACAGGGAACCGATACGCTGGAGGAGACCGCCTACTTCCTGCATCTGGCCCTGAAGACGGCCAAACCGGTCGTGGTGGTGGGGGCCATGCGGCCCGCCACCGCCATCAGTGCGGACGGGCCTTTGAATCTCCTGCGCGCGGTGCAGCTGGCGGCCAGCCCCCAGGTGCGGGGCTCCGGCGTGATGGTCGTGGCAAATGAGCGGATCTTTTCGGCGCGTGAGGTGACCAAATCCCACACCTCATCGATTGACAGTTTTTGCAGCCCGGAGTTCGGGTGCGTCGGCTATATGCAGGACGGCGATGTCAAACTTCACCGGATGCCGTCGCGCCACCACACGCTGAATTCGCCTTTCAGCGTGTCGGGCCTGCAAAGCCTGCCGAAGGTGGATATTGTTTACGCCTATGCGGGCGCGGGCAGCGAAAGTATCCAGGCTTTCCTGGGCAGCGGCACACGCGGCCTGGTGCATGCGGGCACCGGAAACGGCTCAATTTCCAGCGTTCACCAGGCGGCTTATCGTGAGGCGATTCTCCGCGGCGTCCCGGTCGTCAGGAGCTCCCGTACCGGAAGCGGCCTGGTGTCGCGCAACGGCGCGGTGAACGACAGCGCTTTCGGCAGCATAAGCTCCGACACGCTCAGCCCGCAAAAGGCCCGCGTGCTGCTCAGCTTGGCGTTGACCTTGACCCAGGACGCCCCGCAGCTACAGCGTTACTTTGACAACTACTGAGCCCGATTCGCCGTGTCAACCAGCTTGGATCAAGCGCGCCTGGGCCGCGAAATGCTCAATAAATTTCTTCTCATGCAGTGCAGCCTGGTGCGTGACCAGGCGCATCGCGGCGACCCGTATGGGCACCTCGGGTGTAAAGGGCAACACCTGCGCGCCGTGCAGCTTGCCCAGCGCGCCCGTCAGGGAGTCCACCAGGGCGACACCCATCCCCTGTGCGGCCAGGTGCATGGCCACCACGCTGGTTTCGACCGACACATTACGGGTGAGCGCAATGTCCGCCATTCCGTCGGTCTGGGCAATCAGCGACGCAACCAGGTCGTCCTTGCTCAATCCAATGATGTTGCAGGAAGCAAGGTCCTTGACGGAGATGGACTTTTTGGTTTTGGAAAAGTAGGTGGGCGTCGACACCGAGCAGAAGAACGCCTGCAGCAGGTCTGTGGTGGCCAGGGCCGCATGCGCCACCGGTTCATACACAAATCCGACATCGACGTGCCCGGCCAGGAGCGCATCAACAAGGGAGTCGTAATGGTAGGTTTCCAGCGTCAGCTTGCATTTGGGGTACTGCTCAATGAATGATTGAACGGCCCTGGGCAATACGGCGGTGGCCAGCGAAGGGACGGCCGCGATCCTGAGTTGCCGGCTGCCGCCGTTGCGCAACGCTGCTGCCAGCGAGGACGCGTGGCTCATGGACTCCATGATCTTCAGAATCGCCGGGCGCAGCTGCTGGGCTTCGTCGGTCGGCGCCATGCGCCCCTGCTGGCGATGAAACAGGAGAAAGCCGAGTTCATTTTCCGCGCTTGAAATCAGGCGGGACACGGCCGGCTGAGAAAGGTTGAGCATTTTTGCAGCGCCGGTGACGGTGCCGCAAAGAAATACCGCGTTGATAGCCTCGTATTTATGAAACCGCATGTCGCAATCTAAAAAAGAACACTGCCTCTATCAAGCGGCATCGCATTAGGCCCGATTTTCAAGGCGTAACTTATATAAGAGAACTTAATGAAAAATTAAAATTCGATGTTTCACTGAATGTTAAGGGTAAACCCCGCGAAAACCGCCTGCTTGGCCCGATTCTCGCTTAAGGCCGATGGCTACAATTCGCGGATTAGCTCGCCACCCAACCCAGTTACCTGGTTTTGATCGGCGGGCTTTTTGTTAGCTCGCGCCAGCCCGCCGGTGATCCCGGCGGCTGGCGGCCCACAAGGCGGAGTTCGCAATTTCATCAATCGGACGGGAGAGTGAGTTATGGAAGTATTGCTACAGCAGATCATCAACGGTCTGGTCCTGGGCAGCATGTATGCCCTGATCGCGCTGGGCTACACGATGGTGTACGGCATCATCAACCTGATCAATTTCGCGCACGGCGAGGTTTTGATGGTGGGAGCTTTGACCAGCTGGACCATCATCGGCCTGATGCAAGGCGCCATGCCGGGCACGCCTGGCTGGCTGATTTTGCTGATATCGCTGCTGATCGCCTTTGTCGTGTGCGGCGCCCTCAATTTCGCGATTGAAAAAATCGCCTACCGGCCGTTGCGAAACTCCCCCAAACTGGCCCCGCTGATCACCGCCATTGGTATGTCGCTGCTGTTGCAGACCCTGGCCATGATCATCTGGAAGCCCAACTACAAACCCTATCCCACCCTGCTGCCGACCGAGCCCTTCCAGATAGGCGGCGCTGTCATCACGGTGACCCAGCTCTTCATCCTGGGCGCCACCGCAATCTCCCTTTCCGTGCTGATGTGGCTGGTGCATTACACCAAGCTGGGCCGCGCCATGCGCGCCACCGCCGAGAACCCGCGCGTGGCGGCGCTCATGGGCGTCAAGCCCGACACCGTCATCTCGGCCACCTTCATCATCGGCGCCGTGCTGGCCGCGCTGGCCGGCGTGATGTACGCCTCCAACTACGGCACGGTGCAGCACACCATGGGCTTTTTGCCCGGCCTCAAGGCTTTCACGGCGGCCGTGTTCGGCGGCATCGGCAACCTGGGCGGTGCTGTGCTCGGCGGCATCCTGCTGGGCCTGATCGAATCCATAGGCGCAGGCTACATCGGCCCGCTGACGGGCGGCGTGCTGGGCAGCCAGTACTCCGACATCTTCGCCTTTATCGTGCTGATTTTTGTCCTCACGCTGCGGCCTTCCGGGCTGCTGGGTGAGCGTGTGGCGGACCGGGCCTGAAGGCCCTTCCATCCGATACACAAGGAGAACTTTGATGAATCCCACACAATCGAAAAAACTGGTGACCTTCCTGGTCGTCGCGGCGGCGCTGCTGGTGCTGCCCCTCATCCTGCAGCAGGGCGGCAATGCCTGGGTGCGCATCGTCGACATGGCGCTGCTCTACGTGCTGCTGGCGCTGGGCCTGAACATCGTGGTCGGCTACGCCGGCCTGCTGGACCTGGGCTATGTCGCCTTCTTTGCCGTCGGCGCCTATCTGTTCGCGCTGCTGGGATCGCCGCACCTGGCCGATGCCTTTCCCTGGATCGCGGCGCAGTTCCCGAACGGGCTGCATTTGCCGATCTGGGCCATCATCCCGCTGGCCGCGGCGCTGGCTGGTTTCTTCGGCGTGGTGCTGGGCGCCCCGACGCTGAAGCTGCGCGGCGACTACCTGGCCATCGTGACGCTGGGCTTTGGTGAAATCATCCGCGTGTTCCTGAACAACCTGGACCGTCCCATCAACCTGACCAACGGCCCCAAGGGTATCAACCAGATCGACTCGATGAAGTTTTTCGGCTTCGACCTGGGCAAGCAGCATGAGTTTCTGGGCATCGAATTCAACTCGGTGTCCATGTACTACTACCTTTTCCTGGCGCTGGTGATCGTCTCGGTCGTCATCTGCCACCGCCTGGAAAACTCCCGTATCGGCCGCGCCTGGATGGCGATCCGCGAAGATGAGATCGCCGCCAAGGCCATGGGCATCAACACCCGCAACATGAAGCTGCTGGCGTTCGGCATGGGCGCCACCTTCGGCGGGGTGTCGGGTTCGATGTTCGCGGCCTTCCAGGGCTTTGTCTCGCCCGAGTCCTTCAGCCTCATGGAATCCGTGATGATCGTCGCCATGGTGGTGCTGGGCGGCATTGGCCATTTGCCCGGCGTCATCCTGGGGGCCTTGCTGCTGGCCGCGCTGCCCGAAGTACTGCGCCACGTGGCCGGCCCGCTGCAGGCCATGACCGACGGCCGCCTCGACTCCGCCATCCTGCGCCAGCTGCTCATCGCGCTGGCCATGATCACCATCATGCTGATGCGTCCGCGCGGCCTCTGGCCCTCGGCCGAGCATGGCAAGTCGCTGAACAAGACGCCCGGCAAAGACCCCATCCAGTCAATCAACCCTTAAGGAGAATGGACATGAGCGAAACCATTCTTAACGTATCCGGTGTCTCCAAGCGCTTTGGCGGCCTGCAGGCCCTGAGCGACGTCGGCATCCGCATTGAGCGCGGCCAGGTTTACGGCCTGATCGGCCCCAACGGTGCCGGCAAGACCACTTTCTTCAACGTGCTGACCGGCCTTTACACGCCCGACAGCGGCACCTTTGAACTCGCAGGCAAAGCCTACAAGCCCACGGCGGTGCATGAAGTGGCCAAGGCCGGCATTGCCCGCACCTTCCAGAACATCCGCCTGTTCGCCGACATGACGGCGCTCGAAAACGTGATGGTCGGCCGCCATATTCGCACGCAGTCCGGCCTCATGGGCGCCGTCTTCCGCACCCCCGGCTTCAAGCACGAAGAGGCCGCCATCGCCAAGCGCTCGCAGGAGCTGCTGGACTACGTGGGCATCGGCAAGTACGCCGACTACAAGGCGCGCACGCTGAGCTACGGCGACCAGCGCCGCCTGGAGATCGCCCGCGCGCTCGCCACCGACCCGCAGCTGATTGCACTCGATGAACCGGCGGCCGGCATGAACGCCACCGAAAAAGTGCAGCTGCGCGAACTGATAGACCGCATCCGCAAGGACAACCGCACCATTTTGCTGATCGAGCACGACGTCAAGCTGGTCATGGGCCTGTGCGACCGCGTCACGGTGCTCGACTACGGCAAGCAGATCGCCGAAGGCGCGCCCGCCGAGGTGCAGAAGGATGAAAAAGTGATCACCGCCTACCTGGGCACCGGTCATTGAAGGAAAGCAAGAACATGGCAGCAAACACACTTCTTAAAGTGACCGGCCTGAAAGTCGCCTACGGCGGCATCCAGGCGGTCAAGGGCGTGGACTTCGAGGTCCACGACGGCGAGCTCGTCACCCTGATCGGCTCCAACGGCGCCGGCAAGACCACCACCATGAAAGCCATCACCGGCACCCTGCCGATGCTGGAAGGCGACATCGAATACCTGGGCAAGAGCATCAAGGGCCGCGGTGCCTGGGACCTGGTCAAGGAAGGCCTGGCCATGGTGCCGGAAGGCCGCGGCGTGTTCACCCGCATGACCATCACCGAAAACCTGCAAATGGGTGCCTACATCCGCAGCGACAAGGCCGGTATCGCCGAAGACATCGAAAAGATGTTCGTGCTGTTCCCGCGCCTGCGCGAGCGCAAGGACCAGCTGGCCGGCACCATGTCCGGCGGTGAGCAGCAGATGTTGGCCATGGGCCGCGCGCTGATGAGCCGCCCCAAGGTGCTGCTACTTGACGAGCCTTCCATGGGCCTGTCGCCCATCATGGTCGACAAGATCTTCGAGGTTGTGAAGGACGTCTCCTCGCGCGGCGTGACGGTGCTGCTGGTTGAGCAGAATGCCAGCCGCGCGCTGGGCATCGCCAACCGCGGCTATGTCATGGAGTCCGGCAACGTCACCATGAATGGCGACGCCAAGCAGCTGCTCAGCGACCCGCGCGTGCGCGCCGCCTACCTCGGCGAATAAACCATTGCCCGTCCCGCGCGCCAGATGGTGCCGCGGGATGCGCGTTACAGCCGTAACACCGACGGCCCGGCACGGGGCCATAAATTCCTTGCTGTGCCAAATCTTTGCGCATAGAGTTCAAAAGGTGCGCAGCCAGCGCATCCTTAAGAACCCTGGGAGTTCAAAATGAAATCAAATCTTGTTCGCGCCGCCGCCGTGATGCTGGCCTTCCTGGCCTCTTCAATGTTCACCAGCGCCTCCGCCCAGTCGCTGCGCTGCAAGGGCGACCTGGCGCAGATCGGCAATTCCAAAGGCACCATCCTGCAAAAATGTGGCGAGCCCGTCATGAAGGACAGCTTCTGCAAGCCCGTGCAGGAAACCGTGTCCAGCACGCCGATGGTGCCTGCAACGTCCGGCAGCATCACTACCAATGTCACGGTCAACACCTGCCAGCAGGTGGAAGAGTGGACTTACAACCCCGGCTATGGCCAGTTCATGACCATGCTGCTGTTTGAAGGCGGCTCCCTCAAAAGCATCCGCTATGGTGAACGTGTAACCCGCTGAGCAAAAAAAAAAGAAAAAGGCCGGTCCCCTTTGCGGGAACCGGCCTTTGCATGGGCGATGGATAGCCTTGAAACCGGGCTTAGTCCACCTTGGCGCCGGAGGCTTTCACCACCTTTTCGTACTTGGCGAGTTCGCTCTTCATGAAGGCGCCGAACTGCTCGGGCGTGTTGCCCACCGGTTCGGCCATCAGGGTGGCGAAGCGGGTCTTGGCCTCGGGCGAGTGCAGCGCGGCCACAAAGGCCTGGTTGAGCTTGGCCACCACGTCCTTGGGCGTGCCGGCTGGCGCCACCAGGCCCCACCAGGTGTCGATCTCAAAGCCCTTGAGTGTCTCGGACACCGCAGGCACGTCGGGCAGCATGGCGCTGCGTTTGGCAGTGGTCACGGCCAGCGCCTTGAGCTTGCCGGCCTTGATGTTGGCCGAGGCGGTGGCGAGGTTGTCGAAGTTGTAGTCCACTTGGCCGCTGAGCAGCGCCAGCTGCGCCGGGTTGCCGCCGTTATAGGGAATGTGCAGCGCGAAGATGCCGGCCTGGGCCTTGAACATCTCGCCGGCCAGGTGGCCCGCGCTGCCGTTGCCGCCGCTGGCGTAGTTAAGCTTGGCCGGGTTGGCCTTGGCGTACTTGATGAGGTCAGCCAGGGTGTTGATATTGAGGCGCCGCGCGGTGTCGGCATTCATCACCAGCACGTTGGGCACACGCACCATCTGTGTGATGGGGGCGAAATCGGTGGCCGCGTTGTAGGGCATCTTGCTGTAAAGCCAGGGGTTGATGGCATGCGTGGCCACCGCCGAAATGCCGATCGTGAGGCCGTCGGGTGGTGCTTTGGCAATCATGTCGACGCCGATGTTGCCGCCGCCACCAGGTTTGTTTTCAATGATCACGGTGCCCAGCGAATCTTTCACGCGCTCGGCCATCAGGCGGGCGGTTGCGTCGATGGGGCCCCCGGCGGCATAGGGCACGATGATGCGCATGATCTTGGCCTGGGCCAGCGCCGGGACGGGGGACAGGGCGGTGCCTGCCATGAAGAAGGCTGCCAGGCTTTTGGCCAGCAGGGAGGGGAGGGTAAGGGGGCGAATGTTCATTGGCCTATTGTTGCAAAAAGTTGGATGCCTTCCGTCGTGCCCGGCCTGGTGCATGCGGTTACAGCATCTTTACCTGCCAGACATGGCCGCCCGGCGGCCTCGCCGCGTTGCAGCTTGATGAGGCGCCCGCTTCATGTTTCTTCAACGCAAACCCCAAGGACCCCCATGAAGATCCACACCCTTGCCGCCGCTCTCACCCTGCTTGCCGGCAGCGCCGCTTTCGCCCAGGCGCCCGCCGCTCCCACGGCACCCAAGGATCCGCTGGCCACGCCCCGCATCGACCAGCGCCAGGCCAACCAGGAAAAGCGCATCGACCAGGGCGTCAGCTCCGGCGCGCTGACCGCCAAAGAGACAGCCAAGCTGGACAAGCGCGAAACGAAAATTGAATCCGACAAGCTGGCCGCCAAGTCCGACGGCAAGGTCACGCAGGCCGAGCGCCGCAAGCTCAAGCGTGAAGAAAACCGCGCCAGCGCCGCCATCCGCCGCCAGAAGCACGACCGGCAGGTCGCGCCCGCCAAGGCCGGCTGAGCTTCTCCGCGTCTGGTACACGCATAAAAAAGCCCCGGTTGAATGAACAACCGGGGCGTTTCTTTTTCTTCTTCTTTATTCTTCTTGTTTGTCGGGTGTGCCGCTCAAGTCTCCGCCGCAATGGTGGCCTGGGACTTTTCTTTTTCGGTCACAAAAGAGTCGGCATAAAACTCGTCTTCCGGCAGGCCGGCCGCAGTGTAGGCGGCCTGGGCCGAGTCCACCACGATGGGCGCGCCGCAAGCATACACCTGGTGGCCCGACAGGTCGCTGAAATCTTCCAGCACGGCCTTGTGCACAAAGCCTGTGCGGCCGGTCCAATTGTCTTCGGGCAGGGCGTCGGAAATCACCGGAACGTAGCGCAGGTTCGGCATTTCCGCGGTCTTGGCCTTGACCCACTCGTCCATGTACAGGTCGGCCGGGCGGCGGCCGCCCCAGTAGAGCACGGCCGGGCGCGTGATGCCCTTGAACTGCAGGTGCTCGATCAGCGCCTTGATGGGGGCGAAGCCGGTGCCCGAAGCCAGCAGCACCATGGGCTTGTCGCTGTCTTCGCGCAGGTAGAAGCTGCCGAAGGGCCCTTCGATGCGCAGGATTTCCTTTTCCTTCATCGGGCCGAACACATGCTCGGTGAACTTGCCGCCCGGCATGTGGCGGATGTGCAGTTCCACGCCGGGGTTTTCGGCCTGCGTGTGCGGCGCGTTGCCCATGGAGTAGGCGCGGCGGTCACCGTCGCGCAGCAGAAACTCCACGTACTGGCCTGCGTGGTACTTGAACACGTCGCTGGCCGGCAGCTGCAGGCGCACCACCATCACATCGTGCGAGGCCTTGGCCAGGCTGTTGACGCGCACCGGCATCTTCTTGACCGGAAAGGCGCTTTCGTCGGTCACGTGGCGTGATTCGATGACGACATCGGAATGCGCCGTGGCGCAGCAGGTGAGGATGAAGCCGGCGGCCTCCTCCTCGGGCGACAGGGCCTTGGCCTGGTGCGCGCCGTGGGTCACGGTGCCTTCGAGCTTTTTGGATTTGCAAGAACCGCAGGCGCCGTCCTTGCAGCCGTAGGGCAGGCCTATGCCCTGGCGTATGGCGGCGGCCAGCAGGGCTTCGTCCACCTGGGCAATGAAAGTCCGGCCGCTGGGCTGCACGGTCACGTTAAAGCTCATATTCGGTATCCTTGCGGTAACTGTTCTCGACTCGGCCGGTTTTCCCGGCAACCCCCAATTTTGCCCTCAAACTCATATTCCTTAGGCGCGCTGCCTTCCCGTTTTCGCCGCGAACGGATTTTGATCGTCGGCTGCGGCGATGTGGGCCTGCGCGCGGCCCGGCAACTGCCGCGCAACGCCCGGCTCATGGCGCTCACGTCATCGGCCGCGCGCGTGCCTGAGCTGCGGGCCAATCGCATTACACCGTTGCAAGGCAACCTGGATGAGGGCGCTTCTCTGCGCCGCCTGGCCGGCCTGGCCACCCGGGTGCTGCACCTGGCGCCGCCCCCCAATGAAAACCCCGATTTGCCCGGCGACCCGCGTACTTTGGCCCTGCTGCGCGCCTTGCGGCTGCGCGGACTGCCGCGCTCCCTGGTCTACGCCTCCACCAGCGGGGTGTATGGCGACTGCGGCGGCGAATGGGTGACTGAAACCCGGCCACTGAACCCACACACGCCGCGTGCCCAGCGCCGTGTGCATGCCGAAGCGCAGGTGCGGCTGTTCTGCCGCGCGACCGGCACCCGGGTGCACCTGCTGCGCATTCCGGGCATTTACGCGCCCGACCGCGAAGGCGGCACGCCGCGCGCCCGGCTGCTCAAGGGCACACCCGTGCTGCGCGCGCAGGACGACGTTTACACCAACCATATCCACGCCGACGACCTGGCCCGCGCTTGCCTTGCGGCGCTGTGGCGCGGCAAGCCGCAGCGCGCCAGCAATGCCAGCGACGACACCCAACTCAGGATGGGCGACTACTTCGACCTGGCGGCCGACCTTTACGGCCTGCCGCGGCCGCCGCGCCTGGCGCGCGCCGGTGCCCACGAAGCGTTGCCCCCGGTACTGCTGAGTTTCATGAGCGAATCACGCCGGCTGGACAACACCCGCCTGAAGCAGGAGTTAAGGCTCCGACTGCGCTATCCGACGGTGGAAACCGGCCTCCGCGAGCGCTGATAACCCCCGAAAACTCCCCAAAAAAACACCGGAACCACGCCGCGCTGATGCGCGGATCGCTTTTCTGCCAAGATTTCGTTGTAACGACGTGTGTTTTTTGCAACACTCATGTAATCGAATGTTGCAACCAAAGGAGTAACTATTTGCAACTTTTGGGGGTTCTGCGGAAGTCGTTGTTATTACCCGCTAAAAGATCTTTTTTTGGGTTGATCTGCTGCAATTCCTTTGTGAATACCATCACTTCGAATGGCTCTCTCTTTCAATGGGCTGACAAAGAGAGTTTGAGGAGTGTGAAAAATGCACAAGAAAAATCCCAGGGGTAGCATAAAAGCTGCGGGAGTTGTAACAAATGTTGGCTGGCAAGCCTTTACGGCTCCACCATTTCTTAATGCGCTGAGTCGGGCCGCCGGCCGAGCGGCAAACAAATGGGTGCTGCGCAAACCCGCTACTGCCGTTTTGCTGCTCGGCGCGGCAACCGCCCATGCCGGGCCGGTGGGCGGCCAGGTCACTTCGGGCACGGCCAGCATTTCCCAGAGCGGGGCCAGCACCACCATCACCCAGTCCAGCCAGAACGCTTCGCTGAACTGGAAAAGCTTTAACGTCGGCGCGCAGGAAAGCGTCAACTTCGTGCAGCCTTCGGCCGGCGCGATCGCGGTCAACCGCATCCTGGACACCCAGGGCAGCCAGATCATGGGCCAGCTCAATGCCAACGGGCAGGTTTACCTGATCAACCCCAACGGCGTGCTTTTCGGTGCCGGCGCACAGGTGAATGTGGGGGGGCTGGTCGCTACCACGCTCAACATCAACGACGCCAACCTGGGCGGCGCCCAGCGCACTTTCAGCGGAAGCGGTACGGGCAGCGTGGTCAACCAGGGCACCATCAATGCCGCCCCGGGCGGTTATGTCGCCCTGATCGGCAACACGGTGCGCAACCAGGGCAGCATCAATGCCCCCAAGGGCAGCGTGGCCCTGGCAGCTGGCAGCACGGCCACCCTGACCATGCAGGACAACCAGTTGCTCAAGGTCGTGGTGGACCAGAGCGCTCTGAACACCCTGGCCGAGAACGGCGGGCTCGTGGTGGCCGACGGCGGACAGGTGTTTCTCAGCGCGGGCGCCCGCGATTCGCTGCTGGCCAGCGTGGTCAACAACAGCGGTGTGATCCAGGCGCGCACGGTGGAAAACCGCAGCGGCACCATCATCCTGCTGGGCGGCATGGCCGCCGGCACCGCCAACGTCGCGGGCACGCTGGATGCGTCGGCACCCAATGGCGGCAACGGTGGTTTCATCGAGACCTCGGGCGCGCATGTCAACGTGGCCGACAGCGCCCGAATCACCACGGCGGCCCCCGCGGGCAGCAGCGGCACCTGGCTGATCGACCCGGTGGATTTCAATATTGCCGTGGGCGGGAACATCACGGGCGCGGCGCTGGGCACCAACCTGGGCGCCGGCAACGTCGTCATCCAGAGCAGCAGCGGTACCACGGGCACGGCGGGGAACGTCAACGTCAACGACGCGGTGAGCTGGAGCGCCAACCAGCTGACGCTCAATGCACAGAACAACATCAACATCAACGCCAACCTCAATGCCTCGGGCACGGGCAAGCTGGCGCTGGAGTACGGACAGGGCACCACCAACGGCGCCGGCAGCTCGTACAACGTCAACAACGGGGCGAAGGTCAACCTGCCGGCGGGCAACAACTTCAGCACCAAGCAAGGCAGCACCGGCGCGACCCTGGGCTACACAGTGATCACCAGCCTGGGCGCCGCGGGCAGCACCACCGGCACCGATCTGCAGGGTATCGGCGGCAACCTCGGCGGGCGCTATGTGCTGGGGAGCGACATCGATGCCACGGCCACCAGCGGCTGGAACAGCGGTGCGGGCTTCGCGCCCATCGGAACAGGGAACAGCGGTTGCATCCCCAACTGCTTTTACGGCACGTTTGACGGTTTGGGCCACAACATCAGCAACCTTTCCATAGATCGCACGACCCGGTTCACCGGCCTGTTTGGCTCCACCGGTTCGTCCAGCGTCATCCGCAATGTCAACCTGGTGGGCGGGACCATCAGGAGCACCAACAGCGATACCGGTGCGCTCGCGGGATGGAACGACGGCACTATCAGCAACAGTTCCGCCAGCGCGTCCGTCACCGGACTAGGCGATACCGGTGGGCTGGTGGGGGGAACCAGCGGCAGCTCAAAAATCGACCACAGTTTTGCGACAGGTACCGTGAGCGGAGTGTTTTTCGCAGGGGGACTGGCGGGGTACAACCAGGGCGACATTACCAACAGCTATTCCGCCGGCACCGTATCCGCCAGCCAGGCTGCCGGCGGAATGGTGGGCTACATGCTCCATACGGGCACCATCAGCAGCAGCTATTCAAACACCACAGTCAACGGTACCGGCGATACCAACGGCGGCCTGGTCGGCTTGTGGAGCGGCAGCGGCGGCAGCATCAGCAACAGCTACGCCACGGGAGCCGTCACCGGCACCATCAAGACAGGCGGGCTGGTGGGCGACATGAGCAATAGCGGCGGTGTCATCAGCAACAGCTATGCGGCAGGGCAGGTGACCGGCACCGCAGGCAGTGTGGGCGGGCTGGTCGGCAGCCAGACGGCCGGAACGATCAGCGGCAGTTTTTGGGACACCACGACGACCGGGCAGGCCACCAGCGCGGGCGGCGGCACCGGCATGACCACGGCCCAGATGCAGCAGCAGGCCAATTTCAGTTCTGCCACAGCCGCCAACGGCAACGTCAACCCGAACTGGGATCTGGCCAACGTCTGGCGGATTTATGACGGGCACAGCCGTCCCCTGCTCAAGTCGCTCATGACGCCTACCACGGTCACTGTTGGCAATACCAGCAAGACCTACGACAAGCTGGCCTGGAATGGCGGAACCGGCATCAGCTGCTCCAACGTGGCCTGCGGCAGCCTGTCGGGAAGCATCAGTTTCGGCGGACCCGCCCAGGGAGCGGTCAATGCCGGCAGCTATGCGGTGACGGCCTCCGGCCTGTATTCCAACCAGCAGGGCTACGACATCAGTTACGCCAATGGCACGCTGACCATCAATCCCGCCAGCCTGACGGTTAGCGGCGTGAGCGCGGTCAACAAGGTGTACGACACCACCGCCAGTGCCACCCTGAGCGGCACCGCCAGCGTCACGGCCATTGCTGGCGACGTGGTGAGCCTGTCGGGCAGCGGCAGCGCTACCTTTGCCAACAAGAACGTGGGCAATGGCAAGGCCGTCACTGTGACCGGTTACACACTGACCGGCGCCGATGCCGGTAACTATGTCATCGTGCAGCCGACGGCGCTGACGGCAAACATCACACCCGCCAACCTCACGGTGACAGGCGTGAGCGCCAACAACAAGGTGTACGACACCACCACCACTGCCGCGCTCAGTGGAACGGCGGCCGTCACGGCCCTGGCCGGGGACACCGTGTTGCTTGGAGGCACCGGCAGCGGCAATTTCGCCAACAAGAACGTGGGCAACGGCAAGGCCGTGACCGTGACCGGCTACTTCTTGGGCGGTGCCGACGCCGGCAACTACACCATCGTGCAGCCCACCGGCGTTACAGCCAACATCACGCCCGCCAGCGTCACAGTCACCGGCGTGACCGCGAACAACAAGGTCTATGACGCCACCACGGCGGCCGCGCTCGGCGGCACTGCCAGCGTGACGGCCCTGGGTGCGGATGTGGTGACGGTTGGCGGTGGCACCGGCACTTTCGCCAACAAGAACGTGGGCAACGGCAAGGCCGTGACCGTCACCGGCTATACCCTGGGCGGCGCCGATGCCGGCAACTACACCGTGGTGCAACCCACGGGGCTGACGGCAAACATCACGCCCGCCAACCTGGCGGTCACAGGCGTAGGTGCCAGCAACAAGGTGTATGACGCCACCACCGCCGCCACGCTCAATGGCACGGCCAGCGTCGCCGCCCTGGGTGGCGATGCCGTCACGCTGGGTGGCACCGGCAGCGGCACCTTCGCCAACAAGAACGTGGGCAACGGCAAGGCCGTTACCATCACCGGCTACACACTGGGCGGCGCTGACGCCGGCAACTACACCATCGTCCAGCCCACGGGCGTAACGGCCAACATCACGCCCGCCAGCCTCACGGTCACGGGCGTGAGCGCGAACAACAAGGTGTACGACACCACTGCCACAGCCACGCTCAATGGCACGGCCAGTGTTGCGGCCCTGGGCACCGATGTGGTGACCGTCAGCGGTGGCAGTGGCAGCTTTGCCAACAAGAATGTGGGCAACGGCAAGGCCGTGACCGTGACCGGCTACACCCTGGGTGGCGCTGACGCCGGCAACTACACCGTGGTGCAGCCCGCAGGGCTGACCGCAAATATCACTCCCGCCAACCTCACGGTCACAGGGGTCACCGCAAACAACAAGGTGTATGACACCACCACCGCGGCCGCGCTCAGCGGAACAGCGGCCGTCACAGCCTTGGCTGGCGACACCGTGACGCTGGGCGGCACCGGCAGCGGCAGCTTCGCCAACAAGAACGTTGGCAATGGCAAGGCGGTGACCGTGACTGGCTATACGCTGGGCGGTGCTGACGCCGGCAACTACACCGTCGTGCAACCCACGGGCCTGACCGCCAACATCACGCCCGCCAGCCTCACGGTCACCGGCGTGAGCGCCAACAACAAGGTCTATGACGCCACCACGGCGGCCGCGCTCGGCGGCACTGCCAGCGTGACAGCCTTGGGCGCGGATGTGGTGACCGTTGGCGGGGGCAGCGGCACTTTCGCCAACAAGAATGTGGGTAACGGCAAGGCAGTGACCGTCACCGGCTATACCCTGGGCGGCGCCGATGCCGGCAACTACACCGTCGTCCAACCCACGGGATTGACCGCCAACATCACGCCGGCCAACCTGGCGGTCACTGGCGTGGGCGCCAACAACAAGGTCTACGACACCACCGCAGCAGCCACACTCAATGGCACGGCCAGCGTCGCCGCTTTGGGCGCCGACGTGGTGACCGTCAGCGGTGGCAGCGGCAGCTTTGCCAACAAGAATGTGGGCAATGGCAAGACGGTGACCATTACCGGTTATACGCTGGGCGGCGCCGACGCCGGCAACTACACCGTGGTGCAGCCTACTGGTGTTACGGCCAACATCACCCCGGCCAGCCTCACGGTTACAGGGGTGAGCGCCAGCAACAAGGTGTACGACACCACCACCACGGCCGCGCTCAGCGGAACGGCGTCCGTGACGGCCCTGGCCGGGGACACTGTGACGCTGGGCGGCACCGGCAGCGGCAATTTCGCCAACAAGAATGTAGGCAACGGCAAGGCGGTAACCGTTACCGGCTATACGCTGGGCGGTGCCGACGCCGGCAACTACACCATCGTGCAGCCTACCGGCGTTACGGCCAACATCACACCCGCCAGCATCACAGTCACAGGCGTGACTGCGAACAACAAGGTGTATGACGCCACCACGGCGGCCGTGCTCGGTGGTACCGCCAGCGTGACGGCCCTGGGTGCGGATGTGGTGACGGTTGGCGGAGGCACCGGCACTTTCGCCGACAAGAATGTGGGCAACGGCAAGGCCGTGACCGCGACCGGCTACACGCTGGGCGGCGCTGATGCGGGCAACTACACCGTGGTCCTGCCTACGGGTTTGACCGCCAACATCACGCCGGCCAACCTGACGGTCACCGGCGTGGGGGCCAACAACAAGGTCTACGACACCACCACGGCGGCCACGCTCAATGGCACGGCCAGCGTCGCCGCTTTGGGTGGCGACGTCGTGACGGTCGGTGGTACGGGCAGCGGTACCTTCGCCAACAAGAACGTAGGCAATGGCAAGACGGTGACGGTGACCGGCTATACCCTGGGCGGTGCCGATGCCGGCAACTACACCATTGTCCAACCCACGGGTGTCACGGCCAACATCACACCGGCAAGCTTGACTGTCAGCGGCGTGAGCGCCAGCAACAAGGTGTACGACGCCACGACCACCGCCGCGCTCGGCGGAACGGCGGCCGTCACGGCCCTGGCCGGCGATACCGTGACGGTGGGCGGCACAGGCAGCGGTAATTTTGCCAACAAGAACGTGGGCAATGGCAAGGCGGTGACTGTGACCGGCTACACGCTGGGCGGTGCCGACGCCGGCAACTACACCGTGGTGCAGCCCACGGGGCTGACTGCCAATATCACGCCTGCCAGCGTCACAGTGACAGGCGTGACCGCGAACAACAAGGTGTACGACACCACCACCACCGCCACGTTGGGCGGAACGGCGGCCGTCGCGGCCCTGGGCGCCGATGTGGTGACCGTTAGCGGTGGCAGCGGCACGTTTGCCAATAAGAACGTGGGCAATGGCAAGGCCGTGACCATCACAGGCTACACGCTGGGCGGCGCTGACGCCGGCAACTACACCGTGGTCCAACCCACGGGATTGACCGCCAACATCACGCCCGCCAGCCTGGCGGTCACAGGCGTGGGTGCGAGCAACAAGGTGTATGACGCCACAACCACCGCCACGCTCAACGGAACAGCATCGGTTGCCGCCCTGGCCGGCGACACCGTGACGCTGGGCGGCACCGGCAGCGGTAACTTTGCCGACAAAAGTGTGGGCAACGGCAAGGCGGTGACTGTGACCGGCTACACGCTGGGTGGCGCCGATGCCGGCAACTACACCATCGTGCAGCCCACCGGTGTTACCGCCAACATCACACCCGCCAACCTGGCTGTGACCGGTGTGGGTGCCAACAACAAGGTCTACGACACGACGACGACTGCTACTCTCAACGGCACAGCGGCCGTAGCCGCCCTGGGCGGTGACGTGGTGACAGTGGGGGGCGCCGGTAATGGCACGTTCGCCAACAAGAATGTGGGCAATGGCAAGGCCGTCGCCATCACCGGCTACACGTTGGGCGGCGCCGATGCGGGCAACTACACCGTCGTGCAGCCCACCGGCGTCACGGCCAACATCACGCCGGCCACACTGGCGGTAACGGGTGTGGGCGCCAACAACAAGGTGTATGACACCACCACCACTGCCACCCTGAACGGCACTGCGAGCATCACCGCACTCGGCGGCGACGTTGTCACCCTGGGCGGAACAGGCAGCGGCAGCTTTGCCGACAAAAACGCCGGCAATGGCAAGGCCGTCACTGTGACCGGCTACACACTCGGCGGCGCGGACGCTGGCAACTACGTCATCGCACAGCCCGCCGGCGTTACGGCGGATATCACGCGTGCCAACTTGGCAGTCACCGGCGTGAATGCCCAGAACAAGGTGTTTGACGGTACGACCACCGCCACCCTGGGCGGCACCGCGGCCGTCACGGCCCTGGCCGGCGACACAGTCAGCGTGAGCGGCGGCAGCGGTGCCTTTGCCGACGCGAATGTGGGCAACGGCAAGGCGGTGACCGTGACCGGCTTCACCTTGGGTGGCGCCGACGCTGGCAACTACACGGTGGTGCAGCCCACCGGGCTGACGGCTTCCATCACGCCTGTGCCTGCGGCACCCGCGCCCGGATCGGTGTCGGCGACGTCCGGCCGGGGATTGGGGGCTGATGGTGACAGCATCCGTTCCGCGGCGCAGCAAGCCCTGGAAACGGACCGCTCCAACTCCAAGTCCGACTCGCTGGAGGCATCGTCCATCGTCCGGGTGACCCGCAGCGTGAGCACCGATGCATCGTCAGGCGGGGATGGGGTTGAAGTGGATCTGCCCGGCCCCACGGGCAAGAAAGATCCCTGGCTGCACATTGTTGACGGCGGGGTTCAATTGCACAGCGTTCTGCCGGCGGGCCGGAAATGAAGCGGTCGCCTCAGGGAAGTTTGTTGATGAAATGTCTCGTACCCGGAAAGCGCGCAGTGCTGCTGCTGGCGGCTGCGCCCCTGTTTACAGCCCATGCGGCTGATCCCGCACCTGGCGTCGGCGACATCCTGCAGCAGGTTCAGCCCTCCCAACCCTTTCCCACTCCGCCCCGAGGGGAAGCACCGGCCTTCAACAATCAGGACAATGCCCCGCCGCCGCCCGCACGCCCACCGGTTTCGGTGGACGTCAAATCCATCAAGATCCTGGGCAACACCCTGGTCGAGACCGACACCCTGCACGGGCTGGTGGCCGATGCGGAAGGCAAAAGCCTGACGCTGGACCAGCTCGATGAAATGGCGACCCGCATCAGCAGGTACTACCGCAGCCGCGGCCAAAGCTTTGCACGCGCCGTGGTACCCGCACAGGTGATCCAGTCCGGCGTGGTGCGCTTTCTGGTGATAGAGGCGCGCTACGGCAAGGTCGGCATCGACAACCAGACACGCGTGAACGACGTGCTGCTGCAGCAGACGGCGGCGCCGCTGCAGGGAGGAAGCCCGGTGGAGCAGGCCTTGCTGGACAAGTCCCTGCTATTGATGTCGGACATACCCGGGGTGGTGGTGCAGGCGACTTTAAGTCCCGGCGACGGCCTGGGAAGTTCCGACCTGAGCATCCATGTCACGCCCGGCCAGGCCATGTCCGGAAGCCTGGCGCTCGACGACTACGGCAACAGCTACACGGGCAGGGGCAGGCTCGGCGGGACGGTGTATTTCAACAACCCCTTGCGCCGTGGCGATGTCCTGGGCCTGGGTGGCCTGAGTTCAGGCTCCGGCGTCAACTATGGGCGCGTGAGCTATGAATCGCTGTTGAACGGGCAGGGCACGCGCGGCGGGGCCGCTTACTCCATGCTGAACTACAAGATCGGTGGATCCTTGCAGGACATCGGCGCGCATGGCTCGGCTGAAACCGAAAGCTTCTGGGGCAGGCATCCGTTCGTGCGAACCCAAACGGCCAATGTTTACGGCCAGGTCCAGTACGACAACGTGCAGTTGCGTGAGCGCATCGACATGGCGGGAATGCAGACCGACCGGCATCTGGGCACCTGGACTGCCAGCTTGACCGGTGACTGGCGCGATACCCTGCTGACCGGCGGCATCAACACCTGGAGCCTGGCCTGGACGAGGGGCCAGCTGGGTTTTGATGTGGCGGACGCCCGGCTGGCGGATGCCGCCAGCGCAAAAACGGAAGGCTGGTTTTCAAAGAGCAACCTGAGTTTCAACCGTCTGCAGCGCTGGGGAGAAAGAGGCTCGGTGTATTTCTCCCTGGCGGGCCAATGGGCCAACAACAACCTCGACTCCTCGCAAAAAATGTCCGTGGGCGGGCCTTATTCCGTGCGTGCCTACGACGTGAGCGCGCTATCGGGCGATGTGGGCTACCGCGGCAGCATAGAGTTGCGCTACGACCTGGGGGCGGCCGGCGGCGGAAGGTTGCAGGCATTGGCGTTCTGGGATGGGGCCTTCCTCAAGGTCAACCAGCGCCCCTGGACGGCGGGTATCAATACCGCGACCTTCAGCGGCGCCGGTGTCGGCCTGGATTGGAACGGGTACAACCAGTGGCGGGCTCGGGCTTATCTGGCTTCACCGCTGGGGACTGCGCCTGTGCTGGTCAAGGCGCCGGACGCCATGCGTATGTGGACGGAACTGGCCTACCGGTTCTGAGGCCCTGGCGGGCACCGTCCCCTCTCTGCCGTGCGCGAGAGCTAAATGCCTGGCGGCTTTTTCAGCGTCAGCATGCGGTCCTGGGCGCGCAGCACGATGGTCTTGATCTCGGCGCCCTGCAGCACCGTGAGCCGTATCTCCGCGTCGGGCGTGGCGTGGTCCCAGAGCTTTTTGTAAAAGGCTTCCAGCGTCGCGACCTTTGCGTCGTCCACCGCCAGCACCACATCGCCCGCCGACAGCCCCGCCAATTCCGCCGGGCTCTCCTTGCTCACGCGCATGATCTGCACGCGCCCACCCTGGTCGTTGGAGGTCAGGCCCAGCCAGGGCCTGTGGCTCTTGGCACTGGAGCCCGAGCGCTGCAGCTCCGCGAGGATGGGCCGCAGCAAGTCCACCGGCACAAACATATTGCCCGGCAGCCGGCGGTTCTCGCCTGTCGCATCCGACACGAACAATGAGCCTATGCCCATCAGCTCGCCCCGCTGGTTGAAGAGCGGCGCGCCGCTGTGGCTGCCCCCACTGGACAGCACCGGCGGGCTGGTGAACAGCGCCGATTCGATGTGGTATTCCCAACTGCCCGAGAACGCGCGTCGGCTGACCAGCCGGGTCATGCTCACGTCACCGTCGTCGTCGGGCTGCGGGCCGGTCACCGCCATCAGCGGCTCGCCCGGCTGCAGGTCCCGGCTGCTGCCCAGGGTCGCCACCGGCACATTGCGCAGCGGCAGCAGCGGACGCAGCAGGCCGAACCCCGTCGCCAGGTCATAGGCGACGGCGCGGGCCGGCAGGGTCTTGTTGTCCTGCGTCACGACTTCGATTTGTTCGGCCTCCAGCATCAGGTAGCCGATGGTGAGGATCAAGCCATCCTGGCTGATCAGCACGCCCGAACCCGCACGCCGTAGGCCCAGCGTTTCGGCGGAACGCGCATCCTCCATCGCCGTGACCTTGACACCCACCACCGCCGCCGTGGCCCGGGTCAGCGCATCCATCATGGCCTGCGCGGGCTGCGGCGGCGCCGTCGCCGCGTGGGCGCCCCCCAGCAGCAGGGTAGAGGAGAGCAGGAGACAGAGCCAATGACGCACGCTGCACATGACGGACTCCAGACGCGGCGAGAGGCCTGAAGGCACAGTGAAAAAAGAATGGCTGGCCGCGTTTGAAGAATGCGCCTTAATCAATAGCGTGGCAAGCGGCAGGGTCAAAACCGGCCGGACAAAGCAGAACCAGATGAGCAGGGGAATGAAACACACACCGAGCGGTGTGGCGTCATACTTCCCACGGCTGAAGAAGCCATGGTGCCCGGGGCCGGAATCGAACCGGCACGCCTTGCGGCGGGGGATTTTGAGTCCCCTGCGTCTACCAATTTCACCACCCGGGCTGGAATGAGCGAAGCCATAAATTATGGCACAGTGTGGTCATGAACTATCCCACCATTGAAGACGCGATTGGCAAAACGCCTCTGGTCGCGCTGCAACGCATCCACGCCGCCGAGAACGCCGCGCGGGGCAATGTCATCCTCGGCAAGCTTGAAGGCAACAATCCCGCCGGTTCGGTCAAAGACAGGCCGGCGCTCTCCATGATCAAGCGGGCCGAGGAGCGCGGTGACATCAAGGCGGGCGACACGCTGATTGAAGCCACCTCGGGCAATACGGGTATTGCCCTGGCCATGGCGGCGGCGATCAAGGGCTACAAGATGGTGTTGATCATGCCGGAGGACCTGAGCATTGAGCGCGCCCAGACCATGAAGGCTTTTGGGGCTGAACTGATCCTGACGCCCAAAAGCGCGGGCATCGAATACTCGCGCGACCTGGCCGACCAGATGCAAAAAGAGGGCAAGGGCCGGGTGCTGGACCAGTTCGCGAATGCCGACAATCCGCGCGTCCATTACGAGACGACCGGGCCCGAAATATGGACAGATACGTCAGGCAAGGTGACACATTTTGTCAGCGCCATGGGCACGACGGGCACGATTACCGGGGTTTCGCGCTACCTCAAGGAGAAAAATCCGGCCATCAAGGTGATTGGCGCCCAGCCCAGCGAGGGTTCGCGCATTCCCGGCATCCGCAAATGGCCGCAGGAATACCTGCCCAAGATTTACGACCCCCGCCAGGTGGATGAGCTGGTGCTGGTCAGCCAGGCCGATGCGGAAGACATGTGCCGCCGTCTGGCGCGCGAGGAGGGGATTTTTGCCGGAATTTCAGCCGCCGGCGCCTGCTGGGTGGCCCAGCAAATCGCCAGAACCGTGAAAAACGCGGTGATCGTGTTTGTGGTCTGCGACCGGGGCGATCGTTACCTCTCTACCGGCGTATTCCCGGCCTGAAGCTTTGTGAGTGGGTGTTGTCTGCTATTGAAGCTATAGCGACGCTGCCCTTTCTTCTCTTTTTCTTTTATCGCCACCATGACCCACGAATTCCGGTTTTGCCCGAACTGCGCCACGCCGCTGGCCATGGTGACTCAGATGGAAGACAGCGGCGAAAAGGCGCGGCTGCGCTGCCCGGCGTGCGGATTCACCCACTGGAACAACCCCACGCCGGTGCTGGCGGCGGTGATTGAATACCACGGCCAGGTGCTGCTGGCGCGCAATGCGGCCTGGCCGGGCAAGATGTATGCGCTGATCACCGGTTTTATGGAGGCAGGCGAGACACCGCAGGGCGGAATTGCCCGCGAAATCAAGGAAGAAACCAACCTGGAAACCAGCGCGCTGGACCTGATTGGCGTTTACGACTTCCAGCGCATGAACCAGGTGATCATTGCCTACCACGCCGTCTGCACGGGGGAAGTCCGCCTCTCACCCGAGCTGGTGGACTACCGGCTTTATGACCTGGACAAGCTCAAATGCTGGCCTGCGGGCACGGGCTATGCGCTGGCCGACTGGTTGCGCACCCGGGGCCATGAGCCGGAGTTTGTGGATTGGGCCACCGTGCTGAGCAAGATCGAGCCGGAGCCGGCAAAGCCTGATGAAGCTGAACAAGACAGGTAAGGCAAATAAGGCCGGGTAAAACCGGGCAAAGGGGATATGCGCCTTTGCTTAAAATCCCGGCAACCCAAGGATTTTCATGAACATCGACAAAGAACTCGACACCCGCGGCCTGAACTGCCCGCTGCCCATCCTGAAGGCCAAAAAGGCGCTGACGGAAATGCTGAGCGGCCAGCTGCTGCGTGTGGTGTCTACCGATGCCGGTTCCACCCGGGATTTCCAGGCCTTTGCCAAGCAAACCGGCAATGAGCTCGTTGAACAACAGGTCGCCGGCGGCGACTTCATCCACGTCTTGAAACGCCGCTAAACCGGCGTGGGCCGGGCCGCAAAGGCCGAAGAGGCCTCAGGCCTGCTTGCGGCGTTCCTTGCCGGACCAGCCGATCTGCAGGTTGTCCAGGTAATTGCGGAAGTGCACGCCCACCTCGGGGTGTTCCAGGGCCAACTCGACGGTGGCCTCCAGAAAGCCTTCCTTGCTGCCGCAGTCGTAGCGTTTTCCCGCGTACTGGAAAGCGTAAACGGTTTCCTTGTCGAGCAGACTGGAGATCCCATCGGTGAGCTGAAGCTCGCCGCCCACGCCGGCCTTCTGGCTGCGGATGTGCTCAAAAATCGCTGGCGTCAGGATGTAACGGCCGGCAACACCCATGCGTGACGGAGCCACCTCGGGCGCCGGTTTTTCGACGATTTTTTTCACTTTCATGAGGCCCCCGCTGGCGGCGCCGTCGGTGGCGACGATGCCGTAGCGGCGGGTCTGGTCCTGCGGCACTTCCTGCACGGCCAGGATGGATTGCTGGCATTCCTTGAACTGCTCGGCCATCTGTGCCAGGACCGATTTGCCACCCTTGGGGCCGACCATCAGGTCGTCGGCCAGCAATACCGCAAACGCCTCTTGGCCCACCAAGTGTTCGGCGCAGACTACGGCATGGCCCAAACCCAGGGAGCGGGGCTGGCGAACATAGGAAAAATTCATGTCGTCGGGCTGGACGGAGCGTACCAAACCCAGCAGGGCGTGCTTCTGGGCTACCTCAAGCTCGTTTTCAAGCTCGTAGGCAGTATCAAAGTGGTCCTCTATGGCCCGTTTATTGCGTCCTGTCACAAAAATCATGTGACGGATGCCTGCCGCGTAGGCCTCTTCGACCGCGTATTGGATCAGCGGCTTGTCGACAACGGGGAGCATCTCCTTGGGCTGGGCCTTGGTGGCAGGGAGAAATCGGGTGCCGAGGCCGGCCACCGGGAATACAGCTTTGTGTAATGTAAATTTTTGCATCGACTTTAATCGGGGAAAAGACTAGAGTGTTGCGTTGTTGATACACAACTCAGGTCGGACAAAGGCTCGACTTGACGTGGTCAAACGCGCGAAAAATGCCGTCTGCGGGAAAAAGGACTGACTGGGTGGACATCTTACTTCTTGACGCGCTGGTGCCGGAGGCAATGGCCTGGCTGGAAACTCGCCACAGTGTGGGCTACCACCCGGAGCTCGCCGACGACCTGGCTTCCCTGCGCAAGATCGCCTACAAGACCAAGGGTATTGTGTTTCCGCGGCAGACCGTGGTCACGCGCGACTTCCTTGACTTCCTGCCCAGGCTCAAGGCTGTGGGCCGCCTGCACGTGGGCACCGACAACACCGACCTCGAGGCCTGCAAGGAACGCGACATCAAGGTCGTGCACGCCAGCAGCGCCAATGTGCGCTCCAATGCCGAATATTTGTTGAGCAGCCTGTTGCTGCTCTACCGCCGCGGGCTGGTGTCGGCCCTGATGGGGCGCCGCCACCCGACAACGCAAATGGGGCGCGAGTTGCACGGCAGCACCGTGGGCATCCTGGGCCTGGCCCCGACGGCGCACACGCTGGCCGGCATGCTCAGCGGCCTGGGCGTGCGCCTCATCGGTTACGACCCCGCGGTGCACCACACGGCACCCATCTGGGAGCGCCTGCGCATACAGCCGGTGTCCCTGCCCGAACTGATGAGCCAGGCCGATGCAGTCTCGGTGCAAATGCTTTACGCCACGCGCTTTCGGGGCTTCGTGAATGAAAAGCTGCTGTCGGCCTGCAGGCGCAACCAGCTGTGGGTGGGCATCAGCCGCAGTGAACTGTTTGACGAAGCTGCGCTGGCTGCGGCGCTGTGCGACGGCCGCATCGAGGCCTGCATTCTTGATGGCGCCGAAGCCAGCTTCCTGGGTGACACCTCACCACTCAAGGGCCTGAAAAACCTCTTTGTCACGCCGCGCCTGGGCTCGCATACACGCGAGGCACGCTTGCGCTCGAGCTGGTATGTGGCGCACCGCATGCATGAGGCCATCAGCGTTCAACACAGCGGCATGGATCAACTGCCGACCAGCGCACCCATGGAACTCGAAGTGCCTGGGAGCGTGCCACCCTCGCAGTGGTCCGAGTCTGAGTCTATGGTCCGGTGACCACTCCGCGATAAAAAAAGCCCCGTTGAACGGGGCTTTTTTGTGGGCGATCGGTCGCAGGGCTTATTTGAGGCGCGCGAGCTGCTCGCGGATTTTGGCCAGTGTCGCGGTGAAGTCGACCAGGCGCTTTTTCTCCTGTTCCAGCACCGCGGGCGGCACCTTGCTCACAAAGGCTTCGTTGGCCAGCTTGGCGTTGACCTTGACGAGTTCGCCTTCAAGGCGGGCGGCTTCCTTGCCCAGGCGGGCTTTCTCGGCGGCGACGTCGACCTCCATGTGCAGGCAGACGCGCGCTTCGCCGACGACAGCCACGGGCGCGGCTTGCGCGGCCGCAATCCATTCGGCTTCGCTGTCGAAGACCTTGACCTCGCTGAGCTTGGCCAGCGACTTGAGCACGGGCGCCACGCTGTTCATGAAGGCGCTGTCGCCCAGCACGAACAGCGGCAGGCGCACGGCCGGCGAAACCTTCATCTCGCCGCGCAGGTTGCGGCAGGCGTCCACCAGGGTCTTGAGTTTGGCCACATGGGCTTCGGCCGCCTCATCGATTTTCTCGGGCTGGCTTTGGGGGTAGGGCGCCATGCCTATGAATTTGCCGGACTTGCCCGCCACGGGGGCGACCTTCTGCCAGAGCTCTTCAGTGATAAAGGGAATCACCGGATGCGCCAGGCGCAGTATGGCTTCGAGCAGGCGTATCAGCGTGCGGCGCGTGGCGCGCTTTTGCGCGTCGCTGCCGGTCTGTATCTGCACCTTGGCGATTTCCAGGTACCAGTCGCAGAACTCGTCCCAGACAAACTGGTAAATGCTGCCGGCCACGTTGTCGAGGCGGTAGTCGGCAAAGCCTTTGGCCACCTCGGCTTCCACGCGCTGCATGGTTGACGAAATCCAGCGGTCGGCCTGCGAGAAGCTCAGGTAGTTGTGGAACTCGCCGCCGGGCGCGCATTGTTCCTTGGTGTGTTCCTCAAGCCCGCAGTCCTGGCCTTCGCAGTTCATCAGCGTGAAGCGCGTGGCATTCCAGAGCTTGTTGCAGAAGTTGCGGTAGCCCTCGCAGCGCTTGCTGTCGAAGTTGATGCTGCGGCCCAGGCTGGCCAGCGAGGCGAAGGTAAAACGCAGCGCGTCGGCGCCGTAGCCGGGAATGCCCGCGGGGAATTCCTTCTCGGTGTTCTTGCGCACCTGCGGCGCGGTCTCGGGCTTGCGCAGGCCTTGCGAGCGTTTCTCGAGCAGGGGCGCGAGTTCGATGCCGTCGATCAAATCGACCGGGTCCAGCACATTGCCTTCGGACTTGCTCATCTTCTTGCCCTGGGCGTCTTTCACTAGGCCGTGGATGTAGACATGCCGGAAGGGCACCTGGCCGGTGAAGTGCGTGGTCATCATGATCATGCGGGCGACCCAGAAGAAGATGATGTCGTAGCCGGTGACCAGCACGCTCGAAGGCAGGAAGAGGTCCAGCTCCTTGGTCTTCTCGGGCCAGCCTAATGAAGAGAAAGGCACGAGGGCCGACGAATACCAAGTGTCCAAAACGTCTTCGTCGCGCGTGAGCTTTTTGCCGGGCGCCTGCTTCTGCGCTTCCTCCTCGCTGGTGGCGACATAGACCTTGCCGTCCTCGTCGTACCAGGCCGGGATCTGGTGGCCCCACCAGAGCTGGCGCGAGATGCACCAGTCCTGGATGTTGTTCATCCACTGGTTGTAGGTGTTGACCCACTGCTCGGGCACAAACCTGACCTCGCCGCTGCTCACGGCTTCGCGCGCCTTTTGTGCGATCGATTTACCGGTGGGGTCCTGCTCGCTCACCTTGCTGAGCGCCACAAACCACTGGTCGGTCAGCATGGGCTCGACCACCGCGCCGGTGCGGGCGCAGACCGGCACCATGTTTTTGTGCGGCACGGCTTTCTCGAGGAAGCCTTGTTCCTCAAGGTCTTTCAGCACGGCCTTGCGGCAGTCGTAGCGGTCCAGGCCCTGGTATTGCTTAGGCCCGTTTTCGTTGATTTTGGCGTCCAGCGTGAAGATGGTGATCAGCGGCAGGTTGTGGCGCTGGGCGACCTGGTAGTCGTTGAAGTCGTGCGCGCCGGTGATCTTCACCACGCCGCTGCCGAACTCCGGGTCCACATAGTCGTCGGCGATCACCGGGATCTGGCGGTCGCACAGCGGCAGGTCCACCATCTTGCCGACCAGGTGCTTGTAGCGCTCGTCGCCGGGGTGCACCGCGAGTGCGCCGTCCGCCAGCATGGTTTCGGGCCGCGTGGTGGCGATGTGCATGCCGCGCAGCGGCGAGCCGTCAGCCGCCTTTTGCGGGCCGTCGCTGAAGGGGTACTCGATGTGCCACATGAAGCTGTCGCGTTCTTCGTTCTCGACTTCCAGGTCGGACACGGCGGATTTCAGGATCGGGTCCCAGTTCACCAGGCGCTTGCCGCGGTAGATCAGCCCTTGTTTGTAGAGATCCACAAAGGTCGAGGTGACCACCGTGGACATCTTCGGGTCCATGGTGAAGTATTCGTGCTTCCACGCCACCGAGTCGCCCATGCGGCGCATCTGGCGCGTGATGGTGGAGCCGGACTCTTCCTTCCATTCCCAAACTTTGGCGACAAAGTTCTTGCGGCCCAGGTCGTGGCGGTTTTTACCCTCGCCCTGCAGCTTGCGCTCCACCACGATCTGCGTGGCGATGCCGGCGTGGTCGGTGCCGGGCACCCACAGCGTGTTGTGGCCGCGCATGCGGTGGTAGCGCGTGAGCGAATCCATGATGGTCTGGTTGAAGGCATGGCCCATGTGCAGCGTGCCCGTCACATTGGGCGGCGGCAGCTGGATCGAGAACGAGGGCTTGCCCGCATCCAGCGTGGGCTCGTACTGGCCGCTTTGCTCCCATTCAGGACCCCAGCGGCTTTCAATGGCGGCCGGCTCGAAGGACTTGGCCAGGGCGTCCAGCCCCGGCGTGGGGACTTTGACGGCCTCCGCGGCGGGGATGGCGTTATCGGCGAGGGCGGGAGCGGCAGCGTTGGTCATGGGGCAATGAAAAACGGCATCGAGGGGATGCCGCCTTGGGGTTGGGGGAAACTGCCCTGATTTTATTCGACTAGGCAGCCCGAGGCCGCCTGGGCCCCGGTTATCCCGGTTATCCCAGCTATCCCGGTGGGGCTGTGGTCTTTGCCGCCGCCGCCACACAGGCCCGCAGCACTGCGGTGTCGCCCAGCTGGTTGGCCATGAGCAGGATGAGCCGGGCATTGAGCAGCTCGGATTCCTCACGGCTCAGGCCCTGGTGGGCGTCCAGCAGGCATTCGTAAAACGCGTCCGCATCCTGGAAATGCAGGCGCGTGCTCAGGGGGCTGTCGGTTTTCATGGGTTTTCCTTTCCCTGGGGGACTGCTGCGCCCAGTGCAGCGGCCACCGCGTGGACCAGCGAGGCATCCACGCTCTCGCCGGTGGCGGCGACATGGCCGTCGGGCCGCAGCAGCGCCCAGGCATGGCCGAAGACATGGCAAGTCGCCTGCAGGTGGCCCTGGTCGTCAATCACATGCTCCACGGCCGCGGCTTTCTCGCCGGGGCCGACCACCTGCACGCAGCGGATGCCGGCTTCCACCGACAGGGCCGCCAGGCGCGCCAGCGCGGCGGTGGAGACATCGCCGAAGGCCAGCAGCAGCAAACGGCCCTGGGCCCAGGCCAGCAGGTCCAGCAGCTCGCCTGGGCGGCCGCCCGGCCAGGCAAAGCCCACGTTCTGCGTGGCCCGCCCGCCCGAAGCGGCGCAGGCGCCTGAACGCGTGTACTGGCTGGGTGTGGACATGCGGCCGGTGTTGACGAGCTGGCGTGCGAATGCATGCTCACGCGCCAGGCTCAGCGCCGCGGTGCGGAACAAGCGTTCGGCCCCGTCGGCCGGCCGCAGAAAGCGCGCCGTGCGGTTGGTGACCCGCACGTTGTGCGCGGCCGCCTCGTGCCGCTCGTGGTGGTAGCTGTCCAGCAGGGCGGGTGCGGCGCGGCCCTGCAGCACGGCGGCCAGCTTCCAGGCCAGGTTGTCGGCGTCCTGCACACCCGAATTGCCGCCGCGCGCGCCGAAGGGGCTCATCACATGGGCCGCATCCCCGGCAAAAAACACGCGGCCGTGGCGCAGCTTGTCCAGGCATTCGCTGCGATAGGCATAGGGGCCGACCCAGACGATTTCATAGTCGCTGTCCTCCAGCAGCCGGCCTGACTGGCTTTTGAACTGCGCCTTCAGGCGGGTGCGCACCACATCTTCGCGGCTGACCTCTTCGGGTTTCGCATGCGGCGGCATCTGGTAGTCGATGCGCCAGACGCCGTCAGCCATCAGGTGTTGCCAGACGGCGCGGCCTTCGTTAAAAGGCGCCTCTATCCAGGTGTGGCGTTCCGCCGGCGGCGGGTTTTTAAAGCGCACGTCGGCGATGCACCAGCGGTCGTCGCCCTGCTGCGCCGTCACGCTGGCGCCGCACCAGGCGCGAAACGGGCTGCGCGAGCCGCTGCAGTCGATGACGTGCTCCGCCTCCAGGGCATACGATCCGGCCGGTGTCTCCAGTTGCAGCGTGGCGAAATCATCGTTCTGTTCAAAGCCGGTGACGCGGTGGCTCCAGCGGATATCGACCAGCCGGTCTTCAGGCGCGGGACTGTACAACTGCTCGACCAGAAAGCCCTCGACATAAAACTGCTGGATGTTGATGAACGGCGGCTGCCGGCTCAGCGAATGCGTCTGCTGCTGGCGCAGGTCGAAGGCGTAAACCTCGTCTCTCCCCGCGAAGGTGCGGCCCACGCTCCATTGCACGCCCTTGGCCGCGATGCGTTCGTAAATACCCAGGCGCTTGAAGATTTCCAGGCTTTTCTGCGCGTAACAGATGCCGCGCGAGGACGCACCCTTCACGCCCACGGTGTTGTCTTCGTCCAGCAGCACCGCCCGCACGCCGTAATGCGCCAGCGCGCAGGCCAGCGTCAATCCCGTGATGCCGCCACCCACAATGGCGACAGCGTGCCGCCTGATTTCACCCGTGCGCAGTTCCGCCGGTTCGATGAATGGGTATTCGGGCAGGGTGTAACCCGCGCCCTGGGCGAATTCGTAGCCGTTGGTGAAGACGGCGGCCGGCGCGGCGGGCGGCTGGCCATTACGGGCGTCGTTTGTCTCCGGCATGGATGCGGACTCCGGCTGTATTTACCTATTCGTAATCAATCTACCATAACGTAACTACGCGAAACCATCACCGAAAATCTTCAAGTCTTTGCGGCCGATAGGTCTGAAGTAAAGATGGAATGGCTTGTTTTGAATCTGTGTAAATCTGTGAAATCTGCGGATAAAAATCATCCACAGATTTCGCAGATTTACGCAGATGAAAACCTCGTAATCGCTGTGAGGGCTATGACATTGAGATTTAGTGATGAATTTGTTATCAATAAGTGTTACTGAATAGCTTTTACTAATTCGCTGCATTGATTCCGGCAATTAGACGAAGCGTTTCAACAGGTCTATGGTGGCTTGGTCTTCAGTCCTCGCGCTCGACATCCGCGGCTTGGCTTGAAGCATTGGCGATTTGTTCATCCATCAACCCACGAAGGAGATTTCCATGGCTGCTCTCAAAGGCTCCAGAACGGAAGAGAACCTGAAGGCCGCATTTGCCGGCGAATCGCAGGCCAACCGCCGCTACCTGTATTTCGCGAACAAGGCCGACGTTGAAGGCCAGCCCGATATCGCCGCGCTGTTCCGCTCCACCGCGGAAGGCGAAACCGGCCACGCCCACGGCCACCTCGAATGGCTGGAGCAATGCGGCGACCCCGCCACCGGCCTGCCCTTTGGCGGCACGCGTGACAACCTCAAGTCCGCCGTGGCCGGCGAGACGCATGAGTACACCGACATGTACCCCGGCATGGCCAAGACCGCCCGCGACGAGGGCCATGACGAAGTGGCCGACTGGTTTGAGACCCTGGCCAAGGCCGAGCGCTCACACGCCAACCGCTATTCCAAAGCCTTGTCCGAACTGGTCGATTGAGCTGCTTGTTCCCCTCCCCACGGGAGAGGTTTAGGGTGAGGGTTGGGGGCGACAGAGTGAGCCTTGCCTTCACCCGGCTGGACCCCTCAACCCCCTTCGACAAGCTCAGGACAGGCCAAGCCTCTCCCTGTGGGGCGAAGGAGTAAAGAAAGCATGACCATGGCCACAGAAGGCAACCTCCAGGCGCCCACGCGCCATGCGATCGATTGGAAGAATCCCGACTTCTACAACGAAGAGGCGGCCCTGCACGAGATGGAGCGCATCTTCGACATCTGCCATGGCTGCCGCCGCTGTGTGAGCCTGTGCGGCGCCTTTCCCACGCTGTTTGACCTGGTCGACGAGAGCAAGACCGGCGAGGTCGACGGCGTGGACAGGAAGGACTACATGAAGGTGGTCGACCAGTGCTATATGTGCGACCTCTGCTACATGACCAAGTGCCCCTATGTGCCGCCGCATGAGTTCAACCTCGACTTTCCGCACACCATGCTGCGCGCCAAGGCCATCAAGTTCAGGAAGGGGGAGGTCGGTGCGGGTGAAAAGTTTTTGTCTTCCACCGACGTGCACGGCCAGTTCGCGGGCATTCCCATCGTGGTCCAGGTGGCCAATGCGGTCAACAGGACCAAGCCGGCGCGCGCCGCGATGCAGGCAGTGCTGGGCGTCGACAAAAACGCCTGGCTGCCCGAGCTCGCCGCGAAGAAGTTCCGTTCAGGCGCACCTGAATCGCCGCCCCACGCCGTGAACGACGGCGCCAAGACGCCCGGCAAGGTGGCGATCTATTCCACCTGCTACATCAACTACAACGAGCCCGGCATTGGCCACGACCTGCTCAAGGTTCTGGACCACAACGAAGTGCCCTATGTGCTGGTTGAAAAGGAAAAATGCTGCGGCATGCCCAAGCTGGAGCTGGGCGACCTGGCCTCGGTGAACGCCAGCAAGGAGGCCAACATCCCCGTGCTCGCGAAATACGCCAGGGACGGCTATGCCATCCTCAGCGCTGTACCCAGCTGCACACTGATGTTCAAGCAGGAGCTGCCGCTGATGTACCCGGCCGATGCCGATGTGCAGCTTGTCAAGGAGCACACGTGGGACCCGTTTGAATACCTGATGGCGCGCAAGCGCGACGGCCTGCTCAAGACGGAATTCAGCACGCCGCTGGGCAAGGTCAGCTACCAGATTCCCTGCCACGGCCGGGTGCAGAACATCGGCAAGAAAACCGAGGAAATGCTCAAGATGGTGCCCGGCACCAGCGTGCACACGCATGAGCGCTGCTCCGGCCACGCTGGCACCTTCGGCGTGAAGGTGCCCTACCATCAGCAGGCCATGAAGATCGGCAAACCCCTCTTCAAGGCCATGGCCAACCACAGGGACGGCGGCCAGCCCGATGTCATCAGCAGCGATTGCCCGCTGGGTGGCCACCACATCGCCCAGGGCTTTGAGGTCAACAGCCTGGGTGCGCCGCCGCAAAAACACCCGCTCACGCTGATACGCACGGCCTACGGCCTGAAATGACACCCCTGGAAAAGCAGGAAGCCGCCATGAAGACCACCGGAAAGATCACCCGCGAGTCCCTGATGACGCTGGAGGCCTACAGCAGGTACCGCAAGGACAACAAGCCCGCCATCATCGCCCACCGCAAGCTGCGCAGCGTGCGCCTGGGGGAGCACATCAACCTGCAGTTTGAAAGCGAGACCAGCATCCGCTACCAGATCCAGGAAATGCTGCGCGTCGAAAAAATCTTCGAGGAAGACGGCATAGAGCAGGAGATAGAGGCCTACGCGCCCCTGGTGCCCGACGGCGGCAACTGGAAGGGCACCCTGATGCTGGAGTACCCCGACATCAACGAGCGCAAGCGCGAACTGGCGCGCCTCATCGGTGTGGAAGACCGCATGTTTGTCGAGGTCGAAGGCCATGCGCGCGTCTACGCGATCGCCGATGAGGACATGGACCGCGAGAACGACGAAAAAACCTCGGCCGTGCACTTTGTGCGCTTTGAGCTGAGCCCGGCCATGCGCGCGGCCGTCAAGGCCGGCGCCAGCGTCAAGCTGGGTTGCGACCACACGCACTACCCGGCGCACACCCTCATCGCGCCGGAAACGCTGGCTTCGCTGGCCAGTGATTTGCAGGATTGATTTTTTTGGCTCAGCCCGAACGGTAGCGCGATGGGACCATGACTCAGGCAAGCCTCAACAGGGCTTTTGGCGGTGGGTGTCTGTGTTGACGCACCACTGTCGTAAAGTGAGGGTTTCCGTCTCCCCAATAACACCTATCTCATGCTGTTCCTTATCTCGCCGGCCAAGTCGCTGGATTACGACACGCCGCCGCACGTCGCCACCCACACCCAACCCCTTTTCACGCGCCAGTCGGCCCAATTGATAGACGTGCTCAAAACCAAAACGCCAGGGCAGATCAGCAGCCTGATGAAGCTGTCGGACGCGCTGGCCGGCCTGAACGTGGCGCGTTACCAGGCGTGGTCGCCCAAATTCACCGCGAAGAACTCCAAACAGGCCGCCCTGGCTTTTGATGGTGATGTGTATGGCGGCCTCAATGCAAAAACACTGGATGCCGCCCAGCTTGACTGGGCCCAAGAGCACGTCTGCATCCTGAGCGGCCTTTACGGCGTGCTGCGGCCGCTGGACCGCATGCAGCCCTACCGGCTTGAAATGGGCACGCCGCTGGCCACGCCCCAGGGCAAAAACCTCTACCAGTTCTGGGGATCGCAGATTTCCGACTACCTCAATGAGCGCGCCGCCTCCGACACCTCGCCCGTGGTCATCAACCTGGCCAGCGAGGAATACTTCAAGGCCGTGGACCGCAAGGCGCACAAGGCGCGCGTGGTGAGCTGCGTGTTCGAGGAGTACAAGGGCGGCAAGTACAAAATCATCAGCTTCAATGCCAAGCGTGCGCGCGGCCTCATGCTGCGCTACGCCATCGAGAAAAAGATCGCCATGGTCAAGAAGCTCGAAAGCTTTGATGCCGAGGGGTACCGCTTTGACCCCAAGGCCTCGGAACCCGACCGGTTGGTGTTCCGGCGCAAACAGGCCGCCTGAGGCCGCCACTTCGCAACTGACCATGCAAGCCCAGGCCATCACACGCGAGATGCAGGACTGGGTGGCGCGGCAGCTCGCGGCCGGGCATGGGCAGCACGAGATCTTCCAGGCGCTCCTGGACGCCGGCTGGCATGCGGCGGCGGCCAACCATGTGCTGGGTTTGCCGGCGGGCGGCGCGATACCGCAGGCCGCGCAGGCCGTGCCCCGGGTCGAGGCCGACGCCTCCGGCACCATGGTGGATGCGGGCGACAAGTGGGTGATGGTGCGCGAGCACCGCAGCGCGCCGGATCTCTGGGTGTTCGCCAACCTGCTCAGCGCGGAGGAATGCGAAGCACTCGTTGAATCCGCTGAACCACGCCTGGAGCGCTCGCTCACGGTGGACATACGCACCGGCGGCGAAGAACTCAACCACGACCGCACCAGCCACGGCATGTTTTACACGCGCGGCGAAAACGAGGTGGTGCGGCGCATAGAAGCGCGCATCGCCCGGCTGCTGAACTGGCCGGCGAAAAACGGCGAGGGCCTGCAGGTGCTGCGCTATCGGCGCGGCGCTCAATACAAACCGCACTACGACTACTTCAACCCCACCGAGCCCGGCACCGCGACCATTTTGCGGCGCGGCGGCCAGCGCGTGGCCAGCCTCATCATGTATTTGCGCGAGCCTGAAGAGGGCGGCGCCACGGTGTTCCCCGACATAGGCCTGCGTGTGCGGCCGCAGCAGGGCAGTGCGGTGTTTTTCAGTTATGCGATCGCCCATCCCGCCAGCCTGACGCTGCATGGCGGCGAGCCGGTGAAGGCGGGCGAAAAATGGATCGCTACGAAGTGGCTCCGAGAACGGGAGTTCATTTGAGCCTCAGCCCTGCATCCACAGAAGAAGGTTTTGCATCACGGTTTTCTTTATTTCTTCATCTGCGTAAATCTGCGAAATCTGCGGATAAAAAAATCATCCACAGATTTCGCAGATTTACACAGATTGAATACAAGAAAGATGTTGGTTCAAAATTGAAGTCGCTCCCTTGGATCAGTTCCCGTGACGCGTGGGCGACCCTGTGATTGAGGCGGTTCCAGGACTGCGGACCATAATCAGTTATGAGAATTAAGGCCAACTGCATCGATATTGAAATCGAAGACACCCATCCCGGCGACACCACGGGCCGGCCCGTGGTGCTGCTCATCATGGGCCTGGGCATGCAGCTGATCGCCTGGCCGCCGGCCATGGTGCAGGCGATTGCCGATGCGGGCTTTCGCGTCGTGCGCTTTGACAACCGCGACATTGGCTTGTCCCAGCACTTCGACCACCTGGGCTCGCCCAGCCTTCTGTGGGAGGGGCTCAAGTTCCGCCTGGGCTGGCGCATACGCGCGCCCTATAGCCTGCAGGACATGGCCGCCGATACCGTGGGCGTGCTGGATGCGCTGGGCATTGCCAAGGCGCACGTGGTGGGTGTCAGCATGGGCGGCATGGTCGCGCAGCGTGTGGCGATGCTTGCGCCGTCACGGGTGGCCAGCCTCTGCAGCATCATGAGTTCCAGCGGCGCGCGCGGCCTGCCCGAGGCCAGCCCGGCCGTCACCCGCGTGCTGCTGAGCCGGCCCAGCGGCAAGGGTGTGCAGGCGGCCGTGGACCACACCGTCAAGCTGCTCAAAGCCATAGGCAGCCCCGGGTTTCCGACGCGGGATGCCGAACTGCATGAAATGGTGGCCGCAGCCGCCAGGCGCAGCTTTCACCCGCAGGGCGTGCTGCGCCAGATGGTGGCGATAGCCGCCGACAGCACGCGCGCAGAGGTGCTCGGCCAGGTGAAGGCGCCCACGCTGGTGGTGCACGGCCGCGCCGACCCGCTGGTGCCCATGGCCTGCGGCCAGGATACGGCCAGGCGCATACCTGGCGCGCGCTTTGAGAGCATTGAAGGCATGGGCCATGATCTGCCGCCTGGTGTCGTGGATCGGTTACTCGCGCTGTTGATTCCGCATTTCAGAGCCGCTACCACCGCTTAGGTCTATCTCTTTCTCCTTCCCCCGCTGGGGAAGGCAGGGATGCGGGCTCAGCGGCCTGTGCGGTACTGCCTTTTGCGCCCGTGGGGTTTGGGCGGGTGGATTAACAGCAACCCGCACTTGGCTGCGAAAATGGGCCCATGAACACCCCTGAACAGTCCCAGCTCGGCAAATCCTCGGCCTATGCCGACCAATACGATGCCTCGCTGCTTTTCCCGATCCCGCGCGAAGGCAAGCGCGCTGAAATCGGCATCAGCGGCACGCCGCCTTTTTTCGGCGCCGACCTGTGGACGGCGTTTGAGCTGAGCTGGCTCAACCTGCGCGGCAAGCCGCAGGTGGCGCTGGCCCACGTCACCGTGCCCTGCGAATCGCCCAACATCGTCGAGAGCAAGTCCTTCAAGCTCTACCTCAACAGCTTCAACAACACGCGGCTTGCCGACGCGCGCGAGGTGCGCGAGCGCCTGCGCGCCGACCTCAGCGCCGTGGTGGGGGCCGGCGTGGGCATCAACATCCTGGGCCCCGAGATGTTCGACCGCGAGCCCGTGCACGAGCTCGACGGCCTGAACCTGGACCGGCTGGACGTGGAGTGCACGCGCTACCAGCCCGCGCCCGAGCTGCTGTCCGCCGCCTTCGACGAGGCGCCTGTCGAGGAAACCCTGACCAGCAACCTGCTCAAAAGCAACTGCCTGGTCACCGGCCAGCCTGATTGGGGCAGCGTGCAAATCCGCTACGCCGGCCCGCAGCTCAACCAGGAAGGGCTGCTGCAGTACCTGGTGAGCTTTCGCAACCACAACGAGTTCCATGAACAGTGTGTGGAGCGCATCTTCATGGACATCTGGACGCGCTGCAAACCGCTCAAGCTCTCGGTCTATGCGCGCTACACGCGGCGCGGCGGGCTGGACATCAATCCTTTTCGCACCAGCCACCCGCAGGCCTTGCCGCCCAGTGTGCGTACCGCGCGGCAGTAGGGGGCCTTCGCCTACTGCCCGAACTCGCTGAAGTTCTTGATGGGCGCCAGCCCCGGGAATTGCCCCGCGCGCTTTTCCTTCATGGCCGTGACGGACTCGCGCACATGCGCGTTGCTCCAGATCGCGCCCTGCAGCCAGCCCATCTGCCTGAGCGCATCGTCCACCGAGTGGTCGCGCGCGTAGTGCACGGCCTGCTTGGTGCCCCAGATCGCCACCGGCGGCTTGGCGGCAATTTCGTTCGCGCACTGCATTGCGGCGGCCAGCATGGCCTCGGCTGATTCAAACACCTCATTGACCAGGCCGTAGCCCAGCGCCCTGGCGGCGGGCAGGCGGCGCCCGGTATAGGCCAGTTCCTTGACGACGGCCATCGGCAGCAGCTTGGGCAGGCGCTGCAGCGTGCCCACGTCAGCCACCATGCCGATGTTGATTTCCTGGATGCAGAAAAATGCGTCGGCCGTGGCATAGCGCACGCAGCAGGCCGTCACCATGTCGACCGCACCGCCTATGCAGCCGCCCTGGATGGCTGCGATCACCGGGATGCGCAGGGTTTCGAGTTTGCTGAAAGTGCTTTGCATGTTCGTCAGCAGATCAAAGATCGCTGCGCGGCCCTCGGGGCTGCGGTCGTCCAGGGCGATGTCGCTCCCGAAGGTCTCCAGTGCCATGCCGGCGCTGAAGTGTTTGCCGGTGCTGGAGATCACCAGCACGCGCGCTTCGCCGGATTTGTGGATGTGCGTGAGCGCCGCGTCCAGCTCGCGCCAGAACAGCGGGTGCATGGTGTTCATCGCCTCGGGGCGGTTGAGCACCAGGTGCGCGATGTGGTTGGTGGTGCTGAGGGTGAAGCAGGTGAGGGTGGGTGGGGCGTTGTTCATGCCCCAACTCTATGTGAGGCTCACTCAGGCCACAAGCTCCAGCCAGTCACACCTGAGACGCTGCGCCAGGTGCGCCCGTGCCCTGGCATAGACATACAACCGCGGCAGCAGGATGCCCAGCGCGCAGAGCGGGTAGGCCCAGGCCGCCTCAAAGGCATAGGCCGGCAGCCAGCCCGTCCAGCCCATGAGCCAGGCCGTGAGCACCGCTTCCCAGAGCTGGCATTCGAGCGGATGCGTCCCCCGCTGCGCCTCGCGCCACTCCTTGACACGCTGTAACTGGGCCAGCGTGATGTGGTGCCAATACGGCGACCGGCCGGGTGCGAAAGGAGTGCGAGGGCGAAACATAAAGCCTCCATGCGGAAGCTTCAATGTAAGTTTCGTGAAAGCCTCTGTCAACGATCCATCACGCCTTCACATGCTCTCAAACGTGAGAAAAGCGTCAAAACGTTCAAATTCTGCGTCGGCGCGGCACCACGCTGAGCTGCAGCGTGAGCTTGCCCGGCGAGGCCGTCACGTTGTAGGCCTGCGGGGCAATGTCTATCAACTGGTCGGCATGCCAGACCTTGATCTGCGCGGCGCCTTCAGGCAGTTGCTCGACCTGCGCCACGCCCTCGGCATTCGTCAACACGGCCCAAGGCGAGTCACTCACATACACATGGCCGCGCATGGAGCCGTGGATATGGCAGCCCAGCAGCACGGCGCCCGCTTTGGCGAAGGTGGCCTCGGCTGTTTTGGCCGGCTTGCCTTCGGGCTTGCCGTCCAGCCGCAACTCGAAGCCTTCGCCGGGCGTTGCGTTGAACTGTGCCGCGCCGGCGGCCGAACCGCGCACATGGTGCTCCCACGGGTCATTGTTGACGAACTGGGCTTTCGCGCCCAGCGCCACCACGCTGACAGCCGGCACAAAGCGCATTTTTTCCTGGTAGATCGTCACCTGGTCGGGCAGGGGCTTGGGGGCCGAACCGGTTTTGGCCGCGGGCAGCACAACGACGACTGCATCGGGCGCCGGTTTGCCTTCCTTGTCGACCACCAGCACCGACAGGCTGGCGGCGCCGGCCCAGGTGGAGAGGGCAAAACTCGCCAGCAACAAGAGGGCGGATGGCAGCATCCGCGAAGAGAAATGTGTCATGGGGTGCTTTCTGTTTGGGTTGCGCGGGGTGTCAGGAATGCCAGCACGGCGGCCACCACGAACAGCGCGAGCACATCGCCCCAGAGGTGGCCCATGGTGTGGTGGCCGCTGAAGGATTGCACCGCCATGATCCCGCCGTGCACGATGCTGGACCAGACGGTGAACCAGATCAGGCTGCGGTGCGCCAGCGGATTGCGCGACGCGATCACGAGGAACACGCCCAGGGTTGCGTACAGGCCGAGGATCATCTCCAGGTAGTACGAGCGTCCCTCGCCGTGCCAGGACCAGCCCGAAGGCCAGACGATGGTGAGCGGCCACAGGGTAAAAATAAACATGAGGCCCATCACCATCAGGGCGATGCGCAGGTATTTGAGGCGGTCAGCGTCGGTCATTTTTTTCCTTCGAACGTCGCGCACTCATGCTGCATGCGAACCTCTCCCGGCGGCGCAACGGCGCCAGGAGGGTTCTTGAACGGTGCTTACTTGGCGGCCGGCTTGTACTCGGCCACGGCCTTGGCCAGGTCGCGGGTTTCCTCGCAATTGGCGCAGATGGCCTGCAGCTTGGCCAGCTGGGCGTCGGCCTGGGCCTTCTGGTTGGTCTTGAGGTAAGCGATGCCCGAATATTCCAGCGCGCCCTTGTGCTTGGGGTCCAGCGCCAGCGCCTTGCCGTAGGCGGCAAAGGCTTCGTCGTACTTGCCCATCCAGCGGTTGGAATAACCGAGGTAGTTGTAGGCGTCGGCGTTCTTCGGGTTCTTGGCCACGACCTTGTTGAAGCTGTTCACCGCCTCAGCCCAGTTCTTGGCGTCGATGGCTTTCTTGCCGGCGGCGAAGTCGTCAATCTGCGCGTTTTGCACCGGCGTGGTCTGGATGTCGGCCGCCACTGCGGCGCCGGCGAGCGCCAGGGCGATGACGGGCAATGCGACGAAGTTGCGAATGGAAAAAGCGTTCATGTCGGGCTCCTTGAAATGTTGGTCAATTTGGATGCGCTGCGAATCAGCACCTTCTACAAACGGCAGGGCAGGGAATTTGGATGCAAGGGAACTCGTATTTATTTGTAAGGGCAGGGCGCCGCCATTCCCGCCGCGTGAAGGAACTCCGGCTAAGCCGCCTCCTCCATGATGCGCGCCGTTCCTGACACCTTGATGGAAGCGCCGGGGGCAGGCGGAATTTCGGCGCGCAGGCGGGAGCGCATGCCCATGTCCTCACCCTGCACGATATCGATCGCGCCGCCATGCGGCCAGCCCAGATCGCGAAGGTAGCCCGCGAAAGCGGCCGTGGCCGCGCCCGTGGCCGGGTCTTCGTACACACCACCCGAGGCAAAGGGGTTGCGGGTGTGGAAAAGCCGGTCGGTTTGCGCATAGGCCAGGAGAATGGTCACCAGTCCGGCCTTGTGCATCAGCTCGCGGCCCGCGTTCAGGTCGTACTGCATGGCCGCCAGTTTTTCGCGGCTCTTCAAGGCCAATACCAGGTGATCCGCGCCGCCGTGGGCCAATGCCGGCGGAATGCGGGTGTCCAGGTCTTGCGGTGTGTAGCCGAACAGCTTCAGGGCCGCCGGCACCAGCGGTTCCGGCGCGGGCTGGCTGCGCGTGGGTGGCGATTGCAGCGCGGCGGCAATGGTGTCTCCGTTGCGCCGGCCTTCCACGGTGATGTCGGCCTTGTTCAGGCTCAGGGCAAACACGCCATCGCCGTGTTCAAGCGCCAACGCCGCACCCAGGGCAATCGTGGCATGGCCGCAAAAAGGCACTTCGGATTCGGGCGAGAAATAGCGCGCACGCCAGCCGGCACCGTCAGGGACGGCAAAAACCGTTTCTGAAAAACCCAGCTCGGCGGCAATCCGCTGCATCTCGCTGTCAGCAGGAAACTGGCTGGCGATCATCACGCCGGCAGGGTTGCCGCCGGTGCTTCCGTCAGAAAAGGCGGCGATCTTCAAGACTGTCATTTTTTTCCTTTTTATCAAGAGAACTGAAACACAGGCCATTTGCCTGGGTGAGGCAAATTCATATTGCCAGTTGCCACTGAAGGCCGAAAGGCAGTGCGCGCGGCCCGAACAGGAAATGCAGAACCCTGCGCCGGCTGTTTTCCGTGGACTTGGAGGACGCGTGCAACAGCAGCGGCCGCATGGCCATCACGCCGCCGGGCCCAACCGTACAGACGACTTCGGTGCCGGCATGGCGAGCTGCGGCGACGGCCTGCTCCTCCATCCTGCCCATCAAATGCGAGCACGGCACCACCCGAAGCGCGCCGTCCTCAGCGCCGCAGGCGTCGATGTGCAAACGCAGCGCCACCAGCTGCCGCAGCAGTTCGGCCGGTGGCTGCACATAGAGCACACCTTCCTTCTCCGACCAGCCGCCCAGGCTTGCATGCTCCACGCGGGCGGCCACCGGAATGCTGAGGTCCTGGTGCACCGGCACCAGCCAGTTGCGGGCCGCTGATTTTTCAAAGTAGGTGCACTGCACCGCGGCGTAACCCGCCGACAGCAAGGGCGCCAGCAACGGGTGCCGGCGCAGTGTTGCCGCAAGCGCCTGGCACCAGTCCTGCGACAGCAGGCTGCGCGTTCCCGCCGAGTCCGGCGAAACACCCGCAAGCCGGGAAGTCAGCGACTCGCATTCGGCGGGGCTCAACACTTTGGGGACAAGCACGAAGCCCTGGCGTGTGAATGCGGTGGTGTCCATGTCGGCCGGGAATGCAGGCGTCACAGCATCGATTGAAACAGGGCCAGATACTGCGGGTGCTGCGAGATCGTGTTGTGCGAAGTCCCGGGCAGCATCTTGAGTGTGGCCGTTCCTTTCTTGAACTGCGTGTACAACTTTTCGGTGCTGGCCGCCGGGATGACTTCGTCGAGCTCGGCCGCAATCAGCAAGGTGGGTGCCGTGACCTGGGGCGCGTACCTCCAGGACTCGAACTTGTCCACCAGCAACCAGGAGATGGGAAAGTAGGGAAAGCGTTGCGCGGCCAGCTCCTGGATGCTGTTGTAAGGCGTCACCAGTATCAGGCGCGACACCGGCCGCTGGCTGGCGACCCAGGCGGCCACACCCGAACCCAGGCTCCTGCCCACCACGGTGACGTCCGCATGCGTCTTGCTGACATGGTCAAACAAAACCAGGGCATCGCTTTGCAGCGCCGCCTCAGTGGGGCTGCCGCTGCTGCCGCCGTAGCCGCGATAATGAAGCAGGTAAATCGCATGGCCGGGAAATGCCTGCGCAAAAGAGGGGAGGTTGGCCGAAACGTCTTCGGCGTTCCCCCCAAAGTAAACAATAGCTTTGGGTCCGGCTGCCTGCCGTGTGGTGATTACCAGCTCCGCATCCTTGACCTGGATCTGCTGCGTCGTGGCCGGGCCGCCCCAGGACTTCGGTTGGGGGAAATAAATCAACGAGCGCTGGTACGCAAACAGCGCCGCGCAGAGAGCCAGATAGCCCAGCAGCAGGATCGCTACAAAAATTGTCACCGCGCGCGCCATGGGTGGAGTTGTTGGCCGCAAAGGCTTACCACAGCTTGGCGCAATTGCCGCTAAACACCACGGTCTCGCCAGGCTTGGTGGCGTTGGCATCGGCCTCCAGCGTCACCACCAGCTTGCTGACCTTGGACAACAGTTTTTCCGAGGTATCGGGCAGCATCGAGACCGCCGATCCGCTGGTCGGCACCGAGCCCAGGGAAAACGCCGCACCATTGGCCGGCACGGCCCACAGCACCAGCTTGCCGGTGGCGGGTGGCGTGATGGGGCCTATGACCTTGACCGTCATGGTCTTGCCGTGGCGCAGCGAGCTGACCAGCAGTTTGCCGTTGCCTTGGGCATCGGTCAGCAGGCCCACATAGCTTTGCGGCAGTTTTTCGCCCGAGCGCATCGCGAGCTGGTCGCTGGACATGAACAGGGTGGGCATGGCCAGAAAGAACGCACTGGCCGCGATCACGCCCGCGGCCAGGCCGCCGAAACCGAAACCCGCAGGCCTGAGCCAGGCCGCCCAGCCCAGCCAGGAGGCCTTCCCTTGCGCTGCCTGCCGCGCACCCGCTGGCTGCGTACGCGCCGCGATCGCGGCCCACACCCGGGGCGAAGGCTTGTGCGCCGGCACCGACAGGGCCAGCTGGCCCAGGCGCGCCTCCCATTGGGCCACGCGCACCCGCACGTCGATGCGGTCGCGCTGCAGGCGCTCAAAGCGGCGGCGAGCACCGCCGCTCAGGGTACCGAGTACATAAGCCGATGCGAGATGCTCGAGGAGTTCGGGGCTGGTATATCTCATGGCGCCACCACCCCCCGCGCAGCCAGGCAGCCCTTGAGTTTTTCCAGGCCGCGCCGTATCCAGGCTTTCACCGAGCCCAGCGGCGCGCCCATTTGCGCGGCCACTTCGGTGTGCGACAGGCCCTGGTAGTAGGCCAGCGCCAGGCTTTGCCGGTGGCTGCCTTCCAGGGCGTTCATGCAGCCTTCTATATGCAGGGCTTCGGTGGCCTGCTCCAGCAGCTGCATGGCGCTGGGGGCGGGCGCGGCGCTGCTTTCGGTATCTTCCTCGTCCAGCTCGCCGACATCGCCGGAACTGGGCAGCCCACTTTCCTTGCGGCGCGCGCGGGCCCGGAAGGCGTCCAGCGCCTTGTTGCGGACGATGGCGATCAGCCACGTCATGGGTTGGATGGGTTGGCCGTCCACCTCGCTGCGGTAGCCGGCCGCGTTTTTCCAGATGCTCACATACGCCTCTTGCAGCACATCCTCGGCCGCCTGTCCTTGTCCCAATATACGAACGGCAACGCCAAACAGATGCGTGTGGGTGCGTTCATAGATATCGGCAAAGCAGGCGTGGTCGCCTTGCGCAGCCCCGGCGATCAAGGCTTGCAGGCTGCGGGTGTCCGGGTCGGGGGCCAGCTTCATGCGGCTGAGTATAGGGAGTTTGCGAATTTCACCAGGGCAGCCCATGGCGGCGGGGTTTGGACATTTTTTTCATAACAACCGCATCCGATTGGCCCCGGCCAACGTTTGTCCCCGGTAGGCCGACCCCCGCGCGCCGGCCCACAGCCCTTCCAGCCACGGGGTTGTTGGGGTTTTTTTACCGTCTTTTTCTCTTTCCTTTAACCCAAAGCCCTGTCAATATGGTGCAGGGCTCCTTCCAGGAGATTGCCATGACATCGATCGCAACCGCCGCCCAACCCACGTTCCATGCGGGCCTTGTGGCTGCCGCCCTGTGCGCGGGCCTTTTGAGTGCCTGCGCCGGCGGCCCGGCCACGCAGGCCTATGCCGGCAAGCCGGCGCCCGCCGCGCTCAAACCAGCCGATAACGAGCAGGCGGCCTTCACCTGGCATGCGGTGGGCTCGCAGATCTACGAGTGCCGCGCCAGCGACAAGGGCGGCTGGGCTTGGGTGTTCGTCGCCCCCGAGGCCGATCTCTACAACCAGAAGGACGAAAAAGTCGGTACCCATGGCGCCGGCCCCAACTGGACGGCACTGGACGGCAGCAAGACCGTGGGCACCGTCAGAGCCAGGGCCGACGGCGAGCGGCCGGGCGACATTCCGCTGTTGCTGCTGGCGGCCAAGTCCGCCGGCAGCCCCGGCAAGATGGCCGCCGTCACGAGCGTGCAGCGCCTGAACACCGAGGGTGGCAATGCGCCGGCCAAGGGTTGCGCCACGCAGGCCGATGCAGGCAAGCGCGTCAAGGAAGGCTATACCGCCGACTACGTCTTCTTTGCCACCAGAAACACCTGAAGCGAGGGCAGCATGTCCGTGCTCAAGAACCTCTTTAGCGCCAGCAAGAGCCCCAAGCCCGGGGCCACCGGGCCTGAGACCGGCCCAGTGAAGATGAACCTTGACGAGCGCATGGAGTTCCGGCGCGAGATGCTGTACGAAGCCATACGGGTGACGATGCAGGCCCACGGAATCTTATCGGCGAGCTACAAATTCCGTGTGGTGCGCAACGACAAGCGCGGCCATCAGTACATGGTGCTGATAGACCTTTCCACCGATTTCCTGGACAACCGCGAAGGTCAGCCCGCCCGGCTGGTCGAAGTAGGGTCTGCCATCGTCAAAAATGCCCATGCACGCTACAACCTGCTGGTCAGCGGCGTTTACTGGCAGGTCAATGAACAGATCCAGGGCTTCTCGGCCAGCCGCCCCGCCGCGCTTCGCCAGGGCCAGGATGCGGAAGATTCGCGGCCGCCGGTACGCCGCCATGAGCGCGCCACGGCGGAAGAGCTCGCCGCGTTTGAAGCCGCCTGGGAGAAGGGCCGGGCCATGCAGGTCGGCGATCGCATCTATTCGTCCGACCTGGCGCCGCTGGAGCCGGATTCTCATAAGGACGACAGCCAGCGTTAAGGGCGGCGGAGCCGCCCACAAAGCCCTGCTGGCGTTGTTGTGGCCGCCTTGCCGTGCTGTTGCACTGTCTGCGGCGGCACGCCTAGCCAGCAGGGCTTTGTGAACGGCTCCGAGGGGGGAGCGACCTCAGCCCCTGCGCCGCCGCGGTACCACCGTGAGCTGCAGGATGCTTTTGGCCAGCACCGTGCTCACGGCGACCTGCTGCGGCGCGATGTCTATCAGCTGGTCGGCCTGCCAGACCTTTACCTGAGCCGTACCGTCGGGCAGGTCTTCGAAGATCGCAATGCCTTCGGCACTGGTCTTGCCAGCCCAGGGCGATTCGCTGGCATAAACATAGCCGCGCATGGAGCCGTGGATAAAGCAGCCCAGCAGTGTCGCGCCCATCACGCCGGGTTTGTCCATCGTCACTTCACTGGATTTGGCGGGCTTGCCCTCGCTTTTTCCTTCCAGGCGCAGCTCAAAGCCGGCATTCGCCGCGTTGAACTGACCCATGCCGGCAGGTGAGCTGCGCACATGGTGGTCCCAAGGGTCGTTATTGACGAACTGCACCTTCGCACCCACGGCCACCAGCGTGACAGCCGGGAAGAACTGCATCTTTTCCTGGCTGATGGTGGCCTGCGGTGGCGGCGGGTTTTTCGGCCGGGCGTTTTTGCTGGCCGGTGTCACGACGACAACTGCGTCCTGCACCGGCTTGCCATCCTTGTCGAGCACCGACACCACGAGGTTGCCGGCCTGCGCCGCCGTGCCCAGTGCCAGCAGCGCGGCCAGGGCGATGCATCGCATGCGCCCGTTCATGGCTTGGCCGCGCTTTCCGGGGGCGTGATGATGTCGCGGTTCATGGGCGCGAGCAGGGCCAGCATCTCGTTCTGCTTGCGAAACGGAATGCCCTTGGCGTCCATGCTTTGCTGCAGCACTTCCACCAGTGCATGGAAGTCGGATTTTTTGATGTCCAGGTTGGCATGCGCGCTTTTCATGTCGGCCCCTTTATAGACGCAAGGGCCGCCGCTCAGGGCGCAGAGCTGCTCGACGAGCTGCTCCTTCACACGCTGCTGGTTGGACGGTGCGAAGTGCGGGCCGGTGCGCGGGTCCGCCAGCAGGCGGGTCATGAAGTCGTCCATCAGCGCAACCAGGCCGGGTTTTTCGCCAAAGGCTTTGTAGAGCTGGTCGTTGGGTGGAGTGCTTTGCGCGAGGGCGGCGCCCGCGGGCAACAGGCCGCCGGCCGCAAGTGCCAGGCAGATCAGTGTTTTCTTCATGAAGGCTCCTTGGATGAAGTGGCAAGAGGTGTTCAGAAAGCGACCTGGGCCGAGAGGTAATAGCCCGTCTGCTTGCGGTTGCCGGTGGTCGCGGGCACGATCACGCCCAGGTCCGCATAGGCCAGCGTCAACGAGAGGTTCTTGGTCGGCGCCCAGGCGATGAAGACGTCCTTCCAGTCCTCCGAACGCAAGCCGTTGCCCAGGCCCGCGGCGCGGCCCGCGCCTTCGAGCTTGTTGCGCATGAAGCGGTATTCGGCGCCGATGGCGACGTTCTTGCTGAGCAGGTAGGCGATTGAAAATTCCGGCTGCAGGCTGTAGCGGTTCTCATTGCCGCCCAGCGTCGCGCCGTAGCCCAGCAGGCCGTTCTGGTTGGCCTTGGTGGCGCGCAAGGTGCCGTTGAGCAGCAGGCTTTGCCCCAGGAAGAGTTTGGTGGCGCTCACATACACGTCCACCCCGTGCCGCTTGGCACCCAACGCATTGAGCGTGGGATCCAGCCCGGTGGAGCCCAAGGTTTTGTACTGCAACCCTACCGCCACCTGCGGCATCAAGGTGTCGCTGTCGAGCACCGCATCGCCCAGCACACGCACTTTGGCACCTACGATGGTCTGCTTCAGGTGCAGGCCCGGCAGGCCCAGCGCCACGCCGGTGTCCCGCGTGTTGAAGTCTTGCCGCGCGATCGACAGCTCATAGCGGTCGTTGATGCCGACCGCCGCGCCGTAGATATTCAGGCCGTAGTCCTTGGTGCCGGCATTCGTCAGGTAGGCCGAGCCGCCCGTCTCGCCCGCCGTGGCGTTGCTGCCGATGACAGCCCACGGCGTCAGGCCGCCACCGGCTGCGCCTTCTATGGTGCTCACGCCGCCGGTGAGGAGGAGTTTGCCGGTTTCGGCGTGGGCACTGGTGCCGATTAACAAGAGGGTGGTGAGGAGGGGGAGGGCTTTTTGCATGATTTGGTGTTGGGGCCTGTGGTTTTGGGAGTACGTGGGGGGAGGTGGAGTGGATTCAGATTTTTTCTTTGTTGTTTTGCGGGCTGGGTTTTGCTGAGGACTGCTGGCCGGGTCTCGCCCGCCGGAGCAAGACCAGCAACAACCCAGCCTGTTTTGTCGCCTGAGGAACACAAGGACGGTCCCTCAACTGCTACCATCCCCGAACGATGAACCGCCGCCACTTCCTCGCCGCCACAACGGCCGCCTTGACCGGAGATTTCGCCATGGCCGACCTGCCCAAAGTAGGATCACTCGACGACGCCCTGCGCTGGCTGGACACGCTGGACAAGGCTGCCAGCGTCAAAACCACCGGCCAGTGGCCCATGGTTTCGGTGATGGAGCACATGGCGCAGAGCGTGGAGATGAGCCTGGATGGTTTTCCCCAGCCCAAGAGCGCCTTCTTCCAGAATACGGCCGGCTCGGCGGCGTTTGCGTTTTTCAAATGGCGCGGGCAGATGAGCCACAGCCTCAGTGAACCGATTCCGGGCGCGGCGGCCCTGTCGCGCGAAGGCGACTGGCGGCCCGCGTCTGCGCGGTTGCGTGCCGCCATCGAGCGCTTCACGCGCCACCAGGGCCCGCTCAAGCCGCACTTTGCCTATGGCGCGCTCAGCAAGGCCGACTTCTCCATGGCCCATGCTTTTCACATCGCCAACCACCAGGATGAGATCGTGGTGGTGGCGAAAGCCTAGGCTCACGCTGCCCTTGAGCCACCGCCCTTCTTCGCCTGGCTTTTTTGCCGGCTTTTGAGAAACGCCAGCAGCCGGTGTTCCGCTGCATACAGGCGGCGTATTTTTTGACCTGATTCAAGTTGCGACCACAGTGCGGCCATAGCCTGGGCGTCCTGTGCCAGCTCGCCGCCCAGTGCCAGCACCGCCGGGTGGATATACGATTTTTTGCAGACCGCCGGCGTGTTGCCCAGCAGGCGCGCCACTGCCTGCAGCACCGCCTTGGCGCTGTAGCCGCCGCCCGCCGCGGCCCCGCCACCCGCGCCGCAGGCCAGGCGGGTGAGTTCCAGCGCCTGCACCGTGCCGTGCCAGGTGCGAAAGTCTTTCGCGGTGAAGCGCTCGCCATTCCTGTCTTTGCCCTGGGTCTTGCCTTGCAGGATTTCCCCCAGGTAGTCATTCACATCGCCCGAACCCACCGCGCGAAGCTCGCCGTCTCCGTCTTCGTACTGGAACAGCAACTGGCCCGGCAACTGCTGGCAGCGCCGCACCACGGCCGCCACCTTGGGGTCATCGACCTTGAGCTCCTGCATCACGCCGCTCTTGCCGCGAAAGCGCAGCTGCAGGGTTTTGCCGCGCACGCCCGCATGCGGGTTGCGCAGCGTGGTCAGACCGTAGGAGCCGTTCTCGCGCGCGTACTCGTCGTTGCCCACGCGCACAAAGGTTGTGTCCAGCAGGCGCACCAGCGTCGCCAGCACCAGGCTGCGGCTCACGGGCGCATTGCGACGCGGCGCGAGGTCGCGTGCCACGCGGGCGCGTATGCGCGGCAAGGCCTTGCCGAAGGCTTGCAGCCTTTCAAACTTGTTCTCACCGCGCAGGGCTTGCCAGTCCGGGTGGTAGCGGTACTGCTTGCGGCCTCGCGCGTCATAGCCGGTGGCCTGCAAGTGGCCGTTGGGTTTCGGGCAGATCCAGACCCGGGTGTAGGCCGGCGGAATCGCGAGTTTGTTGATGCGGCGGATTTCTTCCGGGTCCTTGATCGGCTTGCCTGAAGCATCGCGATAGCGAAAGCCTTTGCCGCTTTTGAGCCGTGACAGGCCGGGCATGTCGTCGCTGACGTAAACAAGCCCTGTGCCTTTCAATTCAGGCGCCGCGATCGCTTTGGGGGCGGCCGGCTTCAGGCTGCGCTCGGGTGCGCGGGAGGTTTTCGCGGAAGAAGGGGACGAAGAAGTTGTCAGGCCTGCAGGCATAGGCCTGCATTGTGTGAAGCGCCGCTGCGCCGGGGCTGTAGGACCCAGCCGCTTTGCACGGCAAGCTAGAACAACTGGTCGGTCGTATTCGGCTCGCCGCGCTCAGAAGGCTTTTTCTCCTCGGGCAACGGCACCTCGCCAACGCGTGCGAGGGTGGACGCGCGCACGCCCAGCAGGCGCAGCCTTTTCTCCAGCGGCACCCGCTTGAGGCACTGGCCGGCCAGCCGTCGTATGGCGGCGCCGTCATCGGTGTAGAAGTCTGAAGTCTGGTCGCGCGTGGCGATCTTGAAGTCGTCGTAGCGCAGCTTGATGCCTATGGTTTTGGCGACGTAGCCCTTGCGCCGCAAGTCCTCGCCCAGCCGCAGGCACAGGTCGGTGAAGATGGCGCCCAGCTCGGTCTTGTGGCGCACCGCGTGCAGGTCGCGGTCGAAGGTGGTCTCGCGGCTCATGCTGACCGGCTCGCTCTCCGTCACCACCGGACGGTCGTCGCGGCCCCAGGCGGCCTCGTGCATCCAGGCGCCTGTGGCCTTGCCGAAGTTGTCGATCAGCCAGCCCACATCCTGCGCGGCCAACTCGCCAATCGTGTGGATGTGCAGCTTCGCGAGCTTCTCGCCGGCCTTGGGGCCTATGCCGTTGATCTTTCGCACATGCAGCGGCCAGATTTTTTCCTGCAGGTCGGATTCGTAGATCACGGAAATGCCGTTGGGCTTGTTGAACTCGCTCGCCATCTTGGCCAGCAGCTTGTTGGGCGCCACACCGACCGAGCAGGTCAGGCCCGTCTTCTCAAAAATCGACTTCTGGATCAGCCGCGCCAACACGCGCCCGCCTTCGCGCTGGCCGCCGGGCACATCCGTGAAGTCGATGTAGACCTCGTCCACGCCGCGGTCCTGCATCAGCGGCGCGATGTCGGTGATGGTGCTCTTGAAGAGCTGCGAGAACTTGCGGATCTCCGCGAAATCCACCGGCAGCACGATGGCCTGCGGGCACAGCTTGGCCGCTTTCATCATGCCCATGGCCGAACCCACGCCGAACTGCCGCGCCGCATAAGTCGCCGTGGTGATCACACCGCGGCCCACATAGTCCTTGAGCAAAGGAAAGCTTTCCACCGGGATAAAACGCAGCGGGCGCTCACCCTGCGCGGCCCGCAATTCCTCGTCCACCTTGCGCCAGCCGCCACCTATGACCACCGGCAGGCCCTTGAGCTGCGGGTAGCGCAGCAGCTCGACGGACGCGAAAAATGCGTCCATGTCGAGGTGGGCGATGCGGCGGATTTTGGGCGGGGCGGAAGGCATGGGGTCGCTCACCGGGTGAGCATAGCAATTCGGGGTTCTGGCAAATATTTACCCCGCTATTTTCTTAGGGTTCTTCTAAAATTTCGCCTTCGCCAAAAAACAGCGCAAGCGTGCGAGTGATGTGCACGAATCAGATGTGCGTGCGGGCGGCAAAGCGGGCAGACTTCGCCCTCAATAACAAAACAGGACAGGGAAAAACACGATGAAGCGATGGATCAAATGGACCGCCGGTGTTGCCGGTGCGCTGGTGTTGCTGCTGGCCGGCACGGCGGTGGTCGGCAGCCAGATGGCCGAGCGCAAAAGCCAGCGGCAGATCAAGGTGGCCGTGCAGCCGGTGGCCATCCCGGCCACGGCCCAGGCGCTGGAGCGCGGCGCCTACCTCTACAACTCGCGCGGCTGCGCCGACTGCCATGGCACCGGCGGCGCAGGCCGCGAATTCATGAATGACGGAAAAGGCATGCGCCTGGCCGGTCCCAATATCTCGCCCGGTGAGGGCAATGTGGTCGCGCGCTACACACCCGAAGACTGGGTGCGCACCTTGCGCCACGGCGTCAAGCCCGACGGCCGGCCTGTGTTTGTCATGCCCAGCGAAGACTACAACCGCTTGACTGACGGGGACCTGGGCGCGCTGGTCGCCTATGTCAAAGCCATGCCGCCCAAGGCAGGCGGCGCCGCCGTGCTCGACCTGCCCCTGCCGGTGCGCGTGCTGTATGCCTTTGACGCCATCCAGGACGCCGCGCAAAAAATCGACCACACGCTGCCGCCGGCCAAACCCGTTGCCGAAGGCGTCACGGTGGCGCACGGCGCCTACGTCGCCAACATGTGCATAGGCTGCCACGGCGCGGGCCTGGCCGGCGGCAGCATTCCCGGCGGCCCACCCGACTGGGCGCCCGCCGCCAACCTCACGCCCGGCGAAGGCAGCGCCATGCCGCGTTACAAGAATGCCGCTGCTTTTGTCGCCATGCTGCGCAGCGGCAAGCGCCCCGACGGCACGGCCATCACCGTGATGCCTTTTGAGTCGCTGCGCACGCTCAATGATGTGGACGCGCAGGCGCTGTATGCGTATTTGCAGACGGTGCCGGCGCGGCCGTTTGGGCAGCGATAGCGCCCTGGGGCATCGAATTATTCGATGCTGGGTTCGTTAAATTTTTCACTTTCAACTTGAGCGCCTGGAACCCAATAATCCATTGCAGGACCTGATCTCCATGGTCCGCAATGAGTTCAGAAGATGTCTAGTGCGCGGGTTCCTCAATGAAGCGCCGCGACATGCGAGGTAAACCGCCGCAGGGTCTTATGAATGGAGCTATCAAACGAGTCCTAGCAGATGGTAGATCTTCGCAACAACCATCCACCTTGGACCTATTTTCACCAGGTTGAGGTTGTCGGCGAATAGCTTGTCGTGAATCTGGACGCGGACCTGCGCCAGTACAAGATCGTCGGAGAGAAAATCAATTTTGACAATGCGCTCCTTATCTCGCGATTGGCCGCAGGCTTTCGGGGGTGTCCTGTTGGTCATCTCCCGGCGGTACTGTTCGAAGGGTTTGACCACCAGTGCCTCGCCGCCGACGGTGAATAGGGAGCAGGATGAGTGAAAGACCTGATCGAATTTCTCCATGTCGCATTCGTGCATGACGTCGAAATAGGTCTGCAAAGTCGATTGAATCTCGGTGATGCTCATAAAACCTCCTGGAGTAAGTGAGGGGCGCAGTATCCATCCCCGTATGGCACTCTCGTTTCACAAACTCGTTAAGCATGGAAGAATTACCTGACATCGCTGCCATAGCCTCCTTGTTGTCCAGTCCCGTGCGCGCCAGCATGGCTTGGGCACTGATCGACGGTTCAAAGCGTCCGGCTGGCGAATTGGCGGCCTGCGCGGAGGTGTCGGCTCAAGCTGCGAGCCGGCATCTTGCTTTGATGCTCGAAGGCGGGCTGTTCGAAGTAAAAACCAATGGGCGCGCGCGCGAGTACCGCATCGCTAATTCGGAAGTGGCGTGCATGATCGAAAGTATGGCTGCACTGGCTGCTGAGGTTGCAGCAGACCGGTTGCTGCTTTCGCGCCTGCCCAGAAACAATCCGACGCAATTCCAACAGGCGCGTACCTGCTATGACCACTTCGCGGGACGGTTTGGTGTGGGCCTCCTGAAGGGAATTTTGTCTGCGGGATGGCTTGAACCCAGGGAGTCTGAGTTTGAACTGACTACCGCCGGCATAGCCGGCTTCACTGAATTTGGAGTCGATCTCAGTCACGCGGAGATGCAGTGCCGCGTCTTCGCGCGACCTTGCTCGGACATCACCGAAGGCTCGCCCCATCTTGGTGGGGCCTTGGCTGCTTCGTTTCTTGATGCCTGCGTCAACCGTGGACTGGTCTTGCGCTCAAGACACTCCCGGACCGTGAGCATCACCCCGCAGGGTTGGGATGCTTTCAGGCGTGCGGGGCTGTTCACGAGGCTGTGAACTTGATTGAGCGCACATCTCCGGTGAAGAACGAAAAATGGATTGGTGGCGACGCATCGTGATGCTTGATCTCAAGGGGCAGGTTTCTGTTTCCTCAAAGGAGTCGGGGATCGTAGTGCGAAGCTAGTTGATGGCGCTGGACTGGAGCGGTCGAATCGAACCCGCCTGTGGCTGCGGGGCGTACTTGCGGCGTAGTCTCGGGCTGACGGTTTCTCTTCGCTCTTCCTTACGCAAGTGCCTGCATCGGTGGTCAATAATCCCGGTGCGTGCCAATGCTAGTCCGGCAGTATGTTCAAGGATTCAGGGAGAAATCACCATGACCGCAGACCGCAAGAACCAGCACCCCACCATCATTCCCACGCTGCGATACCGGGACGGCGCCGCGGCGGTCAAATGGCTGTGCCGCGCTTTCGGGTTTCAGGAGCAATTGGTGGTGCCTGACGAGAACGGCGCCATTGCGCACGCCCAGCTTGTCCATGGCAACGGCATGATCATGCTGGGCTCAGCCACTAACAACGAATTCCACCAGCTCGTCAAGTCGCCCTCCGAGTCGGGTTGCGTCGGATCGCAAAGCGCCTACATTCAGGTCGAAGATGTGGATGCCCACTACAGGCAGGCCGTTGCCGCGGGAGCTGTCGTTGTGATCGACATCAAGGATGAGGACTACGGAGGCCGGGGTTATTCCTGCCGGGATCCCGAGGGCCACATCTGGAATTTCGGGAGCTACGATCCCTGGGCTGCCTGACCCGGCCGGCTCAGGTCGCTCAGGCGCAGGGGAGTCCCCCGACGCGTAAGCCCGCAGCGCTCTGGCATCATCGACGGCAGTGCCATTCCTTGAAAGCCCACGCCATGCCCCTCCAAGCCACCGGAACTTTTGAAGTCAAACTCGCGCCGCAGGTGCTTGCCAACGCAGACGCCGGGCCGCTGATGGGGCGGTTTTCCATCAACAAAACCTTCAGCGGCGACCTGCAGGCCACCAGTCAGGGTGAGATGCTGAGCGCCGGCACAGCCGTCAAAGGCTCGGCCGGCTATGTCGCGATGGAACGCGTGACCGGCACGCTACACGGCAAGAGCGGCAGCTTTGTGCTGCAGCACAGCGGCACCATGAACCGCGGTGCGCCGCAACTGACGGTCAGCGTGGTGCCCGATTCTGGGACTGATGAACTGCTAGGCCTGAGTGGTACTTTGAGCATACAGATTGCTGAGGAGAAGCATTCGTATGTGATGGATTACGAGATTACGTCGCAGGCGTGAGATAGCCTGAGCCCGGAGGCTCCCTTGTCGCCTCTGAAGGGCCTTCCAGAATTTGGGTATTTTTTCCGCACCCAACAAGCGAAGCCGAAAATATTTTCTGCCGAGTTGGTTTGCTGCGACGCGCACTACGATGAGCACGCCATTTCTTCCTAACTCTGTGCGAACAACTACTGAGAAGGTATTCAATTCAGTGAGTTTGAATTGAACCCGCTTTCGCATCACTGATGCGCGCGGGATTCTGCCAGAAGCTTATGAAATTGATAAGCGCAGAAATTTCCAGGCGGAAGATTTTGTTGTCTCATACGCACACATAAGACTTCGCTCATGCAGATGGAGGGTGACAGGCGCAATGCCTGTTACTAGACTGCGTGCTCATTTGCGTGGTTGACGCGCGATAAGAAGAAATCAAGCGGGGGATTTCATGGGATTGTTTCAATGGTTGGCGTCGAGCGTGTGCGGTTCGGTCAGCCGCAGTCGTCCGTGGCTGCAAATCTTCAACCACCACCTGGCTATGACAACGCAGGCCAGATGACGGGCGCGACGCTACCCGATGGCACCGCGCTGGGCTACAGCTATGACGCCGCCCACCGCCTGACCGGCGTGACGGATGCCAAGGGCAACACCGTCACCTACACGCTCGACAACATGGGCAACCGTGCAGGCGAGCAGGTTAAAGCCCCTCGGGCGCCTTGCAAAGAAGCATCACCCGCGTCTATGACGCCTTGAACCGAATCCAACAAGTTACGGGAGCGAGCAATTGAAAACTGACATTCGCACACACTGCAGAAATCTCGGGTTGGCCGTTTTTTCGATTTTGATGCTGTCGCCTTCGGCGCAGGCCACCGAGACCTACAGGTATCCGGACAATGCCTGCGGAGCTTCAGCTTACTACCCGAAGACGGCGGCGCTCGCATGTACCGCGGGTGCGGAATCCATCGTCGCCTGTGGGAACAAGTTGGTACCTGCCGCCGTGCGCACCCTGACGAGCGCGACCCTGACGATCACGAGCCCGACGGAGATGACCTGCAACGCGGTTTATCACGGTGTGCAGGTTTCTAACAACAGCCATTTCGACGATACGTTTTCGTTTGCGGTGACCAAGGACTTGCCGCGTCCCGAGATCAATGCCCGGATGTGCCGAAAAGACGGAATGAAAACCACCGCGCCAATCATTCCGGCCACGGGCGAGAAGGTGTTTGACCACCAGGACTATGCTGGCGGCGGGCCCGACGCATTGAACCTGTTGCGCAGCTATCGAAGTGGCCGTGTGGTCGGTGTCCGCACGGGTTCGGCGGGCGCGGGCCTGGGCCCGGCATGGTCTCACAACCATCGCGTGTATCTCCGGCAGGAAGGCGGGGTGGGGACCTCCGGCGGCGCCGCCAATCTTTATTTTGGCGACGATACGGTGCGTATCTTCGGCTGGGACACAAGCAGCAATGCATGGCTACCGGCCAACAGCATTGACACCCTGACGCCCAACAGCACAGGCCTGCTGTACAAGCGGCAGGATGACGACAGCTTGTGGCAGTTCGACACCGCAGGCAAGCTGCTCACGATGACCCGGCGCAACGGCTGGGTCACTAGCTATACCTACAGCACCGGCACGACCTCCAGTGCCATCGCTCCGGTACCCGGCCTGCTGATCACGGTCAGCAACCAGTTCGGCCGAAGCCTTGGTTTTGTCTATAACGCTACCGGCCAGCTCACGAGCGTCACAACTGATGGCAGCCAGATTGCCAGCTACGCTTACAGCGGCACGGCGGAAACTTCACCCCTGACTGCTGTCAGCTATCCCGGCAATGCCGGTGGCATTGCCAGCAAAACCTATCTGTACGAAAGCCTTACCTTCCCGCAACTGGTCACCGGCATCATCGACGAAACCGGCAGCCGCCTGGCCACTGTGGCCTATGACGGCCAGGGGCGGGCCACCAGCAGTGGCTACGCGCTTGGCGCGGACCTGTACAGCGTGAGCTATGCCACCGCAGGTGCCGCGGTGGTGACCGATCCGCTGGGGACTGCGCGCACCTACTATTACGGCACCAATGCCGGCCAGCTTGCCGTCACTGGCGCAGACAAACCCAGCGGCACCGGCAATAGCTCGGCCGCCAGCCGCGTGCAGGACACCAATGGCCTGGTCACGCAAGAGACCGACTTCCTGGGCGTCAACACCATGTACACCTGGGACATCAACCGCCGCCTGCCGTTGACGATGACAGAAGCCGCGGCTCTACCCGAGGCTCGGACCACGGCTACCCAGTGGCATGCGACTTTCAGGCTGCCCGTGCTGGTGACCGAAGCGGGAAGAACCACCGCCTACACCTACGACACGCAAGGCAACACGCTGAGCCAGACCGTCACTGACACCGCCACCAATGTGGGCCGAACCACCAGCTGGACCTACAACCCCCAAGGCCAGGTAGCCACGCAGACCACCAACGGCGTCGTCTCACAGACCTATGCCTATTACGGCGCCACCAGCTTCAGCGGCACGGCACCCAACGAAGTCGGTCACACGGCGGGCGACCTGCAAAGCATCACCAATGCGGCAGGCCATGTCACACAGTTCACCTTGTATGACAGAGCCGGGCGGGTCAAACAGATGGTCGACCCCAAAGGCGTGGTGACCGACATGACTTACACGCCAAGAGGCTGGGTTAGCAGTGTGACGGCCACCCCGCCAGGCGGCGCAGCCCGCACCACCAGCTACAGCTACGACAACGCCAGCCAGTTGACGGGTGTGGTTATGCCCGATAGCACCACCGCGAGCTACAGCTACGACGCAGCGTATCGCCTGATCGGTATCACCGACGCCAAAGGCAACACCGTCACCTACACCCTGGACGCCATGGGTAACAAGACCGGCGAGCAGGTCAAAGACCCCTCGGGCAACCTGCAAAGAAGTATCACGCGCGTGTACGACGCCCTGAATCGAGTTCAGCAAACAACCGGAGCAAGCAATTGAGCACCATTGCAACTATTCACACGGCCAGGTTTCCAGGTGCCGTGCCCCTCGCCGTGTTGCAGTCAAACTGCGCCGCTTTGTTCTTGCGCGCATGGATGCGTGCTCTCCCCCCCCTGGTTCGCCCACTCTGCCTTTTTGCGTTGCTGGCTGTGCCAGCACTGGGCTATTCCGCCAATTCCCCCCTTTTATGGTCTACCCCCCTGACGGGTGCTTCCTCATACCCCTCCACCGCGGCCGCTTGTGTTGCTACATGGCAAGCACACCTCACGCCATACCTCTGCCCGGCTGACGAAAACTACTGCTGGACCTCTGGCGGCCCCAATCCAAGCAATACGAAATGCACCTCCGTTTGCACCGGGTCGGCTTGTGCTGGATACAGTTTTTGCTCCTCTGCCGCAGCCGAGTGCGGTTATGAAGGCAATACCTTGATAGCTACGTGCCCCGGCGGCCACGCGCCGGACAAGCTCACCGGCCTTTGCATAGACCCTTCCCTGGCGAAGTCCAATGGCGGGACCTGCCCATCCACTCTCAATCCCATCGCGTTTGGCACAGGGAATAAATGGCTGATAGAAAACGACCTGAGCCAAGGGCAGCCTCTGGCCTTTACCCGCACGTACAACAGCAATCCCGGCACATTGAGCGGTGCGCTGGGAGCCGGCTGGCGTATCGAGTATGGACAACGCCTTGGCTTCAACAGCGCGACGGGCGCTGTCTGGGCGTACCGCCCCGACGGCCGTGCACTGCAATTTCTGGTTTCTGGAAGCAGCTATGTTGCGGACGCTGATGTGTCCGATCGGCTGTACCGTGAAGCTACTAGCGGCTATCGCCTTGAGGCCAACAACCGGATCGAGCGCTACGACAATGCAGGCCGCTTGACCGGCCTTACGGACAGCCAAGGCAGGACTCACACCTTCACCTATGACGTTCAGAAGCGTTTGGCGACCATTGCCGATCACGTCGGTCGTCAACTTGTCTTGTCTTATGACACACAGAGCCGGATCTCCGCGGTGACAGACCCTGTGGGCCAGAAGGTCATCTATGCCTATGACACGGCCAACAACCTGAGCAAGGTCACCTATCCGGATCTGAAGTTCAAAACCTACCACTACAACGAACCCGCCAATACCGGCGGCGCCGATCTTCCCCATGCGCTGACTGGCATCACCGACGAGAACGGCATTCGCTACATGAGCTACCGCTATGACAGCAATGGCCGGGCCATCGAGGAGATCTCACCCGCCGTTGGCACCAACACGAATCATTACCAGCTGGCCTACAACACCGGCAGCACCACGGTGACCGACCCTTTGGGAACAAGCCGTGCCTACAACTTCGAGACGGTGCTAGGTGTTCCAAGGGCTACAGGCAGTGATCAACCCGCCGGTTCTGGTTGCGGGCCCGCCGCAAGCGCGGCCACTTACGATGCGAACGGCAACGTCGCCAGCAGGACCGATTTCAGTGGCAAGGTCACTACCTATATTCACGACGGGACCCGAAACCTTGAGACCCAGCGCGTCGAGGCCAGCGGAACCGCCAATGCGCGCACCATCAGTTCCGAGTGGCACAACGTCTGGCGCCTGCCCACCAGGATCGCTGAACCCAAGAAATTGCTCAGCTATGTCTACAACGGCGATATCGGCGACGGCCAGTCTGTCACCTGCGCCCCGGCCAACGCCACTATTCCCATGGGAGGCACAAACCAGAAAATCGGTGTGCTGTGCAGCCAGAATGAACAAGCTACCACCGACGCAAGCGGCGCTTGGGGACTGTCCCCCACCATCGACACGGCTGTGGTGCCGCGCATCCAGAGCTACACCTATGACGCCGCAGGCCGGGTTCTCACCGACACAGATCCGCGCGGCGGTGTCACGACCCGCAGCTACTACGGCACCACCACCTTTCCCTCGGAGCCCTTCGATCCGCACATGAATGCGGTGACCTTGCTGTTGCATGGAGACGGGCTTCAGGGGGCTACTTCATTCGTGGACAGCAGCTTGAGCAGCAAGGCTTTGACGTATTCAGGGGCGCCTCAGATCAGTACCGCGCAGAGCAAGTTCGGCCCCTCATCGATTGTCCTGAATGGCAGCTCCTATCTGTCCGTGCCTGATCCGGCTTTTCTCAACCTTGGGAGCGCTGATTTCACGATGGAAGCATGGGTCCATCCCACCTCGGTTTTTGCTTCATATGGCGGAAGCCGGTTCGCGATCATTGCAGGCAAAGACACGGGAACACCAGGAGCCGGCAGGTCGTGGTGGTTGCGTCTTTACTCGGACGCGACCAGCATTCTTTATATCCAGATGGCCATCACCGGGAACGGCTCGAGTTTTGAAGCCTCCACGGGCGTCGCTTCTGGCGCAGCAGCCATTCCGTTGAACCAGTGGAGCCACATCGCCGCAACACGGAGCGGGGGCTTTTTGAGGACTTTTGTCAACGGCATCCTGGTGAATCAGACGGCCTCCAGCGCTGTCGTTCAAAGCTCTGCGACGCCGGTGACCATAGGCGGTGAGGCCATTGCGTCATCAGAGGCTTATTTCCCCGGATATATCGACGACCTGCGCGTCACCACCGGCGTGGCGCGCTACACCGCCAATTTCACACCACCCACACAGGCTTTTCCTGATACTGATATCGCAACGCCCCGCCCCAATGCGGTTGGGCAAAGGGTTGGTGACTTGCAAAGCATCACCAATCCCGCTGGCCACGTCACGCGGTTCAATTTGTACGATCTGGCGGGTCGAGTACGCCAGATGACAGATCCGAAGGGTGTGGTCACCGATATCACTTACACGTCCCGCGGCTGGGTTGGCACGGTCACCGTGACGCCCCCTGGCGCCGGCGCCAGAGTCACTACCTACACCTACGACAACATCGGCCAGCTGACAGGCGCAACCTTGCCCGATGGCACCACGCTGGGCTACAGCTACGACGCGGCCCACCGCCTGATCGATGTCACCGACGCCAAAGGCAACACCGTCACCTACACCCTGGATGCCGCAGGCAACCGCACCGGCGAGCAGGTCAAGGACCCCTCGGGCACCCTGCAAAGAAACATCACGCGGGTTTATGACGCCCTGAACCGGGTCCAGCAAGTCACGGGAGCGAGCAATTGAGCACTACAACCATAACCAACACCACAAGCATCACTCAAGCAGGAGGAAGCAGTATGAGCAGCAGCCCTAGCCCCACCAGAGCTTTCACCAGGTGGCTAAGCCGCCTGGTGCTGCTCATCCTTGTCGCCCCCGCCATGGCCCTCGCCGGCCCCAGCACCACAGCGTTGTCAAGCAGCAACGGCACCGCCCCGGTAGGCCAAAGCGTCACGCTGACCGCCACCGTCACGGGCACCAGCCCGACAGGGACTGTCACCTTCAAGGACGGCGGTACCACCGTGGGCAGCAGCGCCCTGAGCGGCGGCGTGGCCACCTTGAGCGCCAGCTCCCTGGCCCTGGGCAGCCATACGCTGACTGCAGAATACGCTGGCGACACCAACAACGACCCCTCGACCTCGGGGTCGGTAATGATCGCCATCAACGCCGGCACCCTGACCTGGCAGTACGGCTACGACGCCATGGGCCGGCCCACCACGGTGGTGGACCCCAACGGCCTGGCCAGCTACACCTACTACGACAGCCTGGGTCGCCCCATCCAGACCCAGCAGCCGGCCAATACCGGAAGTTCAAGCCCTACCGTCACCGGCTTTGCCTATAACGCCAATGACAGCCTGACCCAGGTCACCGACCCCCGCAACCTGGCCACCACCTACAGCCCCAACGGCCTGGGTGATGTCACGGCGCAAACCAGCCCCGATACGGGGACGAGCCAGTACACCTATGACCTGAACGGCAACATCCTGACCAAGACCGACGCCCGCGGAAAGCTGACCCAGTACACCTACGACAACGCGGACCGGCTCAAGACCATCAGCTACGCCACGGGTACCGGAACAACGTTTGAATACGACGGCGGCAGCACCCCGACTCCAGGCGCGACAGGCGAACTGACCAAAATCACCGATGCCAGCGGCCAGGTGACTTACAACTACGACAGCATGGGCCGCAAGACCGGCAAGACTCAGATCACGGGTGCCAGGACTTTCACAGTAGGCTATACCTGGGGTGACTCGGGGAGTGCGTTGGACAAGCTGACTGCGATCACCTATCCGAGTGGGACAAGGGTCAACTACAGCTATGACGCACAGGGTGTGGTTTCGGGCATCACGGTGAATCCACCGCATGCCAATGGTGTGGGAACCAATACCGGATCCACATTGCCGATGCTGAGCGGCATTACTACTAATGCTGAAAGCAAGCTCATCGGTTGGACCTGGGCCAGCACCAAGACCCAGGCCATCAACTATGACGCCAACGGCCAGATCAGTGCTTACAACCTCGGTGATCCAACAACTACTGGTGTTCGTCGTACTGTTCTTCGTGACAGCGCCGGACGCATCACGGGTTACACACATGTCAGCAATGGAACTCCGGTTCCGGCGCTTGACCAGAGCTTTGCTTATGACAACCTGAACCGGCTAATCAGCGCTACCTTGGGCAGCACGGCCATCCAATACAGCTACGATGCAACGGGTAACCGCACGACCAAGGTTATTTCGGGAACGACCTACAACAACACCGTCGCTCCAACCAGCAATCGCTACACGCAGCTCCAGGACATCACCGGAACGGCGACCGTGACGACTGATGCGGCCGGTAATATCACCGGCGATGGGCTGAATACCTATACCTACAGCGACCGTGGACGCATGGCCACGATGACGAATGCCGGCGGGACTGTCACTTACAGCTACAACGCGCTGGAACTCCGAGTCAACAAGACGGGGCCAACGGCGTTGGTTCCGACCGGTGCCACCTATTACGTTTATGACGAAGAAGGAAAGCTACTCGGTGAGTACGACACCAATGGCGTTCCACTCTACGAGACGGTCTACCTGGGTATTCCGGTTGGAGTGATCAAGCAAACGGGCACGGCGGGCGCGAGCAATATCGCGATCGGTCTATATAACGTCTCGACGGATCAGGTCGGTGCACCGCGCGTCATCATGAGGCAGAGCGACGAAGCGATTGCCTGGCGTTGGGATTCAGCCGAGGCATTTGGCGCGACGGCACCTGATCAGAACCCGACAGGCCTGGGGACTTTCAGTTTTAACCAGCGCCTACCAGGTCAACTGTTTGATACCGAGAGCGGCTTGTTCCAGAACTGGAACCGCGAGTACAACTCGCGCATTGGGCGGTATATGCAGTCCGACCCGATTGGGCTAGCTGGGGGCGTCAATACATATGGGTATGTATCAGGAAATCCGCTCAGCTACGCCGATCCAACTGGTGAAGTCGCCATTTCTATAGTCACCGGAATTGTTGGCGCTGCTATTGGCGGCACAGCGAATTATCTGGTTCAAAAGTATTACCAGAAGAAATGTGACATCAACTGGTTGGATGTTGGTAATGCAGCGCTCTGGGGCGGTGCGGCTGGAGCTGTACTGCCTCAGGTCGGTACCTCGTTAATAGGTGTGGCAGCCATCGGAGCTGCGGCAAATTCCTTCCAATACGTGACATCACAGATATGGACTAGTGAAGCGTTTAGCATGAAAGATCTAGCCTGGAATGCAGGCACTGGAGCCGTGGCAGGTGTTTTAGGCGGCACTTTCAGTCGGGCCATGGGATATCCTGGTGGATATTATGGTTGGATAGGAACGGCCTTGGAAAGGGAGGCTCTTAAAGCAAAAGAACGAGCAATACTGAGTGTGAATGCCGGTGTTGCGAATGGAATTAGAAATGGCGTTGGTGGAATTACTGGGGCCTTACCTAATGAGCGCGCTTCGGAACCACAAGAATGTAGTTGCAGGAGATAGTATGAAAATCTTTCGCCCCCGGAAAAAAGTCTCTGTTGTCGTCAAAGCATTTGTCATCGCGGGACTTTTGACCGGACTGATTGCCGGCATCATTAATTTTTATCGCCTTGGTGGCTGGTCAGGCGATCAGTGGCTGAATTATGCGGGGGCGATGGTAATGAGTTTGTTGATATCTTGGCTTCTACTTAGAGAGGCGGAAAGACAAACAAGATGTGAGATTTCAGAATCCGGCTTCAGTATTGAAAGGTGGAAATTGAAGGCGCGCCTGCCATTCATAGAGGCTACTACTGAGAACTTCTTGTGGGCCGATGTTAAAAATGTTGATCGTAGTGGGTACATGCTTTTCTTGACGACCTCGAATGGGAAAAGGCATGTGAATCTCTATTTATTTGATGCGCCGGACGAAGCGGGTCTGTATGCGTTTAATCAGTGGACAGAAGCTGTGAAAAATCGAAAAAACAAATAGTGCTGGAAGAGCGGATCGATAAGGGTACTTCGAAATGTGCCACCTCTATTCATTAGACTTTTGACAGATAGTTGGTGAGGACCGCGCTGACCTGCATCAGGGGAATTTGGAATCCCTCTGCGATCGACTTTCAATAAGTCCCAGGCACAAAAATCCTCGTATCCACCGCCTTGACATCCGTCTGTGGAATTTCGCGCTCATTTGATCCATCTTTCCATCGTGCGTTGAGCCATTGATGACACCCTTTTTACAAGGGTGGGCATCCAAATTTCAGGATTGAAATGGGGTCAAGCTGCCGTGGAAAGGGGGGCAAAGTGATGTGGAACTCAACAACGAATGCTTGGAGTACTTCTTGACAAGAGTGAATGACATGCAGCTTTCTTGAGAAGTCCTACTGGCTTGGCAGCCTGGCAATGACGCGGGTTTTGATAAGTGAAGATTGATGACAGAAGCTAAGTCCCCTCAATTCACCGCAGCCACAAACACCCACTCCGCATAAGTCTCCTTGTCCTGAAAATCCCGATATTGAATCGGGAATTCCCGCCTCTTGAAGGCGATTTGCGTAGACCGGCTGTGCACACCCAGAATGCCACCCGCACCCTGCACAATCACCCAGTCGGCCTCGCCCGTCATGGGGTCCGGATACAAGCGGCGCAGATGGCGAACTGGCATCGGAAAGCGTTTGTCTTCCAGCAGGTCGTCCAGTGAGCGCGGCGCGGTCCGGCTTTTTCCGGCCGGGACGCTGCTGTAGTACGACTTGATGGCGCGGCGGTACTGGTCGCCCACAAACAGCAGTTCTTCTTCCCTGGCGCGCTGGGTGTGGGTGCGTTGCAGTTCCACCATGGCTGATGCGCCCAGGGTGGTGAGCAGCAGAAAAATCAGAACCGCGAGCAGGACCAGCCCTGACTGGGCGACTGGAGGCTTGCGCGGACGGAGGGCTTTCACGGCGTGCCCCTTACCAGCTGCGGTAAGCCGAACCGTCCAGTCCCTGCCTGGAGGACTTTGAGGAAACATCAAACACATCCGCACCCGGCTGCGGCGCCTCGGCGCTGCTGCTGTAGGCCCGGGTGTTCCAGGTTTGCGCGTCGCCGAGGGCCGGATCTTCGGCGAAGGGATCGCGCGGAATCCGGCGCAACAACACAAAAGGCTGCGCTGAAAACCCAAACGCCGCGGAGCGCGGCACGCCGGTGACCAGCACCTCCAGTGAGGGTGGGTAGCCCGAGGCGCCCACCGCTTTGTCAATGACGCCGGCATCGGAGGCCGCCTTGTAGTTGTCGAGGGCCTGCCTGATGGTGCGCAAGCCCTGCCTGAGCTCGGCCTCCTTGGCGCGGGTCTGCACCACCTGGGTCAGGGGCAGGGCCACCATGGCCAGCAGGCCCACAATGGCCAGCGAGACCAGCAGCTCGATGAGGGTGAAGCCGTGCTGCGGGGTGTGCTTCATGGTGCGGTGCTTTCAGTTGCCGGCGTCGGTGGCAAGGGGCCGGGCGCAGCGGGGGCGCGCACGTCGTAGATGCCGGGCTCCGCGCCGTTGGGTACGGGCAAGGTTTCCCAGGTGCGAGAGTTGGACACCGGGTCCAGCGGAATCTCACGCAGGTAGCGCTTGTCCACCACCTCCTGCAGTTGCGCCGGGTACTTGCCCTGGTCGGCGCGGAATTTGTCGATCGCGTCGCGCAGGGTGGCGATGTTTTGCGCCTGGACTTTTTCCTTGCCGCCATCCAGTGCCTTGAAGTAACGCGGCGTGGCCAGTGTGAGCAGCAGCGCGAGGATGGAGAACACCACCAGCAGCTCGATCAGGGTGAAGCCCGCCGCGCGCGAGGCGCCGGGGGACGTACGACGGCCCGGCTTGCACTTCAGGCCTGCGGCCGTTCGCAAATCCATCATGCGCAAACTGCGGGAGAGGGCACTCACATCAACTCTTGCTAGCGTTGGATCATGGGTGGAGGTGCCGGCAGGCCGCCGCCGCTCAGGGGCACGGGCGGCGCGGGCTGCGGGAGAGGCGGTGGAGCCGAAGGTGCCGGCGATGGCATACCGGGTGCTCCCGGCATCCCCACCGGTTGCGGCGCGGGCGTGATGCCGCTGCCGGGGGAGGCCGCGTTCGCCGGGCGGCCGCCCAGGGTCCCGTTCGGCAGGCTCAGGCCACCCACCGGGTCAGCCAGGATTTGCCGGTCACGCAGGGTCAGTGCCGTGCCTGAGAATACGCTGGAGCGCTCACTGCCGAGGTTGGCATAGCTGCGCACCACGCGCGGCGTGATGGCCAGCACGATTTCTGAGCGCGACTTGTTGGTGCCCGAATTGCCGAACAAACGCCCCACCACGGGCAGGTGCCCCAGGCCGGGAATCTTGTCCGCGGTGTTGCGTTCCTCATCGGTGATCAGGCCGCCCAGTACCTGCGTCTCGCCATCGGCCAGCCGCAAAAAGGTGCTCGCATTGCGTGTGCCTATCTGGTACGAGCGGCTGCCCTGTGTGTCGGTGAACTCGCGCGCGATGTTGCTGACTTCCAGGTTGATCTTGATGCCCACGTCGTTGCTGGCATACACCTGCGGCTCGAACTCGAGCTTGAGGCCGACGTCCTGGTAGGTGATGGTGCCGGTGACGACCGATGAACCACCGTTGACCGGCGTCACATTGTTGATGATGGTGGGCACGCGGTCGCCGATCATGATCTTGGCTTTCTCGCGGTTGCGCGCGCGTATGCGCGGGCTGGCCAGGATGCGGGTCTCGGTGTCCTGCAGCTTGAAGTTGAGGGTGCCCGCGATCGGCGTCACCGTCAGCCCGCCTACACCCAGCTGCCGCAGCTGGGCGATGGTGAGGTTGCTGACGGTACCGCCCGGGGTGGTGGCACCGCCGCCGGGCGGCGTGCTGATGGTGATGGAGGTCGGCGGGGCGACGCCCAGGTTGCTGTTGCGGCCTTCGGAGATCTCCAGCACCTCGACCTCGAGCATGACCTCGGGGTCGGGCTCGTCATGCAGGGCGATCAGCTTTTCGGCGATGCGCAGGGTCTCGGGCGTGTCGCGTATCACCAGCAGGCCGCTGCGCTCGTCGGCTGACACGTCCTTGAGCTTGAGCATGGTCTTGAGCATGCCCGACAGGTATTTGAGGTCGCTGTTGGTCACGCGGAAGGAGCGCACCGTCAGCTCCTGGTACTCCGACTGCTTGGCCGCCGTGGCCGCGTAGACCATCATGGTGTTGCTGTTGACGATGCGTTTCTCGAGCTGGTTCTGCATCAGGATCAAGTCGATCGCATCCTCGACCGCCACGTCCTTCACGAAAATCGTGACACGGCCGTCGGCCTTGACCTCGCGGTCCAGCAGGATGTTGAGGCCCGTGGATTTGGACAGGGCCTCAAACACCGTGCGCATGGTGGCATCGCGGAACTGCAGCGTCACCGGCGAGCTCATCACCGACTTGGCTTCCCGGAAGCGCTCGCGCTCCAGGTCGGCCGCGGCCTTCGCGTCCAGCACGGCTTTGCGCAACTGGGCCGCCTGCTTGTGGGTGGGCTGGTCCGCCAGCACGCGCATCGCGCGTTCGCCGGCCGCGTCGAGCTTGCCCTCCTTGAGGTAGCGCTCGCCTTCGGCCAGCAACTGGTCGTTGCGCACATCCTGGTCCAGGGCCTTCAAGGCGGCCGCAGCCCGGACGTTGCCGGGGTTCAGCGCCAGGGCGCGGCCGTACAGGTCGCGCGCGCCGGCGATGTCTCCGCCGGCCCGCACCTGGTCGGCCTGCTTGACGAAGGCATCGGCATGCCTGTCGCGCTGCACCAGGTAGTCGATCTTGTAAGACTGGCTGCTGTCAAGCTCGGTTGCTTTCTTGAGGGAGGCTACGCCGGAATCGACAAACCCCTCATCGATCTGGCTCATGCCGTCATGGTGGTAGCGCGCGCCGGCGCAGGCCGTCAGCAGCACGCAGGCCAACACGCTGGAGGCCACCGGCGTCAAGCGGCCGCGGGCTTCGCTCCCGTGCATTGTGTTGGCGCCCCTCCCGGAAAGCCCGGCATTGTGTTCAATGGTTGTCATCGTGGGTTGTCCAGAAGTTGAAGTGATTGTTTTTGGCCCAGGGGGAGGTAGGTGAACACCACGCGGTCGGACGTGATCTCATCCACACGGTAGTTGCCGGCGATGGTGTCGCCTTTTTGGATGACGGTCAGGGCCTCACCCTGCTGGATGAACGCCTGCAACTGGCCGTTGCCGATTTTCTTTCCCTGGATGGCGCCCACCGCGGTAAAGGGCAGCGGCGGTGCGGTGGGCGGGGGCGGTGGCGCCGCCTCCGCAACCACGGGCGGTGGCGGCTTGCGCGGCTTGACAAGGATGGGCGGTGGCGGGGGTGGCGCCACCACTTGCGGTGGGGGCGTGAATTCCGGCGCCAATGGGCCGAAGGGATCGCGCACCACCATTTTGTTCATGCGCAGGCTAGGGTTGTTCATCGCGACTTCGACAGGCTGTGATGAAGTCTCGGCGGCGGGGGCCGCTGTCATGGCTGCCTGTGGTGGCGTGGCTTGTTGGGCCGGTACAGCCGGTGCGCTTCGCTGGCGCGGCGCAGCCGCCAGGTCGAGCTCATCGTCACTGCCTTGCCCGGATTGCCATTTGCCTTGCATGACAGCTGCCAGCGCAAAGCTGCCAAGGCCGGCTGCTACCAACACGGCGGCTTTCTTCCAGCCGATCTGCGTGGTGGTGGTAGTGCCGGTGTTGGTGCTGGCGTTGGAGGAGGCCTTGCTCACGGCATGCCTTTCGTGCCGGAGGCTTCAGGCGCACTCGCCGGTGTTCTTCTGGCCGTGGGCCGTACTGCCTGGGCATAGTCCGCGCGTGGTGAATACACCAGCGCCAGCTTGAGAAAAACCTGGTGCTTGACGGCGGCGCCGTCCTTGCGTTCTATGCGCAGCTCCTGCACCGCCGCATGCGGCATGGCATTGAGCACGCTGGCCAGGAACTCCTTGAGCGTGCCGTAGTTTTCATTGATGCGCAGGTCCACCAGGCGGGTGTCCAGGCCCAGTGCCGTCGGGTCCGCGTCGCGGTAGTCGCCGCTGGCCAGCACAATGCCCTGGCTTTTGGCGATGTCAAAAATCTGCGCAAGGTCGGCCGTATAGTCGCTTGAGGGCGGGAAGATGACTGGCACGCCGCGCGTTGCACCCACCGTCGGCTTGGGGCCTGGTTTTTGCGCCTGCCGCAGCTCGATCTCCAGCTTGTTTTTCTGCAGGCGCAATTGCTGTGAAAGACCCAGCAGGAGCACGCCCACCACCAGCAGCCCCACGCCGCAGAGCACGGGCCAGCCGAGGGCGCGCAGCCGCTCCAGGCCCGAGCCGCCGCTGAAGCGGGCAGGCAGGCGGTCAAGCACCTTGGGGATGAAAGCGGGGCCGCGTGTCATGGCGAGGGTGCCTTGGTGATGCCCGGCTTCAGCGTAGACGTCGAGGCTTGCGCGGGCATGAGTGGCATCAATGGTGCCGGCGGGCTGAGGCTGAGTGCTGCGGGGGAGCCGGCCGGTGGCTCTTTGGCCAGGAACACGCCTTCGTTCAAGCGGTTCCAGCCCGCCGTCACCCGGAATCGAAAGGCGGCCGGGCTGCCGCGCTCGTCAAGCTGGTGGCTCACGATGCGCACGTCCGAGAAACCGCTCACCGTGGTGAGCGCCTCGGTATAGGCCAGCATGGACGGGTAGCTCGACGCCATCAGCGTCAGCTCTATCTTGCGGCTGGCCGGGTTGGCGGTGTTGGGCACCATGGATAGCAGGGTGACGCGGCCTTCCACCGTGTCGGCTGCGGCCTCCAGGGCTTCAAACATCAGCGACCACGGGGTTTGCAGCAGGGCCTCAAGCTGCCGTTTCGCCTTGATCTTTTCGAGCATGGCCGGGTTGTTCTCGGCCTGCCGCATCTGTTCGTTCAGCGCGTTTTGCTGCTTCGAAATCTTTGCCTGTTGCGAGCGAACGTTTTCCAGTTGCGCGCCAGCGCGCGAGCTGATGTAGAGGCCCGCTGATGCAGCACAAACACCGGCTGCCAGGATGATCCAGCTAAGCGGGCGGTAGCGCGGCGCATCCGGCGCGAATTCAAACGGGATCTCGACCAGGTGCCGGCTCATGCTGCAAGCTCCATGGCGGTGGCTGGTGGCTGGCCTTCAGCAATGAGGGGCGGCCAGGCGCAGGAAATGACCTGCTCATCGGCATCCGCACCCGAAGCGATCAGGAAGCGATCCGTCGCCGGCCGCAACCACTGGTCACCCGCAGTCGAAGGTGTGGGGACGGGCGTGACGGTGCGCCAGGCATTCACGGTACTGCCATTCACCACCCGGACAAAGTTCAGCGCCGCATGGCGATGCCCCGAAGCTTCAAGCTCCGTCCACACCAGCGTGCGCGCGTCGCGCCGACGCCGGCTCTGGGTGAGCTCGCTGTCCAGCAGTTCCACAATCGCCGGCTGGCAGCTCGCGAGTTTCATGCGCTGGGCCTGGGCCAGCGCCTGCAGGCCGGCGACCAGGGCTGATTCGAGCGAGAGCACGCACACATGGGCCTGGCTGGCTTCTATGCGCCAGCGCACGTCATGCGCTGCCGCTTCAGCGCCCAATGCCTCCTGCGCCAGCGCTTTGGCCACAGCGCGTAGCTGTTGCTCGGAGCGTGCCGAAGGCGCCGACAGATCCATGGGCGCGACGCCGACGTAAGAACTGCTCACACCCGTGCGCACCACGAGGCGGCAACCGTCGAGCGAAGCGGGGTGGCGCGCGCGCAGCGCCTGCAGGGCTTGAGCGCCGGCTTCGAGCAGGGCGTTGAGCGTCTCGCTGCGCGTGGTGCCGGTCGTCCAGCTCGCTGTTTCGATCACCAGCGTAGCCGCGGTGTCTTCGACGGGCTTGGGTTTTCGCTGCAGCATGCGGCCCAGCTTGCGCGCCGCGCGGCCGCCCCAGCCGGGCACGGCAGGCTTGAGCGTCGCCCGCAGGTGCGAAGCGCCTATGTCCAGGTGAATCACAGCCTTCATGATGGGAACCGGGCGCGTGCCAGGCAGGTGCGCTTAGCCATAGGCCGCCTCCGCCTGCGGTGCGCCTTGCAGGTTCTCCCGTGGCGTGACGCGGTTGATCTCTTCCACCGTGGTCTGGCCCTGCATGGCCAGCGACACGGCCGAGTCGCGCAGGCTCATGAAGCCCTTGCCGCGCGCAACCTGCTTGATCTGCGAGATGGGCGCTTGCCGCACCAGCAGGTCGCGGATGTCATCATCCATCTCCAGTGTTTCTGCAATCGCCAGGCGGCCCTTGTAGCCCGTGCCTCGGCAATGCGCGCAGCCCACGGCCTGCATGAACTTCGCCCGGCCCAGGTCCAGGCGATCCGCGGGAATGCCCTGCCGCGCCAATTGTTCAGGCGCCACCTCTGCGGGCGTTGCGCAATGCGTGCACACGGCGCGCAACAGTCGCTGCGCAACGATGCCGTTCAGCGCCGACACCAGGCTGTAGCTGTCGACGTTCATGTTCTTGAAGCGGCCTATGACGTCGAACACATTGTTGGCGTGCACCGTGGTGAACACCTGGTGGCCGGTGAGCGCGGCCTGCACCGCGATCTGGGCCGTCTCGGCATCGCGTATCTCGCCCACCATGATCTTGTCCGGGTCATGGCGCAGCACGGAACGCAAGCCGCGCGCGAAGGTCAGGCCTTTTTTTTCATTGACGGGAATCTGCAGCACACCCTTGAGCTGGTACTCGATGGGGTCTTCAATCGTGATGATCTTGTCCAGGCCGGTGTTGATCTCTGAAATCGCCGCGTACAGCGTGGTCGTCTTGCCGCTGCCTGTCGGCCCCGTCACCAGCAACAGGCCGTAGGGCAGGGCCGATGCCTGGCGGATAAAGTCCTTGGCGCTTTGCGCGAAGCTCAGCGTGTCCAGGCTCAGCGTCTGGAACTGGCCGGTCAGGTGCTTGCGGTCCAGCACGCGCAGCACCGCGTCTTCGCCGAACAGGTTGGGCATGATGGAGACGCGAAAGTCGATCTCGCGCCTGTCCACACGGACCTTGAAGCGGCCGTCCTGCGGCGTGCGGCGCTCCGAGATGTCGAGCTCCGACAGCACCTTGATACGCGAGATGGCCTGGTGGCCCATCTCGGCGCTGTCGATGCGTTTGACGTTTTCCAGCACGCCGTCGATACGGTATTTCACATGCAGGCCGACCGGCTGGGTTTCAAAGTGGATGTCGGAAGCGCCCATCTTCAGCGCGTCGTACAGAATCGAATCGACCAGGCGCACCAGCGGGTTGGCCGTGGTCTCTATGCCCGCGATGGACAGGGCCACCACGGAGGCATCGACGGTGTCTTCGGCGGCGGGGTCTTCTTCCTGGTCCTGGCCGTTACCCATGGCCATCAGGTTGCGCTCGGCATGCGCAAGCCAAGCCTGCACGTCTTCGATGAGGGCGAGGCCGCGCAGCACTTCACCGGTCCCGGCCCCGCTCAGCCGCAGGTCTATCCACTCCTGGCCTTTGAGGTCCAGTGGGTCGCTCACGACAACGGTGCGCAGCCTGCCGCCGGAAGGGCCGGTGGACCAGCCGCCTAGGCAGCCCCGCGCCTGGCAGTCGGCAAAAGAGATCAGCTCAAAGTCGGGTGTGATGGCTTGCAGGTCTTGCCTGGCCATGGCGCGCAGGCCCAGCGCCGCCGCGGCGTCCTCCAGCACGCGCGCGGCCTCAAGCCCGCTTTGCCGGACCATCCATTGCAGGCGCGAGCCCACCGGCGCCGCCTGCACTGCCTGCAGCATCAGCGCGCGCCCGACATGGCCGGCTTCGACAGGCGGTGAAATGGGAACAGGGGAACTCATACAGGCATTGAGGGCAAAGGTAGCGGCAGGGTCAGTTCAGCGTGGAAGCCAGGTCGAAGATGGGCAGGTACATCAGCACCACGATGGCACCAATGACGGTGCCGATCACAATCATCAGCGCCGGCTCGATGACACGTGTGGCCACATCGATGGAGCGCTGCAGCCGGCGCTCGTAAAACTGCGCGATGCGCTCCAGCATCTCCGACATGGAGCCCGTGCGTTCCGCCACCTTGAGCATGCTGGTGGCCACCGGGTCGGACAAGCCCGCGCCCGAAAGTGCCGCGCTCATGCTCAGGCCCTCGCGCATCAGCACCACGGCCCGCTCCAGCCGCTCGCGGTCCGCGTCGCCCAGCAGCTTGGCGCCGTGCTCCATCGCGCGGTGGATCACAATGCCGCGCGACACAAGAATCGACATGGTGCGGTAGAGCTGCAGATGCTGGAACTCGCGTATCACGCCGGCGATATAGGGAAGGCGCTGCAGCCAGCGCGAGCGCACGCCATGCGCGCGAAAGTGCGCGGCCACCCAGGCCCCCAGCGCGAAGACGCCGCCAAAGAACAGCGCCAGCACCCAGGGGCTGCCAGCCACCAGCCGGCCCCAGGCCATCAGGCCGGCCGACAGCATGGGAAGTTGTGTGCGCGTGCCGTCCAGCAGGCCGGCAAAGCGCGGTATCACTACGCCCATCAGAAACATCACCACCAGCGCGCCCACCACCAGCAGCACCATGGGGTAGACGGAGGCTCCTATGAGCTTGTCCTTGAGCGCCTGCATTTCACCCTGGTGGGCCGCATAGCGAGCCAGGCCCTTGCCGAGGTCGCCCGTGCGCTCGCTGGCCTCCACCGTGGCGACCAGCAGTTCGGGAAAAGCGCCCGTCAGCCGCATGGCCGCCGAGAGGGTGCGGCCTTCCGACACTGCGCGCGCCACCTGTTCGATCAGCTCGCGCCGCGCGCCGGCCGCTTCCTTGATGCCCAGGGTCTGCAGCGCTTCGGTGACGCTGAGGCCCGCATCGATCAGCGCCGCGAAGTCCTGCGAGAAGGAGGCGGTGTCCAGGCCCGAACGCGAGGGCGCGGTGGGTTGGCCGCGCATCAAGACGCCAAGGCCTGCGCCCGATTCCTTGGCGGCCTCGCAACTCAGGACGGTGAAGCCGCCGCGCGTGCTTTGCGCCTGCGCGTCAGCCGCCGTGGCCGCACGCACCTGGCGCGACGCAATGCGCCCCGCGCTGTCGCGGGTGACCACATCGTAGGTGGCGTGAGCCGCAGCCATATGGAAGTTCCGGCGCCTTGGGCTGCCGTCAGTTGGGCGAATGCAGCGAGACGTCCTGCGCCTCACCGGTGCCGCCGGGCTTGCCGTCGGCGCCGTAGGAAATGATGTCAATGGCGAGCGCACCCGGCTGCAGCACATAGGCGTAGTCGTTGCCCCAGGGGTCGGCGGGCAAGTCCTTCTTCAGGTACGGCCCCTGCCATTTGGCAACACCCGAGGGCTGGGTGTTCAGCGCCTTGAGACCCTGCTCGGCCGTCGGGTAACTGCCCACGTCCAGCCGGTATTGGTCGAGTGCCTTGTCGAGCGATTCGATCTGCGCCTTGGCGATCTTGGATTTGGATTTGCTGACCGAGTCAAAGTAGCGCGGCGCGACCAGGCCGGCCAGCAGGCCGATGATGACCACCACCACCAGCAGCTCCAGCAGGGTGAAGCCGCGCGCGCGCTTGCGGTCCGTAGGCACGGAGCGGGCTCGCATTGGATGCATGAAGAGGTTCAAAGAGTTTCCCCTCCCAGGGAAAGCTTGGCTGCGTTTTGCAAGCGCGATAAAAATTTATTTTGGCTGAGCGACCATGCCGCTTGCCGTGACCTGCGTTCTTCTTAATTCCGCGCAGCTTGATACTGAAAAGGTACTCAATTCAAACTGAAATTGAACTGAGGCCCCGCACACCAACGCCAAGGCCGGTCGGATTCTGCCAGAAGAGTGTGGCATTGATAAGGGCGAATATTTACAACGGAAGAATTCGTTGTCTCATATGCACACTTAAGGTATCCCCTCATACAGGTGGAGGGTGACAGCTGCGATGCCGGTCACTAGACTGCGTGCTCGGTCGCCTGGCCAAGGCGCAATAAAAAGGGATGGAGGGAGGAATTGATGAGCTTGTCCGTTGCAGGCGCCGCCGGGTTGCGCGTACACCAAAAGAAGAATGCTTTCATCGGCCGAAAAGAAGGCGCTATCGGCTTCCTTTTGGGGCTCTGGCTCAGCTTGTTGTTGATGAGCTTCAGCACTCCGGCAAACGCGTCATTTGCAGCGGTACAAACCGCTTGCACCGCCGCACCCTGCTATTTATATCGAATACAGGGTCCGGATCCCGTTGGCGTTTATCCGCATGCAACGGCCGAGGCTGCCTGCAGAAACTATATTCAGTGGTTCAACGCCTACCAGCCCTGGGATCCTTACTACTACAGGCCGGATGCGAGCACAGGGTACCAATACAACACAGATACGCGCTGCTCCTCTTACCACAATTACCAAGACGGATCTTATGCTGGTGAGCAGTGGGCTGAAATTCATAGAAGCCCTGTAGCGCCCTGGCCCACCTACTCATGCCCAATTAACAGCAGCCTGTCAGGCTCTTCCTGTACTTGCGAGGCAGGTTTTGCAACTCATCCGACAAAACCCAACAGCTGTGTGCCGCTGGTCAACGCCTTTGGCGTGAGCAAGCCGCTGCCCTTGGGCAGATGTGAGTTTTGTGCCGGCAACCCGATATTCCCGCTGACCGGCGCCAAGAAGGAATATGTGGCCACCGGCATAGGCCTTGGGGGGCTGAGCTTATCCTTGACCTATGACACCACGCTGAACGTGCCTGCCAACCAGGCTGACACGGCTTCGGCCCTGGTGGAGCCCAACTCATTCGGGGCCTTGTGGAAAAGCAGCTTTCACCACAGGCTCGTGATTTCAACCGGCGCCGCGAGGGCGTTGCTGTCTCGCGGAGACGGCAAGGTCATCAACTTCACCGGCAACGGCGCCGGCGTCTACACCACCGATGCCGACAACACCCACAAGCTTGTCAGCATCGCGGGGGGCTATCGCTTTACCGATGTCGCCACCGGTGACCAGGAAATCTATGACAGCACGGGTATCTTGCAGAGCCTTGCCCGTGGCAACGGAATGGTGCTCAGCTTCAGTTACACCGGCAAAAACCTGAGCCGGGTGCAGGCAAGCGATGGGCGCAGCCTTCGCTTCAGCTACACCGACAACCTGATTACCCAGATCACAGATCCCAGCGGACGGACGATCATTCCGGCTTATGACAATAACCGTAACCTCGTCTCGCTGACGTGGCAGGACGGCAAGGTGAGCCAGTTCCTCTACGAGAACACGGCGTTCCCCTGGGCGTTGACGGGCAAGGTTGACGAAAACAACTCCCGCTATGCGACCTTCACTTACGACGCGCAGGGCCGCGCCATCACCAGTGAACACGCGGGTGGTGTGGAGCGCTACAGCGTCAGTTACACCCAGGCACCCGCGCTGGTCGTTGCCGATGCCTTTGATACGTCTACCGGTGTTCTGTCCCGCCAGCACAGCTGGCAAATGCCCAGCGGCACGACGCTGGAGCTGCCAAATGGCCAGAGCTCCAGCGTGGCTGCCGCCAACATCATGGGCTCGCCATCGGTCACTTCGCAAAGTCAACCCGCGGGTTCGGGCCACGCCGCCGCGGCCAGCGCACTGAGCTACGACAGCAACGGAAATATTGCCAGTGAAGACGACTTTAACGGCCAGCGCAGTTGTTTTGATTACGACCTGAGCCGCAACCTGCCCACGGTGGCCGTGGAGGGCCTGCCCAACACGGCTGACTGCGCGACCGTGCTTGCAAGCAATGCCAATTTGCCGGCAGGCAGCCGAAAGGTAAGCCGGCAGTGGCACCCTGACTGGAGCTTTGCCACCAAAATCGCGCAGCCCTTGAAGATCATCACCAGGGTCTACAACGGCCAGCCCGATCCGTTTAACAGCAACGCTTTGGCCGGCTGCGCGCCCGTCACCGCCACGATGCCGGACGGCAGACCCATAGCCGTTCTGTGCAAGCAAGTCGAGCAGGCCACGACGGATGCCGATGGCAGCCAGGGGCTGGCGACCACGCTCAATACCGGCGTGGCGCCGCGTGTGTCGGCCTACACCTATGACGCTTTCAGCCGTGTGCTTGCCAGCACTGATCCGATGAACCGTGTGACTACCTATGCGTACTACAACAGTTCAACGGATTCATTGAGCGATTCAGATCCCGACTTTGACAAGGTCAGCCTGTTGCTGCATGGCGATGGTGCGAATGGCTCGACTGCCGTGGCGGACAACAGCCCTGTTTCAAAACCCGTGACGGTCGTAGGCGATACCAAAATTTCCACCGCGCAAAGCAGGTTTGGTGGCTCCTCCTTGTACTTTGACGGTGCAAGGGACTATGTGTACTTGCCCTCTACCCCGTCGCTTTCCATGAATGCAGCGGACTTCACGATTGAGATGTGGATTTACAAACTTGCAAACAATCCCAACACGTCGCGCTTCTGGAACCCTGATGGCAGCCTGTATTCAGATGTGCACCTCGGGCTTGATTCCAACGGGAATCTCTGGAGCTATGGATCATCCACGGGCACGAGTTGGGATGCCTGGGCATTTTCAACGGGCATACCGATTCCGACTGGCGTATGGAAGCATGTGGCACTTGTAAGGACGGGAGGAACGGTGACCCTGTATGCCGATGGGGTGGGAACGGTGATGACAAGCACCTTGGGCGTCACGGCTCTTTATGACGGTGGGTACACACATGTGATTGGCGGTCAAGGCCCCGGGCCTGACGCGGGGTTTAACGGCTACATCGATGAAGTCCGTATCACCAAGGGTGTCGCCCGCTACACCGGCAACTTCACACCGCCGGCGCAGGCATTTCCGGGCACGGGCCCGTTCAACGACCCTAACGCTATAGGCCACACGGCCGGCGACCTGCAAAGCATTACCAACGCCGCCGGCCACGTCACGCAGTTCACGCTCTACGACAGGGCAGGGCGCGTGCGCCAGATGATCGATCCCAAAGGCGTGGTGACCGACATGGCCTACACCCCACGCGGCTGGACCAGCAGCGTGACCGTCACGCCCCCGGGCGGCACAGCCCGCACCACCAGCTACACCTACGACAACGCGGGCCAGATGACAGGTGCCACGCTACCCGACGGCACCACCCTGGGGTACAGCTACGACGCCGCCCACCGCCTGACCGGCGTGACAGATGCCAAAGGCAACACCGTCAGCTACACGCTCGACAACATGGGCAACCGCACGGGTGAACAGGTCAAGGACTCGTCGAACTCCCTGCAAAGAAACATTACCCGCGTCTATGACGCATTAAACCGAGTCCAGCAAATTACGGGAGCGAGCAATTGACAACAGCACAAACTATTCATCGCCTGGGAATCAAATTCGCGAGCTGGCTTTGCGGCCTGATCTTGCTGGCGTGCATGGCGCCTGCGCTGGCCGCGACGACCACGGCCAGCCCTCGCCTGGACTATTGCTGGGCCAATGGAACTTCGGTCATCAACAGCAACCCCGAGATTTACGGTGACCGCAACCTGGTGGGCAACTGCTTCTCAACTGTCAACGAGTTTTACGACACCATGGTGTCGACCATCCAGGTCAACTACAACGCGGCCTGGCCCGCGGGAAAGACCGGCCGGTGCGACTTCGGTTCTTGCTACAACGCCACTTACGTCACGACCTCGACCTTTGCCAAACAGGCTTATGGTGATCTTGCGGGCCAGGGTCAATACAACAACTGTGCGGAGCCTTCGAGTCCGGCTGCGGTCAATGGACATGGCTATTGCGGCCTCAAAAGAACGGACACGACTACCTGGTCTTGCAACACGGGTTCATGCCAAGGCTGGGATGGCGTTGTGCAGGTGAGTGAAAACAAGGACTTTGATCTGCATGCGTTCATAGGTACCGTCTGCCAGGATTCCCGCCTGGTCAAAAGCAGTCCCAATACCTCAGGTGGATGCGCCAACATCATCGACATTTATTCGGGTCTGCAGGACTGCCCGGTTTGCCAGGGCCGGCTTAGCGGGGGTAACCCAATCTACCCCATGACGGGGGCCAAGATGGAAACCGTTCCCACTGGGCTCAGCGTGGGCGGGCAATCGCTGTACCTCACCTATGACACCCTGCGCCAGATGGTGGCCAAGGCTGACGGGCTCCTCTCCGCGGCCCAGTTCAAGGACTTACCCTCTTTGGGTCCCTTGTGGAGCAGCAGCTTTCATAAACGACTGCACATCAAAGTGGGAGGCGTGGGAATTGACGCCTACCGTGGCACCGGCCGCATTGTCAGCTTCGGCCTGAGTGCACCGGGCGGCAGTTATGTGGCCACGGCGGGCATTAATGACACCGTGACCGCTGCTGGCGGGGGCTACCGGTTTTTTGATTCCGCGTCCGGCGTCCTCGAGACATACAACAGCGCCGGCCAGCTCACATCCTCCGCCGACAAGAAGGGCAATACCCTCACCTATACCTACAGCACGGCCGCGGGCGCCGCCGCGCCGGCGGCCGGCTACCTGGCGCAGGTGACGGACAACATGGGCCGTTCCATCGCCTTCACTTACACGCTGCCCGTGGGCGGAGTCGCCACCTCCGACGGCCTGATCGCCACTATGACGGCCCCTGATGGCCGCAGCATCACGGCCGGCTACGATGCGGCGAAAAACCTTGGCAGCCTGACCTGGCAAGACGGCAAGGTCCGTACCTTCTTCTACGAGAATACAGGCCTGCCCTGGGCGCTGACTGGCAAGGCCGACGAGAACAATGTGCGCCTGGCGACGTGGACTTACGACACGGCGGGCCGTGCTGTTTCCAGCGACGGCGCCTTGGGCACCGACCACTACAGCGCCACCTACACCACGCCGCCCCAGGCTGTGGTCACCGAAACCCTGGTGGTGGGCAACGGGCTCAATTACGCCAACACCTACTACCGCAACCACACCTGGCAGGCGCCCACGGGGCTACAGGTGACCGACGCCACCGGCACGACATCCACCGCCAATGTCGTAATGCCCAACGGCTACCCCGTTCTGGCGGGCATCAGCCAACCTGCGGGCTCGGGCTCGCCCGCGGTCAGCAATGCCTCGACTTACGATGCGCGCGGCAACCTGCTGTCGCATGACGACTTCCAGGGCGTGCGCACCTGCTACGCCTATGACGGCAAGAACCAGCAGATCACGCGCGTCGAGGGCCTGGCCAATACCGTGGACTGTGCCACCGTGCTGCCCACCACGGCCACCTTGCCGGCCGGCGCGCGCAAGTACACCACCACCTGGGATACCAACTGGCGCGTTCCCAAGCAGACCACCCAGCCGGGCTCGGTCACTACCCTGGTGTACCACGGCCAGCCCGATCCCAGGAACAACAACACAGCAGCCAGCTGCTCGCCCGCCGCCGCGCTGGCCAACGGCGCCCCCCTGAACCTGTTGTGCAAATCGGTGGTCGAGATGGCCAGCGGAGCGTACTTTGACAATCCCGCGGCGTCCAGCAGTGACGCCCTGATCGACAAAGTGGTGTTGCTGTTGCACGGTGAAGACGGTAGTGGCTCGCCCGTGCTTGCGGACAGCAGCACTTATAGAAAAGTTCAGACCGGCCGCGCGGGCTATGCCTCTACCACCAATGCCCAAAGCAAATTTGGCGCAGGGGCCATCAACCTGGACAGCACGACCAGCGGGGGCGCCTTCGGTTACGGCCCCGACAACACCCTCAAGCTCACCGGTGACTTCACCATTGAGATGTTTGTGAAGCTCAATGCACCAATAAACTCCGACCGGATCATATTTGGGTGGGGAGGAGACACATCCTCGGGAAATGCCAGCGGCCGTGTGGCGGTGGACTCCACCGGGCGGCTCAATGCCTACTGGGCTGAGAGTTATTGGGCCAACAACCGTTCCATCACAGGCCCGGTCATCACGGCGGGTGTGTGGCACCACGTCGCGCTGAGCCGCAGCAACGGCAACTGGATCATGCACCTGGACGGGGTTCAGGCGGGCGCGGTCGTGAACCACAACAACTCGGATGCTTTTTCATACGGGCGCTTTGAGTTGGGGCGCCAGGTCTTCAATGGAAGCGGGAGCCTCAATGGCTACCTCGATGAGGTCAGGATCACCAGCGGTGCGATCCGGTATTGGGGAACGTTTACACCGCCCGCCCAGCAGTTTGGCGATCCGCTGGACCTCAACCCGGCACAGCCCAAGGTGGCGGACGCCAGCTATGCGAGCAACATCCTGCTGCTGCACGGTGACGGTGCCAATGGTTCCAAGGCCATTGTCGACAGCAGCCCTCCAGCGGCCACGGGCACCCTCAAGAGGAATGCGCAGATCAGCACCGCGCACAGCAAATTTGGAGGCTCGTCGATCTATATCCCAGGCGCGACCGACTACGGTGACTATGGCAATCTGGCCGGAGATTTTTCGCTGCCAGGGGATTTCACGGTCGAGTTCTGGATGAAACCCGCCAGCACTACGGCCAACACGATTGCCGTGCGGCTGGGTGGCGGTGGCGCGACGTATCACGATTTCTGGTTTGGCAGCGACCGCCTTGTGATGAGCCGCAGCAGTGACGGCGCCTATTGCATGTCGGGTGGCGGCCTGGGCAACCTGGCCAATACCTGGATCCATGTGGCGTATGTCAGGATTGGTGGCACCCTCACGATGTATGTCAATGGCCTGCCTGTTTTTAATTGCGCCTGGAGCGGTACTGTCGGCAATGCCAACGGCATGGCCTTTGGCTATAACAACACCTCCAATGCCGTCTACTACGACGACATTCGCGTAACCAAAGGGGTGGGGCGCTATACCGGCACATTCATACCGTCGGCCTACCCCGCACCCAATGTGGCAACGGTGCCGGTCGACAACTCCGTCGTCACCACCCAGTACACCTACGACGCCGCCGGCCGCGTGCTGACCGCCAAGGACACGCTGAACCGCACCACGACGTATGCCTACTACACGGCTGCCGCCTTCAGCGGAACGGCCCCCAATGAAACCGGCCACGCGGCCGGCGACTTGCAGAGCATCACCAACGCGGCCGGCCACGTCACGCAGTTCACGCTGTATGACAGGGCAGGGCGCGTGCGCCAGATGGTGGACCCCAAAGGCGTGGTGACGGATACGACCTATACCCCGCGCGGCTGGGCCAGCAGCGTGACGGTCACGCCCCCGGGCGGCACAGCCCGAACCACCAGCTACACCTACGACAACGCCGGCCAGATGACAGGCGCCACCCTGCCCGACGGCACCACGCTGGGCTACAGCTACGACGCGGCTCACCGCCTCACTGGCGTGACCGACGCCAAAGGTAACACCGTTATCTACACGCTCGACAACGCGGGCAACCGCACGGGCGAGCAGGTCAAGGATTCGTCGAACACCCTGCAAAGAAACATTACCCGCGTCTATGACGCTTTGAACCGAGTCCAACAAGTCACGGGAGCCAGCAATTGAAAACCACAACCCAACCACCAGGCAGCCGCGCTTCCAGCGGCATGTTCAAGACGCCAGCCATAGCGCTGCTCTGCAGCCTGGGCTCGCTCATGTTCGCCATGCAGGCGCAGGCCCAGTCTATGACCTGGCAGTACGGCTACGACGCCATGGGCCGGCCTACCACGGTGGTGGACCCCAACGGCCAGACCAGCTACACCTACTACGACAGCCTGGGCCGGCCCATCCAGACCCAGCAGCCGGCCAACACCGGCAGCAGCAGCCCGACAGTCACCGGCTTTGCCTATAACGCCAATGACAGCCTGACCCAGGTCACCGATCCGCGCAACCTGGCCACCACGTACAGCCCCAACGGCCTGGGTGATGTCACGGCGCAAACCAGCCCCGATACGGGGACGAGCCAGTACACCTATGACCTGAACGGCAACATCCTGACCAAGACCGACGCCCGCGGCAAGCTGACCCAGTACAGCTATGACAACCTGGACCGGCTCAAAACCATCACCTACGCCACGGGTACCGGAACAACGTTTGAATACGACGGCGGTAGCACCCCCATTCCAGCCGTCATAGGCGAACTAACCAAGATCACCGATGAATCTGGCCAGGTGACCTACAGCTATGACAGCCTGGGTCGCAAGACCGGGAAAACCCAGACCACGGGGGCAAAGACATTCACGGTCGGCTACACCTGGGGTGATACCGGAAGTGCGCTGGACAAGCTGACTGCGATTACCTATCCCAGCGGTGCCAGGGTCAACTACAGCTATGACAGCTATGGTGATGTTTCCGGAATCACCGTCAATCCACCGAACGCGAACGGCGTTGGCACCAACACCGGCAGCACCTTGCCCATGCTCAGCGCCATTACCCGCAATGCAGAAAGCAAGCTCACGGGCTGGACCTGGGCCAGCACCAAGACGCAGGCGATCAGTTATGACGCCAACGGGCAGATCAGCGCTTACAACCTGGGCGATCCGACGACTACCGGAATTCGCCGCACCGTTGTTCGCGACAGTGCAGGGCGCATCACGGGCTATACGCATGTCAGCAATGGAACACCTGTCCCAGCGCTGGATCAGAGCTTTGGTTATGACAACCTGAATCGCTTGATCAGTGCCACGCTGGATAGCACGGCTATCCAGTACAGCTACGACGCCACAGGCAACCGAAGCACCAAGGTGATTGGCGCCACGACCTACACCAACACCATTTCGGCCACCAGCAATAAGCTGACGCAGACGCAAGATGCGGGCGGTGCGGCGACAGTGGTGCATGACGCAGCTGGCAACATTACTAGTGACGGGATCAATACTTACACGTACAGCGACCGAGGCCGGTTGGCAACCATGACGAATGCTGGCGGTACGGCGACTTATAGCTACAACGCCTTAGAGTTAAGGGTTGCCAAGATTGGCCCAACGGCGCTGGTACCGACGGGGGCGACTTATTACGTTTATGACGAAGAAGGCCAACTACTTGGTGAATACGATGCCAACAGTGTCCCACTCTATGAAACCATATACCTGAGCGGTCCGGTGGGTGTGATCAAACAGACGGGGACGGCAGGCGCTAGCAATATCGTGGTCAACCTATACAACGTCTCGACCGATCAGGTCGGTGCACCTCGTATCATCACGCGACAGTCGGATGAAGCCATAGTCTGGCGTTGGGATTCAGCCGAGCCTTTTGGTGTGGCTGCGCCGGATCAAAATCCGGCCAACCTGGGAACTTTCAGTTTTAACCAACGATTCCCCGGCCAAGTGTTTGATGCGGAAAGTGGGTTGCTCCAGAACTGGAACCGTGAGTACAACTCGCGTCTGGGGCGGTATATGCAGAGTGACCCGATTGGGCTTGATGGCGGGATTAATACCTTTGCATATGTGGATGGAGACCCTCTAGGGACGGTTGATCCGGAGGGACTGCAGGCTGAACACACAACCAACCAGACACCTAGCAATCGTCCAAAGCACGAAAAAGGCAATGCGCGTAGGGGGCGAGATCAAGGAGGGGAAAAAGGCGACAAAGGTCGAGACTTCCCACGAAAGGCTCCGCCAAATCACAAGGGTCCTTGGCCACCCAAAAGTACGCCAGTACCTCCACCCATAGCTCCGCGAATTCCTGGAATCATGCCTCTAATTTGTCCGCTATGCGATGTGATGCTGCCTCAGCCTGATTCAGGGGCCTGCTTGTCTTAAGATGAGAATTATGTTTACGAAGCCTACACCGAAAGAAACTATGTATGACAAGGCCATGAAGATGGCCAATGCTGCGAAGCCGAATTTGAAACGCATGACGCAGTTATTGGAGTCTGCTCACGAGGAGGGTGACGCGCGTGCCACATATGCTTTGGCGACTTGGTATCTACATGGATATGCGGGTTTTAAAAAGCAACCGACCAAAGCGGTTAAGTTGTTGAAACTGGCGGCACAATCTGACATTGCTGCGGCACATTTTGATCTTGCGGTGTCTTACGAAAAAGGTTGCGGCATCAAGGTCAGCGAGAAAAAAGCATATCTTCATTATTTGGCAGCGGCAGTGAATGGAGATAACCAGGCGATCGTTGAAGTGGGGCGCTGTCTCTTTCATGGAATTGGTGTTCAACGAGATCGCAAAATTGCCGAAATCTGGTTTCGTCGTGCAGAATTCCTTGGTGTCCAAGTTACTTGATGTGAAGTCCGACCTGAGTTTGGGGTGAGCCTGTGGATTTTTGTGCATGTGTGATCCACTTTTCCATCGAGCGCTGACCACGCAGACTTCGCCAAGGCCTCGAGGATTGGGCGTATTCGGAGGCGCTCATTGGATCAACCGAGAAGTGGAAAGGCGGGGCAATCTCGCACGGAAATCCACAATTGGTGGCTCGGTTTAGAGTTGACTTTGTGTTTGTGTGTCCTTTCAATTCACCGCCGCCACAAACACCCAATCCGCATAACTCTCCTTGTCCTGAAAATCCCAATATTGAATCGGAAACTCCCGCCTCTTGAAGGCGACTTGCGTAGACCGGCTGTGCACACCCAGAATGCCGCCGGCGCCTTGGACCAGCACCCAGTCCGCCTTGCCGGTCATGGGGTCCGGATACAAGCGGCGCAGATGGCGAACTGGCATCGGAAAGCGTTTGTCTTCCAGCAGATCGTCCAGTGAGCGCGGCGCGGTCCGGCTCTTCCCGGCCGGGACGCTGCTGTAATACGACTTGATCGCGCGGCGGTACTGGTCGCCCACAAACACTTTTTCCCTGGCGCGTTGGGTGTGGGTGCGTTGCAGCTCCACCATGGCCGATGCGCCCAGGGTCGTCAGCAATAAAAAAATCAGCACCGCGAGCAGGACCAGGCCCGACCTTGAGCACCAGCTCCCTGGCCCTGGGCAGCCACACCCTGACCGCTGAATACGCCGGCGACACTAACAACAACCCTTCGACCTCCGGGTCGGTGGTGGTCGCCATCAATGCCGGCACCCTGACCGGCAGTACGGCTATGATGCCATGGGCAGGCCCACCACGGTGCTGGATCCCAATGGACTGGCCAGCTACACCTACTACGACAGCCTGGGCCGGCCCATCCAGACCCAGCAGCCGGCCAACACCGGCAGCAGCAGCCCGACAGTCACCGGCTTTGCCTATAACGCCAATCAGTGGGTGTTGGTGGAGCTGTTCATTTCCCGATCGGAGTTGGTGTTGGAGCCGACGCTGGTGTGGCGACCGACACCCAGGGCAATGTGTGCTTTTATTCGAATGCTTGCTACACTGTTGGACCGGGAGTATCAATCGGTGGTGGTGTCGTGAGTGCGATTGGAAGCGGCCCGCTTTCTTCAGGCACTACTGATTACAAAGGCGCATGCTGGGGCGGTGGGGCCGGTCCATTCGGACAAGGTTCTATCCTGTTTGGGAATGAC